>Ga0153999_1000014_pt1 | contig 204273 bp, 181 predicted proteins | sample TSNC083MetaG_FD_104675 | JGI IMG/M metagenome (GOLD analysis project Ga0153999, IMG submission 104675) | Attine ant fungus gardens microbial communities from North Carolina, USA - TSNC083 MetaG | ecosystem: Host-associated > Fungi > Mycelium > Unclassified | place: USA: North Carolina, Lumber...
TACCAGCGGTGCTAAAGCTTTCGATATTAGCCTGGAGAAATGTGAAGCGGGTAACTACACCCTGCGTTTCGACGGTAACACCCCAGCTGGCCACCCAGAGCTGTTGGCTGTAACTGGCGGCGCAGCTGGCGTTGGCGTTGAAATTCTGGATAACAACGGCTCTACTCTGCCAATCTCTCAGGAAGTGGCTACCCCAGCTACCGTAACTGTTGCTGCTGATGGCGATAACCCAGGCGCTGCGACTTTCAACCTGCGCGCTCGTTACAAATCCTTCCAGGATCTGGTAACTGCCGGTCAGGCAAACTCTAACGCTACCTTCACCATCGAATACAAATAATTCGCTGGCAGGATAGATAGAGTTATTGGCCAAGGATGGCTAAATTTTGAGAGTTGAGACATTCCGATGAAAAAAATTCTGACTGGTATTTTATTCGCATTCTCTGTTAATGCCTTCGCTGGCATCCAGGTTGATGCGACGCGTGTCATTTATAACAGTGCAAGTAAATCCGCATCGCTCTCAATCAGCAATGACAGCGACGATACCTACATGGTGCAAACCTGGCTGGATACTGGCGACGCAAGCCAGATGCCTAAGAATTTGCCGATCGTGGTGACGCCCCCCATTTTGAAGCTGGCTGCCAAGAAAGACGCCATTTTGCGTTTTATCTATTCCGGCAGCGGTTTACCGCAGGACAGAGAATCTCTGCTCTGGGTCAACGTACAGGAAATTCCGCCAACGCCTAAGCAAGATAACGTGCTGCAGGTGGCGATTCGTACCCGTATCAAACTGTTCTATCGCCCAGATTCGTTGAAAACCAACCTGCAACAGCAGGCGGAAGCGCTGAAGTGGAAGCGCCAGGGCGGCAACTTAGTCGTGACTAACGATGGCCCGCTGTTCGTCACGCTGGGCGTGCTGAACCTGAAGAGCGGCGGCAAGAGCTGGAAAGTGAACGCTGACATGGTCAAACCACATGACAGCCTGCGTATCTCCCTGCCTCAGGGGGCGCAATCAGCCAACAATATGTCGTTTACCTATATCAACGACTATGGCGGTCACACCGAGATTAAAAACGTCGCACTGAATTGATTTGAAGCACTTCAAGGAATGAAAGAAATGGCACACAAAAGAATAACAACCCTCGCGCCAAAACGTTTGGTGAAGCTGATTAATGGTGTAATTTATTTTTCTGCTGTGCCTTTTTCATTCTCACAGATGGCCATGGCGGAGGAGCAGTTCAACACCTCCTTCATCCATGGCGATGACAATATCGCCCAGGTGGCGTCGTTGGCCAGCGGGGATGATATTCTGCCGGGTAAATATCCGTTTGATATCTATCTCAACGGGCAGCGTATCGATCACCGCGAGATCGAGTTCAAAAAAGAATCTAAAGACTCCCCGGTAGCGCCGTGCCTGACGGCGGCGGACTATCAGGATTACGGCGTAAAGCTGCCCGGCGATCTGACCACCGCAGGTGCTGCGCAATGCTACGCATTGCCGCAACAGATCTCCGGCGCCAAGCTGAGCTATGACGCCGCCGTACAGCGTATGGATCTGGAAGTGCCGCAGGTGTTTCTTATCCCGCGTCCGCAAGGCGCCATTTCGCCGAAAGTTTACGATCGCGGCATTAATGCTGGCTTTGTTAACTATAACTTTAGCGGCACTCATAACCGCTACGGTAACAACCAGAACGACAAGACCTCTGACTATTACTTCCTGAGCCTCAACAACGGCCTGAATCTGGGTGATTGGCGCCTGCGCAACAACTCAACGCTGAACCAACAGTCGGGCGCCGGCACGCATTGGAAGAATATTTCCAGCTGGGCGGAAACGGACATCGTTTCTCTGCGCAGCCGTCTGGTGATCGGCCAGACCAACACCAACAACAACGTTTTCGACAGCATCCAGTTCCGCGGTGTGCAGATGTCCAGCGCCGACGATATGCTGCCGGAAAGCCAGCGCGGCTATGCACCGGTGGTGCGCGGCGTGGCGACGACCAACGCACGCGTTGAAGTGCGTCAGAACGGCTATACCATTTACAGCACCAACGTTCCGCCAGGGCCGTTTGCGCTGACGGACATTTTCCCAAGCACTCTGAGCGGTAACCTGGACGTGACGGTCATCGAAGCCAACGGTTCGAGAACCTCTTTCGTCGTGCCATTCTCCTCGGTGCCGAACATGCTGCGCGAAGGGATTTGGAACTATCAGCTGACCGCCGGTAAATATCACGACGGCACCAGCCACTATCAGCCCAAGTTTGTACAAGGCACCTTGTCGCACGGCATGGCTTATGACATTACGCCTTACGGCGGCGTGCTGGTGGCGGAAAATTATCGTTCCGCGGTCGTGGGCCTCGGTAAAAACCTGGGGAACTGGGGCGCCGTCTCCTTTGATATGTCCTATTCCGACACCAACCTGGTGAACGGCGATGACAAACAAGGGGAGAGTTTCCGTTTCCTGTATTCCAAGTCGCTCAACGATTGGGGGACGGAATTCCGCATTGCTGGTTACCGTTACTCGACCTCCGGATATTATGATTTTTCCGATGCGGTGGCCGAGCGCGAACGCTATGAGAACGGTTATTACCGTAACGATTACTACGATCAAAACGATCGCAATCTGGGCGTGCCGGACTGGGCGGAATCGCGTCGTCGCAGCTATTACACCAGCCGGTTCAACAACAAACGTCAGCGCGTTGAGCTGTCTGTCAACCAGCGCATCGCCGGTAGCTCGACGCTGTACGCCAACCTCAGCAACCAGTCTTACTGGGGCGGATCCGGCGAAGACCGTACCGTACAAACCGGTTTCAACAGCAGCTATAAAAATATCAGCTATGGCGTCTTCTATCAGGACAGCCGCAGCAACTACGGTTATAAAGACCGCAGCGTCAACCTGACCGTATCGATTCCGTTCAGCTTCTTCAGCAAGGATTCGTCGGACATGACTGCCAGCTTCAACGCCGGCCACAGCAAGCAGAGCGGCAATACTTACAGCGCCGGCCTGAGCGGCACCGCACTGGATGACAACCGCTTGAATTATGCGGTGCAAAGCGGTCATGATCGTTATTCGGGCCAAACCAGCTCGGCCAACGTCGGCTATCAGGGCAGCATGGGGACCATCAATGCTGGTTATAGCTACAGCAAAGATTATCAGCAGTCTTCGTTGGGTGTGGCGGGCGGCATCGTCGCACACTCCGGCGGCGTGACGCTGACCCAGCCGCTGCAGAATACGTTTGTGCTGGTGGAAGCGAAAGACGCCAAGGGCGTTCGTATCGAAAACCAACCGGGTGTGGCCATTGACCGCTTCGGTTACGCGGTGATGACCTCTGCGTCGCCATACCGCCATAACCGTGTGGCGCTGCGCACCGAGGATATCGGCAACGGCCTGGATATCCCGATGGCGGCGAGAGACGTGGTGCCGACTTACGGCGCAATCACCCGCGTGAAGTTTGAAACGCACACGGGCCAAAGCCTGTTGGTACACAGCAAGATGGCCGACGGTAGCGTACCGCCGATTGGCGCCAACGTCTTCAGTGCGGACGGTAAGAATAACGGTACTGTTGGTACCAACGGCGATATTTATATTTCAGGGGCTTCTGCAGGGGATCGCCTGCTGGTGAAATGGGGCAACGACGCGGGCGAAAGCTGCTCACTGGTGGTGCCGGAATTGAAAGCGGCGACCGAACAGTTGATGGGTTATCAGGAACTTTCGCTGACCTGCGGAAAACCGTAAAAGGAAAGGATATGTCTTCTTTGTTAAAGCACAAGAATCTCGGGTTGGCGGCTGGGCTGCTGGTCACGCTGGGCGCGTTTTCGCAGAGCAGCTATGCGCTGTCATGTAAGCAAAACGGCAGTATTCGCCAGGATATCGTGCTGGATAAAGCCATCAAGGTGTCGACTGCCAATACCGCGCCGGGCGCGTTGCTGTGGCGTTCGCAGACCTTTACCTCGACCTTCCAATGTACGGATGACTGGAACAACCCGAAAGGGGAAAATGCCTACCTGTACTGGGATCCGCAGTCCCGGATGAGTCAGATCCATAATTCGATCGAAGTGGGTGTCACTTATCAGGGGATCGATGTCAAACCAACTAAAGGTGCGCGTCAGGACGTCGGTCCCGGCACGGAGTGCCGCCGTTCGGGCAGCCGTTGTTTGTCTCCGGCCAGATCGCTGACGGTAACCGTGTCTTACGCCATCTACATTAAAGCAACCGGCAAGGCGCCGCCGGCCGGCGGCAAGATCAACGATAACAACTCGTACTCGGTATTTCAGGTTGATGGCGTCGGCGGCTTGAACGGCACGCCGAACAGTAACTTTAACGCCTATATTTCCGGGCTGGGCAACATTCAGTTTATTTCCTGCAACCCAAAAATTACCGTGGTGGCCAACAACGGTTCGACGGTGAATTTCGGCACTATTCCGCGTCAGAATGCGGTGGTGGGCAAAATCGAGAAGCAGGTGCCATTCTCGGTTGCCGCCAATATGTCCGATCCGACGACCGGACAGGACTGCCAGGGAGAGACACTGCAGGCCAGCTTCAGCAGCACTTATCCGCTGCAGGATAACAGCGTGATCCTGCCGACCAGCGACAGCGGTTTCGGTATTTTGATCTCGCAGGCGGCGACGCCGAATACGCCGATCATGATGAACAGCCCGGTCGATCTGGGTCTGGTTAACGGCACCATCGTTGAAAAGAACTTCATGGCCAGCCTGAAATGGTTGAGCACCAACCCGAAAGTGGGGCCGTTCAGCGCATCGGCGAATATTGACGTCACCTTCAAATAATTCGGCGTCTCGTCAATAAAGAAAGGGTTCAGTTCTCACGAACTGAACCCTTTTTGTGCCTTAATACCGTAAGGATTAACGCAGCCCCATCCAGCTGGTGCAGACGCCTTCCGGCGGTTTGCCTGCATACCAACGAGGCAGCGCGGGGGCATCGTGGCGCGGTTCGGCCTCCACGTCTACCGGCTGGGGCGGCCATTCCGCGACGTCCCAGCGGGTGGTGCGGCGATAGACCGCCGGGGTTTTGCCGAACTGTTTCTTGAAGGCGCGCGAGAACGAAGGCTGAGAATCGAAGTGGTATTGCAGGGCGATATCCAGGATCGGGCGCGGGCTGGAACGCAGCGCCTGCGCCGCCTGCGACAGGCGCCGCTCGCGAATATAGCTGCCGAGCGCATGGCCGGTGGTGCTGCGGAACATGCGCTGCAGGTGCCATTTGGAGTAGCCCGACTTGGCGGCGACGTTATCCAGCAGCAGCGGCTGGTCCAGATGAGTTTCAATCCAGTCTAGTAAATCGTGAATGATATTGACGCGATCCATGGTTTTAGTTCTCCCGCAAAAACGACATTCAGGTCACAGTGACTTAGCTTAATTATCCAAGAATATGCTTTGATAATAGGCGTGAGTGCGCCGTTACGCAAGGGTAAACCGGGGGTAAAAAGGTGGCCAAAAATGCTCTTTGAACGGCAGGGGGATAAAAGAAAGGCCGCATAAAGCGGCCTTTTCAGCAGGAAACGAGTGGAAAATCAGTTGGTTTCCGGCTTCACTTCAATGTAGTTCAGACCCAGTACGCTGCTGGTGTAGCCGCGGATCTTGTTGGTCATCTCGATATCGCCGTTCAGCTTGTGGCCGTAGGACGGGATGATTTCTTTCAGCTTGCTCTGCCATTCCGGCGTCGCCACTTTGTCTTTGAACACGGTTTCCATCAGGTGCAGCATGATTGGCGCAGCGGTGGAAGCGCCCGGCGAAGCGCCCAGCAGAGCGGCGATGCTGCCGTCTTCAGAGCTGACGACTTCGGTGCCGAACTGCAGCACGCCGCCTTTATCCGCGTCTTTCTTGATGATCTGCACGCGCTGGCCCGCGGTCCACAGCTTCCAGTCTGCCTGCTTGGCGTCCGGGAAGTACTCTTTCAACGCGGCGAAGCGATCGTCGTCGTTCATCATCAGCTGGCCGACCAGGTATTTCACCAGATCGAAGTTATCCAGACCAACGTGGGTCATCGGCATCAGGTTCGAGGTGCTCAGCGAGTGCATCAGATCGAACAGCGAACCGTTCTTCAGGAACTTGCTGGAGAAGGTGGCGAACGGCCCGAACAGCAGCACGCGCTTGCCGTCCAGCATGCGGGTATCCAGGTGCGGCACGGACATCGGCGGCGAACCTACGCTGGCCAGGCCATACACTTTGGCCAGGTGCTGGTTGGCGATCGCCGGGTTGGTGGTGACCAGGAACTGGCCGCCGACCGGGAAGCCGCCGTAGCCGTCGGCTTCTGGGATGCCGGATTTCTGCAGCAGGGTCAGGGACGCGCCGCCGGCGCCGATGAACACGAACTTGGCGTTAACGGTGGTTTCTTTACCGTCGCGGTTCAGATCGGCAACGGTCACGCTCCAGGTCTGGTCGGCGTTGCGCTTGATGTCGCGCACTTCGTGGCTCAGGTTCAGCTTGAACTTGTCGCTGGTGCTCAGCGCGTCAACCAGCTGGTGGGTGATCACGCCGAAGTTGACGTCGGTACCCAACGGCATGCGGGTCGCGGCGATTTTCTGCGCCGGATCGCGGCCGTTCATCACCAGCGGGGCCCACTGTTTGATTTGCGCAGGATCTTCGGAGTATTCCATGCCGCGGAACAGGGTGCTGTGCTGCAGCGCCGCGTAGCGTTTACGCAGGAAGTTGACGTTGTCGTCGCCCCACACGAAGCTCATGTGCGGCACGCTGTTAATGAAGGATTTCGGATCTTTCAGGACATCGTTTTTCACCTGATAAGACCAGAATTGGCGAGAGATTTCGAAAGACTCGTTGACCTTCACCGCCTTGCTGATGTCGATGGTGCCATCGGCTTTTTCCGGCGTGTAGTTCATTTCACTGAAGGCGGAGTGGCCGGTACCGGCGTTGTTCCAGCCGTTGGAGCTCTCTTCCGCTACGCCGTTCATGCGTTCGTACATGTCGATGGTCCAGGTCGGCTCCAGCTCATGCAGATAGGTACCCAAGGTGGCACTCATGATGCCGCCGCCGATCAACACCACGTCGACGGTTTTATTCTTCTCTTCAGCCGCCGCCTGTTGCGTAACGCTAAACAGGCTGATACTGAAAATCAGGACGAGTAATTTTCTCATTGAATTAAATCTCTTGTGTGTAAATTCTACTCATTGCAGGTGAAAGAATTTAGCGGGAGTTACCCTGGAAAATAATGAAGCCGACCGCCCGGCGTGAGCCGATAGGCAGCGATAATGCCTTTTTGTTAATAGGGTATTTAACGAAAAGTGAACTATTGCAGGCCGTCCGGATGCAAATTGATCGGTTCACGTTACTGGCGGGGTATTATTGTTTGCGAGAATGTTAAAAACTACTTTTGTAACTAAAAAAAATGAATATAAGCAAAAATCGGTCGGTTGTTGTCGCAGGAATAAACAGAGAGGGAAGAAAGGCCATATAACCGCGTTATTTCCAGGGGTTAATTGTCGCGCAATTAAACGTTATTTCGTTATCACACAATAATTGCGGTTAAATGGCAAATACCTATCGGTAACCAATAATAAATGGCCGCCGTGGCGGGCGGCCATCGTGCAGAAGACGGTTACTTGATGCCCATCGCATCGCGCATGGTGAAGAACAGATCGGTCTGATCGGTCAACCCCACCACGTTGGCGGCATGCGGGCCGTAGGCCGCGACGCGCAGTTGGGTGCCGGTATGTCCCTGCGACTCTTCTTCCGAGTTGCCGTAGCTGAGGGTCATTGGCGCACCGTCTTTGGTGGTCAGCATCTGGGTCAGGCCCGGCGCTTTGGCGTCGGCGGCGACGATCTGGCTGGAGTGCGCGTGGTCGGCGGTGACGATCACCAGCGTGTTGCCGTCGGCGCGAGCGAAGGCCAGCGCTTTTTGCACCGCTTCGTCCAGATCGACGGTTTCGCCAATCTGCCCACACGGGTTGGCGGCGTGATCCTGCTTATCGATCGACGCCCCCTCTACCTGCAGGAAGAAGCCATTCGGGTTGTCTTTCAGCAGCGCGATCGCTTTGTCGGTCATCGCCGCCAGCGTTGGCGTGGCTGCGGTGTGCGCCGGGTTGTTTTCACAGGTTACTGCCGGTTTATCGAGGTTGCCGTGGTAGCTGGCTTTCGGCCCCAGCCAGCGCACCGGCATGTTGCCGTCGGCAAACAGGCCCAGCAGCGGTTTTTGCTGATTGGCCAGGGTAACGGCCTGCAGTTCATCCGCGTTGCTCACCCACTGATAACCCTGCGCCGCCGCCTGGTCCTTCAGCGATTTTCCTTGCCATTCGCCGCTTTTCGCCAGTTGGTTGAAAGACTTCGCGCCACCGCCGAGCGTGACGTCGGCGCGGGTTTTCAGCAGTTGCTCGGTGATCGAGCCGCGGCCGCCGTTTTCCAGCGCGTTAGCGGCACATTTTTCGCTGGTTTCCTCCGGGCCGTAGCATTTGCGCGAGGTGACGTGCGACACCAGCGCCGCCGGCGTGGCGTCTTGCAGTTCGGCGGTGGAGACGTTGCCGGTGGCCTTGCCGGCCGCCTTGGCTATCTCCAGCAGCGTTGGTTGGTCTTTGCCGTTCACGTCTACGCCGAGCGCGCCGTTATAGGTTTTCACCCCGGTGGCCCAGGCGGTGGCCGAGGCGGCGGAGTCGGTCACGTAATCCGGTTTGTGGGTTTTCTTGTCCAGTGAGTAGTGGGTGTATTGCCCGGTCAGCGGCAGGGCATCGATGCCCTTGAAGTAACCGCCTGCGCCTTCGGCGTAGTTACGCGCGGCGGTGATCTCGGAATCCCCCATGCCGTCGCCGATCAGCAGGATCACGTTTTTCACCGTTTTGTCCGACAGCGACGCCTTCAGCGCGGCGGTCTGATCGCCGGCCAGACGACGGGCGCCGCCCGGCTCGGTGAGGGTGCCGCGCGCGGCGCGCTCGGTCAGGCCATCGGCATTGGCCGAGGTTTCCGCCGCGATGGCGGAGGAACAGAGCAGGGCGGACAGCACGGCGCCGGCGATCAGGGATACAGCAGGTTGCATGGGTAAGCTCCTTGTCGTAATACAACAATGTAAATAACATCAAATTGTTACGAAAGGAGAGTAGAACAGAGGGATGACAATTTTATGACAATGAAAGACGGGACGGCCCGGCGGCCATCCCGTTTGACGATCAGGCCGCGCGCGCCGGGATAGCGAGCCCACGCTGCACCGCCGGCCGCGCCAAACCGCGCTCCAACCACTGCGCGACGCGCGGGAAACTGTCGAACTCGACCAGTTCGCGCGCCTCATAGAAGCCGATCAGGTTGCGCACCCAGCCCAGCAGCGAGATATCGGCGATGGTGTAGTCTGCGCCCATGATCCAGTCACGGCCCTCCAGGCGCGTTTCCAACACGCCAAGCAGGCGTTTCGATTCGTTTTTGTAACGTTCCAGGGGCCGCTTGTCTTCATATTCGCGCCCGGCAAACTTGTGGAAGAAACCGAGCTGGCCGAACATTGGGCCGACGGCGGCCATCTGGAAGAACACCCACTGAATGGTCTCATAGCGCTGCGCCGGATCCTGCGGCAGGAAACGGCCGCTCTTTTCCGCCAGGTAGAGCAGAATAGCGCCGGATTCGAACAGCGGCAGCGGCCGGCCGCCTGGGCCATCGGGATCGATGATCGCCGGGATCTTGCCGTTCGGGTTCAGCGCCAGGAATTCCGGCGTCCAGGTTTCGTTGTTGCCGATGTCGATCAGGTGCGCCTCATAGGGCAGGCCGATCTCTTCCAGCATAATGGACACTTTGACGCCGTTCGGCGTCGGCAGCGAGTAGAGCTGCAGCCGTTCCGGATGCTGAGCCGGCCAGCGTTTGACGATCGGGAATTGAGTGGAATCGAGCATGGAAACTCCTCGGGTTGGCGGGGTCGCTTAAGCGTACCCCTTGAGTATTGCAGTAAAACTACCTCGCCGCCGGGTTACACCGTGAGGTCAAAATGTGCGGCCAGCGCTTTTTTACCGGCGGGGGTCAGCTGCAGCTCGCGGCTGTCGAGCCGGCGGACGATCCAGCCGCGTTGAATAAAGGCGGTCAACAGCGCGGCGCCCAGTGCACCACCGAGGTGAGAGCGGCGTTCGCTCCAGTCCAGGCAGCCGCAGGCGAAGCGGCGGCGGGTGGGGGCGGGGGAGCAATCGACGCCTAACCGCGTCAGCGCGGCCTGACCGGCGTCGCTTAACCGGTAGTCTTCCTCACCGCTCAGCCAGTTCAGCGCATGCAGCCGATCGTGCAGCTTCACCGCCACCTCGCCCGCCATATGGTCGTAGCAGGTGCGAGCATATTGCAGCGTGGTGGGCGTGCTGCTTTTCACCGACGGGCGCGGTACGCCCGCCAGCGCCATCAGGCCTTCCAGCGCGTCGGCCACCGGCTGACCGGCCAGCCGAAAATAGCGGTAGCGTCCCTGTTTGACGCAGGCGATCAGCCGCTGCTCCAGCAGTTTCGCCAGATGCGCGCTGGCGGTGGACGGGGCGACCTCGACCGCCGCGCTGAGCTCGGTGGCGGTGTAGGCGCGCCCGTCCATCAACAGGCACAGCATGCGTGCCCGGGTGCGGTCGGCGATGGCGGCGCTCAGCGCCGCTAAACGATCTTCGATGTCGATGTTATGCATACTTCGAGGTTAGACGAAGTATGACTGCGCGTCCATCGCTAACCTGTGATTATCGCCATCTGGTACCGAGGGAGAAAACCATGTCCGTATGTCCTTATGCCGCCGCGCTGGCCGCCGAGCCGCAGATGCGCTATCGCGCCTTGCCGCCCCTGAGCTGGGATAGCGCAGGGCAATGTTGGGTGGCCGCGGCGCCGCAGTGGGTGAGGGAAGCGCTGCTCAATGCCGATCTCGGCGTGCGGCCGGCCGATGAGCTGGTGCCGACGGCCTTGCTGGAGACGCCGATGGCGCCGCTGTTCGCCGGGCTGGCGCGGATGCGCGACGGCGAGGAGCACCGCACGCTTAAGGCGGCGCTGCAGCGGGCGTTCGCTTCCTGCGACGATATCCTGATTCAGCAAACCGCGACACAGTGCGCGGTGCGTTTAGCGCCAAAAGCGCCCGAGGCGGCAGCGATCACCCGCTTTAACTACGGATTGCCGGTCTGCACCCTCGGCGCATTGCTGGGCGTGCCCGAAGCGCAATGGCAACATCTTATCGATGACAGCCTGGACTTTGTCCGCTGTATCGCGCCCGGCGGCACGCCGCAGCAGCTGGCACGCGGCATTACGGCGGCGCAGCGGCTCTGCGCCCGGCTGGCGACGGGAAAGGGCGTGCTGCGCCAGGCATTAGCGCGGGAGATCGGCGACATCCGGCTTGAGTTGGCCAATGCGCTCGGTCTGCTGTTTCAGGCCTGTGAGGCGACGGCGGGCTGGATCGGGCAGGCGTATTTGCTGGCGCGGCAGAACGGTGAAGTGGACACCGCGCTGGATCGGGTGCGGGCGCTAACGCCACCTATCCAAAACACGCGCCGTTTCGTCTTGCGCGAGACGCAGCTTGGCGGTTATACGCTGCGCGTGGGGCAGACCGTCTTGCTATTGCTCGGCGCGGACGGCGAACTGGCCTTCGGCGCGGGGGCACACCGCTGCCCGGGCGAACGCTGGGCGAGGATTATCGCGCGCTGTGGCGTGGCGCATCTGTGTTCGCTGGATATTGATGAGCGGGCGTTGAAATCGGTGCGGTGGCGCCATTCTTACAATGCGCGCGTACCGGAATTTTACCGTTGAGAGGAGACGATAATGATCGCCGTGATTTTTGAACTGCAGGCCGCCGATGGGCAGCGCGATACCTATCTGGCGCTGGCGGCGGAACTGAAGCCGCTGCTGGCGCAGATCGACGGATTCATTTCCATCGAGCGCTTTCAAAGCCTGGCCGATCCTGCGCGCCTGCTGTCGCTCTCTTTCTGGCGTGACGAGGCGGCGGTGCAGCAGTGGCGCAATCTCGAGCAGCATCGCGCGGCACAGGCGCGCGGCCGTGGCGAGGTGCTGGCGCAGTACCGGCTGCGGGTGGCGGAGGTGGTGCGGGACTACGGGCTGGAGAGACGCGACCAGGCGCCGCAGGATAGCCGTTGCTATCATCGCACCTGAAAAAAGCCCGCCGGCGGCGGGCTTTCGTCCGCTATTTCGCTTCGCTGCCCACCTTCATCGCTCCGGCGTAGCTGGCGCCCATTCCCCAGGCGGCGCCGTGGTCGCGGGCGATCTGCAATACGCCCCCCGCCGTGGCCTTGCGGCTCCAGTCCTGCTGCCATTCCAGCATCAACGCCACCCAGTTGATAGGGGTGGCGCCCGCCTGTATCAGGCGCTGCATGGCGTTGTTTTGGCTATCTGGCGTAATGTCGCCGGTGACGTCCGACAGAATATAAACCTCATACCCCTCGCCCAGGGCTGACAGCGCCGGCAGCATCACGCAGCTGGCGGTCCACAGCCCGCCGATGATGATTTTCTTGCGGCCGGATTGTTTAATCAGATCCACCACGCGCCGATCCTGCCAGACGTTGATGGCGGTGCGATCGTACACCTGCAGGTCCGGGCGTGCCTGCGTCACCTGCTGGAATACCGGCCCGGCGAAGCTTTTGGCGTTGGCCGAGGCCAGAATGGTCGGCACGTTGAACACCTTGGCGGCCTTGGCGATGCCGGCGGCGTTATTCACCAGATTGGTTTGATCGATAGAGGAAATGGTCATGCCGAACATGTCCTGCAGATCGACCAGCAGCAACAGGCTGTTGTCGGCGGTCAGCGGTTGCACATAACCCGCCTGGCGGCTATCGGCGGCGGGGGATTGCGCCAGCGCGGCGACGGGGGCGGCGGCGGCGCTCAGGCCGAGCATCAGGGCGATTAGGGTCTTTTTCATTATTAACTCCATGATTATCAGTAGATAAAATTTACTTCCCTCTCAGGAAGCGGTTGAATAAAGTCTACTGAGGTTGTTGAGGTTAATAATCTGTGTTTTATTGAATTTATAATTAACCAATAGGACATAATGTGGACGTGCTACTGACGATGCGCGCCTTTCGCCGCGTGGTTGAGCGCAACAGTTTCTATAAGGCGGCGGAGGATCTGGCGATCACGCCGGCGGCGTTGAGCAAGCAGATTAAGCAGTTGGAGAGCCGGTTGGGTACGTTGTTGCTGGTGCGCACCACCCGCAGCATGAGCCTGACCGAAGCCGGGCAGCTCTATTACCAGGAAGCCTGTCGGCTGCTCGGCGAGTTCGACGCCTTGGAGCAGACGGTTGCCGCCAGCGCGCAGCAGGTCTCCGGCACGCTGCGGGTCAATGCGCCGCTCTCGTTCGGCCTGACGGTGCTGTCGCCGCTGCTGCCGCCGTTTATGCAACGCTACCCGCAGCTGCAGGTGGAACTGACGCTGGACGACAGGGTATTGGACGTAGTGGCGGCCGGTTTCGATATTTCCTTGCGCATTCGCCGACGGCTGCCGGATTCTTCCCTCAGCGCCCGGGCGCTGGGTGACGTGCACCAGCGAATTTGCGCCGCGCCCGGCTATTTGGCGCAGCACGGCGTGCCGCAAACGCCCAATGAATTGCAGCGACACAGCTGTCTGGCCTATTCCCTGGCGGAAAGGCCGGGGCAGTGGCAGTTCACCGCCGGCGAGGAGAGCCTGAGCGTGGCGTTCACTCCCCGGCTGATCGCCAACAACAGCCTGATGCTGCGGGATATGCTGGTGGCGGGACTGGGTATCGGTTCGCTGCCGTCGTTCGTGGCGGATCCCGAGATCGCCGCCGGCAGGCTGGTGCGGCTGTTCCCTGAACAGATTGCCGACGTGCATCAGATTTTCGCGGTTTACCCGACGCGCCGGCATCTGCAGCAGAAAGTGAGTTTATTCACCGAGTTTGTGCGAGAACAGGGATTGATGGCGGCGAATTGACAACGGCGCACGGTTGTCATATTCATTAGCTATGAAAAAATCCTACCGCTCATTCGCGCTAATTATTATCACCCGTCTCCAAAGGGTGGGATAGCGCGTGTGTCGCCAATAAAAACCCGCCGGCAGGCGGGTTTTTATTATCCCCTTCCGGCAACGACCGGAGAACGTCATGCAAACCTACCCTGCAGTTTTACACCTGATGTGCGGCAAGGCCGGCGCAGGCAAATCGACTCTGGCGCAGCGTTTGGCGCAGCAACCGCAAACGCTGTTGCTGGTCGAAGATGCGTGGCTGGCGACGCTGTATGAACAGGAGATGGCCAGCCTGCAAGACTATGCGCGCTGTTCCGACCGGTTACGGCGGGCGCTGGGCGGGCACCTCGTGCAGCTGCTGCGCGGCGGTTGGTCCGTGGCGCTCGATTTTCCGATGAATACGCCGGACAGGCGGCGTTGGGCCAAAGCGTTGGCGGAGGAGGCCGGCGTCGCACACTGCCTGCACTTTCTCGATGTCAGCCATGCGCAGTGCCTGAGCAGGATAACGCTGAGAAATGCGCGCGGCGAGCACCCATTTGCCCTGAGCGAAGCGGAGTTTGAGCGCCTGGCGCAGTACTTTGTTCCCCCGGCGGAAGAGGAAGGGATGACCGTCTGGCGTTATGGCGAACAGGACTGAAAACCGGCGCCATGACGGCGCCGGCAACGGTTAGGCTTCGGCGTTAAACGCGTTGTGGAAGGTGACCTCCGCGCACGGCAGCACGCCCTGGAAGGCGATGGCGCGGAAGTAGTCTTGCGGCACGCCCGGCAAGGTCAGCGCGGTCTGCGCCTGGAAGCCGAAACGGCCGTAATAGTTCGGATCGCCCAGCACCACGCAGCCTGCGGCGTGCCGTTCTTGCAGTTCGGCCAATAGCTGGCGGATCAGCCGGCTGCCGACCCCCTGGCTCTGACAGGTCGGCAGCACCGACACCGGCGCCAGCCCGTACCACCCGGCGGCGCCGTTGCTGAGTGCGACCGGCGAGACGGACGCGTGCCCGATCAGTGTGCCATTGTGCTCGGCGACCAGCGACAGGGTAAGGGCTCCCGCAGCGCGCAGCGCGTTGACGATAAACTGCTCGGTGTGGCTGCTGTGTTCGGCATGCAGGAACGCAGCGGCGGTCAGGGTGGCGATGGCGCCGACGTCGGCCGGCGTTTCGTGGCGTAAAGTGATGTTCATGGTTGTATCCTGATTAAATAAGGCTGTGCCGACCGGGCTGCCCGGCCGGTATCGATGATTAACGGTTATCCAGCTGCGCACGCACGGCCTTGAGCCCGGCAAAGGTGACGCGATAAGGGCGCCCCTGGCGAGAGAGGATCAGGCGTTTGGTTTTGAGCTTGGTGAAGACGGCCAGCGAGCAGTCGGCCAGGCCGAGCCCTTCGCGGGTGTAGCATTCGACGTGGGTGACGCGACCGGCGTCGTTGCGGGTGAAGGCGATATAGCCGCCTTTGGCCAACACGTGCAGCACGCGTTGTTCCGCTTTGGAAATGTTCATGTTGGGAGATCCTGTAATAACCCCAGATACGCGCATCCCCGCGCAAACGCGCGTCGGATACGTCAGAGTCCCTCGCCATACGGCAAGGAAGCGACTATCGGGTGGTTACAATCTCCAACATACAGGCCTCGGGCAGTGAAAAACGCCAGGGCGGCGTTTCAGCGCAGATAATGTAGCCAATGGCCGGTTGGCTGTCAATTTGCCGGCGGCGCGGGCCGCCGGCGAAAGGCCAATTAGAAAGGCTTGGTCGGCAGGTATTTGCCGTCCAGGGTGATCACCGCGCGTTCACCACCTTCCGGATCGGCGACCTTTTTGATATCCAGCTTGAAGTTGATGGCGCTGATGATGCCGTCGCCGAACTGCTCGTGCACCAGCGCTTTCAGCGTGGAACCGTAAACCTGCAGCATTTCATAGAAGCGATAAATGGTCGGATCGGTCGGCACGCCGCCGGGAATGCTGCCGCGCAGCGGGATGGTTTGCAGCAGCAGCACCGCCTCTTCGTCCAGCCCCAGCTTGGCCGCTACCGTGCGCGCCGCCGGTTCCGGCAGCGCATGCTGCCCCAGCAGCGCGGCGGTGACGAACGCCAGGCTGAGACCGGTGCCCTCGGCCAGCGCGTCGAAAGTCAGGTTATGGCGGATCTTGGCGGCCATGATGGTGTCGGTGAGCGCTTCGCGCGGGGCGGCGTTGTGCAGAGAGTGTGTCATGTTAGCTCCTTTTGTTGACTTAAATACGGGCGATCGCCGGGGTGGCGGTCACGTCGGGATGGGTGGCGAGTGGCACGAAGCGGCGGGTTTCGCCGTCCAGCGCCTCGATAGCGCCGCTGGCGATGTCATAGACCCAGCCGTGCAGCGCCAGGCGGCCCTGATCCAGCGCCAGGGCGACGGAAGGGTGCGTTTTGATGTTGTTGAGCTGGGCGATGACGTTTTCGCGCACCATCGACGCGACCCGGGCTGCGTCGGAGGCGTGCGGATAAGCCTGGTTGACCGCCTTGGCGGAATCGGCGTAACGCAGCCAGCCGGCGACCGTCGGCAGGTGATCCAGACACTGGCAGGTGGCGATGGCGGTCATCGCGCCGCAGTCGGAATGGCCGCAGATCACGATGTCTTCCACGCCCAGCGCAGCGACGGCGTACTCGACCGAGGCGGTAACCCCGCCGGGTTCGGGGCCAAAAGAAGGCACGATGTTACCGGCGTTGCGGATCACGAACAGATCCCCCGGCTCGCGCTGGGTGACCAGCTCCGGCACCAGGCGGCTGTCGGAACATGAGATAAACAGGGTGCGCGGGTTTTGGCGGGTCGCCAACTGCTGAAACAGCGCCGTGCGTTCAACAAAGGCTTCGCGCTGGAACTTCAGGAAGCCTTCAATCACCTCTTTCATCCGTTTCTCCATTGGGTGTCGTTATGCGATGGCGACATGATGAACGCTTCTGGCTATAGGGTCTAAGACCCATTTATAATACTGGTTATAGGTTTTACTAATAGTTGGGACGCTATGCTGCTGCGACACATCCGTTATTTTCTGGCCGTTGCCGAACAGGGCAACTTCACCCGCGCCGCCGAAGCGCTGCACGTCTCGCAACCGACGTTGTCCCAGCAGATCAAGCAGTTGGAAGACGCACTGGGGGCGCCGTTGTTCGATCGCAGCGGCAGAGCCGTACGCCTGACCGACGCCGGTGAGGCGTGGATGCGCTATGCGCGGCTGGCGCTGCAGGATTTGGACGCCGGCGCGCGGGCGATCCATGACGTGGCGACGCTGGCGCGCGGCCATTTGCGGCTGGCGATGACGCCAACCTTCACCGCCTATCTGGTGGGGCCGACGATCGATGCGTTCTACCGCCGCTACCCGGGGATTACCCTGAGCATTGAGGAGATGGCGCAAGAGCGAATTGAGGCGCTGCTGGCGCAGGATCGGCTGGACCTGGGGATCGCCTTCGAGATGGCGCAGTCGGCGGAGGTAGAAGCCACGCCGTTGTTCAGCGAGACGCTGGAGCTGATGGTCGGCGCCGATCATCCCCTGGCGGCGCATCGCCGGCCGCTGACGCTGGCGGAGTGGCAACATCTGCCGCTGGCTTTGCTGAGTGGCGACTTCGCCACGCGGCAGTTTATCGATCGTTACTGCACACAGTTGGGATTTCGACCGCAGGTGGCGGTGGAGGCCAATGCGCTGGGCGCTATCGTCGAGATCGTGCGGCGTGGGCAGCTCGCCACGCTGCTGCCGGCCGCCATTGCGCGCGAGAACCGGCAGTTGAAAAAAGTGGCGTTGGCCAACGCCATGCCGGTGCGGCAGGCGGTATGGCTGCAGCGCAAAGGCGCTTACCGCAGCGCCGCCGCGCAGGCGTTTATCGCCGTTTTGCAGCAACAGGGCGTTACGCCAACGCACTCCAGCGCTGCGTCATCCCCAGCAGATGGACCAGCCCGAAGCCGAGGCAAATCAGCGAGCTGACGACGATAAAACGCTGGCTGCGGCCGGTATCGCGCAGGGCGAAGGGGCCGGCGACGCCGCGCAAAAGGTAGATGAAGGTAATGATAAACAGCGCGGGCCGCAGCAGTGGCAGCGGCGCGATCAGGCCCGCGCCGGAAAGCGCATACAGCGCCCAAATAAACAGCATCAGCGCGATACCGGCGGTGACGACGGCCGGGAACTTTTTACCCGCTTCCGCCGCCTTAATGAAGCGATCGCCGGCGCCGCACAGCCGATAGCCGCGCGGCCCGGCGGCGATCACCCCAATATGCAACAGGGCGGCGATGGTGCTCAGCGCGGCGCCGATCAGCAGTGCGGTGTTATAGAGGTGTGGCATGGTAAGGCTTCCCTGTCAGAAACGTGATTGGCATGAAGCGTAGACCAGAAAAGGCGAATTAACCGAACGCAACAGGGAAGAGGAGCAAGTGATGAGAGTGGCGACAGGCATGCTGAGCGTATTGGCGCTGTGGAGCGAGCTGACGATGGCGCAATCTGCAGCGCTGACGCTGCCGCGGGAGGATGGTTCGAGTATTCATTACTATCTGGACGCTGCGGTGCCCGGGCAATCGTCGGCGGCGCTGCTGGTGATCCTGCAAGGTTCGGATTGCAACAGCGTGCGGCATATCCGCCTGGTCACGCCGATGCGGCAGGCGTTACCCGCCGCAGACCTGCTGACGGTGGAGAAATACGGCATCGACGACACCTTGCCGTACCGCGAAGAGGTGCCGCGGCAGGATTGCCCGGATGCTTTCGTGCAGCATGATACGCCGCAGCGGCGGGTGAGCGATGTCACCCAGGTGCTGCAGGCGGTGATTGCGCGCAACGGCTATCAAAAGGTCGCGGTGCTGGGGGGCAGCGAAGGGGCGGTGATCGCCAATCTGGTGACGGCCTCCTCGGGCCTGGTTGACGCCACTCTCGCGTTCAGCGGCGGCGGGCGCTGGTTTATCGACGACGTGCGCCACAGCGCCGCCGACGCGCCGAAGGAAGAGGTGGCCGGGCTGAACGCATTTTTACAGCAGGTGATGACGGCGCCGCCGTTCCCCCTGAACGCCAGCGATCATGGCTATGCCTGGTGGCATGGCATGCTGAACATCGATCAGCTCGCCACCCTGCGCAGCATCAAGACGCCGGTGCTGATCGTGCAGGGCGACCAGGATCGCGCCGTTTCGCCGGGGGCGGTCGGGAAAATGATCGCCGAGCTGCGGGCCGACGGTAAAACGAATATCACCTACCTTAATTATTCGACATTGGACCATGTGATGCGGCGCGAGAACGGCGACAGCGAGATGACGCGGGTGGTGGCGGATATGCGCGCGTGGCTGGAGAAGCAGCTGCGCTGAGCGTCCATTCCACTCACAAATATTCTTGCTAATCAGGCGGTGCGCTCGTTGGGGCGTTTCGCCTGGGTATTTTCCGCTAAATCGCCTGCGGGCGGATTTGCTCGCAACCGCTCAAAATGTCACCGAAACTTCCCGCGATCTCTGCACCCCGTTGTGGCATAATGCGCGCCAAATCACATTCCCTATGTATAAAGAGCGAGCGCTGTGTTAAGCACTAACAACATCACCATGCAGTTCGGCAGTAAGCCGTTGTTTGAAAACATCTCTGTCAAATTCGGCGGCGGCAACCGTTACGGCCTGATCGGCGCCAACGGCTGCGGCAAGTCCACCTTTATGAAAATCCTCGGCGGCGATTTGGTACCGAGCGGCGGCAACGTGTTCCTCGATCCGAACGAGCGCCTGGGTAAACTGCGTCAGGATCAGTTCGCCTTCGAGCAGTACAGCGTGCTGGACACCGTGATCATGGGCCACACCGAACTGTGGGCGGTAAAGGAAGAGCGCGACCGCATCTACGCATTGGCGGAGATGAGCGAAGAAGACGGCTATAAAGTAGCCGACCTGGAAGTGGCCTACGGCGAAATGGACGGTTATACCGCCGAAGCGCGTGCCGGCGAACTGCTGCTTGGCGTGGGCATTCCGGTGGAACAGCACTATGGCCCGATGAGCGAAATCGCGCCGGGCTTCAAGCTGCGTGTGTTGCTGGCGCAGGCGCTGTTCTCCGATCCGGAAATCCTGCTGCTCGACGAACCGACCAACAACCTGGACATCGACACCATTCGTTGGCTGGAGCAGGTGCTGAACGAGCGCAACAGCACCATGATCATCATCTCGCACGACCGTCACTTCCTGAACATGGTCTGCACCCACATGGCGGATCTGGACTACGGTGAGCTGCGCGTTTACCCGGGCAACTACGACGAATACATGACCGCCGCCACCCAGGCGCGTGAGCGTTTGATGGCGGACAACGCCAAGAAGAAAGCGCAGATCAGCGAGCTGCAGTCGTTCGTCAGCCGCTTCAGCGCCAACGCCTCCAAATCCAAGCAGGCCACGTCGCGCGCCCGCCAGATTGACAAGATCCAGCTGGAAGAGGTGAAAGCCTCCAGCCGCCAGAACCCGTTCATCCGTTTCGAGCAGGATAAGAAGCTGTTCCGTAACGCGTTGGAAGTGGAAGCGCTCACCAAGGGCTTCGACGAAGGCCCGCTGTTCAACAAGCTGAACCTGATGGTGGAAGTGGGTGAGAAGGTCGCGGTGCTGGGCGCCAACGGCATCGGTAAAACCACCCTGCTGAAAACGCTGGTGGGCGACGCGCAGCCGGACAGCGGCACCGTGAAGTGGTCGGAAAACGCCCGTATCGGTTATTACGCACAGGATCACGAATACGAGTTCGACGACACCCTGACCGTGTTCGACTGGATGAGCCAGTGGAAGCAGGAAAAAGACGACGAGCAGGCGGTGCGCAGCGTGCTGGGCCGTTTGCTGTTCAGCCAGGACGATATCAAGAAGCGCGTGAAGGTGCTGTCCGGTGGTGAGAAGGGCCGCATGCTGTTCGGTAAGTTGATGATGCAGCGCCCGAATATTCTGGTGATGGACGAACCGACCAACCACCTGGATATGGAATCCATCGAATCGCTGAACATGGCGCTGGAGATGTACGAAGGCACGCTGATCTTCGTCTCCCACGACCGTGAATTCGTCAGTTCGCTGGCGACCCGGATTCTGGAGATCACCCCGAACAAGGTGATCGACTTTACCGGCAACTACGAAGACTATCTGCGCAGCCAGGGCATCGTATAACCCTTGCGGTAACGCATCAGGGCGGGAATTATCCCGCCCTTTTTTTATCCGTCACGCCCCGCCGCACACCTCGCAGTGCGGATCCTTCGGCAGTTTCATCTCGCGGAACTGCATGCTCATCGCATCGAACATCAACAGCTTGCCGCGCAGTGGCTGACCATAGTCGGCCAGCAGCTTGATGGCTTCCATCGCCTGCAGGGTGCCGATGGTGCCGACCAGCGGCGCCATCACGCCTGCTTCGACGCAGGTGAGGGCGCTGTCGCCGAACAGCCGGCTCAGGCAGCGGTAGCAGGGCTCGCCCGGCTGATAGGTGAACACGCTGAGCTGGCCCTCCATGCGGATCGCAGCACCGGAAACCAGCGGCTTGCGCTGCGCGTGGCACAGGCGGTTCAGGGCGTCGCGCGCCGCCACGTTGTCGGTGCAGTCCAGCACCAGATCGCAGGCGGCGATCTCTGCCGCAACCGCGTCATCTTCAAGACGGCCGTCGATGGCATCGATGCGGATATGCGGATTGATGGCGCTCAGTTCCCGCCTGGCAGAGGCGACTTTGCTCTGGCCGATGCGATCGTCGCGGTGCAGGATCTGGCGCTGCAGGTTGGAGAGCGAGACGGTGTCGAAATCCACCAGCACCAGATGGCCGACGCCGGCCGCCGCCAGATATGGCGCAGCGGCGCAGCCCAGCCCGCCCAGCCCGGCGATCAGCACGCGGGCGGCCTTCAGCTTCTCCTGGCCGTCGAAGTCAAAGCCGCGCAGCACGATCTGGCGGTTGTAGCGCAGCGCTTCGGCGTCGGTCAATTCCGGCAGCATGTTTAGCTCCTCAGCAGGGAATTGAACGGCTCGATCTCCACCGTTTCGCCTACCGCCACCGAACCGCGTTCGCGCTCCAGCACGATGAAACAGTTGCCCTGGCTGTAGGAGCTGAAGACGTGCGAGCCCTGGTGGCCGGTAGTGCTGACCTCCAGTTCGCCCGCGGCGTTGCTGCTGAACACCCCGCGCTGGAAATCGAGGCGGCCCGGCGATTTCTTCAGCGGCGTCAACGCGCGCGCGCGCAGACGCGGCGGCAGGCGCCAATCGCTGTGGCCGGCCAGTTTGGCCAGCAGCGGTTGCACCAGTTGGTAGAAGGTCAGGGCGGCGGAAACCGGGTTGCCCGGCAGGCCGCAGAACCAGGCGTGGCTCAGTTTGCCGAAGGCGAACGGTTTGCCGGGTTTGATCGCCAGCTTCCAGAAGCTGACCTGGCCCAGTTCGTCGAGCATCTGTTTGGTGTAGTCGGCCTCGCCGACCGAGACGCCGCCGCTGCTGATCACCACGTCGGCCTGGCTGTCCGCCCGTTCGAAAGTGGCGCGCAGCGCATCGCGATCGTCGCGGATAATGCCGAGATCGAGCACTTCGCAGCCCAGCTGTTCCAGCATCAGGCGCACCGCGAAACGGTTGGTATCATAGATTTGGCCCGCCTGCAGCGGCTGGCCGACCGGCTGCAGTTCGTCGCCGGTGGAGAACACCGCCACCTTCAGTTTACGCATTACCTGCACCTCGGCGACGCCAAGCGAAGCCAGCAGCGGCAGCTGCGCGGCGCCCAGCTTCACGCCGGCCGGCAATACGCTCGCGCCTCGACGAATGTCTTCACCCGCCAGACGGATATTCTGGCCGGCTTCTACCGGTGCACTGAAACGCACGCCCTGGTCGCTCACCTCGGCCTGCTCCTGCATGACCACCGCGTCCGCTCCGGCCGGGATCGGAGCGCCGGTCATGATGCGCACGCAGCTGTTGGCCGGCCATTGGCCGTCGAACGGCGCGCCGGCGAAGGCTTTCCCGGCGACCGGCAGCGGCGCATTGGCCGCCAGATCGGCGAGGCGCACCGCATAGCCGTCCATCGCCGAGTTGGCGAACGGCGGCACGTCGAGCGGCGAGACCACCGGGGCGGCGGTGATGCGGCCGGCGGCGGCGGTCAGGGCGACGGATTCGGTTTGCTGCAGCGGGGCGATCTGCCCGAGCATTTTTTCCAGCGCTTGCTCCAGGGAGATGAGATCGGAAGTATGGCAATGATCCATAAAGGGAACTCCGTAATCAGGGTGCGCTAAAATAGCGACAAAGTGCGGGTATTATGGCAGAGAACGCCGGGGGGGAGAACGGGTTATGCTTGCCATCTTTCGTACTGTGGCGCCGGGGCGAACGGGTATAAACTGCGCAAAACAGAGGAGAATCATGATGCATAAACAGGTGATCGAGTTCTGGTTCGACGAAATCGAACCGGTGATGTGGTTTAAAAAGGACGACGATTTCGATCGTCTGTTGCACAGCCGTTTCGGCGAAATCTGGCGGGCGGCGGCGGCGGGAGAGCTGGCGCACTGGCGCGACACCATCGAGGGGCGCTTGGCGGAGGTGATCGTGCTCGATCAGTTCAGCCGCAATCTGTTCCGCGGCACGCCGCAGTCCTTCGCCTGCGACGGCATGGCGCTGATCCTGGCGCAGGAGGCGATCCGCAGCGGCGAGTGCGAACGGCTGAGCCGCGAGCAGCGCGGCTTCCTTTATCTGCCGTTCATGCATTCGGAATCGCCGTTGATCCACCAACAGGCGCTGGTGCTGTATACCGAGCTCAATAACGGCGACCAGCTGGAATTCGAGCTGCGGCATAAGGCGATCATCGATCGTTTCGGCCGCTACCCGCATCGCAATGCGATATTGGGGCGCACCAGCACGCCGGAAGAAGAGGCCTTTTTGCAGCAGCCTGGATCGGGTTTTTAATCGTTGGATCATCTGCGCCCGGCCGGAGGAAAAAACGCAGGCCGGGCGCCACAATAAGCGTGACTCAGCGCGAACGTTTATTTCATTACGCTCTACTGCTATTTCCTCCCGCGAAATTACCAATAATCCCGGCCGCACTATCAGCGGTTTGCTGCTTTTTATAACCTGCTGTTTTTATTCCAATAAGCTATTTTAAGGTGCGAAACGGTCTAAGCGCGCTACGCTAAAAGCGGGGCGTGGACGTTATGCTGTACTTCCACTGTAGGACTAAATAGAGTCGAAAAAGACTGAATAATAATGATACCGCGCTCAGCTTATTCGCTGTGCAACGGCGGGATTAACACAGGGTGTCAGGCAAATGAGCAAACCAGTGATTGCCATTCATGGCGGCGCGGGCGCAATTACCCGGGCGGCGCTGAGTGCGGAAAAAGAACGGCAGTATATCCAGGCGCTGTCCGAGATCGTGGCTGCCGGGCAGGCGATATTGGCACAGGGTGGCAGCGCGCTGGACGCGGTGACCGAAGCGGTGCGGCTGCTCGAAGAGTGCCCGCTGTTCAACGCCGGCAAAGGCTCGGTGTTTACCCATCAGGGCACCCACGAACTGGATGCCTGCGTGATGGACGGCCGCACCTGCGATGCCGGTGCCGTCGCCGGCGTCAGCCGCGTCCGCAACCCGGTGCTGGCGGCGCGCGCGGTGCTGGAAAACAGCGAACACGTGCTGTTTGCCGCCGAAGGCGCCGAGAAGTTTGCCGCCGCCCACGGCCTGGAAATGGTTACCCCCGACTTCTTCTTTACCCAAGAACGCTTTGATCAGCTGCACCGCGCCCAGGCGGAGCAGGGCCGGGTATTGCTCGATCACGACGGCGCGGCACAGGCCGGCGATCCGCTCGATCCCGATCGCAAATTCGGCACCGTCGGCGCGGTGGCGCTGGATGCGCTGGGCAACCTTGCCGCCGCCACCTCCACCGGCGGCATGACCAACAAGCAGGCAGGGCGAGTGGGCGACACGCCGATTATCGGCGCCGGTTGCTATGCCAACAACGCCACCGTGGCGGTCTCCAGCACCGGCACCGGCGAGATTTTCATGCGCGGCGTGGCGGCCTATGACGTCTCCGCCCTGATCGAATACGGCGGCCTCAGTCTGCAGGCGGCCAGCGATCGGGTGGTGATGGAGAAACTGCCTGCACTGGGCGGCAGCGGCGGCATGATCGCCGTCGATCGCCACGGCAATATCGCGCTGCCGTTTAACTGCGAGGGGATGTATCGCGGTTTTGGTTATGTTGGCGATGCGCCGTCCGTCGGGATTTATCGCTAAGCGTTCACCGGGAGGGTGTATGACCGACGTTTCATTCCGGCCCGCCGGCGACGAATTGTCATTGCCGCCGCAGCGGGTGCTGACGGTGCGCGATCTGAGCATCAGTTTTCCTCAAGCGGACGGCGCCGTGGAAGCGGTGCGCAACCTGTCGTTCGATCTCGATCGCGGCGAGACGCTGGCGATCGTCGGTGAGTCCGGCTCTGGCAAATCGGTGACTTCGCTGGGGCTGATGCGGTTGGTGGAGCAGGGCGGCGGGCGCATCGTCAGCGGCGCCATGACGCTGCGCCGGCGCGACGGCGCGTTGCTCGATCTGGCGCGCGCCTCGCAGCGCACGCTGCGCACGGTGCGCGGCGCCGACATGGCGATGATCTTCCAGGAGCCGATGACCTCGCTCAACCCGGTATTTCCGGTCGGCGAGCAGATCGCCGAATCGCTGCGCCTGCATCAGGGCATGGACCACCGCAGCGCGCGTCAGGAGGCGCTGCGCATGCTCGATCTGGTGCGCATTCCGGAGGCCAAAGAGGTGCTGGGGCGCTACCCGCACCAGCTTTCCGGCGGCATGCGCCAGCGGGTGATGATCGCTATGGCGCTCTCTTGCAAGCCGGCGTTGCTGATTGCCGATGAACCCACTACCGCCCTCGACGTCACCATTCAGGCGCAGATCCTGCAGCTGATCCGCGTGCTGCAACAGGAGATGCAGATGGGGGTGATCTTCATCACTCACGACATGGGCGTGGTGGCAGAGATAGCCGACCGCGTGCTGGTGATGCGCCGTGGGGAGCAGGTGGAACAGAATCGGGTGCGTGAGTTATTCGCCGCGCCGCAGCAGGCCTATACCCGGGCGCTGCTGGCGGCGGTGCCGAAGCTGGGGGCGATGGCCGCACTGCCGCTGCCGGCGAAGTTTCCGCTGCCGGACGGCGAGGGGGATACGGCGCCGCAGGATACCGTACCGCCAGACGCTGCGCCGATCCTGCGGGTAGAGCATCTGGTCACGCGTTTTGATCTGCGCGGCGGGTTGTTTAATCGGGTCACTCGCCGGGTGCACGCGGTAGAAAACGTCAGCTTCGATCTTTACCCCGGCGAGACGCTGGGGCTGGTGGGCGAGTCCGGCTGCGGCAAGTCCACCACCGGGCGCGCTTTGCTGAAGCTGGTGGACAGCCAGAGCGGCACCATCACCTTCGCCGGGCGGCGGATAGACCAATTGAAGGGGCCGGCGCTGCAGCACCTGCGGCGCGATATTCAGTTCATCTTTCAAGATCCTTACGCCTCGCTCGATCCGCGCCTGACGGTCGGTTTTTCCATCATGGAGCCGCTGCTGGTGCACAACGTGATGCGCGGCCGGGAGGCGGAGCAACGGGTGGCCTGGCTATTGGAACGCGTCGGCCTGTTGCCGGAGCATGCGCGCCGCTACCCGCACGAATTTTCCGGCGGCCAGCGCCAGCGTATCTGCATCGCGCGCGCGCTGGCGCTAAACCCGAAAGTGGTGATCGCCGACGAGGCGGTCTCGGCGCTGGACGTGTCGATTCAGGCGCAGATCGTCAATCTGCTGCTCGATCTGCAGCGCGAGTTCGGCATTGCTTTTCTGTTCATTTCACACGACATGGCGGTGGTGGAGCGCATCAGCCACCGGGTGGCGGTGATGTACCTCGGGCAAATTGTCGAGATCGGCCCGCGGCAGGCGGTGTTCGACAATCCGCAGCACCCCTATACCCGCAAACTGATGGCGGCGGTGCCGGTGGCCGATCCCGCTCATGCCCACAAACGGCAGCCGCTGCCGGCCGATGAGATCCCGAGCCCGGTGCGCGCACTGGGCGATGAACCCGTTACCGCACCGTTGGTGCAGGTTGGCGCCGGGCACTTTGTCGCCCGCCACCCGATCGCCGGTGCTTTTTAAAGACCTCAGGAGAGACAAGCGACATGAAGCACACATTCAAACGCAATGCGCTGTTGGCCGCCATACTGCTGGCGGCGGGAACCGGCCCGGTTTGGGCGGCGAAGGACGCGGTGATCGCCGTGGCGTCCAATTTCACCACTCTCGATCCTTACGACGCCAACGACACGCTGTCGCAGGCGGTGGCCAAGTCTTTCTATCAGGGGCTGTTCGGCTTCGACAAGGACATGAAGCTGGTGAACGTACTGGCGGACAGCTATGAGGTCAGCAAAGACGGCCTGACCTATACCGTCAAACTGCGCCAGGGCATTAAATTCCACGACGGCACCGCGTTCAACGCCGAGGCGGTGAAGGCCAACCTCGATCGCGCCAGTAACCCGGACAGCCACCTCAAGCGCTACAACCTGTTCAAGATGATCGACAAAACCGAAGCGGTGGACGCCAATACGGTGAAGATCGTGCTGAAGGCGCCGTTCTCGGCGTTCGTCAACAACCTGGCGCACCCGGCGGCGGCGATCATCTCGCCGGCGGCGCTGAAGCAATACGGCAAAGAGATCGGTTTCCACCCGGTGGGCACCGGGCCGTATCAGTTCGTGACCTGGAACCAGACCGACTTCGTCAAGGTGAAGAAGTTCGACGGCTACTGGCAGCCGGGGCTGCCGAAGCTCGACAGCATCACCTGGCGCCCGGTGGTGGATAACAACACCCGCGCGGCGATGCTGCAGACCGGCGAGGCGACCTTCGCCTTCCCGATCCCTTACGAGCAGGCCAAGGTGCTGGAAGGCAACGCCAAACTGGACGTGGTGGCCGCGCCGTCCATTCTGCAGCGTTACATCAGCATGAACGTCACCCAAAAGCCGTTCGACAACCCGAAGGTGCGTCAGGCGCTGAACTACGCCATCAATAAGGACGCGCTGATCAAAGTGGCGTTCGCCGGTTACGCGGTGCCGGCGGAAGGGCCGGTGCCGCCGGCCATTGACTTCGCCGCCCGCTATAAGCCGTGGCCGTACGATCCGGCCAAGGCGCGCGAGCTGCTGAAAGAGGCCGGCTACCCGAACGGCTTCACCACCACGTTGTGGTCTTCCCACAACCACAGCACCGCGCAGAAAGTGCTGCAGTTCACTCAACAGCAACTGGCGCAGGTGGGGGTGAAAGTGACGGTGACGGCGATGGATGCCGGGCAGCGCGCGGCGCAGGTAGAGAGCGTCGGGGTGAAAGACACCGGCGTGCGGATGTTCTACACCGGCTGGTCGGCCTCGACCGGGGAAGCGGACTGGGCGCTGTCGCCGCTGTTCTCTACCCAGGCGGCACCGCCGAAGCAGTTCAACACCGCGTTCTACAGCAACCCGCAGGTGGACAAGGATCTGACCGACGCGCTGGCGACCACCGATCGTGCCGAGAAGCAGAAACTGTATCAGGACGCACAGGATCGCATCTGGGCCGACGCGCCCTGGATCTTCCTGGCGACCGAACGTCTGTTGTCGGCCAACAGCAAACAGCTGAGCGGCTTCTACGTGATGCCGGATACCTCGTTCAACTTTGATAACGCCGATCTGAAATAAGGCGCCCATCCCCGCCTGCGGCCAGACGGCGGCAGGTGGGGGAAGGAATGAGATGCTCAATTATTTTCTGAAACGACTGCTGGGCCTGATCCCGACGCTGCTGATCGTGGCGGTGCTGGTGTTCCTGTTCGTCCACCTGCTGCCGGGCGATCCGGCGCGGCTGGCGGCGGGGCCGGAGGCCGACGAGGCGGTGGTGCAGCTGGTGCGCAAGGATCTGGGGTTGGATAAGCGGCTGCCGCAGCAGTTCGCGCACTTCTTCGTCAACGCGCTGCGGGGCGACTTCGGCATTTCGATGGTGTCCAAACGCCCGGTGAGCGAAGAGATCGCCTCGCGCTTTATGCCGACTTTCTGGCTGACCGTCACCAGCATGCTGTGGGCGGTGGCGTTTGGTCTGGCGATCGGCGTGGTGTCGGCGGTGTGGCGCAATCGCTGGCCGGATCGCCTCGGCATGACGCTGGCGGTGTCGGGGATCTCGTTCCCGGCCTTTGCGCTCGGCATGCTGTTGATGCAGGTGTTCTCGGTCGAGCTGGGGTGGCTGCCGACGGTGGGCGCCGACAGCTGGCGGCACTACATTCTGCCTTCGATCACTCTGGGGGCGGCGGTGGCGGCGGTGATGGCGCGCTTCACCCGCGCTTCGTTCGTCGAGGTGTTGCAGGAGGACTACATGCGCACCGCGCGCGCCAAGGGCGTGCGGGAAAGCGTGGTGGTGATGAAGCACGGCCTGCGCAACGCGATGATCCCGGTGGTGACCATGATGGGGCTGCAGTTCGGCTTCCTGCTCGGCGGTTCGATCGTGGTGGAGAAAGTGTTCAACTGGCCGGGGCTGGGGCGGTTGCTGGTGGACTCGGTGGAGATGCGCGATTACCCGGTGATCCAGGCCGAGGTGCTGCTGTTCTCGCTGGAGTTCATCCTGATCAATTTGCTGGTGGATATGCTGTACGCGGCGATCAACCCGGCGATTCGTTACCAATGAGGAGGCGGCATGATTAAGCACTGGCGGCGCAACGCTGCACTGAAGGCGATGCCGCTTATCGATCCCAACGCGGTACGCACGCCGTGGGACGAGTTTTGGCGGCGCTTTCGCCGCCAGCGGGCGGCGCTGGTCGCCGGCCTGTTCGTGCTGCTGCTGATTGCGGCGGCGCTGCTGGCGCCTTATTTGGCACCGTTCGATGCGGAAAACTATTTCGATTACGATCGGCTGAACGAAGGGCCTTCGCTGATGCACTGGCTGGGCGTGGATTCCCTCGGGCGCGATATCTTCAGCCGTATCCTGATGGGCACGCGCATTTCGCTGGCGGCCGGGGTGTTCTCGGTGCTGGCGGGCGGGGCGATCGGCACCCTGCTGGGGCTGCTGGCCGGTTACTATGAGGGCTGGTGGGATCGCCTCACCATGCGCGTCTGCGACGTGCTGTTCGCGTTTCCCGGCATTCTGCTGGCGATTGGCGTGGTGGCGATCATGGGCAGCGGCATGGCCAACGTGATCGTCGCGGTGGCGATCTTCAGCATTCCGGCCTTCGCCCGCCTGGTGCGCGGCAACACGCTGGTGCTGAAGCACCTGACCTATATCGAATCGGCGCGCAGCATCGGCGCCTCGGACTGGACCATCATCCTGCGACACATTCTGCCGGGCACCCTGTCTTCGATCGTGGTCTATTTCACCTTGCGCATCGGCACCTCGATCATCACCGCCGCCAGCCTGTCGTTTCTGGGCCTGGGCGCCCAGCCGCCGACGCCGGAGTGGGGGGCGATGCTCAACGAAGCGCGTGCCGATATGGTGATCGCGCCGCACGTGGCGATCTTCCCCAGCCTGGCGATATTCATCACCGTGCTGGCGTTCAACCTGTTGGGTGACGGATTGCGCGACGCGCTCGATCCTAAGCTGAAGGGGTGATGGAGAAAGCTATTGCCATGTGGGGATTCTGCATGGCGAATAGCCTGTTTCTGCCGGATATTCAGACCATTGCAAATTTTTTGCGTGCTCGCTTTTTGTTATCGCGATTAAGGGAGGAAAAGTGAAATCCACGTTCTTCTTTACTTTTGGTTGCCCGTCGCTCGATGAGTGGGTTCAATATGCTAATGCCGTTAAAGCTGTTTTGCCAATAAATTGCTTTTACTTCTGATGATGTGTCCTGGCGTGTTATTTTATTCCTATTTTTCTGCGTTTTTATTTTATTTTGGCTGTGGTTTGTTGCAGGTCTTTTTGACCAGGGTTAGGTACGGCCAGTTTTTACTGATAATCGTGTCATTAAAAACCTTCTGCCGCTGTTGAACGCGCTCTTTTGGGAATTGCCGGTATTTCAGGCCTGCAATTCCCTTTATCCAAGCTACTCGATCAGCACAATGGCAAAACCGATTAACGTCGTGCCAACGGCATCATAGGTCGCAATCTGTCCGTTGGAGGCAGAGGAAACAAACGGTGTTCCCTGGCCCGAAGTGCCGAGCACTGCATGTCCATATGGCGTTACAGCCAAAGCATCATCCGGGACACCAATTTCATTAAGCGGAGGTGTTGTTCTGGACTGCGCGACAGGATAATTCCCACTGTTCCAGTCAGTGGTATTCCATTTTCCGTCGCTTCCTAACCATTGAACTGAGAAATTAAATACATAGCCACCTTTATTATTTACGGTGATTTTCTGAACTTGTCTCATGGTATTTTCCTTTAATATTCACTGTGTAATAAAAAACGTTATTTACCTGTGCGTCGGCATGGGGTTTAATCCTGGCCTTACACTTAATCGTATCAGAGTAATTTATTTCCACAACAAGCCTGGATATTAAATTATTTAATTGCTGAGCTAATCAAAGGATATAAAATGATAATAATTAGGAGTCGCTTAAATCAGGGTGAAATGATGGCTATTTAATTAATTGGAATAATATTAGATGTGGGGATTGCAGATAATTAGTTAATTGTCATGAGGTTTGCTCGTTATATCACGCTGTTTTTATTTTTTGTGTTTTCCCTGTTTTATTGATTTTTCAAATAGTATCAGGCTGCCCGCCGATCTCTGGGCACTCGCTCAGCCCACGCAAATGGGAGGATAATTATCGATTTTTTATCACCGGAATCTGAAGAAATCCGGGCGCTTTAACCACCCGGATTTTTTTATCAGCGGAACAGGTGCTCGGCGTGGAAGCGCAGGTGATCTTCCACGAAGGTGGCGATGGTGAAGTAGCTGTGATCGTACCCCGGCTGAATGCGCAGCGTCAGCGGCCAGTCGCGCTGGCGCGCCAGCTCGGCCAGCCGCGCCGGCTGCAGCTGATCGGCCAGGAACTGGTCGTCGTCGCCCTGGTCGATAAGCACCGGCATTTTTTCCGCGCCGCTGGCCAGCAGATGGCAGCTGTCGTACTGTAGCCACTGGCTTTCGTCGCTGCCCAGATAGGCGGTGAAGGCCTTACGGCCCCACGGCACCTGGCACGGGTTGACGATCGGCGCGAAGGCCGATACCGAGCGGAAGCGCTGCGGATTGCGAAACGCCATCATCAGCGCGCCGTGGCCGCCCATCGAGTGACCGAAGATCGACTGACGATCGCTGACGCTGAAGTGCTGTTCGATCAGCGCCGGCAGTTCGGCGCTGATGTAGTCGTACATGCGGAAGTGGCGATCCCATGGCGCCTGGGTGGCGTTCAGGTAAAACCCGGCGCCCTGGCCCAGGTCGTAACCTTCGTCGTTCGGCACCTCGTCGCCGCGCGGGCTGGTGTCCGGCATCACCAGCACCAGGCCCAGCTCGGCGGCGATGCGCTGCGCGCCGGCTTTCAACGTGAAGTTCTCGTCGTTGCAGGTCAGCCCCGACAGCCAGTACAGCACCGGCGGCGGGTTGTCATCGCGCGGCGGCGGCAGGTAGATGCTGAATGTCATGTTGCAATTCAGGCTCTGCGCCGCGTGGCGATAACGCTGTTGCCAGCCGCCGAACATGCGGTGCTCTTCGAGAAGTTCCAATGACAGCGTCATCTCTGCCTCCTGGCTTATTTGTCGAAGTAGATGACGGAACGGATCGATTTGCCTTCGTGCATCAAATCGAACGCTTCGTTGATCTGCTCCAGCCCCATGGTGTGGGTGATAAAGTCGTTCAGCGCGAATTCGCCGTCCAGATAGCGCTCGACGATGCCCGGCAGCTGTGAACGGCCCTTGACGCCGCCGAATGCCGAACCGCGCCAGACGCGGCCGGTGACCAGCTGGAACGGCCGGGTCGAGATCTCTTCGCCGGCGCCCGCGACGCCGATGATCACCGATTCGCCCCAGCCCTTGTGGCAGCACTCCAGCGCGGAACGCATCACGTTGACGTTGCCGATGCACTCGAAGGAGAAGTCGACGCCGCCGTCAGTCAGCTCGACGATTACGTCCTGAATCGGCTTGTCATAGTCTTTCGGGTTGATCAGATCGGTGGCGCCCAGCTTGCGCGCCAGATCGAACTTGCTGGTGTTGATGTCGATGCCGATGATGCGGCCTGCGCCGGCCATCTGCGCGCCGATGATCGCCGACAGGCCGATGCCGCCCAGACCGAAGATCGCCACGGTGTCGCCCGGTTGCACTTTGGCGGTGTTCATCACCGCGCCCATGCCGGTGGTGACGCCGCAACCCAGCAGGCACACTTCTTCCAGCGGCGCTTCCTTGTTGATTTTCGCCAGTGAAATCTCCGGCACCACGGTGTATTCGGAGAAGGTGGAGGTGCCCATGTAGTGGAAGATCGGCTTGCCGTCCTTGAAGAAGCGGGTGGTGCCGTCCGGCATCAGCCCTTTGCCCTGGGTGGCGCGGATCGCCTGGCACAGGTTGGTCTTGCCGGATTTACAGAATTTGCACTCGCCGCACTCCGGGGTGTAGAGCGGGATCACGTGGTCGCCGACCGCCACGCTGGTGACGCCTTCACCGACCGCTTCCACCACGCCGCCGCCCTCGTGGCCGAGGATCGCCGGGAACACGCCCTCCGGATCTTTGCCGGACAGGGTGTAGGCGTCGGTGTGACAAACGCCGGTGGCGACGATCCGCACCAGCACTTCGCCTTTTTGCGGTGGCATCAGCTCGACTTCTTCGATCTTCAGCGGCTGGTTCGGGCCCCAGGCAACGGCGGCGCGGGTTTTGATCATCTCCATCATAGTCTCCTCAGTGGTTTTCTTTTAAATCAGGCGATATCGATAACGTCTGATAAATCGTTGGGGGTGCTTTCATCAACAGCGGCGATTTCCGTCTGTTCAATAATCAACTCTTTCAGCGCGCGCACGTTCGGCCCGAACGCGTCGCGGCGCCACAGCAGCCAGGTGGCGGTGTCGGCGACTTCAGGCGGCAGGGTGTGAACTCGAACCCGCTCATGACCCGGCAGCAGGCTGAGCACCGAATGCGGGATCATCGCCAGCCCGGCGCCGCTGGCGACGCAGGCCAGCATGGCGTGATAGGACTGGATCTCCATAATTTGCCCCGGCCGCGCGCCTTCGCGCTTGAACCAGGCCTCCAGCCGCAGGCGATAGGAGCAGCTGGCGCGAAAGGCGAACAGCGTTTCGCCATTGGCGTCTTTGGCGCTGTGGATCTTCGCGTGATCGAGGCAGGAGATCACCACCATATGTTCAGGATAGGCGATGCAGCCGTTCAACTCGTCATAAGGTACCGGGCCATCGACCAGCGCCGCCGCCAGCGTGCCGGCGCGCACCCGATCGGCGATTTCGCCGGAGGTGCCGGTGGTCAGCGACAGCGAAACCTGCGAGAAACGTTGGTGGTAAGCCGCCAGCAGCGAGGGCAGGCGGGTGGCGGCGGTGCTTTCCATCGAGCCGAGGGCGAAGTTGCCCGCCGGTTCACCGGCATGGGTGATGCTCATCGCCTCGTCGCTGAGCGCCAGGATGCGGTTGGCGTAGCACAGAAAGTTATGGCCCATCGGCGACAGGCGCAGGCGCTGTTTTTCGCGGATAAACAGATCGGCGCCCAGCTCCTGCTCAAGCTGGCGCAGCCGGGTGGTCAGGTTCGACGGCACGCGGTGCAGCTGCTCGGCGGCGCGGGCGACCGAGCCGGTTTCCGCTACGCAGCAGAACATGCGAAGCTGGGTCAGATCCATAATATTCTCGTTTCGTGATGAACTTGATAACTATTATTCAGTTTTTGTGAGTTTAATACTGCGGCATGATACTGGCAACTTTCTTTTAACCTTTTGGATACCGGTATGGCTTTACGTATTGCCTTGAGCGGTTTTGCCGCGCTGATCGTCGCGATGGGCATTGGCCGCTTCGCTTTCACTCCCCAGGTGCCGCTGATGATCGCGGAACACCAGTTCAGCCTCACCGGCGCTGGACTGGTGGCGGCGATCAACTATTTGGGCTACCTGTGCGGCGCCTACGACGCGATGCGCGCCACGCGCCACGTCGAGCGGCGCCTGTGGCTGGGCGTATGGGGCGCGATGGCGCTGACGCTGCTGTCGGCGCTGGCGCAGGATGAATGGACGCACGGTGCGCTGCGCTTCGTCATCGGCTGGGCCAGCGGCTGGGCGATGGTGCTGGTGGCGGCCTGGACCAACGAGCGGTTGGCGCACTACGGCCGGCCGGCGCTGAGCGCGGCGGTGTTCGCCGGGCCGGGCGCCGGTATCTTCCTCAGCGGCATGCTGGCGGTGGGCATCAACACGCTGGGGCTGACGGCGGCGCAGGCCTGGCTGGTGTATGGCGGGCTGGCGCTGGTGTTGGTCGGGGGGATTAGCGCCTTTCTGCCGCGCAGCGGCGAGCTGCATCGCCCGGATGTGGCCCCGGAGCCGCTGCTGCTGACGCCGGCGCTCAAACGCCTGGTGTGGAGCTACAGCCTGGCCGGCTTTGGCTACATCCTGCCGGCGACGTTCTTGTCGCAGATGGCGGCCGCGCGCTTTCCCGGTAGCCTGTTCGCGCAGTTCGTCTGGCCGGTGTTCGGCGGCGCGGCGGTGCTGGGGATTGTGATCGGCATTTTGACCCGTCATCGGCTGACCACCCAGACCCGGCTGGCGATCACGCTGTGGATACAGGCGCTGGGCGTGCTGAGCGCCGAAGTGGTGCCGGGTGTGACCGGCCTGGCGTTGGGGGCGTTGCTGACCGGCGGCGGTTTCCTCTGCGTGGTGCAGCTCGCCCTTCAGCACGGCCGTGAACTGGCGCCGCGCCATGCGCGCTACATGGCCGGATTGCTGACCACCGGTTATGCGATCGGCCAACTGGTCGGGCCGATGCTGTCGGCGCTGTCGACCGCCATGACCCATCGGCTGGAGCCGGCGTTGTACGTGGCGGTGGCGGCGCTGTTGGTGGCCGGTGCGTTGGTGATGAATACCCCGGCGCGGCGGTTGGCGCAAAAAACGGCGATGCGCTGATTAAAATCCATACAAAAAGCGTGGAATCCCGCAGCCGGCCTGATTGTGCTAAATGCGAATATTTCACCTGCGGATGAAGCACAATCACTGGATAATCGCCGCGCTCTCATCTACAGTGGGGGCAAAATCTTGACCGGGTTCACGTTATCCATCACGAAAACTCTGCCGTCACGAGAGCAAGCAATTCGCCGGCCGCACGCCCTACCAGGCCGCCGGCGGGTTCCGTCCGCAGGAGAACAAGTACATGACATCATTAAGTAAAGAAGCCGCGCTGGTGCATGCGGCACTGGAAGAGCGTGGTCTGGAGACACCGCTGCGCGGGGAAGTGCTGGATCGCGAAACGCGCAAGCGCCGCATCAAAGAGCACATGACCGAAATCATGCAGCTGCTGAATCTCGATCTGTCCGACGACAGCCTGGCGGAGACGCCGCATCGCATCGCCAAAATGTATGTCGACGAGATCTTCTCCGGGCTGGATTACGCCAACTTCCCGAAAATCACCGTCATCGAGAACAAGATGAAGGTGGATGAGATGGTGACGGTGCGCGATATCACGCTGACCAGCACCTGCGAGCACCACTTCGTAACCATCGACGGCAAGGCCACCGTGGCCTATATCCCGAAAGACTCGGTGATCGGCCTGTCGAAGATCAACCGCATCGTGCAGTTCTTCTCCCAGCGTCCGCAGGTGCAAGAGCGCCTGACCCAGCAGATCCTGGTGGCGCTGCAGACTCTGCTCGGTACCAATAACGTGGCGGTATCGATCGATGCGGTCCATTATTGTGTCAAAGCGCGCGGCATCCGCGACGCGACCAGCGCCACCACGACCACCTCGTTGGGGGGGCTGTTCAAGTCCAGCCAGAACACCCGCCAGGAGTTCCTGCGCGCGGTGCGTCATCACCAGGGGTGATGGCGTTGCGGGGCAACCCGCAAGACGACAACAGGCGCCTGCGGGCGCCTTTTTCATGAGCGGAAGACAGCGATAAAAAATGAACAGTCACCCTCTGCCGCGCATCGCCACGCTGGACTGCGTGCGCGGTATCGCCATCCTCGGCATTTTATTGCTGAACATCAGCGCCTTCGGTTTGCCGAAGGCCGCCTACCTCAACCCGGCCTATCTGGGCATGCCGTCATCGCGCGACGCCTGGACCTGGGCGCTGCTCGATCTCTTCGCCCAGGCCAAGTTCCTGGCGATGTTCGCGCTGTTGTTCGGCGCCGGGCTGCACATGCTGCTGCGGCGCGGCAAAAGCTGGATCCGCGCGCGGCTGTCGTGGCTGGTGCTGTTCGGCCTTGCCCACGCCATCTTCCTGTGGGACGGCGATATTCTGCTGGCCTACGGGCTGATCGGCCTGGTGTGCTGGCGTATGATCCGCGAGGCCAAAGAAACTTTCCAGCTGCTGAAAACCGGCGTGGTGCTCTACCTGATCGGCGTGGCGGTGCTGCTGCTGCTTGGCTTCGTCTCGCACGGTGAGCCGGGCAGCTTCTGGCAGCCGGGCGTGGCGGAGCTGCAGTACGAGAAGTTCTGGAAGCTGCAGGGCGGTTTCGAAGCCTGGCGCAGCCGCACCGATCTGCTCTCGTCCAGCCTGCTGGCCATCGGCGCGCAGTATGGCTGGGAGCTGGCGGGGCTGATGCTGTTCGGCGCCGGGCTGATGCGCAGCGGCTGGCTGCGCGGCAGTTATTCCTCAGGCTATTACCTGCGGCAGGCGGCGTGGCTGCTGCCGCTTTCGGTGCTGATTCAGCTGCCGGCGGTGGCGCTGCAATGGCAGGTCCATTGGGATTATCGCTGGAGCGGTTTCCTGCTGCAGGTGCCGCGTGAGCTGGGCGCCCCGCTGCAGGCGATGGGCTATCTGGCGCTGTGTTACGGTTTCTGGCCCACGCTGTCGCGCATGCGCATCGCCCACTGGTTGACCCTGGTGGGGCGTATGGCGTTGAGCAACTACCTGCTGCAAACGCTGATCTGCACCACGTTGTTTTATCGCTTTGGCCTCTATGAGCAGTTCGACCGGCTGCAGCTGTTGGCGTTCGTGCCGCTGGTCTGGCTGGCCAACCTGGCGTTTTCCGCACTGTGGCTGCGTTACTTCGAACAGGGGCCGATGGAGTGGCTGTGGCGCAAGCTGACGCAGCTGGCCGCCGGCGAAGCGGAACCCAAAGCGCTGAAGTGAGCGTCTGCCGGCAGGTTAAAAAAATGTATGTAAACGTTTTCTTTCCTGTGACGTAATTCACGCGAGCAGCGGGCCAATCGGGGTAGGATAGCGCCACCGGCCACTACCCCGATTTCAGGATCCCGCATGCCTCCAGTTCATCCGATCACCATTCGCGACGTGGCGAAACGCGCCGGGGTTTCCGTGGCGACCGTCTCCCGCGTGCTGAACCACAGCGCGCTGACCAGCAAGGAGACGCGTGAGCAGGTGCTGCAGGCGGTGGCGGAGCTGGGCTATCGCCCCAACGCCAACGCGCAGGCGCTGGCGACCCAAAGCAGCGATACCCTGGGCGTGGTGGTGATGGACGTCGCCGATCCGTTCTTCGGCGCGCTGGTGAAAGCGGTAGACACGGTGGCGCAGAAACACCACAAGTATCTGCTGATCGGCAACAGCTATCATCAGGCGGACAAAGAGCGCCACGCGATCGAAGTGCTGATCCGCCAGCGCTGTAATGCCCTGATTGTTCATGCCAAAGCCCTGAGCGACGCCGAGCTGATCGGCTTTCTGGAGCAGGTGCCGGGCATGGTGCTGATCAACAGGATTATCCCCGGCTATGAGTCGCGCTGCGTCGGGCTGGATAACGTCTGCGGCGCGGAAATGGCGATGCGCCTTTTGCTGTCGCAGGGCCATAGGCGCATCGGCTATCTGGGCTCCAATCACCCGATCGAAGACGGGCCGCTGCGCCAGCAGGGCTATGCGCAGGCGATGGCCGCCGCCGGGCTGGCCACATCGGACAACTGGCGCGCCTACGGTTCGCCGGATCTGCAGGGCGGCGAGGCGGCGATGGTGGAACTGTTGGGGCGTAACCTACAGCTGAGCGCGGTGTTCGCCTACAACGACGCCATGGCCGCCGGCGCCATGGCGGTGCTGAAAGAAAACGGTATCACGGTGCCGCAGCATTTCTCGCTGATCGGCTTCGACGACATTCCCATTGCGCGTTACACCAGCCCCAAACTCACCACGGTGCGCTACCCGATCGTCTCGATGGCCACGCTGGCCACCGAGCTGGCATTGCAGGGCGCAGCAGGCCTGGCGGAGCCGCAGGCCGCTCATCTGTTCATGCCGACGCTGGTGCGGCGCCATTCTGTCGCCCCCTGGCAAAGTGAGGCGACGGTCACTCTCTGACGATTTAATCTTGTGTAACCGTTTTCAATCTGTGAGAAAATTCACAGAATATTAACATCACGCCGTCTATGCTCTAGGCGTTTTCCGGCGCAAAGGCCCTTGCCGCTGCAACCTTTATCTCGCGCTGACACAGCATTTCTCGGAAATAACAAGATCCACGGACGACAGGTGTTGAGTGGAAATCGCCTGGCCTGGGGTGTGCGCACTGCCGGTGACCATTGGCTCAAAGACGAGTAATACCCTACACAGAACCGGAGACTGACAATGAATAAGAAGGTTTTCACCCTGGCCGCCATGGCCGCAGCCATGATGTTTGGCGCCGCAGCCCATGCTGATACCCGTATTGGCGTCACGATTTACAAATACGACGACAACTTTATGTCGGTGGTGCGCAAGGCGATTGAGAAAGACGCTAAAGCCTCCCCGGACGTTACCCTGTTGATGAATGACTCGCAGAACGACCAGTCCAAACAGAACGATCAGATCGACGTGCTGCTGGCCAAGGGCGTGAAAGCGCTGGCGATCAACCTGGTCGATCCGGCCGCGGCGCCGGTGGTTATCGATAAGGCGCGCGCAAACGATATCCCTGTGGTGTTCTACAACAAAGAACCTTCCCGCAAGGCGCTGGACAGCTACGACAAGGCGTATTACGTCGGCACCGACTCCAAAGAGTCCGGCGTGATCCAGGGCGAGCTGATCGCCAAACACTGGAAAGCCAACCCGGCCTGGGATCTGAACAAAGACGGCCAGATCCAGTACGTGCTGCTGAAGGGCGAACCGGGCCACCCGGATGCCGAAGCGCGCACCACCTACGTGGTGAAAACGCTGAATGAAAAGGGTATCAAGACTCAGCAGCTGCAGATGGATACCGCGATGTGGGATACCGCGCAGGCGAAAGACAAGATGGACGCCTGGCTCTCCGGCCCGAATGCCAACAAGATTGAAGTGGTGATCGCCAACAACGACGCCATGGCGATGGGCGCAGTGGAAGCGCTGAAAGCGCACAACAAGACCAGTATCCCGGTGTTTGGCGTCGATGCGTTGCCTGAAGCGCTGGCGCTGGTGAAATCCGGCGCGATGGCGGGCACGGTGCTGAACGATGCCGACAACCAGGCGAAAGCCACCTTCGAGCTGGCGAAAAACCTGGCGGCGGGCAAACCGGCCACCGAAGGCACCAAATATAAAGTCGAAAATAAAGTCGTGCGTATTCCTTACGTCGGCGTAGATAAAGACAACCTGTCTCAGTTTGTTAAATAAGAATTGAGATCCCGCTAAGACCCCGCCGGCGGCGCCAACACCAGGAATACCGCCGGCGGGGATGTTTACGACTGCAAGATCGTTAAGCCAGGTGTATTTATGGCCGATAGCTCACGCGAATTTTTGCTGGAAATGACGGATATCTGTAAGTCGTTTCCCGGCGTCAAAGCCTTGGACAATGTCAATTTACGCGTCCGTCCGCACTCTATTCACGCCCTGATGGGGGAGAACGGCGCGGGGAAATCGACGTTGCTGAAATGCCTGTTCGGCATTTACAAAAAAGACAGCGGCAGCATTGTGTTTCAGGGCCGGGAAATCGATTTCAAGAGCTCGAAGGAAGCGCTGGAACACGGCGTATCCATGGTGCATCAGGAGCTGAATCTGGTGCTGCAACGCACCGTGATGGACAACATGTGGCTGGGGCGTTACCCGACCAAAGGCCTGTTCGTCGATCAGGAAAAAATGCTCAAAGACACCCAGGCGATCTTCGACGAGCTGGATATCGACATCAACCCGCGCGAAAAGGTGGGCAACCTGTCGGTGTCGCAGATGCAGATGATCGAAATCGCCAAGGCGTTCTCCTACGACGCCAAAATCGTCATCATGGATGAACCGACCTCTTCGCTGACGGAAAAAGAGGTCAATCACCTGTTCACCATCATCCGCAAGCTGAAAGAGCGCGGCTGCGGCATCGTCTATATCTCGCACAAAATGGAAGAGATCTTCCAGCTGTGCGACGAGATAACGGTGCTGCGCGATGGTCAGTGGATCGCCACCCAGCCGCTGGAAGGGCTGGATATGGACAAGATCATCGCCATGATGGTCGGCCGCTCGCTGAGCCAGCGTTTCCCCGACAGGCAAAACACGCCGGGCGAAGTGATCCTTGAGGTGAAGAACCTGACGTCGCTGCGCCAGCCCTCGATCCGCGATGTATCCTTCGATCTGCATCAGGGCGAGATCCTCGGCATCGCCGGGCTGGTGGGCGCCAAACGCACCGATATCGTCGAGACGCTGTTCGGCATTCGCGAAAAGGTGGCGGGCACTATCAAGCTGCACGGTAAAGCGATCGATAACCACAGCGCCAACGAAGCAATCAACCACGGTTTTGCGCTGGTGACCGAAGAACGCCGATCCACCGGGATTTATGCTTACCTCGACGTGGGCTTCAACTCGCTGATCTCCAATATCCGCAACTATAAAAACAAGCTCGGCCTGCTGGATAACGCGCGGATGAAGAGCGACACCCAGTGGGTGATCGACGCCATGCGGGTGAAAACGCCGGGGCATCACACCCATATCGGCTCGCTGTCCGGCGGCAATCAGCAGAAGGTGATCATCGGCCGTTGGCTGCTGACGCAGCCAGAGATCCTGATGCTGGATGAACCGACGCGCGGCATCGACGTGGGCGCCAAGTTCGAGATTTATCAGCTGATGACCGAACTGGCGAAGAAGGGCAAGGGGATCATTATCGTCTCGTCCGAAATGCCGGAGCTTTTGGGGATCACCGACCGTATTTTGGTGATGAGCAATGGTCAGGTTGCGGGCATCGTCAATACCAAACAGACCTCGCAAAATGAAATCTTACGTCTCGCCTCCCTGCACCTTTAAGGATCGGAATTATGAACGCGCTAAATAAAAAAACCTTATTTACCTATTTCAAGGAAGGCGGCATTTACGTGGTGTTGCTGGTGCTGTTGGCCATCATCATCATTCAGGATCCTACCTTCCTCAGCCTGATGAACTTGAGCAACATCCTGACGCAGTCTTCGGTGCGCATCATCATCGCGCTGGGCGTGGCGGGGCTGATCGTGACTCAGGGCACCGACCTGTCCGCCGGGCGGCAGGTGGGGCTGGCGGCAGTGGTGGCGGCCACGCTGCTGCAATCGATGGATAACGTCAACAAGGTATTCCCGCACATGGAAACCTGGTCGATTCCCCTGGTCATCTTGCTGGTGTGTGCGGTCGGCGCGGTGATCGGTCTGGTTAACGGCCTGATTATTGCCTATCTCAACGTAACGCCGTTCATCACCACTTTGGGCACCATGATCATCGTCTACGGCATCAACTCGCTGTATTACGATTCGGTCGGCGCTTCGCCGGTCGCGGGTTTCGATCCGAAGTTTTCCACCTTTGCCCAGGGCTTCTTGCGCTTCGGCGACTTTAAGCTGTCGTACATTACCTTCTATGCGCTGATCGCCATCATATTCGTCTGGATCCTGTGGACCAAGACCCGCTTCGGCAAGAACATCTTTGCCATCGGCGGTAACCCGGAAGCGGCCAGGGTCTCCGGCGTCAACGTGCCGCTGAACCTGATCATGATCTATGCGCTGTCCGGCGTGTTCTACGCCTTCGGCGGCTTGCTGGAAGCGGGGCGCATCGGCAGCGCCACCAACAACCTCGGTTTTATGTATGAGCTGGACGCCATCGCCGCCTGCGTGGTGGGGGGCGTCTCGTTTGCCGGCGGGGTGGGGACGGTGTGGGGCGTGGTGACCGGGGTGATCATCTTTACCGTCATCAACTACGGCCTGACTTATATCGGTATCAACCCGTACTGGCAGTACATCATCAAGGGCAGCATCATCATCTTCGCCGTGGCGTTGGACTCGTTGAAATACGCCAAGAAGAAGTAGATTTCCCGCAGCACAGACAACAAGGCTGGCCTATTGCCTATTGCCTAATGCTGGTCAGTTAGCGTTTTTTTGAAGTACTCGAGTCGTTTTCGGTCGATAAATGAGAGGTGCATCATGAGGCTCCAGCACCTCGACCGAGCCAGGGGCCGAAGGCGCGGCCCCTGGCAACCCGCGCCTTTGCCCTATCAGACGGTTGGCTTTGCCAACTGCCCTCTCTCCGCCATAGCGCATTGAGGCCGGTTGCGACAGGCGTCCCTGCCTGTCTCACCTGAAACCGCCGTCCATGGCGGTTTCTCCTAATGCGCTATGCCTGCGTTCTGCGTCTTCAAGGGCGTCCAATACCGTGCTCATCTCCGATTTCTCTTCTCTGCCATAACCTCATAAGGGACAGGTTGCCCGGTAGCTGCCAGCTCGGGTGTTGACCTTTAGTGCGCATCACCGGCTGCCGAGCAAGACGGCATTGTCAGGGTCAACCGGCCAGGGAAGGCCGGTTGAGGCGAGACTAACAGGGATGTTTGTCGCAGCCGACCCGCCCGACAATGCAGACGCGGCGAGGGCATCCGCACAGCGGACAGACGGTGTTAAGCAAGGGCGCGGGTGGAGGGGCCGCGCCTTCGGCCCCTCCAATTGCCGTTCATTGTAGTAACAGAGAAATTCGGGGGATTTACGGCAATTCATCCTGCACGTCACGTAAAGAGACTGGATAAAAAATACCAGTCAGGCTTAAGTGACCGGCATTAGGCCTATTTTGCCGGCTTTTTTTGGGCGTTTGCCGCGTCAGGGCTGTTTGGCTTTCTGCTTCTCTTCTTTCAGCTTGTGCTCCAGCTCCACCAGCTGTTCCGGTGACACGGCGGGATAGCCCTGGGCGTCTTCCGGCACGGTGTGCATGGCTGAGATCGGGATCAGCGGGCCAAGGAAGCGCGGCTCGCGCTTGAGGATGTACAGATCGGTCAGCGCGCCCAGACGGGCGAAAATCTCGCGGACCCGCACCGTCATCATGTCTTTCGGCGACGGCACCGCATAGCACTGCGCCTGAATGCCCATGTGCAGGGCGATGAACAGCGCCCGTTCGCAGTGGAAGCGCTGGGTGATGATGATGAAGTCGTTGGTGTCGAACACCTTGCGGGTGCGCACGATGGAATCCAGGGTGCGGAAGCCGGCGTAATCCAGCACGATATCGCTCGGCGCCACGCCGGCGGCGATCAGATCGCGGCGCATGGTCATCGGTTCGTTGTAGCTTTGCTGGGCGTTGTCGCCGCTCAGCAGCAGGTATTTCACCTTGCCGCTGTTATAGGCGTTAATCGCCCCCTGAATGCGGTAACGGTAGTACTGGTTGATCACCCCGGTGCGGTAATACTTGGCCGTGCCGAGCACCACGCCAACCTGGCGGTGCGGCAGCTCCTGCAGTTCGTCGTAGACGTAAGGTGCAGTTTTCCAGCTAATCCAGCGATCGAGCGCAATAGCCGAACCCATCAACACCGCAATGATGATGAACAGGCTGATGATCAGGCGTTTCCACATGTTGTTGCCTTACGCGCGCCGGGCTGAAAAAGATGGATCAAGGCTACTTTACCTGACCGATCGACGCAAGACGCGAACCGCCTGAAGCACGCGCAACGCCGCATTTTTAGGCGGTTTTGCCGCACAAAAAAGCCCGGTGGAGCCGGGCTGGGTCATTTCAGCGCGTCAATCAGAACGAGGTGCGCTTGTAGCTGCGGTACTGCGGTCGCCAGAAGTTGTGCTCGATGGCTTTCGACAGCGCGTCTTCGGAGGTGACGATTGCCACGCCCTGCAGCTGCGCCGCTTTACCCACTTCCATGGCGATGCACTTCGACACGCCCTGAATATCGTCGATATTCGGCAGCAGTGCGCCGTGACCGTCGGTGGCCAGCGGCGAACAGTCCGCCAGCGCGCGGCTGGCGGCCATCAGCATGGCGTCGGTGACGCGGGTAGCGCCGGAGGCCAGCACGCCGAGGCCAATCCCCGGGAAGATGTAGGAGTTGTTGCACTGGGCGATCGGATACAGCTGCTCTTTATAGCTCACCGGTGCGAACGGGCTGCCGGTCGCCACCAGGGCGGCGCCGTCGGTCCAGTTGATGATGTCTTCCGGACGGGCTTCCACGCGCGAAGTCGGGTTGGACAGTGGCATCACGATAGGGCGTTCGCAGTGCTTGTGCATTTCGCGGATCAGCTCTTCGGTAAACAGCCCCGGCTGGCCGGACACCCCGATCAGAATGGTCGGCTTGGCGTTGCGCACCACGTCCAGCAGCGAGATGGCGTCGCTGGCGGTTTCCCAACCGGTCAGGTTGTCGCTCTTCTGTACCAGTTTGCTCTGGAAATCGAGCAGGTTCGGCAGTTTGTCGGTCAGCAGGCCGAAACGGTCGACCATGAATACGCGGGCGCGCGCTTCGTCTTCGCTCAACCCTTCGGACTTCATCTGCGCGATGATCTGCTCGGCGATGCCACAGCCGGCGGAACCGGCACCGAGGAAGGTGACGGTCTGATCGCGCAGCTGGCTGCCGGCGGCGCGGCTGGCGGCGATCAGGCTGCCGAGAGTCACCGCGGCGGTGCCCTGAATGTCATCGTTGAAGCAGCAGATCTCGTCGCGATAGCGGTTCAACAACGGGGTGGCGTTGTTCTGTGCGAAGTCTTCGAACTGCAGCAGAACGTTCGGCCAGCGGCGTTTGACCGCCTGAATAAACTCTTCGACGAAGGCGTGGTACTCCTCGCCGGAAATGCGCGGATGGCGCCAGCCCATGTACAGCGGATCGTTGAGGCGCTGCGGGTTGTTGGTGCCGACGTCCAGCACCACCGGCAGGGTGTAGGCCGGGCTGATGCCGCCGCAGGCGGTGTACAGCGACAGCTTGCCGATGGGGATACCCATGCCGCCGATGCCCTGGTCACCCAGGCCGAGGATACGCTCGCCGTCGGTGACAACGATCACTTTGACGTTCTGCTTGGTGGCGTTTTGCAGCATGTCATCGATGCGATCGCGGTTCGGGTAGGAAATGAACAGCCCGCGCGCGCGGCGATAGATATCGGAGAAGTGTTCGCAGGCCTCGCCGACGGTCGGGGTGTAGATGATCGGCATCATCTCGCTCAGGTGCGAGTCCAGCAAGCGATAGAACAGGGTTTCGTTGGTGTCCTGAATGTTGCGCAGATAGATGTGCTTGTCGTTATCGTTCTTGAAATCCTGGTACTGGCGGTAGGCGCGTTCCACCTGTTCTTCGATGGTTTCCACCGCTTCCGGCAGCAGGCCGTGCAGGTTGAAGTGGCTACGTTCTTCCTCGGTGAAAGCGCTGCCTTTGTTCAGCAGCGGAAATTCCAGCAGAATCGGGCCGGCGTAAGGGATGTAGAGCGGGCGTTTGCTTTCGTATTCTAGTTCCATCAGTTTTACTCTTCACGTATCAGATAACTTTATTGCCGACGATCCTAAGAGATAAAGAGAAGATGTACAGCATTTGTTGCCAGATGATGAACCAGGTTGGCGTAATTATCGACAATCAAATGATTTTTTAACTAAAGAAAGTTTCTCTGGCGGCGTTGGGGCATTGTATTTGGCGGGCGGGGCTGTTAACGGCGGAACCGGATGGCCCCGCCGTGGTGCGCTTAGAAAGCGGCGCGGCTGACGTTCTGGCAGCCCAGCGACGCCAGGGTCGCGCGGGTGGCGTCCCACTGGCTGACGATCGCGTCCTGCGGTTCGGCCAGCACGGCGCGGCGGATGTTCAGGCAATCGCCACCGGAGAGGTTCAGCAAGATCAGCGCGGCCTGCAGCGGCGGCAGGCTAGGGTTGAAGGCGGCGTTTTCCGCATAGCGGCCGGCATAGATAATGCCGTCTGTCGTTTCCAGCGCCACGCCGCTGTGGGCGTTGCTGTAAGGCGCGTGACTCCGGTTGGCCGCCGCCAGCGCCGCCTGCGTCAGCGCATCGTTCAGCGCCAGCTGGTGGCCGTGATTGACTTCATCCATCAGCAGCGAAGCGACATCCAGATCTTTCGGGCCGAAGGCGTCCGGCAGATAGTCCGCCAGCGTGGCCGGCGCGCGGCCCGGCAAACGGATTTGCAGCTCGCCGCCGCTGTTCAGCTCATTCATAAACTGGCGGCAGTGGCCGCACGGCGTGTAGTTGACGGTAACCGAGGCCAGCGCTTTTTCGCCGCGCAGCCAGGCGTGCGTCACCGCACTTTGTTCCGCATGCACGGATTGCTGCAGCGGCGCGCCGCTGAATTCCATATTGGCGCCAAAATAGAGATTGCCGCTTTGCCCGCGTGCGATGGCGCCGACGTGGAAGTGTGATATTGGGGTTAACGAGCAGGCCGCCGCCAGCGGCAGCAGCGCGAATGCCAGCGCGTCATCGTCCAACTCGCAGCCTGAGCGGATCGCCGCCGCTTGCTCGGCCGTGAACATTGCCGGGAAGTCAGGCGCGTCCAGATAGGGCAGCAGGGCGGATTGCAGTGTCGCGGGCAGTGCGCTGAAAGCGGTGTGAAAACGCGGATGCATAGAAGGGTCTCTCTACAGGTTAACGGGATGACATTCTAGGCAGGCCAGAGACATTAAATTGTGACTTATGTCTCTTAATTGATGAAATTAATGCAATGAGATACATAAATGCGAGATGTATCGCAAGTTTCACCCTGTTCAACCGAACAGGTGCAGCAGCACCGGGAACAGGAACGGTGCCAGCAGCGAGGTGATGATGCCGCAGATTACCAGCGCCAGCGAGCCGAAAGCGCCTTCCTGGTAGTCCATCTCCGCGCAGCGCGCGGTGCCCAGCGCGTGGGATGCGGTGCCCATCGCCAGGCCGCGCGCCGAGTGGGTGGTGATTTTCAGCAGGTTGAACAACGTATGGCCGAACACGGCGCCGAGGATACCGACGAAAATGACGCAGACCGCGCTGATCGCCGGAATACCGCCGAGCGAGTCTGCGACGGCCATGGCGATTGGCGTAGTGACCGATTTCGGCAGGATAGAGGCGGCGATTTCCGGCGTGGCGCCCAGCCACAGGGCGATGGCGCCGCCGCTGATCATGGCGGTCAGGCTGCCGATGAAGCACACCGCGATAATCGACTTCCAGCGCGCGCGGATCTGGTGCAGCTGTTCATACAGCGGGAAGGCCAGCGCGACGACCGCCGGCTGCAGCAGATCGTTGAGGATTTTGCTGCCCTGAAAGTAGCGCTCATAGGGGATGCCGGTGAGCAGCAGCAGCGGGATGATCACCGCCATGGAAACCAGCAGCGGATTGAGCAGCGGCATGTTCAGCTTGCGCGCCAGCCAGCGCGCGGCGAAATAGACCGCCAGCGTCAGCGGCAGCGACCACCAGATTTCATGGATCATGGGTTGCCCTCCGTGTCGTCGGGCTTACCGGCGATGCGGCGCTCGCGGTGAAAATAGTGTGAGGTATAGCCGACTACCACCAGCACCATCAGCGTGCTGATGAGGCAAGAGATGACCAGCGGGCCAAGATGCGCGACGATCTGATCGTAGTATTTCATCACCCCGACGCCGATAGGCACGAACAGCAGCACCATATAGCGGATCAGCAAATGGCAGCCGGGTTTAACCCATTTGGCCGGCATAATCTGGGTCGAGAGCAGGGCGAACAGCAGCAGCATGCCGAGAATGCTGCCGGGAATGGCGAACGGCAGCAGCGCCGCCACTGCATTGCCGACGAACAGACACAGGTAGATGAGGAGCAGGGCTCTCAGGTATTTCCAGCACAGTGTGAGCACGTTGGCCATTGTCTTTCCCCGTTTAATTGCTGCATTCATCATACAATTAAACTGTGAGCCATGCCACAGATCGCACCATGAATTATCGCTATGGGTGCCATACCCGATCGGCGGGTTGACAGCCCGCAATAGCTGCCACGCGCGGGTTCAGCGCGTGTCTTCGGCCGCTGCCGCCGCGTGTTCTGCCAGCCGGTGGCCGAGGAAGAAAAACAGCAGGCTGAGCAGTGCGGCGACGATCAGCATCACGAACATCAGCGGCGGCGCGGCATAGCTGAGCAGTACCCCGCACAGCACCGGGTTGATGGCACCGCCCAGCGCGCTGAGGTTCTGTACCCCATAGTAGCTGCCTTTCAGGTGCGGCGGCGCGATAAAGTCGATGAACATGTATTCCACCGGGATCACGATGATTTCGCCGAGGGTAAACACCGCCATCGCCGCCAGCCACAGCCAGACCGCCTGGCCGGCCATCATAAAACCGAGCAGCCCGACGATGAAAAACAGCGTGCCCAGCGCCAGCCAGCGCAGCATGTTTTCCTGACGCATGCCGCGGCTGAGCAGGTATTGCAGAGCGATGACGATGCTGGCGTTGACGATCATCACCAGCCCGATGATTTTGTAGGCGAACTCGGCGCTGGAGACGGTGATCAGGTATTGCGACAGATAGCCGGTGAACTGACCGAACACGACGGCGCCCAGGGTGCTGCCGAGGGTGAAGTAGATCAGCCGCCGATCGCTGCGCAGGATAGTCACCGTCTGGCGGAAGTTGGGGAGCGCTGCGGGGGCGGCGGCTGGCGTTGCGCGCTGTTCCCGACCGCGCAAGCGCAGGCTTAGCGTCGCCACCGTCGCCAGCGCCAACCCGCCCGACAGGTAAAACGGCAGCAGCGGGCTAAGCCCGGCCACCAGAACGCCGAGTGCAGAACCGATCGCCCAGCCGACGTTGACCAGCGTGTAGTTGATTGAAAAAGCCTTGATGCGCTGCTCAACCGGCAGCCAGTCGGCGAAGCAGGCTTTAATGGTGATGCTCAGCACCGAATAACAGGTATGCAGGATCGCCAGCACCACGATCACGCCGCCGGGGCGCGGGATCCAGGGAAGGGCGAAGAAGCTCAGCGCAAACAATAAAATCGACAGCAGGATCAGGCGGTTCTTGCTGAATTTGTCCACCAGATAGCCGCCGTACAGGCTGGCAAGGATGCCGAGGGTCAGGCTGACGCCCAGGATCACGCCCACGCTCTTCGGCAGCAGATGGAAATGCTCGGTGAGATAGATGGTAATGAACGGCAGCGTCACGCCGCGGCCGATGGTCAACACCAGCGAACTGGCCAGCAGCGTGTTAATCAGCGAGGGGAATCCCTTCATTCGAAGCCTGTTTATGCATACAGTTATTGGGCAATGCAGATAACATAGCGTATTTTGGCGAGGACGGAAGGGGGAAGCCGAAAATTAGTTTAAAAACAGAGGCTGCGTCGGCAGCCTCGTCAAAAACAGCATTATTTACCGTGTTCGGCCTGCAGCGTGGCGAACCACGGCTGCACGAAGTCGCTGCTGCTGCCCCAGCCGGGGATGATCTTCGCCAGCCCGGCGACGTTGACCGGCCCCGGCTGCGCCAGCAACAGCGCCTGCGGAATGACCGTCGCTTTGAACTGATAGCTGTCCGGCGTGCTTTCCCCGGCGATCTTGTTGGCCACCAGGCGCAGGTTGACTGCGCCGATAAGCTTCGGATCCACCGCCACGCTGACCTGCCACGGGCTGCCGGCTTCGCGCATCAGCTGCAAGTCCTGGTTGGAGATATCGATGCTGTACAGTTTGATTTCGGTGCGGCCGTTCTCTTTCAACGCTTTGTAAGCGCCTTGGGTGAAGGCGTCCCAGGTGCCCCAGATGGCGTCTATCTTGCCTTTCGGGTATTTAGCCAGCACCGCGCCCACCTTGTTGGCGGTATCGCCCTGTACGTCGGATGAGACCGCGCCGATCGATTCCAGCTCATGAATGCCCGGATGCTGTTTCAGCAGCTGCTGATAGGCGGCCTGGCGGCGTTCCATCGGCGGGAAGCCGGCCACCCAGAGTTTGATGATGTTGGCCTGGCCGTTGAAATCCTTCACCAGCTGGCCGAAGGAGGCGTTGGCCAGTGAAGCGTCGTCCTGCTGCGAGACGGTAACGCCGGGAATGCTGCCGCTGACGTCGGTATCGAAAGCCGCGACGGCGATGCCGGCCGCCGCGATGCGTTTGACCAGATCGGTGGAATAGGGGGCTCGCCCCTGTGAAAGAATGATGCCGTCATATTTCTGGCTGATTGCCTGGTTGACGAAGTCCTGGAAGCGCGCGTCGTCGCCGTTGCTGAGGAAGGTGTCCACCTTGAAGCCCAGCTTGCGCCCTTCCTGAATGGCGCCCGCTAAAAATTGCGTGGTGTTGTCGTCGGATCCGAGGTTACGGATCACCGCGATACGCACCGGCCCCTGATGCTGAGCGATGGCGGCCGGCACGGCGGCGTTTTCCGCCGCCTGCAGCGGCAGGGCGGCCAGCAGGCTGAGGGCGAGCAGCGAAGTCTTGAAGTTTTTCATTATTATAGGCTCCAAAAAAGCAGGGAAACGATCCCGGTGAAGGTCTGTTATAGCAGTCTTTCTGTCTGGACGTCTATTTGTTGTTGCGGAGCATCATAGCGAGATGCGGCGGGCGAGGGAATCAGAGCGGTTATGACTTTTTCTTACTGCTTATAACGCCGGGTTTGAGGCATTAAAAAAGGGCCGAGCAAGCTCGACCCTCGATGTGACACGCCGGCGCAGTTACTTGACCTGCATGCCAGGCTGCGCGCCGCTGTCCGGGCTCAGCAGGAAGATTTCTTTCCCGCCAGGGCCCGCCGCCATCACCATGCCTTCCGAAACGCCGAAACGCATTTTGCGCGGCGCCAGGTTGGCGACCATGATGGTCAGTCGGCCTTCCAGCGCTTTCGGATCCGGGTAAGCGGAGCGAATGCCGGAGAAGATCTGGCGCGATTCGCCGCCCAGATCCAGCTGCAGTTTCAGCAGCTTGTCGGAGCCTTCGACAAAGTCGGCGCTCTTTATCAGGGCGATGCGCATGTCTACCTTGGCGAAGTCGTCGAAGGTGATGGTTTCCTGAATAGGATCATCGGCCAATGGACCGGTCACCGGCTTGGCGGCGGCCATGTCTTCCTTCGAGGCGTTGACCATTTCGCTGACCTTGTCCAGATCGATGCGGTTGAACAGCGCTTTGAATGCGTTCACCTGGTGGCCCAGCAGCGGTTGCGGGATCGCGTCCCAGCTCAGCTCGGCGTTGAGGAACGCTTCGGCGCGTTCGGTCAGCGAAGGCAGCACCGGCTTCAGGTAAGTCATCAGCACACGGAACAGGTTGATGCCCATCGAGCAGATGGCCTGCAGATCGGCATCGCGGCCTTCTTCCTTCGCCACCACCCACGGTGCCTGCTCATCCACGTAACGGTTGGCCAAATCGGCCAGCGCCATGATTTCGCGGATCGCGCGGCTGAACTCGCGGCCGGCGTAAGCTTCGGCGATGCTCTGCGCCGCGTCGACGAAGGTCTGGTACAGCGCCGGATCGGCCAGGCTGTCGGCCAGCTTGCCGCCGAAGCGTTTGTTGATAAAGCCGGCGTTGCGCGACGCCAGGTTCACCACCTTGTTGACGATGTCGGCGTTTACGCGCTGCACGAAGTCTTCCAGGTTGAGATCGATGTCATCAATGCGTGAAGAGAGCTTGGCGGCGTAGTAATAGCGCAGGCAGTCGGCATCCAGATGCTGCAGGTAGGTGCCGGCCTTGATGAAGGTGCCGCGCGACTTGGACATTTTAGCGCCGTTCACCGTCACGTAGCCGTGCACGAACAGGTTGGTCGGTTTGCGGAAGTTGCTGCCTTCCAGCATCGCCGGCCAGAACAGGCTGTGGAAGTAGACGATGTCCTTACCGATGAAGTGATACAGCTCGGTGGTGGAGTCTTTGCGCCAGAATTCGTCGAAGTCCAGATCGCCGCGCTTGTCGCACAGGTTCTTGAAGGAGCCCATGTAGCCGATCGGCGCGTCCAGCCAGACGTAGAAGTACTTGCCCGGCGCATCCGGGATCTCGAAACCGAAGTAAGGCGCATCGCGGGAAATGTCCCACTGCTGCAGGCCGGATTCGAACCACTCCTGCATCTTGTTCGCCACCTGCTCTTGCAGCGCGCCGGAGCGCGTCCACGCCTGCAGCATTTCGCTGAAGGCCGGCAGGTCGAAGAAGAAGTGTTCGGACTCGCGCATCACCGGCGTCGCGCCGGAAACCACGGACTTCGGATCGATCAGTTCCGTCGGGCTGTAGGTGGCGCCGCACACTTCGCAGTTGTCGCCGTACTGATCCGGTGATTTGCATTTCGGGCAGGTGCCCTTCACGAAACGGTCCGGCAGGAACATGCCTTTCTCCGGATCGTACAGCTGAGAAATGGTGCGGTTCTTGATAAAACCGTTTTCTTTCAGGCGGCTGTAAATCAGGGTGGACAGCTCACGGTTTTCATCGCTATGGGTCGAATGGTAGTTGTCATAGCTGATGCCAAAGCCGGCGAAATCCTGTTGGTGCTCCTGGCTCATCTCCGCGATCATTTCTTCCGGTTTCACGCCCAGTTGCTGCGCTTTCAGCATGATCGGCGTGCCGTGCGCGTCGTCCGCGCAGATGAAATGCACTTCGTGGCCGCGCATTCGTTGGTAACGCACCCAGATATCCGCCTGGATGTGCTCGAGCATGTGGCCGAGATGGATGGAACCATTTGCGTACGGTAGCGCGCACGTCACCAATAATTTTTTCGCGACTTGAGCCATAGTGAGAACTTGCTTTCTGTAATGAATAAAAGGGCCTTCGATGTTAACCGATCGCGCCCTTCGCTGCTAGGGCGGTTTCTTGCAGGTTATACGCGCCAGCCGCCGGGCAGTTCTGATATGCTTAGCCGGAAGCTACCCATTCAAAATCAAGGAGCCGGGATGAACGCAAAATCCCCTGAGCAGACCAACCCCGAAGTTCTGCGCGCCCTGGTGACCGGTGTACTGGCCGCCTTTGAACACCCGACGTTGAAAAACAACCTGACCGCATTGAAGGCTATTCATCACTGCGCGTTACTGGACGATGTACTGCATATCGAACTGGCGATGCCGTTTGCCTGGCAGAGCGGTTTTGAGGCGCTGCAGGCGAGCGTCGGCCCCGAGCTGTTGCGCGTGACCGGCGCCGCGGCCATCGATTGGAAGCTGAAACACGATATTACGACGCTGAAGCGTGCCAACGGCCAGGCCGGTATCAAAGGCGTGCGCAATATCATTGCCGTCAGCTCCGGCAAAGGCGGGGTGGGGAAATCCACCACCGCCGTCAACCTGGCGCTGGCGTTGGCCGCCGAAGGGGCCAAGGTCGGCATTCTGGACGCCGACATTTACGGCCCGTCGATCCCCAATATGCTGGGCACCGAACATGAGCGGCCGACTTCGCCGGACGGTCAGCATATGGCGCCAATCATGGCGCATGGCCTGGCGACCAACTCCATCGGCTATCTGGTGACCGACGACAATGCCATGGTGTGGCGCGGCCCGATGGCCAGCAAGGCGCTGATGCAGCTGTTGCAGGATACGCTGTGGCCGGATCTGGATTATCTGGTGCTGGACATGCCACCGGGCACCGGCGACATTCAGCTGACGCTGTCGCAGAACATTCCGGTGACCGGCGCGCTGGTGGTTACCACCCCGCAGGATATCGCTTTGCTGGATGCCGCCAAGGGCATCGTGATGTTCGAGAAAGTGCATGTGCCGGTGCTGGGCATCGTGGAGAACATGAGCGTGCATATCTGCAGCAACTGCGGTCACCATGAGCCGATCTTCGGCACCGGCGGCGCCGAGAAGCTGGTGCAGAAATACCACAGCCGTCTGCTGGGGCAGATGCCGCTGCATATCTCGCTGCGCGAAGACCTGGATCGCGGTACGCCGACGGTGATCAGCCGCCCGGACAGCGAATTTGCCGAGATGTATCGCCAGCTCGCCGGCCGCGTGGCCGCGCAAATGTATTGGCAGGGCGAGACGATCCCGACGGAGATTGCGTTCCGCGCGCTGTAGCTGTAAAAGACAGGCGAAAAAAATCCCGGGAATCCGGGATTTTTTTTATTGGACGGAGCCGGAGTTGAAGGTGTTATAAGCGACCGGCGCGTTGGCGTGCATATCTTCACGCGTGAAAGGCTTATCTATCGGCGCGATGCTGACGGCGATAAACTCCAGCAGACCCTGGGTCGGGGCTATCGTGCCGTTGTTGATCAACAACAGAGGAAGCAATAGGGCGGCAGCGATTTTTCGGTATGACAGTGCTGGCGGTGCAATATTGTGCTGCAGCCATAAAAATGCGCTGCTGGCGGCCCCCCCCAATGCGAGGCCGCTGATGACCTCCGAAACGGAGTGTACGTGGATGGCCAGGCGAGAATAGCCTATCAACAACGCCAGCGCATAACCGCTCAGCACGGCCGTTTTGCGCACGGCAGTGGAGAAGCGACCGGTCAGTAGCCACATCATCACTGGCCAAATACTGGCGGAAAGTGCGGAGTGCCCGCTAAAACCGGTGAAATCCAGTTCACGAATGCCGATTCCCCAGCCCATAAAGGCCAGTTTGGAGGCGCACACGATGGCGCCTACGCCACCGAACAGCAGCGCCCATTGGGCCGTCTGCTTCCAATCCCGACAGACAAACATCAGGATAGCGAAAACAATGATTCCGGAAGGCAGCAGTAACATGCTGTCGCCGAAAAAGGTCAGGGAATACCAATCCATTACGGAAAAACCTTCATGAGAACAACGCGCGGTGATGTATTCAAGGTTGCCTTCAAGACCTTATAGATTAACGATCTTCTAAGCAGGAAGCGCGGGATAGTACTCCGAGCGGTAAAAAATAAGTAGAGTAAAAGTTCTGAAAAGCGGCGTTTGATCTTCGGTATCGACTAAAAAAGAACGGGAAAAGATGGCGTTTAGGCATTGTTAAAGGCTGGCGAAAACCCTGACGACTCCCTATAATTGTCGCGTTTTAGTTCCCCCCTTCACACTATGAAATCAGGTCTTTAATTTTATGACTGACAATCCGCATCAGTGCGTCATTATTGGTATAGCTGGCGCATCTGCCTCCGGAAAAAGCCTTATTGCCAGCACGTTGTACCGCGAACTCCGCGAGCAGGTCGGCGATGAGCACATCGGCGTTATTCCAGAAGACAGTTACTATAAAGACCAGACTCACCTGACCATGGAAGAACGGGTCAAAACCAACTATGACCACCCGAGCGCCATGGATCACAACCTGCTGTTTCAGCATCTGCAGATGCTGAAGGCCGGCAAGGCGATTGAACTGCCGCTGTACAGCTACACCGAACACACGCGCAAGAAAGAAACCATCCATCTCGAACCTAAAAAAGTGATCATTCTGGAAGGGATCTTGCTGCTGACGGATATCCGCCTGCGCCAGGAAATGAACTTCTCGATCTTTGTCGATACGCCGCTCGATATCTGCCTGATGCGCCGCATGAAGCGCGACGTCAACGAGCGCGGCCGCTCGATGGATTCGGTGATGGCGCAATACCAGAAAACCGTGCGCCCGATGTTCCTGCAGTTTATCGAACCTTCCAAACAATACGCCGATATCATCGTCCCGCGCGGTGGCAAAAACCGCATCGCGATCGATATTCTGAAAGCCAAAATCAGCCAATTCTTTGAATAATGCCGCTTAATGGCCGGAAATGTGTATTTCCGGCCGGTGGCCAACTATTTGCACCCCGGCGTAGACCTTTCGCCCGTTGTGTGGCAATTTTTGTTTAGTTATGCGTTTTGATGGAGAAGAAAGACATGAGACTGTGCGACCGCGATATAGAAGCCTGGCTGGATAGCGAGAAACTGGTGATTTCCCCGCGCCCGCCGCTCGAACGCATCAACGGGGCCACAGTAGATGTCCGTTTGGGCAATCAGTTCCGCGTGTTCAGTGGCCATACCGCGCCTTTTATCGATCTTAGCGGGCCGAAAGACGAAGTCAGCGCCGCGCTGGATCGCGTGATGAGCGACGAGATTGTCCTGCCGGAAGGCGAGGCGTTCTTCCTTCATCCTGGCGAGCTGGCCCTGGCGGTGACGTTCGAATCCGTGACGCTGCCGGACGATCTGGTGGGTTGGCTCGACGGCCGTTCTTCTTTGGCGCGCCTGGGGCTGATGGTGCACGTCACTGCGCACCGTATCGATCCGGGTTGGCACGGCCGCATCGTGCTGGAATTTTACAACTCCGGCAAGCTGCCGCTGGCGCTGCGGCCGGGGATGCTGATCGGGGCCTTGAGCTTTGAGCCATTGTCCGGCCCGGCGGCCCGGCCATACAACAGCCGCCAGGACGCAAAATATCGCGATCAGCAGGGCGCAGTAGCCAGTCGAATCGACAAGGACTAACGGCGCGGAATGCACCGTCGGTGTGGCGCTGACAAGAGGGTGGCATGAGAAGATTACTGACGACATTGGCGATTTTACTGGTGGTCGTGGTGGCGGGGATGTCCGCGCTGGTACTGCTGGTCAATCCGAATGATTTTCGCGGCTACATGGTCAAAAAGGTCGAGCAGAAGAGCGGCTACCAGCTGACGCTCGAAGGCGACCTGCGGTGGCATATCTGGCCGCAGCTCAGCATCCTGGCCGGCCGCATGACGCTAACTGCACCGGGTGCCAAAGCGCCGGTGGTGAGTGCGGAAAACATGCGCCTCGATGTCAAACTGTTGCCGCTGCTGTCGCATCAGCTGTTTGTGAAGCAGGTGATGTTGAAAAACGCGGTTATTCGCCTCACGCCCGATAGCGAAGAGCACTCGCAGGTGGACGCCCCGATCGCACCCGCCGGTAGCGGTACTGACGCGGCAGACGCGGCCTGGAAGTTCGATATCGATAACCTTCGGGTGGTGGACAGCCTGCTGATTTGGCAGCGTGCCGATAACGAACAAATCAATGTCCGGGATATCAATCTCACCCTGCAACAAACGGAGAAACGCCAGGCGCAGCTGGAACTTTCCAGCCGGGTCAACCGCGATCAGCGTGACCTGACCTTCAGCATGGCGGCCGATGTCGATCTGCAGCAGTTCCCACGCCAGATTGGCGCCAAAGTGACCCAGTTCAATTACCAACTGGCGGGCGCGGATATTCTGAACGGCGGTATTCAGGGAGAGGGTAATGCGCAGGTGGTCTATCAGCAGACGCCGGCGCAGATTGCCGTCAGCCAGCTGAACGTCAGCGCCAATAACAGTCAGTTGACCGGCGATATCAGTGCCACGCTGGGACCCGTGCCCGGCTATGTGGTGAACCTCAATTCGGCTAACCTCGATCTCGACGCACTTTCCGGCTGGCAATCCAGCACCACTACCGCCGAGCAGCCCGCCGTGACTTCCGCGCCGGTGATCGCCAGCCAGGTTGACGATCGGCAGCAAAACCTGGAGGCGCTGCGCGATTTCACTGCACAGTTGAACCTGCAGGCGGCACAGGTAACCTATCGCGGTATGAACGTTACCCAGTTGGCCGTTACGGCGGATAACCAACGCGGCCTGCTGACGTTGCACAAGCTTGCCGGGCAATTGGCCGGCGGAGATTTCTCCTTGCCGGGAACGCTCGACGCGCGCGGCAATAAACCGGTGATAAGCGTGCAACCGGTGCTGAATCAGGTTGAGCTTGGCACGGTGCTCAAGGCATTCGATATGCCGCAGATGCTCACCGGCAAGTTCAGCATGAACGGGGATCTGACCGGCGATCGCCTCTCTTCACAGGCATTTGAGCGCCGCTGGCGCGGTACGGCGCAGCTGGCGATGCAGGATGCCCAGCTGCACGGTTTGAATATTCAGCAGCTGATACAGCAGGCGGTGGCGCGTAATGATAACAGCGTGCGCGGGCAAGATAGCTATCAGCGCTATACCGAAGTCAAAAGCGTCTCGGCGCAGGCCAGCCTGAATCAGGGCACGGTCAAACTCAGCGGCCTGACGGCGGATTCGCCATTGCTGGCGCTGACCGGCGCCGGTAGCATCAATATGCCGGGCAAACAGTGCGACATGGCGCTCAACGTGCGCGTCACCGGCGGTTGGCAAGGGCGCGGCGAGCTGATTGAGCAACTGCAAAAAACGCCGATCCCGCTGCGGGTCTATGGGCCTTGGCAACAGCTGAATTATCAACTGCAGGTCGATCAAGTGCTGCGCAAAACGCTGCAGGATCGCGCAAAAGATGCGTTGAACAAGTGGGCTGAAAAGAACAAGGATTCGCGCGAAGGCCAGGATCTGAAGAAGTTGCTCGACAAGCTGTAATTCCTCCTGACGCGGGCCGCATTGGGGCCCGCGTCAATATCGATGTTTCCCACGATAATTTCTCTCCGTTACCTTGATGAAGGTCATGAAGACTCGCGCGCAGTTTGTGCAGAGTAAGAGCCTGTTCTGCTAAGGCTATGCGCCTGAGCGCGAAAACATGACGAGTTGAGGAAACATGATAGAGCTTCTTATTGGCGCCGTAGTAGCGGCGGGCGTGGGCCGTTACATCATCAAAGGGTATTCCGCCACCGGCGTTTTGATGGTGGGCGGGTTACTGCTGCTCGGTATCAGCGCCCTGATGGGGAAAACGCTGTTGCCATCCGGCGCGGCGTCTACCGGCTGGCGCGCGACCGACATGATCGAGTACGTCAAGATCTTGCTGATGAGCCGCGGTGGCGATCTCGGCATGATGATCATGATGCTGTGCGGCTTTGCCGCCTATATGACGCATATCGGCGCCAACGACGTGGTGGTCAAGCTAGCCTCGCGCCCTTTGCAGATGATCAACTCGCCTTATCTGCTGATGGTGGCGGCATACTTTGTCGCTTGCCTGATGTCATTGGCGGTCTCTTCCGCCACCGGCCTCGGCGTATTGCTGATGGCGACGCTGTTCCCGTTGATGGTGAACGTTGGCATCAGCCGTGGTGCGGCGGCAGCCATTTGCGCTTCGCCGGCGGCGATTATTCTGGCGCCGACCTCCGGCGACGTGGTGTTGGCGGCCAAGGCGGCGGAGATGCCGCTGGTGGACTTCGCGTTCAAAACCACGCTGCCGATCTCGATTGCCGCCATCGTCTGCATGGCCGTGGCGCACTTTTTCTGGCAGCGCTATCTCGACAAAAAGAACAATGAACAGCATCACATCATGGACGTCAGCGAAATCAACACCCACGCGCCGGGGTTCTATGCGATTTTGCCGTTTACGCCGATCCTCGGCGTGCTGATTTTCGACGGAAAATGGGGGCCGGAGCTGCACATCATTACCGTACTGGTCGGGTGCATACTGTTGGCGGCCGTGATCGAGTTTGTGCGCAGCTTCAGCGCCAAACAGGTGTTCAGCGGCCTGGAAGTGGCCTATCGCGGCATGGCGGACGCTTTCGCCAGCGTGGTGATGTTGCTGGTGGCCGCGGGTGTGTTCGCGCAGGGGTTGAGCACCGTCGGCTTTATCAGCGGATTGATCGGGCTGGCGCAGTCGTTCGGCACCGGCGGTTTGATCATGATGTTGGTGCTGGTGGTGATCACCATGCTGGCGGCCATGACCACCGGTTCCGGCAATGCGCCGTTCTATGCGTTTGTCGAACTGATCCCGAAACTGGCGGCGCAGATGGGCGTGAATCCGGCCTATCTGGTGATCCCGATGCTGCAGGCGTCTAACCTCGGCCGCACGCTGTCACCGGTCTCCGGCGTGGTGGTGGCGGTTTCCGGTATGGCGAGGATCTCGCCGTTCGACGTGGTGAAACGCACGTCGGTGCCGGTGATTGTCGGGTTGGTAGTCGTGATCGTGGCGACCGAGCTGTTGGTTCCCCAGTAAAAGAAAGGCCGGGCGATACCCGGCCTCAATGCTAAACCTCGTAGTCCTCCGGTGGGGGAGGCGGGGTGATCTTCACTTTCAGGATGCGGTGGCTGTTGACCTCCAGCGGTTCGAACAGATAGTCACCGATCTTGATTTGCTCGCCTTCTTGCGGCACACGCTGGCTGTGCTCCATCAGCAGCCCCGCCAGCGTGTGGTATTCGCGCTTGTCTTCCAGCGGCATCGGCAGGTACAGCACCAGATCTTCCAGCGGCATATAGCCGTTGGCAATCCAGCTGCCGTCTTCGTTTTGCTGAATGTCATGGCGTGCGTCCACCTCTTCGCCAGCCTCCGGCAGATTGCCGGCGATGGTTTCCATCACGTCCGTCAGGGTGACGATACCTTCGACGGAGCCGAACTCGTCGACCACAAAGGCAAAGTGCGTCTGCGCCTGGCGGAACTGCTCCAGGGCGCTTAACAGCGTGAGCTGTTCCGGGAAGATCAGCGGTTGGCGTATCAGCGCGCGCAGATCCAGCGGCGCCTGCGCCAACTGCTGTTTGAGGACGTCGATAGTATGGATAACGCCCAGCGGTTCGTCGCTGGCGCTGCTTTCCACCACCACGATACGCGTGTGCTGATTACGCTCCAGCAATTGCGTCAGTTTCTCCTGAGGATCGTTCAGCTCGAGGTATTCGACGTCGTGACGCGAAGTCATGATGCTGCTGACTGTGCGCTGAGCCATGCCCAGCACGCGTTCGATCATGCGCCGTTCTTGCTGATTGAAGATCTCGCCGTTTTCGCTGTCGCTGTCCGCCAGCAGGTTGGCGGAGTGGCTGTCGACCTCCGCTTCTTCGTGTTTACCGCTCAGCATGCGCAGTACCGCCTCGGCGGTGCGCTCGCGCAGTGGCCGCACCTTCGACAGGAAGCGCCGGCGGTTGAACTGGGCCAGTTGGTTCAAGGCTTCGATCATCACCGAGAAGCCGATCGCCGCGTAGAGGTAACCTTTCGGAATGTGATAGCCGAAGCCCTCCGCCACCAGGCTAAAGCCGATCATCAACAGGAAGCTCAGGCACAGGATAACGATAGTCGGGTGTGCGTTGACGAAGCGCGTCAGCGGCTTGCTGGCTAGCAGCATCAGGCCGATGGCGATACACACCGCGATCATCATCACCGCCAGGTGGTCGACCATGCCGACCGCGGTGATCACCGAGTCGAGCGAAAAAACGGCGTCCAGCACCACGATCTGCGCCACCACCGGCCAGAAACGCGCGCCTTTGCGCGCGCCGTGCTGCTCTTCATCCTTGCCCTCCAGCCGTTCGTTCAGCTCCATGGTGGCCTTGAACAGCAGGAATATACCGCCGACCAGCATGATCAGATCGCGGCCGCTGAAGGGGTGCTCCGCGACGATGAACATCGGTTTGGTCAGCGTCGCCAGCCACGAGATGGAAGCGAGCAGCGCCAGGCGCATGACCAGCGCCAGCAACAGACCGACGACACGAGCCTTATCTCTTTGTTGTTTTGGTAGTTTGTCCGCCAGAATGGCGATGAAGACAAGGTTGTCTATACCCAGAACGATTTCCAGCACGACCAATGTGGCCAGGCCGGCCCAAATTGTTGGATCAGCGATCCATTCCATACGCCCAATTTCACCTGTAAGTTCTACGGCTTATGCCGCACGGGAATGATGGGCGCTGAGGCGGCAAAATTCAACTTTAATTCGAAGATATAAGAGTGAGTGAAGGTGAGTATCGAGTTAAGATCTAAGGAAAAATAGGGGGCATCAATAAATTAAATGGCTATGCAGTGAGCTGAGAGAAATAGCGTACTTGTCATTTGGCTGTAAAATGCCCTATCATAATATTTTATTAAATATCATAATGTTATGATTGATTTCGTCAGTTTTCATATTATGAATTGGACGGCCCTAGTAGTCTTATTCTGAAAACGAGACGACTAGGGTATCTAAGGCTTGTGTCCAAAGATTAATAGTATAAGAATCTTAGCCATATAAACGGCCTAAATCGTCTGCTTTTGGTTATAAAAATACCTCTTTACATGGTTTGACGAACCAAACGCAACTGGCAGCCATTGCGCGTGAAAAAATACAAACAAATCAGTGTGTTAATTGGTTTTTCTCTTTCAACCACTGCAAGCAGCGCATTGGTAGCTGGAAGCCAAGGGCGGTAGCGTGTCTGCTATTGGCCGCTAAGCAGCGGGCAATGGATTAGCGTATTTTACAGAATAATGTGATTGTGGATAAAAAACATGCAGAAGAGACTTAAGGCTGTAATTCCGGTTGCTGGACTGGGGACGCGGATGTTGCCAGCAACTAAAGCAATTCCTAAAGAAATGTTACCGGTTGTCGATAAACCCTTAATTCAATACATCGTAAATGAATGCGTAGCTGCCGGGATTAAGGATATCGTACTGGTTACACACTCCTCGAAGAATGCGATTGAGAACCACTTTGACACGTCATTCGAACTTGAGGCGGTGCTGGAGTCGCGCGTCAAGCGTCAGCTACTTGAAGAAGTCAAAGGTATTTGCCCTCCAGATGTCACCGTGATGCAAGTGCGACAAGGGCAGGCTAAGGGATTGGGACATGCGGTGCTATGTGCTAAGCCGATGGTGGGTGACGAACCGTTTGTGGTGCTACTACCCGATGTTTTATTGGACGATGCTACGGCGGATCTGCGTAAAGAGAACCTGGCCAAAATGCTGCAGCGTTTCGATGCGACTGGCCACAGTCAAATCATGGTTGAGCCTGTGCCTGAGGAAGATGTATCCAAATATGGCGTAGTGGATTGCGGCGGTGTGGTGCTGGAGGGGGGCGAGAGCACGGTTATGACGGCCGTGGTGGAAAAACCTGCGCGTGAAGACGCACCTTCGAACCTTGCTGTCGTCGGACGCTATGTATTGGCTGCAGATATTTGGTCGTTGCTGGAAAAAACACCACCAGGTGCCGGTGATGAAATTCAGCTCACTGATGCTATCGCCATGCTGATGGAGAATAATACCGTTGAAGCTTTCCATATGAGTGGCAAGTCGCATGACTGTGGGGATAAGCTGGGTTATATGAAGGCGTTCGTCCAATATGGTTTGCGTCATCAAAAGGAAGGTGCCGCATTCACACACTGGTTAAAGCAGGTTTTGCACGATAAATAATGCAACGGGCATACAATCACAATTTTGAAGAGGATTATCATGACTAAGTTAAAGGCCGTCATTCCTGTTGCTGGATTAGGTATGCATATGTTGCCGGCGACAAAGGCGATTCCTAAAGAGATGTTGCCGATTGTAGATAAGCCGCTGATTCAATATATCGTTAATGAATGCGTATCCGCTGGGATAAAAGACATTATTTTGGTTACGCATTCCTCCAAGAATGCGATAGAAAACCACTTTGACACGTCGTTTGAACTGGAAGCTATGTTGGAGGCGCGTGTAAAGCGCCAATTACTGGATGAAGTAAAATCCATCATCCCAAAAGGGGTGACCCTGATGCACATCCGTCAAGGGCAACCTAAAGGGTTAGGACATGCGGTGTTATGTGCTAAGCCATTGATTGGTGAAGAGCCTTTTGTGGTTGTATTGCCCGACATTCTGTTGGACGAAGGCAAAGCGGCACCCCAGAAAGATAATTTAGCGCATATGATTGCGCGTTTTGAGCAAAATGGTTCGAGCCAAGTGCTGGTTCAGACGGCCGATGAACATGTTCTCTACGATTATTCTGTCGTTGAGTGCGAGGTGGATACTTTGCATCCGGGCGAAAGCGCCAGAATGACATCAATCGTCGAGAAACCCAGCCGTGAACTTCAGTTAAACTCCAATTATTCTGCTGTCGGACGCTATGTTCTTTCTGCCGAAATTTGGCCTATTTTGGAAAGAACCGAACCTGGCGCCTGGGGCCGAATTCAGCTGACTGACGCAATTGCCGAGCTGTTGCAACACAACACGGTGGAAGCGATGGAGTTGGTGGGAGATTCATTCAATTGCGGTGAGAAAATGGGTTACCTTCGTGCCTTTGTGACCTATGGTTTGCGGCATCCAAGTCAGGGGGAAGCCTTTAGGACGTGGGCTAAGCAACTGTCGTTGTAAGGTCGCTCGATTTGACCGCATTGTACACTCTGCGTTTCGATATGGAGGGGAACGCTCAGTGTTCCTCACTACGTTGGACTCAGCTTTGGAAATACTCCATAATCATACGGCCCTGATTCTCAACGCTGGCTCAATACGAGCATGGTTTTCCGTCAAAATATCTGAGATATGGCAGTGCTTATGACGCACATACGACGATGTAGCCTAGGTTGACCAGCTAACGTAGCTTGCAGATATATTTACTTTGAAAGTGATGATAACTCGATGGCAAAAAAACAATGGAAACTGATACCACTTTTGGTATCTATCGGTGTGGTTAGCGGCTGTACTATCGTACCGGGCTCTCATCTTTCAACCAGTGGCAAAGAGGTCGTCAAACAACAAGATAATGATTTTGACATCGATAAACTGGTTAATGTTTATCCGCTCACGCCAAGCTTGGTCGAGAAAATGCGACCTAAGCCAGTTGTTGCACAACCCAACTCCTCTTTAGAACGTGAATTACAGAACTATGAATACCGTATCGGTATCGGTGATGTCTTGATGGTAACCGTGTGGGATCATCCTGAACTGACCACTCCGGCAGGCCAATATCGGAGTGCCAGCGATACAGGAAACTGGGTCAATTCTGACGGTACCATTTTCTATCCTTACATTGGCAAGGTAAAAGTCGCCGGTAGGACCATGAGTCAGGTTCGCAATGATATTGCCGGGAGGCTTGCGCAATATATCGAAAGCCCGCAAGTGGACGTCAGCATCGCCGCCTTCCGTTCACAAAAGGTTTATGTTACAGGTGAGGTAGCAACATCTGGAAAGCAGGCAATCACGAACGTACCTTTGACAGTTATGGATGCTATTAATGCCGCCGGTGGTTTAGCTGAGAACGCTGATTGGCGCAATGTCGTGTTGACTCATAATGGGCAAGAACAGCGCATTTCCTTGCAGGCGCTGATGCAGCGTGGCGATTTGACGCAAAACCGTTTACTTTATCCTGGTGATATCCTCTACGTACCACGTAACGATGACTTGAAAGTTTTCGTTATGGGAGAAGTGAAAAAGCAAACCACATTGAAAATGGACCGCAGCGGAATGACGTTGACGGAGGCACTTGGTAACGCTGAAGGAATGGATCAGGCTGTATCTGATGCAACAGGTGTATTTGTCATTAGGCCTCTACGCGGTACGGAAGGTCAGAAACTGGCGAGTATCTATCAGTTGAATGCATCGGATGCGACGGCAATGGTCATGGGAACAGAGTTCCACTTGCAACCCTACGATATTGTTTATGTAACCACGGCTCCTTTGGCCCGTTGGAACCGCGTAATTAATCAGCTGTTACCAACTATTGTTGGATTTAACAACCTGAGCGAAGGCTCACTGCGTATTCGCAATTGGCCGTAACTTATGTGAGTCCCGGCTCTCGCGTGTAAGTAAGTGGTGGCCATCTTAGTAATTCGAAAGATGGCCACTAAGTACATTAATAGGCTAAACGTATCTGATTACTGAGTTATCCTAAAATTAGCCACATGAAGTTAAGTCGAGATAAAATAATTACTCCCATTCATGATATTAATTCTCCGCGATGAGTCACATTTAGTACTCTAGAACCATGGCGCGCTTAATATGTTAGAAGTACCCAAGCCAATGACTGGAAAGACTATGTCTGAAAAAAAACACGTAACTGAATCGTGCGACAGTGGCCAAATTAACAGCAATTTACATCATTTAGTTGGTGTACTGCTTGAACATCATAAGTTTATTCTCGGGCTGGTATTCTTATTTGCGGGTATGAGCATTGGTTACACGTGGCTAGCAGCGCCCAAGTATCGCGCCGATGTGTTAATACAGGTTGAAAAAAACGCCGCCGACAGTTTAGTGTCGAATGTTTCTGATGCTTTCGCGCAAGATCAGGAGGTAAAAGATGCTGCTGAAATGGCTTTACTGTTTTCTCGACGTGTCATTGGTGAGGCTGTATCGACGCTAAAACTTGATATTGATGCTAAAGAAAAGGTTGTACCTGTAATTGGCACGCTAATCTCAAAAATTACCGGGGATAAAAAATATATCATCGTCGACGTTTTAGACGTTCCGGAGAACCTTCAGGATAAAACCCTTCAATTAGATGTTATCTCTCAAAAAAAATATAAAATTATGACTGGGCAGGGTAATGTTATAACAGGAGAGTTTAATAAACCTACTTTGGAAGGTGGTGTTTCTATTTTGGTCAATAAAGGAAACTCTACTGTGGGAGACACTTTTGAGTTAGTAAAAAAATCTAAAATAACCGCAATTAACTCTGTTATATCTAACCTAAGTTTCGTGAGTAACGCACGGGATAATGGTATTTTTAGAGTATTCTATCAAGGAACAAATCCTGAAAAAGTAGTGTCAACGCTGAATGAAATTGCGAAAAATTACCTTAATCAGAATATAAAGGATAAATCAGCGCAAGCGGAGAAAGGGCTTGATTTTTTGTCTAGACAGCTACCTATTAAAAAAAATGATCTAATCCTTGCTGAAGATGCGCTAAATATGCATAGAAGAAATAGCAACTCTCTTGATATGAGTTTAGAGGCTCAGCAATTATTAAAACGAGGGGTTGCATTAGACACTCAGCTAAATGCGCTTACGATACAAGAGGTTGATATATCGCAAGCTTACACGAAGGAATACCCATCATACAAAGCCCTTCTGGATAAGAAAAAAACTATAGAAGAAGAGCGTTCAAAAATTAACTCCAGTATTGCCAACTTACCAGAGAGTCAACAACAACTAATTCGCCTGAGTCGCGATGTTCTGGTAGGGCAGGCTGTCTATGTGTTGCTTTTGCAAAAACAACAAGAGTTACGAGTCACTAAGGCGAGTATTATCGGTGATGTAAGAATCGTTGATTATGCAGAGTTGAAGACTGGAGTCGCAAGTCTGAATAGCAAGGTGATTATTTTCGTCTCTCTTTATCTAGGTTTCATATTTGCGTTTATATTGGTATTGTTGAAAACAATCCTTTATAAACGAGTTGAAAAAATCGAAGAATTAGGTCAGCTGGGAGTGAGTGTACTAGCTACAATACCATTTTCCTCGATACAAGGTGAAATCATAAAAAAAGAAAGAAAAGGCGAGAGTAAAAAATTTCTCCAGCACACTACACTGGCTGATTTTGACCCTAGTGATTTAGCAATCGAAGCACTGCGTGGATTACGCACTTCACTACATTTTACAATGGTTGAGTCTAATAATAACGTGCTAATGATCTCTGGTGTAAGTCCAGGGTGTGGTAAAACATTCATTAGCGCCAATTTCTCAAGTTTAATCACGATGTCTGGGAAGCGAGTGCTATTGCTTGATGCCGATTTGAGAAAGGGGTATATCCATGAGTTATTTTCTTTGAAAAATGAGTTGGGATTATCCTCCTTCCTTACGTCATCTGAGATCGATATTAGTAAATACATCCAGCATGACGAGCGCACAGGATTGGATATAATTCCTAGAGGTAAGATACCGCCTAATCCTTCAGAGTTATTGATGAGTGCTCGCTTCAAGTTTTTAGTATCAACATTAAGTAATATGTATGATTTTGTCATCATTGACACACCTCCTATTATGGCCGTTACCGATCCCTCTATTATTGGGCGGCACGCTGGAACAACGATGCTGGTAGTTGGATTCGCGAAAAATACTTTGAAAGAAGTTGAAATATCAATATCTCGATTTGAAAAGTCGGGAGTTAGTATCAGTGGGTTAATTGTAAATGGGTACGTTAAAAAAATAACAGAGATTTACTCTGAAGGCTCATATTACAATTACGGATATAAATACCGATAAGCAAAGAAGTAAGAAAGCCATTTAAAATAAAGGTGAAAATATGGAGTTAATGGAAGTGGTGAACAAAAGGAATATGGTCCTTTGCTTATTGGTGCTGGTTGCTATGGGCAGTTTCTTTGTTGCCCCCTATCTCACGATGGTTGGCTTTTGCGGAATAATGGCTTTTTATATCATTGCTAGTGATAGAGAAAAAAATTACTTGGCATACTTTTTTTTCTTTATTGCAATGACATTGATAACTTGCATTGTTATATCCACAAAGACGCTTGATGCAATTATGAATGACAAGGTCAATTACCGACTATCTATGTTAGAAGGTAATGGCCTAAATATCGTTCAGTGGGTTGCCGATTTCCAGGGCTCGGATTTCATTTCTTATTTGTTCATGTATATTTCCGCATACTTATTCGGAGTGAACAACGAGGCATTTGCCTTCTTTTATTTCGTTAGTTTCACGTTACTCGTTGTGGGTCTTTATAGAATTACCGGAAACAGTTTTGCAATTATCTTGTTTATGTTCTGTTGTCAGTATACTTTCCAAGGGTTGTATGGGAATATTCTTAGGCAGTCTTTAGCATTATCCTTTTTAGTTTGCGCACTCTCTTGTAAAACTATACGAAACGGGATGGCATTAATAATACTGGCGGCAATGAGCCATTTCTCGTTTATAATGTACGGCCCTTATATCTTTTTAAGACGTTTCTTCCAAAAAGTTTCAACACCTCTAGCTCTCGCTGCATTTGGGGCCACTTATGTTGTTGGGAAATACTTTTTTTCAATATTGGTGACTTTTTTTCCGACAGGGAGTCTATTCTCAGAGAAAGCGGCGGTATATGACAATGATGCAACGTTTGAAGGTAGTGACTTTGGCCGGAAATTGGGAGCGATAGTTTTCTTTATCATGATTATAGAAGGGGGGAACCTTTTCCAAAAATATTTTTTAGAGTTAGACGAGTCTAGAAAGAGAACATTAGAGGACATACGCGGATTCTTTATTTATGGTACATTAATATTTTTTCTATGTACTTCGTTCGAAGAAATTTCGACGCGATATGCATTTAATTTAATGATCTTTGCGTTTGCCTATGCCATTTTATTGGTGGGTGGAATAAAAGATTACGTGCTAAAATGTATAATTTATCTTTCTTTGGTGGCTCTATTGTTATTAATGTATGTATACATCAATATCGTTAGTAACCAGTTTTTCTATTATGGGGACTTAGTCTCTATTCTCAGTGATGATTTGCCTACTATTCTAAATAAAATCGGCGTATTTTAAACTGGTTAATATATTAGGAAAACAAATGGGACCTATAATTTTCAGTATAATTATACCTGCATATAATGTTTCTGAGTACTTATCAAACTGTCTTGATTCTATAGTCAAGCAAGAAGGCTGTAAGTCATTTGAATGCATTATCATTAATGACGGATCGACAGATAATACCGGGGACATTGCAGAGTCGTTTATAGTCAATGAGAAGGTAAAAAACTTCCATTATTATGAAAAGAAGAATGGTGGTGTATCAGAGACTAGGAATTTCGGCTTAGAAAAAGCCTCTGGGGAATACATTGTTTTTATAGATGCAGATGATATCATATCGCCAAATTTACTGTATTTTCTGAGTAAAGCTATTGAAGAGCACGACGCTGATTTAGTGTACTATAACTTCGAGGTATTACGCGGAGAGTCACCAGAAGAGAGCAATGTTTTAAGAGACGATTTGAAATTCATATGTAGCGAAATGTCTAAGCAAGAGCTAGCATCCAAGCCTAATTATCCCTGGGCTAGGGCCGCAAAGAGAAGCCTCTATGAAAACATTGTTTATCCACTTGGGCTCATCTATGAGGATATTGTTAGTACAACTATTTTGAATGCTATGTGCCAAAAACCTTATCATATAAAGAATGCACTTTATGGCTATAGAAAACGGCCAAATTCTTTGATGTCAGAGTCGGCACTTAAGCAACTGGTAATGTTTGAAACAATACAATATTTGAAGATTGAATGCAGAAAGAACAATATAGAAGAAGTTTATTATAACTCTGCTGTTGTCAACCTTTCACGTTCTGCATTCATGAGCGTTTATCGTATCAAAGATAGAGAGAAATTTATTGCGGGAAGGCAAATGATGTGGCGATGCTATCAGGAACTTCCTTTGATTGATGGCTTGCGCAGTTATGCCACTCATCTAGAAAAATTGATCTTTATTATTATAAAGGCAAAAAAATTAGCAATACCAGTGTCATGGGGACTCGGTAAGCTAGTTAACAGAATAGATGTTAAGCGCAACTCACGTTTTAGTGATTAAGAATTAAAAAGGTGCAAAATGCTCATATATGTGGTCACCCATAAGGACTATCAGTTTCCGACAGATAATGTTTACAAGCCAATTAAAGTTGGTTCTGGAAAGTTGAATTCTAATATATTAACTGATGCAAGCGGCGAAAATATAAGCTCATTGAATCCCTATTTCTGTGAACTTACAGCTCTTTATTGGATATGGAAAAATGCGAGGGAAGATGTTGTTGGCTTAGTCCACTACCGTAGATATTTTTCATCAGGGAATAATTCTGTTCAAATAAATGGCCGAGGAATATTAAGTCGTGGAGAGATCGACTCCGTACTAAGTGGATTCGATCTGATCGTGTCAAAGCCAAGAAACTATTACATTGTTAAAATAAAGGATCACTACATTAAAGCTCATGGGGAAAATGATTTTGAACTACTAAGGGCTGAGGTTGAAAAGAATGAACCAGCATATATTGAGAGTTTTGATTTGGTAATGAATAGTAAAAAAATAAGCCTTTACAATATGTTCATTTCCAGGAAGGAGATTATCGATGAATACTGTGAATGGTTATTCGGGATTCTTTTCTCCTTAAAAGATAAGATTCCGTACGAAACTTATGACGCCTATCAAAGACGTGTTTTTGGTTTCATGTCAGAGCGGCTCTTTAATGTCTGGATAAGGGCAAATGCTCACAGATTAAAAGTAAAAGAAATGGCTGTCGCCAATATTGAAGGTGAGAACGTTTTAAAAAAAGGTTTTGGGCTTATTAAGAGACAATACCTATGATGTGAGTGGTTAAACTGAATTTTCCTGCAAGAAAATAAAATGCATACATTGTTGCTTGTTTTTATTTGGCAGTGAATGTATTTACTGCACGGTGTCAATTACTTCGATAGCCAAGCATGTACAGGGTTTTTGGTGCTGAGCAGGAATGCTAATTCGATGAGTTGATACATAATGGATGCGTGAAGAGGTTCGAGGATATGGGAAAGAAAATATTAATATTGACTTCATTCGTTTCAGGTATGGGAGGAATGGAAAAGGTTATTGAACGAACTAATACGATTTTATCTAAAAACAAAAAATACACAACACGTATTATTTCTCTCAGTGGCGGTCAGAGTAATTTAATGAATGGAAAAACAAAGTTTTTCTATACAGGGAAAGAGTCGTGGATAAGTAATATAAACGGTTCGCGTTTTCCATTTCGGAGTGGAATAAAGTACCTCGACTTTATTCTTCACACCATATATATATTTTTGGTTCTCATTCGATATAGACCCGATTATGTGGTTTGCACTGGTTTTGGTCAGCTTGTCTATGCGAATAAGATTCGTAACCTCTTTGGTCTCAAATATAAAGTGCTGTCATGGCCCCATTTTTCCATAGCGTCAGGGTTTGGAAATATAAAATATTCTACACAGGCTGATTACTGTCTAGGAATAAGTAAGGAGATAAATGATGAGTTTATAAAATCCGGCGTTGAACCTGAGAAGGTTATTTATTTTCCGAATCCCTTCTCTCGGATGAATATAATTAAAAGAAAAAATGATATTACAACCTTTGTCTTCATTGGCAGGTTACTGATTGATGGTCAGAAGAGGATTAGAGACATAATCGACGCAGCAGGAAAAGTAAATGGAGATTTTTGCGTAAAAATCATTGGCGATGGTGAAGATGCGGATCTGATCGAGAAGTATATAGAGAACAGCCCAGCCAATAAAAAATTCGAGCTGTTGCGTGGATGGGTTAATGATCCTTGGGGACTCGCAGGTAATCCGAATGCCTTGTTATTAGCGTCTGCTTTCGAAGGATTGCCCACAGTAATTGGTGAGGCGATGTCTAGAGGCATTGTCTGCATTAGCTCTGATTGTAAAACCGGCCCGAGAGATTTTATCGAGGATGAGGAAAATGGCTATCTGTTCCCTGTAGGCGATGTAGATAGTTTGGCAAACCTTATGCAGCGTGTTGTTGATGGCGATATAAATCCATCACCAGAACTAATAGCGGAGAGCATTGATTTCTTCTATGAGGATAGATATGAGGAGCGCTTGCTCAAGGTGTTCAATTAAGAAGTGTTATCCAGTATAGGCTAATGATGAAGAAAATTGCATACATAACATTATTGGACACGAGTGCCAAGAGCAATGGGGTAAACAAAAAAATATTTGCGCAATGTAAAGCATTTATTAACCTGGGATACGATGTAGATATTTTTTCCATGACTAGCTATGGCTTGATGAAAACCAACCTCATCACAGGTGAGAGTTATGAGGAAAAACTAAACAAACGACGGAATGTTTTATTTTACAACGAAGTTATTAATTATCTAAGCGGCAGTGACGATGATTACCACATAGTATATCTTCGACAACCATTCCCTACAATAAGAAGTATTTGCTTTAGTAGTTTTATAAAAAAAATAAAACTAAAGGCTAAAAAAGTCATTTTAGAAATGCCGACGTATCCATTTCTTAATGAATCAAAAGGCCTCAAAGCAAAGTTGTACAACTTTATATTTAGATGGCAATTCTCTACCTCGAAAAAAAATATTGATTTAATTGTGTATATGGGAGCTCTCACTAAAGAAATCTGGGGTGTAAAGGCTCTAAGGATTTTCAATTCAGTGGACATCTCTCAAAATCCAATGACCAGGAATTATCTTTCTAAAGCGCTTTATGATAAACCTATTAGGCTTATTGGTGTTGCACAGTTGGCCTTTTGGCATGGCTATGATCGAATAATTGAAGGCATGGCCGAGTATTACAGAAACAGCTCCAATAGCAAGACTGTATACTTTGATATTGTTGGGAGTTCTGACTTCGGGGGAGCAGAATCGGAACTCAAGGTTTTGGTTGATAAACTTAATTTAAGAAAGTATGTTTTTTTTCATGGGCCACAGGATGGTGATGCATTAACTAAAATTTTCGAATCCTCAAACATCGCCATTGACTCATTAGGTCGTCATCGTAGCAATAATGAATATAATTGCTCTTTGAAGTCAAAAGAATATTGTGCCCGAGGCCTACCGTTTGTTAAAAGTCACAAAGATGACGCCTTTGAAGGCACAAACTATTTTTACCAAGTCCCACCGGATGAATCAGCTATCGATATCAGAGCGTTATTAAATTGGTATGAGCGAGGGGATTTTGACCCCGAAGACATGCGCTCTTTTGTAGAGAATAAACTAGTCTGGGAAGTACAAATGGAAAAGGTTATATCGGCACTATCGTAACACATTGGTTTTTTATTTTTATTCAATACGTTGCATTTATAATGAAGGTGATTTATGACAGTGAAAAAAAATGTGCTACTTGTTGGTGCTGGCCTATCCGGTGTGATTATTGGGCGCCAATTGGCTGAGAAGGGATTAAGAGTCACTATTATAGATCAGCGCCCTCATATCGGGGGGAACTGTTTTGACGAGCGAGATGCAGAAACAGGGGTAATGGTACACACCTATGGCCCTCATATATTCCATACGGACAATGAAACAGTCTGGAATTATGTCACTAAATATGCAGTGATGATGCCATATGTCAATAGAGTAAAGTCAACAGTTAATGGGCAGGTTTTTTCACTTCCGATAAATTTACACACAATAAATCAGTTCTTCAATAAAACTTGCTCTCCCTCAGAAGCAAAGGAACTTATTCAGAGTAAAGGTGATAGTTCAATTGTTGAACCTAAAACTTTTGAAGAGCAAGCGTTGCGCTTTGTTGGTCAAGAATTATATGAGGCCTTTTTTAAAGGCTATACGGTCAAGCAGTGGGGGATGTCGCCATCCGAGTTGCCAGCCTCAATACTGAAACGCTTGCCGATTCGTTTCAATTACGATGACAATTATTTTAATCATAAGTATCAAGGCATGCCAAAAGATGGCTATACGGCGATGATAAAAAAAATCGCGGAGCACGACAATATTACTGTTAAATTGAGTACTCCTTTTGATAAAACCTGCATCGGAGATTATGACCACATCTTTTATAGTGGTCCGCTCGATGCATTTTATGAGTACAGCCTTGGTAGATTGGGATATAGAACGTTAGATTTTGATAAATTTAAATTCGATGGGGATTATCAAGGCTGCGCTGTAATGAATTATGGCAGCGTAGATGTACCTTATACACGTATTACTGAACATAAACATTTTTCCCCATGGGAATCGCATCAAGGCTCGATTTGCTATAAGGAATATAGTCGTTCTTGTACTGAAGATGATATTCCTTATTATCCGATCAGGCAGGTTGGGGAAATGCAGATGTTGGAAGGCTACATTTCTTTGGCTCAGAAGGAAAAGAATATTACTTTTGTTGGCCGTCTGGGAACATATCGCTACCTAGACATGGATGTTACTATTCATGAAGCACTGCACACTGCAGAGGTTTATTTAAATAGTATTGCTAATGGTTCGAATATGCCTGTATTTACCGTAAAGTGAATATTGGTTAGAGTTGTTAAAATAGCAAACTGTTCCTCATTGACAGCCACACGGCGATAGGGGACTACTCTTTTCCATTTGATGATACACTTTTATTGTATTAATTTTAATCATGATATGTAGGGGCGAAGCTTGTGTACTATAAAGTGAGCTTGGCCTTGGGGAACAGAGAGAGTAGGCGCAGGTCGTCATGTGTGAGCTTACTGCCGACGAGATGAAATCGTCCGTTCTAACACAGGGTGTGCTGCCGATAGCAGGTTCTGAAAGCTTGTGCATGGGAATGGCGATTTTGATATAGTAAGCTTAATCAATGATATGAATGGTCCAAGCCAAAGTGAAACCTTGTACAAGTACTAATACTAAGCCTCAGGGATACGAATATGTTTGATTCTATCTTAGTTGTTTGCGTTGGCAATATATGCCGCTCTCCGACTGGTGAGCGACTGCTCAAGCAGCTTTTACCTTCTAAAAACATTGATTCCGCTGGTTTGGGGGCCGTAGTTGGTAGCGCTGCTGACTCGACAGCCTGTCTCGTTGCGCAAGCGCATGGCTTATCACTTGACGAACATATTGCCAAACAGTTAACTCGTGATTTGTGTAGGAAGTATTCGCTGATTTTAGTTATGGAAAAGAGCCATATTGAGGCTGTCACTCGGTTAGCACCAGAGGTTAGGGGAAAGACAATGCTATTTGGCCACTGGATGAATCAAAAAGACATCCCTGATCCATATGGCAAAAGCCATGAAGCCTTTGAGTTTGTTTACCGTTTACTTGCTGATTCGGCTCAGAAATGGGTTAAAGCACTGAATCCTTAATAGAGATCATAATGACAGACATAACCACAAAGAAAAGCGCCGCCAACGCGAAAGGCAATGATTTTAACATTGTCCAAGTGCTTGGGGCACTGCTCGACCATAGATGGCTTATCATTGGTGTTGTTACATTATTTGCAGTTTTCGGCATCATTTATTCGTTGTTCACAACGCCTGTCTACCAGGCTGATTCTCTCGTGCAAGTTGAGAAAAAACCTGGTGGGTCTTTGCTGGATAATCTTTCGCAAATGATTCCAAACTCCCAGGCAGAATCATCAACAGAAATTGAATTAATTAAATCTCGGATGATCATAGGCAAAGCTGTTGATGATCTGGGGCTCGATGTTTCCGTTGAAAGAAAATTCTTCCCTGTTTTTGGAAAAGGTTGGGCGCGGTTGACGGGAAGTAAACCGCAAGAAATCGAGGTGCCGCGGCTGTTGGTGCCTGAGATATTGTTTGGTGAAGAACTCACACTGACCGTCTTAGATGAGCAATCATTCTCTCTTAATGATGATGATGGTGAAATATTAAAAGGAAAGTTTGGTGATTTGTCGTTTGGTCAAGGTGTAACAATTGTTGTTAATAATATCTCGTCAAAAGCAGGAACTACTTACTATATCACTAAAAAAACGCGTCTAGCTGCGATAAATAGTGTTTTAAAGTCGCTGCTGGTAACTGACCGAGGTAAGAAAACTGGCGTTTTGGAGCTGACTCTAACCGGGGAAAGCAAGGCGTTGGTACAAAAAACACTGAACAGCATTGACGAAAACTACGTTCTGCAGAACGTAGCCCGTAAGTCTGAAGAAGCAGAAAAAAGTCTGGAGTTTCTTAAAGAACAGCTGCCAGCCGTAAGAGCATCACTAGATGATGCCGAAGATAAGCTTAACAGTTATCGGAAGAAGAACGATTCTGTTGATTTATCATTGGAAGCGAAATCGGTGTTGGATAGTATCGTTGCCGTAGAGTCGCAACTTAACGAGCTTACATTTAAAGAGGCTGAGATTTCGAAACTGTTTACGAAAGAACACCCCGCATATCGTGCTTTGATGGAGAAGAGGTCTACCTTAGAGAAAGAACGGGCGAAGTTAAACAAGCGCGTCGCTACAATGCCGCAGACACAACAAGAGATTTTACGATTAACACGGGATGTTGATGCGGGTAAGGTCATCTATATGCAGTTGCTCAATAAGCAACAAGAATTGAGCATCACTAAAGCCAGTACGGTCGGTAATGTTCGCATAGTTGATGATGCGGTTGCGCAGCCGCGACCTGTTAAACCAAGAAAGACTTTAATCGTTCTAGTAGCCATTTTCCTCGGTGGTTTGCTTTCCGTCGCTTTCGTTGTTATAAAAATGCGTTTGCATAGAGGTATAGAATCACCCGATGAGCTCGAACAGGAAGGATTTAATGTCTATGCAAGTATTCCTCTCTCTGAATGGCAACAAAAGAAAGACCTCCAGGTTCGACTCGCATCAAGACGCAAAGTCAATGCTGATTCGGATAGCTTACTAGCTAATGGTAACCCAGCTGATTTAGCTATCGAAGCTATTCGTAGCTTACGTACTAGTCTCCACTTTGCCATGATGGAGGCGAAGAATAATGTACTGATGATCTCCGGGGCTAGTCCGAATATCGGTAAGACATTTGTGAGCATCAACTTGGCAGCAGTTATTGCACAATCAGGACAAAAAGTACTGGTGATCGATGCAGATATGCGTAAGGGATATCTTCACTCGCTGCTTGGTATCGATGGTAGCAATGGTTTGTCTGATGTTTTAGCGCAGCAAGTTTCAATTGAAAGTGCAATCAAGAAAACCAATGTTGAGGGTATGGACATTATTGTTCGTGGCCAAGTTCCGCCTAACCCCTCAGAACTATTGATGACGCGTGGGCTTGGTGAATTGATTGATTGGGCTAGCCAAAACTATGATATGGTATTGGTTGATACGCCTCCAATTCTGGCTGTTACTGATGCTGCTATTATTGGCCACCATGCAGGTACTGCGTTGATGATCGCGCGTTTTGGTGTTAATACAGTGAAAGAAGTTGAAGTCAGTATTCGTCGCTTTGAGCAGAATGGTACTAATATCAAAGGCGTTATTCTTAACGCTGTTGAAAAGAAAGCGAGTAGTTATTATGGTGGTTATGGTTACTACCATTATGAATACGAGTCAACGAAGAAGTAAATTTAGATATGTAATGACAGCAGCCCATTTTGGGCTGCTGTTAATAGTAATGATGTATCCCTTTACCCTGGATGGTCATCGTGAAAATTATGATGGTTAGCTCGTTATATACACCATATGAGATGGGAGGTGCGGAGATATCTCTTCAATTGCTAAGCGAGGAACTAGTTAGAAGAGGTCATCAAGTTAGGGTAATTACGCTATGTGATAAACCTTTAAGGTCGTTCTCTATAATCAATGGCGTCGAGGTGGTATACATACCACTTAGAAATATATATTGGCCTTTCAGTGGTAAGCGGCGGAATATTTTACTACGCTTTTTATGGCATGTTATTGATAATTATAACCTGTTAATGAAAACTCCGTTTAGGAAGGAAGTCGCCGAGTTTCAACCGGATATAGTAAACACAAATAATTTATCTGGTTTTTCGGTCGCAGTTTGGGGTGTTGTTAACGCTATGGGGATTACATTAGTCCATACTTCACGTGATTATTATCTAATGCATCCAAACACGACGATGTATTACAAAGGAAAAAATACTGAACCGCATGCATTCTCAGTTTTTCTTTGGTCCTTTTTGAAGAGAATTTATAGTAAAAAAGTCAATTGTTATATTGGCATTAGTCTTTTTATCATGGATTTTCATATAAAGAATAAGTTTTTCAAGAATGCATTAATTGATTATACTTACAATCCGGTGTCTGTTTATTATGGATGTCCACCTTCTTCAGATCAGATTCGTGTCGGATTTATCGGACGACTGACAAAAGAAAAGGGGTTTGACGTATTTTGTCGTTTGACTGTTCAATTGCGTAATGCCGGTTATAATATACAGGCTTTCGCTGCAGGCGATTGTTTTGATGACAATGATGAGTTTCGTGTTATGTTGCGTTCAGCTAATATTGTTCAGATGGGGCGCGTTAATACCGAAGATTTCTTAGATAAAGTTGATGTTGTCATTTTTCCTTTTCAATGGCGTGAACCATTTGGTAGAGTTGTTGTTGAAAGTGCATTAGCCAACAAACGCGTTTTAATTAATCCAGTTGGTGGGGCAAAAGAATTGCTAGAGTTAATCCCGTCTGTCAGAGAGATAACGGAAAATAATCTTGCATGGGCATTAAACTCTACTACAGAAGTTACTATTGAGCCCGATATTATAAAGCTTTTTGATATTGCCAACATAACAGATGAGTATATATCGAATTATGATCGAGCCAGAAAAACTACCCATTATCACTGAACTTCCTAATTTGCTGATAATTTATGATAGTATTGTTTTTTTTCTTGGTCTTTTCCTTGCCTTTGCCTATTTATATCGTATTGCAGCAAGGTTCCACTTGAATTTCTATTCGGTGATACTGTTTTCTTTATATGTGCTCTGTTCGTATTCCTCATATAATATCATGGTTATGCCAATCCATGATTACAATGTTGCCATAGCTAGAAATATTATTTACCATTATAAATTCTTTAGTTTTATATCGGTTATCGATATTATCTTTATAACTATTTTTTTTGCTTTGCTCGCACACTTCACCTTTCATTCTGGCTGGTTTAAATTTCGACAGGGAGAGTATAAAGTTGTCATCTTTCTAACTGTAGCGATGATTATTCAAGGGTGCGTAATTGGTATTATTTCAACTTCGGCGTTTTTCAATCACGTTATGCAAGGCGGCCTTGGTCAGATAAAAAGGCAAGTTGTTTATTTTCGCGGTGTTATTTATTTCGGTGTGCTGATTTATCTTTTCTTTAATTGCACGAAACAACTTTCGTCATTAGGGTTCTATAAAGTATTAACTTTCTTTTGTGTCTTTGACTTAATTAACTTCACTTCCAGTATAGCGGCGAGTAATATATATTATGATTTTCTATGGGAGAGGTATGGGGTAAAGGTGACAATAATAGATCAAGATAAGATATACAACTATTTCACTATTTACTCCTTGATGATTTTTGCTTTATTCTTTTCCAGATTGCCGCAAAGATTTACAATCTGTTTGGCAACAATCGTTATTGGTGCAGTGATGTATTTTAATATGTACAAGTTTTTATTCGCCTTTGCCTTTCTTTTTATATTGTATGATATCACCATTAATATTCTTAATAATAAAATACCCAAGTTAAAAATAACGATAACTTTTCTCATCTTTATCATAGCACTGCCTGCTATGATGAATTTGTACTCCAGTAAGTCGATGAATACTCGCTCAAGTCAAATGACAGATTATTGGAAATACACGGGGCAGTATTTCCCCGCAAGTCTGATAGGCATTGGCTATGGAGGGCTCTATTATTCACCTTCCGGCATTGGTGATAAAGGAGAGACAAAAAAAATTGACCTTATGGAGTTAGATACACATTATAAAAGAAGCATACAGACGCCGTTTCTGACGCAGTTAAAAAATAGCGGATTGCTTGGTGTTATTTTTATGCTGACTGTCGCAGTCATTGTCACTGTGAGAATGATAAAAGTTAATTTGAAATTGGCTGAACACATCTTCAGCAATGCAATTTGTTTTAATATCATTTGGTTGGTCGGAAGTACCAGTATTTTATTACAACCATATCCGATGCCTTCGCTTGCTTTTGTGAAACTATTATTGCTTCTTTTTTTGATGCTAAGTGCAGACAAGTTGCGAATGGGGTTACATAAAAATGCTAACTGAATGGATAAGAAAGTGGAGGGGGTATGGGCGTGTATATATCAAGTTATTTTCTAAGTTCTTACCCTGGTCCCTTCAGGATAGGTTCGTTTTTTTATTGAAGCTGGGCTATTTCCCTAATTTGAGAAATGCAAGAACCTTCAACGAAAAGATATTGTTTAGAAAGCAAAACAAAATGAGCGGTGACAATTTTGTTTTTCTATCAGACAAATATTTAGTGCGTGATTATGTGCAAGACAAAATCGGAGACCAATACTTCGTCCCATTAATGTTTTGTACCGACTCTCCAGAACAGTTACTTGATTATGTTCCCCACTGTGACGTAATTTTGAAACCTAACCATGGCGCGGGGATGTACAGAATTGTAAAAAAATCAAATTATAATTCTGAAATAGAGGATGTAGTTAAACTATGCAACGAATGGATGAGAATCGACTTTTCACATGTTCAAAGAGAGATTCAGTATAGAAATATTCCTAAGAAGATATTGATGGAAAAGTTGTTAGGCGATGGTGTTATTGCTCCAACTGATTATAAATTCCATATATTTCGTGGTTTAGCAGGTAAGGTTAATTATGTTCTTCAAGTCATAAATGAAAGATTTACTGGCAGCTTATCGCGTATTTTTTATGTAAATGGATTTGATAAGCCATTCGAAACTGGAATAAAAAACAAAGGAAATGGTGAAGAGAAGTCTTTTTACTTTATCGATAAAAAGTTGGCATTAGAGGCATTGAGATTGAGTTGTTTGCTGGCCGCTGATTTCGATTATGTACGTGTCGACTGGTATATTCATGATGGTTGTATTTATTTTAGTGAGCTTACGTTTACGCCTGCTGCAGGATTTGGCGTTGGATATGGTCCTCACCTAGATAGATTGATGGGGGAGTTTTGGGTATAGATAGTGACATTGAGCCAGCATATAGCTACTGATATCGAGAAAGTCTATGATATACATCAACGCCCGGTTTTTAACTCAAGATATGACGGGAGTTCAGCGTTTCGCAGCAGAGCTCTGTCTACAACTGGCGGAGCTAAGAGATGATGTTATATTCTTATCGCCACGAGATATTAAACAAGTGGATATCGCATCACGTCTAAATGTTAAAGTCGTAGGTAGTCGTTCAGGGCATATCTGGGAACAGTGGGATCTTCCTTTGTTTTTGCGAAAAAATGGATACCCATTACTTGTTAATTTAGGAAATACTGCTCCATTATTATACCTGAACAAAGTAATCACATTACATGATATATCTTATCTGCGATATCCAAAAACATACTCATGGGGTTTCCGATACTGTTACAAGTTTTTGATACCACTTCTATTGAGAACATGTAAGAAGTTATTAACTGTTAGTGATTTCTCGAGAGGTGAAATATGTTCGCAGTATAGATTTCCTAGAGAGAAGATACAGATTATTCATAATGCTGTAAGTGAAAAGTTCACTGGATCTCCTGAGGCTGGGCTTAGGAGGGGGTATTTTCTTGCCGTATCCTCGCATCATTACCACAAAAATTTTCATGGGTTACTTGCTGCATTCAATAAATTACCTGAAAAGCATGAAATGCATATGATTGTTGCGGGGAGCGCGCATCCTAACTATCAGCGCCTAGAATTTGACAAAAACCTCGGTAATAAAATCAGTTTTGTCGGGCGGGTTTCTGATGAGGAGCTTGTGGATCTGTATAGCAACGCATTCTGCTTTCTTTTCCCATCCTTATATGAAGGTTTTGGTTTGCCACCGCTAGAAGCTCAAGCCTGTGGTTGTCCCGTGATTGCATCTAATGCCGCCGCGATGCCTGAAGTTCTTGGCGAAAGTGCAATTCTTGTCGATCCATTAAACGATGATGCATTAACTGAAGCTATGGAGAAGCTGCTTCTTGACCCAAAACTCAGAGAGTCTCTTATCGCAGCAGGCACTGAAAATATTGAACGATTTTCTTGGCTACTCTCTGCAAGAGAACTAAGCTGTGTTATCGACAGCGTATAAGTTTGATAAGCTCACCGCTTACTGCTTTGCTACAGACTTGTCTGCGAGTAAATTGAGAAGAGAAATATCTTGAGGCATATAATGTTGGGTAGTGATTTCAGTGTTGGAATAGTTGCCGATTGGCTTGTTACATCAGCCGGTTCTGAGAGCGTCGTCAAAGAATTGATTAATATATACCCATCTTCCGAGTTGTTTTCGTTGATAGATTTTATCTCTGAGGAGGAACGCAATGACTATTCTGGAAAGAAGGCTAAAACGACATTTATCCAAAAGATCCCTTTTGTTAAGAAAAACTACCAAATTTTTCTGCCTTTGATGCCATTTGCTGTTGAGCAAATTGACGTTAGCTTTCATAATGTGATTATCTCTAGTAGTCACGCAGTTTCTAAAGGTGTTCTTACTGGACCCGATCAATTACATATAAGTTATGTGCATTCCCCTATGCGTTATGCGTGGGGTCTTCAGCATCAATATCTAAAAGAAACTGGTCTCAACAAAGGTTTGAAAGGGCTGATTGTAAAATGGCTTCTGCATAGAATACGCATTTGGGACTACCGAACTGCCCATGGTGTAGACCATATGGTGGCGAATTCCCATTTTATTGCACGTCGGATAAAGAAGGTCTATGGTCGCGATGCTGACGTTATTTATCCTCCGGTGCATGTCGAACGCTTTGCTTTAAATCCTCATAAGGAAGATTTCTACATTACGGCATCTAGATTAGTTCCTTATAAAAGGGTTGACCTCATTGTTGAAGCTTTTAGAAGAATGCCGGATAAAAAGCTTATTGTTATTGGTGATGGTCCTGAGATGAAGAAAGTTATTCGCCACGCATCAGAAAATATAATTGTACTTGGATATCAACCCGATGATGTATTGCAAGACTTGATGGGAAGAGCTAAAGCATTTGTGTTTGCCGCTGAAGAAGACTTTGGGATCGTGGTTGTGGAGGCGCAGGCTTGCGGTACTCCTATTATTGCCTATGGCCGTGGTGGTGCGTTAGAAACAGTAAGACCTTATGGTTCACAGAATGCAACGGGCGTTTTTTTTCATAAACAAACACCTGAAGATATTATGTCTGCCGTTGATAAATTTGAGTCTATTCAAGATGATTTGTTACCTGAAAACTGTCGCTGTAATGCATTGCGTTTTTCTGCTCATCGGTTCCGTGAAGAATTTAGCGCTTACTTAAAAGATAAATGGATAAATTTTCAAGAATTAAAGAAGATCACATACTGACATCGTAATGGGAATGGTCGCATTACTGACTTCTCTTTAAATTTAAGTGACTTTCCCTTTATGTTGCTGATCTTGGCATAGGATTTAATTGATATTTTTATAAACCATTTATGGGGAGTAAATATGTGTGTTATTATTATGGATGGAAAGCGCAATGTTAAAAAATAAAAATGTGCTAAAAACAATTGCACCTAAGGTTTCCCTGATTGTGTCAGATTTTTTATTTTTCAATACCTCTCTTTTTCTTGCCTACTTTATTGTTTTTCACTCTACTGGCAATAGTCTTGTTCTACCCGAGGATGGAACTTACACCGCAAGGATTTTTGCTCATTTAATTCTATCTGTTGTTTGTATCACTTGGTTTCTGTCAAGGTTGAGGCATTATACGTATAGAAAGCCGTTTTGGTTTGAGTTGAAAGAGGTTGTTAGAACATTATTGATTTTTGCTGTTTTAGACCTGTCGCTGGTTGCTTTCTCAAAGTGGAACTTTTCTCGCTGGGTTTGGTTAGTTACGTGGGTTCTTATTTTGATACTCATTCCATTGGGGCGAGCGATTACAAAGCGAATATTGAATAAGCTTCATCTGTGGAAAAAAGATACTATTGTTATCGGCTCCGGAAAAAATGCAAAAGAAGCCTATGCAGCTTTACAGAGTGAGGAAGTCCTTGGTTTTAATGTGATTGCCTTTGTTTGCACAAGTTCACCTTGTGAGGAAGTTATCACCGATATCCCTGTGCTTGATTCTGAGGAGGCGCTGTGGAGGATCGCCGATGTTGAGAGTACACAGTTTATTGTCGCGCTAGAATTCGAAGAACATGCATTACGTGACTGGTGGTTAAAGAATCTTGCGAAACATAATTGCCGTTCTGTTTCAGTTATACCGACACTGCGCGGTGTTCCTTTGTATGGCACTGATATGTCGTTCATATTTAGCCATGAGGTCATGATATTGCGAGTAGGTAATAATTTAGCCAAGCGTTCGTCACGGTTGATTAAGCGTATTTTTGATATTGTTGGCTCAGCTTCTATCATATTGGTATTGTCACCCGTATTACTATTTTTGGCATACAAAGTTTCACGTGATGGCGGCAACGCTATTTATGGTCATGAACGTGTTGGCCATAATGGGAAAAGATTTAAGTGTCTTAAGTTTCGTTCCATGGTAATGAACTCACAAGAAGTGTTAGATGATTTATTACGAAAAGATCCTGCTGCAAAGGCAGAATGGGATAAGGATTTTAAATTAAAAAACGATCCGCGAGTTACTAAAATCGGAGGTTTTATCCGTAAAACTAGCCTTGATGAGTTACCTCAATTATGGAATGTTTTCAGAGGTGAAATGAGTTTGGTTGGTCCGCGTCCTATTATTGAAGCTGAGCTTGAGCGCTATGCGGGCGATGTTGATTATTACTATATGGCAAAACCTGGCATGACGGGGTTATGGCAAGTGAGTGGTCGTAATGATATCGATTATGATACTCGTGTGTATTTTGATGCATGGTATGTTAAGAACTGGGCGTTGTGGAATGATATAGCGATTCTATTTAAGACAATAAAGGTTGTTTTAAAACGAGATGGTGCCTACTAAATATAATATGATTGGATAAATGTGATTTTTAAATGTAGTTAACTAATTTTTTGTTATTTACTGTTTAAACTATGCGTCAAAAAATATGGATTTCGTGTGGTTTAATAAGTTTTTTATTTTTGTCTGCTAATACCAGGAGTTGATATCCCGATAGAATTGTTTAATGCATAAGTCACTTAGTCTGATTTAATACATCGATATCGCTGTTGTGCCTATTTCTGGCTGCAATAAAATTGCAGCAAGAAATATAAATATTGTCTTCTATCTAAGAGTGCAACTCGAAAATATGGTGCATTGAAACTATCAAAACTTTCAGATTTACCCCTCTTAATATAACTCTTATGAAGAGGGTCATGAGGGCGTAAACTTCATTGGCGTCGCTCTGTTAGCTTGTTGGCCTGGTCTTGAGTGTGTTATTGAAAGTATGGTTGACTACAAGGATAAGTTCAGCAACTCTATTTAATTTAATCTCATTACTCTTTATTTTTCCTATTGGCAATCAATAAGTTAAGTTTTTAATGTTTTTTAAATAATTTAATTCTAATAGAAGGTAGGGACATAGGTTCTCTCTGGAGAGGTAACAATGGGTGTTGTCGCGGAAAAAGTTTGCATTTTAGTGATAATCTATGGAAAAGAACTGGTTGACTCAACTACGCTGTCTTCGTTATTAAAATTTGATTGTTCTTTATTTGATTTGGTCGTAATAAATAATGGGCCTGAGGCTTTAAGTGATCGTGATTTTTTTTATCATGATCTTAGCGCGAGTTTTCGCTCTTTTGAGTTGCTGAACAAGACTGAGAACATGCCACTTAGCATTGCATATAACAGCTTTATCGATTCGCACTACAATGCACAAAAATATGTTTTCCTCGATGATGACACTGAGGTGACAGAAAGTTTTATATCCCGTCTGGCTGATACTGGAGCTTCATTTGACGTTGAAGTACCTAAGATCGTTGCAACCGATGGGTCTCTTGAGTCGGGAAGCGTTCAGTATCCGGTTGAAGATGGCGTTCCTGTCGTAGAAATCAGAACTGTTAATGCGGGCACAGTTTTTTCCATAGGCTCAGGTTTAGTCTTGACTCATAAATTTATTGAAAAATTCCGAACTGCTTGCGTGCCTGTGTTTGATAACCACTACGCGTTGTATGGCGTAGACTATAGTTTGTTCAGAAACGTACGGAAACTTTTAGCTAAAGGAGTTCCTTTTACCTTTACGAGCTTTTCTTCTATAACTCATTCTTTGTCCCGTTTGCAAAAAGGGACATTGAGCGAGCATACGAAAAGGGAGCGCCTGTATGACATTATACTGTCGGCACGGCACTACCCCGATAAGTCCTATATTAAAGGTCTTATCAAGTCACTCGTTCACGCTACTCTTCGCCTTGATTTTTCATTGGTTATTCATATTATCTCCACATTTGTCAAAGGTTACCATCCAAGATGTAAGCCATATATCACCGCTGGGAAAAAATAAGCTGACCATAGTGTTTTTAACGCGCAGTACAAAATGCTGCGCCGTCACATCTTCCTTTCTACTTAGTTGTCCTACTTTTTGAGAACCCTCCTCATTTCTGACTTCCGATACATTCACCTTCCTTATATTTATTTCCTCTTGATCTTTTAAATTCCTAACAAAAAAGCTGTTGCCTATCGTCCTTTTTCTTTGTCATAAAATTAACCATTTGAATGATAACGTTTTTTTGGGTTTTTGGATTTGAATGTTAAATGACTCAATTGCCTAAATTCATTGCGTGTTATTTTCAATGCTCACTTTTAATTGTTTGCTTTTATTATGTTTTTTGCTTTTTAAAATTTTTGTGTGAAAAATCACATTGAATAAAGGATTTTAGCTTGTTGCTAATTATTCGCCATCTAATGTTACCACAATTCACCTTGGTGTTTTTAATTTGTTGTTTTTGTTGGTTTTTATTTCTGGTTTTACTTGGGTTAATAAAAATCCTATCACCTTGACAGCTTGCGTTTTTTGAACTTTTCTTTATATGCGAAGAAAGGGGGTTTCTTCGCGCGGGATTCAAATTGTGCGGTAACACTTTTATAGCTAACGCCAGGTTTTAAAATCAGATTTGATTTTGCCTAGCTAAAACCATTTTGTTTAAGGATACGATTATGGCTTCTCTCGTGTACCAAAAAGAGGCGGCGGCGCTTCTTTTAGCTGTGCTTGGGCAAAATGCATCACCAAGCGTGTTTGACACTGTCGGTAATCAAATAGAGAAAGGGCAGACTACTGCCCAGGCATACATCTCGAGTCTGTTATCCTCCAGTGCCGGGCAAGCGCTTTATGCATCAAAAACAGACGTTGAAATACTGCAGAGTATCTATACATCAGTCTATGGCAGCTCTCCGACTACAGCACAACTGCAGGCGATTCTTGCCGGCAGCCCCCTGAATGATGCCATATCAAGTGCCGTTAATTCTTTGCTGAACTACAGCGGTTTTGATACAGGTACGCTGGCATCTCAGAGCAATTTTGATGCGCAACTCAACAACGTGTTATTCCCGGGTACCAGCGCCGCTGGCTCTGGCCCCGGTGTGTCGGATGCATTGGCGCTCTATTACCTGGCTGGTATCGATCCGGTTACCAGCACGGTTATCACGCTGGGGACGCAAATCAATACCTCAGCGCAGACCTTCTCACAAGTTGCCAATAAATTTGTGACCGATCGCGCTGCGCTGAATTCGCTTTCAAACACCGATTTTATTAACAAGGTGTTTAATGAAGCCTACGAACGTGCGCCAAGCAGCAGTGAGTTCTCTGCTCTGAATGCAATTCTCAGCGGCGGTGGCACTAAAGGCGATGTATTGATCAATATCATTACTGGATTGCGCGGTACTGTAGGTTCCGGTGATACTGCAGCACAGCAATTCTTCTTGAATGAGACTCAGCCTGAGGGTGCCGGTCAACTGGCCGGTTTGGCTGCTCGTGAGCAGGTTGCCTCAATCTATCTTGCTGTGCCTCTGCGTGATGTCGATGCGCAAGGCCTGGATGATTGGAGTAATTATCTGGGCAAGCACGGGAACACCTTCACTTCGCTGACCACAAAACTGCTGACCTCTGTGGAGTTCCAGAAGAAAGGCGCTCAATTGACCGGAACGGATTTCATTCAGCATGTATATACTGGCGTTCATGGTGTTGCTGCTACACCGGCGCAAATCGCCCTGTACAGCGGGTTAACCGATAAGGCCGCGATCACGACAGCCATTATTAACGACCTGCGTAATTCAACCGCTACGGACAACACAACTGTTGCTCAACAGCACGCATTTGAATATGACATCGGTTCCAGTTTGGTTTATAAAACGGCTGCCAGCTTGACAACAACTGCGGCTGGCGGTAACGCAACAGGTACTGTGAATACCAACAGCAGCCATGTGTTAAGCAATGCTGAAACGGCCGTTCTGACCAATGTGCAACTGAATGCTAACGCAGCAGCTACGGTGAACTTGGCGTTTGCCGATCACTTAGCCAATTTGACGATTAATGGTACGGCGGCTTCAGTAGTTTCGCTGTCGACTGACGGCGTCAACCCTGGCGTGGCGGTGACTGTCAACAACGGCAACGTGATTCTGAACGCCAGCTCCGGTGCTGACAACGTGGTTGTTACCTCAACGGCTAACATCGCGACCGGTACCGCACAGTTTAACCTCGGCGCCGGCAACGACAGCTTGCACTGGGCGGGTAATGGGGTTGCCGGCGGGGCGAACACCGTTGCCAATACCGTCAAGGCAGACGGCGGTACCGGCACCGATTCTATCTCTGCCAACTTCATCACCAAGACCGTAGTAACCAACCAGAACGCCCTGGGCGTGCGCACCAGTACGGTGACCAGCAACGCCAACAACTTCTCGAACTTCGAGCAGATTGATCTGACCGGCTACATCGGTAAGTCTGTCGGTACGCTGATTACGACACCGCTGATTGGTTCGCCGACTACCACTACCGTCACTACGCCAACCAACACCTTCGACTTCGGCCTGACCAACGGCACGTCTACGGTAGAAGGTACTACGGGCGGTACGGTCACCCAGAACGCAGCGGCGACCAACCTGGGGGCGCAAGGGTTCGTGATCTCCGGCCTGGCTAACGTCAACGTCATCAACGCCGCCGGCGGTAACGCCGCACAGCTGGAAGTGAAAGGCGACGCGACCTCAGCCAGTACGCTGAACTTCACCTTCGTCCAAAACGCCACCGACCACTTTAACATCAACTTTGATGCAGTGAGCTCGGCGAACGTGAATGCCGGCGCCATCAGCCTGAACAGCAGCAGCAGTGCGCTGTTGGGCACCGCGCTGACGACGGTGAATGTGGCTTCCGGCGGTACCGGTTCGTTCAACAACATTCTGTCCCTGGCAGGCACCAATGCGCAGGTTCAGACTGTCAACGTGACCGGTGACCATGCGCTGAACTTGACGTTGGGCAGTGGCTTCAGCAACGTTCGTGACGTTAACGCCTCTACCAATACCGGCGGTTTGAACCTGGATTCAAACCATGCGGGTACCGGTGACGGTATTATCGTGCAGCTGTTGAACGCGTTGCCACTGAGTGCGGTTACCACCGCATTGCTGACCCCGCTGCTGAACACGCTGGGTCTAAACGGTTACCAACTGACGGTAGAAGGGACGTCTACGGCCGACAGCTTCAACGTACTGGGTAACACCACGTTGACCGGGGGCACCGGGGCGAATATCTACGATCTGAAATCCAGTACTTCGCAGGCGGGGGTCACCATCACCGACTTCAGCACTGCGAAAGACAAAATCGTGGATGCGGCTTCCGGCCTGACCCTGTCCAACACCGGTACTGCGGTAGCGGATTACGGTACTCGCGCTTCAGATACGTTGGATGCGCTGTTAGGTTCACTGGTTGGCGGTCTGACTACCGGCGTTGTCGGTCTGTTGGGCGGCATCCTGGGCCTGAGCAATCCTAACTCGCTGACGGCGAAGGTGGGCGTGGCCTCGGTGGTGTTCAGTGGTACAGGTAACAATGCTGACTCCTATGTGATTATTGACAATAACAATAACCACACGCTGGATGCTAACGATACCGTCATTTACCTGACGGGCCAGAACCACCAGCAATTGGTGGATACTCTGCACTACGCCTAAGGGTAAACCACAATAATCAATAATTCCCTATGGAACTATTGAGGTTTAAATAATGCGGGGGAGGTTATCCCCCCGCATGTTTAAATTTGTGAGCGGCATCATCCTCTCTAAGTTATTCCATTTCGTTATCTTCCCGCTGCTTTTTCATTCCCCGTATCATTCTGTTTTATCATGCTTTTTCAATGCATGATGACCGGCTTTTTTTTTATACCCTACCTTGCCGGTTTTCACTTTCTCTACCTATAGTTAACAAAAGTATCTGCAGTCTCGGGCATTTCTTTGGGGTGAGTCTTCTCGGGGGAATTCTTTTTTGGGAATTTCTTTAGGGAAGGGGTCAATGCGGATTGGACTGACAGTGCACATGATGTAAGGGCAGAACGTGAATCAATTTATCCCGCGCAACGAAATTGCGGATGTTATACGGACGCGCAGTAAAGTCTTCTGGACCGTTGGCATATTCACTGCGTTTATTAACCTGTTAATGCTGGTGCCTTCCATTTACATGCTCCAGGTTTACGACCGGGTGCTTCCTTCGCGCAATGAAATCACGCTGTTAATGCTGACGCTGATCATGCTGGGTATGTTCGGCATGATGTCCTTGCTGGAGTACGTGCGCAGCATGGTGGTGATCCGCATCGGCAGCCAGCTGGATATGCGCCTCAATACGCGTATCTATACGGCGGCTTACGAGGCGAATTTAAAGAACGGCTCTTCCGATGCCGGCCAGATGCTGAGCGATCTGACCAACGTGCGTCAATTCCTGACCGGCAGTGCGCTGTTCGCCTTCTTCGATGCGCCGTGGTTCCCTATTTATCTGCTGGTGATTTTCCTGTTTAACCCTTGGCTGGGGTTGTTCGCACTGGTGGGCTCCTTGCTGTTGATCGCCCTGGCGGTGATCAACGAAGTGGTGTCGAAGAAACCGTTGGCGGATGCCAGCCGGCTTTCAATCATGTCGGGTAATCTGGCCAGCACCAACTTGCGCAATGCCGAAGTGATTGAAGCGTTGGGGATGTTACCCAACCTGAAGGGGCGCTGGTTCAGTTTGCATCAGCGCTTCCTGAACAGCCAACGCATCGCCAGCGAACGGGCATCGCGGGTCACGTCGATCACGAAGTTTGTGCGTCTGTCGCTCCAGTCGCTGGTTTTGGGCCTGGGGGGCTGGCTGGCGATCGATGGGCACATCACGCCGGGCATGATGATCGCCGGTTCCATTTTGATGGGGCGCACTTTGGCGCCTATCGAGCAGGTGATTAACGTTTGGAAAAGCTGGAGCTCCGCCAAACTGGCTTACCAGCGCCTGGTACGCTTGTTGGAGCAGCATCCGCCGCGTGGTACCGCCATGTCGCTGCCGCGTCCGGAAGGGGTGATTTCCGTTGAAGGGGTGACCGCGACGCCGCCTGGCTCGAAGGGGAGCGCGGTGTTGCATAACGTCAGCTTCGCCATTCAGCCGGGAGACGTGCTGGGGATTATCGGGCCAAGCGCCTCCGGCAAGTCGACGTTGGCGCGCCTGCTGGTCGGCATCTGGCCGGTCAGCGAAGGCATCGTGCGGCTGGACAACGCCGACATCTACCAGTGGAACAAGGACGAACTGGGGCCTTATATCGGCTATCTGCCGCAGGATATTGAGCTGTTCGCCGGCAGCATCGCGGAGAACATCGCCCGCTTCAACGAGCTGGACTCGGAGAAAGTGATCGAGGCCGCCAAGTTGGCCGGGGTGCATGAGCTGATTCTGCGCTTCCCCAATGGCTATGATTCGGTTATTGGCAGCGGAGGCGCCGGGCTTTCCGGCGGTCAGAAACAGCGTATCGGTTTGGCACGTGCGCTGTATGGCGATCCCTCTCTTATCGTGCTGGATGAACCCAACTCCAATCTGGACGATGCCGGCGAGCGGGCGTTGAACCAGGCCATTACGTTCCTTAAACAGCGGAATAAGACGGTGATCCTGATTACGCACCGCACCAATCTGCTGGCGATGACCAACAAGCTGTTGCTGCTGGTTAACGGGAACGTCAATGCGTTTGGCCCAACGCAGCAGGTGCTGCAGGCCTTGGCGAATGCGCAAAAAGCGCAGGTGCCTACGCAGGCGGTGCGTGCGGTGAACTCCGAGCCGGATGAAGGCGATATTCCTAAAACTCAAATTAATTAAGCCGTGAACTGGCCTGGCGGCGCCGTTGCGCCGCCGGCAGTCAAAGGAGTTGGTATGTCTACGCATATTGGCGAGCCGAATGACTCGTACTCAGAACAGATCCCGCTGGATGAGCGCCGTTATACCCGTCTCGGGTGGTTGGCGCTGGGTGTGGGCGTGTTCGGTTTCTTGGCCTGGGCGGCGTTTGCACCTTTGGACAAAGGGGTCGCGTCGCCGGGATCGGTAACCGTTTCCGGCAACCGTAAAACGGTGCAGGCACCGGCCAGCGGCATCATCAAAAATATCGTGGTGAAAGACGGCGACAAGGTGAAAGTCGGCGAAGTCCTGGTGCAGTTGAGCCAGGTGCAGGCACAGGCGCAGGTCGATTCGCTGCGCGATCAGTATTACACCACGCTGGCGACCGAAGGGCGCTTGCTGGCTGAACGGGACGGTCTGAGCAAGGTCACTTTTTCCCCTGTTTTCGCTCAGGTTAAGGATCAGCCGCGTGTTGCGGAGATCATTGCGCTGCAGACGCAGCTGTTCGCCTCCCGTCGCCAAGGGCTGCAAAGTGAAATTGACGGTTATAAGCAGTCGATGGACGGGATCCGTTTCCAATTGAAAGGCCTGCAGGACTCACGCGCCAACAAACAGATCCAGCTCTCCAGTCTGCGTGAGCAGATGAACAGCATGAAACAGCTGGCGGCGGATGGTTACCTGCCGCGCAACCGCTATCTGGAAATTCAGCGCCAGTTCGCCGAGGTGAACAGCAGCATCGATGAAACCGTCGGGCGGATTGGCCAACTGCAAAAGCAGCTGCAGGAATCTCAGCAACGCATCGATCAACGCTTCGCCGACTATCAGCGCGAGGTCAGAACGCAGCTGGCGCAAACCCAAATGGACGCCAGCGAGTTCCGCAACAAGCTGCAAATGGCCGATTTCGATCTGGGCAACACCGCCATCACCTCACCGGTGGACGGCACCGTGGTCGGATTGAATATCTTCACTCAGGGGGGCGTCGTGGGAGCGGGTGACCACCTGATGGACGTGGTACCCAGCCAGGCGACATTGGTGGTGGATTCTCGCCTCAAAGTTGACCTGATCGATAAGGTGTACAACGGGTTGCCGGTGGATCTGATGTTTACCGCCTTCAACCAAAACAAAACCCCGAAAATTCCGGGAACGGTCACGCTGGTTTCCGCCGATCGTCTGGTCGACAAAACCAATGGCGAACCTTACTACCAGATGCAGGTCACGGTCTCGCCGGAGGGCATGAAAATGCTCAGTGGCGAGGACATCAAGCCGGGGATGCCGGTGGAGGTGTTCGTGAAAACGGGGTCACGCTCGCTGCTGAGCTATCTGTTTAAACCTATTTTGGATCGCGCTCATACTTCATTAACCGAGGAATAATTTTGATTCATTCAAAACGACAGGCTGCCGGTCTGGTTATCGGCACCCTTTTGTTTGCGATGTCTGCGCCGGTTTATTCGATAGGGATTTTAGACGCATATTCGCTGGCATTAGAAAAGGACCCGACCTTCCGGGCGGCTATAAAAGAAAAAGAAGCGGGAGATGAGAACGAAAATATCGGCAGGGCGGGGCTGCTGCCGAAGGTATCGCTGAACTACCAGAATTCGCCGCGCAACTGGCAAACGCAGAAATACCCGCAAAGCGATTTCTTTGGCAACATTACGGAAGCGACGCGGCGTCAGCAGTACCGCAGCTACTCCAGCTCGGTGACGTTGACGCAGCCGCTGTTCGATTATGAGGCCTATGCGCGCTACAAAGGCGGCGTGGCGCAAACGATGATGTCGGATGAACGCTATCGCGGCAAACTGCTCGACCTGGCAGTGAGGGTGGTCAATGCCTATGTCGAAGTGGCCTATTCCAAAGATCAGATTGCCTTGGCCGAGGCGCAAAAGGCGGCTTATAAAGAGCAGTTGGCGTTGAACGACCGGCTGATGAGCGCGGGTGAGGGGACGCTGACCGACGTTTCCGAAACGCAGGCGCGCTACAGCCTGGCTGAAGCGCAGGTGATCGAAGCGCGCGATGCGTTGGATGCCGCGCAGCGTGAGTTGGAAGTGATCATCGGGGTACCGCTGAATCAACTGGATGAGCTGCAGGCCTTGCGGCCGGGCAAATTCCAGGTGGCACCGCTGATCCCGTCGAAGTTCGACGAGTGGCAAAAGATAGCTCTGGAGAATAACCCGATACTGGCCGCGTCGCGACACGGCGTCGATGCGGCGAAATACGAGGTAGAGAGAAACCGCGCCGGCTTTATGCCGAACGTGCAACTCTATGCTTCGCATTCGGAGAACGATTCCAGCAGCGACAACACGGTTAACCAGAAATACCGCACCGACAGCATCGGGGTACAGGTGAGTCTGCCGATTTACTCCGGCGGTGGCGTGGCGGCCTCAACGCGGCAGGCGGCGGCACGCTACGGCCAGGCGATGGCCGAAATGGACACGCAAGTGGGTTCGACGCTGAACGATCTGCGTAAGCAGTTCAACCTGTGCATCAGCAGCCGCGCCAAGCTGGCAGCCTACGAGCTGGCGGTGAAGTCGGCGACTACGCAGGTGACGGCGACCCGGCAGAGCGTATTGGCGGGGCAGCGCGTCAACGTCGATGTGCTCAACGCCGAACAGCAGCTCTATAGCGCCCAGCGCGATCTGGCTTCTGCCAAGTACACCTACATCAAGTCCTGGATTACTCTGCTGAGCGACTCCGGTACGCTGGACGAGAAGGATGTGCTGCGTGTGGCGCAGTATTTTGCAAGACAGCGTTAGGCGTTGAAATACCGCTGAGGATGTCGGGGGAGTGTTAATGCTCACCCCCACATCGTTATTACATGTGTCAGTTGGTGTCATATTCAAGACACAGGGACGAATATGCATTCGTCTATCAGATCATGGGGCTTCACTTTCTTATTGCCTCATGCATTTTGCATGTAACTCAACGTTATGCGATCCGCGTCGAGCGCTGCTGTCATTATTGGGGGGTGTTTTTTAGCGCCGCATTTATTTCATGCAAAGTTGGTCTGGTCGAGCAGAACTCATCGTTGGAGTCAGTATTTTTGAGCAAAGCGTTAATGATCAAGGCATTTTGCGGCTCTTCAGTATTAGGCGGTAATGGAATTTCTATAAAGACCTTGGTGTTCCCCGCGATGAAGACGCAGGAACCTTTGACTGGGGAAAGGAGCTGCTTGTTGCCGCAAATACCATCGTATAGCTTATTCACTCGGTGTTTAAACTGATGCTCAGGGTTTCTATCTTCGGTGTCGAATACGATGGGTTGCGATTCAAATCGCCCCAGCCAAAGTAGAGTGGAAACCGCATTATTGATTGGCAAGGAGGCCGTACCGATCTGTGCCAGGAGCCTCGTCGTAATATATCGTGCCTCGCCCGTAGTTAGACCAAAACTATTTGTTTTTTATGGATAGTTTTTGCCGTTGCCAGACGAAGTGCGCGGCTGTGGCGAGAGCATGCTGTCGCTGCTTTAAGAATAATTCTGAAATGTGGCTTAACTTCTGAATTGTTGCTTCAGATGCGTTATCGTATGCCTCCAAACAGCCCGCCTGAGCTCGGCCTGGTGGCTGAAAGGCCGTTTTTTAGCCAACATGTTTGCGTCAAATAGAGAGTACAACAGCAGATGCGGGGCGATGTGCGGGCATGTCTAATGTATAACGCGAAGCATCAGAGGAGTGGTTATGGCTATTTTGGTTACGGGCGGTGCGGGTTATATCGGGTCACATACAGTTCTGACCTTGTTAGAGCGCGGGGAGGAAGTGGTCGTGTTGGACAACCTTTGTAACGCCTCCGAAGAGTCATTGCATCGCGTTGAGCAGTTGACTGGCAAAGCTGCGGTATTTTATCACGGTGACATTCGGGAGCGGGAATGCCTCGGGCGCATTTTTGAGGAGCAGCAGATTAACGCTGTTATCCATTTTGCGGGATTGAAAGCCGTAGGGGAGTCTACCCGCAAACCGCTTGAGTATTATCAAAATAATGTCGCCGGCACCCTCGTGCTGCTGGAAGAGATGCGTCGCGCCGGCGTACATCAATTTATCTTCAGTTCATCGGCGACGGTTTACGGCGCCCACTCACCGGTTCCTTATGTTGAAACGACGCCGATTGGCGGCACGACGAGCCCATACGGCACGTCCAAGCTGATGGTTGAGCAAGTGTTGCAGGATTTCGCCAGAGCGGAGCCGCAATTTTCCATTATCGCCTTACGCTATTTCAACCCGGTTGGCGCGCATGAATCCGGCATGATTGGTGAAGATCCGAATGGGATCCCCAATAATCTTTTGCCTTATATCTCTCAGGTGGCGATCGGTAAACTGGAGAAGCTGGGCGTGTTCGGCGGAGACTATCCGACAAAAGACGGTACTGGCGTACGCGATTATATCCATGTGATGGATCTGGCGGAAGGTCACCTGATGGCGATGGCACACTTGGGAAACATCGAAGGGTTCAAGGCTTACAATTTGGGAGCCGGCGTCGGGTATTCCGTCTTAGAGATGGTGAAGGCCTTTGAAAAAGCCTCTGGTGTTGTTGTTCCTTACCAAATTTTACCGCGTCGCGACGGCGACCTTCCCGTGTTCTGGGCAGATGCGCGTTTGGCTAAGCAAGAGCTGGGTTGGGAGGTTCAGCGCGGCATTGATGCAATGATGCGCGATACCTGGAACTGGCAGCAAAAGAACCCGCAAGGATACCGCTGATCGCCAATGTAGCTGGACTCGTTGTAGCTGGGCCCGTTACTGAAGAAAGAGGATTGAATAAGAAAGCGCTGCTATGCCCCGGCAGGTTCGCCGGGCGCATTGCTGCTATTTTCATTAAAGATGTGGTTTCGTGATAAACGGCAAGTTCTTATGTTGGTTTGAGCATGATTGATAGGGGAATTATCCCATAAAGCCAGGCGCTTTTTAGCGGGTTCTATGTCTCTCTTTCCGTGTTGGTCACACTAGCCCGTTTTACCTGTTTTATCCCAACGCCAGCAGCGGTTGAAGCGTGTGGTGGTGGTTAAGGCGTGCGGTTTAGGGGCAGCTTACTGCGCTGCGATAAAGGTTTTCGTGTAAGAAACGATGTGCATTTTCGCGGGGGAAAGGGGGATGTAGCGAGGGATGCTCATCCCTAGTATGATGTGCGGCACTGACCATTCACTGTGGAAAAAGACTATTATCTTGCCGGTTTGTGCGTTATTGCATTCGGCCACAGATTTCTCTGCAGGCAAGTCATAATTGATGCGAAAATTTTCCCACAAAGTTAGGCGTTGTTTTAGAGGATTTTATGAAAATTATCGTTACCGGTGGTGCAGGCTTCATTGGGTCGGCGGTTGCCCGACATATCATTAATGATACCAGCGACCACGTTCTGGTGCTGGATAGCCTGACCTACGCAGGTAATCTGGAGTCGCTGGCGCCGATCGCCGACAGCGACCGCTACGCGTTTGAGCTGGTTGACATTTGCGACCGCCCGGCGCTGGATCGTGTGTTCGCCGTGTTTAAACCGGACGCCGTGATGCACCTGGCAGCGGAGAGCCACGTCGATCGCTCCATTGACGGCCCTGCAGCCTTTATCGAGACCAACATTGTCGGCACCTATACGTTGCTGGAAGCGGCTCGCCACTATTGGCAGACCCTGGATGAAGCGAAAAAGCAGGCGTTTCGCTTCCACCATATTTCGACCGATGAAGTCTACGGCGACCTACACGGCACTGACGATCTGTTCACCGAAACGACTCCCTACGCACCAAGCAGCCCGTACTCCGCCTCCAAGGCTTCCAGCGATCATCTGGTGCGCGCCTGGCTACGTACCTACGGTCTACCGACCCTCGTCACCAACTGCTCGAACAACTACGGCCCTTACCACTTCCCGGAGAAGCTGATCCCGCTGACCATTCTGAACGCGCTGGATGGCAAGGCGCTGCCGGTATACGGCAACGGCGCGCAGGTACGTGACTGGCTGTATGTCGAAGATCATGCCCGTGCGCTGTATAAGGTCGTGACCGAAGGGGCAGTGGGGGAAACCTACAATATCGGCGGCCATAACGAACGCAAAAATATTGACGTGGTGCGTACCATTTGCCGCCTGTTGAATGAGTTGGTGCCGAACAAGCCAGGTAAGCTGAGCCGGTACGAAGAGCTGATCACGTTCGTGACCGATCGGCCGGGCCATGATATGCGCTATGCGATCGACGCCTCAAAAATTGACGCGGAACTGGGCTGGAAGCCGCAGGAAACGTTCGAAAGCGGTATCCGCAAGACCGTCGAGTGGTACCTGGCCAACGAAACCTGGTGGAGCCGCGTGAAGGACGGCTCCTATGCCGGCGAACGCCTGGGTCTGACACGTTAATTATTTCTAAGGTATAAAAATGAAAGGTATTGTTTTAGCCGGTGGTTCAGGCACACGCCTGTACCCGATCACCCGTGGCGTATCCAAGCAGCTGTTGCCGATTTACGACAAGCCGATGGTGTATTACCCGCTATCGGTGCTGATGCTGGCTGGTATCCGTGACATTTTGATCATCAGCACGCCGGAAGACTTGCCGTCTTTCCAGCGGCTGCTGGGGGACGGCAGCCGTTTCGGCGTATCGCTGAGCTACGCGGTTCAGCCGAGTCCGGACGGCCTCGCACAGGCGTTCATTATCGGCGAAGAGTTCATCAACGGCGACAGCTGCGCACTGGTGCTGGGAGATAATATCTACTTTGGCCAGAGCTTCGGTAAAAAACTGGAATCCGTGGTTGAGCGTAATCAGGGGGCGACGGTCTTTGGTTACCAGGTGATGGATCCGGAGCGATTCGGGGTGGTGGAATTCGACGACAATTTCCGCGCGCTGTCGCTGGAAGAGAAGCCTGCGGCTCCTAAGTCGAACTGGGCGGTAACCGGGCTGTACTTCTATGACCGCGACGTGGTCGAGATGGCGAAGCAAGTGAAACCGTCGGCGCGCGGCGAGCTGGAAATCACCACACTGAACCAGATGTACTTGGACAAGGGCGCGCTCAATGTTGAGCTGCTCGGCCGGGGTTTCGCCTGGCTGGATACTGGTACGCACGACAGCCTGATTGAGGCTTCGCAGTTCATTCATACGATTGAAAAGCGCCAGGGCTTCAAGGTGGCCTGCCTGGAGGAAATCGCGTACCGCAAGGGGTGGCTGAGTCGAGAACAGGTGGCCGAAGAAGCGCGGCTGCTCGGCAAGACGCTGTATGGCCAGTATCTGTCGCAACTGATCGTGGAGAAATAAGCATGCAGGTCACGGATACCAAAATTGCGGGCGTGAAAATTATTCAACCGAAGGTGTTTGGGGACGCCCGCGGTTTTTTCCTGGAAACCTTTGAGGAGAAGCGCTACCGGGAAATGCTGGGCATCGATTTGAACTTCGTTCAGGACAACCATTCGCGTTCATCGCGTGGGGTGTTGCGCGGTTTGCATTTTCAGAAGGTCAATCCGCAGGGCAAGCTGGTGCGGGTGGTGCGTGGTGAAGTCTTCGATGTTGCAGTCGACATTCGGCCGGACTCGCCGACCTACGGCGCATGGGAAGGGGTTATCCTGTCGGAAGAAAACAAGACGCAGTTTTGGGTACCGCCGGGGTTGGCCCACGGTTTTGTGGTGCTGTCGGAGGTCGCCGATTTCGAATACAAGTGTACGGATTATTATAACCCGGCCCATGAGGGATGCCTGCTATGGAACGATCCTGCGATCGGGATTGATTGGCCGATAGCCAACCCGCAGCTGTCTGAGAAAGATAAGGTGGGTAAACTGCTTGGGGAGCTGGCAGGATGAAAGTGTTGTTAACCGGTTCGAAAGGGCAGCTGGGCAGCTGCTTTCGTGATCGTTTGCCATCCGGGTGGGACCTATTGGCGACGGACAGTGATAGCCTAGACATCAGCGATCTGGCTAGAGTGAAGCAGGTCGTCGCGGATTACCGTCCGGATGTGATAGTGAACGCAGCGGCGTATACGGCGGTGGACAAGGCGGAAAGCGACGGGGAGCTGGCGGCGCGGATCAATGAACAGGGGCCGAGCTATCTGGCATTGGCAGCGGCGGCGCACGGCTGTCGGCTGATCCACGTCTCAACCGATTATGTTTTTGATGGTCGGGCGAGCCGGCCCTACCGTGAGGATGACGCGACCAACCCGCTGGGGGTTTACGGCAGCACCAAGCTCGATGGGGAGCGTGCGGTGGCCGCGGTGTTGCCGGGGGCGATAGTCCTGCGCACCGCCTGGGTGTTCAGCGAGTATGGGAATAATTTTGTGAAAACCATGCTGCGCCTGGCGAAAGAGCGTGACGTGCTGGGCATTGTCGGGGATCAGCGAGGCTGCCCGACGTACGCGGGCGATATTGCGCAGGCGATCATTGAGCTGCTGAAACGTGAGGCGGTGGGGGGGGTGTATCACTTCTGCGGTGACAAAGAAGTGAGTTGGAGCGAGTTCGCCGGGGCGATTTTTGCGGCGGCGCTAGGGCAGGGTACGTTGACGAGGTTGCCGCAGGTGAACGACATCACAACCGATCAGTACCCTACGCCGGCTAAGCGTCCTGCATACTCGAGTTTGGACTGCGGGAAAATTGAAAGCTTGGGCATCCCGCCTTCAGATTGGCAACAAGCGTTGAAAAATATTATGCTGGTGCTAGGGGAAAGGTAGTTTTCTTCCCTACTGGATAAAGAAAAAGGCGAGCATCTAAAGAATGTTCGCCTTTTTTCTAGCTTGTCTATCAAGAAACGCAGCCGATAAAATTTTCTCTTTTGAATATTCTCATGCTCATATAAATAATCAAGAGCGTGGCCAAGAGCTCGGTGAAGACTAATGAGTAAGAAGCGCCAAGTGCACCAAAAAGCGTTGTCGTGAAATAGATATGTAAGCAGTGGGTTGCTGAACAGAAAATATAAATTCTCTGCAATACTTTATCGTGGTTGTTCGCCAACAGGTACAGTTGAGCCAATACGATGGCAGGTGGAATGACCAATAACATAATGGACAACACCGCTAGGATTGGGGCAGCGGAAACGAATTTTTCACCAAAAAGCAAGGTGATAATCGATGTGGAAAACAGATTCAGTATCGAGAAGGCGTTAATACCGAATACGAAGCTGGCGGCTAAAACTAGCTTAATTATCTTATTTCGTTTAGCTGTTTGCTCAGCACGACAGCTGCAAATGATAGGGTAGGCAGCCTGACATAGTGGCGCCATGACGGCCAGACCAGAGCGAACCAACCTCTCCGCTGCGCCATATAGCCCGGCAGCTAGCGGCCCGGAAATGATGCCTAAAAGAATCGTATTACTGGCTGAATACACCATGGTGATTGAGTTGGCGACAAATACCGGCCAGCCTTCTTTTAGATTCGCTGTAACATTGGGCAAAGAAAATCGCGGTTGGCCAATGTGATACCGTGAGAAAACCCAAAGCAACATAATCAGCGCAGCTAGAAAGTTGGGCAGTACTAATAGCAGAACGGCGCTATAGGGCGTGATGGGGAAGCAGAGGAAGACCACCAAAGTGAAAATTCGGGCGAATAAGGTGATCAGCGCGCCCGCGGCCGTTTTCCCTACACCCTGCAATAGCCAATAAGGGGACAACATAGATGCTACGATTAACAAAGACGAAAGTAGCATATAATCGCTGAGAGGATTCAGTTTATCCCAGCTTAGGGTCATCAACGTCATCACGACGAGTGAGCAGGTGGCCAGCATAATTTTGGAGCACGTAATACTATAGAAGCTTTCACCTATACCGTGATGATCCTCCATTTTTGAAACTCTTCGGACCGCCGAAAAGTTAAAGCCGTAATCGACAAAAATGGAAAAATAGAAGGCAACCATATAGCAGAATAGAATGTTGCCAAACTCACTGACACCGATGTTCCGACCTACAAGAGGAAATACCAGTAGAGGGAATATAAAATTCCCCCCCTGTACTAACAACAGTGAAACATAGTTTTTAACTAACGGTTGGTTCAGATATTTAATCATGAACCTCGGCCTTTAGCTCTGTAGATTGTTTAGTTAGTTTGAGTTTTGCCAACCAATCCCGGCTCATAAAGGCTTTGAACAATAACAACAGGATAATGTTGACGATAACGGTTGAATAATAGAAATGGTTATCAAAAATCATGAATAGTATGGCCATGCAGAAGTAACTGTAGAGCAGGGTATTAATGAGGGTTTTTCTCTGCTGCACCTGCTGATACAGTGCCATCCCGATCCAGGTGAATATCAGCATAAAACCACCAATGCCATAGACGCCAAAGTCCATGTATGGTTTCTGCATAAATGTCATGATGTTTATCCAGTCATACCCTCCCATTTTTACCAAATCCAGCGTTTCATCCGGCATGAAACTTTTGGTCGCGAAACGGAAAGTCCCGGTCATCAACATGCGTCCATCTCTGAAGTCATGGGTTTTATCCAAATAAATGACCATTTTGTTGAAGGCATGCATCTCGGTACTTAGGTTAATCCAGATTGACATCATCTGCGGAGGCAGCTTCATCGTAGGTTTAAAATCTTTTTCCTCTTTATGTTCCTGAGTGCCTGTATTTGGGCTGTTATAAATGGCCTCGTAATATTGCGTGCCGGTCTGTGCCTTTTCTTCTGTCGACGACTGATGGTTCTGGACATAAATTTGGGTGCGAATCAATGGCATACTCACCATCAACAGAACGACTGAGAACAATGTGACTATGCCGGTAATCAATAGCGCTGATTTATTTTCTTTTGCAACATAATATTGAATGAGTACATAGAATAAACTGGTAATGACAGGAATAAAGATATTTATTCTTCCCCCCAACAACATCAGTAGGCTTAAGTATGCGCAACTGAAAATAAGATACCCGTATTTTCTCGATTCAGTAACGTAAATGGTATTGAAAATAATAAAGAAAGTGGGAAGGACCATCAGCGTCATCAAATAATTGCTGATTACTTTGGGCATAATGTTCGCGCGAATATTGTCGTCAAATAAAGGAATGCCACCAATTTTATGGATGGCATACCAATAAATAAACACTTCGGTCACGATGCAGATGATATTGGACCAGAAGAGGGTGCGCGCGGCGATTCCGGAGCGAACGTTCGTTTCACGATTAAGCGTGATACGTCCTCGTCGCAGTACAAAGGTGGCAACCACCATATAAAAACAGGCGATGACGGCGAGCAATGCCATCCAAGTTGAGTGACTGAAATCGTCTTGCTCAATCAGTGTCAATTTCGCCTGGCTGCAACCAATCATGAATAAGAACATACTCATGAAGATCGAAACCGGGTTGTAAATATTTTTGAAAAAATAGGTGAAGAAGACAAAGTTTGCAACCGCAGCAATGGCAAAACTTTTGCTTACCCCATTCACGGGAAGTAAAATAATGCATGCCAGGCAAACAATACCGAAACCGGCGAGTGTTAAGTGCCTCAGCATTCCGTTATTACCCATTTTTATTCTCCCTCACCTGTTTTCCCAGCCGTGGCAGTTGTTTCATACATGTTTTATTTACGCCTCTGCGTTCTGCGTCAAAAAACCAACCCCATTTATTGAAATATGTAATTGCCGATCGAATGTGGTAGCCCATTAACTTCAGGTTCTTGTATGAGCCTTTGGCAAAGGCATGTGTCACCGTTGCTTCGGAACAAAACATAGGTTTTTCATATTGAAGCACTTTACGGCAGAGGTCGACATCTTCAAGATACATAAAGTAACGTGAATCAAAACCCTGTAATTGCTGCAACAAACGCGACTCTACGAACATAAAGCAGCCGGAAATTGTCGGCGCAAAGAAGTTCTTGTTGTAATCGGCATCTTGCAACTCATAGTTCTCATCGAGATACTTGGATAAAAAAGGCATGAATCTGCGAAAGAACAGATGAGCGGGAGTCGGCAATAAACGGCAGACGCGCTGCGCTTCGCCGTTCGGGTAAACAATCTTGGGCGCAATGAATCGGTGATTGCCGCTTTCCGCAAAGTTATACAAACTTTTCACCGTGCCTGCGCTAAACTCAATATCTGGATTGCAGATAATAAAATATTTGCATTTGCTCAGATACTTATTCATGGCTTGATTGTGTCCATGGCCATAACCGCCATTGAAATCCGATTTGATATAAGCAATTCTCGGATTGTTTAACTGGCTCGCCCATTCGCTACCTGCATTGTCAACTAACACGATGGTTTCTACCAGCGGCTCGGCTAACAGAGAGTCGATAGTGGGTTGAATGTCCTCTTGCTTGTGTTGGTACAGTACTATGGACGCGACAACGGGTACTTTATTTTCAACTGCACTCATTTTGAGCTAATTCCGTCTTTAACCGCACGGCACCAGGTTGCCAGGTGCGTTTTTTTATTCGGTTGCGTAGCAATCAGCAATACTTGATGGATGGCATTAAAAACGTTTTCACGTACTTTTATCAATGGTGGAATGTGTTTCATCCTTGCCAGCAACAGCCCGTTGCGCAAGCGGTAGTATCTGCGGAAAGCCGAGTGCACCGGCACATGCCAAGCCAGTACTTTGATTGCCTTGTCACCGATAGCGTGCGACATCTTGGCCGAGGTCGCCGCATAAACTTTGTAACCTTTGGCGATGGCGCGCAGGCACCATTCGGTATCCACGTAGTCAATGAACAACGACTCATCCATATCCCCCACATCACTCAAGACCGCGACGGGGATCAATGAGCCAGAAGAGATGATCATGCTGACTTCAAAAGGCGCGTCCTGGAATTGCGGGCGTACTTTGCTGCGCCAGCCTAGTTTGTTCACGCGGATCAATGGATAGTGGAAACCGTAGCGCGAATCGGTAAAGATCGGACCTATAGCCGCGAGCCTCTCGGTGGCTGAGATCTGGGCATAATCTTTGAGCAATCCGGTCATAAAGTGTTCGTCAATGTGGCTGTCTTGATCGAAAAAAACGATCAGTTGGGCACAATGTTTCTCGCGAGCGTACTCAATGCCGATATTCTGCGCTTTGGCGATACCGACGTTTTCCGGCAAACGCACGACGGTGGCGAGCTGGGAAAGCGACTCGACGGTGGATGCTTCTAGTGAACCATTATCAACGAGAACGCTGGAAACCTGTTGACGCTTAAGTTCTTTGATTAAAGTAGTGAGGTTACCCAATTCCGGATGATAAGAGACTATTACTGCTGCGATTTTCTGACTGTTAACATGCTCATCGACGGTCGCAGGAGTATGATTAATGGCTTGATGCTCGGACACTACATTCTCCAATTCAATACAATATCAATGCTGGCATGTCTTCGCCCCTTGGACAGAAGCGCATTGCATTAATTAAGCCGTCAATTTTAGCAGTCATGGGAAATCGCGCAATCAGGAAAACCTAAATTATCGATAAATCTTACTTTTATGGTGTAAAGTATTAATACATTGAAATAAAAGGGTTAACTGAATTTTATTGGATAATCCAGTAGAAGAGTTGGGGGATTCTCTCATAAGTGGTGAAGAAGCGCTCCCGCGGTTTGCCTATCGCACCAATCACTACCCACCCGGCTCAATCCTGAGTTAACATGTGTGCCACATCACAAAACCTGTTGGCCGACGTTGCCAACAGGGTCATCCTCAGACAGGAGTTCCTAAATGTCCAAGCAACAAATCGGCGTTGTCGGCATGGCGGTAATGGGCCGCAACCTCGCGCTGAACATCGAGAGCCGTGGTTACACCGTTTCCATTTTCAACCGTTCTGGCGACAAAACTGACGAAGTGATCGCTGAGAACCCAGGCAAAAATCTGGTGCCGTATTACACCGTTGAAGAGTTTGTTGAATCGCTGGAAAAACCGCGCCGCATCCTGCTGATGGTGAAAGCGGGCGAAGCGACGGATAAAACCATTGCCTCGCTGACTCCGCACCTGGACAAGGGCGATATCCTGATCGACGGCGGCAACACCTACTATCAGGACACCATCCGTCGTAACCGTGAACTGTCCGACCAGGGCTTCAACTTCATCGGCACCGGCGTTTCCGGCGGTGAAGAGGGCGCGCTGAAAGGGCCTTCCATCATGCCTGGCGGCCAAAAAGAAGCTTACGAGCTGGTGGCGCCAATCCTGGAGAAAATCGCTGCGGTTGCGGAAGGTGAGCCTTGCGTGACCTACATTGGCGCAGACGGTGCCGGCCATTATGTGAAAATGGTGCACAACGGCATCGAATACGGCGACATGCAGCTGATTGCCGAAGCCTATTCTCTGCTGAAGCAGGCGCTGAACCTGAGCAACGAGCAGCTGGCCGAAACCTTCGCCGAGTGGAACAAGGGTGAGCTGAACAGCTACCTGATCGACATCACCAAAGACATCTTCACCAAGAAAGACGAAGAGGGTAAATACCTGGTCGATGTGATCCTGGACGAAGCCGCCAACAAAGGCACCGGCAAGTGGACCAGCCAGAGCTCGCTGGATCTGGGCGAACCGCTGTCGCTGATCACCGAGTCGGTGTTCGCACGCTACCTGTCCTCGCTGAAAGATCAGCGTGTTGCCGCCTCTAAAGTGCTGACCGGCCCGAACGTGGCGCCGTTCACCGGCGACAAAGCCGAGTTCATCGAGAAAGTGCGTCGCGCGCTGTATTTGGGCAAGATCGTGTCCTACGCGCAGGGCTTCTCTCAGCTGAAAGCCGCGTCTAAAGAAAATAACTGGGATCTGCACTACGGCGAAATCGCCAAGATCTTCCGCGCCGGCTGCATCATCCGCGCCCAATTCCTGCAGAAGATCACCGACGCTTACGCGGCGGATGCCGATATCGCCAACCTGCTGCTGGCGCCATACTTCAAGCAAATCGCCGACGAGTACCAGCAGGCGCTGCGTGACGTGGTGGCTTATGCTGTGCAGAACGGTATCCCTACGCCAACCTTCTCCGCTGCGATCGCCTACTACGACAGCTACCGCTCTGCGGTGCTGCCGGCGAACCTGATCCAGGCGCAGCGCGACTACTTCGGTGCGCACACCTACAAACGCATCGACAAGGAAGGCGTGTTCCATACCGAATGGATGGAGTAACCCCTTCTCGTTTCTGAAAAGCCGCCGCTAGGCGGCTTTTTTTTGCCAAAACATCGAAAAATATGCATAACGCCTTCTCTACGCTGGGATGCACGATCCCTTACCCCTAATCTGGCACTATTCTTAATTTTTATTTTTTCATAATAAGAGCTGTATCGTATTATTTGGGTTGATGAAGGTATTTTTTTTGATTGAGCTTGCCGAAATACTTATCTTTGCTAATATAATTCCTAGTCATGTTTTCTCGCTTTTTTAGCCCGTTCCAGCCGTGCTTTTGCTAATCGTTTTTGCTTTGATTTATTTGGTTTTTTTGTCTTTTTGATTGTTTGTAAATATGAGGGCGCTCGGGGTGGCGTTTTAAACATAGGTCGCTAAATTTTTATGGGGCTATTAAGTCCATAATGGGGTCTGATTTTCATTGTAAATGATAAGGAAAATCTTAATTTTCGGCAATCAGCTAGCAATAGGCATTGGGGTACTTAACCTGATTACTATGCGCAATGCATCTGTTCCTGGGGTAATCCTGGTTTATGGTGAACTTAATCCCTGTCATTCTGGCCGGTGGGAACGGCAGCCGCCTATGGCCTTTATCAAGAGAAGCATTCCCCAAGCAATTTCTTACGCTTGACGGTAGCAAGCATAGCCTGCTGCAGCAAACGCTGCTGCGCTTAGATGGGTTACAAGGGGTTAAGATCGCGGCACCGATTGTCATTTGCAATGAAGAGCACCGTTTTTTGGTGGCGGAACAACTGCAAGAGATCGATTGCTTGAACTCGCGCATCATTCTGGAGCCAGCCGGGCGTAATACGGCACCCGCGGTCGCTTTGGCTGCTCAGCATGTTCTACAAAACGAACCGGATGGTATGTTGTTGGTGTTGGCTGCCGATCACCTGATTACCCAATTGGACGCTTTTCATGATGCATTGAACAAGGCAATCGAGTTTTCACTGTGCGACCGTCTGGTGACTTTTGGTATCATTCCTCAGCACCCCGAAACGGGCTACGGATATATCAAGCGTGGAACGCCGCTCTCCTCTTACTGTTTTAACGTCGAGCGTTTTGTCGAGAAACCGGGCTATCAGAAAGCGCAAGCATACTTAGAAAGTGGCGATTACTGCTGGAATAGCGGCATGTTTATGTTTACAGCTAAGAAGTATTTGTGTGAACTGAATCGATTTCGTCCGGATATTTTTCAAAAGTCACTTTTTGCGATGCAAACCAGTCGACTTGAACTCAACTTCATCCACATTGACGAAGAAACGTTTCTCCGTTGCCCCTGTGAGTCTATCGATTATGCGGTGATGGAGAATACTGCTGATGCAGTTGTGATGCCGGTTGATATAGGCTGGAGTGATGTTGGCTCTTGGGGAACTCTATGGGATTTGACCGAAAAAGATGCTCAAGGTAATGTCCATCGTGGCAATGTTATCGCGATTAACTCATTGAATAACTATGTTTCCTCAGGTAATAAACTGGTCGCCACGCTAGGAATAAACAACTTGGTTATAATACAAACTGACGATGCGTTATTGGTTGCCGCTCGTGAAGCAGTGCAAGACGTCAAACAGCTGGTAGGTGAGTTGAAGGCGCGAAAGCTGCCGTTTTGATACGTGTGTAAAAATTTCGGACATGAACCCATACCAAAGATTCCCACATAAGCGAGATAGTGATAAATGTAAGTAAGGCCGTACCAGTAATTGCGACCCCATCGCATTAAGCTCTAGGAAGGCAACAGAGCGTAAAGGTACAAATAACAGAAGAATGTGACATGACTGAGTTGACTTGTTTTAAGGCTTACGACATTCGTGGCCAATTGGGGAATGAGCTGAATGATGAAATCGCTTATCGAATTGGCAGGGCCTTTGGTGAATATTTGCATCCTAAAGTCGTAGTTTTGGGCAATGATGCCCGTTTGAGCAGTGAAAGCCTTAAACAATCCTTGGCTAAAGGCTTGCGGGACGCTGGATCCAACGTGATTGACATCGGAGTGAGTGGGGCTGAGGAACTCTATTTTGCTACCGCTTTTTTGGCCGCTGATGGTGGTATAGAAGTCACGGGTAGCCATAATCCTGAAGATTATAACGGTATGAAATTGGTGTGCAAAGATGCACGGCCGATCAGCAGTGATTCAGGGCTTCAGGAAATCAAGGCGTTAGCGGAAAAAGAAACGTTTACGCACGCTGAGCATTCTCGTAGTAGCTATCGACAAACCGATACTCTGGACAGCTATGTCGACCATATTTTATCTTTTGTTGACTTCACGCATTTCAAACCGCTGAAACTGTTGGTGAACTCCGGGCACGGCACCGCCGGGCGGGTTATTGACGCCATCGAGCGGCGCTTTCAGCAGCATCGGGTACCGCTGGAATTCATCAAGATTCAGCATGAGCCCGACGGCACCTTCCCTCATGGCGTACCGAATCCGCTGTTGCCCGAACGTCGTCAGGACACAGCGGACGCGGTGCGGCATTATGGCGCGGATATGGGGATCGCCTTCGATGGCGATGCGGATCGCTGTTTCCTGTTTGATAGTCAAGGCCATTTTATCGAGGGCTACTATATCGTCGGTTTGTTGGCTGAGGCGTTTCTCGCCAAGGGGGCAGGAGAGAAGGTCGTTCACGATCCGCGATTGAGTTGGAATACCGTGGATATCGTTGAAAAAGCTGGCGGTATTCCCGTGATGTCGAAAACCGGACATGCTTTCATCAAAGAACGAATGCGGGCTGAAGATGCAGTCTATGGTGGCGAGATGAGTGCCCACCATTATTTCCGCGACTTCTATTACTGCGATAGCGGCATGATCCCCTGGCTAATGGTCGCCGAGATCGTGTCTCTGAAAGATCGCTCGTTGGAACAGCTGGTTGCGGAACGCATCCGCGCCTATCCTTCTTCGGGTGAAATTAACATTGTCCGCGTTCCTGCGATATCCGCGCTCGATATGATCGAGCGCCATTATCGAGATCAGGCCTTAGAGGTTGATAAGACGGATGGTGTCAGCATGACCTTTGCCGACTGGCGCTTCAATTTGCGAGCGTCAAACACGGAACCTTTGCTCCGCCTCAACGTTGAATCGCGGGGTAACCGCGACTTAATGGAGCGGAAAACAGAGGAAATTCTTGCGCTGGTAAACAGCCGACTATAAGGCTTCCCATTATCAGGGAAGCCTGTGTGCATTATTTCCTATGCCGCTCGCGCAGCCGGCCAATCACCGCGCTCAGATCCAGATCCTGGTCCTGCAGCAGCACCAGCAGGTGATAGATCAGGTCCGAAGCTTCGTTGGTCAGCTCTTCGCGATCGTTGACCGTGGCAGCCAGCGCGGTTTCCACGCCTTCCTCCCCGACCTTCTGCGCGATGCGCTTGGTGCCGCTGGCGTACAGGCTGGCGGTGTACGAGCTGTCCGGGCTGGCGTGCTTGCGCTCCGCCAACAGCTGCTCCAGCTGATAGAGGAACGTCCAGTCGCTGGCAGCCGGGTGGAAGCAGCTGCTGTTGCCGAGGTGGCAGGTCGGGCCGATCGGAGTGGCCAATACCAGCAGCGTGTCGTTATCGCAGTCCGGCGTGATGCTGACCACCTTGAGGAAGTGGCCGGAACTTTCACCCTTGGTCCACAGGCGCTGCTTGGTGCGCGAGAAGAAGGTGACGTTACCGCTCTGCTCGGTGGTCGCCAGCGCTTCCGGCGTCATGTAACCCAGCATCAGCACTTCGCCGGACACGGCGTGCTGCACGATGGCCGGCATCAGGCCGTCGGTTTTTTCCCAGTCCAGCTGGTTTCTCTGTTGTTCTGTCAGCACACGCGAATCTCCACGCCTTGTTCAACCAGGAACCTTTTCAGTTCGCCGATATTGATGATTTGTTTGTGGAACACCGACGCCGCCAGCGCGCCGTCGACGTCCGCATCGCGGAACGCTTCCAGGAAGTGCTCCATGGTGCCCGCGCCGCCGGAGGCGATCAGCGGCACCTTGCAGGCCTCGCGCACCAGGCGCAGCTGCTGCAGATCGTAACCGTTGCGCACGCCGTCCTGGTTCATCATGTTCAGCACGATCTCACCGGCGCCGCGGCGCTGCACTTCCTGTACCCAGTCGAGGGTTTCCCACTGGGTGATGCGGGTGCGGCTCTCGTCACCGGTATATTGGTTGACGTGATACTTGCCGGTTTCACTGTCGAACCAGGTATCGATGCCCACCACGATGCACTGCACGCCGAAGCGTTCCGCCAGGCGGCTAATCAACTCAGGATCGGCCAGCGCCGGCGAGTTGATCGAAATCTTGTCGGCGCCGAAAGACAGGATCTGGCTGGCGTCTTCGGCGCTTTTAATGCCGCCGGCGACGCAGAACGGAATATCAATCACCTCCGCCACGCGCGATACCCAGCTTTTGTCCACCACCCGGCCGTCGCTCGAGGCGGTGATATCGTAAAACACCAGCTCGTCCGCACCTTCTTGCGCATAGCGCTGCGCCAGCGGCACGATGTCGCCGATGATTTCGTGGTTGCGGAACTGCACGCCTTTCACCACTTGCCCGTCTTTAACATCCAGGCACGGGATTATCCGTTTTGCCAGCATGCGATCGCCTCCTCAACGCTAAATTTACCTTCCAGCAGGGCGCGCCCCACGATCACGCCGGCAACGCCGCTGCCGCGCAGCTGGGCGATGTCGTCCAGATTGCCGATGCCGCCCGAGGCCTGGAAGGCCACCTGCGGATAGCGGCGGCTGATCGCCTGATACAGCGCCACGTTGGACCCGGCCAGCGTACCGTCGCGCGAAATGTCGGTGCACAGCACGTGCTTGAGCCCATAGGGCAGGAACTGCTCCACCACCTGTTCCAGCGTGGCGTCGGACTCTTCCTGCCAGCCGCTGATGGCCACGCGTTTCACGCCCTGCGCGTCGATGCGCACGTCCAGCGCCAGCACCAGCGCGTCGGCGCCGTAGCGCTCGAACCAACTCTGCACCAACTGCGGCTGTTTCACCGCGGTGGAGCCGATCACCACGCGCGTGGCGCCGGCCTCCAGCAGGGCGCTGACGTCTTGCTCGTTGCGGATGCCGCCGCCGACCTGCACCGGCACGTCAACCCCCGCCAGCAGCTTGCGCAGCAGCGGGATCTGGCGCGCCGTCGGATCCTTGGCGCCGGTCAAATCGACCAGGTGCAGCACCTGTGCGCCCTGTTGTTGATAGCCCTGCAGGCGCAACAGCGGATCGTTGCCGTAGTCGCGCTGCTGGCCGTAATCGCCCTGATGCAAACGCACCACGTTGCCGTCGATCAAATCCAAAGCCGGAATAATCATGCTGCCTACATCTCCAGAAAGTTTTTCAACAGTTGCGCGCCGGCCGCTCCAGAACGTTCTGGATGAAACTGCACGCCGAAGAAGTTGTCTTTTTGCACGGCGGCGGTGAAGGGCTCGCCGTAGTTCGCCTGGGCGATGGTGCTGGGGCATATCGGCATCGCATAGCTGTGAACGAAATAGAAGTAGGCGCCGTCATCGATGCCGCGGAACAGATGGTGGCCCGCCTGCGCGGACACCTGGTTCCAGCCCATGTGCGGCAGCGGCAGGCCGAAGTCGGTCATCTGCTTGACCGGCGTATCGATGAGGCCGAGCGTAGTCACGCCGCCGTTCTCTTCGCTGCTGGCCGCCAGCAGCTGCATGCCGAGGCAGATGCCCAGCACGGGCTGCGTGCAGGCCTTGATCAGTTCGATCAGATCGCGCTCGCGCAGTTGATCCATCGCCGCCTGTGCGGTGCCGACGCCCGGCAGGAACAGCTTGTCGGCGCGCAGCACGATCTCCGGATCGCGGCTCACCTCCGGCTGATAACCCAGGCGCCGCACCGCGTAGGTGACGGAGGCCAGGTTGGCGCAGCCGGTATCCAAAATCACCACGTTCATCACAGCACTCCTTTCGAGCTCGGCAGGGTATTGCCCTCGACGCGGATCGCCTGGCGCAGCGTGCGGCCAAACACTTTGAATAGGCTCTCGACCCGGTGGTGGTCGTTTTTGCCCTTGGTCTTCAGGTGCAGCGTGCAGCCCATGGTGTAAGAGAGCGAACGGAAGAAGTGCTCAACCATTTCGGTGCTGAGATCGCCGACGCGCTGATAGTTGAACTCGGCCTTGTATTCCAGGTGCGGGCGGCCGGAGATATCCAGCGCGCAGCGCGCCAGGCATTCGTCCATCGGCAACACGAAGCCGAAGCGGGCGATGCCGCGCTTGTCGCCCAATGCCTTGTTTAGCGCTTCACCCAGCGCCAGACCGGTGTCTTCCACCGTGTGGTGATCGTCGATATACAGATCGCCTTTGACGTCGATCTCCATGCGGAAGCCGCCGTGGGTGGCGATCTGATCCAGCATGTGATCGAAGAAGCCGACGCCGGTTTTGATCATGCTGCCGCCTTCGCGATCCAGCCATACGTTGACGTCGATCTGCGTCTCTTTGGTCACGCGGTTAACCCGCGCGTGGCGATCGCGCAGGGTCAGCTGGCGCACGATCTCTTTCCAGCCCAGCAGGCCGCGCTGGTAGCGCAGCCCCTGGATACCCATGTTTTCCGCCAGCTGCACGTCGGTCGGCCGATCGCCGATCACGTAGCTGTGGGCGGCATTCAGCACGCCGGGTTCGAGGTAACCTTTCACCAGCGCGGTTTTCGGCTTGCGGCAGTCGCAGTTGTCCGCCGGCAGGTGCGGGCAGATCAGCACATCGGCGAACTGAATGCCCTGCGAGCTGAGGATCTGCATCATCAGGTTGTGCGGCGGATCGAAGGTTTCCTGCGGGAAACTGGCGGTGCCGAGCCCATCCTGATTGGTGATCATCACCAGCTGATACCCCGCCTGTTGCAGCGCCAGCAGGGAAGGGATCACGTCCGGCTCGAGCGCCAGCTTGTCCAGGCGGTCAACCTGGAAATCTTCCGGTGGCTCGGCGATCAGCGTGCCGTCACGATCGATAAAGAGGATTTTTTGGCTCACATTGGCTCCTGGCGAGTCGGGTTGGCGCCGGGCAGGGCGGACAAAGCGTCCACCACGCGTTGACATTCGTCGCGGGTGCCTATAGTGATGCGCAGGCAGCCGGACAATCCGGGCTGTTTGTTTTGGTCTCGTAAGATAATGCCCTGATCCCACAAGCTTTTAAACACATTACTTGAGGCGGTGAAGCGAGCCAGCAGGTAATTGCTGTCGCTGGCGAAAACCTGCTCGACGCAGGCGCATTTCTCCAGCTGTTGCTGCAGCCAACTGCGGGTGGCGGCGATATCGGTGACGCGCTGGCGCATGGAGCGGATACCTTCTTCGCTCAGCGCCTGCGCGGCGATATCCGCCACCGGCGTCGAAAGCGGGTAAGGCGCGATCACTTTCAGCAGCAGGGCGATCAGATCTTCGTTGGCGAGCGTAAAGCCGCAGCGCAGGCCGGCCAGCGCAAAGGCCTTCGACAGCGTGCGCAGGATAGCCAGGTGCGGATAGTCGCTCAGCCAGCCGGCCACCGAGGCCTGCGGGCAAAACTCGATATAGGCTTCGTCCACCGCGACGATCGCCTTGCCTTTGGCCAGCTCCAGCAGGCTGCGCAGAGAGTCAGGGTCGATCAGATTGCCGGTAGGGTTGTTCGGGCTGCAGACGTAGATCAGCTTCACGCTGTCCAGACTGTCTGCGATGGCCGGCAGATCCAGCTGCCAGTCCTCTTTGGCGGCTACGGTGCGGCGCTCCACGCCAAAGGTTTCGGCGCTGACGGCGTACATGCCGTAGGTCGGCGGGCAGAACAGAATGGCGTCTTTACCCGGCTCGCAGAAGGCGCGGATCAGCAGCTCGATGCCTTCATCGGCGCCGCGGCTGACCAGCACCTGCTCCTTCTTCACCCCGGCGTAGGCGGCGTAGCGTTCGATCACCAACGCCGGCTGGCACTCCGGATAGCGGTTGAAGGTTTGCGCGGTCAGCTGGAACTCGGGCGCGATCGGGTATTCGTTGGCGTTGAGCCACACATCGCCCTTACCGCCGAGGCGGCGCGCCGATTGATAAGGGGTCAGCTCGCGAACGTTGGCGCGCGCCAGTTTTTCGATGCTCATGCTTGCTCCTTCAGGGCGGCGACGCGCAGGGTCACGGCGTTCTTGTGGGCGATCAGCTGCTCGGCGGCAGCCAGCGTCTCGATGGTGGCGGCCAGGTTGCTGAAGCCCTGCGGCGTCAGCTCCTGCACCGTCATGCGTTTTTGAAAATCGGCCAGCCCCAGGCTGGAGCAGGTGGCGGTGTAGCCGTAGGTCGGCAGCACGTGGTTGGTGCCGGAGGCGTAATCGCCGGCGGACTCCGGCGACCAGTCGCCGAGGAACACCGAACCGGCGCTGGTGATGCCTTCCACCAGCTCACGTGCATTGCGGGTCTGAATGATCAGGTGCTCCGGGCCGTAGCGGTTGCTGATGGCCACGCACTCAGGCAGATCGCGCGCCACGATAAGGCGGCTGCTCGCCAGCGCCTGACGGGCGGTGTCGGCGCGCGGCAGCTCGGCCAGCTGGCTTTCCACCGCTTTGGCCACCGCCTGCGCCATTGCCGCGTCCGGCGTCAGCAGGATCACCTGCGAATCCGGGCCGTGTTCGGCCTGCGACAGCAGATCGGAAGCGACGAATGCCGGGGTAGCGCCGGCATCGGCGATCACCAGCACTTCCGAAGGGCCGGCCGGCATGTCGATGGCCGCGCCGTCGAGGCGCTGGCTGACCTGCCGCTTGGCTTCGGTCACGAAGGCGTTGCCCGGCCCGAAAATTTTCGCCACGCGCGGCACGCTTTCGGTGCCGAACGCCAGGGCGGCGATCGCCTGCGCGCCCCCGACCTGAAACACTTCCTGCACGCCGCACAGCTGTGCCGCATACAGGATCTCATCGGCGATCGGCGGCGGCGAGCACAGCACCACCCGGCGGCAACCGGCGATGCGCGCCGGCGTCGCCAGCATCAGTACGGTGGAGAACAGCGGCGCCGACCCGCCGGGAATATACAGGCCCACCGAGTCGATTGGGCGGGTCACCTGCTGGCAGCGCACGCCCGGCTGCGTTTCGACGTCCACCGGCGGCAGTCGCTGCGCGTTGTGGAAGGTGTCCACGTTGGCGACGGCCACCGCCATCGCCTGTTTGATGTCATCGCCCAACCGCGCGCAGGCGGCGGCGATCTGCTCGGCGCTGACGCGCAGCGCGGCGACGTCCGCCTTGTCGAAACGGGCGCTGTAGTCGCGCAGCGCCCGATCGCCGTTGGCCTTCACGTTGTCGAGGATCTCGCTCACCGTGCGGGTGATGCTGTCGGAAGCGGCGATTGCCGGGCGCATCAGCAGCTCGGCCTGGCGTTCGGCGCTGCACGTTGCCCAATCGATCGGCGTGTTGAAGGTCGACATGGCGTTACTCCATCATCTTTTCAATCGGCAGCACCAGAATCGAGCTGGCGCCGAGCGCTTTCAGTTTTTCCATGGTTTCCCAGAACAGGGTTTCGCTGCTCACCATGTGCATCGCCACGCGGTTCTGCGCGCCGGCCAGCGGCAGAATGGTCGGGCGCTCGGCGCCTGGCAGCAGCGCGACGATCTCGTCCAGCTTCTCGCTCGGCGCGTGCAGCATGATGTATTTGGATTCACGCGCCTGGATCACGCCTTGGATGCGGGTCATCAGGCGGTCGATCAACTGCTGTTTGGCCTCCGGCATTTCGCCGTCGCGTTGGATCAGGCAAGCTTTGGAACGGTAGATCACTTCCACTTCGCGCAGGCCGTTGGCCTCCAGCGTGGCGCCGGTAGAGACCAGATCGCAGATGGCGTCGGCCAGGCCGGCGCGCGGCGCCACTTCCACCGAGCCGTTCAGCAGGCAAGATTTGAAGCGCACGCCCTGCTTGTCGAGGTATTGCTTCAGCAGGTGCGGATAAGAGGTGGCGATGCGGGCGTCCTGCAGATTTTGCGGGCCGGTGTATTCGGCGTCGAGCGGGGTGGCCAGCGACAGGCGGCAGCCGCCGAAATCGAGGCGGCGCAGGGTAAAGTAGCGCGGGTCTTCGCCCTGAGCGCGGCGGCTGAGCAGCTCTTCTTCCAGCACGTTTTCGCCGATGATGCCCAGATCGACCACGCCGTCCATCACCAGACCCGGAATGTCGTCATCGCGCACGCGCAGGATATCGATCGGCATGTTTTCCGCGAAGGCGATCAGGCGTTGCTGCTGCAGGTTGATCTTGATGCCGCAGCGCGCCAGCAGCTCCTGGGATTCATCGCTCAGGCGACCCGACTTCTGCATTGCGATCCGTAAACGTGTCTTGTCCAGCATGGTAACCTCTGTTTAATCTGTAATTTTATGAATTTATTGTAAAAACTATTCTTTTCTGTCTGTCCGGAGCCAAAAAAAAACCCTCGGAAGAAATCTTCCGAGGGCTCTCTCTTGCGTTCTGCGCGCCACTGGAAGATTAACAAACCGTCTTCCAGCACTCATCGCCTGAAAGACTAGTCAGGGTGATGGTGATGATGGTGGTTGAACTGAACGCATGTCATGGTGTTTTTCTCTAATCAAAAGCCGGTAAAAACCGTATGCCAATTAAGCTAAACTATCCGCTGTCCACCGCGCAACCCTTTTTTAACGTCATAAATTTAATTTATTGAAACAGGTTAGGTTATTAGCCACAGACGGCTTTACCTAACCTTAAGCCGGGCAGATTGTATCGCCGTGCACAGTGGCGTAGCCTTAGGGGTAGGGCGCTGCGATCTTCAGGAGAGGAAGAGGATGAAAAAGGTAGCCATTATTGGTTTGGGTTGGCTGGGCATGCCGTTGGCGCTGTCGCTGATGGGGCGCGGGTATGATGTGGTCGGCAGCAAAACCACGCCGGACGGCGTCGAGGCCGCGCGCATGAGCGGCATCGAATGCTATCAACTGGAGCTGACGCCGGAGCTGGTGTGCGATCCGGACGATCTGGAATCGCTGCTGCGCGTGGATGCGCTGGTGGTGACGCTGCCCGCGCGTCGCACCGTCGAAGGCAGCGAGAACTATTTCAATGCGGTGCGCATGCTGGTGGACAGCGCGATGGCCTTCGGCGTGCCGCGGGTGATCTTCACCAGTTCCACCTCGGTGTACGGCGAAACCGCCGGCACGCTGCGTGAAGAGTCGCCGCTGCGGCCGGTCTCGCCGTCGGGCCGGGTGTTGGCCGAGCTGGAGCGCTGGCTGCATGAATTGCCGAACACCTCGGTGGACATTCTGCGGCTGGCGGGGCTGGTGGGCGCCGAACGTCACCCCGGCCGCTTCCTGGCGGGCAAACTCGACGTGAAGGGCGGTTCGCAGGGGGTGAATCTGGTGCACCAGGATGACGTCATCGCCGCCATCCAGCTGTTGCTGAAGCTGCCGAAGGGCGGTCACGTGTACAACCTGTGCGCGCCGCGTCATCCGGCCAAACGCGAATTTTATCCGGCGCTGGCCGAGCAGCTGCACCTGGAGCCGCCGCAGTTCGCTGATGAAGCGGAGCAGGATGAGCGGCTGGTGGACGGCAACCGCATCTGCAACGAGCTGGGTTTTGAGTACCAGTATCCTGATCCGGCGCGCATGCCGGTGAGTTAAGGCGGCATACGTCGTTTAAAGCGGGAAAAGGTGGCTCGTCACAAAGTCGACGAACAGCCTGATTTTGACTGACAGGTGGCGGCCCGACGGCCAGAGGACATGAAAAACCATGTTCTCGCGGTCGTATTCATCCAGAACCGTCACCAGGCTGCCCTGTTCCAGCTGTCTGCGCACGGCGATCTCCGGCAAATAAGCGATGCCGAGCCCTTGTTCCGCGAAGCACACCTGCGGATCGAGGGTATTTGTCACCATGCTGGCCGGCCGTTCGGGGATCATCTCCGTCTTGTCCCCCTGCGGCCAAACATCCAGTTTGCCGGTGCTGGGAAAGCGATAATGCAAACGGGCATGGCTTGTCAGATCCTCGGGCTTGCGCGGCATACCCGCTTTGCTGAAATAGTCCGGCGCGCCAACGAACACCTTGCGGCAAGTACCCAGCCGGCGGGCAACCAGCCGTGAATCGCTCGGGGTGCCGCTGCGGATAACGGCATCGAAACCTTCCTCAATCACGTCAACCAGCCGATCCGAATAATCAATATCCAGCTCGATCTCAGGATAGCGGCGCTTGAAGTCCCCCAGTTTTGGCATGAAAAGCGTGCCCAGCGACGGGAGACTGATACGCAGCTTGCCCTGAGGCGTTCCCCGCGTTTGCAACAGTTCGGCTTCTGCCTCTTTCACCTCACTCAAAATGCGTCGGCACCTTTCCAGGAACAAGGCGCCTTCCGGCGTCAGGTTGACCGTGCGGGTGGAGCGGTGAAACAACCGTACGCTGAGCCGTTCCTCCAGCCGGGCGATGGTTTTGCTGACCGCCGACGCGGAGATCCCCAGCTGTTGCCCGGCCACCGTGAAACTGCGGCTTTCACTGACCCGCACGAAAACGTCGAGAGAACCCAAGCTTTCCATAGGCTTCCATTCTATTGATGACCTTTATGTCATGAGTGTTGTTCACTTTAGCCTGTTTTTCTTTTATCGGCGAGTGGGCAGCATGATGCAAACGTCATCCGCAATGGGCGGAAACATCTTTGAATGGGGAGTAATTGATGAATCAAACGACGATATCTGCGCCTGCCGCGAGCAGCGAGCGGTTGCCGCTGGGGGGCCTGCTGGCGTTGGCGATGGCCGCTTTCATCACGCTGCTGACCGAGATCATGCCGGCGGGCGTGCTTTCTTCGATTGCGGGCGATTTGAGCGTGTCTGAAAGCCTGGCGGGGCAATTCATCACCGCCTATGCGGTGGGGGCGTTGGTCGCCGCCATTCCGCTGACCGCATTGACGCAAGGCATGCGGCGCCGCCCCTTGCTCTTGAGTGCGATCGGCGGTTTTGCCATCGTCAACCTCGTCACGGCGCTGTCGCATGATTACCACGTCTCATTGGCGACGCGTTTCTTCGCCGGCGTTTTCGGCGGCATCGTTTGGTCCTTGCTGGCCGGTTACGCCGTACGCATGTCACCGGCCCATCTTGGCGGCCGCGCTATTGCGATCTCCGGCGCCGGCGCCACCCTGGCGCTGGTGCTCGGCGTACCGCTCGGCACGTTGCTTGGCCGAGCCATCGGCTGGCAGGGCGCCTTTGGCCTGATGACGTTGATGGCGGTGATGCTCGTGGTGTGGATCATCGCCATCGTGCCGGATTTCCCCGGCCAGGCTAAGGCGCATCGTCCGTCTCTGAGCGGCGTATTCTTGCAATGCGGGATCCGCGCCGTGCTGTTCGTGGTGTTCACCTTCATCGTTGCCCACAACATTCTGTATATCTACCTGGAGCCTTTCCTCACGCCGTCGGGGTTATCCGAGCGGGTCGATATCGTGCTGTTTATCTTCGGGTTGGGCGCGATTGTCGGATTGGGTGTCGCCGGGATGCTGGTCGATCGGCGAGTCCAATCTCTTACGGTGATGAGCATCGTCATCTTTGCCCTCGCGGCGATGCTGCTGGGGAGTGGGGGGAGGATGGCTCCGATGGTTTATCTCGCGGTCGCATTGTGGGGCGCGGCTTTCGGCGGTTTCGCCACCCTCACGCAGACGGCATTGTCACGCCTTTCCGGCCGAGCGGCCGACGTGGCGCAGTCCATGTATACGACGGGCTGGAATACCGCCGTGGCCGCCGGTGGCGCGGTCGGTGGCATGCTGCTCGACAAGGGCGGGGCGGCCTCTTTCGCCTGGGCCATCATTGGGCTCCTCATCCTGTCTTTAATCGGCACGCTGTTTGCCATGAATCGGGCGCTGGCCTCTCAGCGATGAAGTGATTGGCGTGCGGCGCGCGCCAAATCCTCCAGCAGCGCGTTCAACGCCTCGTCGGGCTGAACGGGGCGGCTGACCAGGCTGAGCGTGGCGCGGTAAGAGAGCGCCGCGCCGCCCAACTGCCGCAGCAATCCCTGTTCCACCCAGCGCGCCGCGTAGTGAGTGGGCAGATAGCCGAGACAGGTGCCGCTCAGCACCAGATGGGCGACGCTTTCCATATGATGAGCCACCGCCGCCAAGTGAGGCGGCGCGATCGGGCACAGCTGCTGCGCCAGCAGGTAGCCGCGCTTGACCCAGCGCGCGTTTTCAATCTGCTCGCGATCGGGGGCTTCCACCGCGAACAGCGGGTGATCCGCGCTGCAGTAAATCGCCTGCGTTTCCTCCAGCCACGGCTGATAACACAACGCCTCCAACTGTTGGCCAAAGTAGCCGATGCCCAGATCGAGCTGCCGGTGCAGCAGCCCTTGCTCAATCTCGTTCGGCGAACAGATGCGGCACTGCAATTGCACGTCCTGATGTCGACGTTGGAAGTGCTGGATGGCCTGGCTGAACGGATTGCCCGGCAGCGAAACCAGGTTATCCACCAGACCTATCTGCAGATCGCCGGTCAGCAAGCCGTTCAGCGACTGACTGACCCGGGTGAAGTCGCGGGCGGCGTTGAACAGCGAGCGGCAGGCGATCAGCATGCGTTCGCCCTTGGGCGTCAGTCGGAAGCCGGAGCGGCCGCGTTGGCACAGGCGAAAACCCAGCCGGGTTTCCAGCGAGGCCAGGTGGGTGCTGATGGTGGATTGGTTCATCAGCAGGGTTTCCTGTGCGGCGCTGACGCCCTGGGCTTCCGCCACCGCGACGAACACCCGCAGCAGTTTCAGATCGATATCGCTTAGGTTGGTGAGCATTCCCCCTCCGCAGAACGTCGGCCGGTTAACCCATTTTTAACATCAAAGAAATAGGGGCGGCGCTAAAGATATGGCCTTCCTTATGGCATGAAGTGGAAATAAAAATCAATACTTCAATAAGTTAGTTGCATCGCGTTTTTCGATGTTTACATGCAAAAGCGGGAATGGTAGCCGGGGTGGCCAACGGGGTAGTCTGCGAATGTTGCTCAAATGTTTCAATTCATCGCAGATAAAGACAAGGAAACGCCATGCTGAACCAACCCCAAAGCGGTAACGACATGCCGCGCTTTGCCGGTATTCCCACCATGATGCGCCTGCCCGCCGCCGATCAGGCGCACGGTCTGGATGCTGCCTTTGTCGGCATTCCGCTGGATATCGGCACCTCCAACCGCAGCGGCACCCGCTATGGCCCGCGCCAGATCCGCCAGGAGTCGGTGATGATCCGCCCTTACAACATGGGCACCGGCTCCGCCCCGTTCGAACGGCTGCAGGTGGCCGATCTGGGGGATGTCGCCATCAACCCTTACAGCCTGGCGGACAGCGTGCAGCGCATCGAGACGGCTTACCACGAGATCCTGGCGCACGGCTGCATGCCGTTGACGCTCGGCGGCGACCACACGCTGACGCTGCCGGTGCTGCGCGCCGTCGCCCGTCGGCATGGCCCGGTCGGGCTGATCCACGTCGATGCGCATTCCGACACCAACGAAGAGATGTTCGGTGAACAGCTGGCGCACGGCACCACCTTCCGCCGCGCGTTCGAGGAGGGGCTGCTGGCGCCGGAAAAGGTGGTGCAGATTGGCCTGCGCGGCAGCGGCTATGCGGCGGACGACTTCGACTGGTCACGGCGCCAGGGCTTCCGCGTGGTGCCGGCCGAGGCCTGCTGGCACCGGTCGCTGACGCCGCTGATGGCGGAGATCCGCGAACAGATGGGCGATGCGCCGGTTTACCTCAGCTTCGATATCGACGGACTGGATCCGGCCTTCGCATCGGGCACCGGCACGCCGGAAGTCGGCGGGCTGTCGGTCTGGCAGGGGCTGGAAATCGTGCGCGGCTGCCATGGGCTGAACCTGGTGGGCGGCGATGTGGTGGAGGTGTCGCCGCCTTACGATCGCTCCGGCAACACGGCGCTACTGGCCGCTAACCTGCTGTTTGAAATGTTGTGCGTGCTGCCGGCCCGCTGAGGCCGGTGCGCTGACCCTACCGGCGGAGCGGTTGCGTCGGGGCCCCTGATAACAATAACAACGGAGTGGAGGTACCCATGAATCTCGATCTGCTGGTCGTGGTGTTTTACTTTCTGGTGATAGGCGCGGTGGGGTGGATGGGCATTCGCCGCGCCAATTCCAAAGAGGCGTATCTGGTCGCCGGGCGCAACCTGGGGCCGGGGCTGTATCTGGGCACGCTGTCGGCGGTGGTGCTCGGCGGCGCGTCGACCATCGGCAGCGTCAAACTCGGCTACACCTACGGCATCTCCGGCGTCTGGCTGTGCGGCGCGCTCGGGCTGGGCATCGTGGTGCTGAGCCTGGTGCTGGCCAAGCCGCTGCTCAAGCTGAAGCTGTATACCGTCAGCCAGGTGCTGTCGCGACGCTATCACCCGGCGGCGCGGGTCACCAGCGGCGCGATCATGCTGGCGTATGACCTGATGGTGGCGGTCACCTCGATCATCGCCATCGGCAGCGTGATGCAGGTGATGTTCGGCCTGTCGTTCAGTGCGTCTATCCTGCTCGGCGGTGGGCTGGTGGTGCTGTATTCGACGCTGGGGGGAATGTGGTCGCTGACGCTGACCGACATCATTCAGTTCATCATCATGACCGTCGGCATGATGCTGGTGCTGATGCCGATGAGTATCGTCAAGGCCGGCGGCTGGGAAGCCTTCACCAGCCAGCTGCCCGCTGGTTACTACCAGCTGTCGTCGATCGGATTGGACACCATTCTGGTGTTCTTCCTGATCTACTTCTTCGGCATTCTGATCGGCCAGGACATCTGGCAGCGGGTGTTTACCGCCCGCAGCGCCAACGTGGCGCGCTTCGCCGGGCTGGGGGCGGGCGTTTATTGCGTGCTGTACGGCGTGACCGGCGCGCTGATCGGCATGGCTGGCAAGATCGTGCTGCCGTCGCTCAGCAACACCGACGGCGCCTTTGCCGCTATCGCGCAGGCGGTGTTGCCGGTCGGCGTCAGCGGGCTGGTGGCCGCCGCGGCGTTGGCGGCGCTGATGTCCACTGCCAGCGCCTGCCTGCTGGCCTCTTCCACCATCGCGCTGGAGGACGTATTGCCGGCCATCCGGCGCAAACCTTCCGGCGGGTTGGCCGCCGGGCGCTTCACCACGCTTTTCATGGGCGTGGTCATGCTGGGGCTGGCGTTCGTGGTGCGGGACGTGCTGGCGGCGCTGACGCTGGCTTACAACCTGCTGGTGGGCGGCATGCTGATCCCGCTGGTGGGGGCGATCTTTTGGCCGCGCGCCACCAGCGCCGGCGCGATTGCCAGCATGCTGACCGGCAGCCTGTGCGTGGTGGGGCTGATGGCCTGGCACGGCATCGACGCCAACAGCCCAATCTACGGCGGCCTGCTGGGCGGCGGCGTCGCCTTCGTGTTGGGCAGCCTGTTGAGCCGCCCGGCGCCGCAGCTGCAGCCGCAAACCGAGCGTTGAGACGACGAGGCTAATGACCGCGACGAGGTGGAACATGAACAATCGCAATGTGGCGTCACGCCCAAAAATTGAAGTGCGCTCGATAGACTATGTGCCCCGTCACGAGCGGCATGGCAAGGTTTGGCATCAGGCGCCGTTTTGGTTCACCGGCAATTTCGTTTTGACGACGATGGTGGTCGGTTTCACCGGCCCGGCGTTGGGGTTGGGCGCGCTTTATTCGATGCTGGCCATTGCCGTCGGCGTAGGGTTCGGCACGTTCTTCATGGCGTGTCATGCTAATCAGGGGCCGCGCATGGGGCTGCCGCAGATGATCCAGTCGCGGGCCCAATTCGGCCTGCGTGGCGCCATCGTTCCCTTTACCGCCGTGGTGTTTGTTTACATCGGTTTCAACGTGTTCAACGTTATTCTCGCGACCGATGCGATCAACACGGTGTTGCCGGGCCACCGTCTGCCCTGGTATGCGTTGCTGATTGCGGTGGCCGTGCTGTTGGCGATCGTCGGCCACGACATGCTGCATGCGGTGCAGCGCTGGCTGACCTATGTGATGATGGCAGTGTTCGGCGTGCTGACGATCGGCGCCGTGTTGTCGTTGCGGATGGATGCTGCCGCCGGCGCCGGGCATTTCTCGTGGGCGGCCTTTTTGATTCAGCTGTCGGCCGCCGCCGGCTACCAGATCAGCTACGCGGTGTACGTTTCCGACTACTCGCGTTATTTACCGCATGAAACGCCGTCTGCCAACGTGATCTTTTGGACTTACCTGGGGGCGGCCGGATCGGCGCTTTGGCTGATGTCGCTGGGCGCGTTTCTGGCTTCAGCCATACCGGCCCCCGATGCGATCGGCAGCGTACAGGCGGTGGGTAATGCCGTTTATCCGGGGTTTGGCACGCTGGCCGTGCTGATCGCCGTACCCTCGCTGGTCGGCATCATGGCGGTCAACTGTTATGGCGCAATGCTGACCAGCCTCAGCGCGATTGACGCGTTTTGCAAAGTGACGCCGACGTTGAGATTACGCATGATCGGCATTGGCGTCGTCGCCCTGACGGTGTTTGCGGTGGCGTTGGCTATCCCGGCAAGCTATCTCGCCAGCTTCAATACCTTCGTGCTGCTGATGCTGTATTTCCTGGTGCCCTGGACGGCGGTGAATCTGATGGACTTTTACGTGGTGCGCGGCGGGCATTACGCGATCGGTGAAATCTTCAACCCGGCGGGGATCTACGGCCGCTGGGGGCGCCCTGGCCTGACGGCTTATGCGATCGGCCTGCTGGCGATGGTGCCGTTCATGACGTTAGGCTTTTACACCGGCCCCTTTGCTGTTTTACTGGGCGGTGCGGATATCGCTTTTCTGGTCGGCCTGCTGGTGGCCGGGAGCGTTTATATCGTAATGTGCCGAAAGCTCGATCTCGAAGCCGAACGGCGGGTGGCGTTGCGCTGCGAGGGTTTATTGGAAGGAGAACGGGAGTGAAGGAAAAAATCAGCGTCGCATGCTGCCAGTTAGCGTTGCGGGCCGGGGAAACGGAACACAATCGGGCGCTGTCCGCCCAGGCGATCCGCCGGGCGGCGCAGCGCGGCGCCAACGTCATCGTGCTGCCGGAGCTGGTGAACAGCGGCTACGTGCTGCGTGATAAGGCGGAGGCGCGCGCGTTGGCCGAGGCCGAAGACGGGCCGAGCCTCAGCCTGTGGCGGGGCCTGGCGCGCGAGTTGGATGTGGCGATCGTCGCCGGTTTTTGCGAACGCCTGCCTGATGGCGAGGTGGCCAACAGCGCGGCATTGATCGATGCGCAGGGGGTGAGGGCGATTTATCGCAAAGCGCACCTGTGGCATGAAGAGAGCACCATTTTTACCGCCGGCGATCGACCGCCGCCGGTCGTCGAGACCCGCTTCGGCCGCTTGGCGGTGATGATCTGTTACGATCTCGAATTCCCTGAGTGGGTGCGGCTACCGGCGCTGGCCGGCGCTCAGCTGCTGTGCGCGCCGGTCAACTGGCCGCTGGCGCCGCGCCCGCAGGGTGAACGGCCGGCGGAGATGGTGAAGGCGCAGGCCAACGCCGCCGTCAATCGGCTGTTCATCGCGGTATGCGATCGCTGCGAAACGGAGCGCGGCGTTGCGTGGATCGGCGGATCGGTGATTGTCGACGCCGACGGCTATCCGTTGACGCAGAGCCTGGAGGGCGAAGGCATGGTGCTGGCATCGATGGATATCAGTGTGGCCGATGACAAGCACATTGGCCGCCACAATCACGTGCATCGCGATCGACGGCCGATGCTGTACTGAAGCAACGGGGCGGCCGGTGGATCCGGCTGCCTCGCAGAGCGTCTTTGCCGGCGGGAAAAGCCGCCGTTTTGGTGCTACAGCCAGCCCGATTTCTTCAGCTTCTGATACAGGAAGATGCAGCCGACGGCGGTCACCCCCAGCGTGGCGTGATAGGCCCACGGGAACTTCAGCTCCGGCATGTCGGCGAAGTTCATGCCGTACAGGCTGAAGATCACCGTCGGGATGGCCAAAATCGCGCCCCAGCCCGCCAGCCGTTTCACCACTTCGTTTTGTTTGACCGTCACCAGCGCCAGGTTGACGTGCATGGCGTTGGTCAGCATTTCGCGCATGTCGTCGATGTTGCTGACCACTTGATGCGCGTGATCCTGCACGTCGCGCACGTAGGCGCGCAGCTCTTTCGGAATCACCTCTTCGTGCAGGCGGATCAGCTGGTTGCAGATTTCATCCATCGGCAGCGCGGCGTTGCGCAGCGCCAACAGGTGGCGGCGCAGGGTATAGACGTTCTCGATCGCCGCCTGATCGAAGTCCGACTGGAACATGTTGGCTTCGATGTTCTCGATGGTGCTCTCGAAGCGCGTCACCACGCTGCGGTAGTTGTCCACCACGAAGTCCAACACCGAATAGAGGGCGAAGCCCGGCCCGCGGCACATCTGCTTGTGGTTCTCTTCCGCCTTGGCGCGGATCGGCGCGTAGCTGGGCGAGGCGCCGTGGCGCACCGTCACCAGAAAGTTTTTGCCGACGAAGAAGTGGGTTTCGCCGTATTCGATTTCGTCGTGTTCGCCCCACTGCGCGGTCTTCACCACGATGAACAGCGAGTCGCCGTAGGTTTCCAGCTTCGGCCGCTGATGCGCGCACAGCGCGTCTTCGATCGCCAGATCGTGCAGGCCAAACTCCTCCTGCACCTTGCGCATAAACGCCGGCTCCGGCTGCCGCAGCCCCAGCCAGACGAAGGTGTCCGGCTGTTTGACCACCTCGCTGATATCGTCGATGGTCACTTCGCCCAGCCGTTGTCCGGCTTTGTACGCCACACAGTTCACCACCATGCTTTTGCTGTCCATCCGTCCATCCATTAATCAGTCAGGGTTTTGGTGAGAAAATAACACTCATGTTCCACCGGATAATCTTTCAGCGTCATTTGCAGCTGATAGCCGAGTTTTTCGTAGAACGGCCGCGCCTGGAAGCTGAAGGTGTCCAGGCGAGCGTAGCGGCAGCCGCGCGCCTGCGCCTCGCGTTCGGCGGCGCGCATCAGCCGGCCGCCGAGGCCGCTGCCGCGTTGGGAATCCGCTACCCACAGCCACTCGACGCTCAGCCAGTTGCCCCAGGTTTCGGCGGTCAGCCCGCCGATCACCGTGCTGGCCTCGTCGCGCGCATAGACGCTGAGCGGCTTGCGGTGACGGGCGTCGATATGGGGCAGGTTGTAAGCGCGCAGGCCTTGCCTGATCGCATCGAGGGTGTGTTCGTCAATCGCGTCGGTAACGGTAATGTCCATGATTCCTCCTGGGTGATGCGTTAACTTAAGCACACTACGGCCAAAAGGCAACCTGTTGAAATGTAATGCAAACGACCGCATCCGCTGAGTGGGCTACACTAAACGGGTCATTTCATCCTCAGGAGGACGCCATGCCCCGATTGACTTTACTGGCCGGCTTGCTGCTGTGCAGCGGCCTGCTGCACGCCGCGCCGACGGTCAGCCAACTGCAGGACGGCCTGGAACACCCGTGGTCGCTGGCCTTCTTGCCGGCGGAACAAGGCCTGCTTATCACAGAACGGCCCGGCCGGCTGCGGCTGTGGCAGCAGGGCAAAGGCCTGTCGCCGCCGATCGCCGGCGTGCCGCAGGTTTACGCCGAGGGGCAGGGCGGCCTGCTGGAGGTGTTGCCGGCCCCCGACTTCGCCGCCAGCCGCCGGGTGTACCTCAGCTTCGCCGAACCGGGCGAGGGCGGCAAAGCCGGCACGGCGGTCGGCTACGGCCGTTTGAGCGACGACGGCGCGCGGCTGGAAAACTTCAAGGTGATCTTCCGCCAACTGCCCAAGCTGTCGGTCGGCAATCACTTCGGCGGCAAGCTGGCGTTCGACAGGCAGGGCTACCTGTTTATTGCGCTGGGCGAAAACAACCAGCGGCCGACGGCGCAGGAGACTGACAAGCTGCAGGGCAAGCTGGTGCGGCTGACCGCCGAGGGCGCGGTACCGCCGGACAATCCCTGGGTCGGCCAGGCCGGCAAACGGCCGGAGGTCTGGTCTTACGGCCACCGCAATCCGCAAGGGCTGGCGTTGAACCCGTGGAGCGGCGCGATCTGGGAGCATGAGCACGGCCCGCGCGGCGGCGATGAGCTAAACATCCCGCTGCCGGGTAAAAACTACGGCTGGCCGCTGGCCACCTACGGCATCAACTATTCCGGCCAGCCGATCCCGGAGGCCAAAGGAGAACGGGTGCCCGGCACCGAACAGCCGCTGCACTATTGGCGGGTTTCGCCCGGCCTCAGCGGCATGGCATTTTATGACGGGCAGCGCTTCCCCGCCTGGCGGCACTCGCTGTTCATCGGCGCACTGGCGCAAAAGGAATTGATTCGTCTGACGCTGGAAGGTGACAAGGTGGTGGCGGAAGAGCGGCTGCTGGGCGATCGCGGCGAACGCATCCGCGAGGTGCGCAGCGGGCCGGACGGCTACCTGTATCTGCTGACGGACGAACGGGACGGCAAGCTGCTGAAGGTCGGGGCGTCATAACGCCCCGCACGCATCAGGTGAGTTCGCTCATCACGCCGCGCTGATAGGCCGGGCGATCGCGCAGCTGCTGATACCAGCGTTCCATGTTCGGACGCGAGCGGCGGGCGATCGGCATCTCGAACCAGCCGTAGGCGAAGCTGCCGAGCGGAATATCGCCGAAGCCGAATGCGTCGCCGGAGAGGTAAGGTTGGTGCGCCAGCGTCTGTTCAATGACGTCGAAGTGTTTTTCCAGCGTGGCGATCGCCGCTTCGATTTTCGCCATGTCGCGCAGCTCCGGCGCAGTGCGGATCAGGCCCCAAAAGACGATGGTGAAGGCCGGAACGATGGTCGAGGTGGTCCAGTCCATCCATTTCTCGGCGGCGGCGCGCGCCTGCAGATCTTGCGGATAGAACGTCGCGTCGCCGAATTTCGCCGCCAGGTAGCGCACGATGGTGTTGGACTCCCACAGCACGAAGTCATCGTCCTGCAGCAACGGCACCAGGCCGTTCGGGTTCAGCGCGCGGTAAGTCTCTTCGTTGACCTTGCCGAACGCGCCGCCGGCGTTGATGTGGGTATAGCTCAGCCCCAGTTCGGCGGCGCACCACAGCACCTTCCTGACGTTGTTCGAATTCTCACGACCCCAAATGGTCAGCATGGGATAACTCCGTTAGCGGATTAAAGACCCTTAATACCTACGCCACAATGCGCTTTTTGTCACACCGCAGGGCATTTTTTGTCTGCCGATCAACGCTCCCAGCGGCACACTTCCCAGCCGTGCTCCGCCGCCAGCGCGCTCAGTTCGCTGTCTGGGTTGATCACCGTGGCGCTGTCGACGAATTGCAGCATCGCCTTATCGTTGAGAGAGTCGCTGTAGCCATGGCTGTGCTCGAACTTCAGGTGTGGATGCTGCGTCAGCCAGTGCTGCAGGCGGATCACCTTGCCCTGTTGGTAGGTCATGGTGCCGTAGGTGTTGCCGGTGAAGCGGCCGTCGCTGATTTCCACGCCGATCGCCAGCGCATCGTCGGCGCCGAGCTGTTCGGCGATCGGCGCCACCAGGTGTTCGCCGGTGGCGGAGATCACCAGGATGCAGTCGCCGCGCTCGCGGTGCCACTGCAGGCGCTCACGGGCGGCGGGATAGACGCGCGGCAGGATATCGCGGCGAATGTAGCGTTGCACCCAGCCGGCCACGGTTTGCACGCTCAGGCCGGTCAGCGGTGCCAGCGTGGCCTGCATGTAGTCCTCCATCGACAGCTTGCCCTGATAATAGAGCTGCATCAGCTGCTGCTCCTGCAGTTCCAGCTCCGCCGGCGCGAAGCCCTGGCCGACCAGCCAGCGGATCCACAGGCTGGCGCTGTCATCGTCAATCAGGGTTTCATCCAGGTCGAATAAGGCTAAATCCATCAGTATTTCTCCGGCAGGCAGGGTATGTGGTCGTTTACAGGATAGCGGATAGCGCCCATCGCCAGCCAGCGGCGTCGGCGAAATTGCGCAGAGCATAAGAAACATTGATGACGGTTTTGCGACAGTTTGTTGAACGTTTGCATAACTTAGAACGCAACAATATTGGCCGCCCCGGCGAGCGCGGTGATAACTATGAGGCAAACGCAGCTACCCGCTGGAGAGAGACAATGTTGATTATTCGCCTGTATGGCAGCCCGATCGTGATCGGGGAACAAGAGGAACCGCATGATGACGCACCTGACGACGCTGACGACGCTGAAGACGCTGCCGCTGCTGGATCTTTCGCAGCTTGACGGCGATGCGCGCCGGCGGCGCGCCTTTCTCGACGATCTGCGCGCGGCGGCCCGCGACGTCGGCTTTTTCTATCTGCGCGGCCACGGCGTGGACGGCGCGCTGAATGCGCGGCTGCAGCACGCCGCGCGGCAATTTTTCGCGCTGCCGGAAGCCGACAAATTGGCGGTGCAGATGGTGCATTCGCCGCACTTTCGCGGTTACAACCGGGCGGCGGCGGAGCTGACGCGCGGGCAGCCGGACTGGCGCGAACAGTTCGATATCGGCGCCGAACGCCCGGCGCTGACGTTGTCTGACGACACGCCGCGCTGGGCGCGCTTACAGGGGCCAAACCAGTGGCCGGCGGCGCTGCCGACGCTGAAACCGCTGCTGCTGCAGTGGCAACAGGCGATGACCGCCATGTCGCTGCGGCTGCTGCGCGCTTTCGCTTTGGCGCTGTCGCTGCCGGAGCAGGCTTTCGATCGCTTGTACGGCGAGAAGCCCAACGAGCACATCAAACTGATCCGCTACCCGGGGCGGGAGGCTACCGACAGTGCACAGGGCGTCGGTGCGCACAAGGACTCCGGTTTTCTCAGCTTCCTGCTGCAGGACGCGCAAAAAGGGCTGCAGGTGGAGGTAAGCGAAGGGCAATGGATAGACGCGCAGCCGCGTGAAGACACCTTCGTGGTGAACATCGGCGAGCTGCTGGAGTTGGCGACCAACGGCTATCTGCGCGCCACGGTGCATCGGGTGGAAACGCCGCCGGCGGGGTATGACAGGCTGTCGATCGCGTTCTTCCTCGGCGCGCGCTTGGACGCGGTGGTGCCGTTGTATCAACTGCCGCCGCCGCTGGCGGCGCAGGCGCGCGGCCCGGCCAGCGATCCGCTCAACCCGCTGCTGCGCGACGTGGGGTATAACTACCTGAAAGGTCGCATCCGTTCCCACCCCGATGTGGCACAGCGCTTTTATCGGGACGTCATCGGCGTCTGAACATCAGGCACAAAAAAGCCCGGCACGCCGGCCGGGCTGATGGCGATTGATTCGGCGATTATTCCGCCAGCGCCTGCTGCAGATCGGCGATCAGATCTTCCACATCCTCAATCCCCACCGACAGGCGCACCAGCTGCGGTGTGATGCCGGTTGCCAGGCGCTGTTCCAGCGGAATGGAGGCGTGCGTCATGCTGAACGGTTGGCTGATCAGGCTTTCCACGCCGCCCAGGCTTTCCGCCAGGGTGAACAGGTGCGAGCGCTGGATGACCCGGCGCGCATAGGCGTCGTCGCCTTTCAGCCGCACCGAGATCATGCCGCCGAAGCGCGTCATCTGGCGCGCCGCCAGTTCATGCTGCGGGTGGCTCGGCAGGCCGGGATAGTAGACGTTTTCCACCTGCGGCTGGCTCTCCAGCCACTGGGCGATGTACAGCGCGCTGTCGCTGTGGCGCTGCATGCGCAGGGCCAGGGTGCGAATGCCGCGCAGCGTCAGGAAGCTGCTGAACGGATCGAGAATGCCGCCGACCGCGTTTTGCAGGAAACCGAGCTGCTCCGCCAGCGCCGGGTTATCCCCCACCGCAGCGACGCCGGCCACCACGTCGGAGTGACCGTTGAGGTATTTGGTGGCGGAGTGCACCACCACGTCAAAGCCCAGATCCAGCGGACGCTGCAGATACGGCGAAGCGAAGGTATTGTCCGCCACGCTGATAAGCTGATGCTTTTTGGCGATCGCGGCGATGGCGCTCAGATCCGCCAGTTTCAGCAATGGGTTGGTCGGGGTTTCCACCCAGATCATTTTGGTATCCGGCTCGATCGCCTGTTCCAGCCCGGCGAGATCCGCCGGTGACACGTAGGTGACGCGCAGGCCGGCGGTGCGGCTGCGCACCTTTTCCAGCAGGCGATAGGTGCCGCCGTACAGGTCGTCTACCGCGATCAGGTGGCTGTCTTTATCGAGCAGCTCCAGCACCGTGGAGCAGGCCGCCAGACCGGAGGCGAAGGCGTAGCCGCGGCTGCCACCTTCCAGTTCGGCGATGGCGCTTTCCAGCGCGGTGCGCGTCGGGTTGGCGCTGCGGGAGTATTCGTAGCCGGTATGCTCGCCCGGTGCCGGTTGGGCGTAGGTGGAGGTGGCGTAAATCGCCGGCATCACTGCGCCGGTCGCGTCCGGGGTGTAACCGGCGTGAACGGTCAACGTATCAAACTTGGCCATAATGGGTCCTTATTAACGTAATTTTTGGCGCCAGGCGTTAAGTACGTCTGTGCGGGTAATCAGGCCGAGGAAGCGCTCGCCGTCGAGCACTACCGCGACGTGGCCATGGTTGAAGGTGGCCTGTAATTCGTCGTAGTCGGCTTCTTTTTGCAGCGTATGGACTTGCTTGGTCATCGCGCTGCCGGCCGGCAGGCTGAAGTGGGCGGCGTCGGCCTGGACGGCGTTCAGCAGATCCCACTCATCGATCAAACCGACCACCCGATCGCCTTCCAGCACCGGCAGCTGCGAGATGTCGTACAGCCGCATGCGGGCGTGCACGATCGCCAGCGTGTCATCCGGCGCGGCGGAAACGGCCGCACCTTCGTCGTGGCGGTAGGCGATCAGATCGCGCAGATCGCCGTGCTGCGGCTTGCTCAGCAGGCCCTGTTCCAGCATCCAGTGGTCGTTATACATTTTAGACAGGTATTTGTTGCCGCTGTCGCAGACGAAGGTCACCACTCGCTTGGGTTCGGTCTGTGCGCGGCAGTAACGCAATGCGGCGGCCAGCAGGGTGCCGGTGGACGATCCCGCCAGCACGCCTTCCTTGCGCAGCAGATCGCGCGCGGTAGTGAAGGCCTCCGCGTCGCCGATGCGGTAAGCGTTGCGGACCTGGTCAAAGTTGCTGAGCGGCGGGACAAAGTCTTCGCCGATGCCCTCGACTAACCAACTGCCCGCTTCGCCGATGTGACCGTTGTCGAGATAGTCCGCCAGGATAGAGCCGGCAGGGTCGGCCAGCACAAATTCCGTCTGCGGCGAAACGTCGGCGAAATAGCGGCTCAGCCCGCCCAGCGTGCCGCCGGAGCCGACGCCGACCACGATAGCGTCCACGTCGTGCTCCATCTGCTGCCACAGTTCGGGGGCGGTAGTGGTGGTATGGGCCGCCGGATTGGCCGGGTTGTTGAACTGATCGATATAAAAGGCGCCGGGGATCTCCCCGGCGAGGCGTTTGGCGTAATCCTGATAGTAAGCCGGATGCCCCTTGCCGACGTCCGAGCGGGTCAACAGCACCTCCACGCCCAGCGCGCGCAGGTGGAAGATCTTCTCGCGGCTCATCTTGTCCGGCACCACCAGCAGCAGCTTATAGCCTTTCAGCGCCGCCACCAGCGCCAATCCCAGGCCGGTATTGCCGGCGGTGGCTTCGATGATGGTGCCGCCCGGCTGCAGCTTGCCGTCGCGCTCGGCCTGTTCGATCATCGACAGCGCCACGCGGTCTTTGATCGAACCGCCGGGGTTTTGGTTCTCCAGCTTGACGAACAGCCGGCACGGGCCGGTATCGAACTGGGTCAGTTCCAGCATCGGGGTATTGCCAATCATCTCGATGACGGAATGGGGGATCGCCATGACTCATCTCCAGGATTATTCGGTATAAAAGTCTTTGTGTGGATGATAGCGCTGAGGATAAGCGCTTTAAAAAGAACAAATAACGGTTCTATATGCCATTATGGAATATATTAATCTTTTTTAGACGTATGGATGCGCAGATGTTTAGCGGTGCAGATGCTTGGCCGTGTAGCCGTGGATGGGTGCAAAAATGCGCGTCGCGATGTTTTTTTAAACGATCAGCAGGGGCCTGCGTACAGTTATGTAAAAATGCTGAAAATTCACGCTAAACCCTGCAAAAATAAGATAAATCACATAAACTCACAGCAAGGGCATTTTCGGTGCGTTGTGTTACCCACTATGGGCGCCGCAGGGGGTTGCGGCCGGCATGCGCGCACCGGGCCACTCTCGCTGGTTGGCTTAAAACGTGAACATGTTTGAAAGTTAACGCTATTTCAATGGTTTGAATGGACACTCTGGCGACGTCATGATGAAAAAAAACTTATCCACTTCCCTGAAAAAACTGACCTTCAGCGTAGGCATCCTGTTGCTGGCCGCACCGGCCGTGCGCGCCGCCGAGCCGCCGGCGCCGCCGCAGGTAGACGCCAAGGCCTACATTCTGATGGATTACAACAGCGGCAAGGTGCTGACCGAAGGTAATTCCGATACGCGTCTCGATCCCGCCAGCCTGACCAAGATCATGTCCAGCTACGTGATCGGCCAAGCGATCAAGGCCGGCAAGATCAAGCCGGACGACCTGGTCACCGTCGGTAAAGATGCCTGGGCGCCCGGTAACCCGGCGCTGCGCGGTTCTTCACTGATGTTCATCAAGCCGGGCGATCAGGTGCCGGTGCTGGAGCTGAATAAAGGCATCGTGATCCAGTCGGGCAACGATGCCAGCATCGCGCTGGCGGATTACGTGGCGGGCAGCCAAGATTCGTTCGTCGGCCTGATGAACAACTACGCCAAATCTCTGGGGCTGCAGAATACCCACTTCCTGACGGTGCACGGTCTGGATGCGGAAGGGCAGTACAGCACCGCGCGCGACATGGCGCTGCTGAGCCAGGCGCTGATCCGCGACGTGCCGGACGAATACGCGCTGCATAAAGAGAAAGAGTTCACCTTTAACAAGATCCGCCAGATTAACCGTAACCGCCTGCTGTGGAGCAGCAACCTGAACGTCGACGGCATCAAGACCGGTTACACCAGCGGTGCAGGCCACAACCTGGTGGCGTCCGCCACCGACGGCCCGATGCGCCTGATCTCGGTGGTGCTGGGCGCGCCGAGCGATCGCGTGCGCTTCAGCGAAAGCGAAAAGCTGCTGACCTGGGGCTTCCGTTTCTATGAAACCGCGACGCCGATCAAGGCCGATAAGCCGTTCGTCACCCAGAAAGTGTGGTTCGGCGACGTCAGCGAAGTGCCGCTCGGCGTGGCGAAAGACGCCTCGGTCACCATTCCGAAAGGGCAGATGAAAAACCTGAAGGCCAGCTACAAGCTGACCCAACCGACGCTGGAAGCGCCGCTGGCGAAAAACCAGGTGGTCGGCACCATCGATTTCCAACTGGACGGCAAGACCATCGAGCAGCACCCGCTGGTGGTGATGCAAGAGGTGAAAGAGGGCAACTTCTTCAGCCGCATCTGGGATATGGTGATGATGAAGCTGAGCCAATGGTTCGGCGGGATCTTCGGCTAAATACCCTGATGTGAGGCGCGCGCCCCGGGCGCAAGATTCTCGACCAAGCCGCAACGGAGACGTTGCGGCTTTTTTTTCGCAAGTTTCTGGGATGCGGGGTGTTTAAAAGTAGTCCACCAGCATGGTGGCGCCGCTGGTGAAATCGCCTTCCGCCAGGGTGACGGCGCTGTTTTTCACCGGTACTGCATCAAGCGTCGGCGGATTGGCGTAATCGATGTTCAGCGGCGTATTGATGGCAAAGGCCTTACCGTTGGCCAACAGCTTGATGCCCAATCCATTGACGCTGCTGGTTAACACGCTGCCGTCGAAGGCCGCCGCGCCGCCCATGATCTTCATTTTCAGCTGGCGGCTGTTATCCAGAAACTCGCATTTGATGCTGTAATCGATGCGTTGCATATAGCGATTGCCGTCGATGCGCTTGATACCGACCTTGCCGAAGTCGATATCGATGGTGCGCCCGTCATTGATCACGCAAGGCGGAGGCGCCACCACGGTGGCGGTGATGTTGACCTTGGTGCCCTGGTCGGCGGCCTGGGCGGCGGCGCTAATCAGGCTCAGTGACCACAGCAGAGCGCAGCGCGTTTTTTTCGTCATGTTCATTCTGACTCCCGTTTCAAGGTGCGCTGAAGATCAGCGTGGCCGAGCCTGACAGCGGGCCGGTGGCGATGCTGGTGTAAGGCACATTGTTCTTCACCGGCACAAAGGTTACGGTGTCGTTGCCCAGTCCGTTGACGATGCGCGTTCTGAAGGCATTGTTGGGCTTTACCACCGCGCCGTTGTACACCATGGCCACGCCGACGTTAGGGTTGCTGGTCTTGATAAAATCGCTGGAGAAGCCGCTGGCGTCGCTGACCATACGGATCAGAATATCCTGCGTCGCGCTCTGGTCGTCGCATTGGTAGCTGAGCGCTTTATCCTGTTTTATCTGGGCATCGCTGGCGCTCTGAGTCAGAAAGTCCTGACGGATCTGGCCGAAGTCGACGTTAATCTGCTGGCCGTTGTTGATGGTGCAACTGGTGGTGACGAAGTAAGCGTCATTGTCGGCGATCAGGCGCCAGCGATAAACGCCGCACTGTGGGCAACCCGGCTGATCGTTAGTCTGAATAAAGTTGATTTGACCGATGACGTCGCCCTTGTTCACCTTGATGTCCGGCGTTGGGAAACGGTTCAACACGATATAGACCCGGATGGCGACCGACTGAGTTTGCAGGTTGGTCAGGCTGAGTACGCTGATGCCTGATGGCACCGGAGAGTTGTAATCGCTGCCGTTGATGGTGGTACCGCTGCCGATGGTGCCAAAAATCGCACTGTTCATCGACAGCGCCGGGCTGTCGGTTTTGAGATAGTCATACCAGCTCGCGACGTCGTTTTTACAGGTGACCTGGCTGACGTTGACGATTTCGTTTTTGCCATAAGAAAGCTGTGGCCCGATGCGTACCCGGACGTCAACCGGCGTGGCCGAGCCCCCGGGTGGAATCAGTCCGCCATCGGACGTGCGGCAGGTAAATGCGTTGGCATTGCCAAGCAGCATGAAGAAAGATAATGCCAGGCAGCAACGTAAAAATAGCAGGGCTGTTTTTCTCACGATAATATCCCAATATATATAAATAGTGTGCGGCATTACTCCGCAATGAAATATCGCCAATCAGGCCGGTTGGCCATATTTATTCCGTTAAAGGGGAGTGAGGGCATCTCTGTTGGGGATGCCGTCGTTATCACCGTTCAGCAACGCGGTGGGATACCACCTCAACGAGTTGTTGATAGAGCCGTCCGTCACAATCACTTTTTGCCGAACGACAAGATCCAACAACAGCCGCCGAGCCCGGTAAACACCGACGTTGACGGCATTGGCCAGTTGCCGCGTCGATAGCCATTGCTGCTGCGGCGGCAGCCCGGCGACGGGGCACTTGCGGGGCGACTGCGCAAATAATGTTTGCAGCAGATCGTGCTGCAATTGCCGTATTTCCTTTTGTTTCGGAGATAACGCTTCCATAGCACTTCCTCTGTATTCCGATTGCCGTATTCCTAAGAAAAAACAAACTTTCGCTGCCTACCAACAACGAGGTAAAACGCGAACAAAGAAAAATCCTATCTATTTATCAGGATTGAAAAAAAAGGCGTTGCCCGCCCCGTTTTTACCTATAGCAAGGCAGGGGAGGCGTCACGCTGAAACCTAAAATTTTGGTTTATTATATTCACAAAGTGCCACTTTGCGATCTGATTACTTGGGAATCCCAGAAAAACAGGATATTGCTCTATAAAAGCATCTTTTACGATCTATGAGCCTAAAAATAACAGTAAATTAACTTCAATTAGGAAATAAATTGCGAATGTTCGCCTTGATCAAAAAAAGCCTTTTTTTGCTTGGAGGCATTTGCCAGAATATTCATCGCCGGACAAGAAGGGCGGATTAGAAAGTATTGGCCTCTGCTTGTTGTGATTTCGTTTATTTTTATATGACGAATTCATTAATGGGTGGGCCGCTGCGAACTTGCCGTGATCGACATGTTTATTGTCGGTGCCTTTGGGTTTTGGCAGTTAACCAACCAGCAAGATGCTAAAGAATCAGGGCTGCGCATATATAAGCGCGAGCGGGTTTCCTGTTGCTCTTTTTCTTGATTGGAATATGCATTTTTTCTTATAAGGAATATAGGTTCTATGAAACTTAACAAAATCATGATGGCTGCAGTGATTGCATTTGGCGCAAGTTCTTTTGCACAGGCAGCCGATCAGGGACACGGTAAGGTCACCTTCACGGGCTCTATTATTGATGCGCCATGCTCTATTGCACCCGAGTCGATCGATCAGACCGTAGATCTGGGCCAGGTTTCCAACGTGGCGTTGAAAAACGGCGGCAAATCCAACCCGCGTCCGTTTGAAATCAAACTGGAGCAGTGTGATATCACCACGCTGAAAACCGTTAAAACCACCTTCAGCGGCGTAGCGTCGTCCACCGACAAGGATCTGTTGGGTATCGCGGGCACCGCCAGCGGCGCCGGCGTAGCCATCTCTTACAATGGTCAGCCGATCAAACTGGGTGAAGCGACTACCGCACAGACCCTGAACACCGGCAACAATACCCTGCATTTCGCCGCCTACCTGCAGGGCGAAGGCGCTTCCGCCGCCATCGTTCCGGGCGATTTCACTGCCGTAGCCGATTTCACCCTGGCTTATCAGTAAGTGAGTCCGAAGGCTTAATCAACCAGGCATGGGGTTCGCCGCATGCCTGGTGAATCTCCCTGTCAAAGGAATGTCGCGATGTTTTTACCAAGGAATCGAGCGGGTGCCGTTCTTTTGGCGTCGTTGGCGTTTGTGCCCGGCTATGCAACTTCCGCCGCGCAGGGGTGGGGCAAAGTCAACATGCACGGCGCCATTATCGACACCGCCTGCGCCATTGCCGCCGGCAGCCGCGATCAGACGATCGATATGGACACTATTCCTCTCGGGCAGATCATTCGTGACGGCCAGGGGATGACCAAACCTTTCAGTATCGAATTGGTCAATTGCATTTTGGAACGACCGGAAAACAAGCCTGACTGGAAATTCTTTCAGGTCACGTTTGATGGTTATGCGGAAGGCGCTCTGTTTGGCGTACAGGGCGATGCGCGCGGCGTTGCATTGGAGATAAAAGACAGCAGCGGCACGGCGGTTATTCCAGGGAAACCTTTACCGATGGAGGGAATAATACCGGGAAACCGAGTGCTGAATTATTCCATGACGTTGATGCCGAATCACCAGCCGTTGAAGGTGGGAGCGTATTTTTCCACAGTGCGTTTTAAGCTGGATTATTTTTGATTTTTTCTCGTACTGACGGTTAATTCGTTATTGAAAGGACTTTATTATGCTTTCACCGGCAGGGAAGTTATTTCGTCTTCAGGCCTTGGGGCTTTGCGTTGCCCTTTCTCTGGGAAATCCAATCGCGTTGGTCTATGCCGCCGACGTTATTCAATTCAATACCGACGTATTGGACATCAACGATCGTAAAAATATCGATCTGAGCCAATTCACGCGCAGCGGCTACATCATGCCGGGCGTTTATACCATGGTGGTGCACGTCAATAAGAACGATCTGCCGGAACAGCCGGTGACGTTTATGGCGCCCGAGAACGATCCTAAAGGCAGCGAAGCCTGTCTTTCGCCGGAATTGGTCAACCAACTGGGGCTGAAAGAAAAACTGTTAAGCACGCTGAACTGGACGCACGGCGGCCGTTGCCTTGACGCCTCCAGTCTGGCGGGAATGGAAGCCCGCGGCGATCTTGCCAGCTCCTCACTGTATCTCAACATTCCTCAGGCCTATCTGGAATACAGCTCGGAAAACTGGGACCCGCCTTCGCGCTGGGATGACGGTATTCCTGGGCTGCTGTTTGACTATAACGTCAACGCTCAAACGCAAAAGCATCAGAAAGGCGGCAGCAGTTACAGCCTGAGCGGCAACGGCACCGGCGGCGCCAACCTGGGCGCCTGGCGTCTGCGCGCCGACTGGCAGGCCAACCTCAACCATCAGACCGGTTCGTCTCAACCTACCGATAAACAGTTCGACTGGAGCCGCTATTACGCCTACCGAGCGATCCCGGCGCTGCGTTCGCGGCTGACGATGGGTGAGGATTACCTGAACTCCGACATTTTCGACAGCCTGCGCTTTACCGGCGTCAGTCTGCGATCCGACGACAGCATGTTGCCGCCCAACCTGCGCGGCTATGCGCCGGAAGTGACCGGCGTGGCGAAAACCAACGCCAAGGTGGTGGTTAGCCAGCAGGGGCGCGTGCTGTATGAAACGCAGGTAGCGGCGGGGCCGTTCCGCATTCAGGACATCAATGATGCGGTTTCCGGCGAGCTGGACGTGCGTGTCGAAGAGCAAGACGGCAGCGTGCAGGAGTTCAAGATGAACACCGCCAACATTCCTTATCTGACGCGGCCGGGTACGGTGCGTTACAAGCTGGCGACGGGCAAACCGACAGAGTGGGGGCACCATCTGCGCGGGCCGATGTTCGGCACCGGCGAGTTCTCCTGGGGGATCAGCAACGGCTGGTCGCTGTACGGCGGGGCCATCGCCGGCGGCGATTACAACGCGCTGTCGCTGGGGATCGGGCGCGATCTGATGGCGCTGGGGGCGCTGTCGTTCGATGCCACGCAGTCGCGTGCGCGTTTGCCGCAGGATGGCACGCTGACCGGTGGTTCGTACCGGCTGAGCTATTCGAAGAACTTCGATGAATACGACAGCCAGGTCACCTTTGCCGGTTACCGCTTCTCCCAGGAAGATTTCATGAGCATGGGGGACTACCTGGATGCGCGTTACGAAGGGGGGCGCAGCGGCAAGAGCAAGGAGATGTACACCATCACCTTCAACAAGCAGTTCCGCGAGCTGGGGCTGAGCACCTATCTCAACTACAGCCACCAAACCTACTGGGATCGGGCGCCGAACGATCGTTACAACCTGATGGTATCGCGCTACTTCGACATCGGCGATTTCAAGAACGTCAGCGTGTCGCTGTCGGCCTATCGCAACCGTTACAACGAGCGCAACGACGACGGGATGTATCTGTCGCTGTCGCTGCCCTGGGGCAGCGCCGGGACGCTCAGTTACAACATGACGCTCGATCGCGAAGAGAACGCCCACCGGGTCGGGTACTACAACCGGGTTGATGAACACAACAACTATCAGATCAGCGCCGGCGCCGCACGCAGCGGAGCGACGGCCAGCGGTTATTACAGCCATCAGGGCGACATGGCGCAGATCAACGCCAACGCCAGCTACCAGGCCGGCCGCTACAGCGCCGTCGGCATCGGCGCGCAGGGCGGCCTGACGATGGCGGCGGAAGGGGCGGTGCTGCACCGCGTCAATACGCCGGGCGGTACGCGTTTGCTGCTCGATACCGAAGGCGTCGCCGGTGTGCCGGTGCGCGGATACGGCAGTACGGTGCTGACCAACCGTTACGGCAAGGCGGTGGTGGCGGATGTAAACAGCTACTACCGCAACAAGGCCAGTATCGATCTCAACAGCCTGAGCGACAACGTCGAGGCGACGCGTTCGGTAGTGCAGGCCACGTTGACCGAGGGGGCCATCGGCTACCGCAAGTTTGAAGTGATTGCCGGCGAGAAGGCGATGGCGATCGTCAAGCTGGCGGACGGCAGCGAGCCGCCGTTCGGTGCCACGGTGCTGAATGCCCGCAAACAGGAGACCGGCATCATCAACGACGGCGGCAGCGTTTACCTGTCCGGCCTCAATCCCGGCGAGCGCATGAGCGTGCACTGGAACGGCGCGGCGCAGTGTGAAATCCAGCTGCCGGCGCCGCTGCCGGCCGAAATGTTGATGAACACGTTGCTGCTGCCTTGCCGCCCGCTTGCCGGCAACAAGCCGGCGGCTGACGCCAACTGACATACACCCGGCGGAGCTCGCTCCGCTGCTAAACCGCCGGGGCGGGCTCGTCCGCTCCCGGCCGACTGGAACCGTGAAGACATGATGAATCTGACTATGACCAGAAAGACCGTTTTCCTTGTGGGCCCGCTCGCCGCCGCGTTGACGATCGGCGCGGTCAGCCTGCCCGCTCATGCGGCTATCGCGCTGGATCGCACGCGCGTGATTTTCGACGGCGACCTGAAAACGGTCAGTCTCAACATCAGCAACCAGAACAAACAGTTGCCGTATCTGGCGCAGGGATGGATCGAAGACGATCGCGGCAACAAGATTCAAAGTCCTTTCACCGTGCTGCCGCCGGTGCAGCGGGTGGAACCGGGCAAACCGAGCCAGGTGAAGATCCAGTCGCTGCCGGCCGCGCGTCAGCTGCCGCAGGACAGGGAGACGCTGTATTACTTCAACCTGCGCGAGATCCCGCCGCGCAGCAATAAGCCGAATACGCTGCAGATAGCGCTGCAGACGCGCATCAAAATGTTTTATCGCCCGGCGGCGCTCGCCCCGAAAAAGAACGCCGCGCCGTGGCAGGAGCAGCTGACGCTGACCCGGCAGGGTGATAAGTACGTGGTGAATAACCCGACCCCTTATTACGTGACGATCGTTGAGGCGAGCGCCGGCAAGGGCGGAAAAGGGGCGGCGGGCTTTGAACCGCTGATGGTGGCGCCGAAGGCCAGTGCCCCGCTGAACGTCTCTGCCGCGAGCCTCGGCAACGGTCCGTCGCTGGCATACATCAACGATTACGGTGGGCGGCCGCAGTTGAACTTCCGCTGCGCCGGCAATGCCTGCCAGGTCGTGCCGGTCGCCAAATGACGATCCGCGCGCAAGCAGGGAAGACAGAGTGAACACAGCGGAGTGAACGAATCATGCAACGAAAGATCCCCATGCTGTTGGGAAAGGCCTATGAACGTCATCAGCGACGCACTATCGGCCTGACGGTGTTGGCCGCGCTGATGGTACCGCTGACGGCAGGCACGATGCTGATGCTGATGCCGTCGGCCCGCGCGGTGGACAACTGGGACGTGGAGGGCGCGAACGGCACGCTCCACGTCTACGGCGCGTTGACGGAAAGCGCCTGCAGTCTGGAAATGACCACCGCTCGTCAGGAGGTTTGGCTGGGGGAGACCGGAACGGCGCACTTCCAGCGTCCGGGCGATCGCGGCACGCCGGTGGCGTTCGAGCTGACGCTGAAAGACTGTCTGCGGGCGCCGGCGAGCAATCGGGACGCCTGGACCGGGGTTCTGGCCTGGAGCGGCAGTCAGCCTGCGGTGTCGGTGGCGTTTGCCGCGCCGACGGATGACGACGCGCCGGGTTTGGTCAGGGTCGCCGGCGTCACCGGCTTGGGGCTGCAGTTGGCGGATGCCAGCGGCCTGCCGGTGCGCCTCGGCGCGCGTAACAAACCGATCTTGCTGACGCCGGGGCAAAACACCCTGACGTATACGGTGACGCCGGTGCGCACCCCGGCGACGCTGAGCGCCGGCGCCTACCGTGCGGCGATCGATTTCCGCCTTTATTACGACTAATACGCCGCTTGTGCCGGAGCGGCGCAAGCACAACCAAAGGGAGTGGCGTCATGCGCGCGACAGAGACGAACCGGCGCCGGAGCGCGCTGTTGGGGGCCGGCATGGTCATGGCGGCCGGCATGATGGCGCCGCCGGCGGCTGCGGCGGAAAACATGCGCTTTCACGGTACGCTGGTGGCCGAGCCGTGCGTCATTCAGCCGGGAGATGAGGATATCCAACTGGATTTCGGCACCATCGTCGACAAATACCTGTATCTGAACACCCGCACCCATAGCCAAAGCTTCGCGTTGCACCTGACCGAGTGCGATCTCAGCCTGGGCAATACGGTGGCCATTACGTTTACCGGCACCGAGAACGCCAAACTGCCCGGCCTGTTGGCGCTGGATGCCGGCAGCCTGGCCTCGGGGATCGGCATCGGGCTGGAGGACAGCACCGGCAAGGCGCTGCCGCTCAATCGCGCCAGCGATAAATTCCGCCTGAATGCCGGCAACACCACGCTCACGCTGCAGGCCTATGTGCAGGGGGAGCCGGAGGCCATCCAAACGAAGTCCATCGGCCGCGGCACCTTCAGCGCGGTGGCCACCTTTACGTTGGAATACGAATAAGCGTCTACAAGGACAAAAAACGCAATGATGATAAAGCCCCTCAATCGCGCCCTGCGCATGGGCCTGCTGTGCCTGTTGGCGTTGAGCGCCGCCGCCTGTCAAAACCAAAAGTCGGGCAAGCCCGCCGTGAACACCAAAAATCAGGCTGTGCAAGCTCCGTCAGAAGAGGCTTTGCGCAAGCAGCGTGAGGCCGAGCAGCTGCAGCAGTGCCAGCAGCAACTGGGTGCATTGCGCACGATCGACGAGAAACAGTATCAGCGCTATAAACAGGCCTTCGACAGCCTGATGAGCGGCGCTTCGCAGTACGCCAACCTGCGTGCACGGGTAAACGGCGACACGCAGGAGACGGTGGATGCGCTGTATCGCTACAAGGTCAACTATCTGTGCGCCGGGGTGAATCAGGCGGTGTTGACCGGCTTGGCGGATCGCGGGGAGCAGGTTAAATGAGGCTGCGCCTGCTGGGCTGTGCGGCTCTGCTGTTCACCGGCGTCGCGCAGGCGGACGACGGCGTGCCGGCGCTGCTGCAGTTTGCCGAGCAGTATCAACGGCAGAACACCGCGCCGAAGAGCGAAAACGCGGCGCCCGCCGACCGCGGGGCGGGGCAAAAAAAGCGTGAGCCGGCAAAGCGTCCGCCGGACACCCACCAGCCTGCTTCACCGGCCAAAGCTTTTACGCTGAGCCAGGAATTATTGGCGCGTGACCAACAGCTGGCGCGCCAGCGAATGGAACTGACGATGTTGCGCCAGGAACTTACTGCGCTGCGGGCTGAGAAAGCGGCGCTACCCGTCGCGACGTTGCCTGATTCGTCAACGCTGCAGCAGTGGATCGCCGGGCTGGGCGCCGCCTGGCGCGGCTCGCCCGATGCGCAGCGCGCCGAGGCGCTGCTGCGGCAGGCGACGCAGGAAACCGCCAAAACCAAAGCGACGGCGATGCAGGCCGAACGGCGCGTCACCGAGCTGGAGTCCGCCGCGCAGGCATCGGCGCAGACGCTTGCACAACGCCAGCGCGAGCACCAGGAGGAACTGCACGCTCTGCGTAACGCGCTGGAGGCGAGTGAGCAGAAGCGGGCCGATGAGCAGAAAGTGACCCAGCAGGCGCGCGAAGCGCTGTTGGCGCTGCATAAGCGGCTGCAATGGGAGGTGACGCCGGAGCAGTTGAAGGATGAACGCAAGCGTTTGTCCTATGCGGCGGGCAGTGCGCTGGGGCGGGATATTCAGGGGGTAGTGACGGAGCGTCAAAGCTGGGGCGTACCGGTGGACCGCGACAGCCTGTTGGCGGGCGTCATCGATAGCGTGTCGGGGCGTTTGCAGCTGCCGCCGGATGAACTGAATACGCTGACGGCGCAGGCGGATGCCGCCGCCATGGCCGCGCGTGAGAAACGCGTTAACGAACAGCGGCGGCGTGATGAAGATTATCTGGCGCAGTTCAGTCAACAAAAGGGCGTAAAGCAGTCGGCGATGGGCTTTTGGTATCGGGTGGATTACGCCGGGGAGGGCGCGCTGGCGCCAACGGCGGTGGTCGATGTGGTCGTGAAGGAGAAATTGACCGACGGCACGGTGATCCAGGATATGGAGCTGAGCGGCAAGGTGCTGTCGCAACCGCTGTCCGAGTATCCGCCGCTGTTCAGGGAGGCGATAAGCCATCTGCATAACCACGGTTCGCTGACGATGGTCGTGCCGCCGGCGCTGGCCTACGGCGAAACCGGCTATCCGCCGAAAGTGCCACCTAACGCCACCATGATTTATGAATTACGCATCGACAACAGTCAGGCTCCGACAAAGGGGGCCCAGGCGGTTAAACGGGAAGCCGGAACGGCGGGAGGGCAGGGATGAACACCATGATAAAAATCGCGCTATTTGATGAAAACCGTTACTTCAGCGCCGGTTGGCAGGAGGCCCTGGCGCTGCATTTCAGCACTTACGGCAAGCGCACGCTGTTATTGGATACGCAGCAGGTTCACGAAGCCGATCTGGTGTTCTGCTATTTTCCTCCCGGCGTGCAAAGCTGTTTTTGTCACTTTTTTGAGGCACAGACCGCAGGGCGCAAAACGCTGTATTTCTCGTTGCGAACGCCGGAGGGGCGGTATAAACGCACCGTCGGCACCCGCTGCTCGCTGGAGGCCGGCGTCATTTATCACGATACGCCGCTGGTATCGGCATTGTATCAGGTGAGCGCCGAACTGGAGCGGCGCAGCAAATGGCCGGGCAGGCCGGGTTGTGGCATGAACTGCGTATGCCAGCACCGCGGCCTGACGCTGCGCGAACAGGAGATCATGCGCTGCATGACGCGGGAGATGGGGGTAACGCAAATTGCACGGATGCTGGACATCAGTGTGAAAACCGTCAGCAATCACAAGATGAGCGTTATGCGCAAGATGGGATTCCGGCGTAATGCCGAACTTTACGGCTGGCTGCGGCACAGCGCCCGCCCCGGCGCCGTGGGGGCTCGGGCCGGCATTCAGCCGGGCGTTGCGGCAGGGAAAGAGCGGCATTGAAACGGCGCCGGCCAGATCGGACCGGCCGGCGCCTTTAGGGCCTCGCCGTGGCGGTCAGTTGCAGGCCACGACCTTGATCGCCAGCCCGCCCTGGGAGGTTTCGCGGTATTTGGCGTTCATGTCTTTGCCTGTTTCGTACATGGTTTCGATCACCTTATCCAGACAAACTCGTGGTTCGCTGGTGCGGCGCATCGCCATGCGTGCGGCGTTGACCGCCTTGACGGCGGAAATAGCGTTGCGTTCGATGCAGGGCACCTGAACCTGGCCGGCGAGCGGATCGCAGGTCAGCCCCAAATGGTGCTCCATGGCGATCTCCGCCGCGATGCACACCTGCGCCGGGCTGCCGCCCAGCAGCTCGGTCAACCCGGCCGCCGCCATCGAACAGGCTACGCCCACTTCCCCCTGACAGCCCACTTCGGCGCCGGAGATCGAGGCGTTCATTTTGTACAGCGCGCCAATCACGCCGGACGCCAGGAAATAGCGGGTGTAGGAGTTGGCGTTTACCGGACGGATGAACTTGTCGTAGTAGGCCAGCACCGCAGGGATGATGCCGCAGGCGCCGTTGGTCGGCGCGGTGACCACGCGGCCACCGGCGGCGTTCTCTTCGTTGACCGCCAGCGCGAACATGTTGATCCAATCGACCACGTTCATCGGATCGATATTGTTCTTGTCGCCGGTCACCAGAATGCGGCGCAGCGCGGCGGCGCGGCGTGGCACTTTCATCGGGCCGGGCAGCAAGCCTTCGGTGTTAATGCCGCGCTCGATACCGGCGCTCATCACCTGCCAGACGTCGGCGAAGTGCGCGTCGATATCCGCCTTGCTGCGCAGCGCCAGCTCGTTCTGCATCACTAGGCCGGACAACGACAGCCCGGTGTCTTTGCAATGCTGCTGCAGATCGTGCGCCGATTTGAACGGGTAGGGCACCGGCGTGGCGCCCTCGGCGGATTGGCCGAAGTGCTCTTCGTCGACGATGAAACCGCCACCGATCGAGTAATAGGTTTTGCTGTGCAACAGGCGTTCACCGGCGAAGGCGCGGATGCGCATGCCGTTTTCGTGTAGCGGCAGGTTGTCGCTGTGGAAGTTCATGCCGCCGTGCAGCGGGAAATCCACCTCGTGATGGCCGTTGGCCAGCGGCAGGCGGCCGCGCTGTTCGACGTCGCGGATAAAGCCCGGGATGCTGTCGATGTCCACGTCGTGCGGCAGGTTGCCGGCCAGGCCCATGATGATGGCGATATCGGTGTGGTGGCCTTTACCGGTCAACGACAGCGAACCGTACACGTCGACCACCACGCGGGTGGTGTCCTGCAGCTGCTGGTGGGCGATCAGATCGTCGACGAACTGTTTGCCAGCTTTCATCGGGCCAACGGTGTGGGAGCTGGATGGGCCGATGCCAATTTTGAAAATATCGAAAACGCTGACCATGGTCTCGCCTCCTTCTTCAGGTTTCAGGCGGTGAATACGGGAAATGGGGGAGTGCGGGAGGGCCGGCGCACAGCGGCGCCGGCCGGACGTGATTAGCCGATCAGGCTGAACACGATAGCAGAGATGGCGATCAGACCCATCACAACCACGAACACGTTGCTGATGTGGCCGCTGTACTTGCGCATGGCAGGCACTTTACGGATGGCATACATCGGCATCAGGAACAGCAGCATGGCGATGATTGGGCCACCCAGGGTTTCGATCATGCCCAGGATGCTTGGGTTCAGGGTGGCGACGATCCAGGTGGTCACCAGCATGAAGATAGCGGTCATGCGGTTCAGTTTGGCGGTGCTGACGGTTTTGCCGCGGCTCTTCATCGACTTGGCAACCAGGCCGTTGAAGCCTTCACGGGCGCCCAGGTAGTGGCCCAGGAACGATTTGGTGATGGCGACGAAGGCGATAACCGGCGCGATGTACGCGATCATCGGGTTGTTAAAGTGGTTAGCCAGGTAAGACAGAATCGAGATGTTCTGCGCTTTGGCTTCCGCCAGGTTTTCCGGCGTCAGGCTCAGCACGCAGCTGAACACGAAGAACATCACGGTCAGCACCATCATGATGTGTGCATAAGCCAGAATGCGGGAGCATTTCTTCTCGGCGTCTGCGCCGTACTCCTCGCGTTTGGCGACGGCGAAGGCGGAGATGATCGGCGAGTGGTTGAAGGAGAACACCATTACCGGGATCGCCAGCCACAGGGTCATGATCAGGCCGTGGCCCATGCCGGTACCGCTGCCGGACAGCGACACGTTTTCGAAGATGGCGCCGGTCCAGTTAGGGATAAGATAGACGGCCAGCAGCATCAGCACCGCGACAAACGGGAAGACCAGGATGCTCATGGTTTTCACGATGGCTTGCTCGCCGAAGCGCACGATGGTCATCAGGCCGACGATCAGAATCAGCGACAGGATGGCGCGCGGCGGCGAGGTCATGCCCAACTGGTGGGTGATGAAGCTGTCGACGGTGTTGGTGATCGCCACGCTGTAAACCAGCAGAATCGGGTAGATGGCGAAGAAGTACAGCAGGGTAATCAGTTTACCGGCGGTGATGCCGAAGTGCTCTTCTACCACGGCGGTGATGTCTTCACCGGGATTTTTGCCGGACAGAACGAAACGGCACAGGCCGCGGTGGGCAAAGAAGGTCATCGGGAAAGCGATGATGGCCATGATGATCAGAGGAATCAAACCGCCGATGCCGGCGTTGATGGGCAAGAACAGGACGCCTGCGCCGATGGCGGTGCCGTACAGGCCCAACATCCACATGGTATCCGTTTTACGCCAGGTACTGCTGGAGCCCGAGGCCGCAGAGGCAATTGTGCCGGTCTGTGTAGTGTCCATAAATATCTCCGAAGTGAACACGAATTTAAAATTAAAAGGCAAAACTTAAGGTTAAACCGTCAAACGTCCTATTCAGGCAACGCTTGCGGTAGGATCATGTGTTGCTTGCGGGGATGTTTTGGCGTCCCCCTGGTTGTTTATTGTGTTCATTACCAAGGCACAGCGCCGGGTAATTCACTAAAGACTTTCCACCGTCACGGGTGATAAAAGTCGTTACCGCTGCCGACAGGTCTTTGCCTGTCGATTTTTGTTGGCGGCAAGATAACGATTTACAGTAGAAACAACCGTGATCCTGCTCTCAAATGCGCAATATGTGCAGTTATCCGCTTTTTTATCGATTTTTCGCGCATTTGTTGCACATTTGTGTAAGATTTTGTGCTGAGAACGCTCTCATAAAACTTTCTGCGATTATGCGGGTTGTACAATAATCAGCCGGATAAAGCGCTGTGCTCAGCAGCAAGCCGAGCAATATATTTTATGCGTGGTTTTGGATCTAGCGAAAAACCCGGATTAAGCAGTTTTAGTGACGTAGATCACATTGTGTTTTTAAGTAAAGTTCAATTTATCTATTTGTTTTTAATGATTTTTAATTAAAAATCACCGCTAATAACGAAGGGAAATTACTTACGTGGTTAGCGGATAAAAATGCGTAACCATTCATCATATAAATAACAGATAACTAACAGGTATTGGCGAGATTTGCTGCAATCGCTTAAAACGCCGTTTATTTAAACATCCTGGCCTTTGGCGCGATTTATCATATAAAAGCCATAAATAGTCGTTAATTCACGCAGCCGACAGCGTGTTTTGCCTACGAGAAAATAATCACTGGGGTAACCTGTTGCATTTTATTAACCTGATGTTGCGTGCGGATAAGCGAAAAACGCGAATCGATTGCGCATTATTTGTTCATTTTAGAGCAAGGAAAGAGGGGGATTGCAGGGGGGCGCCGCCGGTTTCGACGGCGCAGAAGGCGGATTAATAGCGGGTAGCGATGGCGTTGTCGTTGAAGAACGCCATGAAGTCGGCGTCCGGTTGGCGGTCGCTGATCACCCGATCGAACTGCGTCAGGGGGCCGATACAGGCCGGTTTGGTTTTGCCGAACTTACTGTGGTCTGCCACCAGGATCTTTTGCTGCGCCATCGCCATGGCGCGATGCTTCATCTCCAGCTCGTCAAAGTTGAAGCAGGTGGCGCCGTGCTGCAGGCTGAGGCCGGCGGCGGAGATAAAGGCGATGTTCGGGCAGATGTGATCGAGCTCGTTACGGCCGCTGACGCTGGAAAAGATGTAGTTGTTCGGCTTGAACTCACCGCCGCACAGGATCACTTTGCAGTTCGGTTTGTCCTGCAGCGCCAGGAAGGTGTTCAGCGAATGACAGACGGCGGTGAAGGTCAGCTCGTCGGCGATGGCATCGATGATCGCGGGGGTGGTGGTGCCGCAGTCGAAAAACACCGTATCGTTTTCATTGATCAGCGGTGCTGCCAGCAGGCCGATGCGCCGTTTCTCCGTCACCTGCTTGGCTTTTTGATCGGAAACGAAGTAGTTGGTCACGCCGTTGCTGCGCGGATCGGTCACCACATAGCCGCCGAGCAGCACCACCGCCGCCGGTTCGGCGCTCAGATCGCGGCGAATGGTCATCTCCGAGACCCCCAGCAGCACGGCGGCTTCTTTCAGGTGGATCTTGTCAGCGCGTTTTAACGCCTGAACTAGCCGGTTGATACGTTCTTCGCGCCGCGTTTCCATAGGTCCGTCTTCCCACAGGTAGTAGAGGTAAAGGGCGTGCCGGCGTGTCCGGCGCTAAACACAACAATGCGGGGCAATATCGGGCCGCCTTGGCCGCCCGTATTGTCCCGCATCGGAGTGTATTGGCTGTGCCCGTCAGGGCATGCCGACGATCAGTAGCTGCCTGCCGCCGGCTGAGCGCCGGACACGATGGCGACGCCGGAGCTGGTGCCGATACGCGTGGCGCCGGCGTTGATCATCTTCTCGGCGGTGGCGCGATCGCGCACGGCGCCGGAAGCTTTCACGCCCATCTCGCTGCCCACGGTCTCGCGCATCAGTTTGACGTGCTCTTCCCGAGCGCCGCCGGTGCTGAAGCCGGTGGAAGTTTTCACGAAGGCCACATCGAGTTCGCGACACATTTCACAAACCTGGACGATCTGCGCATCGCTGAGCAGGCAGGTTTCCAATATTACCTTCAACGGGATCGCCGCGCAAACCTCGCGCACGGCGGCGATGTCGGCTTTCACCTCGTCCAGCAGGCCGCTTTTCAACCAACCGACATTGATCACCATATCGATCTCTTGCGCGCCGGCGGCGATCGCCGCTTTGGCTTCAAAGGCTTTGGCAACGGTCAGGCCGGCGCCCAGCGGGAAACCGATCACCGAGCAGACTTTCACGGTGCTTTCCTGCAGCAGTTGGGCTGCCAACGGCACGTAGCCGGAGTTGACGCACACCGCATAGAAGTTGTGCTGCTGCGCTTCTTCGCACAGCTTGGCGATCTGCAGTTCGGTGGCGTCCATCGCCAGCAGGGTGTGGTCAACGTAGCTGGCGTAATCGATGGTTTCGGTGGTCATCGCGATTCCTTAGTGAGGTTAAGACAGTAAGCGGGATGGATAATGTGAAAATAATAACATTCAGATGCCGATAAACCTAGCGATGTTTAAAAAATGTCGACCAGATCGTCGCTATCAGGCTGTTATGGGTATAACTTAAAGGCGTTTTATTTGTTATTTAAATAACATTTCAGGGCTCGCGGCCTGCGCGGGCGAAACGTCGAGGGAAAAAAGATGAAGATCAACATCGATCTGGCTCCTGAAGCTTTCGGGGCGCATCGGCAGGAACTGTTCCGCAATGCGGATTTCGCGGTGAGCACGCATCGCTGCACAGAACGCGGGCCGATGCTGACGTTGGCGAATCACCGTGGCGCACTGACGGTTTTGCCGTATCAGGGCCTCACGATCTGGGACGCTGAGTTTGACGGTTATTCGCTGAAGTCGGGCCGGCGCAGCGTAAAGGGCGCCGGAAGAAAGCGCGCCGACGACGCCGCATTCTGCCCCGCCTGGCCGCATCAGGACGGTGAGCCGCTGCAGATGCAACGCGTGTGGATCCAGCTGGCGGGCGATGAGCTGACATTGCACGGCGAGGGGGAGCGGGCGGGTGGGCGTTGGCGCATCGGCCCGGCGCTGCGTCTGGCGGCGCAGAGCGCGCAGTTCGCCATTGAGATGACGGTCACCAACCTGGCTGAGCGGCCGCAGCCGCTGCGCTATGTGTGTCATCTCAACTACGACTGCATTCCCGATGCGGTATTCCGTCAGAACCTGCCGACGCCGGCGCTGTTGGGGGATGCGCTCGGGCAGGAACTGCTGTGCTCCGACGATCTGTCGCGCTATGTGGATCAGGCCGAGTTCTTTATGCTGGCGCCGCAAGGCCGGCGCTATGTGACGCGCTTCGCCACCGGGCAATTCAACTATGGCCTGCGGCGCATCGCCGTTCAGGGCAACCGGCGGTTGCTGGCTTTTATCCAGCCGGCGAACTGTCGCCCGAATGCGCCGGAGGAAGAGGCAGGAATGATGCTGGGGGCGGGAAAAACGCGGGCGTTTTGCGTGACCACCGGCGTGGTCTGAAATAACGGGGCGGTAACGCCCCGGTCATGTTGTGCAGTTACTCTTTCACCCAGCCACGGCGAATGGCGAAGGCGAACAGGAAACGATACAGGCGCGACAGCTTGTCGGCGATGACATCGCCGAACAGATTCCACACCAGCTGGGCGAACAGGCAGCCGACCAGGCCGAGCAGGAAACCGCCGACCATATCCAGCGGCCAGTGCACGCCGAGGTAAACGCGTGACCAGGCGATACCGATGGCGACGATCATCAGCAGCACGCCGGACCAGACCCGGTGCCAGAACAGGAACGCCAGCGCAAAGGTAAAGATGGCGGTGCCGTGATCGCTCGGGAACGAGCTGTCCGGCGCATGTGCCAGGAAGGTATAGCCGACGCCGGCGACGAACGGGCGCTCATGCGGCAGCAGCGCGCCGATGGTGGCGGCGGCGAGCATGGCGAACAGCAGCGCGATAGTGGTTTTCGCTACCACCTGGCGCTGCGAAACCAGCTGGCTTTGCGGCCCCCACAGCCACAGGCCGACGATCAGCAGCGGCACGATGATGATCAGATCGCGTGCCAAAAAGGTGGCGAAATCGATCATCCATTCGGGAGACGCCGGGGTCGCATTGATCCAGGCGAAAAAAAAATGGTTTAACTGTTCCATAACCGTTACCTCGTTTTGCGGCGCCAATAGCCGCTAACCGTCCAATAAATAGCCAACTGGCTTAACCAAACCCACCAACCTGCCCACAGGTTATGGGTAAGAAAATGTGCGCCGCGCATGATCTGGCCAAAGCCCATCAGCATGCCGAGCGCAATGCCGCCCCACCAGCACCACCAGGCCAAGCGCGGACGCTGCGGATAAAACAGGAAAAACAACGCCATGATCGCGAAACCGCTTGAGGCGTGCCCGCCGGGGAAGCAGCGGCCGGGGCCCGGCAGCGCCGGTACCGTGCCGAACAGCGGGAAAGACATCGCCTTGCCGCCATACTCGATCAGATCCCACGGGCAGGAGTGCGCACTGGTGGCCTTGAGAATGCCCACCACCAATGGGCCGATACCGATCAACAACATGGTCACGATCAGGCGCGCGCTGCGGCGATAGATACCCCAAAACAGCGTCAGCACCGCCCCGACGATCACTATTTGCTTCAGCAGGCGGTGGTTGATCAGGTCCAGCCAATAATTGTTTTGCCACGGGAAATGCTCGCTGGCGGCATCGTACCAAGCGTTACTGATCGCCCAGTCCAGCTTTTCGTTGCGGGAGAGCCACAGGAACACCAACCCGCTGATCAGCAGGCCAAAAACTTGCCAACGGTAAAAGGATGCCGGCAGGGAGTAAAGGGCGGTTGTCTTAATTTGCGGTGTCGTTGAGGATTGATTTAATGATGATTCTGGATTCACGCGCAGGCTCGGTGACAGGATTGAATAACGCCACTGTAATAATTCTGTCTTAAGAAAACCTTAGTCCCCCGGTAAGAAAACCCTATCCGAGGCCACCGCCTTCGGCTAAGGTAATCGTTTGCTTTTTCGGGATGAGAGTGTGGTGATGCAGAATAAAGCGCGTGTCTTACTGTTGGCAGCCGCCGGTGCGGCCTTTTCTCCGCTGAGCTTTGGCCAACCTGCGGCGGCCGGGCCGATCGTGGTACAGGGCGCCATGCCGGTGGAGGCGGAACGTTTCGCCCAGCGGTTGGAAAACCCGCGTGAGGAGCAGGTTGGCGGCTGGCGCTTTTGGCACGGTACCGTAGACGGCTACCCGGTGGTGGTGTCGGAGACGCTGAAGGGCATGTCCAACGCCGCGGCGGCCACGGCGATCGCCGCCACGCAGTTTCACCCGGTGGCGATCATTAATCAGGGCACCGCCGGCGGCCATGACCCGGCACTGAAAGTATATGACATCGTGCTGGGCAAATATTCGGTCAATCTCGGGGCGTTCAAAACACCGGCCAAGGCGTTGGGGGAAGGCAGCGACTCGCGTCAGTGGCAGCCGATGGATCTGTTGGCTTCCAAGGGCAGCGCCGGCGAGGACCAAAAGGCGCACAGCCTGCGCCAGTTTCCCGCCGACCCCAAACTGCTGGCGATTGCGCAAAGCGTTAAGAGCGATTACCGACAGGGCAAGGTAGTGGAAGGGGTGATCGGCTCGGCCGACGTATGGAACAGCGAGCTGGATCGCATTCGCTATTTCCACGACAGCTACCGGACGTCGGTCGAAGAGATGGAGACCGCCTCCGCCGCGCAGATCGCCGCCGAGTTCAAGGTGCCGTTCGTCGGCATTCGCGTGTTGTCCAACAACATCACCAATCAGGGCAAGTACGATCCGCAAACCGGGCTGGCATGCCAGGATTATGTCTATCAGGTGGTGAAGGCCTATGTTGCCAACCTGAAGAAATACTGAGTTATTACTCCGGCTAATCGGCGATATTAGGCGATTGTCACTATTCATCGCCTATTGTAAAGAAGATTAAACCTGTAGCGAGCTTGGCTGTAGTGTATTAGTTTATAGGCGGATTATTTGACAACGTGTAGGGATAAAACATGAACAAGGCATCCGTTGTATTTTCTGGCCTGCTGATGGCCGTTTCCGCCGGCGCAATGGCGGCGACCTCTGGCGATGACGCGGACATGAGCAAACAGCCGCTGGAAAAGATCGCGCCTTACCCGAAAGCCGAGAAGGGCATGAACCGCCAGGTGATCTACCTGCCGAAGCAAGAGCACGAAGAGAACTACAAGGTGGAGCTGCTGATCGGCAAGACGCTGGAAGTGGACTGCAACCGCCACATGATTGGCGGCACACTGGAGACCAAAACCCTTTCCGGCTGGGGCTATGACTATCTGGTGTTGGAGAAGCTGTCCGATCCGGCCTCCACGCTGATGGGCTGCCCGGACAACACCAAGACCAAGCAATTCATCGCCGCCAACCTGGGTGATGCTGCGATGCAGCGCTACAACAGCCGCCTGCCGATCGTGGTGTACGCGCCGAAAGACGCGGAAGTGAAATACCGCATCTGGAAAGCCGAAGATACCGTAAGTCAGGCTGAGCAGAAGTAACCGCTGCCTGACGCCGCTCCGCTGGCCATTCCAGGTTGGCGGAGCCTTTCTCCTTCCTGTCTCCTTATCATTCCCGCATCTTTGACACTCGACTGATTGCTTTCGGACGTGGCTTTTAGCCGCAACATGGCAACGAAATACGCTCTTCACATGGGCACAGGAAGCACGCAGCTGCATGGATGGGAGAGGATGCGCGCGTATAGAAATAGAGCAAAGAAATCTTTACTGAATTGTGATAATTTTGCCCATACCCTATTTAGGCGTGACACAGAAGATAAGGATATCCAATGCGTTATCGTTCGCTAACGCTCGACGAGACCCGTAACAGCCGCACACCTGGCGAGTTGCTTGATGATGGTGCGCCTGTGCCGACCACGGAACCTTACGAGTGGGCAGGCACCGCATGAAACTGATTCATTTCTCCTCTGAACACACGGCGCCGGAAAGCTTTTCCAGGATACTTAACCCAACAGCAGCGCGGTATGAGCTGGAACGGCATTATCTGTTCGGCGGCGCAGCCGGCATATCGATAAGCAGCCGGTATCCGATTACCCGCAATGCTCAATCCGGGATTGGCGTCACCGGTTATCGTGAGGACGTGGCTATGAAGCGCAGCGTACTCGATGAGATCAACCGGGGCGGCTTGCTGGCGATTGATAAGGGAATGGGCGCCTGGACGCCGACAAAATACGCTTTTTACGTCGATGCGGAAGGCCGATTGCAGCGCTATCCCGGCAGCTCTCTTCCCGCCTTTTATCCTACCGGGCGCGTGATAGCCCGCTATGAAGAAATGGTCAGCCGCTATGGTCACCGGGCAAAACCGACGGTGCTGCCGCCGAGGCAGAATACGACCCGCAATCCCCCTCTGCAGCAAGCCATCGCGACCGCAGTGGCAACCGTTGCCACCACGGTGCAGGCTATCCGTCCGATGACCAAGGCAGAACGCTGGCAAGAACGCCAGTATCTGATAGGGCGAGGCAACCGCAGCATTTATCCGGATGCGCGCATGGCGGCACAGCGCCTGGCAGAGAACAACGTTGCGGTCGAAAAGGCGAAGCTGGCTGAGAATGTTTACAAGACCACTAACCCACTCAAGGACACGATAGACATCCCTGAGGGCTGGAAGGACATCAGTAACAACGATGGAGCGCTGGGCCGGCTTGGTTTGAGCAGTAACATGCTTTATGACAAACCAATGAATCCTGACTTTTTAGCCCGAGTTTATCAGCCAGACGAAAGTGTCTTTGGCAAGGCGATGAACCCGACGGTGGTATTCCGCGGATCGCGGGCACCAGAATTCCCGGAGGGAATAAGCCGCGCAACCCAAAAAGCCTTAATAAGGGGTGACTTATCAGGCATTAAAAATCTCAGTGACTGGAAAAACAACGGTGCTCAGGGAATAGGGCTTAATTCTGAATACTACAAAAAAGCGGTTGGTATTGGCGATAAAATTTCAAAGGTATCCAATATCGACGTTGCGGGTCACTCATTAGGCGGTGGCATGGCGTCTGCTGCCTCCATGGCCAGCGGCAAGCCAGCTTGGACGTTTAATGCCGCTGGATTGCATGCGGGAACCGTCGAAAAATACGGCGGCTCTATAATAGGAAGCGTCGATAATATTCAGGCGTATCGCGTGAAAGGGGAGCTGTTGACCAAGCTGCAGGAGGTTGATTTGTGGGAGGATGCCAAAGACCTCAAATTTTATCCGCCGGCGGTGATGGCGAAAGAACGGTTGTCCATGTTGGCGCCTGACGCCGTGGGAGTAAAACACACGCTTTCCGGTGGAACAGGCTCACTGCTGGATAAGCACGGTATAGACCAGGCGATACAATGCATTGAAAATGAAAAAGACGATGACATTGCCACAATCAAGGGAAGAATATGAAAAAACTTATTCTCATTATCACGATGGTAGTGTCTACGCTCATCATGCAGGGGTGCGAAAAAGGTATGGATTTACAACCGCAGGATTATTTTGACGGTCAGCAATTGGACATTGCCAAAGCCATTTATGATGGTGATAGGCCGCAGTTGGATAAACAGTTATCATCAGTAAACAAAGAGATCTTAAATCGTCCAGCTAAGGAAGAAATGACCTTATTGTTCTGGGCAATAAACAATGCCATCTATGATAAAACCACACCTGAAAGGCTGAAAATTATCACTGATTTGGTAAAAGCCGGCGCAGATCCTTTACAGCCTCAACCCAACACGCCAGGTAGCCCAGCTGAATTTGTTATGAAAGCGGATAAAGGCATCTGGATACAGGCTATGTTAGAGGGCGGACTTTCTCCAAATGCTAGGGATAAGGTTCATAATCAACCCATTATATTTAATAGCATCTTTGCAAAAAACACAGAAACATTAGAGGTCATGTTGGAGCATGGTGCTGATATAAATATAAGAAATTCACTGGGTGATACGCTGCTCATCGATGCTTTAGACTATCACTCCTATGACCACGTCATTCTTTTATTAGAAAAAGGCGCCGATAGCGATATAAGAGGCAACTCGGGTTGGACGATGGGTAATCAACTACAACGGCTGATTAATAGGAGTCCGGACGGCAGTGAGGCGAAAGAGTCTCTTGAGCGCATCAAAGACGAGCTAATTAAGCGTGGTGGGAAATGGCCACCTCTCCCTGTCAGTAAATAAGCCGTTCTCAGTATCCCAAGGGTGTAGAGGGATACTGATACGGTAATAAAGCAAAGTTGGGCCGTGGTTATGTTAAAAATGGAGATGGCATGAGGCACAGCACTCTTATCATTATCATGTTGCTGTCGATGCTCATGATGCAGGGATGCGAACAAGGTAGGGATCTACAACCGCAGGATTATTTTGAAGGGACGCAGCTGGACATCGCCAACATCATCTACGAGGGTGACAGGCAAAAGCTGGATAAGGTTTTACCGACGGTCAGCAAAGAAACGTTAAATCGGCCGGCCAAGGCGGAGATGACGTTGCTATTTTGGGCGATAAACAACGCAATCTTTGACAAGAACACGCCAGAGCGGCTCAAGATCATTACGGATTTGGTCAAGGCGGGGGCAGATCCACTTCAGACAAGAGCTGAGGGGGGGAGTAGCCCGGCTGAATTTGTTATGAAGGCGAATAAAGGTGTATGGATACAAGCTATGTTAGAGGGCGGGCTCTCTCCAAATGCCAGAGATAAGGTTCATAATCAACCCATTATATTTGAAAGTTTTGATGCGGCGAACACCGAAACATTAAAGATGTTAATTGCATACCAAGTTGATGTTGACATCAAAGGCGCTATGAACCGAATGCCATTAATTAATGCCCTGTATAACAGTTGCCCAGAACACATTGAGGTTCTTTTGGCTCATGGCGCTAATCCATTAGCCAAAGATGACTTTAATGACAGCTTCCTCTCGCTGATTTCTGCGGAAATAGCCAAAGGGGATAAGAGCAATGCGTATATAAAAAAGCTAATTAAAATTAAAGAAAAAATAAAACAGGTGGATTAGTTCGCCTCGACTCTCATGGGGGACAATGCTGGCACTTCCCCCAGTGCACTACCATGACGTGATGGCATACAGGAAGATGATAGGATGAGCCACCAAAGAGCACCCAGTCGACGGCGACGAGAGTGCTGTTGTTAAGTACCGTTTTTGACACCGTCTCTTTGAACAGTGGCGAACCCACAAGCAGCGTTTCTATGTTGAAACCTGCACATTGATAGGGATGCTGGCGTAAGCGACACTCAGAGGTAGGATGCTTTATGCCTGATGGTGAGGTAAGTAACGGTGGCCATCGGAGTCTGTTCCAGGCAACAAAAAAACCGATTTCCTCGCTAATGACGATGATCGCCGGTGTAGAGCAGGCCGCCGCTATCCGTGGCGATAAAGGGATGTTTATCACCATCACCACCCCATCCAAATATCACCCGACGCGCGCCGTCGGCAAGAACAGCCCGAAGGTACATTTTAATCACAAATGGGATGAAGAGGCGTACACACCAAAAGACGGCCAGCGCTATCTTGTGAAGCTGTTTAGCAAGATCCGCACAGCGTTTAAAGATGCGGGCCTGCAGGTCTACGGCGTGCGCGTTGTCGAACCGCACCATGATGCGACGCCGCACTGGCATATGATGCTGTTTACCTCCAAAGAGCAGCGCCAGCAGGTGATCGACATCATGCGCCGTTATGCCATGGCTGAAGATGGGGACGAGCGCGGCGCCGCCAAAAACCGGTTTGACTGCAAGCACCTGAACAGAGGCGGTGCGGCGGGCTATATCGCCAAATACATTGCAAAAAACATCGACGGCTACGCGCTGGATGGCGAACGCGATCATGAAACCGGCGAGCTGTTGACTGATACGGCGGCCGCCGTCACCGCGTGGGCGTCAACATGGCGTATCCCTCAATTCCACTTTATCGGCCTGCCGTCTCGCGGCGCATGGCGTGAGTGCCGCAAGATCCGCTCTGTCAGTCTGGCCGATGAGTTTGACGAAACCGTTGAGGCTGTGCGCGCTGCTGCTGATGCCGGTGACTTTGCCGCTTACATTCTGGCGCAGGGTGGCCCTAACGTTGCCCGCGACGATCAGACTGTGCGTGTAGTCCGCCGGGTTGCCGACGAGTGCAACGCCTATGACGAAGAAGTGCAGAAAATTGCGGGGATTTTTGCCCCGCATATCGGCGCCGATCGCGTTTATGAAACCCGCACCACGCAATGGCGCATCGTCGCTAAAGCCGTTGCCGTTGAGCCTTTGACTTTGAAAAGCGCTTCCGGCGCGCCTCGGAGTCCTGTCAATAACTGTGGGTTGACCGGGAGTGATGGCGCCGAAATTACTCAGGGTGGGGAGCCTGTAGAGGCCGTGGCGGTGATGGAACATGCACCTGAAACCCAGATTGACTGGGATGACATGACCGTCGCACGGTCTGTTATGACGCGTTTACGGGCAAATGCCCCGCAGATAAACAGGCAGCAAAGAGGAATCGATCCATATAAGCGCATAGAGCCTGCTGCATCGGCCAGATTGACCACCGCCGAGCGCGATCGCGTAACCAGAATTTACTTAGAACTTGCACTCCATGGCGTCGAGCCGACGCGCTGGGAACTTGAGGCACTGGTGCGCGGCGCTAAAGTCAAATTCGGTGATATTTCAATGCACTATCCAGCGGTTAACGATTGGGCTAGCTTCCAATAATGTCTTGCGCACATAAATCTGATAAGCATATGCTGTACATGCATACAGTAATTAAGCATCGGGGGGAAAGGGTGCAAGCAGTGGATGAAGTGGTTGTTTTAGAACGTATTGAACTCATCGCCCGTCTGGGGGTTTGCTATGAGAGCCAAGTGAAAGATAAAGACATTGCACTGATATGGATTTCAGAACTGGCGGGGGAGATGAAAACCAGCATTACCCCCGAAAAAGTAGAGGTGATCAGGCAGCTTGCCGCGATCTCTTAATCCATAGGTGACGTATGAGACAAGATTTAAACTTAGCTGGGGCGTTTATGGAGGCGCTGAACTTCAACGAGAACGGCAAGGGCCGCCGCATAAGAACCGTTGATTTCATTCACGCAGCAAACCGGCTCGGCACACACCTAACGCCTGAAGAGGCGAATTACTACATCAAGCACCAGTCCGGCCACGTGTTCAGGCTGATTGACGAGGGACGTTATCAGCACAACACATACCTGTTTCTCTGCTGATAGGCCGATGCATGCACTAAGTGCATGAAATCGCATGATGATCCGGTGTTGTCTTTCTCCATGCGGCGCCAGTGCTGGTGCGGATCGCACCGGATCATGCAACTGCATCAAAAGAGACATATGAAGCGGGCAGGCGAGGCGGGGATAGCATTGCGAGCAAGCAACAGATTGATTGAAAGAGAGAAAAATGATATATAGGTGGTATTTACCTATGGCTGAAGCAGTCCTTTTATATTTAATAGGCCGGAATATATGAAAATTAATTCACTTGAAGTTTACAATGCTCATAGCAAGTTGAGAATAAATCAAATAAATTTTGATGATTTCACGTTGCTAGTTGGAGCGTCTGGCGTAGGTAAAACTCAGATATTGCGCTCTCTTGTTAAGTTGCGAACAATTGCATCAGGCAAATCTATAAGTGGATTTCAGTGGACAATAGAGTTTGAAATTGAGGGACGGATTTATAAATGGGATGGTGCTTTTGAGACCCAAGATTCATATGATGAAATGTCATTGAGTGTACCATTCATAATAAATGAAAGTGAAAAGCCTGAGGCACGAATTGTACGTGAACTGGTTACTGTTGATGGAGAGACTCTCATCAATAGAAATGGTGATGACATCATCTATAAAGATAATAAAACCGTAAAGTTGTCGTTGACTGAGAGTGTTATTCATTTGCTGCGTGAAGAGGATGATATTTCAATTATTCATCGTTCTTTATCAAAAATAATTCTGGTTGATCCTAATGAGGGAGTCGCTTTTTATCCTTCTAAAGATAAAGACTTTAATGAAGATGGTGTGTATTCCATTAAGGATGTTAGGGAAACGACATTTTCTATAAATGCCAAATTGTATTTGTGTCAACAAAAGCAACCCGAGTATTTCAACTCAATTGTTGAAAGTTATAAAGGAATATTCCCTTTTGTTGAGGATGTGAAAATAGAGAAGATTGAGAATGATGCCATTCCTAAAATATTTGCTAGGCATTTTATTCTCCGAGTTAAAGAGAGAGGTATTGATAGTTGGATACCTCACTCCTCAATGTCATCAGGTATGATCAAAACCTTCATGCAGATAGCTCATATTCATTTGAGTCCGAGGGGGACGGTTTTTCTGATTGATGAATTCGAAAATGGATTTGGTGTTAATTGCATCAATGATATTACGGATATTTTAATTCATCAAGGTGGTGAAGTGCAATTCATCATAACAAGCCACCATCCATATATCATTAATAACATCCCTTTGGATAACTGGAAGATTATATCTAGAAAGGCTGGTATTGTAGATAACTATACGGCAAATGATTTTAATTTACATGAATCTAATCATGAGGCGTTTACAAAGTTAATCAATCTTGATGTATATGTTGACGGTGCCGATAAATGAATCTGTATATCCTCGTTGAAGGGCAACAAACAGAGAGAAAATTGTATCCTGCTTGGCTTAGTCATTTGTCGCCAAAAATGAAGAAGGTTGATGCAATTTCACAGATGACCGAAAATTGTTTTTTTCTAATTAGTGGGGAAGGATATCCCCGCCTGTTAGATGTCGCCCTTATAAATACTTTGAAAGATTTGAATGAAAACAAGTTTATATCGAATCTTTGGGTTGTATTAGATGCAGATGATAAGTCGGTTGAAGAGCGTCGAGAACAAGTTTTTGAAAGGGTTAGGGCTGCAGGAATTGACATATCGCATTGTAAAATTGATGTTATAGTCCAAAAAACATGCATTGAGACATGGGGGTTGGGGAATAAGATTATAATTTCCCCTAACAAGCTAAGTGCCGAGTTTAATGAATTTCTTTCATATTATAACGTTCAGGACGAAGATCCGGAGTTAATGGGGAAGCCTGATAGGCACAAAGGTTCGATAGCGCATTATCACGAGTGTTATCTAAGGGCTATGTTAAAACTACGTAATGCAACTTATCAAAAGAAAAACCCTATTGCTTTAATGGAGCCAGCATATTTAGCCCAGTTAGAAGCTAGAGTTAAAGAAGGGAGAAGTCATTTACCTAGCTTTGAATATTTTCTGAGCTTGGCGAAAGGTTTGTAGATTCCTGGCCGAAATTTCGGCCGGGCTTTTAAAGCTTATACTCCAAAAAAGAAACAACATCAATGCTTAGCCAGTCATTGATTTCTTTAATTCTATTTTGCAATGATATTAATTCATTCCGCACAAAAACCTGACTGGCTTTCTCTACATCCCCAAACCCGCCAGTATTATTCGGAATAATCCCCATCATCTGAGGTGGCACCCGATGGGCACTCAGCAGATCGTCCCTCGTTGCATTCTTAATATTGAAGAAATCATCTTTGGTAGCGACTTCACTTAGAGGCAGTATTTTTATGCCGTCCGGCTTGCCGTTCGGCGCGTACATAAACAGATTCCGGAAGTTCCCCAGTCCCTTTGTGTCTCGCATCGCTTGGCGCATTCTGTCGACGTCGCTGGTACTTTGCGCAGCATCGGTCATATACAGTATATATCCGGCGTGCGCACCGTTTTGATAGTATTTACGGCGAAATAGTGTTGCCGCTTCATTCAACCACGCAGAGTTCAACGCACTGAGGTATTCCGGTAGGCCATAAAGTTCCTGATTAATGTCCGGTTCAATTAGGTGAAACACGCTCCCCGGCGCAAATTGGTGTGGCTCTTTCCAGTCATGCACAAACCAATGCGTATCAGGTTCAACACCCCTGCGGGTGTATTTTGCCGGTGAAGACTGTAGGCGCAGTGGTTCTCCGAGTCGATTTTTCCTGACCTCTAAAAAGGCGTTACCAAATACCAGATAATCCAGCACGTAACGGCTAAACTCCTGCTGGCTTAATAGCGGGTGTGGGATGAATGTTGACGCCAAAATATTACGCTTAACATATATCGGTGAGCTGTGATGCACGGCGGCGCGCAAGCTGCGTGCCAGCCCATCGAAGCTGATCGGCGGTTCGTACCACTTGCCATTGGTCGTGCACTCGATGTAATCCAGAATTTCCCGCTTATCCAGCACAGCGGACGGCTCGCCAAAGGTGAACGCCTCAAAATCCTGCTTCTGCTCTGCTGCCGGGGCTGGCGCTGGGGAGGTAAATGCCTTGCGGCCTTTGCGCTTGCTCATCAGTAAAACTCCAAAATGTTCGGGCTGCTGTGGCCGCTGCCTGCGGTCAGCGGTTCGTTTAAGAGGGCGTGCATGATTGCCCACGCAACATCGGCGTGGCTGGCTTCCTCGCTGCGGCTGGCGGTGTAGGTTGAACGCGCGCCGCTGGCGGTCATGGTTTTGCGGATCGCCATAAAGGCTGCGGTGATGTCGGTGTGGCTGGTGTCGTATTCCAGACAGCCGCGCCCGATGGTGTCTTTAGCCTTCAGCACCATAGCGGTTTTGATTTCCGGGGTGTATTTGATTTCCCGCGCGGCCGGGAAGAACTCGCGCACCAGCTGGAAAACGCCTTGGCCGACGGTGGTCGCATCGATGCCGATGTACTCCACGCAATATTTTTCGGTAAGGTCTTTAATCTTCTGGGCCTGCGCGGCAAAGTTCATGCCCTGCCACTGGTGGCGCTCGAGCACGCGGAATTTGCCCCCGGCCACCATTGGCGGCGCGATCACCGCGCACCCGGCGCTGTCGCCGCCGTTGGCTTCCGATGGGTCGTAGCCGATCCACACCGGGCGATAACCGAACGGCCGCACGGCGTATGGGTTGAAGTCCTCCCACTCTTCCAGCGTATCGACCATACAGCCTTGTAGCTCGGCGAACAGGAATACCGACGCGGTATCATCCACAAATTCACACATCAGCAGGTTCTGATACTCTGCCGGGCTGTATTCGAGCGACAGCTGATCGAGGTCGAACAGGTTACAGCCGCCGGTCAGCGCATCCTCAACCGTGACAATCTGGCGCCATTGTCCATCACCGCACAGCACGCCTTTTGACAGGTGGCTGAGGTCGAGCTGAACGTGATCGGCTTTGCTGCGGCGGCCTTTGTTGAACAGTTCCCCCGACCAGAACGGATAAGCCGAGTGCGCCAGACTCGACGGCGTGGAAAAGTAGGTGGTGCGCCACCGCTTGTGCAGCGACATCCCGCTGGCGACTTTGCGCAGCTCCTGAAACTTCGGTATCCAGAAATACTCATCAAGATATAGATTGCCGGTGTAGCTCTGCGCGGTGCGTACGTTGGTGCCGAGGAACATCAGCCGGGCGCCGTTCGGCAGCACCATCGGATCTCTTAGTGAGAACACTAAAGAGCGTTATCATCAATGCCAAAACATAAACTGCAGTTGTACTTTTGTGACGCTGGAATCTATTCAGCGGCAGATCGTTTCACCGGGCAAAGTTGATATCGTTCCGCCACACCCAACGCGAAGCAATCAGGGAACACTTTGGATTTAACAAGAAGCCTGCGAAAGCAGGTTTTTTTATGCCCGTAAAATGGCTGTCGCCACAGGGTAGTTATGTGTTTTTCTTGGCATTGTTTTATAAGGATATTTTTTCAAGGCAACAAAAAACCCGATAATCTTGAACCTAAAAGGCGGGATTATCGGGCTCCACAAAATGGGGACATCAAAGAAAAGCAGTGGCACTAATTCAGACTGCGGCCCCCCACGAAAGTTCTGGCCGGCGACAAAAAAATCAAAATATTTTTATCGCCGATCCATCTCTCCCGCTAATCGATCAGCCGAGTATGCCCGGCCATAGCACCACGATGAGTGAACCCGCCAGCGTTAACAGCACGTTAGCGATGGCGTAGGTGCCGGCGTAGCCCAATGCCGGGATGTTGCTGCGAGCGGTGTCACTGATGATCTCCATCGCCGGCGCGCAGGTGCGGGCGCCCATAATGGCACCGAACAGCAGGGCGCGGTTCATGCGCAGCACGTAAGCGCCGAACAGGAAGCAGATAACCACCGGCACCAGGCTGACGATAAGCCCGGCGATCAGCATCTGGCCGCCGACCGCACCCAGGCTGTGGCCAATGCCGGCGCCGGCGCTCAGGCCCACGCCCGCCATAAACACCATCAGGCCGAATTCTTTCACCATGTTCAGCGCGCCCTGCGGAATGTAGCCGAAGGTCGGGTGGTTGGCGCGCAGGAAGCCGAGCATGATGCCGGACATCAGCAGGCCGGCGGCGTTACCGATGCCGAACGAGAAGTTGCTGAACTGAATGGTGATCTGGCCGATCAGCAGGCCGATGATGAAGAAGGCGCAGAATGCCAGCAGGTCGGTCACCTGGCTGTGGATCGAGATAAAGCCAATCTTCTCCGCCACGCTCTTCACCCGGCGTGCGTCGCCGCTTACCTGCAGCACGTCGCCCTTGTTGAGCACGATGCTGTCGTCGATCGGCATTTCGATCTGGCTGCGGATCACGCGGTTGAGGAAGCAGCCGTGGTCGGTCAGCTTCAGCTGGCTCAGGCGTTTGTTCACCGCGTTGCTGTTCTTCACTACGATCTCTTCGGTGACGATGCGCATGTCGAGCAGATCGCGATCGAACACTTCCTTGCCGTTGCGGAAGCTCGGGTCCAGCCGCGCGTGGGCGTCCGGGTAGCCGACCAGCGAGATCTCGTCGCCCACCTGCAGCACCGCGTCACCGTCCGGGTTGGCCAGAATGCCGTTGCGGCGGATGCGTTCGATGTAACAGCCGGTTTGACGGTAGATGCCCAGTTCACGCAGGTTCTTGCCGTCGGCCCAGGCCACCAGCTCGGGGCCGACGCGGTAGGCGCGGATCACCGGCAGGTAGACCTTGCGCTGGCTGTCGGTGTCCAGGCCGCGTTCGCGGGCGATCTGCTGGGCAGAGGTGGACAGATCCTGGTGCTGCAGCTTCGGCAGGTAGCGCGCGCCGAAGATCAGGCTGACCAGACCGATCAGGTAGGTGAGGGCGTAGCCGAGGCTCAGATGATCCTGCGCCGCCAGCAGCGCCGGGCCGTTGACGATGGTGTTACGCAGCGTGTCGCCGGCGCCCACCAGCACCGGTGTCGAGGTCATCGAGCCGGCCAGCATGCCGGCGGTCAGGCCGATGTCCCAGTGGAACAGCTTGCCGAGACCGATGGCGAGCACCATCGCCGAGCCGACCATCACCAGCGCCAGCATCAGGTAATTTTTACCGTCGCGGAAGAAAATCGAGAAAAAGTTGGGTCCGGCTTCCACGCCGACGCAGAAAATAAACAGCATAAAGCCGAGATTCAGCGCCTCGGTGTTAATGGCGAAGTGTTGCTGGCCGAGCAGCAGCGAAACCACCAAAACGCCAATGGAATTACCGAGTTGGACGGAGCCCAGACGGAGTTTACCGAGGCACAGCCCCAGTGCGAGTACCACGAACAGTAACAGAATGTAGTTACCGTTTAACAAACTAGCGACGTTTATGTTCACGGAGGATAACTTATTGTTTACCAGTAAGTGCTTGATATAGATAACTATAAGAGATAAATTCAGCCTTAAAACGACGTCATAAATCACCACCAGCGTAAGGCGAAGCGAACCATCGTTCGGCGGCGTTCATTCTAGACGCTATGACCGATGACAGCCAGCACAGAAAGCTGATTTCCTGCGCCGCCGTGCGCATTTAACTCTCTTTTGACCAAGGAAAAAATTCGGTTCAGCGTCACCGCACGGGTGATCGGACTGATTTCTATTGATGCAGTAATTGGGCGGGGGAGAATTCGCATGACGAGTTATAGATATTGGCTGGGCATTCTCAGCTGTTTTCTGTTGTTCAGCCTGGTGTTTCTCGGCCAGCAAACCGGCCTGTTCGGCAGCACGGATCATGAGCACCACGGTGAAACCGGCCTGCTGCTGTTCGTCATCCCCGGTGCGATCGCCAGCTATCTGTCGAGCCGCAAGCGGCTGCTTTGCCCGCTGCTGGGCGCGCTGTATGCGCTGCCGCTGTGCCTGCTGATCCGCCACTTCTGGCTGACGCCGTCCTCTTCGTTCTGGCAGGAGCTGGCGTACGCCACCAGCGCGGTGTTCTGGTGCGTGTTCGGCGCGATGCTGATGCTGTTCGCCCTCGGCCTGTTGCAGACGCTGCAGCAGCTGCACCGGCGGCAGCGACAATAAAAAAAGGCGCGTTAAGCGCCTTTTTTGTCGTTCAAAAACTTACTGGAACAGGTTCAGGTGTTCTTTGGCGTAAGCTTCGAAATCGGTGCAACCGCCGATGTGCTTCTCATCCAGGAAGATCTGCGGCACGGTTTCAACCGGTTTGCCGACGGTTTTTTCCAGATCGGCCTTGGTGATGCCTTCCGCGTGGATGTCAACGTAACGGAAGTTGAAATCGTCGCGTTCTTCAGTCAGTTTTTCCGCCAGTTCTTTAGCGCGGACACAATAAGGACAGCCAGGACGCCCGAAGATTACTGCAAACATGCAACGCTCCTTAATTGGATTTTCAATAAATGGTTCGCTATTGCAACGACATCCCGTCACCGAAAAAGTCATTACCTGCGTCAGATGGCGCCTACTATGCCCGTTGAGGCCATGAAAAAAAAGCAGGAATTACCTGTTAATCTGATTCATGTAACCAATTAGTCTGCCGGGGCTGTCGCCGCCGACGGGAATTCACTACACTGGGGGCAGACCTTCTGGAGAAGAAAAATATGCGTTCATTCGGTGACTTACCGCGCCCGGTGCTGGTGTTGGAAGGGCTGGGCATCGTGATGCTGGTGTTGGCCTACCTCAGCATTCACGGCCACCTGCAGCTGCCGGGCTGGCTGGCGTCGCAGCAGGCGGCGGTCGGCATGATTTTCCTCGGCGTGGCGCTGATGGTGCCGGCGGCGGTGTTTCTGGTGTGGCGCGTGGTGCAGGGGTTTGGGCCGCTGATGCGCGGTGGGTTGCCGCCGGAAAACGATCGCCGTAAACCGCAATCGAAAGATAATCAGGACAGCGATCCGCGCGCCTGAGTGCCGCGGCCGCTAACCCGCCTGCCGGGCAGGCGTTGGCTTTTGGAGTGACGAGTGAAAATTGCCATTCTTTCTCGCGACGGAACGCTCTACTCATGCAAGCGTCTGCGTGACGCGGCGGAAGATCGCGGGCACAGCATCGATATCATCGATCCGCTCTCCTGCTACATGAACATCAATCCAGCGGCGCCGACCATTCACTATCGCGGCCGCCAGCTGGAACGCTATGACGCGGTGATCCCGCGCATCGGCTCCGCCATCACCTTTTACGGCACCGCGGTGCTGCGCCAGTTCGAGCTGCTCGGCAGCTACCCGTTAAACGAATCCGTGGCCATTACCCGCGCCCGCGACAAGCTGCGTTCGCTGCAACTGCTGGCGCGGCAGGGCATCGATCTGCCGATCACCGGCTTCGCCCATTCGCCGGACGACACCGGCGATCTGATCGAGCTGGTCGGCGGCGCACCGCTGGTGGTCAAGCTGGTGGAGGGCACGCAGGGCATCGGCGTGGTGCTGGCGGAAACCCGCCAGGCGGCGGAAAGCGTGATCGATGCCTTTCGCGGCCTGAACGCCCATATCCTGGTGCAGGAATACGTGCGCGAAGCGCAGGGCAGCGATGTGCGCTGCCTGGTGGTGGGCGGCCGGGTGGTGGCCGCCATCGAACGGCAGGCCAAGCCCGGCGAATTTCGCTCCAACCTGCACCGCGGCGGTACCGCCCGCAAGGTGACCATCACCGCCAGAGAACGGGCGATCGCGGTGAAAGCGGCGAGCACGCTGGGGCTGGACGTCGCCGGGGTGGATATCCTGCGCGCCGAGCGCGGCCCGCTGGTGATGGAGGTCAACGCGTCGCCGGGGCTGGAAGGGGTGGAAACCACCACCGGGCTGGATATCGCCGGCATGATGATCGAATACATCGAGCAGCGCGGCCGGCCTGGCTTTCGCCTGAAATCCGGCGGGTGACGGGGCAGGCGGCGCGCTTTTCCCGCCGAGCAATATCTTAATTAGCGAATTAAGCCGCATTGATCGTGGCGTATCGGGTGAATATTCCGTAAGCTATGCGCCTTTTCGCGTATTGAATATTGTGAGGCTGGTTATTATGGATTCACTCATTGTCCCCGATTTGGCGCTGTTGCGGCGCTGGCTGGATCAGTCGGGCATTTCTTTCTTTGAGTGCGATTCCTGCCAGGCGCTGCACCTGCCGCACATGCAGAACTTCGACGGCGTGTTCGACGCCAAGATAGATCTGGTGGACAACGTCATCCTGTTCTCCGCGCTGGCCGAGGTGAAGCCGACCGCCCTGATCCCGCTGGTGGCGGACCTGAGCCAAATCAACGCCAGTTCGCTGACCATCAAAGCCTTTGTCGACATTCAGGACGACAACCTGCCGAAGCTGATCGTCTGCCAGTCGTTGAGCGTGGCGGTCGGCATCACCTACGAGCAGTTCACCCACTTCATGCAGCAGGGTGAAGAGCAGGTCTCGATGGTGATCCTCGAGGCGCGGGCGAACGATCTGCTGTTTATGGGGGACGAAGAAGAGATCCCCGCTGGCGCCGCGCGTCAGCCGATGCTGCACTGATCCTCGCTGTACCTTAAGCATGCCGTCGCTCCGGCGGCATGCTGCCGTTATTCCCCTCCGCAATAAAATATTCTGCATTTTGGCCTTGGCCGCCCGATCTTTCTCGCCTTTTGTGCCGTTAATGGCGTATCACATAGAGAAAAACTGCATAAAAAATCGATAAAAGGCGTTTTTTACCCTGGGGGCTGGCGGGTTGCGGTGGCAGCGGCTATGCTGCTGATTCTGCAAAGGGCTTGCGATTTCCCTTGTGACCACGCGAGCAGGGCAGTGAGAAAAGGCGCATGCAATCATATGCATAGCCATTCAGTTCGCGGTTGCAACGATTGCGCTCAATCAGGAAAGGTTTTGTATCGCTGCAGATACAAGTTCAATTCTATGATTCACCCTGTTTTGGAGGAAGTTACGGATGGTCACCCTACGTAAAAAGTGGTTATCGGGTGTGGTTGCCGGCCTGCTGATGGCCGCGTCCGTCACGGCGTCAGCCGAAGAGAAAACGCTGCACGTGTATAACTGGTCCGACTATATCGCGCCGGATACCCTGGCCAAATTCCAGAAAGAAACCGGTATCAAAGTGGTGTACGACGTCTTTGACTCCAACGAAGTGTTGGAAGGCAAACTGATGGCGGGCAGCACCGGTTACGATTTGGTGGTTCCTTCGTCCAACTTCCTCGAGCGCCAGTCGCAGGCCGGCATCTTCGAACCGCTCGACAAGAGCAAAATCCCCAATTACAAAAATCTCGATCCCGAGATGCTGAAGCTGGTGGCGCATAACGACAAGGACAACAAATACGGCATCCCTTACATGATGGTGACCACCGGCATTGGCTATAACGTCGACAAGGTGAAGGCGGCGCTGGGCAAAGACGCGCCGGTCAACAGCTGGGATCTGATCTTCAAGCCGGAAAACCTCGAGAAGCTGAAAAGCTGCGGGGTTTCCTTCCTTGATGCGCCAAGCGAAGTCTACGCCACCGTGCTGCATTACCTGGGTAAAGACCCCAACAGCACCAACGCGGCGGATTATACCGGCGCGGCCAACGATCTGCTGTTGAAGCTGCGGCCGAATATCCGCTATTTCCACTCTTCCCAATACATCAACGATCTGGCGAACGGTGACATCTGCGTAGCGATCGGCTGGTCCGGCGACGTGATGCAGGCGGCCAATCGCGCCAAAGAGGCGAAGAACGGCGTGAACGTGGCCTATGCGATCCCGAAAGAAGGGGCACTGACCTACTTCGACATGTTCGCCATGCCGGCAGATGCCAAGAACAAGGACGCCGCCTACCAGTTCCTGAACTTCCTGCTGAAGCCGGACGTGATGGCGGACATCAGCAATCACGTTTACTACGCCAATGCGGTGAAGGACGCTACGCCGTTGGTGAACGCCGAGGTGCGCGATAACCCGAACGTCTATCCGCCGGCCGATATTCGCGCCAAGCTGTTCACGCTCAACGTGCAGTCGCCGAAGCTGGACCGTGTCATTACCCGCGCATGGACTAAAGTTAAAAGCGGGAAGTGATGATGGGGGATAGTCCCCCATCGTCGGTAAACCGGCAGGCGGGTGCCCCGCCTGCATTGCCGTTTTGGGCCACGGCGCTCGCCGTGGTTTTGTGCCGCTTTATGCCGGAGAGCACCCCGATTGAACGACGCTATCCCTCGCCCTCAAGCCAAGTCGCAGAAGGTTTTCACCCCTCTGCTGGAAATCCGTAACCTCACCAAAACCTTCGACGGGCAGAACGCGGTCGAAGACGTCAGCCTTACCATCTATAAGGGCGAAATCTTTGCGCTGCTCGGCCCGTCCGGCTGCGGCAAGTCCACCTTGCTGCGCATGCTGGCCGGTTTCGAACAGCCGTCGGAAGGGCAGATCGTGCTCGATGGGCAGGATATGTCGCACGTGCCGCCGTACCAGCGGCCGATCAACATGATGTTTCAGTCTTACGCGCTGTTCCCGCACATGACGGTAGAGCAGAACATCGCCTTCGGCCTGAAGCAGGACAAAATGCCGCGGGCGGAAATCGCCGAGCGGGTGGCGGAAATGCTGGCGCTGGTGCACATGCAGGAGTACGCCAGGCGCAAGCCGCACCAGCTTTCCGGCGGCCAGCGGCAGCGGGTGGCGCTGGCGCGCAGCCTGGCCAAGCGGCCGAAGCTGCTGCTGCTGGATGAGCCGATGGGCGCGTTGGACAAGAAGCTGCGCGATCGCATGCAGCTGGAAGTGACCGATATTCTCGAGCGCGTCGGCGTGACCTGCGTGATGGTGACGCACGATCAGGAAGAGGCGATGACCATGGCGGGGCGTATCGCTATCATGAACCGCGGCAAGTTCGTGCAGATCGGCGAGCCGGAAGAGATCTACGAGCATCCGAACAGCCGCTTCAGCGCCGAATTTATCGGCTCGGTCAACGTCTTCGACTGCGTATTGCAGGCGCGGCACGACGACGCGCTGATCCTGCAAAGCCCCGGATTGCGCCATGCGATCAAGGTCGATCCGGACGCCTCGGTGGTGGACGGCGTACCGATCCAGGTGGCGCTGCGGCCGGAGAAGATCCTGCTGTGCGAACAGGTGCCGGAAGACGGCTGCAACTTCGCGGTGGGGGAAGTGGCGCACATTGCCTACCTGGGCGATCTGTCCATCTATCACGTGAAGCTGCACAGCGGGCAGATTATCAGCGCCCAGCTGCAAAACGGCCACCGTTTCCGCAAGGGGATGCCGACCTGGGGCGATGAAGTGCGTCTGTGCTGGGAAACCGACAGCTGCGTCGTGTTGACGGTGTAGTGGAGCCGGTGAGGAGAAACCCGTATGACCCTGCTTTCTGAACGCACGCCGGAACCGCCGGCCAAAACGCCCGGCACCTTAAAGGCGCTGTTCCACCGACTGCTGATGGCTCACGGCCGCAAGCTGGTGATCGCGCTGCCGTATTTATGGCTGACGCTGCTGTTCATGCTGCCGTTCCTGATCGTGTTCAAGATCAGCCTGGCGGAGCTGGCGCTGGCGGTGCCACCCTACACCGAGCTGCTGAGCTGGGCGGACGGCAAGCTGAACATCGCGCTCAACTTCGCCAACTACCTGCAGCTGACCGACGATCCGCTGTATATCGACGCCTATCTGCAGTCGCTGCGCGTGGCGGCGGTTTCGACGCTGTGTTGCCTGATCATCGGCTATCCGCTGGCCTGGGCGGTGGCCCACAGCAAGGCGTCAACCCGCAACATTCTGCTGCTGCTGGTGATCCTGCCTTCCTGGACCTCGTTCCTGATCCGCGTCTACGCCTGGATGGGCATTCTGAAAAACAACGGCATTCTGAATAACTTTCTGATGTGGCTGGGGGTGATCGATCAGCCGCTGGTGATCCTGCACACCAACCTGGCGGTGTATATCGGCATCGTTTATTCCTATCTGCCGTTTATGGTGCTGCCGATCTACACGGCGCTGATCCGGCTGGATTACTCGCTGGTGGAGGCGTCGCTGGATCTGGGCGCCCGGCCGCTGAAAACCTTCTTCAGCGTGATTGTGCCGCTGACGCGCGGCGGCATCATCGCCGGTTCGATGCTGGTGTTCATTCCGGCAGTGGGGGAGTTCGTGATCCCGGAACTGCTCGGTGGGCCGGACAGCATCATGATCGGCCGCGTGCTGTGGCAGGAGTTCTTCAATAACCGTGACTGGCCGGTAGCCTCGGCGGTCGCTACCATCATGCTGTTGTTGCTGATCGTGCCAATTTTGTGGTTCCACAAACACCAGAACAAGGAAATGGGGGGGCAGGAATGAACAACTTGCCGGTAGTACGTTCACCGTGGCGTATCGCCATTCTGACTGTCGGCTTTACCTTCCTGTATGCGCCGATGCTGATGTTGGTGATCTACTCCTTCAACAGCTCCAAGCTGGTGACGGTGTGGGCCGGCTGGTCCACGCGCTGGTATACCGAACTGTTCCACGACTCGGCGATGATCAGCGCGGTGGGGCTCAGCCTGACCATCGCCGCCGCTTCTGCCACTGCCGCGGTGGTTCTGGGCGCCATCGCCGCTGTGGTGATGGTGCGCTTCGGCCGCTTTCGCGGTTCGACCGGCTTCGCGTTTATGCTGACCGCGCCGCTGGTGATGCCGGACGTGATCACCGGCCTGTCGCTGTTGCTGCTGTTCGTGGCGATGGGACACGCTTTCGGCTGGCCGTCGGAGCGCGGCATGTTCACTATCTGGCTGGCGCATGTCACCTTCTGTACCGCGTATGTGGCGGTGGTGATCAGCTCGCGCCTGCGCGAGGTGGATCGCTCGATTGAAGAGGCGGCAATGGATCTGGGGGCGCCGCCGCTGAAGGTGTTCTTCGTTATCACCTTGCCGATGATCGCGCCGGCGCTGATCTCCGGCTGGATGCTGGCGTTCACCCTGTCGCTGGACGATCTGGTGATCGCCAGCTTCGTCTCCGGGCCGGGCGCCACTACGCTGCCGATGCTGGTGTTCTCCAGCGTGCGTATGGGGGTGAATCCGGAAATTAACGCGCTGGCCAGCCTGATCCTGCTGGTGGTGGGTATTCTCGGCCTGATCGCCTGGTGGTTTATGGCGCGTTCGGAAAAACAACGATCGCGTGAATTACAGCGGGCGGCCCGTAGCTGAATCGTAACAAACCTGCTATTTTTGCAATCAATAAGTATTGCAACTAACTACCTGACTTTACATGCGCCATCTGTATTGGTGGCGCGTCGTAGCGGAACACGGATATGTCAGACATGCTGAAAAGCGGGCAGGGAATGGGATCGACTTCGGATGCGCCGGTGCCGGTGATGGTGGCGGGTACCGCCATGGTCGCGATCAAGTGTATCAGCGTGGTGCTGCTGTTGGGCGAACTGGGCGTCGACGGTGCGCAGGAGTTTGTCAGCACCAGCGCGCAGGCGTGGGATTCTACCTTTATTTTTCTGGCCGGCCTGATGCTGCTGTGCCTGCAAATCAGCTGCGGCTTTGCGGTGATGCGCGGGCGCAACTGGGGGCGCTGGGGTTACGTGGCCTGCCAGTGCATCGTGGTACTTTATCTGCTGTTGGCCACCATCGGCAGCGTCTTCCCCGAGGTGTTTACCGTGGAAGGGGAAACCAGCGGCCAGATTCTGCACGTTCTGATCCTGCAAAAGATCCCCGACGCGGTGATCCTGGCGTTGCTGTTCGTTCCTGCCGCCAGCCGCCGCTTCTTCGCCGTGCGCAAGTGAGATTTTAAGCGCGCGGAGTGGTAAACTCTGCGCCCTTAATTCGTCATCCTGAACTTCACGGTAATCTTCATGCATTGCGCTTTGTATACGGCGGGCACCTGCCGTTCCTGTCAGTGGCTGGAAAAGCCCTATCCGCAGCAACTGGCCGACAAACAGCATCACCTGCAATCGCTGCTGGCCGGGCGCGACGTCGCGCAGTGGCTGCAGCCGGTGGCAGGAGAGCTGAGCGCATTTCGCAATAAAGCCAAGATGGTGGTCAGCGGCAGCGTGGAGCGCCCGCTGCTCGGCATGCTGCACCGCGACGGCACGCCGGTCGATCTGAGCGACTGCCCGCTGTATCCCGCCGCCTTTGCGCCGATGTTTGCGGTGCTGAAAAGCTTTATCGCCCGTGCGGGCCTGACGCCGTATAACGTGGCGCGCAAACGCGGCGAGCTGAAGTACCTGCTGCTGACCGAAAGCACGCTCGACGGCGGCGTGATGCTGCGTTTCGTGCTGCGCTCGGAAACCAAGCTGGCGCAGCTGCGCGCCGCGCTGCCGTGGCTGCAGCAGCAGCTGCCGCAGCTCAAGGTGATCTCCGCCAATATTCAGCCGGTGCACATGGCGATCATGGAAGGGGAGCGCGAGATCGCGCTGACCGAACAGCAGGCGCTGGAGGAACGGTTCAATCAGGTGCCGCTGTTCATCCGCCCGCAAAGCTTCTTCCAGACCAACCCGCAGGTGGCCGCCGATCTGTATGCCACCGCCCGCGACTGGGTGCGGGCGCTGGGTATCGACAGCATGTGGGATCTGTTCTGCGGCGTCGGCGGTTTCGGCCTGCACTGCGCGCAGCCGCAAACGCGGCTGACCGGCATCGAAATCAGTGCAGAAGCGATCGCCTGCGCCCGCCAGTCGGCGCAGCGGTTAGGGCTGTTGCACGTCGATTTTCAGGCGCTCGATTCCACCCGCTTCGCCACCGCCGAAGGCCAGGTGCCGCAGCTGGTGCTGGTCAATCCGCCGCGGCGCGGCATCGGCCAGGCGCTGTGCGACTATTTGAGCCGAATGGCGCCGGACTATATTCTCTATTCCAGTTGCAACGCCGAGAGTATGGCGAAAGATATCGAGATGTTGCCGGGGTATCGCATCGAACGGGTGCAGCTGTTCGACATGTTCCCGCATACCGCGCACTACGAAGTGTTGACGCTGTTGGTGCGGCATTAAAGGCGCTTTTTGGCAGCCGTGTAAGCCGCTGAACGTTCGCGTTTGCCCACAGAAAGGACCAGAACCACGATCTCCGTCTCCATGATGCGATACACCAAACGAAAGCCTGAGGCTCTGAGTTTGATTTTGTAGCAATCAGGCAAACCGGCGAGTTTGTTGGCGGGGACGTGGGGATTCACCAACACGGATGCCAGCTTTTTTTGAACTGTTCCCGGATCGCCGGGGACAGTTTTTTAAATTCCTTCAGTGCGTGTTCTTCGAATTCAAGCTTATAAGTCATCCAAATTGACCTTAATGCGTTTGCCGTTCATCCGTGAACGAACGATTTCAGCGAGTTCGAGATCTTCCAGGTACTCCGCGATCGCCTCCCAGGTTTCCGGAGAGACGTAATATCCCGAAATCTTACCGTTGGTCAGGACGGCGACCGGTTGCCCTTGTGCCTCTTTAAGGGCGGCGTTGGGCGATTTTTTAAAATCGCTGATGCTGACTGCGGAGTCGGCGAGAATGGGTTGAACCGTCATGATGTTATCCTTGGTGCTAAATTCAGTATCAAATTTAGCACTAATCGGATGCGGTAGCAATCCGATGGAGCCGCCGAAGGAGGGCGACTCCACATGCGGACTTACTGCGGGAACCACTTGTCGTTGATGGCCTTGTAGGTGCCGTCGGCCTTGATGGCGTCCAGCGCGGCGTTCAGCTTGGCCAGCAGCGCCTGGTTGTCCGGGCGCACCGCGATGCCGAGACCGGTGCCGAAGTATTGCGCATCGGTGATGTGCTCGCCGACCGGCGCCAGCTGCGGGTTGGTTTTCAGCCACTCGTTCACCACGGCGGTGTCGCCGAACACGCCGTCGATACGGCCGTTTTTCAGCTCCAGAATGGCGTTCTGGTAGCTGTCGTAAGAGACGGTGTTAATCTCTGGGTGCTTGTCCTGCATGTATTTCTGGTGGGTGGTGCCGTTTTCCATGCCGAGCTTTTTGCCTTTCAGATCCGCCAGCGAGCTGAACTTGCCTTTTTGCGCGATCACGATCGCCGAGTTGGCGTAGTAAGGCTGGGTGAAAGCGACCTGTTTGCTGCGTTCCGGCGTGATGTCCATACCGGAAATCACCGCATCGTATTTCTTGAATTTCAGCGCGGCGATCAGGCTGTCGAACGCCTGGTTGGTGAAGGTGCACTGTGCCTGCATCTGCTTGCACAGCGCGTTGGCCAGATCGATATCGAAGCCGACGATCTGGTTGTTGGCGTCCAGCGATTCGAACGGCGGGTAGGTGGCGGAAGCGGCAAAGCGTATGGTCTCGGCCGCGGTGGCGTTAAAGGTGATCCCGGCCAACATCGTCGCGGCAAGCAGCAGTTTTTTCATGCGTAGAGCTCCTGTCTGAATCCTGAAAGTGATTATTCGCTATCGTTTGTTTTTACTGGTAATCGCCAGAGGTTTTTGCGCGTGCGTCTGCTGATAACCCTGCCACTGAGTGAATTAAAATGCAATATGAATGATTAAATATTGCGTGGGGGGGGTAAAAAAAGCCCCGCGCGATGGCGGGGCTCATGGGGGGAGGCGGCCTCAGTTGCGGCGCTCAAACGCCAGCGCGCGGCGCTCCACCAGCCGCATCAGCAGCGTCAGCAGGCCGTTGACGCACAGGTACACCAGGCCTGCGGCGCCGAATACCATGACGTCGTAGGTACGGCCATACATCAGCTGGCTGTAGCCCATCACCTCCATCAGCGTGATGGTGTAAGCCAGCGAGGTGCTTTTGAACACCAGCACCACTTCGTTGGAATAAGACGACAGCGCGCGCTTGAAGGCGAATGGCAGCAGGATGCGCAGCGTCTGCCGGCGCGACATGCCCAGCGCTTCGCACGACTGCCACTGCCCGGCGGGAATGGCGCGTACCGCGCCATAGAACAGCTGCGTGGTGTAGGCCGCGCTGTTCAGCGCCAGCGCTATCATCGCGCACAGCCAGGGCTGCGACAGCAGGTTCCACAACCACGGGTAGTCGCGGATCGCCGGGAACTGGCCGGGGCCATAGTAGATCAGGAAGATCTGCACCAGCAGCGGCGTGCCGGTGAACAGCGTCACGTAGATCTTGACCAGCGGCGTCAGGATTGGCGTTTTTAGCGTCAGGATCACCGTCAGCAGCAGCGACAGCAGCAGCGCGACGATCAGCGCGGCGACGGTCAGCGTCAGGCTGGTGTGCAACCCTTTGAGGATCTCCGGTAAATACTCAATCATCAGACCGGCCCCCGCTCAAAGCGCGTGGCGCGCAGCTCAATGCGTTTGATGACGTATTGGCTGAACAGCGTCACCAGCAGGTAGATGGCCGCCGCGATCACATACCAGGTAAAAGGCTCCTGGGTGCGGGTGGCGATGCTCTTGGTTTGCAGCATCAGATCGTTCACGCTGATCAGCGACACCAGCGCGGTGTCTTTCAGCAACACCAGCCACTGGTTGCCGAGGCCGGGCAGGGCGTGGCGCCACATCTGCGGCATGATCAGGCGAAAGAAGATCGCCGCCTTGCCGAGTCCCAGCGCCTGGCCGGATTCCCACTGCCCCTGCGGCACCGCTTTGAGCGCGCCGCGCAGCGTCTGCGAAGCGTAGGCGGAATAGAGCAGGGCCAGAGCGATCACCCCGCACAGGAACGGACTGACTTCGAAATTGTCTATCGCCAACTGAATCGGCAGCTGGAACAGACCGAGGTTGAGGGTAAAGCCGTCGGAGAGCATCAGCAGCAGCTGCGACGAGCCGAAATAGATAAACAGCACCACCAGGATTTCCGGCAGGCCGCGCAGCACGGTCACCCAGGCGGTGCCGAGCCAGCTGACCGCTTTCCAGCGGGACGATTCCCATACGGCGAACAGCATCGCCAGAATCAGCCCGAGGATCAGGGCGCAAACGGCAAGGCCGACGGTCATGCCGGCGGCGCTTGCTAAAGGTTGTAATTCATTCATCGGGGCGTATTACTGCTGGAACCATTTTTTGTAGATGGTTTCATAGGTCCCATCCTGCTTGATCTTGTCCAGAGCGGCGTTGAACTTGCCCTGCAGATCGGTGTTCTTCTGGCGCACCGCGATGCCGAGGCCGGTGCCGAAGTAGTCTTTATCCGTCACTTTGGCGCCCACTGCCGCCAGCGCGTCATTCTGCTTCAGCCATTCGTTGACCACCGCGGTATCGCCGAACACCGCATCAACGCGGCCGTTCTTCAGATCCAAAATGGCGTTCTGGTAGCTGTCGTAAGGCACGGTGGTGATTTCCGGGTGCTTGTCGGTCAGGTATTTCTGGTGGGTGGTGCCGTTTTGCACGCCCACTTTCTTGCCTTTCAGCGCCGCCACGTCGGCGATTTTGCCTTTCTGCGCGATGAACAGCGCCGAGTTATCGTAGTACGGCTTGGTGAACAGCACCTGCTTTTCACGCTCCGGCGTGATGTCCATACCGGCCATGACCGCATCGAAACGCTTGAATTTCAGGCTCGGGATCAGGCTGTCGAACGCCTGGTTGGTGAAGGTGCACTCGGCCTGCATCTCTTTGCACAGGGCGTTGGCCAGATCGACGTCAAAACCCTGAATCTTGTTGCCGGCGTCAATAAATTCAAATGGAGGATAGGAGGCTTCGGTAGCGAAACGGATGGTTTCGGCTGCGGAGGCGGAAACGCTGATGCCGGCCAGAACGGCGGCGATTATTAGTTTTTTCATCGCAAAATCCCCAAATTACAGCAAGTTAATTGTTAGTGTGATAAGTAGTTGGCAAACTCGGTGGTCCGCGGCTGCGTAAAGTGGCTGCTGTCGCCTTGCTCCACCACGTGGCCGTTTTCCATGTACACCACGCGGCTGGCGGTTTTGCGCGCCACTTCCACTTCGTGGGTGACGATCACCTGAGTGATGCCGGTGCCGGCCAGTTCGCGAATGATGCTGACGATCTGAGCGGTGATTTCCGGATCCAGCGCCGCGGTCGGTTCATCGAACAGCAGCACCTGCGGTTCCATCATCAGGGCGCGGGCGATCGCCACGCGCTGCTGCTGGCCGCCGGAAAGGTGCAGCGGGAAGCGATCGGCGAAGTCGGTCAGGCGCAGACGCTTGAGCAGCTTGTCGGCGCGCTCCATCGCCTGAGCCTTGGTCAGACCCAGCACGCGGCAAGGCGCTTCGATCAGGTTCTGAACCACGGTGAGGTGAGGCCACAGGTTGTATTGCTGGAAGACCATGCCGACGTTTTGGCGCAGTTCGCGGATGGCTTTCTCGCCCGGCGCCTGCTTGAAGTCGAATTGGTTGCCGGCGATCTGCAGTTGGCCCGAACGCGGCATTTCCAGCAGGTTCAGCACCCGCAGCAATGAACTTTTCCCGGCGCCGCTTGGGCCAAGCAGCACCAGGGTTTCCCCGGCTGGACAATCCAGCGTGATGTCAAACAGCGCCTGGTGAGCGCCGTAATAGCAATTGATACCGTTAAGTTGAATACTCATGCGCCAGAATTGAATAGACATTGATGCCGCAAATGTTAACTTCCACAGAATACTTATGCAATCTTTGTGCGTTAAAATTTATGAGTGTGCGGCGGGACAGTAAAAGATTAGCACAAGATACCGCGACTCAAGCCGAGGGAGGGGATTTGTGGTGCAGGCTGTGAGATCGGTAGCGAAATTTTTTCTATTGGACGAAATTTGAGCGGCTGGCGGCAGCGGGGATGACCGACGCGGCAAGCCCGCGTCGGCCGGGGTATCGCGGGTTACTGGTTTTCCAGCACCTGGCGTACGCTGCCGTTGGTGGCGTGCGCTGGAACATTCAGGTAGCGAATATCATCAACCACCCAGCAGGTGCCTTCGCGCACCATCAGCACTTCGTCCTGCCAGTTCACGGTGCTGTTGGCGTCTTTCTGGTAGCTCAAGTCAACGCGCAACGGGATGTTTTTCGCATCGGTGTTAGGAATGGTCGAGGCGCTGGCGACGGACGCGCTGCTTGGCCCCTGCGCATTGCCGGAGAACAGATCGCCGGTTATCCGATACTTGCCCGGGTTCTGGCCGGCGCTGACCAGATCCTGATACAGCACTTTGCTCAGGTAAGGTTGCAGCTGCGCCAGGCGGTTGCTGTCCGGCAGGCCGGCGCCCTGCTGGATGCGCAGATCATAGAACTTTTGCGCGACCGTATCCGGGCCGCCTTCCACACAGCTGCCGCTGCGGGTGCCGATATCCTTGTATGCCGGTTCCACCGTGGTACAGGCACTCAGCAGCAGCGCTAAGGGTAAAACAGCCGCAATCGTTTTTGTTTTCATCTTATTACCTTATGTGAAAGTCTCTACCATGAAGACCGATAGCTTACAGTATAAATGCGTTTTTTGGCCTTGCATTCGTACTGCGTGCCATTGATTAAGCGAACATAACGCCAATCTTCTGGTCATAGATACGTTGAATTAATCAAACAAGGAATTCTGATGCAGCTTTCAACTACCCCGACCCTGGAAGGGTTTACCATCACCGAATACTGCGGCGTCGTGACCGGCGAAGCGATCCTCGGCGCCAACATTTTTCGTGATTTCTTCGCCGGCGTGCGCGATATCGTCGGCGGCCGTTCGGGCGCCTACGAGAAAGAGCTGCGCAAGGCGCGCTTGATCGCGTTCGAAGAGCTGGAAGATCAGGCGAAAGAGCTGGGCGCCAACGCGGTGGTCGGCATTGATATCGATTATGAAACCGTTGGCAAAGACGGCAGCATGCTGATGGTGACCGTCAGCGGCACCGCGGTGAAAGTGAGCCGCTAACGCTATTCTCCGCGCCCCGGCCGTTCTGCCGGGGCGACGTCCTCTTGCTTTATCCCACCTTGTGCTGCTCGGCGATCGGGCGATGCTCCTGCGGTTTCACCGGCGCCGGCTCCTGGCGATGCTGTATCGGCTGAACGGACGGCTGATGGATCTGCGGCGCCGGGGCCGGATGCGGCATGACGCGTTCTTGCGGCATCGGCGTCGGGCGCACTGGCGCCGGTTCGCGTACTAACGGCTGAGCCACGTGCGGCGCCATCTGCACCTGTGGCCGCACGGCGGATTGATGCACTGGCGCGGCGGTCTGCATCGGATGCGTCTGTACCGGAGCCGCATGCACGGCCATCGGTTGCTGCGCGTGAGGCGCTGCCGGCGCGGCATGCGTGAACGTTGGCATGCTCATCGGCTGCTGTACATGGGGTGCGTTGACCGATTGTTGCACGTGCGGCGCGGCCGCTACCGGTTGGGTATGCGCAAAGTTCGGCATGGTCATCGGCGCATGGGCCACAGGCGCGACGCGCGGCTGTTGCGGCGCCGCGTTCGGCGTCGATTGATTGAAGCGCGGCGTCGGCGCGGCGGGGGGCGTATTGTAGTTGTTCACCGTGCTGGTGGTGCTGCGATTCACATTATTGACGTTGTTATATTGGTTGATGTTGGTGACGCGATTCACCACGGTGGTGGAATGCGACACGTAGGGCGCATTACGGTAGACCACCGGCTGGCGCCGATCGTCCCAGCGCATATCCCAGTTGTGCCAGCCGCTGTTGTGTTGGTTGAGCAAAGATGCGACCGCGATGCCGACGCCGAAGCTGATCACGCCGGCTGCCAGCATGTCGCCGCCGCTGTAGCCCGAAGGCTGATACTGATAGCTTGGATAAGCCTGGATCGGCGTGCCGTAGGCCACCCAGGGATCGTAATGCGGAACGTAAACCGTATCCGGCTGGCTGGGCTCGATGACGATGGTTTCGCCCGGCGCCGCCACCACGCTCTGGCGATAGGACTGCTGCTCAACGTAACGGGTGGTGGGAGCCACGACGATGCGCTGCTGCGGGGTGTTTTTCAGCGTACCCTGGCTGGCCGCCCGCTGGCGCATCACCTGAATGGCGTTCATCACGTCGGTGGGATCGTTGAGGTAGGCGCTGCCCAGGGCGGTGGTCCAGGGGATGTTCTTCGCCATCTGATCGAGCACGTCGGGGAATTGTACCAGGCCGCGTACGCTGGGATCCCAGGGCTGAGCGTCGGCCGCCGAGCTGAGCGCCGCCGGTTGCAATCCGCGGTTTTGCGCCAGCCAGGCATCCGCGGCGCTGATTTGGTCAGGGTAACCCGCGCCGGCCAACACTTGCGCCAGCAGTTTGTCGGGGAACAGCGCCACCGGGCTGACCAATTGGTAAAGCTGATCGGCGGTCAGCGGCGTATAGGCCGGTGTACTGGCATTGGCGGCGGGAGCGGCCGGGGGCGGTGTGCTCCCGCCCATCGCACCGGCGACTTTTTGCTGATCGCAGCCGCTGAGCGGCAGCATGGCGGCACAGAGCAACCAGGACAGATAGCGTGGCGTGAACATGTTCGACTCCGCTCTTTCAGCGCAGATGATACTTTGAGACTATCATGGGCGGGAGAGGCCGCCAGTCGGGAGAAATACTCGCTTGCATATCGGCGCTATCTGTCATCATTTCTCGATGAGCGTGATGATTGGATACAGGTTAATCGCGTTACGTTACATCTTTCACGGACGATAATCAGGAGGATAAGTGAAAATTTGGCCAGGGATTATCGCCGCCGCGCTGTTGGCGGGGTGCCAAAATCCACAGCAGGATACGCTCGTCGATCGCGGCGCTTACCAGCTCGAAACCCTGCATCAGGCACAGGGCGCCGATCAGCGCATCCGGTTTTTGGTGATGCACTACACGGCGGAAGACTTCCATTCATCGCTGAAAACGCTGACCGACGAGCACGTCAGCGCCCATTATCTGCTGCCGGCGCACCCACAGTGCGAGCACGGCAAACCGACGGTGTACCGGTTGGTGCCGGAGGCGATGCGCGCCTGGCATGCCGGCACCAGCGCCTGGCGCGGCCGCAGCAACCTCAACGACACCTCGATCGGCATCGAAATCGTCAACAAGGGCTTCACCCGCAGCATGCTGTTCACCCACTGGCAACCTTATACGGCGGAGCAGATCGCCGTGCTGATCCCGCTGAGCCGCGACATTATCCAACGCTATGGCATCCAGCCGCAGGACGTGGTGGGGCACAGCGATATCGCGCCGCAGCGCAAACAGGATCCCGGCCCGCTGTTCCCCTGGCGGCAGCTGGCGCAGGCCGGCATCGGCGCCTGGCCGGATGAACGGGACGTGCAGCGTTTGCTGGCGGGGCGCGATCGCCATGCGCCGGTACCGATGGCGCCGCTGCTCGAAAAGCTGGCGCGTTACGGTTACGCGATAGACCCGTCGTGGGATGCGCGGCAGCAGCGCAACGTGCTGGCGGCGTTTCAGATGCATTTCCGGCCCGACGATGTGCGCGGCGAGCCGGATGCAGAAAGTGAAGCGATTGTCGATGCGCTGCTGGTGAAGTACGGCGCGGCGCGTTGATTACAGGCCGTGCAGCTTACCGTGGTCTTTCAGCCAGCGGGCGGTGCGCGCGATGCCTTCTTCCAGCGAGACGATGGGCTGATAGCCCAGCTCTTGCTGTGCACGAGTGGTATCGAGCGTGAGGTCGAAGTTGAGTTTGGCGACGCCGTAGTGGGTCAGCACCGGCTCCTTTTCGCTTTTGCTGCCCAGACGCTCCATGCCGCGCGCCATCATATCGAGCATCGGATAGGGGACGGAGCGGATATGGCACTTCATGCCCAAATCGTCGATCAGCTGCTGCACCACGGTGCGTAGCGGGCGCGGCTGCTGGTTGGTGATGTTGTAGGCACGGCCGGACGGCGTATCTTCTTTTAGCGTCGCCAGCCACATGGCGTGCACCGCATTCTCCAGATAGGTCATGTCCACCATTGCCGCGCCGCCGCGCGGCAGCAGCAGGTTGCCGTAGCGTTTGATCATCTGCAACAGCCGCGGCAGCATCACTTTGTCGTGCGGCCCGAACAGCCCCTGTGGGCGCAGAATGGTGAAATGGGTCTGCGGATTGGACAGCGCCAATTGCTGGATCACCTGCTCGCCGGCGGCCTTGCTGCGCGCGAACTCGTTGGCGTAGCGCTGCGGGCGAAAGTCTTCGGTCACGTTGCGGTGATGATGGTAATCGAAATAGATCGCCGGGGAAGAGATGTGAATGAACTGCGCCACGCCGTAGGCCGCCGCCCATTCGCCGAGGCGGCGGGTGGCGCGGACGTTGGCCAGTTCGAAGGCTTCTTCGGTGCCCCAGGGGGAGGTAAAGCTGGAGCAGTGCCACAGTACGTCGACGTCGGCCAGCATCGCCTTGGCCTGCGAAGAGATCAGGTTGGTGAGATCGGCATGAATGAACTCCGCGCCCATTTTTTCCAGCAGGCTGCCCATCGCCTGGTTGCGACCGGTGGCGCGCACTTTGATGCCCTGGCGACGCAGATATTCAACGGCGTTACGGCCTAACCCACTGGTTGCACCGGTGACCAATACCTTCATAACGGACTCTATTCTCACCCAAAATCGGAATACCGGCGGGCGCTTACGGCGCTCCCAGCAAATAAGATGCCATTCTTCCGTGATTTCGTGCGCTATGCAATCGGAAAGCCCCGAAGCACAGCGGCAAACTGTGCGGTTGATCGACAAATGAACGGCGTTCAGCGCTGTTGGCGGTCCAGGCTCTCGGCCAGCGTCGCGATGCGCTTCGCCATGCCGCGAAAAATGAACAGGTGTGCGGGCATCATGGCGAACCAATACAGCAGCCCGCTGAAGCCGGCCGGATGCCACCAGGCGCGCACGTCCAGCGTGCGGCGATCGCCGTGATCGGTGATGGTGAAGCTCAGCCGCCCCAGCCCCGGCGCCTTCATGCCGAACAGCAGCGCCAGTTGCCGCAGCGGCTTCAGCGTGATGACTTTCCAGCCGTCGATCTCGTCGCCCAGCGCCAGGGTCGCGCGCGCCGGGCGGCCATAGACCACCCCGTTGCCGATCATGTCGTCCATACGGGCGCGGATGCGCCACAGAATATTGGCGTAGAAATAGCCTTCTTCGCCCCCCAACTGCTGCACCGTTTGCCACAGGGCCTCGCGGGTGGCGGCGGTGTCCAGCGAACAACCGGCCTGTTTCGGATAGTAACCGTAGCCGGGGCGCCAGCGGGCCCGCGCCGCCGGATCGTAGCCCCAGTCGGCGGAATCGACCACCTCCTGTTCGCGCTGCAGCGTGGCGGTGACCGCTTGATCAAAGGTGTGCAGCCGCTGCGGGATCAGGGCCTGCAGCGGCCGGCCGTCGGCGGGCAGATCGTGCTTCAGCCCCTGGATCAGCGCGCGAGCGATCGGCGTCGGCACCGAGGTGATCAGGCTGATGAACCACACTGAAATCAGCCGCGTCGGCAGAGGGATCGGGATCAGCCAGCGCCGCTTGCCGCTGATGGCGATAAAGCGTTTGAACATATCCTGATAGCTGAGGTATTCCGGCCCGGCAACGTCGAAGATGCGGTGCTCCTGCGCCGGGTGTGCCAGCAGATCGGCCAGATAAACCAGCAGGTTCTCCAGCGCCACCGGCGACGACTTCGAACGCACCCAGCGCGGCGGCGTCAGCACCGGCAGGTTATAGACCATGTCGCGCATCACTTCGAACGCCGCCGAGCCGGGGCCGACGATGATGCCGGCGCGCAGCTCGGTGACCGGCACGCCGCTCTGGCGCAAGATCTCGCCGGTCAGGCGGCGGGCCGCCAGGTGCGGTGAGCTGTCGTCGTTAGGCTGCAGCGCGCCGAGAAAGATCACCTGTTTAACGCTGGCATGGCGCAGCGCGTCACGCAGGTTTTCCGCCGCCTGGCGCTCCTTCTCGATAAAATCGTCGCCGTCGCCCATCGCATGCACCAGATAGTAAAGCGTATCGATTTCCCACAGCGCCGCGCTCAGAGTTTCCGGGCGATATAGATCGGCATACAGGCAGTTGACCTGCGGCCAGTTCCGCTCCTGCAGCCACTCGATGCGCCGCGCGGCGGCGGTAATCTGGTGCCCCTGTTCGATCAGGTGCGGGATCAGGTTCTGGCCTATATAGCCGCTGGCTCCAAGAACCAGTACGCGTTGGGGTGTCATCGGGCCGCCTTGTGCGGTAGAGGATTGGCTGAACGACAGGATGCCAAATTCAGGGTTTAAATGCACTTTTTGTATGGGTATAAGCCGGTTGCATCCATCCTGGCACAGGTTCACACTACGCGCCCCTTATCGAACGAAAAACCGGTTGCCATGAAGCTCAATGTGATTTGTTACGCCCTGCTGGGCCTGGCGCTGGTCGCCAGCCTGTTCTCGCTGCATCCGGTGTGGATGTGGTTGCTGTTGGCCAACCTGTTGACGTTTCTGATCTACGGCGGCGATAAGCTGGCGGCGCGCAAAGGGTGGCGACGGGTGCCGGAGGCGACGCTGTTGCTGTTCGGCGCGCTGGGTGGATGGTTGGGCGCACTGGCGGCACAGCAGCTGTTTCGCCATAAGACCCAGAAGCAGCCGTTTAAAACCTGGTTCATCCTCAGCGTGGCGCTCAATCTGGCGGTGGTGATGGGGCTGTGGTACTGGGTTTATGGCCGCTGGATTTTCTGATGGTGGGGCGCGGCCTGCGCCCCTGGCGATCAGGCGTGCTGCCGGAGGAATTCCCGCCACAGCTCAACTACCCGCTGCAGATCCTGACGGCTGACGTCGAGGTGGGTCAGAATGCGTGTCAGCGGGCCGCTGCTGATCAGCACGCCACGTTCGCGCATCCACGGACCGAGTTTGGCCGCCAGCGCCGGCGGTTGGCGCAGGTACAGCACGTTGGTCTGCGCGCCGGGTTCGGCGATCTCTACGCCGATCTGCCGCAGCTGTTGCTCCAGCCAGACCGCGTTGTCATGGTCTTCGCGCAGCCGCGCGACGTTATGCTCCAACGCGTAAAGACCGGCCGCCGCCAGGATGCCGGCCTGACGCAGCCCGCCGCCCGTCATCTTGCGCCAGCGCAGCGCGCGCTGAATAAAGGCCTCGCTGCCGCACAGCAGCGATCCGACCGGCGCGCTCAATCCTTTTGACAGGCAAATGGTGAAGGTGTCGCAGTATTGCACGATCTCTTTCAGCGGCAGGTTCAGCGCCACGGCGGCGTTAAAGATGCGTGCGCCGTCGATATGCAGCGTCAGCTGCCGCTCGCGGGTAAATTGCCACGCCTGCTGCAGGTAGGCCTGCGGCAAAACTCGGCCGCTGATGGTGTTTTCCAGGCTCAGCAGCCGAGTGCGGGCGAAGTGGATATCGTCGGGTTTGATGGCGGCGGCGAGCTTGTCCAGCGGCAGCGTGCCGTCCGCGTCAGCCTCGATTGGCTGTGGCTGGATGCTGCCCAGCACCGCTGCGCCGCCGGCCTCGTATTTATAGTTGTGCGCCTGTTGGCCGACCAGATACTCGTCGCCGCGCTGGCAGTGGCTCAGCAGCGCCACCAGGTTGGCCTGGGTGCCGCTGGGAAAAAACAGCGCCGCCTCTTTGCCCGACAGGCGCACCGCCTCGGCCTCCAGCGCGTTGACCGTCGGGTCATCGCCGTAGACGTCGTCGCCGACCTCTGCCTGAGCCATCGCCTGGCGCATGGCGGCGCTGGGGCGGGTGACGGTGTCGCTGCGTAGATCGATAAGCATAGGGTTCCTGGAATATAAGGGAGAGGAAAAGGGTACATGGCATCATATACCCTTTATTTCACCGGGGCAGCTTGCTTAGCGCAGCCAGTTGGTTTTCGCCAGCTCGACAACTTCGTCGCCGCGGCCGTTGATGATGGCGCGCAGCATGTACAGGCTGAAGCCTTTCGCCTGTTCGAACTTGATCTGCGGCGGCATCGCCAGCTCTTGCTTGGCGGTGACCACGTCCAGCAGCGCCGGGCCGGGATGCGCCAACATCTCCTGCAGCGCGCCGTCCAGATCCGACGCTTTTTCCACGCGGATGCCCTTGATGCCAGCGGCGTTGGCGATCGCCGCGAAGTCCGGATTATGCAGGTCGGTGCCGTCGGTCAGGTAGCCGCCCGCCTTCATCTCCATCGCCACGAACCCCAGCACGCTGTTGTTGAACACCACGATCTTCACCGGCAGCTTGAGCTGCGCCAGCGACAGGAAATCCCCCATCAGCATGGTGAAGCCGCCGTCGCCGCACATGGCGATCACCTGTTTATCCGGCGCGGTGGCCTGGGCGCCGATCGCCTGCGGCATGGCGTTGGCCATCGAACCGTGGTTGAACGAACCGAGTAGGCGGCGCTTGCCGTTCATTTTCACGTAGCGGGCGGCCCACACCGTCGGCGTGCCGACGTCGCAGGTGAAGATGGCGTCGTCGCTGGCGTAGTGGCTGAGCTGCTGCGCCAGATATTGCGGATGGATCGGCTGGTCATCGTTGGCGGTCGCCAGCCCGTCGAGCTCCTTGCGCGCGTTGCGATAGTGCTCCAGCGCCTTGTCGAGGAATGCCCGGTCGCGCTTGGGCTCCAGCTGCGGCAGCAGGGCGGTGAGGGTGGTGTGGATATCGCCCACCAGCGCCATGTTGACCGGGCAGTGCGCGCCGATGCTGCCGGGGTTAATGTCGATCTGAATGATGTTGGCGTTAGTGGGGTAGAACGCGCGATAGGGGAACTGGGTGCCGAGCAGCACCAGCGTGTCGGCGTTCATCATCGCGTGGTAGCCGGAGGAGAAACCGATCAGCCCGGTCATGCCGACGCTGTAGGGGTTATCCCACTCGATATGTTCTTTGCCGCGCAGCGCGTGCACCACCGGCGCTTGCAGCAGCTCGGCCAGCTTGACCACTTCATCGTGCGCGCCGGCGCAGCCGCTGCCGCACATCAGGGTGATGTTCTTCGCCTTGTTCAGCGTTTCCGCCAGCTTGTTCAACTCGCTCATCGGCGGCTGCACCAGCGGCAGCGCCGGGGTATGCCAGGTCAGCGTCGCGTCTTCCGGCGCCATGCGCAGCGCCACGTCGCCCGGCAAGACGACCACTGAAACGCCGCGGTTGAGGATCGCCTTGCGCATGGCGATCTCCAGCACGCGCGGCAGCTGTTCCGGGTTGGAGACCAATTCGCAATAGTGGCTGCATTCGCGGAACAACTCCTGCGGATGGGTTTCCTGGAAGTAGCCGCTGCCGATTTCGCTGGAAGGAATGTGTGCGGCGATCGCCAGCACCGGCACATGGTTGCGGTGACAGTCGAACAGGCCGTTGATCAGATGCAGGTTGCCGGGGCCGCAGGAACCGGCGCACACCGCCAACTGGCCGGTGAGCTGGGCTTCGGCACCGGCGGCGAAGGCGGCCACCTCTTCATGGCGGGTGCCCAGCCATTCGATGGTGCCCATGCGGTGCAGGCTGTCGCTCAGGCCGTTGAGCGAATCGCCGGTTACGCCCCAAATGCGTTTTACGCCGGCTTGATCCAGCGTTTTGGCGATCAGTGTGGCTACGGTTTGCTTCATGGTTCCCCCAAACATGGTTTGAAAAACGATGTGTACTCGATCCGGTGAGTGTCAGCAGAACAACTGCAAGCATAGCTTACCGGCTGTGGACGAGATGCGGTCAGGAAGGGTAAAGAGCGTAGGACGGGAAGCAGTGTAACCGGGCTGGCCACGGGGAACTTGCCGATAAATGCCCCATCGCGGCGATGGGGCCAGGGGATCACGCCAGGGTGACGTCACCCTGCAGCTGGCAACTGCAGGCCAGCACGTAGCCTTGCGCTATCTCTTCCGCGCTTAGCGTCATGGTGCTGGTGGTGGTGTAGTCGCCCTCGAGGATGCGGGTTTTGCACGAGCCGCACACCCCGGCGCGGCAGGCGGCGTTGACCGGCAGGGCATTGGCCTCCATCGCCGCCAGCAGTGTGCTGCCGACCGGCACGCGGAATTCACGCAGCGGGCGCGCGGCGCGCAGCGTCAGCCCTTCGGTGGCGTCGGCCTGCGCCGTCGGCGTGTGGAACTGCTCTTTATGGAAATGCTCGGCCGGCACGCCGAGCCGGCGACAAAGCTGCTCCACCTGATCCATGTAGGGCGCAGGGCCGCAGGTCATCACCGTGCGTTCGGCGATATCCGGTGCCGCCTGCCGCAGCGTCTGTTCATCGATACGGCCGCTGAGGTAGCCGGGTTGCAGATCCTGCTCGGCCATCAGCGTCAGGCGCAGCTGTGGATGGGCGGCACACAGCGCGCGCCATTGATCGGCGAAAATCGTGTCGGCGGGGGTGCGTACGTTAAAGATCACGGCGATATCGCAGGCCGGACGGTTGGCGGTCAGCCAGCGGCACATCGAGACGATCGGCGTCACGCCGCAGCCGGCGGCCAGCATCAGATAACGATCGGCTGGGTGGCGCTCGCAGCTGAATTCGCCCTGCGCGTCGGACAGCCACAGCGTGTTGCCGGGCTTGACCTCTTGCGTCAGCCAGCGCGATCCGACGCCGTCCGGCAGGCATCGCACGCTGATGCTGAGAAAACGGCTCTGGCCAGGCGAGGAGGAGAGCGTATAGGCGCGCAACGTCTCCTCGCTGTTGCGAATGCTGACCAGCGCGAACTGGCCAGCCTGGTAAGGGTAGAAAACGTCGCAGATCAGGTTCAGCGTCCAGACGTCGGCGGTTTCACGCTGGATGGAATGCACCTGCATGCGGTTCGGGCAAAGCGGTGTGGGTTGAGTCATCGGGGCACCTCAAAAAACAAAGGGGCCGGCGCAGGCGGCCCCATAACGTAACGGCATCAGGCGAGCAGCGCTGCAATATCCTGCTCGACGGTGGTGATCGGACGCAGGCCGAATTTCTCGTTGAGGATCGCCATCAGGTTGTCGGTCAGGAAGCCCGGCGCGGTCGGGCCGGTGACGATGTTTTTCACTCCCAGCGACAGCAGCGTCAGCAGAATGACGATCGCCTTCTGTTCAAACCACGACAGCACCAGGCTGAGCGGCAGCTCGTTGACGCTGCAGCCGAGCGTATCCGCCAGCTTGACCGCCAACATGATGGCGGAGTAGGCGTCGTTGCACTGGCCGACGTCCAGCAGGCGCGGCAACCCTTCCAACGTGCCGAAGTCCAGCTTGTTGAAACGGTACTTGCCGCAGGCCAGCGTCATGATCAGGCAGTCTTGCGGCACGCTGCGGGCGAAGTCGGTGAAGTAGCTGCGCTCGTCGCGGCTGCCGTCGCAGCCGCCGACCAGGAAGACGTGGCGCAGTTTTTTCTGCGACACCAGGTCGATGACCGTGTCGGCGGCGTTCAGCAGCGTCTGGCGGCCGAAACCGACGGTGATCAGATGCTCGATCTCGGTATAAGGGAAACCGTTCATGCCCTGCGCCTGGCGGATCACGGCGCCGAAGTCGTCGCCTTCCAGATGATTGACGCCTGGCCAGCCGACGATGCTGCGGGTCCAGATGCGATCGCCGTAGTTGCCGACGTTAGGATCGATGATGCAGTTGGAGGTCATCACGATCGGGCCGGGGAATTTGGCGAATTCCGTTTGCTGGTTTTGCCAGCCGCTGCCGTAGTTGCCCACCAGATGCTTGAATTTTTTCAGTTCCGGATAGCCGTGCGCCGGCAGCATTTCGCCGTGGGTGTAGACGTTGACGTTTTGCCCTTCGGTTTGCTCGAGCAGCATGCGCAGATCTTTCAGATCGTGGCCGGAAATCAGAATAGCTTTCCCGGCCACCGGGCGCACGTTGACCGCGCTGGGCTGCGGATCGCCGTAGGCTTGGGTTTCACCGCGATCGAGGATCGCCATCACGTTGAAGTTCATCTTGCCGATGCCCATGGCGTTGTTCAGCAGGGTGTCGACGTCGCGCGGCTGGGTGCCGAGCCAGGCCATAAAGGCGTGGTAGTCGGCATAGAGTTGCTCGTCGAACTGGCCGAGCACGTGCGCGTGTTCCATATAGGCCGCCGCGCCTTTCAGGCCGTACAGGCACAGCATGCGCAAACCGTGTACGTCGTCGCCTACCTCGGCCTTGTCGCTGTTGAGGGCAAACTGCGCTGCCTGTTGCAGCAGCGCAGGCATATCGTCACCGGCCAGCTGCAGCGCCGCCATCGGGTGATCGACGCGTACGCCGGCGTCCAGCAGCCGGCAACGGGCGGCCAGCGAATCGCGCAGCAGCAAGGTTTCGCGCGCGTAGCCGATGATGCGCTGGGAGTCGAAGTTGACGTTGGTCAGGGTGGAGAAGAAGGCGCGCGGGGCGAAGCTGTCGATCTCGTGGTCGACGATGCCCAGCGAACGCGCCTGCAGCGCCCAGGCGGAGAGCCCCTGCAGCGCCGCCACCAGCAGATCCTGCAGATCGGAGGTTTCCGCCGTTTTGCCGCACATGCCCTGAGCATACGCGCAGCCGTTGCCTGCCGGGGTACGGATGGTTTGTTCACATTGCACACAGAACATAGTCGCTTCCTTTTATTTTTAAAGTTGCATTTATAATGCTTGTTTAAAAGCATAGATCGGCGATCGGGGTTGCAAAAGGCTTTTGTGCGACTACTGCGGGCAAGTTTGATTTAGCGCAATTTTGCCGTGCGGATGGGAATTATTACGCTTTGGGGGCCGGCCGGCCCCCAGGGAAAAGGATCAGGAGAACAGGGCGATCAGCACCGGCGCCAGCAGGCTCAGCAGGAAGCCGTGTACGATGGCGGGCGGCACCATGTCCAGCCCGCCGCTGCGCTGCAGCACCGGCAGGGTGAAGTCCATCGAGGTGGCACCGCACAGGCCGAGGGCGGTGGAACGGCTGCGGCGTACCAGCGTCGGGATCAGCATGATCGCCACCAGCTCGCGCGCCAGATCGTTGAAGAATGCGGCGCTGCCCATCACCGGGCCGTAGGCGTCGGTAATCAGAATACCCGATAGCGAATACCAGCCGAAGCCGGAGGCCATCGCCAGCCCGGCCTTGACCGGCAGCCCCAGCAGCTGAGCCGCCAGCGCGCCGCCGGCCAGCGACGCGACGGTCACCACCAGCGCCACCAGCGTGCCGCGGCGGTTGAGCACGATCTGGCGCAGCGTCATGCCGCTGTTACGCAGCTGAATGCCGACCAGCAACAGCAGGAAGATCAGCGCATATTCGCTGCCTTTATGGGCGAACTGCAGCCATTGCCACTGCGTCAGGCCGAGCAGGAAGCCGCCGAGCACCACGCCGCACAGCTTGAGCGACTCCAGCGCCATGTGCACGCGTGAAGGTAACTTTTCCTGTTTATGGCTGCTGCGCCACGGCATGCGCCGCTCCAGCAGCGCCAGCAACAGCAGGTTGGCGCAGAGAATACAGAAGAAGAACACCGCGCTGTACTGGAAGATCAGCACCAGGTTGCTGCTGAGATCCTCCATAAACGCCAGGCTGATACCCATGAAAAACAGGATCACGTACACCATCCAGCTGAGCAGCCGGTTGATCAGCACCAGCAGCGGGCGATGGCGTAAGGGAATGAGGTAACCGACAATCAGCGGTAACAGAATAATCAACAGTCCTGAATACATGGTGCAGCTTGTGTCCTTGAATTTTGAAACGCGCCGAACGGCGGCGAGGAGCACACGCTAACCAAAAGCCCGGCCGGAGTAAAGCGGCAGATTTGACGTTGGCCGCTTGACCTGCAAGGGGTTTTTTGACCATGCTCTGTGAAGGTCACCTCATTGAAGAGGCGACGGCGCGCACGGGAGGCGGCGGATGTTCTTGGAGCGTATCGAAATTGTAGGTTTTCGCGGCATTAACCGGCTGTCCCTGATGCTGGACGACAACACGCTGTTGCTCGGTGAAAACGCCTGGGGTAAATCCAGCTTGCTGGATGCGCTGACGCTGTTGCTGGCGCCGGAGCAGAAGCTGTACCGGTTTGAAGCGCACGATTTCCATTTCCCCCCCGGTGAAGAGTCGGCCAAAGAGCGCCACCTGCAGGTGGTGTTCACCTTCTGCGAAAAAGACATCGGCCATGCGCACCTGCCGCGCTATCGCCACCTGACGCCGCTGTGGGTCAAGGGCGAAGATGGCCTGAGCCGCATTCATTACCGCTGCGAGGGCGAGCTGGAAGACGACGGCACGGTGTGCACCTGGCGCGGTTTTCTCGACGCAGACGGCAATGCCTTTCAACTGCACCATATCGAACAGCTGGCGCACGCCATCATCCGCATCCACCCGGTACTGCGCCTGCGCGACGCGCGCTTTATTCGCCGCCTGCGCCCCAGCAGCCTCGGGGATGAACGCAAACCCGATACCCAAGCGCTGGCGCAGCAGTTGGATCAGCTGACGCGCGAGCTGGTGCGCAATCCGCAGAAGCTGACCAACGGCGAGCTGCGTCAGGGGCTGGCGGCCATGCAGCAGTTGCTGGAGCACTACTTCGCCGAGCAGAGTTCGCAGGTGGCGCGGCCGCGCCGTCGCGGCGGCGAACCGGAGCAGGATGCGTGGCGTGCGCTGGATGGCATCAACCGCATGGTGGCCGAACCGAACAGCCGCAGCATGCGTCTGATCCTGCTGGGGATGTTTTCCACCCTGTTGCAGGCGAAGGGCGACGTCAAGCTGGATCCCCATGCCCGCCCGCTGCTGCTGGTGGAGGACCCGGAAACTCGCCTGCACCCGATCATGCTGTCGGTGGCCTGGGGGCTGCTCAATCAGCTGCCATTGCAGCGCATCACCACCACCAACTCCAGCGAACTGGTGTCGCTGGTACCGGTGGAGCACGTGTGCCGGCTGGTGCGTGAGTCGGGGCGGGTCGCAACCTATCGTCTCGGGCCGCGCGGGCTGAGCGCCGAAGACGGACGGCGTATCGCGTTTCACATCCGTTTCAATCGGCCGTCGTCGCTGTTCGCCCGCTGCTGGCTGCTGGTGGAAGGCGAGACCGAAGTGTGGCTGCTGAACGAGCTGGCGCGCCAATGCGGCTACCATTTTGAGGCGGAAGGGGTGAGGGTCATCGAATTCGCCCAGTGCGGCCTGAAGCCGCTGTTGCGCTTCGCCCGCCGCATGGGCATCGAGTGGCATGCGCTGGTGGACGGCGATGAGGCGGGTAAAAAATACGCCAACACCGTACGCAGCCTGCTGGACAATCATGAAGACAACGAACGCGATCGACTGACCGCGCTGCCGGCGCCGGACATGGAGCACTTCATGTTCCGCGAAGGGTTCGGCCCGGTCTATCACCGGATGGCGTCGGTGCCGCTCAACGCGCAGATGCCGGTGCGTAAGGTGATCCTGAAAGCGGTTCATCACTCGTCGAAGCCGGATCTGGCGATCGAGGTCGCGATGCAGGCCGGCGAATGGGGCACGGATTCGGTGCCGCCGCTGCTGAAGAAAATGTTCTCACGGGTGATCTGGCTGGCGCGCGGCCGGGCAGACTGACGGCCCGCCGGGCGTTATCGGGCGCAGAAATGCGCCGCTAATCCCTGTTCCAACTCGTCCAGCAGCTGATAGCGGCGGCGATACTCGGCGCGCTTCTTGCTGGCAATCTCTTCGATCGGCTTGCGGGCGATACGCTCGGGCAGGAGGAAATAGCCGCTGTCGAGCGGTTTCGCGCCCATCGACAGCCAGAACTGATCGTAATCGGCGTGCAGCTTGTCCTTCTTCTTACTCTGGTAACGCCAGTTTTGATAGATATGGGTAGCGTTGCCGACCGCCATAATCTGGCGGATGCCGAGGTGCCGCGCCAGCGTGCAGATGCCTTCCAGCACCAGCCGTTTGGGGAACAGGCCGTGACACTCTTTGGTGGTGTGCTGGATCTCGGCGTGCGGCACCTCATGGTTTGCGCCCTGCAGGCCGCCGATGAACAGCGTCGGCTGCTGCTGATAATGCATCAGCGCAAAGGTGATCTCTGCCAGCATCACGCCGTTGGCGTTGCGCAGCAGCAGCGTGGCTTCCCCTTCCTTATTCAGCTTGTCGATCGCCGCCAGTTCCAGCGTGATCGGCGCTTCGTTCTTGCCCATTGCGCTGGCCAACACGAAAGACTGCGGGCCGAGGTGGCCGAGACGCATCTTCAGCGGCATGCGCTGTACGATAAGATCGTAATGATCGCGCAGGGCGAACAGGCATTCGATCTTGCTCATGTTGGCCGCCAGGTAGGGGCGATGCAGTTTGCACGGCAGGTTCGGCTGCGCGCTCAGGATCTCTTCCAGCAGCGGGTTGCTGGCCAGGGTGTTGAGCAGGCCGCTGGTGGTGCGCCAGTTGAGCAGCGAACGGCCGAGAAACTTCAGGCGAAACGAGGTTTTTTTCCAGGCATTGCTCGGCGCCATTTCGCCATTGATCAGCGCCGTCATCAGTTGCCAGCCGTTAAGCGACTGGGCGGAGGCGAGTGGGTAGCTGAGCTGTGACATGATGAAATCCTTGGCTTGTGTTGAATGGCGCTATTTCATCAAGGCTTCACTAAACGGGAGTTCAATGCCGAACTGTAACCAAGCGTGTCTCCACATTGTGTTGAGCTAAGGTTTAGTTATTCCCTACGTTGCATGCTAATTTAGCTCCGCCGCCGCAAGGGGCGGCCGATATTCACAAGCACAGGCAGGTCAATTTTGACAGGGTTTAAAGGACATAAACGCCGCTGGATACTCGTTCTGGCGGTCATTGCGGCGATTGCCGCGGCGGCCGTTTGGCACTTTCGCCATCCGGCGCCAACCGATTTCAAAACGGTGAAAGCGAGCAAACGCGATCTGCAGCAGAACGTGTTGGCGACCGGCCAGCTGGACGCGGTGCGTAAGGTCGACGTCGGCGCGCAGGTTAGCGGGCAGTTGGAAAAGCTGTATGTCGAGATCGGCGACAAGGTGAAAAAAGGCCAGTTGCTGGGGGTTATCGATCCGCAACAGGCACAGAACAGCATTCGCGAAGGCGAGGCGACGCTGCGCGAACTGCATGCGCAACTGCTGCAGGCACAGGCCGAGCAGCAATTGGCGGCTGTCACGCTGCAGCGCAACCAGGCGCTGGCCAAGCTGCAGGCGGTCTCGCGCCAGGATCTGGATCAGGCGGCGACGCAGCTGGCGGTGAAGAAAGCGCAGGTGGGCACCATCAATGCGCAGATCGCCCGGAACCAGGCCAGCCTGGATACCGCCAAGATCAACCTGGCCTATACCCGCATCGAAGCGCCGATGGATGGCGACGTGGTGCAGATCACCACGCTGCAGGGCCAGACGGTGATCGCGGCGCAGCAGGCACCGAACATTCTGACGTTGGCGGATCTTGGCACCATGCTGGTGAAGGCCCAGGTATCGGAGGCCGACGTCATTAACCTCAAGCCGGGTCAAAAGGCCTGGTTCACGGTGCTGGGCGATCCGACCCGGCGCTTCGACGGCGTGCTGAAAGACATTCAGCCGACGCCGGAAAAGGTCAACAACGCCATCTTCTATTATGCGCGTTTCGAAGTGCCCAACCCGGAAAGGCTGTTGCGCTTGCAAATGACGGCGCAGGTGCATATTCAGCTGGCCGGCGTCGAGCAGGCGCTGGTGATCCCACTGGCGGCACTGGGCGATCAGATCGCCGACAATCGTTACCATGTCTCGGTGCTGAAGCAGGGCAAGGAAGAGAAGCGCGAGGTGGCTATCGGCCTGCGCAACAATATCGACGTGCAGATCCTCAGCGGCCTCGAGGCGGGCGATGAGGTGATCGTCAGCCGTGGCGGCGTGGAGGCCGGCTGATGGCGGCGTTGTTGCAGCTGAGCGGCATTCGCCGCAGCTACCGCTCCGGCGAGCAGACGGTGGAGGTGCTGAAGGGGATCAGCCTGAGCATCGACGCCGGTGAAATGGTGGCGATCATGGGGGCCTCCGGCTCCGGCAAATCGACGCTGATGAACATTCTCGGCTGTCTGGACAAGCCGAGTGCCGGCGTGTATCGGGTGGCCGGGCAGGATGTGGCGACGCTGAGCGACGATGCGCTGGCGCAGCTGCGGCGCGAGCATTTCGGCTTTATCTTTCAGCGCTATCATCTGCTGCCGCACCTGAGCGCGGCGCACAACGTCGAAGTGCCGGCGGTGTACGCGGGGCTGGGAAAAGCGGCGCGGCGCGAACGGGCGGAGGCGCTGTTGCGGCGCCTGGGGCTGGGGGAGCGCGTCAACTACCGGCCGAGCCAGCTTTCCGGCGGGCAGCAGCAGCGGGTCAGCATCGCCCGCGCGCTGATGAACGGCGGGCAGGTGATCCTGGCGGATGAACCGACCGGCGCGCTCGACAGCCATTCCGGCGAAGAGGTGATGGCGATCCTCAAACAGCTGTGCGCCCAGGGCCACACGGTGATTCTGGTGACTCACGATCCGGCGGTAGCGCGCCAGGCTGAGCGCATTATCGAGATCCGCGACGGTGAGATTATCGCCGATTCGCGTCCGGCACCGCAGGAGAATGCGCAGGCCGAGCCGCTGGCGCTGGCCGCCGCGGCGGCTTCCTGGCGGCAGGTGGGGGGCCGCTTCCGCGAAGCGCTGGTCATGGCCTGGCGCGCGATGGCGGCCAACAAGATGCGCACCGCGCTGACCATGCTCGGTATCATTATCGGCATCGCCTCGGTGGTATCGATCCTGGTGATCGGCGACGCCGCCAAGCAGATGGTGCTGGCGGACATCAAATCCATCGGCACCAACACCATCGACATCTATCCCGGCAAGGATTTCGGCGACGACGATCCGACCTACCGGCAATCGTTGAAATACGGCGATCTTGATGCGTTGCGCGAACAGCCTTACATCAGCGCGCTGTCGCCGAGCATCAGCAGCAGCATGCGGCTGCGGCTGGGCAACGTCGATGCGGCGGCCAACGTCAACGGCGTCAGCGAGCAGTTCTTCCGCGTGTTCGGCATGAGCTTTACCCAGGGCGTCGGCATCGATCCGCTGCAGGTGCAGTCACAGGCGCAGACGGTGGTGATCGACGCCAATACCCAACGGCGGCTGTTCCCGCACCAGAAGAACGTGGTGGGCGAGGTGATCCTGGTGGGTAACATGCCGGCGACGGTGGTCGGCGTGGCCAAGGAGAAGCAGTCGATGTTCGGCAGCAGCAAGACGCTGAACGTATGGGTGCCTTACAGCACCATGGCCAACCGGCTGATGGGTAACAATTATTTCGACTCGATCACCGTGCGCATCCGCGACGGCTACGACAGTAAGGAAGCGGAACAGCAGCTGTCGCGCCTGTTGACGTTGCGCCATGGCAAGAAGGACTTCTTTACCTATAACATGGACAGCCTGGTGCAAACCGCCGAGAAAACTACTCGCACGCTGCAGCTGTTCCTGACGCTGGTGGCGGTGATTTCGCTGGTGGTCGGTGGCATCGGCGTGATGAACATCATGCTGGTGTCGGTGACCGAACGCACGCGCGAGATCGGCATTCGCATGGCGGTGGGCGCACGTTCCGGTGACGTGTTGCAGCAGTTTCTGATCGAGGCGGTATTGGTTTGTCTGGTGGGGGGGGCGCTGGGGATTGCGCTGTCGTTTGCCATCGGGCTGGCGGTGCAGCTGGTGTTGCCGGGCTGGCAGATCAGCTTCCCGCCGGCGGCGTTGCTGAGCGCGTTCCTCTGTTCCACCGGCATCGGCGTGGTGTTCGGCTATCTGCCGGCGCGCAATGCCGCGCGGCTGAATCCTATCGATGCGCTGGCGCGCGAGTAAGTAAAAGGCATAAAAAATGCCAGTCACACGGCGGCTGGCATTTTTATCGCAGTCATGGTCAGTGCAGCGCGACGCTGCCGGAAGCGTTTAGGACAGCGCCTCGCTTTCCACCGGCACAATAAGACTGGCATGGTTCCCTTTAGGCCCTTGATGCACGTCGAAGCTGACCTGCTGGCCCGCCTTCAACGTTCTGTAACCATCCATCTTGATGGTGGAATAATGCGCGAAAATATCTTCGCCACCGCCGGCTGGGCAGATGAAGCCAAACCCTTTGGCGTTGTTAAACCATTTAACAGTACCCGTCTCCATGCTTTTACATCCCTCGCAACGCTATTTTAAGTGAGATGAATAACTGATTTCGCACTCGCCGTGGGCGAGTAGCAGGGTGGGCAAGGGGTGGTTAAAAGACCACCAGCCACGAATTTACACTCTAGAGCAAATGATCGGGGCGTCAAGCGATCGGCTTTTGTCGGCGGGGAGCAGTTCACCAAAGTTTGAAGCAGGTAACGCTATTGCCACGATTCAGTCACAATTGGCCCGTTTTTTTGCGCACGTTACAGTGCGGCGGGACGATGCCGAAGATGATAAAATAGTAACTATCCCCACTTTGAATAACCGAAACCTGTCCCCATATAAGAGGGCAGAGCAGAGAAGATGAGCAGCGATGGGCAATAACAACGATTGGCTAAACTTTGAACACTTGGCCGAAGAAAAACAAATCGATGCGGTAAAACCGCCGTCTATGTATAAAGTTATACTTAACAACGACGATTACACACCGATGGAATTTGTGATTGACGTTCTGCAAAAGTTCTTTTCTTATGATATTGAA
>Ga0153999_1000015_pt1 | contig 188977 bp, 187 predicted proteins | sample TSNC083MetaG_FD_104675 | JGI IMG/M metagenome (GOLD analysis project Ga0153999, IMG submission 104675) | Attine ant fungus gardens microbial communities from North Carolina, USA - TSNC083 MetaG | ecosystem: Host-associated > Fungi > Mycelium > Unclassified | place: USA: North Carolina, Lumber...
TGCATTGTTCAAAGCGATTAAATGAGCCTGTTCAGCTTTTTCTCTGATTGACTCATAATTATCAAGCTTTGTTTCTATTCTGGCCAACCGTTCAAGAACTTCTTGCCATGCTTTTTCCTCCATAACTTCCTTTCTATTTTATGATTCTGGGAATGGGTCTTTTGTTATATAAACACACGAAGCAGAGAGCATGTAGTCGGATGTAGTAATACCACCTGACGCATATAAGTCAACTTGCCCACTTGAGTGAACTTCGAGCCACGAGAACTTAGTAGAATTTGACAAATCATGTTGCCATAAACAGGAATTACCAATTGGGCGCCAGCCGACTGGCAAAGTAGCAACTTCTCTATTCCATCCGTTAGGTGGAGCAGTTGTGTGTCTTAATTCAGAATTAATAGTAACTAAGTTACCAACCCTTGTGAATATAGTAGTACGACCGAAACCAGTTGATTGTGTAAGAGTCGCAATTTTACCCATTTCTAAAGTGCCAGTTACAGTCACTTTCCCAGAATCATCATCCATTACTGTTTTTGACCAACTGCTCCATGTTTGAGAAGTTCCTGATATAGAACGACTATAAGTCCAAGTTGTATCTTGTTTAGGAGAATATACTGTTAATTCTTGAAGTAAACCTGTGACTGTCAAAAAAGCATAGAAATTTAGCCCACTAAGTTCAGAAGGAACGTTCAATATATCCGTTTTTTTTAAAGCTGATTGATAAGCATTACCTGTGGTGATGTACTCATCAGCAAATGCTTGTTGCCTAAGATTTAATTTACTCAGTTTCCACCACCTTTCTCCAACAATAAAAGGCTGCCCAGTGGACAACCTGTAATAAAATAGCCAGCGTAAACTGACTAATAAATAATTTAAATATTTTTCCATGCATCGGCATTAAGCCAACACAATCGAATAGCAAGTCAGGGAGTCGAACCCTGAGAGAAACCATGCTTGCTACCAAAAGGTTAATTAAACCTACTGACCTTATTATTTACCATTCGTAAATGATGGGAATTTATTAATCATTGCATGATATTCATCTCCACTGACATCATCATGAATAGGTTTAATCTTACCAGTTTTTTCCATTAAATTAAGTTTATTATAAATTAAGTTATCATCGCCAGTCCCTCCACCAACGATACAACGTCCGTTATAAAGAAATCCAGCTGTTCCTTTTGAACCTCCACTTACAACATTAAATTTAATCATTTCATCTTCCCCCTCTGTTTCTGGTCCAGGATTATCTGTTCCTGTTTCATTTTGAATAATATTAATTGGATTTAACCAAGTTCCATCATCTTTGAATGCCGATGATTGCGCTAAAAGCCATTCTTTTTTTGTAATTCCCAAGTGTAAATGACTTGTATTACGTGTGCCAATTACTTGCCCTAATGAAACTGACTGTCCTACACTAACATTAATATTAGATGTACTAGTACCAAATTCTTGATAGACAACATAGTAACCGCTTGAATCTTTTGTTACAACTACTGTACCTAAGGCACCATATCCTGCCGGTGCCATACCAGCATAAACTACTGTTCCAGCATGAACTGCTGCAATATTTGAGCCAGGGTATTTTGCTGAACCAAAGTCAAATCCATCATGGAAATAATCGCCATGTCCTGTACGATCATAGGTTGTCATACCAAATTGTTGACCTTCTTCGTAGCCTTTATAGCCACCCGAAAAAGGCCATCCCCAATCATTTGCCATATCGTATCTTCTTTCTTGCTTATTCAGTTCAATTAAACTCGTCAGTCTAATTGACTGTAATTCCTAATATACAGCTGTATCAAATTTAGGAATGACTCAAAGTCGGAATCGAACCGACCGCAGTTATGCTAGTCCAACTTTTGAGCCTTTATGAAGTATATCCAAATCGAATTAATTGATATTTTGTGCTTTTGACTTTTACTTCATAATACAAGTATATCAGCAAAAACAGTGGTTGAGGTGCCAATTTCATGCCGAAAACGTTCCATTTTTCTCCCAATTTGTCCCATGATTTCAGATAAAACTAATAATATGAGGAGCAATGTCTTTTCTAAAGCGGTAGTAAATAAACTTAGCTTTCTTTTCTGAAATCTCAATTCCTTCGTTATCAAGCTCCATTATCACTCTGTACCAAGTAAGGCCACCGTAACCGAAGTGTTTCAACCTTACAATTTCTTTTTCATTGTAAATCAAGGAATCATACCATAGGTTGAATTTGGTACATCAGGTCTTTGAGTTTGATGTATTCCTCATCATTTTCAAGCGCTTCTTTATTTAAGACATGACTTTCGGGTTTAGAACCACCAGAATAAGCTGTACGAATGCCCAAATTATCAACTTTTTGCTTATAAAGATATCTGCTTTCAATTGATTTTATTCTGGCTTCAAGTCTGCCATTAACGTAATCTCCAATAATTTTATCTAACTTATCTGCCATTAATCAAATCCTCCTTTTTAATATAATCCAGTTAGAAAGTTCTTGCTATATTCGTTCTTTGTAGACTTTATTTTTTCACAAAGAAAGTCTATAATGAAAATAAGAAAGGGGAAATTTATGGTTTATAAAATCACACATATTCGTCTTTCTAACCCTTCTGAGGTATCCACTAAAAAAATTACTCATATAAAATTAGAGAGTGGTGTTGTGGAAACAGCTGCTATGGCTGCTTATTTTATAGATATGGGGTGTAAGTACACTTATACAAATAGTGCTGGTAAAGAAATATTTGTTACTTCTGTCCATCCTATTTTTGGTAATCCATATATAGAGACGCTTGATCGAACGACTGAATTTGATGAATTACTTAACTTACCCCATTTCTAATTCCAATAGGCTTGCAACCGATTAATTTGTACTCTTTGTGTTTTCGATTTATTAATGCTATACTTGACAGTATAGAATTTCGCCATGCCTTTCGTATTTTTAAGAAAGGAGAATGCAATTATGACAGTCACTAACAAAAATAAATTTTTCCAATATACAGTAACTCTTGATACTTCAAATGATATTTTTAGAGCAAATCTTGCTGATAACTCAGGAATCTATGGTTATGGAAATACCATTGAAGACGCAGTTAAACATTTGGAAAACTTAGTTTAAAATGACATGCAACTACTACCAATATGGTGGTAGTTTTTTACTTAAATTCATATAGTTACAAATCACTTCTTTAGATATACCATTTTTAATTTTTATATATTTGTTAATATTATGAGCCTAATTTAACAGCTTTTTCATTTTTTTACTTACACTTTTGTAAGTTTTGATATTGTACAAAAATGTATAATATGTTTATTCTCAGAAAGGAAAATTCCAAATATGAATAATGTGTACATAAGATTTTGGAAAAAAATTAATGATATTCATGGTAAGTGTAGTGTCAAAGAATACTGGAAAATTATGTTTATTCATCTAAGTATATATATCATTTTATTTTTTTCATTTTCTATAGGCATGTTGTTAAAAGTTAATTATGGTTTAGATAAGATAGGCTCTTTTCTTATTGAAGGTAGCATTATTGTTTCGATAATAAATTTTTTGGTCACATTATGGCCAAATCTTACTATCACCAAAAGAAGGTTAAATGATGCCGGTTTGAGCTGGGTCATATTATTTTTTATTTTTCTTCCTTTTGGTCCTCTAATAATTATTTATTTTTTGGCAACCCCCACCGAAAATGACGAATGGAATTTTTACTCAAAATAATTATAAATACTTTAAGATAACTTAATTTATTATAATTTAGTGAAATTTATCCCAACTATCTCCATCAGTCATTGACCAGAGATATTAGTTTGTTTTTCAATTCATCTCTCCTTTTCTTGTATTTTTATAGTAAAATTAGAAAGTATTTAATATTTTATTTATCATGGAAGGTTTGTATGAACTTTATTATTAACAACCATATTTTTTTTAACTTAATTATCTTTGCACTTATATTAGTTTTCTTTGTCTTAATATTTAAGCAAGCTCAGTCTATAAAGCAAAGAAATAAAACAAAAGAAGCTCGTGTTCTTAAAGAATTTTCAGAGTTAACTGAACTTGACTTGAAATATCGTAAGGTAGCTCTTTCAAACTATATTCGCTATTACCTCTTTACCTCTAAGCAAAGAGCTTGGTTTACTATCTCAATCCTAAGTGCTTTAATTTTCCTAAGTGGAGGAATATTCTCCATATTTTTAACAGATAAAGACTACATTGTGCTTTTTTGTTTTGCAATATCTTACTACTTTATTTTCTTTTTAAGAGTTAAACAACCTAGTATTGAAAAGCAACTAGAATTTTGGAAAGAATATTTAATTAAACACCCAGAAAATCATTTAAAAGTTTTAGTCCCTACTGAAAATGAAGCGAAAAATATGGATAAAGAACAAAAGAAATTAAGTGTTTATTTGTTCATTACAGCCACATTATTTCTTTTACTAAGTATGTTATCAAATATCTGATTATTTTATCTGTTTTTATAATTCATTAATTACCACAAGCGCTCCGGTGCTTTTTTCATCCCTTCATCACTCTCACTAAAGATAAGTCTTGGACTCGCCATTGGCTCCATTCTATTTCAAACTTCATATTTTTCTTTAAACGATTTTTATTTCTTCGTACTCGTCATCGACACGTTTTCCGTGTTCCATGTGCCAAGGCGAAATACGTTCTGATACTTCTTCAACGCTCATACCTGTCTTTGATGATATAAACAACCACGGACTTAATAATATCCCGTTTGCTTTGGCCCATTTAAGCCATTCATCAAGATATCCCAGAGTAATTCCGTCACAAACACTACTAGCTAATTCAAGATAATGCTTTCTGATCTCGTTCATTATGTAAGCCCATTTCCCCAGCAAGTTTATACATTTCGTTTTGAGTCATTCCAGTTGTATCGACACCCGCTTTGATAAGCTTATACTCATCTCCCCATCCAGGAAGCCCCTTAGTTGATTTGGAGAATTTCTTTTTCGGCTCATCAGGTACAGTTTGATAATCAAAAAATATCATGTCTTTTAGAAAGACGACAGCATTTTTACTATTTACTATATTGAATATGCTCAGACACATCCAGAAGAAATTGAACAAAGTAGAATTAGACAGCAAGAAACTAAAAAAGCTGCCGAAACTAAAAAGGCTGAATCTGCTAGACAAGCCGAAGCTGCTAGACAAGCCAAAGCCGCTAAACAAGCCGAAGCTGTTGCTCAAGCACAAGCTGCTGCTCAAACTGAACAAAATGGAAATTCTAGTGGTTATACTCGGGATGCAAATGGCAGATGGCACCGTTCTAACGGACAATTTGCTTCAAAAAAAGAAATTGCTGCTGCAGAACTAGTTTGGTAAATTTTAATCAAAAAATCCACCCTATTTTTGGTCGGACCAGGGTGGATTTAATCTCAAATACAGTATAAACACTTCAAAAGAAGCACTTTTACTGTACTCAATTTTAGCAAGAAAGTGAGTAAAAATCAAATGTGGATAGTCGGCCTAAAAAACGGAAAATTTAAGTATTGCGAGAGATATATTGACCCTTATTATGAGAAAACAAAGACTGCAAGTGTGACTTTAGAAAAGGATACACCACAGGCTAAAAAAACAAGCGATAAAACTCTTATCTGAAAAGATAGAAGATATCACTACTACTGATCCAGCTCAAAAAAATATAACTTTTGGCGAGCTTCTCAATGAATGGTTCCCTTACTATCAGGCAAAAAATAAGAGAAAAACTTGGAAACAAGTTGATGGTAATTTAAAAAGGATACATGCGGTAATCTCTGATGATATGCTTATAAAAAAATTGATGGAAAACTGATAACTAAACCTATTGATTAAATGTACACATTTGGGACATACTCTTATAATTACACTAGTCAAATTCGAGCATTGCTTTCAACAATTTTTAAATTTGCAATCAGCCGAAAATATTTATCAAATAATCCTGTAAAAGACACTGAAATTCCTCTTAAGATAGAGGATAAAAATAAACAACGTGAAAAGATAGAGAACAAATACCTTGAACGAGATGAAGCTGAAAAAATAATATCATATTTAGCTAACAAAAAAGGGGGTTGCTTCATTCTAGGATGTCAGAGTTCCTATGGCTTACTGGTTTGCGATATGGAGAGCTTAAAGCTTTAAAGTAACTATCATGACGGTTCGATAAGAGTTGAGGGAAGGCTTGATAGCTTTATGCGAAGTATTACAGAAGCAGAAAAAAACATCGCCTAAGACTTCTACCAGTTTCCGTGTAGTTGACTTGCCAGATAGGGCCATAGAAATAATTGAAGAGAGAAAACAGTTCGATTTAATTCATTTCTCTGCTGAAGATGATGACTATATTTTCTTATCCAGTAGAGGAAATCCTTTAGTATTGAACTCATTTAATTTAAAATTAAAAGAAGCTGCAAAAGCGAATCATATCGACAAAGAAATTTCATCTCATATTTTTAGGCATTCTCATGTTTCACTTCTCTCAGAACTCGGTATGCCATTAAAATCTATCATGGAAAGAGTTGGACATTCTGATGCAAAAGTAACTCTTAAAATATATAATCACGTTACTAAAAAGGGAAAAAAGGATATTGTTGATGCACTTAATAATTTATAAAAAAAGAACCTGCTATAAAACAGGTTTTTTATTTTTGCTACTTTTTTGCTACTTTTATCAAATCTACAAAAAATTAACACTTATAAAATCAGTTATATCAACACTTTATTTTTTAAAATTATCCATGAGATCCATGAAATCATCAAAAAGATAGCTGGCATCGTGAGGTCCAGGAGCTGCGTCTGGGTGAAATTGGACTGAAAAAGCTGGGAAGTGTTTGTGACGCAATCCTTCAACTGAGTCGTCATTGATTTCAACATGGGTAATCATTAGGTCTTCAGGTAAGTTTTCTGATGAAACGGCATATCCATGATTTTGTGAGGTGAAGTCAATTCGTCCTGTTGCAATTTCACGAACGGCATGGTTAAATCCACGGTGTCCAAATTTCATTTTGTAGGTTTTTGCTCCATTTGCAAGACTAAATAATTGATGACCTAAGCAAATACCGAAAATCGGAATTTTACCTTGAATTTCTTTAATCATTTCAATTGCTTCTGGTACATCTGTTGGGTCCCCAGGACCATTAGTCAACATAACACCATCAGGTTCCATTTCCAAAATTTCTTTAGCACTGGTGTTGTATGGGACAACGGTGAGATTACATTCGCGTTTTGAGAGTTCACGTAGGATACTGTGTTTCAAGCCAAAGTCAACAACGACAACTTTTCTGCCTGTATTTGGTGATGGATAAGCGGTCGTTGTACTACTTGTTTCAACTTGATTTGTTGGTAATACTGTCGCTTGAAGTTGGCTCATTTGATGCTCTACTTCATCTCTTGCTTGTACAAGTGAGGCCTTCATAGTGCCGTGTTCTCGAACAATTTTAGTAATCGCTCGAGTATCCACACCTGTAATTCCAGGAATATTTTTTGCTTTTAAAAATTCATCAAAAGACATTTGCATCCGCCAGTTCGAAGGACGGCGCGCTGCTTCATGAACAACTACGGCTTTACAGGTTGGATGAATTGATTCATAATCATCTCGGTTGACGCCATAATTTCCAACAATTGGATAAGTGAAAGTCAAAATTTGTCCGTTGTATGATTGGTCAGTGATTGATTCTTGATAGCCTGTCATTCCTGTATTAAAGACAAGTTCACCTGTAACATCCAAGTTTGCACCAAGAGATTCTCCCTCAAAAATGGTTCCGTCTTCTAAAATTAAAAGTCTTTTGCTCATAATAAATATTTCCTTTGAATTTTGCTTTAGCAATTTTTTTTCTTGTTGTCAGCGCTTTGAATTATTTAGCTTTTTTTCCAGCAAGAATTGCTTCAAGAATTGCCATTCGAGTATAAACACCATTGCTCATTTGTTGAACAATCCGACTTTGTGGGCTTTCAACAAGGCTGTCAGCAATTTCAACATCCCGATTGACTGGAGCTGGGTGCATGATAATGGCTGTTGGTTTCAACATTTTTGCTCGTTCTTCTGTCAGTCCAAAATGATTATGGTAGCCTTCTTTAGAAAAGCTTTCGCCACTATCATGACGTTCGTGTTGAACGCGTAAGAGCATATGAACGTCAAGTTCTGGCAAAATTCGGTCTAGGTTGGCATAATGACCGTAATCATCAAATTCTTCACTATACCATGCTGCTGGGCCTGTAAAGTAAAGTCTAGCTCCTAATTTTTGGAGCATCATCATATTAGATTTGGCGACACGTGAATGGGTTAAATCTCCGGAAATTGCGATTTTTAAACCTTCAAATTTGCCAAATTCTTCATAAATGGTCATCAAGTCAAGTAAACATTGACTTGGATGTTGCCCTGAACCATCTCCACCGTTAACAATCGCACAATGAATATTATCTGAATTCACTAATTCTTCATAGTAATGTTCTACTCCTGAACGTATAACACAGATATCAACGCCAAGTGCATCAAGTGTTAAGACGGTATCGTAAAGAGTTTCTCCTTTACTAATTGAGCTTGCTTGCGCATCAAATTCAAGAACATCTAAGCCTAATTTACGCTCAGCAATATGGAAACTATGGTGCGTTCTTGTAGAATTTTCAAAGAAAAGATTTGAAGCAAAAGTTTGTTTTTCTAAATCAAATTCTGCTGTTCCTGCTTTGAAAGCTGAGGCTCTTTTGATAAGTCCCATGACTTCATCAACACTCAATTTTTCCATACTTGTGAGGTTTTCGAGTTGAACTAATCCATTTTTTACTGACATGAGGTCTCCTTTACCCTGACTGTGTGCTCTCTGTCACAACAGTTTTATTGACAATATATTTGATTATTTTGTCAGTAAACTGACAAAATTTTTATCTACTGATGGAAATCTCGATAGGATTTCTATCAGTTATAAGTTCACTTTTTTTAATTACTGACGATTCTGTCAGTAATTTTGAATCTTTTAAATTTCGCTAGGATCTTTTGGCAAGACAAGATTTAAAACAATTCCGAGAATTGTTGCAATGGCTACTGATGAAATTTGTAAATTTTGAGTGATATTAATAATCATTCCACCAATCCCGATAACAAGAACAACTGAGCTGATTAGTAAGTTTCGTTTGATATCAAAATTAACTTTATTTTCAACTAAAATTTTCAAACCAGAAGCTGCAATTACTCCAAAAAGGGCAATTGATGCTCCCCCGATGACGGGTGCTGGAATTGATTGCAAGAGTGCTGTAATTTTCCCAATGAATGAGACAACGATAGCAAGAACGGCAGCTCCAGCAATAACATAAATCGAATGAATTTTTGTAATTGCCATAACTCCAATATTTTCACCGTAAGAGGTCACCGGCGGTGCACCAATAAATCCGGCGATGATTTGAGCTAGACCGTCACCAGTTAATGTTTTTTCTAATCCTGGTTCTTTAAAGTAATCTTTTTTAGTTAATGAATTCAAAACCATAATGTGGCCAAAATGCTCAGTCATTGTGACAAAAGCAATCGGTGCCATTGTCAAAATTGCTGACGGATAGAAGGCCCACTTGTAATTGGCAAATGGAATTTCCATTGGTGGAATGGTCAGCCACTTAGCATGTGAGATTCCAGTGAATGAAACAATGTTCATCCCTGTAATCTTACCAATAATCATTGCTGCAACATATCCTGTGATGATTCCAAGTAAAATTGGAACAACTGACAGAAATCCTTTGCCATAGATACTGTAAATGACAATAGATAACACAGTGATGAGGGCAATAATGATATAAGCTAAACTATATCCTTTTAAATTTGCAACGTCCGTGTACATGGCATCATTAATTGCTGTTGGAGCAAGTGATAATCCAATGACCATAACGATTGGCCCAACGACGATTGGCGGTAAAACTTTGTCAATCCAGCCTTTACCTGCAAATTTTACAATTAAAGCGACAATCAGGTAAACCAATCCACCGGTCATTGCCCCTTGAGCAATGGCTGGCATTCCACCGTTTTTCATCAGTAAAGTCATCGCACCAATATAGGCAAAGCTTGAACCCATGTAAGCTGGCACTTTAAATTTTGTAACACTCATGTGTGCAAGTGTACCAAGTCCAGAACTTAAGAGGGCAATGGCTGGGTTAATCCCAACTAAAATTGGCACCAAAACCGTTGAGCCAAACATGGCAAACAAATGTTGAAATGAGAGACCAAACCACTGACTTGCAGCTGGTTTCTCATCAACTTTTAAGATAATATCATTATCGTGCACTTTTTTCTCCTAAAACTCTAAGTTGAATATTTGTTAATTCTTTCGTCAGTAACTGACAGCATATTTTTTACTTTAAATTACTGACAGAAATTTTTTAATCTTCACGTTTAATTAAAATACTGTCATTGCCATCGTGTTCAGACATTTGAACAATGATTTCTTCATCACGACCTGTTGGAATATTTTTCCCAACGTAGTCTGCACGAATTGGCAATTCACGATGTCCACGGTCAACTAATACAGCCAATTGAACACGAGCTGGACGACCGAGTTTTACAATTCCATCAATTGCCGCACGGATTGTCCGACCTGTGTAGAGCACATCATCGACAAGAATGACATCTTTTCCTGTAATATCGATGTCAATTTCTGTCGTGTCTTCTTGAGCTTGTTTGTCATCACGGAATGGACGTGTATCCAACTCACCAAAAGGAATTTCCAAACCTTCTAATTGTTGCAAACGTTCTTGGATTCTTTTTGCTAAATAAACACCACGTGTTTTAATCCCAATCAAAACCAATTTGTCCAGCTCTTTATTACGTTCAATAATCTCGTAAGTGATACGTGTAATTGCACGTTTCATTGTGATTTCGTCAATAATTTCTTTTCTAGCCATTGTGGCTCCTTTCATTCTTGATGATCAATTGGTCAGTAAACTAACAAATCTTTCATTTAGCGATTTAGCTTCCATTTCTAAGTTGTCCATTAACATACAAAAAACCTGCACTCAAAAGAGAATGCAGGTAGGTATCAGAAAATGGACAGTATCCATCATATTATTACATTATTAATTTCTGACCTTGCCTGCCTCTCTGGACAATCTTAAAGGTTAGATAGATTATAGCAAAGTTCTCGCCACTTGTCAAAAATTATTTTTTATTTAGAGAATAAAGTCTTGAAAGTGATTATAATCAAAAATAGACAAGATGACATCATTAAAAGAAAAATTAATTTCCAAACAAAAGCAGGGATTATTTGAAATTTCTCATGGAGTAAATCTGCATCAGAAAGTTCTTCATTTTTATGAAAAATTACTCTAAGGTCAATAAATGCCCCTAAAGTCAGAAAACCAATTAAAGCTCCACCCATAAAATTAAAAATCTGAATTTGACCAAAATAAAGCAAAGCCCCTGTAATTAAAATTCCTAGCAAACAAATCAAAAAGCCATACCAATTTTTAACGACGATTAGAACAGAAAGGCTGACTATCAACAGACTTATAAGAATGAATTCTGGATGATTGATAATCAAAAACCAGCTAAAGAGACAGCCAAAAAGTAAAGGCATTGGATAGCCCATCAATAAAACAAAGAAGCTTCTCCCACCACCACTTGTTTGGGTGAGGCCGGAACTATCATGATTAAGATGAATTCTATAAACTTTACCAAAAGTAATTTTCGCCGCCAGAGCATGACCAAATTCATGTAAAAGCGTCACTAAAATTCTTAATAAGGGATAAAGAAAGATAGCTATTAAAAGCCCACAAATCAAACCTAATAAAATTATTTTTTGCTGGTCACTAAAGTCTGCGATTCTTTCAAAGGCAGAATAAATATATTGGATAAAATCTTGCAAAACTTCTCCTTTCAGTTTATCATAACAAAAATAACTTAAAATAAAATATTTAAAGAAAGCTTGACAAATATATTATAAAATTATAATATAATAATATGATTAACGAAAAAGATATTGCTGAATTTTTTAAACTTTTCTCTAACGACGGACGTTTAAAAATTATTTCCAGCCTAGCCACTGATAACCTAACCGTAAATGAGATTGTTGAAAAAACACAACTTTCTCAATCTCTTGTCAGTCAACAACTAAAACTTTTAAAAAGTGCACGGATTTTAACGAATGAAAAAATTGGAAAAACGGTCACTTATAGTATCTATGACCGCCATATTTTACATCTTTTGAAAGATGTTGCAGAACATTTGGATGAACAAGAGGGAGGAAATCATGAGCCTTAAAAATAAACAAATAAAAAGCGAGCATGACCATAATCATCTGGATAAACTTGTCTCACAAAACGTCACAATCGTTTTTGCTTTAAACCTCTTCTTTGCGATTTTAGAATTTATTTTTGGGGTGCTCTTTAATTCTACGGCTATTTTATCTGATGCCGTCCATGACACAGGTGATGCCGTTGCTATCGGTTTAGCCTGGTTTTTCCAAAAATTCTCTAAAAAACGAGAAGACAAACACTTCTCTTTTGGTTATCAACGTTTTAGTTTACTCGGCGCCTCACTCACAAGTGTCATTTTAATTACGGGGAGTTTCATTGTGCTTTTCGAAGCCGTTCCTAGATTTTTCAACCCTCAACCTGTAGAAGCAACAGGTATGCTTGGTTTGGCTATTTTTGCAATTGTCGCCAATGGTTTTGGTGCATGGCTTTTGGCTCGTGGTTCCTCACGAAATGAAAGTATTTTAAATCTTCACGCGCTCGAAGACGTTTTAGGTTGGCTGGGAGTCCTCATTGTTTCAATCGTCCTTCATTTTGTAAAATGGTACTGGCTCGACCCACTTCTTTCTATTCTAATTGCTTTGTTCATCTTATCCAAAGCCATTCCAAAATTCTGGGGAACTTTACGTATTCTTCTTGAATCAGTCCCCGAAAATATTGATTACAAAAATCTTCTAAGAGCCCTTGAACAACTTCCTGAAGTACTTGCTGTCACACAACTTATCATTTGGTCAATTGACGGTGAGCAAAATGCAGCAATGATTCATATTGTGATTCCCGAAAATCAAGATTTCTCAGATGCAAAAATCGCTGTTCGTAAGCTTTTAGAAAGTGAGAAAGTTTGTCGCTCAGCCATTGAACTTGATGAAACTACTGACGAACATAAAAAACATGTTCAATATGAAATTTAATTACTGACAGAACTTGTCAATTTATAAAATTACTGATGAATTAAAAGACTCGGCTTATAAAAAGCCGAGTCTTTTAATATTTTTAACGAATTTGTCCTGTGCCATCAATCAGATATTTTGTTGAGGTTAGAGCCTCTAATCCCATTGGCCCTCTGGCATGAAGTTTTTGAGTTGAAATGCCAATTTCAGCACCTAAGCCAAATACAAAACCGTCAGTAAATCTTGTAGACGCATTGACATAAACGGCTGCCGCATCAATTTCATCTTGAAATTTTTGCGCATTGAAATAATCATGAGTGACAATGCTTTCTGAATGACGACTTGAATAAGCATTAATGTGCTCAATTGCTTCATCCAAATTATCAACCGTTTTTACTGACAGAATATAATCTAAAAATTCTGTCCCAAAATCATCGTCAGTTGCAGGAATTCCAGCTGACAGAACTTTCAGCGCACGCTCGTCAGCACGAAATTCAATTTCATGAACTTTATTGATTTCATTTTCCAACTTTGGTAAAAATTCGTCAGCAATTTTTGCGTGAACCACTAAACTTTCGGCTGCATTGCAAACACTAGGACGCTGTGTTTTGGCATTTATCACAATTTTTGTCGCCATTTCTAAATCAGCAGATTCATCAACAAAAATTGTACAATTACCCACCCCAGTTTCAATGACAGGAACCGTTGCTTTTTCTTTGACACGGTTAATCAATCGCGCTGACCCTCGCGGAATCAGAACATCTAAAAATTTATCTGCCTGCATCATTTTTTCTGCTTCAGCATGACTTGTGTCAGATAACAATTCAACTGCTCCGTCAGTAATTTTTGCTGACAGCAAATTTTCCTTAATAATTTCAACTAAAACCATATTAGAATAAATCGCGTCAGACCCACCGCGTAACAAAACAGAATTTCCTGTTTTAAAACAAAGAGAAAAAGCATCGATAGTCACATTTGGACGACTTTCAAAAATCATTCCAACAGTGCCAAGTGGCACTCTTTTTTGCAAAATCTTAAGTCCATCAAGATTAGTGAAACCTTGCAATACTTGCCCAATCGGGTCAGGAAGTTCTGCAACTTGTCTCAACCCTGTTGCCATATCAGAAATTCTTTGCGCATTTAGACGCAAACGGTCAACCATAATCTCAGAAATTCCATGTTCCAGAGCGTTAGCCAAATCTTTTTCATTCTCAGAAATAATTCTGTCAGTATTTTCGATAAGGCTGTCAGCTAAATTTTGCAAAAAAACATTTTTGTCAGCAGTTGCTAGCTTTGCTACTTCTTTGCTCGCCTTTTTAACCTTTAATCCAAGTTCTTCAATCATCGTTTTATCCTTCTTTCTCAAGATTTTTGATGAAAATAAGTCCCAATCTCACGTCCTTCGATAATTTCTTTAATCTCTCGAATCCGTTCTCCATTGGTCAGAACCATTTCTTGACCATTTTCAAATAAAATCTGTGCAGCCGCCAATTTTGAAGTCATCCCACCAGTTCCAAAACGCGAACCGGCACCACCAGCCATTTGACGTAATTCATCAGTAATTTCATGAATTTCATTAAAAATTTTCGCATCATCATAAATCGTTGGATTTTTATCAAAAAGTCCATCAATATCTGACAGCATAATCAATAAATCAGCATTCACTAATTTAGAAACAATCGCTCCCAATTTATCATTATCACCAAATTTTGTTTGATGATCCATTTCATCAACCGCAATAGCATCATTTTCATTAATAATTGGAATAATCCCAAGCCCAAGTAACGCATTTAGTGCATTTTCAGCATTCTCACGACTCGTTGGAAAATCAGTCACATCACGTGTCAAAAGTAACTGAGAAACTTTTTGCGAATAACGACGAAACATTTGCGTATAAAGACTCATCAATTCAACCTGACCGATTGAAGCCAAAGCCTGCTGGTCAGCAATCCCTTTGGGACGTTTATCTATACCAAGCACATTCAAGCCAACTCCAATCGCTCCAGAAGTCACCAAAATCACTTCATAACCTTTATTATTCAAATCAGATAAAACAAAAGCCAACTCGTCTATATTTGATAAATTTATTTTTCCATTTGGCAAAATCAACGAACTCGTTCCAATCTTAACTACAATTCTTTTAACACTCAAAATATTTTTTCTTGTCATAATCATTTATTATAGCAAGATATTTCAACAAATACGAGAGTAAAATGATTAAATTTCTACTTTTTATTATTTTATTCTACAACTAGAATTTTATAAAAAAAGTGCTTTTGAGCACTTTTTATTTTCCATACCCCACTAGCTATTTTTTGTCTCTTTTTCAGCTAACATCTTCTTAACAAAATCAGGCATTTCCCCTCTGACAGCTCCGTCAGTAGACTTTTTTATTGATTTAGCCACTTGATTTTCATATTCAGAAGTTGTTTTTTCATGACCATCTAATCGTTTCTCTCCCACCAAATTTTGAATGGATGTAATATCCTGCGAAACTTCTAAACAGCCCAGATATTCTCCTGTTTCTTCATCACGCATTGCAAAATATCGAATATAAATTTTCTTATTAAAACGATGTAAATCAATCCAAAAATCAGCTTGATCGCGTGTTCCAGATTTAAAATCTTCTAGGATTTTTTCTACTACCGCCATTGATTTTGGCGGGTGGCAATCAATAACACGTCGACCAATTACAGATTTAGCTCGTGGAAAAATTCGTTCTCCTCCCGAGAAAAAGCGAACGATATCTTCTTTATCAACAAAACTTAGATCAACCGGTAAAACATTAAACAAAGCCGTCAACTCATTGAGGTGTAACATGCCAGTTGGCAAAACAACCACTCCCTCACTTGTAACTTTTTCCCAATCATATTGCCGCTTAACTCTTTTAGGTTTGCTTACTTCTAAACCAGATTCCTTAGCAATAGCCTCTGTCATTGCTTTAGCAGATTCAATCGCCGCCAATCTTTGAGGTTCATGCTCTTTTTCCTTTTCAATTGACTCTTTAGAAGCTTTCCATTTTAAAGGTTCCGCAATGAATGCATAGCCAATCTCTTTAGAATCCTCCTCTATTTGTTCCCAATCTTTTAAAGAAAAGACATCCAAGCACATTGGAATCATAATTGCTTCTTCTTTAAAAATCATTTCTTCAATTTCCGTCAGTAAATTTTCTAGCATTTCACGTAATGGGTTCAAAGCTGTTTTATCTGTTTTTAAATAAACAATTACTTCTTTAATCATCTCACGAACACTATCATCTACACCCCACATAACTTTTGGTGGCGCTGTGATTCCATATTTTTCCATAAAAGAAAAAATTAAAGTTTCTTTTCTAGCATAATGTTTGTCAATATTATACAAATCAATAACCGCTACAAGTAAACGTTCTTTATAAGACCAATCTCCTTTTTCAATCTTTGAAAAAACCCACCGAATTTCATCATTTAATAGCGATGTAATCACTTGATTTTCAAGTTTCATTGTATGAATAGGATGTCCTGGAGTATTTTCTTCTAAAGATGATTTATGAATATCTGTAATAGCCCCTTTAAAGACAGCTGCATGAACATTGCATAATTTTTGAATTTCAGAGGGATTGAGCCCCCCTTGGATCAATGCCTTTTCAGCACCAGTTATTTCCGAAACATCTACACCATCAAATTCTTCATTAAAAATTTTTTTGGCGTCCTCAAACGTCCCCCCTTCGTGTAAGAGTGTCAATATTTCAACAATTCTTTTTTGGCGCTCAATTGTAGTCGATTTATTCATATTTGTCATTATTCTTCCACCTTCTACTTTGAAAACTCAAAACCAGCCTCAGCAAAAGCAATAACAATTTTATCCCAATCGATATGTTTCATTTTTGCTCCCATTGGAATTGTCGCCATCCTTCCAGCAGTCTGTAGCATTCCAGGCATTTTTATCTCATGAAAACCCAAACCATCCATTAAATCAATAATTTCAGGGTGTTCTGTTGCTAAATCATAAAGTTTAGCATTTATATCCAGTTGAATCATTCTAATCTCCTTTTCAAATGTCAAAATTTTGTAAAAAAACTTTGACATCTTATCTTATTCTAACAAAATATTAGTCTCATTAAAAGATAAAAAAAGAATCTATAAACTATAGATTCTCATGAATTATTAAAAAATAATTTGAATGAAGGCTAGTGAAAATACTCCCACAAGCACAATAACTAATAAGTTTTTTGTCAAAATAGCTGCTAAAACCGTTGGAATTGAAGCAAGTAAATTATTCCAGTTAACCGATGGTAAATGACCTAAATGTTGAATAAAAAGATTTGAAATCCATAAGGCTGACATAATAACTACCGGCACAAAACTTAAATATTCCACAACTATTTGAGGCAAACTCATTTTTTTTAATAAAATAAAAGGTAGAACTCTTGAAATCCAAGTTACAATAGCGCATCCAATAATTGTTAATGATATAAATTCAAAAGAAGACACGTTTTACCCCCACACCTAAAGCACAAGCAATCAAAGTAACAAATAAAACTAACAAGTTGCTTGGCAAAAATATCAAACCAAAATAAAATAGAACCAAGGTAATTCCAACCATGACTAACTGTAGCATTAAACCCAAAGTTTTATCACTAATAAGTTGCAAATAAAGTAAGCCAATAAACATTGCGATAACTGCGAATCCCAAACCTAATTTTTCTGGATTTGCTAGTAAATTCCCTAATAGAGCTCCAATAGCACTGGCTAATGCCCAAACTAAATAGGCTAGTAAATTTGATGCATTAAACCAAGAAAAATTCAGTTTACCCTCAGTATAATTTTGTTTATTCATTCCTAAAGCAAAACTTTCATCGGTCAATAATGTCCCAAGTAAAATATTTTTCAGTAAACTTTCATTTTTAAAATATGAAGCCGTCGTCATGCTCATTAAAATAATTCGTGAATTAACTAAAAATATACTTAATACTATTGACATAATAGGACTATGAGTTGCTAGCATACTAACCATGATAAATTGTGCTGAACCAGCGTAAACAATCAATGAGAGTAATAAAATTACCCAAACGCTAAACCCCTCGCTGTGCCCTATCATCCCAAACGCAATTCCTATCCCAATATATCCAAAAACTGTCGGCATTGTATCTTTCAAGCCTTGTTTAAAAGTTAATTCCGAATTCATATTCCCCTCACTCCCTAAAAGATTATATCTAACCATTATCACATAAATATTAACTAACTGTCAATAAAAATTTATTAATCACTTGATTTTTGCAAGGTATATTGCTATAGATTTCATTTTTTCAATGATATAATCAAATTAATAACAATATCAATCATAGAGGAGGAAGACTATGGCAACAATTAGTATTTTTGGTAAAGGAAAAATGGGAAAAGCAATCGGTGATAATTTTAGTTCATCTGGTAATAAAGTCAACTATATCTTATCAAACTCATCTAAAACAGAATTGGGTGAAATTGTTGTTTTAGCTGTTCCTTATGTCGCAATTGCCGGAATCATCCAAGAATATTCGACTGATTTACAAGGAAAAATAATTATCGATATTACAAATCCCGTTGATTTCACAACATTTGATAGTCTATTAGTGCCTTCGGATACTTCTGCTGCGGCTCTCATTGCTAAACAACTCCCAAATTCAATGATTGTTAAGGCTTTTAATACGACTTTTTCCGATACATTGGCAACAAAAAAAGTGGCAAATGAACATCAAACAACAGTTTTACTCGCTAGTGATAGTCAGGAAGCAAAAGAGACCATTATTAAAGCTCTTGAAAATAGTGGTTTGAGTCTATTAGACGCTGGTTCACTAAAAAGGGCTCGCGAACTGGAAGCTATTGGTTTTCTGCAAATTACTTTAGCTGCTTCTGAAAAAATTTCTTGGGACGGTGGTTTTGGAATTTTCAAATAGTCGCTTAAAAATTTAAGTCTTGTTATAATTAAATAACAAGGCTTTTTATTTTATAAAGAAATATCATCAAGGAGTAGAATAATGACTACATTAACAAATGAACCAACAATGAAAATCAGAGCATTGGAACGAACAGATTTAAAAAATATTCATGTCATCAATAATAAAGCTGAAACAATGCGGCTATGGTTTGAAGAACCTTATGAATCACTAGACGAGTTAACCAGTCTTTATGATAAACATATCCATGATAATACTGAACGTCGCTTTGTAATTGAAGCCAATGATACTTTTATTGGAATTGTGGAACTTATGTCTATTGATTACATTCATCGTACCTGCGAAATTCAAATCATTATCATTTCAGGTTTTTCTGGAAAAGGCTACGCTCAAAAAGCGTTAAAAACAGGTGTTGACTATGCTTTCAATACTCTAAATATGCATAAAGTTTATTTATGGGTAGATATTGATAATGCTCCTGCTGTTCATATCTATAAAAAATTAGGATTCAAAATTGAAGGAACGATTAAGGAACAATTCTTTGCTGGCGGTAGATATCATGATAGCTACTTTATGGGGATTCTTAAATCCGAATATACTCAAAGAGAAAAAGCGGTTAAATAAAAAAACAGGAGAACTCCTGTTTTTATTTAGCGTTTTTTCTTACCTTTTTTCATTTTCTTTTGAGCACGTTTCATGGCTTGTTTCATAGCAAACTCAGTTGCTTTACCTTTTAAACCACCACCAAACATAGAACTCATATCGGGCATCCCATTTGCTGAACCATTACCCATCATCCCTTGTAAATCACCCAAAGATGACATATCGGGCATTCCAGAACCCGCAGGCATATTCGGCATTTGTCCACCGGCTCCACCCATCATTTTTTGCATCATAGCATTCATATCACCATTCATGATTCCTTGCATCATTTCTTTGGACTGATTGAATTGCTTAATGAATTTATTTACTTCAATAAATGAATTTCCAGAACCTGCGGCAATCCGACGACGACGGGCTGGTGACAGTTCAGCCTCTAAATGACGTTCTGCCGGTGTCATTGACAAGACCATTGCTCGTTTTCTGGCAACATCCTTAGGATCAACTTTAACCTTATCTAAACCAGGCATTTGTGACATTCCTGGAATCATTTTCATAATATCTTCCATTGGTCCCATATTTGTCACTTGATCAAGTTGTTCAACAAAGTCCTCATAATCAAAACGGTTTTCAGCCATTTTTTCAGCGAGTTTTGCTGATTGTTCTTCGTCATAATTTGCTTGAGCCTTCTCAATTAAGGTGAGCATATCACCCATTCCAAGAATTCGTGAACTCATTCGATCAGGATAGAAAACTTCAAGGTCTGTTAATTTTTCACCAGTCCCTGTAAATTTAATTGGTTTTCCTGTAATTTCACGGATTGATAATGCTGCACCACCACGTGTATCACCATCAAGTTTAGTGATAATCACACCTGTAATGTCCAATTTTTCATCAAAAGTTTTAGCAACTTGTGCTGCAACTTGACCAGTCATTGCATCAACAACAAGCAAAATTTCAGTTGGTTCAGCAAGTGCTTTAATCTCTTGCAATTCGTTCATTAAAGTGTCGTCAATTTCAAGACGACCTGCAGTATCAATCAAAACATAGTCTTTACGTTCTTCTTGAGCTTTTAAGAGACCATTACGAACAATATTAACTGGTTTTTCAGCAGTTCCTTCATCATAGACAGGAATTTCAAGCTGTTCACCTAAGGTTTTTAATTGGTCAATCGCTGCTGGACGATAAACGTCGGCTGCAATCATTAAAGGGCGAGCATTTTGCTCTTCTTTGAGTTTTTTGGCAAGTTTACCAGCAAAAGTTGTTTTACCTGCCCCTTGCAACCCAACCATCATGATAATTGTTGGAATTTTAGGAGATTTAAGTAATTCAGCTTTGCCACCACCCAAAATAGCTGTTAATTCTTCATCAACAATTTTAATTACTTGTTGAGCTGGGTTTAATGCTTCTGATACTTCAACACCGACAGCTCGTTCACGGATTGCCTTAATAAACTTCTTGACAACTGGGAGAGCAACGTCGGCTTCAAGGAGAGCAACTCGGATTTCTTTTGTAATTTCTGTGACGTCTGTCTCAGTAATTTTTTTCTTTCCACGTAGATTTTTAAAAACGTTTTGTAAGCGTTCAGTTAAGTTTTCAAATGCCATATTTTATAATCCAATTCTATTTTTTACAATTACTTCATTATAACATTTCTTTAGCTAAAATTGAATACATCAAAAGTTCTAGTCGATATCTTTTTTCACTCTTTTTTTCTTTTTAAATAATATAAATATGAAAATAAAACAAGCTCCTAAAATTGTTATTAGACCAATGAAAAAATTGTCACTTATAAAGCCATGTTTTTTTAAAAGAACAGTTTTCTTTAAAATATTATTGTCGCTATCAAGTATTTTAGAATTAAATTCAGACCTTTTGAAAAAAACTTTATTTTTATCTTTAGCAATAGTACTCGTTTTATTATTTTGACTCCGATCACCATTTTCATTATCTAGAACTTTATCTGGAACTGTTTTAGAATCTTCCATAGTCTCTACTTCTTTGTTAAAAGATAAGTCAAGAGCAGTTATTTGTCCTAAATTTTGACTTTCATCATTTTTTTGAGGAGTTCTGATGAGTTTTTCTTCGCTTATTATATTTGAATTTTTATTTTTTTCATTCATCACTTTCGATTTGCTTGGTAAGGTGTAACTTACTGATAGTTTTTGGCTAGTCAAAGAATTCACATGAGTTTTGTTACTTATGGAATTTAATTGACCTAAAATTGACTCTATATTATTATTTGATTTTACTTCATCAGAAGAATTTGACTGATGATCTTCTTTTTGTGGGTGAGAAGTTGAGTTTATAATTGATAATAATGAACTTCTCTTATTTGTTGAGCTTTTAGAGCTTTCTAAAATTACCTGTGATTGTATAGAAGACGTGTTGTTTTCATTTAAATTTGAAGATGGCAAACTATAAGAAATTTCTGAATGATTGTCTCTTTGTGCCTCATTAGATATATTTAAATATCTTGATTCTGATGATTCTGGATTATTATTTGAATAACTAGTTAGATTAGAGGCAGCAAAATTTTCTGATGACGAATTATTAAAAGTTATCGGATTGTTGATTCCTACTGTTGTATTAAGTAGATTCGACTGACTCTCTTTTTGTTGTGAGCTAGAAGTTGTGCTGATAGGTGAACTTATGCTACTTTTTGGGTTAGTAGACATCTCATGGTCTGTTGAGTTTTCTTGAACTGAATTTGAAGAAGAAACTTTCTTAGGTTTTTCTGATATATTATTTACTTCACTTGGTTTGGACGAAATAGTTTGATTCGTTTCCAAATTAGGGCTACTACTAAGGTTTGAAGAATCTGAATCTGAATCTGAATCTGAATCTAAACTATCATTTGAACCACTATTTAAAAGATCTGAAGAATGAGTTGATGAATTATTATATACTTCTGTTGCTTCGCAAGAATTAGACTGATTAGTTGCTAATTCTGAGTTGGAAGTTAAGCTCATACTTGATGATGGTGAATTTATACTGCTCATTGAATTGCTTGAAACTTCAGAACTTGTTTGATTTGAAGTCGAAACGGCTCCTGAAGTAGATATTTCCGTGCTATCCTTTGTAAGATTATCAGAACTAGATTGATTTATTCCTAAATTATCAGCTGTGCTTGTACTGGATAAAACTGAACTTAAACTATTGTTTACGGAGGCTAATGAATTATTAGCTACTTCTGCTACATTAGAGAAATCTGGCGAACTAGTTGTTGATTCCAAAACAGAAGTCGAACTTATGTTTGAGGGGGATAAACTGATACTACTATTTGAATTGCTTGAAGCTTCAGAACTTGTTTGATTTGAAGACAAAAAGGCTCCTGAAGTAGATATTTCCGTGCTATCCTTTGTAAGATTATCAGAACCAGATGGATTGATTTCTAAATTATCAGCCGTGCTTGTACTGGATAAAACTGAACTTGAACTATTGTTTATGGAAGCTAAGGAATTATTAGCCACTTCTGCTACATTAGAAAAATCTGACGAATTAGTTGCTGATTCTGAATCAGAAGTCGAACTTATGTTTGAGGGGGATAAACTGATACTACTATTTGAATTGGTTGAAGCTTCAGAACTTGTTTGATCTGATACTGAATTACTTTCTGTCGGATTTGATGATGGTAAAATATTGGTTATTTCTGAACTATTATTCGTTTCGTTGATATTGGAAGAATTAGAATGCTCACTTTCTTCGTTAGAGGACATACTCGAACCTAATGAGGATTGGTTTGAATCCTTTTCACTATTTGAATTGGAATTGATTTGGTTTGAAGAAGACAAACTATTTGAGTTTTCTGAATCATAACTGATTTCTGCTGTACTGGAAGCTCCTGACTGACTATTCTCTGTTTGTGAGCTAGAAATACTACTGTCTAAAGAAGAGATTGAATTTAAAGTATTATCTGTAACACTGCTCGCTTCAGATATTGGATAGAGTGAAGCCGAATTTGCCTCTTGTGTTGATTCTGAACTGGCAACATCAGCTTGTTCTACTGAATTGGAAGAAGAGACAGGGGTTGTATCTGAATTTTCTGTACTCGCAGAAGTCGATTGTGAACTGTCAGAATTTATCCAACTTTTATCAAAAAGACCACTAGAATTGACAAAAATTGTCCGAATTCCATCTGTCGGTAAATCTGATAACTGACCAAATAAAGGACTGATTTTATTGAATACATCATCAGCCAAAGTCACTCCAATTCCCAAAGTCAAGCTTTGAACGGGACTCCCAGAAAAGGCCGCTGAATCTACTATTGTCAATGATTCATCAGCAAATTCTATTGTAGTGATTTGGTTACTTTGAAAGGCTTTCGCCATAATTTCTGTGATATTTGGACCCAATGAAAGTTCTGTTAAATTATTATTTGCAAAAGCTCTTGTCGCAATCTTTAGGACAGAATTTGGAAATTCTATACTACTTATGGCGTTTCCAGCAAAAGCATCTGTTTTTATATTTTGGACTTTTGCTCCTAAAACTACTTCTGTCAGTGATTTCTTATAATAGTCAGGAAAAGCTGTTGTTGTTTGAAAGGCACTAGTATTAATATCTACAACATTATTTCCGATAATAACCGAATGAATTCCACTATTTGAAAATGCATAAGTTCCAATTGATGTTATTGCATAGGTTTGACCGTTATTTACAATGATATCCGGAATTACAATATCAGCTCCCGCTAAGCCAGCATAGGAGGCAACTTCAGCTGTCATTGAAACTTTATCAAGATTGTAAGTAATTTTTTGCTCATCAGTATAAGTAATTTTACTTGTCGTGGCCTCCACCGGCAATTCTGTCAGCAACTGATGATTCAAGAATGTGGGATTAAGAGTGGCTGTCAGTAATCCCACTCCAACAGTCATCGTTATTTTCTTTATTGATTTTTGAGACATAAAAAACCTCCTAACTTTCTATACGAAAAAATGGAGGTTTTGTAACTTTTATTTTTTATTATGATTTTTTTTAGTGTAACGTTTATTTAAATCTTGAGGTTGACGTGCTTCCATAACTACTGGAAGAATCACTGGTTTACGCTTTGTTTGCTCGTATAAAAATTTTCCAAGAGCATCACGGATAGAACCTTTGATTTCTGCCCAATCAAATTCTTTTCCAGAAAGATATTTATCAACAGTTTCGTTGACCAACTCACCAGCTTCACGCATCAAATCACGTGAAGTTTTAACATAAACAAAACCACGAGTGTGAACACGAGATTTGCTGACGATTTTACGTTCAGTCTTAGAAATTGTGATAACGGCAATGAAAATACCATCTTCTGATAGCACTTTACGGTCACGTAAAACAACTGAACCGATATCTCCAACTCCTGAACCGTCAATCATAACATTTTCAGCTTGAATAACACCAGATGGGATCATGTCTCCATTTTCCAAACTGACTGTTTCGCCACGTTTAGCGATAAAGATATGTTCTGGTAAAATGTCCATTTCCATTGCTAAATCAGCATGGGCACTAAGTTCACGATACTCCCCTTGGATTGGAATCAAATTTTTTGGACGGAAGATATCAAGTAAGAATTGCAAATCACGAGCATTCGCGTGACCAGATATTTTCAAATCTGAAGCCAACATTTTCATGACTCCGCCAGCTTTATAGATTTCATTTTCAATACGAGCAATTGTTGTTTCATAAGAGACAGATGGACTTGTAACAGCAAGTACTAAATCTCCATCTTTAATTTTAACGTATTTATGACGACGATGAGCCATGTCTCCAAGAGATTTAAGTGGTTCACCCATTCGTCCTGTTTCTAAAATAACTAACTCATTATCAGCATATTTTTTAATTTCTGCTGGTTTAATAATTGATTTTTTATCAACAATTTGTAATTTGTTAAGACGAGTTGCTGTTTCGATGATTTGATCCATATCTTCGCCTGTAAAAGCAACACGACGCCCAAGTTTAATGGCAGCATCAATCGTTTGTTGAATACGTCCTAAATTACCCGCGTTACAAGCAATAATGACCCGTCCTTCGTTGTCATCAATATAGTCATAAATTTTTTCATAAATTTCATGCTCGCTAGCAGATTGCATTGTTGACAAAGCGTTTGGTGATGACGAAAGTAAAGCAAGGACTCCGCTATTTCCAATTTCAGCCAATCGGCGCATATTGGTACGATAGCCTTTTGCAACAGCTGGATCAAAACGGAAATCACCTGTATAAACAATGTTTCCGTCATTTGTAGAAATAACAATTCCTAAGCTTTCTGGAATTGTATGTGTTGTTGAGAAGAATGAAATGACGGCTTTACCAAAATCAATTTCTGTATCTTCAGTTACAACATGAAAATCGTTGAATTTGCGACTGTCAGCATAATTTTTGACATTAATTTTTGCAAGTTCGATTGTTAATTCTGAACCAAAAACAGGAACTTTTAATTCAGAAACGATATAAGGCAAAGCCCCAATTGAATCAGCATGTCCGTGAGTCAAGAAAATTCCTGCGACACGATCCGCATTTTCTAAAAGATATGTAATATCAGGAATAACAAAGTCAACACCAAGTTGATCCATTTCAGCATATTTAAGTCCTGCATCAAGCACAAAAATTTGCTCTTCAACCTCAACTAAATACATGTTCTTACCAAATTCACGCACACCACCTAATGGAGTGATTTTAATATTAGACATAAAAACCTTTCTTGTCAGTGTAATTTATAATTTTTTCGATATAAAAAGAATCTGTAAGTTATTGACAAATTCTGTCAGTAAATTTACAGTCCTGTTTTTAGCAATTTCCTTGCCATATTCACTCTCGAAATCGGTCGAGTGGGACAAGCGATATTGAAAATATAATTCTACTTAGAATTAAAATAAAAGAGATTGGCATTCCAATCTCTACCGAGAATACACTAATATAAGTTTAACCCAAAGCAAGTAAAAAAGCAAGTCAGTTTCATTTTTTATGGGTCTTACTTTTTTTCTAATCAAAATAGCGATATAATGGAAGGTAAGTTTTAAATAACAAGGAGGAAATTTTATGCAGATTACTTTCTTAACACAACTTGATTGGTTAATTCGATTAATATTAGCTGGGGTATGTGGATATGCCATTGGTTATGAAAGAAATAGCCGTTCCAAAAATGCTGGCACACGTACTCATTTAATTGTTGCGTTGAGTGCTGCTTTAATGATTATTGTCTCAAAATATGGTTTTATGGACATCATCAGTACTCATGGAGTCAATCTTGATCCTTCCAGAATTGCGGCTCAAATTGTAAGTGGTATTGGCTTTTTAGGAGCTGGAATGATTTTTGTTCACAATCAATCCGTTAATGGATTGACTACTGCGGCTGGAATTTGGGCAACTTCTGGTATTGGGATGGCTATCGGTTCTGGATTATATTTTATAGGTATTGTAGCTACTTTACTTATTTTACTTTTTCAAATTATTTTACACCAAAATTATCGATGGATAAAATCAGCGACGAGCGATCATCTTATTCTTCAATTAGAAGATTTTGAAGGGCTTCAACTGTTGCAACAACAGCTGAAAGAGGAAGATGTCAAAATTCTTAGTATAAAAGTTGAAAAAAAATCAAATAATTCTTTAAAAACAGAGCTATATTTGAACTTACCAAAAGCTTATGAAGTCGCTTCGTTAATGAGTCTTTTGGAATCGAATGATAAGATTAAATCAATTGAATATTGACCTACTTTTATAAAGAAAAATACCCTAAAAGGGTATTTTTTAATTTCCAATTTTTTCAAGAATTATTTTACTTTCCTCAGTAGTACAAGCTACAAGTGGTAAACGTAAGCCACCAACTTCATATCCTTTTGCATTCAAAACCGTTTTGATTGGAGCCGGACTTGTGACACTAAAAAGTGCATTTATTTTGGGTAATATTTTTCTTTGGATAGCCGCTGCTTTTTGAATAGAGCCCTGGTCTATTTCTGCAAACATTTCAAAAAATTCTTGACCTAGGATATGACTGGCAACCGAGATTACACCCTGACCTCCCAAAGCTTTAGTGTGAAAAGCTAGCCCATCTTCTCCAGTATAAACTAAAAAGTCTTTGGGTAGCTTTTCAATGAGATAAGCCAGATTATCAGTATTTGTACATTCTTTGATGGCAATTACATTTTCCAGTTCTGCTAATCGTAAGATGGTCTCTACCTGAATTTCAGTGACCACCCTTCCTGGAATATTATACAAAATAATTGGCAAATCACTCGCAGTAGCAATGGCTTTAAAATGTTGATAAATTCCTTCTTGAGAAGGCTTGTTGTAATAAGGAGTCACTGCAAGTCCCGCATCGATGTAACCAAGTTCAGCAACTTCTTTGACAAATTCAACCGAATCACGTGTGTCATTAGTCCCAACACCTGCAATCAATGGAATACGGCCATCCACTATTTTATTAACCGCAGCAAAAATTGCCAATTCTTCATCATGAGTAAGAGTAGGCGATTCAGCCGTTGTTCCAGCTAAGATAAGGCCTTCCGTATGATTAGCAAGTAAATCCTCAATGAGCTTAGGAAATGCTCCAAAATTAATTTGGCCATTTTCTTTAAAAGGGGTCACTAGGGCCGTGATGATACGTGCATTTTGTAATTTTTCAATTGTTTCTTTTGCTGACATAATTTCTCCTTATGTGTGAGCTTACTGACAAGCTCTTGTCAAGAGGTCAAAAAGAACCTCTTTTTATGCAAAAGAGGTTCTCAAAAGTTCGTCAAAAATGATTTTGATTAGCTCCCCCTTCTGTCAATACTGACAGAAAGACAGTCTGTAGGATTTAACCACACAGCCCAAGAAAAATTCTGTGACAATTTTTCTTTCGGCAAAGAACGCCGCCATCAGCTTCATTGCGTTCACCGCTCCACTAACTTCTTCGTCTTCGCAACCTCTAATTTTGTTTGACCCATTATAGCATACTTTAGTAAACGAGGTCAAAAATTTTATTTTTATACAGTCTAGTTTATTATTCTTTCGCAATTAATTGGATGAAATCTTCGATAACACGGCGATTTGGCTCATGAATATTTTTTGGAATTTCTTTAAATTTAAACCATTTCAGCTCTTCAACTTCACTCATTTGTGGTCTTAAACTCCCTGTGAAATCTCGACAAATATAATAAAGGCCTGGCATATAAACTTGGTCCATATTGGGATAAGTCATAAAACGGTCTTGTCCTGAATAAATTCCTAAAAGCTCAAGTTTACCTGCTTTTAGTCCCGTTTCTTCAAATAATTCTCGGCGAGCAGTTTCCTCAAGTTCTTCACCAACTTCTATGCCACCCGCATGTAAAGCCCAAGTTCCGTTATCTTTACGTTTTTGTAAGAGAATTTTTTCATCAGAATAGACAATAACGCCAGCTCCCAGATAAATCAAAAGCTCATGACCAATTTTTTCACGAATTTTACTGATATAACTCATTTAACAGACCTTATTTCAGTTCAAATTTTAACTCATGAGTTGGTCTAACTAAGCCACGTTCATGTAGTGTTTCAGCAATTTGAACAGAATTCCAAGCTGCTCCTTTGAGTAAATTGTCAGAAACTACCCAAAGATGAATCCCATTTGCTGCATCCAAATCACGGCGAATACGACCCACAAAAGTTTCACGACGACCAACTGAATTAATGGCTTGTGGATAAATTTGATGAGCAACATCATCTTCTAAAACAGCTCCTGGGAATTCAGAAATCAAACGTTTAACCTCAGCAATATCTGCTACTTTTTTCGTTTCAACATAAACTGACTCAGAATGACCGTAAAGAACTGGAATTCTGACACAAGTTGCCGAAACCGCAATTGAATCATCTTCCATGATTTTCTTGGTTTCATTTGTCATTTTCATTTCTTCATAAGTATAATCGTTGTCAGTAAATACATCAATTTGTGCAAGCGCATTGTAAGCAATTGGATAATGTTTTTTATCTCCAGCAGACGGTAAAATTTCTGCTGACAATTCTGTCAGTGCTTTTCCACCAAGTGCTTCTTGGAGTTCACGATTTGTTTCATTAATTGCTGATTGACCCGCACCAGAGACCGCTTGATAAGTGCTGACAATTACTCGCTCAAGCCCATAAGCTTGACGAATCGGCTCTAAAGCAACCATCATTTGAATCGTTGAGCAATTAGGACAGGCAATTATTCCATTGTGTTTTTCCAAAGCATGTGCATTAACTTCTGGAACAACCAAGGGGACATTAGGGTTTTGACGGAAAAATGAGGTGTTATCTACGACAACAGCTCCAGCTTTTACAGCATAAGGGGCATATTTTTCTGATACTGAGCCTCCGGCTGAAAAAAGAGCAATATCAATACCTTCAAAACTATCCTCAGTCAATTCTTCTACAACAAGCTCTTGCCCCTTAAATTCAACAATTTTTCCTGCCGAACGTTTACTTGCAAGCGCACGTACGGTTTCTATAGGAAGTGTAGATTCTTCTAATTGTTCAAGCATACGTGTACCCACGGCACCAGTAACACCAACGACGGCGATATTATATTGTGTCATAATTGTCTGTCCTTTTCAGTAAATTATAATTATTATAGCGCTTTTAAGTTATAAGGGCAAGAAAAAATCTGCCTTTCGACAGAAATTTTTGTTTTTATTTAAACATAAGTTTAAAGACTGTAGCTGCTATTACTGCACCAACGATTGTGGCAACAACTGGAACCCAAGCGTACCACCATTTAGCGTCTTTATTTTCACCAACAACTGATTGTGGTAAGAAACTATAAACGATACGAGGACCAAGGTCACGTGCTGGATTCAATGCTGCACCAGTTGGTCCACCAAATGCTGTAACCAAACCAACAAACATCAAACCAATAGCAAGCGCACCAATCATTTTAGATGATGAAGCGCCTGAAACAGAAGCCCAAATTTGGCTTACTGTTGCATTCGCTGTAACATCAGCTCCTTGTTGTTGAGCGTAGCTTGTCATCCATTTGATTGATTCTGCACCAAAGAAGTTCGTTGTAAAACTGAGAATTCCGAAAACAAATACAAACATTCCGATTACTTCATTGATAAATCCGTTGAAAATTGCTTTTCCACGATTTGAACCATTATCCAAAGCGTTAGTTGTTGAAAAAGCGCCTAAAGAAATTGCTCCGTCATTAGTTTTAGCGAAGTATTCTTTATAAATCGCTACAACAAGTAATTGACCAATAATTGCACCAATAAGTTGTGCCAAAATATATTGTGCAACATGTGCCCAAGGGAAATAACCAGCTGAAGCGAGTCCAATTGTAATTGCTGGGTTAATATGTGCACCTGAAACATTTGCAAAAGCAAGTACAGGAACTAAAATCGCAATTCCGTATCCCCATGCAATTGCAAGACCACCCATGCCCTCATTTTTAGAGCCTTTGAGGGTTACCCCAGCAATTGTACCATTACCAAGCAAGACGAGAAGCATAGTTCCCAATCCCTCAGCAATATATTTTGTCATCCATGAAACATCCATGATAATTTCCTTTCTATTTTAAAAAATATATAAAGATGTTGACACTTCAATTTTATCATATTTTTCTTAACTCTTGCTAATAATAACATTGAAAATATGATTAACTCCTACAATAGATTGTTTTGAATTTTTTTCGGCATTGTATTCATCTGATTATAACAAGATTTTTTTATTAATTATTTTAATCGTTACGTAAAAAAAGCCCTCTTTCGAGGACTTTTAAAGGCACTAAAAGTGTGTCAAAAAGGTTCACACAATTTGACAAATACTCACGCTTCCTGCGCGGAAAACCCAATTTCCCAGTATTCCTTAGCTTCGAAATTCTACAAAGTAGAATTATTCGACTCATCGCATAGTTAAATTTTAACATATTATGCTAAATGAAACAAGAAGCCAATCAAAATTCCTACCGTTCCCACAAAACTAAGGATACAAATAGTAAATCCTATCGTAAAATAATTCTGACCATATCCATTATAATGAACCCTTTTAGTTCTTTTCCCACGATAAATGATTAAAGATATTACTGACAGAACCGTCAGTAAATATTGGATTGGCTGATTTTGTCCATACATTAAGTTCAAAATTGAAGCTACTCCCACAATAATTGCAAGTAAAATCCCCATCTTAGTTCCTTTCTATTTTTTAATTAAAATTTACTGACAGACTTGTTTGTAATCAAAAGAGCTCTGACAAAAAATCAGAACTCCTTTTTCAATATTAGTCAAGCTCTTTGTATGCTTTAACTACATTTTCAGCAGTAAATCCGTAAGCCGGAAGAACGATATTTGCTGGTGCCGAAGCGCCCCAAGTATCTACTGTAACTGTTGCACCATCAAGTCCAACATATTTACCCCATCCGTAACTTGTACCAGCTTCAATCGCTAAACGACGTCTTACAGCTTTTGGTAAAATTTCTTCGCGATAAGCTGCTTCTTGTTCGTCAAAAATATTCATTGAAGGCATTGAAACGACACGAATGCCAGAACCCAAAGTCTTCTTAGCTTCAAGAGCTAATGCTACTTCTGAACCAGTCGCAATGATGATTCCTTCAAGTTTTCCTTCTTCTTTTGAAAGAATATAAGCTCCACGATTCAGACCTTCTTCAGCTAATTCGTAAGTATCAGGTAAAACTGGAAGATTTTGACGAGTCAAAATAAGTGCGGTTGGACGGCTTTTACTTGATGCAGCACGACGCCATGCAGCCACTACTTCATTTCCATCAGCTGGACGAATTACATCCAAATTAGGAATTGAGCGAACAGAAGCTAATTGTTCAACAGGTTCGTGAGTTGGACCATCTTCCCCAACAGCAATGGAATCATGTGTCCAAACATAAGTAACTGGTAAGCTTTGTAGAGCAGCCATCCGAACAGAAGGAAGCATGTAGTTTGAGAAGACGAAGAATGTTCCGCCATAGACACGAGTTCCACCATGCAAAGCAATCCCATTCATAATGGCTCCCATTGCAAATTCACGTACACCAAACCAAATATTACGTCCAGCATAGTTATCTGGCATGAAGTCTTCTTCAACTTTAACCATTGTATTATTTGAAGCCGAAAGGTCAGCAGACCCACCCCAAAGATTTGGCATTTGAGCTGATAATTCTTGGATAGCTTCTTGTGAAGTTACACGGCTGGCCTTGCTTGTTTCCATTTCATGCTTGGTCAAAGTAAGCTCTGGCGTTTCATTTTCAAAAGCTTTTGCGTATTGCTCAGCAAGCTCAGGGTATTTTTCAGAATAATCATCAAAAGTACTGCGCCATACTTGCTCCATCGCTTCACCACGCGCAACTGTCGTTTCTAAAAAGCGTTTTGATACTTCTTCAGGAACTGTAAATTCAGGATAATCCCAACCATATGCTTTCTTGGCAAATGCAACACCTTCAGCTCCAAGAGGAGCTCCGTGAACTGCTGAAGTTCCTTGTTTTTCAGCACCAAAACCAATGACTGTTTTAACTTCAATGATTGTTGGTTTAGATTTTTCAGCTTTAGCCACTTCAACAGCTGCTGCGATTTCTTCTAAATCATTTCCATCTTTTACCAATAAATGTTGCCAGCCATATGATTCAAAACGTTTTTGAATATCATCAATAAATGACATAGATAAGTCACCATCTAGAGAAATATTATTTGAATCATAGAAAAGAATCAATTTACCAAGTTTCAATTTACCTGCAAGTGAAGCTGCTTCTTGTGAAACACCTTCCATCAAATCACCATCACCATTTAAGGCGTAAGTGTAATGGTCAACAATATCAAAACCAGGTTTATTGTATTGTGCTGCTAAATGTGCTTCAGCCATTGCCATTCCGACAGCATTGGCAATTCCTTGTCCTAAAGGACCTGTTGTTGCTTCAACACCATCTGTATGATTAACTTCTGGATGTCCCGGTGTTTTTGATTGCCATTGACGGAAACCTTTTAAATCATCAGTCGTTACATTATAACCTGCCAAATGTAATAAACTATATAACATTGCAGAACCATGACCAGCAGACAAGACAAAACGGTCACGATTTGACCATTTACGACTTGTCTTAGGGTTCACATTAAGAAATTTGCTCCAAAGTACATAAGCCATTGGTGCAGAGCCCATTGGAAGTCCAGGATGTCCTGAATTTGCTTTTTGAATCGCATCTAATGATAGAGTACGAATCGTATTTACAGCCAATTGATCAGTAGTATCAAACATAAGATTTCTCCATATTTTTTATTTATACTCACATTATAACACAAGTTAGAAACGGTTTTCATTCTCTGAAATTAAAATTTTTTTCTTTTTTTATGTTTTTATATGAAAATCTTTTTAATTTTGGTGGGAAAGGTTGCGGTTGACCTGTTTTATAAATCTTCAAAAAATTTATTTTTTCAATTATAATTCTTTGCTTTTTGAATTAATTTTATCTCTTCTATTCAAAATCAAACTCGTCATTAATACAATCAAGAGAAAAATTATTATAAAGGAAATTAATGCTATTGATCCAGCTTTGCCAATTACCCCAAGCAATCCTCCTGAAGCAATATAATCTGAATCTGCAAAGGTCGATGCAGAATTCGCTCCAAACGAACCTAAGGCAGGCAGAATTAAAAGTGGACCCCAAGCTAACAGTATTCCATTCGCCGTTGAGCCGATAATCGCCCCACGCAAACCTCCAAAAGCATTGCCATAAACTCCTGCTGCTCCTCCACAAAAGAAGATGCCAACAACGCCAGGAATAATCACAGTTGTTCCTAAGCCAAGCATTATTAGCATAGAAATAACTCCAACAATAAATGAGACAAAAAATCCAATTAAAACAGCATTGGGCGCATAAGGAAATACTATTGGAACATCTAATGCTGGTTTGGAGTTAGGAACAAGCTTTTTAGCAATCCCTTGAAATGCTGGAATAATTTCTGACAAAATCATACGAACACCTTGAAGAACAACCACAAATCCTGCTGCAAAAGTCCCTGCTTGAATGACCGCATAGACAATATAATTAGTTCCAGCAGACAAAGCTGGACTTTCAACAAAACGAGGACCTGCAATTAAAGCTAAAATAATATAGACAACCATCATTACTAGAGAAATAGAAACAGTAGAATCTCTCAAAAACCCAAGGTTTTTAGGGATATTTAATTTTTCAGTTGATTTTTCTGGATCCTTATTTCCAAATTTTTCTCCAAGCCAACCGGATAGAGCATAGCCCATATTGCCAGTATGGCCCATTGCAACTCCATCATTACTAGTGATCTTCCGCATATAGCGTTGAGTTAGAGCGGGTGTGATTGTCAGCAATGTTCCTTCAAATATTCCTCCTAACAAGATTGTCAACCAACCATTTCCTAGTCCAGCAGAAATAAGTACAACAGCTGACATTGTTGATACATAGAGCATTGCTTGTCCAGTCAAGAAAATATATTTAAATCTTGTAAAACGTGCAAGTATTACATTGACAATAAATCCCACAATCATAATTAAGGCTGCGGGTGTTCCATACTTCACTAATGCTAAAGCAACCACCGCTTCATTGGATGGCACAACTCCCTTAGCATTAAAGACATGTTGAAACATCGTTGCAAAGGGATTCAATGAGGTAACTAATATCCCCGCACCCCCAGTCAAAACCAAAAAACCTGCAAATGTTTTAATTGAACCTTGGATAACCGTACTTGCTGTTTTTTTCTGCAAAATCAATCCCAACATTGCAATTAATCCAACTAAAAGCGCTGGAGTAGTTGCGACTGATACAATAAAGTTTAAAATACCATTCATTTTATTTTTCTCCTCTAGTCTAGAAAAATTTTGTACTTTATAGATTCGATTTATTTTTTCTTATTGATGACTTATGTTATTTTCATCAAGCACTTTATAAAGTGCTTCACGCGCAACTTCTTTATCAATAATTGACTGAAGTGGCATAATTTTTTCTGTGGGAATATTAGGAAGAGCAGATACTAATGTTGCCTCAACAAAAAAATAATCCGCTGCATCTGGTGTTGCTGACCCAACATCCATATGCTCCAATTCGAAATTATCAATATTTACTCCTGATTCTTCTAATAATGACTGAATGTTCATTTGAACCATAAAACTCGTTCCTAACCCAGATTGACATACACATGCAAATTTCATATTATTTTTCTCCTTCTTCTTCTAAAAGTATTTGTTCAACTTCTGTTGCATTTGTTGCTGCAAGTAACTGACCCAAGCGTTCTTTATTTGATAATATCTTAGTAAGTGTTGATAAAGCTCTAAGATGGGTCTCATTATCAATAGCTGCTAAAACAATAAAAAGTTTAATTTCATGCTTATCATCGTTCATTAACTTTACTGGATGTTCACATCTTAAAAATGACATTCCTAATTTTTTGACCCCTTCCTCTGGACGAGCATGAGGAAGGGCAATTCCCAATCCTAAGTCAATATAAGGGCCGAAAGCTTCTACTTTATCAATAATAGCTTTGATATAACGCTCTTCAATTTCATGTTTATCAAGAAGGGGCTGTGCAGCTAATTCAATTGCTTCTTGCCAGGTCAATTCTCTATTGGTAAAATTTATTTTTTCTTTTGTAAGTAAATCTGTTAGCATAACTCCTGATAGTTTCCCTTCTTTTCTAGTACGATTTAATTTTTTTTCAATAATTTTTATTAAATCCAGTTTACTTGCTGGTTTTTTTATAATAATGTACGGTTCTATTGAATCTAAAATAGTTTGAGCAGATGGTTTTATAAAACCTGGGAGCTGAAAATCTTGTAAAACTTGATTATAGAGCTTATTTTCTTCACGCTGCTCTGGAAAAGCTGACATAAGATAAACTTTTTTGTCTGACTTTACAGGAACCGTTGAAAAAATAATATCATATGAATTTATAGGTAATTTTTCGAAATGAGAGACTCGAGCACTCAGAATAAATTCCATTGTCGGGAATAAACTCTCTAGTCTTTTTTGCATAATTAAACTCGAACTGATTCCATTTACACAGAGTACAATTGCTTTTAATGATTTACCTGAGTACTTATTTTTATAAATCTCTCCACCAAATAAAATGACAAAATAAGCTTTCTCAGATTCTGAAATTTCACCGACCTCTTCTTTTAATGGTTGAAGGACGTTATCCATCAGTAAAAACAAGGAGTGGTACTCTTTTTTTATCCGTTCAAGCAGGACATTTTTTAATTCAAAATGATTTTTTAATCGATAGTATGCAGGAGTTAGGTGAGCTAATAGTGCCATAAAGGTCTTTGTGAAATCATCGAATTCAATTGCTGCTAATTTCATAACATTTTCCATAATGTTAAAGGCCATTCGGTATAAACCATTGTCTTGCTCAATTGTATTTTTTCCATCCGACATCCCAATAATTAATGATTTGAGTAGCTCATTAATATTTTCACTCCCCTTTTCAAAACCTCTACACTTGAGCAGACTTGCAAACAGTAATGTCGAAAGATATCGACTATAAACAATCTCAATCTGTAGTTCTTGCATTATCTTTTTCAATAGCTGATTATTCTTAAAAATAGTTAATGGATCCTTATCATTTAAAACTTTTGATAAGGTATAAAATCCTGCGTCCTCAGATAAATTTTGCAAATAATACCAAGCCTTCTCCTGTAAAATTTTCTCCTCAAAATTGAGGGAAAATCCTTTTTTTCTTGAATATTCAATCTGAATATTTTTGCTCATAAGCTCCTCTCTAAGTTTTTTTAAATCACTTAAAACCGTATTTTTACTTACTTGAAGATATTTTTGAAAAAGAGCAATTGAGAAGGAAGATTCATTTGTAAAAATAAGTAAATAAATAAGGGAGCGCCTTTCAACTTCTGATAAAATAAATGTCTTTTGATTGATAGAATAACGAGTTTCTTCAAAATTTTCTATTTTATCAGAAATTGCTAAGCATTCATTTTTATATTCCAATTTTTTTAAACCTTGATTTTCAAATTTTTGATTAAATTCCTCCAATATTCGATAAAATTTTTCTTTATCTAGATTAGTGACCTCCAATATTCGCTCTAATTTCCATAATTTATGTTTTGAAAAAAAGAGAATGTCTAAATCATAATTAATCATAAAAACGCTCCCTTGTATTTTTTATTATAACTCAATTATTTTACCAAAATATAGCGCTTACAGTCCAAATTACTTTTACTAAATAAAAATAATTGGACTGAACTTTAGAAAATAAAAAAACTCCAAAAAATGAAGTTTTTTATTATTCAAAAGGGAAAATTAATAGCTAATTTTTATTTCTTAGCTGCCTTAAATGCTGCCATAAATTTCTTGGCATTTTCAGTAACCCCACTATAATTGTTGTTGGCTGCTGGAGCTGTAACCCCACCTCCAGCACTTACAGCTACTGCTCCTGCTGCAAACCATTCAGCAACATTATCAACATTTACTCCTCCCGATGGAAGGATATTAATATAAGGAAATGGACCTTTTAAGTCTTTTATCATTTTGGGACCTGTAATATCACCTGGGAAAAGTTTGATTAACTCTGACCCATATTCTAAAGCTTTTTGAGCTTCGAGTGGAGTTAAAATTCCCGGAACATAGGGAATCTGATAAAGATTACATATCTTTGCGACTTCTTTGTTAAAACTTGGACTGACAATAAATTGAGCCCCTGCAACAATGGCCAAACGAGCAGAGGTCGGATCTAAAACTGTCCCTGCTCCGATCACTACATCTGTTCCTAGATACTTGGCTACCAAATCAGAAATAACTTCGTTAGCTCGCGGGACTGAATAGGTCAATTCGATAGAAGTGATTCCTCCTGAGATGACAGCTTCTACGATTTTTAATGCTTTTTCGCCACTCTCAGCTCGGACGACCGAGACGACTCCTGATTGAATCACTTTATTTAATAATTCTGCTCTTTGCATGACTACATCTCCTTGTAAAATGCTTTTAATTCTTCTTTTGTGGGATAACCTTCACTATCTCCTGAGCTTTGAACTGCTAATGCTCCAACGGCACAGGCACGCTTGACGGCTTCTTTTAAGGTTTTTCCTTCAAGTAAGGCAGACTCAAGACCAACGGCGAATCCGTCTCCTGCTCCAACCGTATCAACAACTTTTGCTACTTTAAATCCAGAAACAAAATATTGTTCACCATTTTTTAATTTTACAAAAGCACCGTCAGCACCTAATTTGACAACTACAATCTTTGTGAGAGTGCTTTGCTCAAGGTAAAAATTAGCGATTTTTTCTGGTTCGGATGAACCGGTCAAGATTTCACCTTCATTTATTCCTGGCAGAATGATTTGACTTTGCTTTGCTAAATCATTGATTGTTCTTATCATTTTTTCTTGATTATCCCAAAGTACAGGTCGTAAATTTGGATCGAAAATGGTTAAAATATCTGCTTCATTTAATTTTTGATTGAACCCTTGAAATGTTTTTAAACTAGTTTCTGAAAGGGCTGGAAAAATTCCTGAGAGATGCGCAATTTTTATCCCTGATAAATCTAGAGCTTTTAGTTCAGCAATGGATAAATTGGCCGCTGCAGAATTTTTGCGATAATAATCAACTTTTGGGTCGCCCTCACTTACTTTTTGTTTTAAATAAAAGCCTGTTGAATAGTTTTTATCTTTGGTGAGATAGGTCGTTTCAATCTCCGCTTTTTTGACTGATTCAATAATAAAATTCCCAAATGAATCCTCTCCGACTTTAGAAATATAAATTCCTTTATGTCCTAGACGACTCAAACCAATCGCAACATTTAGCTCCGCACCAGCTAAATATTTGCTGAAATGCTCAGCTACATCTAAACTTATATCTTGATTTTCTGAGGCAAGAACGACTAAAGGTTCGCCAAGTGTTATAAATTCAGTCATTGATTAGAGTCCTCATCTTTGAAAAATCCAAAATAATCATGCACATTATTATAACTAATATCTTCAATCATTTTTCCAACAAGTGCTTCATTATCAGGGATTCTACCATTTTCAATCAACTGTCCAACAAAATTACAGAGGACGCGACGGAAATATTCATGACGTGGATAACTTAAAAAGCTCCGTGAATCTGTCAACATTCCGACAAAATTGGACAATAAACTTTGTGAAGCAAAAATCTCTAATTGGTTTTCCATTCCTTTTTTGGTGTCATTGAACCACCAACCAGCTCCAAGTTGTAATTGTTGCACTCCTTCACCTTGAAAACAGCCAATCATTGTGACTAATTCAAGCCAATCATTTTGATTAAGGGAGTATAGAATGGTTTTTGGTATGGTTTCAAGTTCTGCTGCTTTGCTAAAGAGTTTGGTTAATTCCTCAGAAATATTAGCTTGAGTACCCATGCTATCAAATCCAGTATTTTCACCAATTTTACTTAAGGCTGGGCCATTGATAGAACGGTTGACGTTAACATGGAGTTGCATTGTCCATTCAAATTTTTTATTTAATTTCATAATTTCAAGGATTAATGCCGTAATGTATTGATTATATTCTAGGTCTGTTAAAGTTTGATTTTCTTTGGCTTTCTGAAGGATAGAATCTAAATCCACATTTTTAGTTTCTGCAAAAGTATAGGTAGATAAGGAGTGGTCAGACAAACGTCCACCAAGGCTTGTGAAAAATTCAAATCTTTGTTCAAGTGCCTTAATCATTGTCTTAAAACCTTTTATTTCAATTCCAGAAACTGCTGACAGCTCTGTCAAATAGTCTGCAAAATGTCCGTCAGTAATCGAAATTAAATGGTCTGGTCTTAAAGCTGGCAAAACTTTGAAATCTTTTTCCTCTTTGGCTAATAATTCATGATAAGAAAGCGTTGAAATAGGGTCATCTGTTGTACAAACAACTTTTACCTGTGAATTTTTAATCAATGCGCGTGGTCTGAAATCATCTGTGGCAAGCATTTGGTTCGCTTCATCCCAAATTTCTTTGGCTGTCTCGCTTGAAATCAACTTATCAATATGGAAAAATCGTTTTAATTCCAGATGAGTCCATTCATAAATTGGATTACCAAATGATTTTTCGAGTGTTTTAGCAAATGCTAAAAACTTTTCATAATCCTCTCCATCTCCAGTAATCAATTTTTCAGGAATGCCATTCGCACGGAGCAAACGCCATTTATAATGATCCCCACCTAGCCAAATTTGTGTTAAATTTTCATATTTTTTATTTTCATAAATTTCTGCGGGTTCAAGATGGCAATGATAATCAATAATTGGCATTTTTTCTGAATGTTTGTGAAAAAGCATCTTGGCACTTTCATTCGTTAGTAAAAAATCTTCTGATAAAAATTTCATGATTCTCCTTTATTACTATTAAAAGTTAATTCAACTTCATAAGTTTTTGATTCATTTGATTTTAAGCTGATATTTCCTTCTTTTTGCAAGAGTTCTTGTTTTTGATTGAGAACATCAGGCAGTCCTTGGAAGGGTTCAATACAGAGGTAAGAAAGATTTTCGTCTTCTTTCGTCCACAAGCAAAGATAAGGAAAATCCGCCATTTTCATGGTCATTTGATAATCTGTCTCTTGTGAAAAAAGTTTCACCTCCTCAATTTTATTGTCAAAAATGACGAGCCCTTTTTCAAAGAATTCTCTTTCAAGTGGAAAATTACTGACAGCTTTAATAATTTCTATGATTTCTCCCGAACGATAAGGAAATGGATTTTTGACAATTTCAAATTGTTTTAAAGTCTTATCCTTAGTTTCAAAGGAAATCAGATAATCTTCAAAATTTGCTGACAGGTTAAAAGCTGGATGAAATCCTAAGGCAAAAGTCAATTTTTTTACTGACAGATTTTTTATTTCAAATTGAATCTTCAATTTTTTACTGACCAGTTGATAAGTGACTTTTAATTCAAATTGAAAAGGGTAGGATTGATAAGTTTCCTCGTTATCTTTTAATGACAAACTTATCTGGTCTTCTTTCTGGTCAATAATTTCAAAGAAATAATCTGAAGCAAAACCATGTTGCTGCATCGGATAAATCTTCTGGTTCAGCAAATATTCATCATCAGTTGAACGTCCAATAGCCGGAAATAAAATTGGGGCATGTTTTGGCCACTCAGAGCCATTCCAAATAAAATCAAATTTATTTTTATTCTCAATTACATGAGTTAATTCAGCCCCTTTTGGATTAATTTGAACAGTAAGCTCATTATTTTTTAGTGTTAACAATTGATTTTCCATCGTTTTTCTCCGATAAATTTACTGACAGCGCCTGTCACTAAACTTTTAAGCTTTTGTCATTAAATGTCTGCTTGGTCAGGCCAACATTTTTCATAAGAGTGACCTGTCAGTAATTCAACGACCTGACGTGTTTCAAGAGTTACATCAGCTTTTGAGCCTCCTTCTTCAAGACGTTGCAATTCTGCTTTTAAAATATCATGATTGGCTCGATTAAGTTTAAAGGTGCGAGCTGCAATTAATGCGGCTGCTAACAAGCCAATTGGAACAAAGATGAAAATCAACATAATTCCGTGCTGAATACCTAATGGTGTATTTGCATGAGTCGTCATTGTTGTGGAATTAAATCCAATTTCTTCAAGAGCCCAACCAGCAATATATGTTGCAAGTGCCCCTGTTGATTTACGAAAGAAAGTCATGACAGAAGCATATACGCCCGCTTTATCACCATGTGTAAAAATTCGGTCAACATCGGGTATAAAAGGGAAAACATTCCAAGGAGTAAATTCTAAAATTCCTCGTCCAAGTTGATAAATAATGGAAACAATCACAAGCATCCACATTGGATTATTAATCCCTGTCAAATAGATAACAAAATAACCTAACATGGCCACAATAATCGCCAAATAACTCAAAGTAAATAAATATTTCGGACCACGAGTGACCATTAATTTTACTGCGGCAATAGTCGATAGAATACCAAATGCTGAGAGTGCTTGGAGAACCCACGGAGCATTGGCAGATGTTCCGGACAATCCAATCACGATAAAAGTTGGGAGCAGTGTAGAATAGAAATCTTTTCCTGTAAATGAGAGGAGATAAACCAATAAATGTTTTCTGAATGATTTATTTTTGAAAGTGCCAAAGTAATCTGTCACTGTTTTTTTCATAAATCCACTAAATCCAAGTCGTGGTTGAGCATCTAATTCTGCTAGAAATTCTGGAGTTAAAGGACGTTCCCAGCTTGCTCGCCATGAAGTGAAAATGGCAATGACAAAAATGACTGTCCAAGTAATTCCCGTATAAAGATAAGCATTAGGATTATTAAATGACTTAAGTACAGCTAAGGTAAAGAAGACAATAGCCGTTCCAGTTGCTGAAATAAACATTCGACTCCCTGAAAGAGTGGTTCGTTTTTTATAATCAGGCGTCATTTCCGTAGGCAAGGTTTCCCAAGGAATTAAAATCATGGAAATCGCTACCTCAATCGCAACATAAACCCAAAGATAATATTGCCAACTGCTAGTTGAAATCCAAAACATTGGAAATAAAATCGCAAATAATATTCCACCAAGTGCAATAAAGAAATGACGTCGGCCATATTTTCGTCCTAATCTTGTTCGATAAAAACGGTCAGTAATTGCCCCAAAAAAGAGGGACCAGATGGCATCAATAATCCGACCAATTCCCAAAACTGCTCCTGTAAAAAGAGGACTAATTCCTTGTGAAAGAACAAAGACAAAGATAACTCCTGAAACAATGTTATTCCAGCCTCCGCCCATTAAATCAGTCAAACCGTAAAGAAGACCACGCCTTGTATTGATTGCTTTTGGGGTATAAACCCATGAAGTTTTTTGTTTTTCTGCCATTTTAAACAGATTCTCCTATTTTTATATTTTTTGTCAGTGAAAATTGACAAATTTTTCCATAAACTTTGTTAATTTGTGAACTTTGTGAAACGCTTACTCCAACGTTTTAATTTTAGCGGAGAGTATTCTCCGCACATTTTTTTCACAAAAAGTTCTTTAAAATAGATTTCTTCATATCATTTTTATTTACTGATTCGTTTTCTCAAGCGCCTCCCAAAGCCCATTAAGATAACTTGCTCCAAGTGCTCGGTCATATAAACCGTAGCCTGGGCGTCCTGTTTCTCCCCAAATCATTCGACCATGGTCTGGACGAATATAGCCATCAAAACCATTATCATACATGGCTTTCATTATTTTATACATATCAAGCGAACCATACTCCGACAGATGAGGAGCTTCATAAAAATCTTTTTCACCACTTGGCAAAAATTTAATATTCCGCACATGTGCAAAAGGAATTCGGTCTCTTTTGACAAATTCAGCCATAATTTCATAGACATTATTAGCTGGATCTTCAGCAATCGACCCCGTACAAAGCGTAATCGCGTTTGACGGACTATCTACAACATTACATATCCAATCTAAATCTTCCCGATTTTTCACCACCCGAGGAAGCCCAAACATCGGATAAGGAGGGTCATCAGGGTGAACCGCCATTTTAATCCCAACTTCTTCACATGTAGGAATGATTGCTTTTAGAAAATAAGCAAAATTTTCACGCAATTTATGCTCATCGACATTTTTGTATGCCTCAAAGAGTCCTCTGACTTCTGATAATCTTTCAGGTTCCCAACCCGGGAGTGAAAAGCCACCATCCGCTGCTTGAACGCGGTCAATTATCTCCTGAGGGTTTGCTGGAATATCCCCAGCAATAAAAGCCATAGTTTGTGAATTATCAGATAAATGATAATCCAAATCTGATTTCAACCAATCAAATACAGGCATAAAATTATAGCAAATCACTTCAATCCCAAACTCGCCAAGATTTCGAATCGTTTCTTTATAATTCTCAATATATTTATCACGAGTTGGCAAACCAATTTTGATATCATCATGAATATTGACAGATTCAATTACTTTTAAACTTAAACCTGCGGCTTCAATTTCTTCTTTAAGTGCTTTGATTCTCTCCTTTGGCCAAATTTCTCCTGCTGGAATGTCCATAATCATTCCAACGACTCCTTTAACACCTGGAACTTGGGCAATTTCAGAAAGTTTTATCTTATCTGCATTTGAACCAAACCAACGCATTGTCATTTCCATTTTTTTATTCCTTTATCTTATTTATATAAAATCAAATAGTGTGCTGTAGCTTCCCACTAAGCGGTAAGACCAGCTGAAAGTTGTACGTCAATGATTTCGTAATTTTGATTTTGCAAATCTGCCAAAACTTTATTTAAAGCTTGATTAAAAAGTTGGTCCGTTTTTTCTTTTCCCAATTTGGCAGAAATGGAAAACTGATAGCAGTATTTTTACTGACAGCTCAAAATTAAACATTCTGTCAGTACATTTTCAGATATTTTTTTACTGACAGTTCTAAATAAGTAGCCTGTCAGTATTTTTTTCCGTGTTCTTTTAGGACGATTTGCAGTGTCTTAAGCACTGCTCCTTTGCCTTGAAGCATTTGCTCAAAGTAATTTTCAATCTTTTGAGCTAGCCCTGTTTGGTACATCTCATTTGGAAAAATTTGGTGATTAGATAAGATAGGTTTTAGAATGTCATGAATTTCTTGCTGACTACCATCTAATTTTACCTCGGCAACAAAAGCTTGCAACTCTTCAAGAAGAGGGTCAGGACTTGGAGAAAAACTTTCTAACTCATCATTAATTCCGATTAAATAACGGCACCAAGCAGCAATGACTAATGGAATAAATTCCAATTCTTTAACAGAAAATCTTGGATTGGCAATATAGTGTCCAATCGTTACGCCATAGCGAACAGGAATTTTTTGTGACGTATCTGCCGCAATTCTCTGTGGTGTATCTGGAATATTTTTATTTGGTAAACGTTTAGTCAATAACTGGTCAATAAAATCTTTCGGATTGATAATTTTCGGATTCTTAACCACAGGCAAAGCCTCGCCATACCCCAAATTCTTAACAAGTGCTAACAAATCTGGATTGGCAACTTCTTCCCAAATTGAATGATAATCTAATAAACTTCCAAAAATAGCTAAAGCGGTATGCAAGGGGTTCAAACAAGCGGTAACTTTCATCTGATCAGCATCATTGACTGTTTCACGATCAGTCAAGATAACTCCAGCTTTTTCTAATGCCGGCCTGCCATTTGGAAAAGTATCTTCAATCACTAAATAATGAACTTCTTCCGTATTACCAAAAGGAGCAATATTTGTATGTTTTTGACTATGTAAAATTTCTGTATCCTCAAAACCATCAGCTGTCAGTAATTTTGCAACTTTTTCAGACGGATTGGGTGTAATTCGGTCAATCATTGACCAGGGAAAACTGACTTTTTTAGGATTGATAAGGTAATCATAAAAATCTTGTTCTACGATTTCATTTTCCACCCAAGCTTTAGCAATGGTCAAAATCGCTTCTTGCAATTTCAAACCATTTTCTGAAAAATTATCTGTGCTCACCATGGCAATAGGAAATTTACCAGCTTTAAATCTTGCATAAAGGAGATAAGTAACGGCTCCCATATTGGTTTTGGGCTTGCTTCTTCCTTGCATATCTTCAAGTGCCAAAGGCGTCAATTGATCTTTTGAATCCCGTAGTGAATAACCTTTTTCTGTAATCGAAAAAGTCGTCAATTGCAAAGACGGATTTTCAAAGACTTTTGTTAAATGAGCCCAACCCTCGGTATTTTCTGCATTAAAATAAAAACTTTCAGCAACACTCGCAATCAATTCTTTATCAAAAGTTCCATCTGATTTCATTGTCACTGACAGAAAACGATTATTATATGCCCGATAGCTTTTATCAATTACCTCATCATCATAAGTTTCAGCCACAATAAGACCTGAGTTGAGTTCTCCTTGATTGAGTAAGTCTTGGGCGACAACCGCATGGAAACATCTAAAAAGATTTCCTCCACCAAAGTGGACCCAGACTGGATTATCAGCTGTTGACTCTATAACTTTGTCTTGATTAAAGTTAGGAATTTTAATTTTCGCTTTTTTAAATTCCTCAGCTTTTATCAAATAATCATCAAGCAATTTCACCATGATTTCTCCTTTAAATCTCGAAAAGTGATATATCAGTTTTTCTTCTACAAAAACTAGTATATCACTTTCAAGAAACCGTTGTCAAGAATATATTAAAAAAAAGACATTATTTTAAAAGAATACCTTTATTATTTGACTTTACCGCCCCTCTGCTCTATAATTACAGAATGAATGAATTGAATTTTAATCTACAGAATCAGGCCTATAAACAAATTACAGGCAAAATTCTCAGGAATGAATATCGTCCTGGGCAAAAAATTTCACAAAAAAATATCGAAATTGATTTGCAATTAGGCCGAACTCCTGTCAGAGAGGCACTTCTTCGTTTACGTCGTGATGGACTCATTTACAGCATCCCCCAATCAGGAACCTACGTCACAAAAATTGATTTAGATGCTGCCATCAATGCTCGATTCATTCGAGAAAATTTAGAAGCCAAAATTGTTTCCGAAGCTGCGGCTTTAGAGAATAATAATCTTTTACTCAACCAAGCGCGTGATGCAATTGAACTTCAAGAACAATATGCTGCTAAAGCAGAATATCACAATTTTTTTAATGCTGATGAAGAATTTCATAAAACTTTTTATTTAATGACTAATCATGCCCAAGTCTGGGACTGGCTTCAAACCATTAATATTCAGTTCAATCGTTTCCGGTGGTTACGCCTTGCGATTTCTGATTTACCATGGAATACCTTGATTGAGCAACACAAGGAAATACTCTGCGCTGTTGAAAATCATGATGGAGAAAAAGCTGTCACAGCAGCTGCCAAACATTTGCACTTGATGTTTGACGAAGAAATGGCAGTTTTACAAGCTTTCCCTGAATACTTTGATAATTTACCCGAATAAAAAAACTCTGACGGAATTCCGACAGAGTTTTTTATAAGTAACTCATTTATTTTACATTTTTAGAATCTGGAATTAAAAATGAAGTAAAGAAAGCAATAATAACAAGAATCAATCCTGTGACAATTCCAGAAATATAACCAGAACTACTTCCACCAACACTGGTATGTAAAAGCGTTGGCACTGCGTACAAAATAATGAAACTGATACCAGCTCCTAAATTAAACATTCCTGCATTTAAGCCCGGAAGATAACCTGGATTATCCTCTGGTGAAAGCACGATTCCCAGACCATTTAACATAATATTTGTTATTCCAGCATAGGTAATCCCAATGAAGGTAGATACCAACAATAAAAGCCAGATTGAAGGTTGTAGCACTCCAACAACGGCCAAACCAATACCGATAATCGTCGTTAAAAGTCCAACCCGAAGGACTTTTGTAAAGCCAAAGCGAGCAGCCAAGAATCCTGAAACAGGTCCAAAGAATAAGCCAGCAAGCGCATAAGGAGTAAGGGTAACAAGAGAAACCATATCTGCCCCAAGTCCCAAACCAAACTTACCATCTTGACCCAAAGCTGGAATAATACCATTCATAATTGCAAAGACACCAGTCATCGTTAGGAGAGTTGTAATTAATAACCCCCAAGTTCTTCTTTGTTTCAAATAATGAATAGGAACCATTGGATGATTCACTCGTTTTTCAACTTGCCAAAATCCAACAAAACAAATCAAACCTAAAAGAGCCAAGAGTGAAGCTAAAAGCCAATTAGGAAGTCCAAGATTTCCAAAACTTCCTTGCAAGGCATTCACCGCGCTCAAGAGCGCACCCATTGCCACTACTAAAAGAATGACTCCGCTCCAATCCATTTTTGGTGTATCTTTTGCAGTTGACTCTTGCGTTCCAAAACTTACTAAAAGAATAGCAAGTGCCGCAGTAATTCCCATAACAAAAAATACAGAACGAAATCCACCATGACTTACTAGCCAACCACCTGCTAATGCATCAACCCCAGCAATTCCACCATTGATTGAAGTGAGTATGGCCATTAATTTTGCATATCTCTTCTCATCACGCACTTTCACATGCAGAATAATTAAACAAAGCGGAACCACAGGGCCAGCAGCACCTTGTAAAATACGGCCAATCATCAAAATCCCCACATTTGTAGCAAATCCTGAGATAAGACAACCAATCATTGTCAAAGTAAGCATTCCAATTAGAACTTTTTTTCGTCCAATCAAATCCGCCAAACGAGGCAAAAATAGAGCAAATAAGGCCGCAGCTGTAAAAAAGATGGTTTGTGTTAGTGCTATAGACGAAGCTGTCGTGTGTAATTGGGTCTGCATGGTAACCAAAGCAGGCGAGAGCATCGAAGCATTGAGCTGAAAAGCAAAGATTGCTACCAATAGGGCCACCATTAAAGCCACTATTGAACCCGCATTATCACTAGATTTTTGAGGAACAGTATTTTCTCCCATTTTTTCTCCTTTTTTTAGAGGATAAACTCTTTTTAGTTTTACAAACCTAAAAGAGCCCCAGCTATCTATTATATTATAAATTTTACTTTTTGCGAAGTTTAAAAATGTCACTTGGACAAATTTATATTTTTATTCATTATTCATCTTTATTTTTAAAAATAAAAAAACTCTGTCCTAGCGACAGAATTTATATTTTTATACTACCATTGATGTTGGTCAACATTATCTTTGTCCACAAGATAGATTGGCGAATTTATCATATGTGCTATTTTTTTACCTTGATAATAATCATAGGTAGCTTGCAAAGCCATTTCACCAATTTTAGCTGGTTGTTGAGCAATCGTTGCGGTCATTGTCCCTGCTTTTATGGCATCATGTGTTTCAGACTCACCATCAATTCCAAAAATAGCTATTTTTTGTCCAGTGGCTTGCACAGCTTTAGCTGCTCCCAGTGCCATTTCATCATTTTGCGCAAAGATTGCTTGGACGTCTTTATGAGATTGGAGCATATTTTGAGTAGTATTTAAGCCAGTTGTTCTGTCAAAATTAGCTGATTGACTGGATAATATATTTAAACCTAAGGTCTTAGCTTCACTATTAAACCCTTTACCACGGTCTATTGTTGCCGAAGCCCCTGGCGTTCCAGAAAGTTCCAGAACTTTTACGTTTTTCCCAACCAATTTTTCAACGGCTTGAGCCGCCATTTTCCCAGCTGCCACATTATCAGAGGCAACGGTTGTTAAAACTGTTCCACCATTTGATCCTCTATCCATTGCAATCACTGGGATATGGGCATTATTGGCTGCTTTAATGGCTGGAACAATGGCATCAGAATCTACAGGATTAATTAAAATCGCATCCACATTTTGGCTGATGAAATTTTGAACATTATTTAATTGTGTTGCAGAATCATTTTGGGCATCAGAAACCGTTAATTTTGTATTTTTTTCTTTGGCCATTGATTTAATCGCATTGTTCATTGAAACAAAATAAGGATTGTTTGTTGTCGAAATAGAAACACCAATATTTAATTCATTTGGTTTCTTATGCGTTACCTCTTCTACTTTTTCCTTTCCATCACGGCCTGGAATACCGGTATAAAGACTACATGCGGTCAAAGTTGAGACTGCTAAAGTAGCTACAACAGCAAAAGTTAATTTTTTTACTAATTTCATGTTCAACTCTCCTATTTCCGTTTGCTACGAATGACATCGATAAGAACTGCAACGAGAATAACTAATCCTTGGATGACTTGTTGCCAAAAGGCTGACACACCAATTATATTTAAACCATTATTTAGAACACCAATGATTAATACCCCAATCATCGTTCCAAACATACGCCCTTTTCCTCCCATTAGAGAGGTTCCCCCAAGGACAACGGCAGCGATTGCATACATTTCATAGCCAGATCCTGCTTGTGGCGTTGCTGATGACAAACGAGAACTGATGATTAAACCAGAAATTGCGGACATTGCTCCAGATAAAGTGTAAATGGCAATTTTTACTTTATTTAGTTTAATTCCTGAAATATAAGCAGCTTTTTCATTACCACCCAAAGCATAAACTGATTTACCAAAGGCTGTTTTATGAAGCAAAATCCATAAAACAATGAAAACAAGAATCATTAAAATAACAGGGAAAGGAATACCCAGTAAATAACCTTGTCCAATATAGGCTAAGAAATAGCCATCCATATGTTTAGTAATTGGATTACCATCAGTAAAAACAAGGGTTGCTCCGCGGTAAACCATTTGAGTAGCTAAAGTTACAATGAAAGGGGCCAATTTCCCATAAGCAATAAGTGCACCATTGATCGCTCCAAGAAAAGCACCAATGATTAACGCACAGACTACTGCTAGCGGTAAAGGCAGTCCTTGGGCTATAAAACCTGCGGACACTGCACTTGAAAGGGCTAAAATTGCGCCAACTGACAGGTCAATTCCTGAAGTTAGAATTACGAAGGTCATCCCAAAAGCAATAAATCCATTAGCCGTGACTTGTAAGAGTAAATTTAGCAAATTGTTTGCCGTCATAAAGTTGGGATTGATACACGTAATGATAATCATCAAAACAATCAGAGCAATCATTGTCGTTAAAGAACTGAATTTTTGAGATAGAGCTTTCACACTTATTGTCCTCCTGTTGCGAGCTGCATCACATTTTCTTGTGTTGCTTCTTTTTTGGCTAAAATTCCTGCTATTTCTCCTTCATGCATCACTGCAATTCGGTCTGCAACACCAAGAATTTCGGGTAAATCACTTGAAATCATAATAATTGGAACACCACGTTCAGCAAGTTCATTCATTAATTGATAAATTTCACGCTTGGCTCCCACGTCGACTCCTCGTGTTGGTTCATCTAAGATTAAAACTTTTGGCGCAATGCCAATCCATTTGGCAAGGACAACTTTTTGTTGATTTCCTCCAGATAGAGAACCAACTATTTGTTCTTCATCTGTCGCTTTAACATTAAGACGCTCAGAGAGTTGCTTAACAAAAGTTGTTGCTGTTTTATCGTCAAAGAGGCCATGATGAATAAAATCCTTTGTACTCGGAAGAGTAATATTATCTTTTATTGAGAAATCAAGAACAAGTCCTTCATCTTTTCGGTCTTCTGTTAAAAAGCCAATTCCTTCTTTGATTGCTTGTGCCGGGTTATTGATAGTTAGACTCTTTCCATTAATTTTTATCGTGCCTGATTTTAGCTTATCAATTCCAAAAATTGCTCGCATGACCTCAGTTCTACCAGCTCCCATGAGTCCTGCAAATCCGAGAATTTCACCTGAACGAACTGAAAATGAAATGTCTTTAAAAGATTCTGCCGATAAATGGTCGGCTTCAAATACAATTTCTCGAATTTCAGCATTTTTTTGGGGATAGTAATCTGTAATTGACCGACCAACCATTTTTCTAACTAATTCATCAACGTTGGTTTCTTTCGTCTTTTGCGTATCAATGACTAGACCATCACGCATGACAGTTACACAATCTGTGATTTTAAAAATTTCTTCCATTCGATGAGAAATATAAATAATTCCAACCCCTTGATTTTTTAGACCAGCAATAACTGAAAACAATCTTTCTGTTTCTCTTTCGGTCAATGCTGCTGTTGGTTCATCCATAATCAAAATTTTTAAATCAGACAAAAAACTTTTAGCTATTTCAACCATTTGTTGCTGACCAACTGATAAATTACCAATTTCTTTGTCTAAATCAATTTTTACTCCCAGCTGTTCAAAAGCAAAATTTGCTTTTTTTCGCATGGCCTTCGTATCTAAAATACCAAATTTATTTTTTATCTCTCGTCCTAAAAAAAGATTCTCTAAGACTGTTAAATCAGGCCAAGTATTCATTTCCTGATGAATAAAACTAATTCCAAATCCTTCTGCTTCCTGAGGATTTTTAAAAATTTTCTTTTCACTGTCAATCTCAATTTCCCCACCAGAAGCTGGAAATAGACCAGTTAGAATATTCATCAAAGTAGATTTTCCAGCCCCATTTTCTCCCATTAAGGCATGAACTTCTCCTGAATTAATCGTTAAATCAATTGCTTCAAGAACTTTATTCGTTCCAAATGATTTAGAAATGTTCTTCATTTCTATTTTCAAAATTGACCTCCTCCTTTTTCACAAAGCGACACCTGATTGTAAAATAATATTTGAATAAGGTGTATTTTCTCCTGTTCTCACCACTGCTTTGACCTCATGATTCATTAATTTTAAGGTTTCATGACTGACAAAAACTATTTCAACATCTGCTGATAATTTTGTCAGTAAAATCGCTAACTGTTCAGGATTATTTTCTTTTATTTCCTCAGCAAGATAGACTTTTTCAACTAAAATATTTTCCAAATAGATGTCCAGCACTTCTTGAAAACTGGGTTTTCCTCTGGTCAGGGCTAAATCAATTTTTTTGACACCTGATGGTACTGGTAAGCCTAAATCTCCAATACAAACTTGGTCAGTATGGCCCAAATCGTCAGCAATTTTTGCTAATTCACTATTAAGTATTCCTTCTTTTTTCATAAATTTAACTCTCTTTCTTTTTTAGTAGAGATTAATTTCAAGTTCTTTTAATTTTGCTTTAACTTCTGATAGCTTTGGCATCCCGCCTTGTGCGCCAAATTTTTGAATAGATAAATGAGAAGCAACGACAGCTAATCTGATAGAATCACTAATTGATAAGTTCTCAGTCAAACCAAAGGCAAAGGCTCCGTTGAATGTATCTCCTGCACCAGTTGTATCTACAACTTTAGCTTTTATGGCAGGAATTTTTTGAAGAGTCTCTCCATCGTGGAAAATGACTCCTTCACTTCCTAAGGTGACAATCAGACGATTTGAATATTTTTTGAGAATTTCTTCAAGTGCTAAATTTGGAAAAAGTTCCTTACATTCGTGTTCATTCGGTGTGATATAATCAACAAAATCAATCATTTCCAAATCTGTTTTTCTTGCTGGAGCTGGATTATAAAGAACTTTTATCGCATTTTCTTTACAGAATTTAGCAATCGCTAGATTTGTTTCATGTGGAATTTCATTTTGTAGAATAACAAGTTGGCTTTCTTTAATTTTCTCCCAAAGGTCTGCTAGATAACTTGGTAGAACTTCATTATTAGCACCTGGAATAATAATAATACGATTATCGTCATCATAGAGAGTAATTTGAGCAATTCCTGTTGTTTGTGGTACCGTTCCCACGTTTTCAAAAAGAACTGCATTTTCTTTGAAGTTTTGCAAAATACTCTCACCAAAAGCATCCTTGCCTACTGCTCCAATCATACTTACTTCATTGGGAGAAAGTCTGGCAAAAGCAACGGCTTGGTTCGCTCCTTTTCCACCGGGAACCATAGCGAAATCTTCACCAAATACTGTTTCTCCAGCATTCGGCACTCGGTTAGTCCTTGTGACTAAATCCATTGAAATACTTCCTATAACACTTACTTTTGTCATTAATTATTCCTCATTCTTTTCTCTTTTGTCGAATTGTTTCACGCGCTACATAATGAACAGGGAGTTCAATTTTAGACTTCTCAATTGCTTGGTCAGTCGCAATTTTATAAATAAGTTGAGCAGCTTCAAGCCCCATCTGATAAGCAGATTGATGAATGGTTGAGAGTGCTGGATAAATGAATTGGCTCATTTGAATATCGTCATAACCAATGATTTGAATATCCTCAGGAATTTTCTTATTTAAACGATGAATTTCGTGGACATAAGCCACAGCATGAATATCCGATGGTGCAATGATACTATCAAAGTTTTCTTCATTGGCAAGCACTTCTCTCGCCTCTTTCTGAATTTCTTCAAAATCATAACTTTGACTGTAAAAAGCTTTAAAATCAACTTGCTTTTCTTTTAAATAAGCAATACTTGCTTTAAAACGATTATTGATATTTGTGGCATTCAAAGGACCGCTGACTACAGCGACTTTTTTTGCTCCTGCTGTTACAATCACTTTTGCTGCTAATCGTCCACCTGACTCATTGTCCGAAAAAACACCATAGTTACTTTTATGGCCTACTCGGTCCACGATTACAGTTGGAATATCCAAATCAGGAAAGTCTTCTTTAAAATCATGGGTTGAAATGATGCCAGCAGCATTACTTTGAATCAAAACTTTCAAATAATCTTGCTCAGATTGATTCTTTTCACCAATATTTCCGAGCATCACACGATAACCTTTTTCTTTTAAAAATTCCTCTGCTCCTTTGGCTAGCATTGGGAAAAAAGGATTGGAAATATCTGGCAATAATAGTCCAACAAGCTGGTTCTTTTTAGTTTTTAAAGATTGGGCAGAAAGATTGGGTCTGAAATTTAGTTTTTTTATTGCTCGTTCAATTTTTTCTCTGGCTTCATCACTTACATAGCCATTCTGAGCAATAAAACGTGAAACAGTGGACTTTGAAACTCCTGCTTCAAGCGCAACTTGCTTGATTGTTGTCATTACTTCCTCCTTTCACGTGTGGGAACGTTCTCATATTTACATTTATAATTGTATCCGTTTTCATTAAATTTGTCAATCCTTTTTATATTTCGTTTTAATAACAAAAAAACCTACTTTTTAGTAGGCTTTCTTATTAATCAAAGACACGGTCAAAAATTTCATCGACTCTTGTTAAATGATAATTGTAATCAAAAGCTTTATCAATATCTTCATCATTCAAATACTGACGAATTTGTTCATTTTCTTCAAGCAATGGTCTAAACATCACTTGTTCATCCCAAGATTTTGCAGTCAAAGGTTGAACTAAATCGTAAGCTGCTTCACGCGTCATTCCCTTTTCAATCAACATTAACATGACATGTTGGCTGTAAATCAAGCCAAAAGTCGCATCCATATTTCGTTTCATATTTTCTGGGAAAACAGTTAAATTTTTAACGATATTTCCAAAACGATTCAACATATAATCCAATAATTCTGTTGTATCAGGTGCAATGATACGTTCAGCAGAACTGTGTGAAATGTCACGTTCATGCCAAAGACTAACATCTTCAAGAGCCGTAATTGCATGTCCACGAATGACGCGGGCTAAACCTGTCATATTTTCAGAACCAATTGGGTTACGTTTGTGTGGCATTGCTGACGAGCCTTTTTGACCTTTAGCAAAGAATTCTTCAACTTCACGTTGTTCAGATTTTTGTAATCCACGGATTTCTGTGGCCATGCGTTCAATTGATGTCGCAATGAGCGCCAACGTTTGGAAGTATTCTGCATGTAAATCACGTGGTAAGACTTGTGTTGAAATCTCTTGCGGACGAGTCCCTAATTTTTCACAAACATAGGCTTCTACAAATGGAGGAATATTAGCAAAAGTTCCAACAGCACCAGAAATTTTCCCAGCTTCAACAGCTTTCGCAGCATGTTCAAAACGTTCAATATTTCGTTTCATTTCGCTGTACCAAGTGGCTAATTTCAAGCCAAAAGTTGTTGGTTCAGCGTGAACGCCGTGAGTTCGACCCATCATTACTGTGTATTTATGCTCTAAAGCTTTATTTTTAACAATTTCTGCAAAGTTTTTTAGATCATTGCGCAAAATATCATTAGCTTGTTTATAAAGATAACCATAAGCTGTATCAACGACATCTGTTGATGTCAGACCATAATGAACCCATTTGCGTTCTTCACCCAATGATTCACTGACAGAACGTGTGAAAGCTACCACATCATGACGTGTTTCTTTTTCAATTTCAAGAATACGTTCAACATTAAAAGTTGCATTTTCGCGAATTTTTTTCACATCTGCTGCTGGGATTTCCCCAAGCTCTGCCCATGCTTCATCTGCAAGAATTTCGACTTCAAGCCATGCTTTATACTTGTTTTCTTCTGACCAAATCTCTGCCATTTCTGGACGTGAATAACGGCTAATAACCACTTTTTTCTCCTTTTTTACTGACAGAATAGCTGTCAGTAAATTAATCCTATTTTTAATTTCTAATGAACAAAGCGTCCTTTTTCATTATCTATTATAACATTTTCACTTATAAAGCTTTTGGTCCATTCTACTTGTCCTAATAAAAGTAAAAAAATTATCTGTCATAACCGAACAATATCTCTGATTATATCATTCTCTATTTTTCTAAGATATCCAAAATATACCCTGTTTCTTTGAGAGAAATTTGCCCAGGCGCACTAGAATTTTCTAAACTTGCAAAAGTCCAGCAAGAGCCAGTCAAATAGCCAGAAATTCTTGAAAGTCGTCCTAAGTCACCCATTGCCATGCTGATAAAATGATCACCGTATTCTAAAGTCATATCACGAGTGATTTGTAATAAATCAAGAACATCACATTCACGTTCTGGCATCACAGCAACTTTAACAAAGGCAGTTCCTTCTTCGTGCATTTTAATCAACCGATTGGTTAAATCGGACGGAACTTCATCAAAATTATGATAAGAAAGCACCATTTTATCCCGAAAATCTTTCAAAGCGGCAAATGAAGGGCCATGCGTAAAGAATTCGACATCGATATATGCGGGATTGTAAGTCAAAATTTCTTTTAAAATCTGTAAATATTTTTTTTCAGAAACTTGAATATTTCCGCCTTCTCTGACTGTTCTTAAAGTAAATAAAATCTTACTTTCTTTAAATTTTTCAAAGAATTTAGGAGCCATCTCTAAAATTTCATCTGCTGACAAAAAATCGGCACGCCATTCAACAATATCTGCTGTTCGATAATCACTGACAGAAACTTTCTCAAGCTCTGCTAACTCTGTCAGCATGATTGGAACAACAATTTTTGTTTTTCTCATAAACTTCTCCTTACATTTTCATAAATGTTTTACCTTATTCTAGCATATTTTCGCAAAAAGAAAAAAGGAAACAGCGTTTCCTTTTACGTTTTTTTACTGGGGTAGCTGGATTCGAACCAACGCATGAGGGAGTCAAAGTCCCTTGCCTTACCGCTTGGCTATACCCCAAGATTGCTTTATGACGACAAGAAATATTTTAACAAATTATCTTATTAATTTCAAGTTATAACTTAGAAATTTCAAATCAATCACAAATAAATCTTTAAATCGAAAGATTATAAGCCATAATTGCTTCTTCAAGAGCTGCTTCAAAAGAAGTCACTGTAGCAATTTCTTTACCTGAAAAAACAATGACAAAATTTCCTGATTTTTCTTTAATTTCGGCGATTGTTTTTTTTCCACTTTTAATGACAGCTCCGTCAGCTGTATCAATAATTTCAAGTTCAGTATCTTTTTTCTTTGACATATTAAACTCCTCAAAATTTGAAAAGTCTTTTTGACCTTCCAAATCCCTATTTTCTTTGAAATTTTTCTTTCTCAATCATATCATTTTAAAAGCCTTTTGTCACGCTCATTTTACTGACAGACTTATCAGTATGTGCCATGCTTTCACTCTCTTTTACTGACAGAACTTTTCACTAGAATTGAATATAAAAAAATACTGACAGACTTTATTTCAAGAAGAAAAAAGTTCTGTCAGTAATTTTTATTATGATAATTCAGCAATAACGGCTTTAAGTTGTGCTTTTGTTTGAACACCAACAATGCGTTTTACTTCTTCACCATCTTTTTTGAACATCAATGTTGGGATAGACATAATGCCAAATCCTTGGGCTGTTGCTGGGTTTTCATCAACATCCATTTTGCAAATCTTAAGTTCTGATTCGTCAAGTTCTTCTGAAAGTTGTTCCAAAATTGGCGCTTGCATGCGACATGGACCACACCAAGTTGCCCAAAAGTCAATTAAAACAAGCCCTTCTTTTGTTTCTTCATCAAACGTTGCATCAGTAATATTATATTCCATTTTATCTCCTTCATTGAAATAATTTTCTTCAGTAAGACTATTCTAGTGTAATTCACTTAAAATTTCAAGAAAATAGATTTTGAGAAATTTATTATTTTACTTCAAAATAGCAATCGTTGCTCCAGAGCCACCAGCATTAATTGGTGCATATTCATAAGATTTAATATGACGGTGTTTTTGAAGTTTTTTCTGTACCATTTCTCGAATAACACCCGTTCCAATCCCATGAACAATCGTAATTTGAATCAAATTTGCAAGTAGAGCTTGGTCAATATAATTATCCAATTCCAGTTCTGCTTCTTCATAACGCATCCCGCGTAAATCAAGTTGAGCTTTGACTTTAGAAGTCACCTTCTTGCTGACATTTTTAGTTTTGGCTTGAATTTGTTCTGGACTTTCAATCACTTCAAATTCATCTTCATTTAAACGAGTCGTGATTGAACCCATTTGAACTGTCCAACGTCCATCTTTTTCTAAACGAATCAATTTACCACGCTGACCATAAGAAGTGACATTAACTTCAGCCCCTTGCTTAAGTCCTCTTTGTGCTTTCGCTTTTTTCAAAACCTTATTTTTAGAAAAATCAATGGTTGGAGCCAAACCTTCAAGTTCTTTTCTAGCAGCAATAATTTCATGTGGTTTCAACGCTGCTTTATCATTGAGATTCTTCAAAATTTCTTGCGCTTCAAGACTCGCTTTTTTAACTACTTCTTGAGCTTCTTTTTGTGCTTTTTCTAATTCAAACTCGCGCTCGCGATTAATTTGATTATAGACTTTCGTCAAATCTTTATGTAAACTTTGATTTTCTCGTTCAATTTTTTTAATATTTCTTGAACTTTCAATCACTTCACGCGTTTTTTCTTCCAACTTTTCAATCATCTGATTGACATCATGCTCACTGTCAGAAATTTGTTGACTGGCTACTGAAATAATAGTTTCTGGCAGACCTAATCTTCTAGAAATCTCCAAGGCATTTGAACGCCCAGGCACTCCCAGTTGCAAATGATAAGTGGGTTGCATTTTATCAATGTTAAATTCCATACTTGCATTGATTACTCGTTGCGTTTCGACCCCATAAGCTTTTAACTCAGGATAATGAGTACTTGCCATGGTTTTCACATTTCGTTCACGTAAATTTTCCAGTATGGCAATAGCAAGAGCCGCTCCTTCTTTTGGATCAGTTCCTGCCCCAAGTTCATCAAACAAGACCAAACTATTTTCATCTGCTTGAGCTAAAATATGAACAATATTAGTCATATGACTTGAGAAAGTTGATAAACTTTGCTCAATGGATTGCTCATCACCGATATCGGCAAAAATATCATCAAAAAGATGAATTCGACTGCCATCAGCGGCTAAAATTGGCAGACCTGATTGAGCCAATATTGTCAACAAACCAACTGTTTTCAAAGTAATGGTCTTCCCACCCGTATTTGGACCGGTAATAACAATCGTATTGAGCCCTGCATCAAATTTAATATCATTTGCCACAACTATTTTTGCTTCAATCAAAGGATGGCGAGCTGCAAAAAGGGTAATATCTTTATCGGTTGTTAATTCTGGGAGTGTCGCTTTATTCGCTGATAAATAAAGATACTTGGCACGAACAAAATCAATATGACCAATCAGCCAAGCATTTTGTCTTATATCAAAGCTATAAGGTTTTAATTGACTAGCAAGCTCACGATAAATTCTTGTGATTTCTTGGCGTTCTTCAATTCTCTTTTGATTAAGTTTATTATTTAATGAAACAACCGCATTTGGTTCAATATAAAGCGTTTGACCTGAAGCAGACATATCATGAACTACACCAGCAATTTTATTTTTGTTTTCTGCTTTTACAGGAAGCACTTGTCGGTCATTTCGGATAGTGATGACATTTTCACTCAAAGATGAGAGATTTTTGGTCAGCATTTCCTGCATGATTTTCCGAATTTCTGATTGATGACTCTTGATTGAAGCACGGATATGCATCAATTCGAGACTGGCATTATCATAAAGACTTCCCGCATTATCAAAAATTTCTAATTTTTTGACTAATGCTGATAAATCAACCAATTTTTCCAAAGTAATAGCTAGTGAAGGTGTTTCAACATTTTCAGCTTCATCAAAAAAGCGTTGAATATTAATTCCTAATTGAATCACTTTTTTTATTTCAACGAATTCCTTGCCTGAAAGACTGGCTTCAAGCTCTAGACGTCTGAGTATTTCTGTTAAATCATTTGTTTTTCCTAAATTTAATAGGCCATTTTCTTGGGTCAATAAGCGAAAATCAGCAACTTCATCAAAAAGGAGCTGAATTTTTTCCTTATCTGTCAAAGGTTTTAAATCTTTTAATTCTTGTTGACCCTGCGCTGTCGTCAAAGCATTCATGAACTGTTCTTTGACTTTATCATATTCCAATATTTGGAGAATTTTTTTATTCATTCTATTTAAATTTCAAGTTGTATCTGTAGATTTCTCCCCTAGCACTATCCTAGAGGATTAATGTGGACAATGTTTTCAATAAAAAGGTTTTGCAAGATTCCTGATGAAATCGGTGTATGTAAAACCATAAAACGAGCTAGAAAACTAGCATCAAGTTGACTTTGAACCGCTGCAATAGGAACCAAACTCAAGACCATCAAGACCATTTGTAAACCAAAATAAGTCGCCGCAAATCCTAAAATTCCAGCAATGATTTTTCCATTTCTTCCCAGAGGACTAAGTGCAAAATGTAAAAATAAACCGATAAGACGGATAATAGCATAAACGACAATAAAAATTGCTAAAAACGAAATGCTCGCATAAAAAGCATCATCGAGTTGAAAAAGAAGCTTATCACTAAAAAGTAAGAGATGTGAGTTTTCTGTGGCATTTGAAAAAGGAACCCAAATACTCAATTTTTGTGCTAACTCTTTATAATTACTGGCTGCAATGAAGGCCGCAATAATCGTACCAAAACTGTAGATGACTTGTAAAATCAAGCCTCGTGAGTAACCAACCATGAAAGCCCAAACCAAGGCTACTAAAATAATCAAATTTAATATCATCAAACATTCCCAATTTACTTTTATTTTGCTTTTTAAACAAAGCACTCATAAAACTTGGCTCATTTTTATTAATGAAGCTAAGTTCAAGTCATTTTTCTTTCTCTATTATACCGTATTTCATAAAAAAAACGTACCCCTATTTAGAATACGCTTTTTATTTTAAAAAATGGATGAAGAATGTCCCCCTCTAAGTGGGTGGTCAAATTCAAGTTTTTTCGTCATGGCATTAATCGCATGGACTGCTTCACCAAAACCAACGGACATCAAGGGCATTTTTCCCGGATAATCACTTGCGTCTCCTGCGACATAAAGTCCCTCAATATTGGATTGCATCATTGAATCGGCCTTAACGCGACCATTACGACTGACTTCTAAGTTTTCAGCTAAAGTCACTTGATTTGTTAAAAAACCATAATTAACCAAAATTTTATCAATCGAAAAGTTCAAGCTTTCTTCTGATTTTATTTTTTTTAATTCTAATTCATTTTCAATCAAATTTGAAAAAGTATAAGGCGTATGAACTTGAATATTAGAATTCATCACTCGGTCAACTGTAATTTCATGACCACGAAAAGCAGTTCTTCTATGAACCAAATGAACATTTTTAGCTACTTTTTCAAGCATTAATGACCAATCTAAAGCCGAATCTCCTCCACCAAAAACCGCAACATTTTTTCCCTCAAACTCTTTTAGAGAAGTGATAAAGTAAGATATTTTTCCTTCATTGGCTAAAGTTTCTTCGTTATCAATTCCTAACTTTCGAGGTTTCAAAAGGCCGGCACCAGTCGTCAACAAAACGCCTTTGGCTCTTCTGGTTGATTTATCAGTAGTTACAGAAAAAATCCCCTCTTCTTTTTCAATTTTTTGAACGCTCTCCCCAAGAAATAATCGATGAGAGATTTGTGCTAGTTGTTCTAAAAGATTTTTTGTCAAATCTGCCCCTGTCACTGCTGGTAGGCCAGCAATATCGTAGATTAATTTTTCAGGGTAAAGATTTTGGGGTTGACCACCTGGAACTTGCGCTGATTCAATTATTGCAACTGATAAACCGCGCATTCCTGCGTAAAAAGCCGCATATAGACCAACAGGACCTGCTCCAACAATAATTAAATCTAATTCTTGCATATCAAACTCCTTAACAATTTATTCATTTAATCTATTGAATAAATTCTTTTTATCATCTCTCTATTATTGCGACTTTTCTCTCAAATGTCAAATACTTTTTACTTTAAATAAAAAAAGCCCTCAAAAGGGCTTGATTTTTTATTTGGTAGAACGACGAGAAAAGATTTCATGATCCAAAACTAATTGATTTTGTTCAACATCTTCTTTAAGCATTAATTTTGTCAAAAGACGCATTGCTACTGCTCCCAAATCGTAAAGGGGTTGGTTAACAGAAGTTAAAGTTGGATATGTATATTGAGTAATTGGTGAATTTGCACCTGAGATAATTTCGAAATCTTCAGGAACTTTCACTCCTTTATCCATCATTGCAGACAAGAGTCCAACGGCTACTGTATCATGTGATACTACTGCAGAAGTTGCTCCTCGCTCAAGTAAACGTTCAGCAAGTGCTTTTCCTTGTTCATAGCTATAATTACCTTCAAAAACGAGGTTTTCATCAAATTCAATATTTGCTTCAAGCAAAGCTTCTTGATAACCAACCATACGTTCTGTATTTTCAACGTCTTTCAATGAACCCATTATATAAGCGATTTTTTTATTTCCACTATCAATCAATTTTTTAGTTGATTGATAAGCAGCCAAATGGTAATCAATATTAACAGATGGAATTTCTTTATCTCCATCGATTGTTCCAACTAAAACGACAGGTGTTCTTGAATTTTTGAGGGAAGTTCTAATTTTTTCATCTAAAGATGAACCCATATAGACGATTCCGTCAACTTGTTTTGATAAGAAAGTTTCTAAAACTTTTTCTTCTTTTTCAACATCATTATCACTATTAGCTAAAATCATGTTGTATTTATACATGGAAGCGATATCATCAACCCCGCGAGTAATCGCTGCGAAGTAAGTTGAAGTGATGGTTGGCAAGATAACACCAACTGTTGTTGTACGTTTACTTGCGAGTCCGCGCGCAACTGCATTAGGACGATAGTCAAGCTCAGCAATAGCTTCTAAGACCTTCTGGCGCGTCTTTTCCTTTACATTTGCATTTCCATTTACAACACGACTAACGGTTGCCATTGACACTCCGGCGACACGTGCCACATCATAAATTGTTGTTGTTGATTCTACCATAATTGGCTATCCTCTTTCTTTTCTTTTTATTCATAGTATTTATGAAAACCATTTTCATTTACAAATTATATCATTAACTGTAAACCTTTTCAACCTTCAGCTATGTTTTTTTACGTGATTTTTTAATAAAAATAGCGTAGAATAGGGGATATAGTGTTTTTTATTTTCATGAGAATTTAAGAAACTCATTTTCATAAATATTGGAGGAACCATTTTGAGCAAAATTGAACGTATTTCAGCTTTTCTGAATGACAAGGAAGTCGATATGACTTTCATCACTAATCCGACAACTCTAAATTATCTAACAGGGCTAGCAATTGATCCCCATGAACGAATTGCTGGGCTGATGATTTTTAGAGATTCAACTCCGATGTTATTTACTCCTGCTTTGGAAGTGGAAAAAGCTAAAGAACACACAAGCGGTCTGGATATTTTCGGATATGAAGATTCTCAAAACCCTTGGGAAGTTGTTAAAAATCATGTAAAATCAGATGTTAAATCAATTGCTGTTGAATTTTCAGATATTCCTTTAGCTAAAACTGAAGGGTTGAAAGCACAATTTGGTGATATTAATTTTGTGAATTTGACTCCTTTGATTGAACGGATGCGTTTGATTAAATCAGCCGATGAAATTGAAAAAATGAAAGTTGCTGGTGATTTTGCTGACAAGTGTTTTGAAATTGGTTTTGCCACTGCTGCTGAACGTAATGGTGTGACTGAATCTGATATCGTTGCAAAAATTGAATACGAAATGAAACGTATGGGTGTTCCACAGATGTCATTTGACACGCTTGTTTTATCAGGAGCTCGCGCTGCTAATCCACATGGTGCACCTGAAAATGTTGAAATTCAAGAAAATAAACTTTTGCTCTTTGACTTGGGTGTGATGAGTGGCGGATATGCTTCTGATGCGACACGTACAATCGCTATTGGTCAACCTAATGACTTTGATGCTGAGATCCATAAAATCGTTAAGGAAGCTCAACAAGCAGCCATGGACTTCATTAAACCTGGTGTAACTGCACATGAAATTGATGCTGTTGCCCGTGACTTAATTACTAAAGCAGGTTATGGTGAATATTTCAATCACCGCCTTGGACATGGTATCGGAATGGACGTTCACGAATATCCATCTATTGTTGCCGGTAACGACCTCGTAATTCAAGAAGGAATGTGCTTCTCTAACGAACCTGGAATTTATATTCCTGGTAAAGTAGGTGTGCGTATTGAAGACTGTCTTTACGTAACAGAAAATGGTTGTGAAAGTTTCACTCATACTGACCATGACTTATTAATTTTCTAATCGAATAATTGATAAAAGTAAAAAACTTTCGCTGATTTTGGCGAAAGTTTTTTTGTCAGTAAATTTTTGTCAGTAAATTTTTGTCAGTAAATTTTTGTCAGTAAATTTTTGTCAGTAAATTTCTGTCAGTAGGTTTCTGTCAGTAGGTTTCTGTCAGTAGGTTTCTGTCAGTAGGTTTCTGTCAGTAGGTTTCTGTCAGTAAAAAAAATAATCATCTGAATGATGATTATTTTTTTCTAAGCGTCATAATCTAAGTTATCAGCATGACCAGAACCATTACCAACAAAGAAACCTGTTTTAGCATTGATTGATACTAAATACCGACCATCTGGTGCATAAAGATTGTAATAACCACTAACAATTCCGGCTGGGAAACCTTGGGAACCATTGGTTGTATGAATCGCTGTTGGAACTAAAATATAATTATCTCCTGTAATATAGCCGCGTTCACGGGCTTTATTCAGAACCATTTCTTTAATTCCAGCTCCCCATGTGAAAGCAGGATCATTCGTGTTGACTCCAGCTTGAGGTTGGACACGTGCTGCTGATACTTCTAAATTAACTCCGTTGCTACTCAAACCATTAGTATTACTACTTGTGCTGGCATTTGTACTTGAACCTGCTGAAGCTGCTGACGAAGGAGTCGTCGTAGAATTGCTTTGACTAGCTGTACTTGATGTAGAACTTTGGCTAGTAGCTCCTTGATTCGCTTTGGCTTCTGCTGCACTTGCAGACGCTTTAGCTGAACTTTCCTTAGCAACTTGGCTCTTAGCTAAATCAATGGCTTGTGTCAGTAATTTATTCAAGGTTTCATTGGTTGTTTTAGGAGTTTCTGGAACTTTTACATTTGCCACTACTTTAGCTGATGAATCAAGTTTTCCGTCAGTAATTGCTGCGCTAGTAAAGAGGGCATTCACTTTCTTAATCGCATTAATTTGGTCTTTTAGGCTTTCTGTATCAGAAACTGCATTTGACCATGCCATGGAATTTTTGTGAGCATCAACTAAAGTTTCAAGAGCTGATAACTTGCTAAATTGACTATTTTTCAAAATAGTATGTGATTTGTCAGTGAAAAAAGCATCGTATTGTTTCTGATATTTATCTAAATCACTCTGACTGCTTTGAGAAGTTTGAACCGTTTGCCCTTTTTGATGACTATTATATTGGGCAAATCCAATCGCTCCAGCTGCAATTAAGACAATTGCACATAGACCAATAATGATTGGTTTTTTACGATTTTTTGACTTTTCGTCAGTAATTTTTGCCGCATTTTCTTCTACTTTATCTGCTTTAAAGGATGTTGTTTCAGCTAGTAAGTGAGGTGAAACTGATTCAGCAGTAATAACTTTATCAGGAATATCACTTTTTGTCTCTTTTGGTGACTCTGTCACTTTTTCCTCAGCTCCCGATTCAAGGACTTGATTATTTTCAGTAGAATCTTCTTTTGAATCAGATTTAATTTCTTCTGCTGGTTCTTCTGTTACTTTTGGTTCAACTTCTGATTTTTCGTCAATTATTGAATCAGTTTTAGTGTCAGTTTCAGAAATTTCTGGTTCACTTGGCTCGTCCATTGGAACTTCGTTTGCTGACATCATAACTGGTGCAGCAACTACCTTCTCATCTTGTGGACTTTCGGCTTCTTCTTCGTCAGTTGGTTCAGTTTTCTTGACTTCTTCAACTTGCGGAGCTTCTTTTTGCTCTGGCAAAGTACTGACAGGAGCGTCGACCATCACAACTGGATCTAAAACTAAATCATTTTTTGATTTTTTAGTTTCTTCGCTTTCCTTGTCAGCAACTTCTAAGTCTTTATTTTCTGCTGACAAATCAGAATCAGAACTGTCAGTAACTTTTTCAGAATCTATTTTTGAAGCTGCTAATTCATCATTCTCGTCGATTTCCTCTTTGGAAACTTCTTGAAGTTTTTCTGACTTAGCTTCTTTTTCTTCTTCAACCGGAACTTCTATATTTGTACGTTCTGCCTGAATGAATTCGTCCAAATTTTTACTTTTAGCTTCTTCAATTTCTCCACGGTGCTGACGAATATATTTATCTAAAACAGACTCATTTTCTTCATTTTCTTTATCAACACGTTTTGATTCTTCAACAATTTGCCCTACGGTAAAATCTTGTAAATCTTGAAGTTTCAAAGTTTTTTCACCAATTTGTTGCTCATTTTTTGGTTTATTATTGTTATTATTTTTGTTTTTGTTTCTATTTTTTTTATTTTTGTTTGACATTTTTCCTCCGAATAAGATTCCCACAATTCCAATAAAATGGTGAATCAGACAACGAGAGTTGCTCAAACTCGTCTGAATTTTTACTGACAGCCGTCATCACTAAAATTTTTTTGTTTTAGTAAAAGCTTTTGTTCTGTCAGTAAAATTTATTTCATACGTTTTCCGAAATACATATACAAATCTGTTCTAAGTGTTCCGTTATATAGTTTGCGTTTTTTAGTTGCTTTTGCCCCATAATGCTTTTCAAAAGCGACATCACTCGTCAAAATGTATTTACTCCAAGTTTCTAGTGGCGCAAAAGTTTTACCCATTTCACCATAAAGAGCTGCTACAGCTTCTTCATCTTCCAAACGCACCCCATAAGGCGGGTTAGAAACTAAGACACCGTCAAGCTTATCAGTTCTAAAATCTTGAAGTCGCATTTGCTTATATTTTATCACATCTGAAAGGCCCGCCGCAAGTGCATTATGTTTTGCAATTTCAATCATTTTTCCATCAATGTCAAAACCTTGAATATCCAATTCTAAATCTGTACGAATTTGTTTTTTGGCCAAAGCTTTTTCTTGTTTCAAAATTTCTTCATCAAACCAAGGCCATGCAGTAAAAGCAAATGGACGATTCATTCCTGGTGCCATATTTAAAGCCAGCATTGCTGCTTCAATTGTAAATGTTCCAGAACCACAAGTAGGATCAACAAAAGCACGACGAGGATTTGCTAACCAATTGGTTAATAAAATAATCGAAGCTGCCATATTTTCTTTCAAAGGAGCTTCTCCTTTTTCTGAACGATAGCCTCGTTTAAATAAAGAATCGCCAGTCGTATCAATCAATACAGTTGCCATATCTTTATGTAAAGCAATCTCAATTGAAAATTTAGCTCCATTTTCAGGAATTGGAACACCTTCAGGACGATGATATGTCGTCTGTAATTTTTTGACAATCGCTTTTTTAGTGATACTTTGAATTGACGGTTCATTATGTAAAGTTGATTTCACCGCTTTAGCTTTGCTGACAGGAAATTGGCTTCCAAAAGGAATAAGCTCTGCCCAGGGAAGCGCATAAACATTTTCAAACAATTCATCAAATGTTCTAGCTTTAAATTCCCCAACTACAATTTTTACACGGTCAGCCGTTCTTAACCAAAGATTCGCCTTAGCAATTGTTGCCAAATTTCCCTCAAAGAAGACACGTGAACGGTCGTCAATCGAAACATTTTCAATTTCCAGATTACGAAGTTCGCGAGCAACTAAACTCTCTAAACCACTTGAAGAAGTTGCTAATAACTTGAATTTCTTTTGCATTTTTTAACTTTCCATTCTCTGCATAAAATGAGCAGAGATAATTCTATCTATTTCAATTAAACACTATTTATCAAAAAAAGCCGAGGCTAAAAGCCCCAGCCTGTGTCATACAGTTTTCTATAAGCCATGTTTTGTTCCAGTTCAATTCACATTCGTGAATCTCCCCTTCGATAATCATCTGTCTGCCAAAATTCTTAATTTCAGCCTCGACCACGCCTTCATTTTGGCTAGTCAAGTGCCCCGACCATAAGTTTGGGTTGCTCGCTTGAGGGGTTTACCACGTTCCATTCTTAGAGTTTCCTCTAAGACTCGTCTCTATGGCACTTTTACAGGCTACTCACGCATATCAAAAGACTTAGCGTTTTGGCCAGCCGTTAGGCATGACGCTCCTACCTAGGTTTATTGTTTGACCTAGCACAATCACTGCGTGCATCTCAGCAACGCGCGAGCATGGACTTTCCTCACGATTTACAAAAAAATCGCGCGATTATCCGAAAACTGTTTTTATCAAAAATTAAGCAGAACAATAAAGTTCATTTACCAAAATCTTTGCCTTCACATCTTGTGAAGTTTGCAAAAAGGTTCATTGCTAAACCTAATGCAGAACATAAAACATTTCAATTTTATATTTTCTTAGTTGTTTTCACTAGCAATGCCGTTAGGTCCAAATACAGCTTGTTCTAAACGATTAATTCGTTTGAGTAAATCAAAATTACTTGGATTACGCATTTCCACTTTTGGTTTACTTGAACGTGCTTGAAGAATTTGGTTAGGGTCAAAGCGTTGTGTATCATCAAGATTTGCTTGATTTGGTTTAGAAACTTGCATTTCTAATTCAGCAATCTTTTTCTTCAAAAACTCATTTTCCTCTTGAAGACGCAAGTTTTCAGTCTGATAAGTTTCATAATCAGCAATAACGTCATCAAGGAGTTCATCGACTTCTTCTTTATCGTAACCACGCATCTTTGTAGAGAAGTCTGCTTCATAGATATCTTTAGGCGTAAATTTAAATGTCGGCATTTTTACCTCTTCATCATCATTATAAAATGTCCATTATTTATGATAACAGATTTTCAGTTTTTTTTCAAGGTCAACCTGATTAAAGTGATATCAAAAAGATAGGATTTATCAGCTGCACTTGTTTTTATATCAAAATCAAGTTTAATTAAATCAGAAAGTCCATTTTTTAAGGATTTAACGTTTAATTTTCTAACCAATTGATTGGCCAATTTTACAGGATAAGGGTGCATTTTTAAAAAGGCAACTTGTTGATTTTCTTGCCAACCCTTGGCTTGGAAAAGTTTGACTTGTAAATACAAACGATAAGAATTTGTCAAAATAGCTAATATTTTAATTAAATCTTCCCCTTGCAAGGTCAAATCATGGACTAAATCACGCGCCTCATCAATTTTTCCTTTAAAAATTAAATCAGTTAAGGCAAAAATATTATCTTGTAGCGATTTTGGGACGACTTTTTCCACATCATCAAGTGTCACTTCTCGCCCTAGTGCATAAGTTTGAACGAGGTCAATATTTTGCTTCATTACTGAAAAATTATCATTTGATTTAGCGGCAATTAAACTCAAAACTGCCTTTGGTAAAGGGCTTATTCGACTAAAATATTGAATTAATTCTTGACTCTTTAATTCTTGTGCTTCAAGCAAAGCTGCTTTAGCTTTTAATTTTTTAACAACTTTAAGACGACTGTCCAATTTTCCATAAAGGATTAAAACAAGTTGCGTAGTTTCCGGCGGATCATCTAAAAAATTTTCAAAGCGTTTCAACTGTTTTTCATCTAAAACACTTTTTTTAGCCGTTGTTAAATTAACCAAGTTTTCTAGGATTACCAACCGAGAATCTGAGAAAAAAGGGAGAGATTCCAAATCTTCAAGGGCTAAATCGCTATTACTAGGAGTTAAGTCATAATAAGCCTGGCTCAAATCCGTTGACTCGAAATTAACCTCTGTTAAGAGTTGATTTTTCAATTCTCCAACTAGTTCCCTTGACTCACCAAAAATTACTAAAATTTGAGGGAGTCCTTTTCTTTTGATTTCATTAAATTCATCAAATACTGTCATTTTTAACTACCTCGTTACCATTTTTAAAGCAAACCCCAAGAGAACAAGGAGCAGGATGAGCAGAGCAAAACCTAAACAACCAACTTGAAAGAGTTTAGCAAAACTTGATTTTGCATTTCTAACAATTTCATTATCAGGTACGGCTATTCTCTCTTCCATTGATTTATATTTTTCATTAGAGTCAAAAGTGACATAGCCCCCACCGATAAAGCCATCATCTTCCGTCATTTTATTTCCATACAAAGCATCATTCCATGTAATCGGTCGATACGCTTCAACTCCTGGAATAAATTTTTGTGAAGAAGTGACATTTTTATCTGCCTTTAATTCTTCATAAAGTGTTCTGACTGGGGCTTTCATGCCGCCTTTTAAAATCTCATCATCAGCAGGCCGATTCCAAAATTCTAAGCGCATATAAAGCTGGCCTAATATTTGTAAAACTGGTTCTTTGCGTTCATTTAAAACCAAAGCATCAGCTAAAACATTTTTTTCCTTGATTGAAAGTTTTTTATTTTGTTCATCTTCTCGTAAGATTTCATAGATTTGTAGAAAATAGTGACGATAATATAGTTCTTCACTCACTCTTCTACTCCTCCAATAAATTCTCCATCTGGACTAACAAGGACTTTACGAGGAGTCGTTCCTTTAGCAGGACCAACAATTCCCTGCGCTTCCAACTCATTCATCAAGTCAGAGGCGCGATTGAATCCAACTTTTAAAGCCCGTTGCAATTGAGCCGTTGAAGCTTTTTGAGCCATAATAACCATATTTCGTGCTTCTTCAAATAAGGGGTCACCAGAGCCTGTATTTGAAGCGCCCGTACCAACTTGACTCTCATCTACCTCACCAGGGTCAAAGCTTTCGTCATATTGAGCTTCTGATTGGTCTTTAATAAAGGTCACAACAGATTCGACATCATCGTCAGATAAGAAAGCCCCTTGCAAACGAATCGGATGATTTTCATCAATAGGTTTAAAGAGCATATCCCCACGACCTAGTAATTTTTCAGCCCCATTAGTATCTAAAATTGTTCGTGAATCTGTTCCAGATGAAACAGCAAAGGCAATTCTTGAAGGAACATTTGCTTTAATTAGTCCAGAAATGACATCAACAGATGGACGTTGTGTCGCAAGAATCATATGAATCCCTGCTGCTCGAGCTTTTTGTCCCAAACGAATAATTGCATCTTCCACTTCTTTACTGGCAACCATCATTAAATCGGCTAATTCATCAACAATGACTACAATCAGAGGAAGTTCAAGCATTTTTTCATCTGATTCTGCATTATATCTTTGTACTTTTTCATTATAGCCAGCAATGTTACGGACGCCATAACGACTAAAGAGTTCATAGCGTTCTTCCATTTGGTCAACAACTTTTTGAAGGGCACGTGAAGCTTTACGTGGATTTGTTACGACTGGAATCAATAGATGAGGAATATCATTGTAAACAGAAAGTTCGACCATTTTAGGGTCAACCATCAGAAACTTCACTTGACTAGGCAAAGCTTTCATCAAAATTGAAGTAATAATACCATTTACCGCCACTGATTTACCTGAACCAGTTGAACCTGCAACCAATAAGTGAGGCATTCTTGTTAAATCAAATGTGCGAATTCCACCATCTAATGATTTACCAAGAGGAATTTCTAACAATTTGCTTGGATTAGTTTTGCCAGCCTCCCACATTTCGCGGAAACCAACCATTGCAACTTCGGCATTAGGAATTTCGACGCCGACTAAAGATTTCCCAGGAATTGGTGCTTCAATTCGGATATCTTTGGCAGCTAAGGCTAATGCTAAATCATCTGATAAATTAACAACGCGTGAAACTTTTGTTCCAGTCGCTAATTTGATTTCATATTTTGTAATTGATGGACCGACGACTGCCGATTCAACATTGGCACCAATTCCAAAAGATTTGAAAGTTTCTTCTAAAATACCAATATTTTTACGAACATTCTCACGTTCGCCTGATTGATTTTTGACAGGAACTTCTGCCAGTAAATCAATGGTTGGTAATTTATAGTTACCGTTGTAGTTATTAGTATTTGAAAAATTGACAGGTTCATCATCAAGAGGAACTTCTGCTAAAACTGGACTTTCAGTTTCATTTTCTTCAAAAGGCGCTTCTGGAATATTTATTGGAATTTCAGTAGGTGCTGAGGTAAATAATGAATTTTCTGCTTCCTCTGGAAGCTCTTCTCTTTCTGCCACGGCTTGTTTTTTTTCTAGCTCAGCAAGTGCTTTCGCTGCTTTTTTAGCTTCTACTTTTTCGGCATGCTTTTCTTTCCATTTCGCTAAACGTTGATGTAACTCTTCACGCATTTTAGGGAAAAGTCCTGGAATCATGAGATAAATAGCAACTAACCAAAGTACTGCAGCAATAATATAGACACCAATGACTGAAAACAAGGCTTTAGCAGGCTCGGTGATTAATGCTCCAATGACACCTGAGCCGACAAAATGAATGACACGGCCAGCCATTAAATCAGACCAGATAAGATGAAAAGTTTCATTAAATCCTTGATGAAGTCGAATTTGAAAGACAAACATTAGGCCGATAAAAGTTAAAATAATGGCTGGAATAATTCTTTTATTTTCTTTTAAAACTTGCTTACGAAAGACGGAAATAATCATTAGTCCAGCAAGCAAGAGAAGAAAAACAATCGCAAGAGAACCAACAAACAAGCGGACAATGTTATAAAGTAAGACTCCGACAATTCCTAGGCGAGCAAGCGCAAATAAGATTAAAAGAAGCCCAACAAAAAAAGCAATCATTTTGCGTGTTGCGGCCTTTTTCTGTTGTTCTTTTTTAGTATTTCTTCTGGTTGTTTTTTTCTTTGCAGGCATTTTTTTACTTTCACTCATTTTTAATAATATTGACAGGTTTGTCAGTAAAATAATATTAATTATATTTATTTATTTTTATAGTTAACACAAACTGACAGTTCTGTCAGTCATTTAAATTCTTTATAAAAGAATGGATAATTCCACTTACAATTATATCATAAATTTGATACAATAAAATTATGGAAAATATCAATGATTATAAGGCTTTAGCCTTCTTCGATTTAGACGGAACGTTGCTTAACAGTCAAAGTAAACTTGACCAAGAAGTTATTGAAGGAATTCATCGGATTCGCGAAAATGGTGTTTTACCTTTCATTGCTACTGGCCGTGGACATTTTGAACTTGATGAAATCATGAGTTTAACTGGGATTAGTGGAGCGGTTGCCATGAACGGACAGTATATTGTTTTAGATGGTGAAACAATATATAAAGAAGAAATTCCGACAAGTAGTGTTGAAAAATTACTTGAGGCAGCAAGTCCTCACTCAGAAGCTCTTTCTTTTTATGACAGTCAAGGTTATTGGGTGAGTGAATTAACTGACTTAGCTAAAACCGCTTATGCTTACACTCATATGCCAATGCCTCAGGCAGATGCTAGACGTTACCTCTCTCAGGAAGTCAATATGCTTTTGGTTTTGACCAATCAACTCAGTCAAGTGGATTATTATAAAGAACGCGTTCCTGAACTTAACTTTTTCATGAACTCTCCAAGTTCGATTGATGTTACAAACAGCACAACTAACAAAGGGACAGGAATTAATCATGTCAAAGAAGTGCTAAATTTCACTGGTCAAACTTTCGCCTTTGGTGATGGTCGCAATGACTTAGATTTATTCAAAGCAGCTGACCACAGAACGGCAATGGGAAATGCTGTTCCTGAATTAAAAGAGTTAGCCGATTTTATCTCTACAGAAAATACTAACCACGGAATCATCAATGCTTTTAATCATTGGGGCATCATGTAAAGTCTAATAAAAAATTACTGACAGAACGTTTGTCAGTAATTTTTTTTATTTATTTTCAAGGACTTCTCGTCTTCGATAGACATAAGCAAGAATGAAACAGAGGGCAACTGGTAAGGTCAAAATTAAGCCAACACCGTTAAAAACAGATGCTACACAATAAAAGATACCAACAACTAAGAAATAAATTCCCCAACCTTTTTCTTTTGTCAATCTTGCAAAAGCCACCCAATTTAAAGCCAGTAAAGCGATTAAAATCAGACCTGCAATCATTGCTGCGGTAGATAATAATTGCTTATCAAATCCTGAATCTTGAAGTTCTGTCATAATTTCTGAATTCTCTGGCATATAAATAATGGCCCAAAAACTAATTAGCCCAACAAGTGCCAAAATTGAAAAAATAATCGACCCTACTAGAGCAAAAATTTTTGATTTTCTCATTTTTTCTCATTTCCTTTTTGATTCTTTAATTATAACATTTTTAGACCAACAAAAAAATCCGCCTCAAATGGCGGATTAATGACAGACTTGTCAGTAATTATTCATTTACAAATTTACTGACAGAATATCATTATTTATTTTAAAGCTTGGGCAGCTGTGATAATTGCAAGTTTATAGACATCTTCTTCGTTACTTCCACGAGAAAGGTCAGAAACAGGTGCGTTCAAACCTTGCAAAATTGGCCCAATCGCTTCAAAATTACCCAATCGTTGAGCAATTTTATATCCAATATTTCCTGATTGAATATCAGGGAAGATAAAGACATTGGCACGACCAGCAACAGTTGAATCTGGTGCTTTTTGACGAGCCACCGCTGGAACAAAAGCAGCGTCAAATTGAAGTTCACCATCAATTTCAATTTCAGGGTAATCTTCTTTAACAAGTTTTGTCGCTTCTACTACTTTATCAACATCTTCTGATTTTCCAGAACCTTTAGTTGAGAATGAAAGCATGGCAACTTTGGGGTCAATATCAAAGAGTGCTGCTGTTTCAGCTGAAGCTACAGCAATATCGGCAAGAGTTGGTGCATCTGGTTTGATGTTAATCGCACAGTCACCAAAAATATATTTTTCGTTGTCATCACGACCACGAACCATAATAAAAGCACCAGAAACAGATTTTACTCCTGGTTTCGTTTTAATGATCTGAAGAGCCGGACGAACAGTATCAGCAGTTGAATGAATTGCGCCAGAAACCATTCCGTCAGCAATTTTCATATAAACAAGCATCGTTCCAAAATAATTTGGGTCTTTCAAGAGCTCTTTTGCTTGTTCTTCTGTAACTTTACCTTTACGACGTTCCACAAAAGTTTCCGTCATTGTTTCAAAACGTCCACAATTTTCTGGGTCATAAATCTCAAAGCCTTCAGGATTAATTCCACGTGAAATCAATGTTTCAGTGACTTCTTTTACATTTCCAATAAAGACAGGTGTAATTAGTCCATCAGCGTTAAGACGATTTGCAGCACCTAAAATACGTGCATCAGTTCCTTCAGGAAAGACAATTTTTAAGCCTTTTCCACTAATTTTTTGTTTCAGTGATTCAAAAAGTTCCATTTTGACAAAATCCCTTGGTTACAAATTTCTCATAACCCACCGCTTTAAGTTGCGGATTTCCTTTCTGCAATTGTTACGAATTAAGTATATCATACTTTCACAAAAAAAGTAAGCATTACCATTATTGCTATTTAAGGACAATTAGCCTTTTTATTTTTCCAATTTTTCACGAGATTCACTAGCCAAAAACAAAAAAACTGTCATAGACAGCTTTTTTTAGTCGTTTAAAATGCTAGCGATTTTCGTCGTAATAATATCAACACCAACAGTATTTGATACCCCTTCAGGAATAATCACATCTGCATATCTCTTTGTGGGTTCAATAAATTGATGATACATTGGCTTAACAGCATCTAAATACTGTGTAATTACTGAATCAAGAGTTCTTCCTCTTTCTTCAATATCTCTGCGAATTCGACGGATAATCCGCACATCGTCATCTGTATCAACAAATATTTTGATATCCATTAAATCACGCAAACGTTCATCTTCTAAAACCAAAATTCCCTCAACGATTAAAACATCAACAGGTTCTTGACGGTAAGTTTCTTGTGAACGCGTATGTTTTGCATAATCATAAATCGGAATATCAACCGCTCGTCCATATTGAAGCTCTTTTAATTGAGCAATTAAATAATCTGTATCAAAGGCTAATGGATGGTCGTAGTTCGTTTTTGTCCGTTCTTCAAAAGTCAAATGCGATTGATCTTTATAGTAACTATCATGTTCAATCATTGCAATTCGTTCATTTGAAAAAGTTTCTAAAATAGCATGTGAAACACTTGTCTTTCCACTTGCTGACCCACCAGTGACACCAATAATCAACGTTTTCTTCAAAATTAATTCTCCAAATTTTCTTCTATATATTCTACCACAATTTTTGAGCTTTTTGTCATCAACTGACAATTTTTTTACTTTTTAAGCGTTCACATCAAAAACTCTTAATTTTACTGACAAAAGCTCTTAATAAGTGACATGGAATCTTTGGAATTCTTATTTTTATAATTTATTTACTGAAAATTCAATAGTAGAGCAATGACCTTTAAGAAAAAATTTGATATAATAGAACAAGCTTTTAACAGAATTTTAGAATCTTTTAACGAATGATTCTGTCCACCTATAAAGGAGAATTTGATGCTAAAACTTGGAGTAATTGGTACGAGCTGGATTGCTCGCTCATTTATTGATGCTGCCCATATGACTGAAAAATTTCAGTTTTCTGCAGTCTATTCCCGTCGGCTCGAATCTGCTGATCAGTTTTCTGCCGATTTTAAAGACATCCAAAAATTCGATAATCTTGACGATTTTTTTAAAGCTTCACTTGATATTATCTATATTGCCAGTCCAAATGCCCTCCACTTTGAGCAAGCTAAAGCCGCAATTTTAGCCGGACATAATGTCATTGTTGAAAAACCTGCCTTTTCAAATCCTAAAGAACTGACACAAATTATTAAGCTTGCTAAAGAAAATGAGGTCTTCTTCTTTGAAGCAGCCAGAAATATTCATGAACATTCATTTTCGATTATTAAAGACTTTCTTGCTGACAAAACAGTCAAAGGGGCAGACTTTACTTATTCAAAATATTCATCAAAAATGCCTGCTCTTTTAAACGGTGAAATCCCTAATAAATTTAATGCAAAATTCTCTGGTGGACTTTTAGCCGATCTTGGTGTATATCTTTTGTATGCTGCAATCTTTTGGTTTGGCAAACCACAAAAAGCAACTTATGATGCAGTTTTACTTCCGTCAGGCGTTGATTTAGCTGGTGTTGGAATTCTTGACTATCAAGATTACAAAGTTTCGATTAAATGCGCAGGAAATGTGAATTCATATCTTCCTAGTGAAATCTATACTACTGATGGAACTTTAATTTTGGATGGTGTTAATGCGATTACTTCTGCCAAATTCATTACTATGGATGGTTCAGAAACTAGAATCGACATTGAAGCTCCAAAACACTCTCTTTATGATGAAGCTGTTGACTTTGCCCAAATCTTAGAAAATAATGATTTTGCTGCAAGTTATGACCTACATCAATTTGCCCAAGAAGTTTCAGAAACTTCATACCAAATGCGTCAAAGTGCTGGAATTGTTTTTGATGCTGACAATAAATAAAGCTCATTAAAAGTTACTGACAGAAATATTTTGTAAGGCTGTCAGTAATTTATCTCTGGTCTCTTAGTTAAATTGGATATAACTACTGCCTCCTAAGCAGTGATTGCCAGTTCGATTCTGGCAGGGGCCATCTAATAAAAAAGAACACCGAATTCGGTGTTCTTTTTTATACTCAATCAATCCCAAACGAACTTGAGAGTTGATTGCTATGAGCCACTAAGTTTGATTTATTTATCAAAGATTTTAAGACGAGTTTTAATCAATGCTTAGTTATAAACAACCCAGCTACCAGCAGGAAGTTTACTTGCCATCGCAATTTGTTCTGCCAAAGTCATTCCAGCATATTCGCCATGACCTAGCAATTGGAAAGCACCATAAGCACCTGAACTTGAATTCACACTATCAATCCCACCATTTGATTCGTGAGTAATGATATAAGCCCATTCGCTAGCAGAATAGCCCGCTGCATTAGCTGTATTCGATGCCATATAATTAGCAAGAGCTTGTATGTCAACTTGTCCAGAAGTTTGGCTCATATTAAGCCCACCAGAAACACTTTGTGTTACTTGAGTTGGTGCAACTGATGTAACTTTAGTAGGTTGTTCTTCAGCAGTTTTAGTTGTTGCAGAAACTTGAGTTGTTGTTCCTGTAAGAATGTTATTAACTTCTGTTTGGATTGCTTTCACATCAAAACCTTTACTTTGAAGGTTAGTGACACGAGTATCTCCATTTCCGTAGTTTCCGTTAATTACTTCTATAGCAACTTCATGAGTTGATTTAGGTGTATCCGCATGAGCGATTCCGCCCCCAATAAACATGAATGATGCAACTAATCCCGTTGAAATAGCAACTTTACTTAATTTCATTTAGACCTTTCGATTTCGCCACTAAGAACATTCCATAGGATTCAAACTGAATCCAGTCTATCTTCTATTAACATGGTTACTTCCCATACACATCATAAAGTCCGAACGCTTGTGTAGGATTACCGTAAGCAGTTTAACGTCATTGCACGCTATGGACGTTTAAAAATTCATTTCTCACAACTTATTGTGAGTTAAAAAACGATTTAACATGAGTAGTAAATTTTCTCCACCACTCATGAGAAATGATTATATTATCTATTACTTAACCGAACCTTAAAATAAATGCTAAGAATCCCTCACAAAAGTGATTATAAAGCCTTTTCCTTCAAATCTTATTCTCATATTGTAGTATCTTTAGTACGACTATTGGAGGCTTAAACCGTTCCTAAATCAATTAAAATTAGCTTATTTTATATTTATCTTAACAAAGATTACTAAATATAATCTTCAAGTCTATGTTGATTCTTAACCTATAATCAGTTATAATTACAATAGAAATGAAAGCACTTCAGTAAAATGAGTAACATTTGTTAACATTTTTACTTAAACTTTTTTAATATGATTAAAAAATAGAGAATTATTTTCTCAAAAAATAAATAAGAAAAGCCGTAAAATAACGGCTGTTTTTATTCAAATTATATTTTCAGGAGTAGTTATGTCCCTCAAAAATTTTTTAGAACTCGTCGAAATAAAAACTAAAATCGCCAGTATTTTCCCTTACATTATTGGTTTACTTTTTAGTTTAAGCTATTTTAAAATGATAAATATTGGCCTATCTCTCTTATTTTTAATAGCTATGCTCCTTTTTGATATGACCGTAACTGCTATTAACAATTATCAAGATTTCAAAAAAGCCAAAGATGAAGATTATAAAAAGCAAGAAAATATCATTGGTCAAGCCAATCTTTCCACCCGATTGGTAGCTTCTATTATCTTGTTTATGCTTATTTTGAGCCTTTTTTTAGGATTTCTCCTCGCTTATTTTGTTGGTTGGCTTTTCTTTATTCTTGGTGGAATCGTCTTCTTTATTGGCGTTTTCTATACTTACGGTCCTATTCCACTTTCACGTATGCCTTTAGGAGAAATTTTTTCTGGTGGGACAATGGGCTTTGGAATTTTTGCAATGATCATCTTAATCAACAGCGCTCAATCACCTATTTTTAACCTAAATCTTGATTTCACAAACGACTCTTTTAGCTTTACTGGTAGTATTTTTGCAGCCATCGCCATGATAATTGCAAGTTTACCACTCATTTTTACCATTGCAAATATCATGCTGGCCAATAATTTACGTGATTTAGATAGCGATATAAAAAATCATCGCTACACATTAGTTTATTATATCGGTCGTCCAAACGGAATCAAACTTTTTCAACTTTTGATGTATTCTTCCTATTTAGCTATTATTATTGGATTTATCTTTAGAATATTTGAATGGCCAACTTTACTTAGTTTACTCACTTTTCCAATTATCAGAAAGAATCTAAAATCTCATGCTAGTCAAGTTCCAAGCCCTCGCAGCTTTGTTTATTCACTGAGAAATATGGTTCTATTTAACAGCGCTTATGCTGTGAGTCTGTTTTTATCAATCCTTTGGCAATATTTAAGCAAATAAAAAAAGTGATAGAATATCACTTTTTTATTTTTCATTTAAAACCTGACGAAGCTGTTCTCTAGCAATCACTTCATCTTCTCGTCTAATCAAAAAGGTCAAATAATCTCCTGCTTGTAATTCAGTATTCCCGTGTGGAATGATATCCTTACCTGAACGATGAACCGAAACCAGCAAACATCCTTCTGGTAAATGTATCTCTGACAACTTCTTACGATCCGCAACTGAATCAAATTGAACAATTGTTTCAAACATCATCTGCTTATCCGAATCATCAACATCAATTTCTTTTTCTTTCAACATGTTGTCTAATAAGGAATCATAAATTGGCTCAGATTGTAATAAATCAGCAACGACATAAGCAATTAAAGAGACAAGAGCCAGAGGAAGTAAATGGTCAAATGAACCAGTCATTTCCACCAAAAGAAGGATTCCAGTCATCGGTGCTCGAACAATTGCTGTAAAAGTCCCAGCCATCGCTAAAATTACTAGATTGGCAAATAAATGGCTTGGAAGATGAAAAAGTGAAATAACAATTGTCGCAAAAACAGCTCCAAGACTAGCACCCAAAACTAACAGGGGAAAGAAAATTCCTCCTGGCACACCCGAAGCATAAGATACCATTGAAATCAGATATTTCCCAATGAGAATCAAACATAGAAAGGCTAATCCCATTCCTAAACTAAAGGAATCCATTAAACGATGGCCACTCCCAATTATATTAGGAAACAATAAACCAGTTGCCCCAACCACTAAAAAAGTAAGTAAGACACGAAGAAATGGACTCTTTATTTTCTTCATCAAATTTTGACTTGTGAGGAGTGTCCAGTTATAAAAAGCACCGAAAAATCCTAAAATAATTCCTAAAATAATAAGTAGCCAATAATTGGAGAGTTCAATTGAACCAACAATTTGGAAATGAAAAACTGGACCACTCCCAAACATTATTCGTGCAACCATATCAGCAACCATTGCTGAGGTCATACAAGTTAATAAAATCAATGGAGAAAAGTATTTAAATACTTCTTCCAAAGTAAACATGACACCTGACAAAGGTGCATTGAAAGCAGCAGATAAACCAGCAGATGCTCCAGAAGCAATTAGAATTCTTTTATGACGTTCAGTTTCAGCCAACCGGCTAGAAACCATCTGACCCATTGAAGCCCCAAGTTGGACTGAGGGACCCTCACGCCCCAGTGATAGACCTGCAAACATTGCTAAAGTCCCAGCGATAAATTTAGCAAAAGCAGTCGTGAACCAATTATTTTTAAAATAACCCTGTAATTGCCCTTTAACTTGTGGTATCCCAGAACCTGAACTCATCGGATATTTCTTCATAAAGAAAGTAACCACAAAAGCTAAGAAAGCAAAACCCAAAATAAGGAGGGGAATAAAAATAAGGTGTGAGCTAACGAAGCGATAAATACTCAAGCCCCAAGTTTCAGCTTTTTCCAGTGCCAACCGATAAAGACTGGCCAAAAAGCCCGCAGTCAAGCCCACGAGTACACTTAGAAAAAGCAGATAAAGATTTTTATTTGTTGATTTCTCTATATCTTTTAATTTCATTACTACTTCCCTACTAACGCTTATTTTAATAAATTTTTAAGCAAGATTATTATACCATAAAATAGATTCCTTATGTTTTGTACTTTTAATAATATACACACCACTTGTATAAATTTACTCAAAAAGGCACTCAATCGAGTACCTTTAATTTTTTAACTACAGATTTACTTAAAGTTTTCTATCTTTCCAAAAAAGAAAGAGCCCGAAAAACATCATCAAATAAAATGGAAGTGTCAATGCAGTAATTTCTAGTGGTATTCTTACAACAAAAATAAGAATAATGAGAGAGATAGATAAGACTAAACCTCTATACTTAAAAATTGATTTTGGAATTCGTGGCCAAACATAGATTTGTAAAAGAAATCCAATGAAAATCATCACCGAACATAAAACTAAAACCATCACTCTACCTCCCTGTTAAGTTTAATTCTCTTTTTTCCCTCAGAATCTCGTTTACTATCATGTATTAAATAATAGATACCTAAGCCAATTAAAAGAATAGAGAACAAAACTACTAGGAACAAGCCATCATTTTTTACAAAAACAAAGAAACTAAGAAGAAATACCGACGAAGCAATGATAATCAATCCTCTTTTTCTTCGGTCATAGCTGATTAAAAAAGAATCTTTATATTTTTTTCCTATTAAATAAGCCCCCCAGATTATCAATAGTATAGCGATACTAAGTAACATTTTAATACTTCTTTTCTAAAATAATCAGATTATACAGCGTAAATAGAATTATTCATCTGAGTTTTACTCTAATAATCTACATCACTTTCTTTTTTGTGGAAATTGAGAAATTCCTGTCAACAAAGAACTTCCTTCTCCCCAAGCTACTTTTCTTTCTGCTCGAAGTTCCTTATAAAAACTCAAGACTTCTGGAGAAAGTTGAGAACTAATAACCAAGGGAAGTAAAGCATTTCTAAAATGAACTAATTCAAATTCAAGGTTTTTACTTTTTTCAATTCGTTCGCGATAATCCAATAATATTTCTTTCTCAGGTGATTTAAGTACTGACTTATTTTTCAGAAGTTCATCAATTCGTTTTTGGATTTTTTCTTTATTTTCTTTCTCTTTTTTTAACATATTTCCTCCTTTTTTATTTTTTCTTGATAATCAAGCGCGCTTTCTTTTATCTTTAATTTTATTTTAGCAGAAAAAAAGCCTCCTTTTTGGAACATTGCAGAAATGCAACGAAGTAATCTGGAGACTTTTTTATGTTAATAATTTTCCTAAAAGCTTTTGATAGCGTTTTCGATAATAATCTGCTAAATCTTTATACCCAACTTGTCGAAAAATTTCAATGGCATTTTTGATTTGCTTTTCACCGCTTATCTTGTCTTTGAAACAATAGCTATAAAAACCATGTGCCAGATTTCTTAGATTTTCAACATAGAGGTCGTAGAAATCATCTTTAGGGTAACTTTTTTGCAAGATACTTCTAGCTGAGTCACGAGCTCCTTTTGAGGAAAGCAAAACGACCGCTCGATACGAAGATTGAAGAACTCTTCTGCGATATTTAAAAACACCATATAAGTGTTTACTCTTCCCCCAGAGTTCTTTCATCAAATATATAATTTCTCGTTCACTGAAACTATCCAAAGTCAGATAAAAAATCGAAAGTTCAAAATAGCCCCATTCTCCAACGTCATAGAGATATTCAACCACATCGTCAGCTTCCATTTGTGTCAGTGTTTCATACCGACTTTTAGCACAATAAGCTAGCATTTTTGAATCATATTCCATAGCTTCTAAATAGAGACTATGAAGTTTATCGACGTCATCTGCAATATCCGCAAGAATTATATCTTCTAAAAATTCTTCTTTATCATCCATTGAAAAATTATTGATAAAATGTTCATACTCAGCTAAAGTCACATTCATCTCTTGCAGCGCACTATCCAAGCGTTCAAAGCTTATCATGGTTTGACCTAATTCAAATCTTGATAAACTCGCTTTTGAAATACCTATTTCTGAAAAATGAGAAAGCGAAAAATTCTTTTGTTCTCGTAGTTTTTTAAAAATTTCCCCATAACGTTTATAAGGCATATTTTTCCTCGAAATTTTTTTTATTGACCGATTACTTTTTACCAATACGAATATTTGATTTAGGTTTTTTTGATTTAGTAGCAAAATGGCTTGCGATTGCTCCACCGCCATGTTTTTGATATTCTACGGCAACAAAGCCAGCTTTTCTAAAAAGTTCTTCAAGCGTCTTGGCATCTGGAAAATCTTCTGCTGATTTTTGAAGCCATTGATATTCTTTTAAAGATTTGGCAAAAACTTTACCAAAAAAGGGCATGACATTTTTAAAATAAAGTTCAAAAGCTTGTTTATAAATTGGCAATGTGGGGTGTGAAGTTTCGATACAAACTACTCTGCCCCCTGGTTTTAACACACGAAAAATTTCTTTTAATACAGTAAGATAGTCAGGTGTGTTTCTTAGACCATAACCAATCGTAACTACATCAAAACTTTCATTTTCAAAAGGTAAAGCCATTGCATTTCCTTGGAGAAATTCAATGTTTTTCTTCGCTTCTTCTTTGAGTTTAGCCTTAGCAATTTCGAGCATATTTTCTGAAAAATCAAGACCAATTACTTTACCAGAAGGGCCGACACTTTCAGATAAATCAAAAGTCCAGTCTCCAGTTCCACAACACAAATCAAGAATAGATAGACCAGTTAAATCTCCCATTCTTTTCATTGTTTTAGCACGCCATAAATCATGTTGTTTAAAACTGATAATGGCGTTCATTTTATCATAATCTGATGAAATACTATTAAAAATTTCTTGTACACGTTCTTCGTTTACTTTTGTCATAGACATATTATAGCACAAGTTCTCCCTTACTATTTGCTCATTATGATTATAAATGATAGAAAAACTACTGACCAGACTGTCAGTAGTTTTCTTAACATTAATGGAAGAAATGACTCTTGCTTCCGATTTCGGAAATTTTCTTCGTTTTATCTTCAAAGTGTGGAAAGAGGAAGGCACCTATTGCAACAAACACAATTGATACTGCTACAAGAATGATTATCGCAAACCAAGCATTTGGCCAGTAAATTCCTCCCGCTGATTCTCGTAAAAGGTTGACAGCATGAGTAAATGGTAAATAAGGATTAATGGCTTGGAAGAATTTTCCAGAAACTTGAATTGGATAGTTCCCACCACCACCAGAAATGGAAAGAACCAGGATGATAATCGCTATTCCTTTACCTACATTGCCAAACAGGGCGACCAGAACATAAACCATTATCATAAAGGCTATGGATATTAGTAAGGCAAAGAGAACACTGTAGAATGGATCTCTTACATCTACTCCTAAACCAAAATAATTTCCAAGCGTTACAATCAAGGCTTGAGCAAGTCCAATGGCTACGAAACTTCCCATTCGAGCAAAGAATTGTTCACGTTTAGAATAACGTTTTTTATCTTTATCTGATAAGTGAACCTCCGTTGTTGCCAAACTTGAAAGTAAGACTGCACCGACCCACAGACAAAGCGCAGTATAGAAAGGTGTACTTGCTGAACCATTATTGGCAATCGGATAGATTTGATTTTCTTGGACTTCAACCGGTTGTGTCAGGAAGTCACTTTCTTTGGTCGCATCTAATTTTAAGAGTTTGACGATTTCACCTAAGTCAACTTCTTTTTCACCCTTTTGAATAGCTGCGGCTGCTTTTTGAATTCCTGATTTGATTTCAGGCCAATCATTTTGAATTAAATCGTTGGCTTGATTCAAAGCAGACTCAACATCAGGCATTTTCTCATTTGCCATTGTTAAGGTATCTGTCAAATCTTTACGAACACCAGCATAATCATTTTTAAAGAAATCAGAAGCAGTCCCTAATTTAGTTTTAAGAGTAGGAAACTCATTTTTATAGAGATTAGCTCCCTCATTGATTGCGTTAACAATCGTTGTCATATTGCCATTTAACATCACATTCGCATCATGAATTTCTTGTTTAATGGCTGGCATTTCGCCTTGATATTTTTCTAAAATGGTAATAGCATTAGAAACTGTTTGACTTGTTGAATTTAGTAAGGCATCAAAGTCGATTTGTTGAGCTTGATTTAATAAACCTTTTGCATTTGTTATGGTATTAATCAATGTTGTTAGAGCTTTATTAATTGTACTACTAATCTCACTGACATCAATTTTATTAATTAAATCAGAAATATTATTTACTACATCATTGATTTGTGATAGATAAGCTCGAATTTTAGATACATCACCCTCTTGCACTAAGTCATTTAGGTGACTCATTCTGGTACTAAGTTCTGACAAGAGCGAATCTAGATTAGTTAATTGCTCAATAGTAGAATCTAAATCGTGATTTCCATTGCTTTCTTGCACCTGCTTCATATATTCAACAATATTTTGAATGGCTTCTCTTTGTTTAGCAATGTTACTAGTAAAATTGGTAATTAAGCTATTTATTTGTTCCTTTTCATCATCAGTTAATTGATTATCGGCAATCGCTTGGTCAATAACAGAAATAACGGATGAAGTATTTTTGGAGAAGTCTTGAATTGATTGAAGTGTTATTTGAACGCTATTTGTAATGCTAGGCAATGCACTCTGCATTTTTTTCGCCGCATCCAAGGTTATAGTCCCCAAACTATCAGCATCTTGTCCCAATTTTTTAATGTCTGGCATTGATTTTTGGACTTGATTGATAATTTGTAAACCTTGTTTGGCTTCTTGAATGCCTTGAGTCATGGTACTTTCTACTGACGCAAAGTCATCATCAATCATCGAGATTTGTTTCCCAGCATTTTGAATCTCAGGTATTTTCTCTTGAAGGGTCAAAACGAGTGAAAAACTTTTATCAATTTCTGGCATTTTATCATTTAATTTAATGACCTTTTGACCTAAAGCATCTACTTCTGGTAAATAAGTGATAAATTCATTAGCTTTTGCCAGTTTTTCTTTAATTTCTGGCATTTTTCCATGAAGATCAACAACTTGTTGAGTGTATTTATCAATGGTTCCTAAATTATCATTAGTTGATAAAATCGCTGATTTAACCTTCTGAATACTTACCATGTTTTTATCAATATCGTAACCAATTGTATTGAAGGTTTTTAAAAGGGTACTACTTGCCGTTTTGATAAACTCTTCAGAAATTTGCGATTGTAGAGAAGAGGCTCCTTTTGATGTTATTTTGGGAGCGATGGCATTGATTTTTTCGTTAATTGAATAAACAATTTGTGGTTTTTTAATATCTCCCGTGGTGAAACTTAAGAGATCCTTTGAAAAATCCTTTGGTAAATAGATCCCAGCATAGTATTTCCCAGATTTCACACCTTTATCTAAATCTGCTTTGGAATCAACAAATTTCCAGCCTAATTGGTGATTTTTCTTTAAATTTTTCAGTACTTCATCACCAATATTGATGGTTTTATCTTGAAAACTTGCCGATTTATCTGCACTATAGACCGCAATTGGCAGTTGCGAAGTATTGGCATAAGGGTCCCACAGGGCTTTTATATTAAACCAAGCATATAAAGAGGGAATTATCATTAGGGCGACAATTAAAAAAGTCGCCACGGGATTTTTAAATATTCGCTTCCAGTCTAGGGCAAACAACTTCCATGTATTTTTAATACTTTTCACTTCTTATCCTCATCATTCTTATCTCACTTGTAACTTTTTAAATTTCTTAAATATCATCGAGGCTTTTTCATACTTCATGACTGCGGATTTAAAAATTACGCAATACACGATTTTATCATATTTCATAAAAAAGTTCTAGCACTGCTTCCTTTTAATGGACACTTGCTTAACTATTGTAAATTTTTCTTACTAGATAAAAATCTTAAATCAAAGAAATGTTTTGTTTGATAAAAAAAGGAGGAAAGCCCCCCTTTTTAATTATTCATTTGTTAAATCTTCACCGTTGCTTGCAATAACTTTCTTGTACCAGTTAAATGATTTCTTAGGCGTCCGTTTCAAACTTCCTTTACCATAATCGTCTCGGTCGACATAGATGAATCCATAACGTTTGCTCATCTCACCCGTTCCTGCTGATACTAAGTCAATACATCCCCAAGAAGTATAACCTAATAGTTCAACGCCATCAAGTTCAACTGCTTTCTTCATTTCTTTGATGTGTGCAGCCATGTAATCAATTCGATAATCATCAGCTACAAATCCATTTTCATCAGGTTTATCTACTGCTCCTAAACCATTTTCTACAATAAATAATGGTTTTTGATAGCGGTCATAAATAGAATTCATTGTGATTCTTAAACCAAGTGGGTCAATTTGCCAACCCCATTCACTGGCCTCTAAATAAGGATTTTTTACAGATTCAAAGATATTTCCAGCTGATTTATCTGCATCCTCATCCTTGACTTTAGCGACTCGACTTGCATAGTAACTAAATGAAATAAAGTCAACTGTGTTTTCAGCAAGGATTTCTAAGTCGCCTTTTTCAATCGGAAGTGTAATTTCTTCACGCTCTAATCTCTTTAAAAGGTAGTTTGGATATTTTCCACGAGATTGAACATCAATGAAAAAGAGATTATCATGATTTTGTTTTTGAGCTTCAAAAACATTTTCTGGATTACAATCAAATGGATAGTAATCTCCAGCAGCTAACATGCAGCCTATCTTATTTTCTGGGTCAACTTCATGTCCAATTTTTGTTGCTAAAGCCGATGCTAATAGTTCATGATGAGCGGCTAAGTATTTGGCTTGTTCTTTATTTTCTCCTTCTTCAAAAACAAGTCCTGCTCCCATAAATGGAGCATGGAGGAGCATATTAATTTCATTAAATGTCAACCAATAGCGAACTAATCCTTTATAACGAGTAAAAATTGCTCTGGCTAAATTTTCATAGAAACCAACCATTTTTCGATTACGCCAGCCACCATATTCTTTAATTAGGTGGACAGGACAATCAAAGTGAGTGATGGTTACTAAGGGTTCAATTCCTAAACGTTGGCATTCTCTAAAAATATCTTCATAAAATTGCAAGCCTTCTTCATTTGGCTCTTGTTCGTCACCTTTTGGAAAAATTCTTGTCCAAGCAATAGACATTCGATAGGTTTTAAATCCCATTTCAGCAAAAAGTGCGAGGTCTTCTTTCCAATGATGATACATATCAATCGCTTCTTTTGCTGGATAAAAATGGTCTTCATCGAATTCAAGGTGCTTCATTTCCCCTGTAATAATTGGAAAACGGTCTTTTCCGTGTGGAACAAGGTCGACATTGGCAAGCCCACGTCCTCCCTGATTATAGCCGCCTTCACATTGATTAGCTGCAGTTGCTCCGCCCCAGAGAAAATCTTTACTAAATGGCATAATAGATGACACTCCTTTTTTTATTCTTTTTTTCATTTTAACATTTTTTTATGACATTTGATAGCGATTTCATCTATTTTTTTGAAGCGTTTTCTATAATTTTATAAATAGAAAAGACTCAAATTAATTTGAGTCTTCTTCTTTTTCTGGTTCTGCCCAATTTCTTCGCAAACTAAAATGGTCTGGAACTAAATCATATCCTGGCTGGCAAAATGGGTGACAACGTAAAATACGTGCTGTTCCCATTGCCAAACCTTTGGCTGGTCCATGTTTTTCAATGGCCTGAATCATGTAATTGGAGCAGGTAGGATAATAGCGACAGGCTGGTGGCAAGGCTGGAGAAATCCAGCGTTGGTAGCCATGTACTGCTTTTACTAATACTTTTTTCATCTATTTCACTTTATTAAGTAAGAACTTATCATCATTCTTGCTAGTTTTACTGACAGACATTATCAGTTCTTTACTTTTACTGACAGAAATATTTTGGAACATCTGTCAGTAAATTTTTATTTCAAAAGACTAAGAATATCAGCAACCATAAGTTCTGGTGTCAAATGATAACGATTGTAAAGTTCTGTCACTGGAACAGAATCATTAAATTCACGTTTCGCACCAAAGTTCAAAACTTTAACATCATACTTACCAAGGAAGGAAGCAACTTTTTGACCAAATCCTCCGTCAAGAATTCCATCTTCGATCGTTGCAATAACTTGATGATTTTCAACTAAGTTTTCAAGGAAAGCTTGGTCCAAATCGTTGATGAAAAGTGGATTTATTAGGGTTGCATTAATTCCATTTTCAGCCAAAACTTTAGCTACTTTTTCACCATATGAATAAAGACCACCAAGTGCCAAGAGGGCAACTTTTTCGCCTGATTTTGTCATTTGATATGAAGGGGTTGAATAATCTGTGAGAACAGTCGGACGTGATTCTAAGCCGTGTTCTGGCATTTGAATCACAACTGGTTGTTCATGTTGCTCAAGTGCCCAATCAAGAATTGAAATAAATTCTTCTTCAGAAGTTGGAGCAAGATATTTGATATTTGGAATGTTTGAAATCCAAGTCATGGCTGATGAGCCTTGGTGTGTTTCATCTGAACCTGAAATAACTCCACCTTTAACAATAACAATTGCTGGTTCTTCATTAATTGCTAAGTCATGCCAAAATTGATCATAAGCACGTTGAACAAAAGTAGAATTGTGGAAAATAATTGGACGAGCACCAGCCGCAGCCATTGCACCTCCAAAAGTAATGGTAAATTGCTCAGCAATTCCTGCATCAATATAACGGTCAGGATATTTAGCTGCAAATTGTTTCAGTCCAAAGATTCCTGGAATTGCTGCATTGATGGCAACAAGAGGAAGGCCTTCTGAGACCTTTTTATCCATGTAATCCAACATAACTGAACTATAAGATTTACCAGAATCAATCACTTTTGATTGACCAGTTTCTAAATCGAAAGGCATGTGCCAGTGAAAAGCTTCTTTATTTTCAAGAGCTGGTTGATAACCACGTCCTTTTTCAGTATGAATATGAAGGACAATTGGATGGTTGATATCTTTTACTTCTTCAAATAGGTGAATTAAAGATTCAATATCATTTCCATTTTCAAGATATTTATAATCTAAACCAAAAGTTTTAAAGAAGTTATTTTCGGCTTGACCATTTGTCGCCCGAAGTTCGGCAAGGTTACGGTAAAGTCCTCCATGATTTTCAGCAATTGACATTTGATTATCATTAACTAAAATAATGAGGTTTCCTTTGAAATCTCCGGCATTATTGAGGGCTTCCATAGCAAGTCCCCCAGAAAGTGAACCGTCACCAATGACTGCAACAATGTTGCCTTTGCCATTTGTCAAATCACGCGCTTTGGCATAACCTAAGGCATTAGCAATTGAAGTTGAGGTATGGCCAACTGTGAAAAAGTCGTGTTCTGATTCTCTTTGACTGGTGTAAGGTGTGATGTCATGGAAATGTCCATCAGTAAATCCATTTTTACGTCCAGTCAAAATTTTATGTGGATAAGTTTGGTGAGAAACATCCCAAATAAACTTATCAATTGGTGAATTGAAAACTTTATGAAGGGCAATTGTTAATTCGGTCACACCCAAGTTTGGGCCAACGTGTCCACCGATGTTTGATACTTTATGAAGAACTGCTGTTCTAATTTCTGAAGCTAATTCTTCTAGTTCTTGATTTGATACTTTTTTTAAATCCGCTGGACTGTCTATTTTTTCTAACACTGACATCTCTGATTTTCTCCTTTTTAGATTTACTTAGTTATTTACTAACAGAAATTGTCTTTAAAAACTAGTAAATCGACTGACAAAATTATCATAATTTGAATGTTACTATTATCTTATCATAATTTGTCAGTAATTTTTTCCTATCATATTTTACAACTTTTGGAAAATTTTTGCAGGATTTGAAATTGTGCTGTCCACACGAATTCTAACAATGAATTTTGTACCTTTAGGTTTATTATCTTCAACTGTAATCTTCCCATTGTAAGCTTCAACAATTTGTTTGGCCAGAGAAAGACCCAAACCTAAGCCACCTTTTTGACGCGTTCTTGCTTTATCTACTCGGAAAAAGCGGTCAAAGATTTTTTTCTTATCTTCATCAGAAATTCCTTCACCATTATCGGCGACAGCAAAAACTAAGAATCCCCCATTTTTTTGAACATCTACAGAGATTTCACCCTCATCACCCGTGTATTTAAGAGCATTATCAAATAAGATGGTTAGCAATTGTTTGATCAGGGCTTGGTCCAAATTAATCGTTCCATCTAATTTCAAATGGCCTGAAAACTTTTTACCTGCGTTTTCAGCAAGCATTTCATAGCTATTAAAAATATTCTCAAAATAAGTTGCCGTAGTCGCCTCTGGCTCAATTCTGATTCCAGAATCTCGACGAGCTAAGTTCAGTAAGTTACTTGTTAATAAACGCATATTACGAACTTCTGATAAACTTTCAGAAATATTTTCTGATTCATCAATAATTGTTGCTGTTGGCTTTTGGAAAAGTAATTCTAGACGATTTTGCAAGATTGCTAGAGGTGTTCTCAATTCATGTGAAGCATTTTCAACAAATTCTTTTTGTTTTTCATAAGCGGCCAAAATTGGTTTCAATGTCCAGTTTGCAAGATATAGACTAATAATTACTGACAGAAGCCAGAAAGTAATCATTGTTGTCACAATGACCCACATGGCTCGGCTCATGGCATCTTGAATTTGGTCAACATTTGAAAAAATTTGTGCATAAACCGGAGTTACTGTTCCATCAGTATTTGTAATAATAAATTGTGATGTTGTCAGATAACGATAGTGCAAATTATCTCCATAAGGATTTTTTACAGAAACAGTTTGAATAGTGTTAATTTGATTTTCGTTAAATTTCATTGTTTTTTGCAGAAGGCTCATGCCAAAGTTTGTACTTATATTTGCATTTGAACCCGCTGAAGGTATGAAACTTTTACCCTCTGAATCATAAAAAATTACACTATTATTGGGACCGTAATAGCCACTATCTTGCGAATTATTCATTCCTAATTGATTATTCGCTGCTTCTATCAAAAAGACTCGGTTTTGAGCCAAATTGTGTAAATTTTGGTCAGTCGCTCGATACATTCCTAATTGCATGACTTGAATAATAATCACGGCTAAAGCAACAAAAATGACTGTAAAAGCTAGAAAAAAATGAAGGAAATTTTTCCCATCATTTTTTACAATAGCTGAAGATTTAACTTTTTTAATTATTTTCTTCAAAGAGGTCTCATTTCTAGATAGATTTACTGACAGAACTTTTTGTTAATTTATAGATGACTTTCATCTCTATACAATAAGCTGTCAGTAAAATTTTATCTCAAGATATAGCCAACATTTCGCAAGGTTGAAAGATTATTGACAAATTCTGTATCTTTCAATTTTTTCCGAATTTTACTCATATAAACTTCAACAACAGTTACTGTTGTATCACTGTCATAGCCCCAAATCCGGTCAAAAATTTGCTCTTTTGGCAAAATAACATTTTGATTTTGCATTAAATAAACGACTAAATCAAATTCTTTTCCGATTAAATCAACAGGTTGATCATCAACTAAAGTTGATTTATTTGATAAATTCAAACGAATATTTCCATAAGTTAAACCGTTTGAATCTTCTAATTTACCTGTCCGTTTCAAAAGTGCTTGAATACGTGCTTTTAGTTCATCTAAATAGAAAGGTTTTGTTAAATAATCATCTGCTCCAATGTCGAATCCGTGCATTTTATCATCCAAAGATTCCTTAGCAGTCATGATTAAGACTGGCGTATCTACATTTTGCTCACGTAATTCCTTTAAGACTTCAAAACCATTCTTTTCTGGAAGCATTAAATCAAGCAAAATTAAATCATAGATTCCCAATTCTGCCTCATAGAGTCCTTCAACACCATCATAAACCTGTTTGACTTGCGCAAATGATTTTAAGAAATCGTAAACAGATTTTGAGAGTGATAAATCATCCTCCACTAATAAAATTTTAATCATTGAATCCATCCCTTTTCACTTTTTTTAGGGCTCATAATTTATAAATTATTTTTAGTTAAATTGCTTGGAAAGTCAATAAAACTGCGCCCATCCCTTTCTATTATTTTACACTATTATCATATTTTTGTCTTGTACTAGGCTTAACCTTATCTTAAACAAAACTAAAAAAGCTAGAACTTAAATTCTAGCTTTTGTTGATTCTCTAATAATTAATTCAAAAGGGATAATTGATTTTTCTGGCAAATTTTCTTTCTTATCTCGTAAATCCAAGATTTTCTTAATTGCGCTTGCCCCTAATTGCTCAATATGAATGTCAAAAGTTGTTAAATAAGGATGAATCATTGCTCCAAAGATAGAGTTGTTGTAAGTAATTAAACTCACATCTTCTGGAACATTTAAACCTTGACTTCTTAGACGTTCCACAACTTTTAAAGACAAGACATCATCCATAACTACAAGAGCTGTTTCATTTCGCAAGGAAAAATTAGCATCCATAAACAAGAGGTCATGATTGAGCCCAAGTTTCTCGGATTCATCTTTAAAACCTTGATAACGTTCTTCAAAAACTTCTGTTTCTTTCGTATCGGTCACGAATGAAATATTTTGATGATTTAATTGTGCTAAATGACGAACAGCCTCGCGTCCAAGCAGCATATTATCATTATCCACATGGGTAATTTCATTTTTTCCTTCAGCCGGAGTTCCAACTAAAACAAAAGGAACCTTATTTTCTAATAAATAATCGCGAACTTCATCATTTTTTCCAGCGTAAAGCACGATAAATCCGTCAACTCGCTTTTCTGAATATTGAAGTTCAATCTGTTTTTTCAACTCTTTGGCTGAATGCCCCGTCGCAATAGCGATTGAAACATCATAATCACGAGCTGTTTCATTGATTGAGGTCAATATTTTCATAAAGAAAGGTTGGCTCGCTTTGTCAGCCACTGGCGGGAAAACAACACCAATTGTATTGGTTTTTCCCGAAGCTAGAATCTGAGCCGCTGCATTCCTTCGATAACCTAATTCATGCATGGCTTTGCGAACTTTTACTTTTGTTTTATCTGAAATCTCTGAACTATCTTTAATGACCCGACTGACCGTTGAGGCATTAACACCAGCTTTTTTTGCAACATCTTTAATTGTAACTGCCATATTTTCACTTGAGACTAGCTAAACCCAGCTCAACTCAGCGCTCCTTTCTTTTTCTTTTATTTGACACTCTGAAATTTTATTTTGCCAAATTTTCGATTAATTTTCAACTATTTTTTAGATTTTTGATAAAAAAGTCATTTAAAGACATCAAATTACTTTGTTTTTGTAACATAAAAATCTCTTAACTCAATTTTTTCACCATAAATTTCAAGATTTAAGGCTTGGCCACGTAATAATTCAAGTTTCACTTCTTGACCAACAGAAATTTTTAATAAACGTCCGCGATAGTTAATGTGAAAGGTATAACCCGTCCATGCTTGTGGTAAAAATGGGGCAAAACTCAATTGACCATCCCAGGTTTTCATTTGGGCAAAACCATGAACAATCGCCAACCATGAGCCAGTCATTGATGTGATGTGAAGTCCATCTTCTGTGTCGTTATTATAATTATCTAAGTCAAGACGAGCTGTTCTTTCATACATTTCAACAGCCTTGTCTTCCATGCCAAGCTCTGCTGCTAAAATCGCATGAATGGACGGAGAAAGTGAGCTTTCATGAACAGTTAATGGTTCATAAAAATCAAAATTTCGTTGTTTTTCGGCTAATGAAAATTGATTGCCGAAGAAATAAATTCCTTGAAGCACATCTGCTTGCTTAATATATGGACTACGTAACACTCGATCCCAAGACCAATTTTGGTTCAATGGAAGATTTTTAGGGTCAAGTTGAGCCACTGGAGTCAAATCTTTATCTAAATAGCCATCATGTTGAACAAAGATACCCAATTCTTCATCTTCTGGATAATACATTTTATCCACAATTTCTGACCAGTGAGCAGTTTCAGCTCCTTCAATTAAATCTGGGCGTGGATATTTCGCTAAACTTTCAGCAGTATAAGTCAAAACCCAAGCCGCCAATTTATTAGTGTACCAGTTGTTATTGATATTATTTTCATACTCATTTGGGCCTGTGACTCCATGAATCATGTATTTATCATTTCGTTTACTATAATGCACACGGTCTGCCCAAAAACGAGCAATTTCAATCAAAACTTCTAAGCCTTCATGAGCAAGATAAGTTTCATCTCCCGTGTAGTTGCTGTAGTTATAAATCGCATAAGCCATTGCTCCATTACGGTGAATTTCTTCAAATGTAATTTCCCACTCATTATGACATTCAACACCTGTAAAAGTAACCATTGGATACAAAGCACCTTTAAGTCCTTGTTGACGGGCATTATGTTGTGCTTGCGGCAATTGATTATGACGATATTTTAAAAGATTTTTAGCAACTTTTTCATCAGAAAGTGCCAAGTATAATGGAACGGCATAGGCTTCTGTATCCCAATAAGTTGCTCCGCCATATTTTTCTCCAGTAAATCCTTTAGGGCCAATATTTAAACGTTCATCTTCGCCGTAATAGGTAGAGAAAAGTTGGAAAAGATTAAAGCGAATCCCTTGTTGAGCTTCTGCTGAACCGTCAATTTGTACATCAGCAATTTCCCAACGTTTTTTCCAAGCGATTTCTTGTTCTTTATAAAATTCATGATATGTTTTCTTAGAAATTTCAAGGGTCAAATTTGATAGCACTTTTGTTAAATTCGAGGGTTCAATATCACGACTTGTGACAACTAAAACATTTTTGATAAAGGTAAGTGGTGCATTTTCTATTAATTTTGCTTCGTAAACATCTAAAACAGAACTTTCTCTTGTTTCTTGCTTAACTCGAGTAAAATCGCCTGCAAAGCTTTGTTTAGCTGCTACCGTAAATTGTTCAACTCCAAATGGATTAGGAATTGTTTCAGTGACAATAAATGAACCTGTAGCTGTATTATCAAGGTTTTTTACTGTCCAAAATTTTTCATCGTAGTTGGAATCTTCATTACGAACATTTGCATCAATGATTGAGGCTGTACGGATTTGATGAATTTCACCATCTAAGCTTTCAAACATGAAAGCAAAAACCGCAAGTTCTTGTTGAGCAATTGAGAAAAATCTTTCGGCAGTCACACGTACTCCATAAGCTACATAAGTATAGGTGAGTACCCCTTTTTCCATATCAAGCGACAGATTAAAATCAGTCACATGACTTGCGGCTAAATCAACCTCTTTGTCATCAATAAAAACTCTGACAGAAGCAAAATTGAGGGCATTGATTGCTTTACCAAAATATTCAGGATAACCATTTTTCCACCAACCTACACGTGTTTTATCTGGAAACCAAACCCCTGCAATGTAAGTTCCTTGGTGACTGTCGCCACTATAAGTTTCACTAAAATTTCCGCGCATTCCCATGTAGCCATTTCCAATGGAAGTAAGCGATTCTTGCAAACGACGGTCTTCTTTTTCAATCTGATTTGATGTGATTTTCCAAGGGTCAATGCCCATAATTCTTTTGATTTGTTTCATAGTGTTATCTTGTTCTCACCTTCTATTTTTTATAAACCCGATATTCCCAGGCTGACAGAACCATTTTTTCTTGAAATTTTTGATTTGAACTGCCCAAGACTTGTTGATAATTACTGACAGAACTTCCAGCAGAGCTGTCAGTAAAACTGTCAATTTTTGTAAAATCTAAATGAGCTTTTTTGTCAGCCAAATTGACAATAATTAAAAATTCAGCTCGTTCATAAACTAAAACTTGAGGATGTCTTTTAAAATGAAATTTAATTGAACCCTCTGAAATTGCTGGTTCTTGATGCCGTAATTCAATCAATTTTTTATAAAGTTCAATGAGTTCTTGATTATTTCGACTATTAATAAAAGAAAAATTTGGATTAATTTCCATCCAAGCTTGTCCACTTGTAAATCCTGCATTTTTAGAATTGTCCCACTGCATTGGTGTCCTTGAGTGCTCACGACTATTTTGGGTGACTTCTGCTAGTGCTTGATTTGCTGACAGTTCTGTCAGTTCAACGCGACCAACGGAAGATGTTGAATCGGCAGATTGAGGAACTGACAGCTTTGCTGACAGTTCTGTCAGTAACATTTCATATTTCTTTTTAATCTCGTCAGCTCGTAATTGCTTTGCGTCAGTAAATGGAAAATTAGTCATCCCAAATTCCTGCCCTTGATATATGAAAGGCGTTCCTCTTAAGAGCATATAACTGACAGCTAACGCTTTTGCTGATTCTATTGAACCATCGCCAAAAGTATCAATACTTCTTGGTTGGTCATGATTTTCAATATACAAAGCATTCCAACCCCGTTCAAGCAAATCTTCTTGCCAACGCATAATGACTTTTTTATAGCCATAAATATCTCCTTGGCTGTTGTCAGTTGCTTTTCTAAGATTATGCTCTAATTCAAAAATCATATTGATATAGCCAGCTTCATCGGTCCAATCGGGCGCTTGCTTGGAGCGAACCCCTGAAGCTTCCCCAACAGTCAAAGCACCATATTCATCAAAAATAGCTTTCAAATCTGACATATATGTTTCAATCCCAGCAACATTCATGAAAGGCACCCACGGGCCGTCGCCTTTCCAAGATTTAATTTTATAGTTCCATGGCATTTTTTGAATGTGTGAAATCGCATCTAATCTGAAGCCATCTATTCCCAAATCTAACCACCAGCGAATCATGTCATAAATTTCTTGCCGGACTTTGGGATTTTTCCAATTTAAATCAGGCTGCTCTTTGGCAAAAACGTGAAAATAAGCTTGTTTTGTTTTTTCATCATAAGCCCAAGTTGAACCACCAAAAAAGGAAATCCAATCATTTGGCATTTGGTTAGGGCTAGCGTCTTCCCACAAATAATAATCACGGTAAGGATTATCTTTTGATTTTTGACTTTCTAAAAACCAAGGATGTTGGTCTGATGTATGATTGACTACCAAATCCATGATGACTTTCAAGCCATTTTCATGCGCTTTATCTAGTAATTTTTTAAAATCTTCAAGTGAGCCAAACATTTCATCAATGACTTGATAATCAGAAATATCATAGCCCCCGTCAACTTGTGGACTCTTGTAAATTGGATTTATCCAGATAAAATCAATCCCCAATTCACGTAGATAAGGAATTTTTTCAATGATGCCATTGATGTCGCCAATGCCATCTCCATTGGTATCTTTGAAAGATTTTGGATAAATCTGATAACCTACCATTTTGTGAAAATCATTTGTTTTTATTTTTTTCATAGTTTTACATTTTCATTTTTAAAGTCCCTAAACTGAACTTATTTATTTTTTCAAAATAACGGTGCTATAAGCTGGAATTGTCAATTTTCCATCAGTTAATTTTGCTTGAGAACTACTGACAGAAAGTTGGTCAGTGATTTTTGTCCCAACAACGCTTTTTGGGAGTTTCATTGTCACATTTTCTGTATCGGAAAAATTATTGATAATAGTCAAATCCTTTCCATAATTAATGACAGACAAGCTCTCTTCACTGACAGAAATATTTTTCAATCTGTCAGTCGCAATTTCAGGATATTTTGCTTTGACCCGTAAAATTTTTTTGTACCAATTGAGCAGTGAGTTCGGATTGGCTTCTTGTTGAGCTACTGAGCCTCCGTCAGTTGTGGCAATTTCTGTCGCACCTGGCACAGAAATGTCTGCTTTGGGAGAATCTGTCCCGGCAGCATTCCACGGCATTGGCAAACGTTTATTTTGGTCAATGCCAGAACCGGTCAGCCCCAATTCCTCACCGTAGTAAATAAATGGATTTCCCGGCATCAAAAGATAAGTTTGAGCAGCCATTTTCTGCATGGATAAAGAACTTAAAAGGGTTGCAGATCGGTCTGTGTCATGATTACTCAAGAAAGGAGCGTCAATGGCTTTCGGGTTATCCGCATGAATTTCTTGGTCCCATGCTTCAATTTGTTGACCAAATAAAGAGCCTTCACCTAAGACTAAAGCTGAATTAATTGGACTTGAACTCGATTGCAAAGCATTCGGAAAGTCAAATAATGAATCAATACCTGATGGATAAATATCATCAATTGCCGAAGCCGTTGAAAAAACTTCACCCACTAAATAGGCTTTTGGATTTTGCTTTTTGACCGTGTCTGTCAGCCATTTGGTAAAGGCCGTCGTTTTTTTGTCATCATTTGAGAAATAAAAACCGACAGCGTCCAAACGAAAACCAGAAACACCTTTGTCTAACCAAAATTTCGTAATTTTTGCAATTTCTTTTTTGACCTCAGGATTGGCAAGATTGAGGTCTGGCATGGATTTATCAAACTCTGACTCATAGTATTTGCCGTTGCTGGCTAAACTATAACCCTCTTTTGCTGTATCTGACCAATTATAATAAGCCACATATTTTTTGTCGCCAGCTAGTGCTTTTTGAAACCAAACATTATCAGTCGCCGTGTGGTTAAATGGCATATCTAAAATCACAGCAATTCCTCGTTTTTTAGCTTGAGCAATCAGATTTTCAAAATCAGCCATTGTCCCAAATTTAGGATTAATTTTTTCGTAATTAGTGACATCATAGCCATGATAACTAGGACTAGCAAAAATCGGTGTCATCCAAAGTCCTTGCACTTTCAAATCCGTTGTAGAATTGGATTTTCCAGTATTCAAGTAGTCTAAATGTTGCGTGACCCCATTTAAATCACCTTCGCCATCATGATTTGAATCGGCAAATGAACTCGTAAATATTTCATAAAAATTACGATACAAACTTCTATCAACCTTTTGGCTGACAGCCACTTTTTTTACTGATGAATCTTTTGAATTTGCTTTTTGACAAGCACTTAAAGCACACGTCGCCAGTAAAGTTACTGACAGAAGTAAAAGCTTATTTTTCATAATATTCGTTCTCTTTTTCTTCCCAGTAAAGTCGGTCAGAATCAGTAATTTCGCGGAGAATTCGTGCTGGATTACCTACTGCAATCACATTTGCTGGCAAATTTTTTGTCACTACCGTTCCCGAACCCACAATTGTATTTTCGCCAATCGTAACGCCCGGATTAACAATTACTCCTGCACCGAGCCAAACTCGATTACCAATCGTAATCGCTTTTCCATATTCTAGTCCACGCTGTCGAACTCCGGCATCAATTGGATGAGAAGCCGTAATCAGACTGACGCGAGGTCCAAACATCACATCATCGCCAATCGTAATCGGTGCAACATCCAGAAAAATACAGTCCATATTGGCATAAAAGCGCTGACCAATTCTTGTATTTTTACCATAGTCGATGTAAAGCGGTGGATTTACAAATAACTCATCGCCAGTTTGACCAAAAAGTTCTTTTTCAAGTGCCACAATTTTTTCTGTATCAAGTAGATTGAGTTGGTTAATTTCTTGATTTAATGCTCGATTATTATCAGGTTTGTATTCTGGTTCAACTTTACTTGCTTTATAGAGTTCGCCAGCAACCCTTCTTTTAAATTCGCTCATTTTCACCTCACCCTTTTGCGCTTTAACTATTCCACTTCGCAAGCAAAGGCTTCCCAAGCTTTTAATTTAATCTGAGAAAGTTCAGGCAGGAAATTTTCATTGTGAATCAATAAGTCACGACAGACAAATCCTGTTTTAAATTGATTTTCTTCATCAGATAAATTGGCAACGACCAAATATTTCTTGCCCTTATAAGTCCGCAAATATGCAAAAACATCAGCCTCAGAATCAATCAACTTGAAGTCCCCATAAATGACCCAATCATGTTGTTTACGAAGTTCAATCAACTTTTGATAAGTATAAAAAACAGAATCAGGATCACTCATGGCTTGGTCAGCATTAATTTCTTCATGATTAGGATTGACAGCGAGCCAAGGTTTTCCATCAGTAAAACCTGCATTTTCTCCAGCCGTCCATTGCATCGGTGTTCTTGCATTATCACGACCAACACGACGAATTGAATCCATGATTTCATTTTCAGAATGACCAGCAGCTAAGCGTTCAGCAAACATATTCCGTGACTCGATATCATTGACTTCTTCAATTAATTCAAAAGGATAATTCGTCATTCCAAGCTCTTCACCTTGATAAATATAAGGCGTTCCTTTCATCAAATGCAATAAAATCGCAAAAGCTTTAGCTGATTTCAAACGATATTTCCCGTCATTTCCCCAATTTGAGACAATCCGTGGTAAATCATGATTATTCCAAAAAAGTGAATTCCAACCTTTTTCTAAAGCTTGCCATTTGGCTAAAATTTCTTTAAGTTTTGAAACTGAAAATTCCTTTTTATCCCATTTTTCGCCCTCATCAAGATAAGCATTTGTGATGTGTTCAAATTGGAAAACCATTGATAATTCTTGACGTTCAGGATCAGAATAAAGTTCCGCAATCTCTGGTGTTGCTCCCCAAGTTTCACCTACGGTCAGCAAATTTTTCTGACCAAAAGTTGTCTGATTCATCTCATGCAAATACTCATGTAATTTAGGCCCATTTCCTGTGATTTCTTGGTCAATTTCTTTCCCAATCAAGTCAATCACATCCATGCGAAAACCGCCGATTCCCTTATCAATCCAGAAATTCATCATGTCATAAACTTCTTGATGAACCTGAGGATTTTCCCAGTTTAAGTCTGGCTGACGCTTGCTAAAAAGATGAAGGAAATATTGGCCCGATTCCTCATCAAATTCCCAAGCAGAACCAGAAAAGGTAGATTGCAAACCATTGGGTTCATCAGCCCAAATATAATAATCACGATAAGCATTATCTTTTGATTTTCTAGCTTCCACAAACCATTTATGTTCATCAGAAGTATGATTAACTACCAAATCCATAACAATTTGAATGTTTCGCTTTTTAGCTTCCTTGAGCAATTCATCCATATCCGCCATTGTTCCAAAAACATCAGCAATTGCTTGATAATCAGAAATATCATAACCATTATCATCCATTGGCGATTGATAAACTGGACTCAACCAAATTGCGCCAATCCCAAGTTTTTCAAGATAATCTAATTTAGAGATAATTCCTTGCAAATCACCAATACCATCACCATTAGCATCCATAAAAGAACGCGGATAAATCTGATAAACGACTGTTTTTTGCCACCAATTTTCTTTCATATTAACTACTCCATTAAGATGTGAGTTCATTCTCCAATTCCTATTTTCCTAGGATATAGGAGAATGAACTCAATTAAAATTTTACTGACTGCTTTATAAGTTAATCCCGTCAGTAAAATACTCACTAAACCAAAGATTCTGTCAGCAATTTTTACTGACAAAACTATCAGCAAAGCCGATAGTTTCTTTATTTACCGATTCAATGACTCCCTCGGTTGCAGTGAACTGACAGAATCCGTTTTCTATTTATAGATTACAAAACCATATTGTAAAATATTATTTTGGTCAACCAAATTAGAGAAAACCACTTCATCAGCTGAAAAATAAGCCGGTTTTTCGCCAATATTGAAAATAGCTTTCAGAGATCCTCGTTCAAATTTCACAATGCCATTTTCTGAATCTACGATTTTCCATTCTACTTCTGAATCACTTAAAATTCCTTGATATTGTTTGCGTAGAGCAATCAAATTTTTAAAGAAGTCAAACATCTCTAAATCTTGATCTTTTTCTTCCCAAGGCATCACCTTACGACACTCAGGGTCCATTCCACCTGTCACCGCATACTCATCTCCATAATAAATACAAGGCACACCTGGTTGCATGAAGGTGAACGTTTCAACCAATTTCATCAAATTTTTATTATTTTTTGCAACAGTCAAAATTCTGGGTGTATCATGAGAATCTAAAACATTAAACATCATTTGATTCACTTGCTTACGGTATAATGTCAGTTGCGTATTAATATTAGAAACCATTTGTTCCAAAGAAATCTTCTTCGTAATCAAACCATCTTTAATCGCATCGGTATAAGCATAGTTCATAACGGCAGAAAACTCATCGCCAACTAACCAAGGTTGTGCAGAATGCCAAACCTCACCTAAAATATAAAAATCATCTTTTGCCGCGTCACAAGTTGTGCGGAATTTTTTCCAGAAAGTATGATCCACTTCATCCGCCACATCCAAACGCCAAGCATCAATATCAAACTCAGAAATCCAATAATCAGCTACTTTCAAAAGATAAGCTTCAACCTCTGGGTTAGCCGTATTCAGTTTTGGCATGTGTGGGGTAAAGGCAAAAGTATCATAAGTTGCATTTTCAGCATTTTCAAAATCATCAGTCGGAGTATAAGTTGCTGGCCAACTATTAACATGGAACCAATCCGCAAATTTTGATTTTTCTTGATTTTTCAATACATCTTGCCATTGAGCAGACGTATCTCCGATGTGATTAAAGACCGCATCTAACATGACTTTAATACCACGCGCATGTGCTTCTTTCACCAAAGTTTTAAACAATTCCTTATCCCCAAATTGCTTATCAATTTCCATATAATCTTCTGTATCATATTTATGATTAGAAAAAGCTTGAAAAATAGGGGTAAAGTAAATACCATTCACACCGAGTTCAGTCAAATGTTCCAAATGATCAATCACCCCTTGCAAATCTCCCCCATAAAAATCTTGACGGTCGGGAACATCTTGTGGATTCCAAGCTTTTGTTCTCTCAGGGTCATTGCTCTTATCCCCATTGGCAAAACGTTCAGGGAAAATTTGATACCAAACCGTTTCTTTGACCCATTCAGGTGCTTTAAAACGATCACTTTCATGGAAATAAGGCAAACGGAAAGCCCCATATTTTTTAGTCACCAAGCTCTCATCATAATCAAACATTCCTTGGTCTGTGTAAACTACTTTTTCTCCATCCAAACCTGTAATGACAAATAAGTAATCTACTCGTTTCGTTGCAACAGTAATTTCGGCCTCAAAATAATCGCTAATATTAGTAGAAAGATACTTTTTCATCTCTACTTTTTGACTAGCCCAATACTGTGTTTTAGGGTTATCAAGCCCTTCCCACGAATAAGGATCGCCATAAAATAATTCGACTTTTTCCACATCAGATTTTTGTGTTTGCAGACGAACATGCATCAGATTCTTTGCATAAAGATAAGCAAATTCCGACTCAGGACGATGATAAATTGCAGCTTTGTTCATAATAGAACCTCCAAATTTTTTTGATGGCTGTACTGTCTTAAACTATTTTCAATTAATCTCAAGGACAGCGAAAAGCACCTTTTCCGTCGCTTTTCTATAGTGTCATTTCCACCACATCTGGAGAAGATAAATCTCACATTAATCATATTTTATCATAACGCTTTCATCGACGCAACCGTTTGCGACAATTTTCGTATATTATTTTTTAAAACATTTATTTTTCATTCTAAAGAATACGCTGAAAAGTCGGTATAAACCAATTTCTAAGTAATCAAAATGTAATATTTTTTTCCTTGACAAAAAGCAAACGGTTGCGTAAAATGAGGAGTGTATAAAATAAACCGTTTTCATTAGGAGGAAACACAAAATGAAATCATGGAAAAAAGTTGCTCTTGGTGGAGCATCTGTACTCGCCCTCGCAACCCTCGCAGCTTGCGGTTCATCAGCAAGTTCTAACAAATCATCATCTTCTAGCTCAGACAGCATTAAAGGAACAGTTCGTGTTTATGTAGACACACAACAAAAAGCAACATATACAGACGTTGCTAAAGGAATGGCTTCAAAATATCCAGACCTTAAAGTTCAAATTATTGCCAATGCATCTGGTTCAGCAAATGCTAAAACAGATATCGCAAAAGATCCATCAAAATATGCTGATGTCTTTGCCGTTCCTAATGACCAACTTGGTGATATGGCAGATAAAGGATTTATCAGTCCAGTTGCAACTAAATTTGCTGACGAAATCAAAAATGATAACTCAAAAATTACAGTTGCAGGTGTGACATATAAAGATAAAGTTTATGCTTTTCCTAAATCCACTGAAGCTCAAGTTCTTTTTTATAACAAATCAAAATTATCAGCAGATGACGTTAAATCTTGGGATACAATGACATCAAAAGCTGTATTTGCTACTGACTTTACTAATGCTTATAACTTCTATCCTGTCTTCTTCTCAGCTGGTACACAATTATTTGGTGCTTCTGGCGAAGATGTAACTGGTACTGACGTAGCTTCTGATAAAGGCATTACTGCCATGAAATGGTTTGCTGAACAAAAAGCAAACAAAAATGTTATGCAAACATCAAATGCTTTAAACCAACTCCAATCTGGAAAAGCTGACGCTATTATTGATGGACCTTGGGATACTGCAAATATCAAAAAGATTTTAGGTGATAATTTTGCAGTTGCTCCTTATCCTACAATTACTTTAAATGGAGAACAAAAACAATTAGAAGCATTCCAAGGAATCAAAGGATTCGCAGTAAATTCAGCAACTAAAGACCAAGCAGCATCTCAAACTGTTGCTCAATATTTGACAACTAAAGCAGCTCAATTGAAACTCTTCAATTCTCAAGGAGATGTTCCAACTAATCTTGATGCACAAAAAGATGACGCTGTTAAAAATTCAGATGCCACTAAAGCTGTAATTACAATGGCAAAAGAAGGAAATTCTGTTGTAATGCCTAAACTTCCACAAATGGCAACTTTCTGGAACAACGCTGCTCCACTTATCAATGGTGCTTATACTGGATCAATTAAAGCAACTGACTATCAAGCTCAATTACAAAAATTCCAAGATTCTATCTCAAAATAAGAGCTAATTTAATGGTTATATGTGAATAAGAGGTTGGGCTCCTTCAGCCTGACCTCTTAATTTTTAAAAGGAAATATTATGACTAAAAAGAAAAAAAGAAAACAAACCGAAAGTAATGTTTCTCCTGAAGAAAAATCTATCAAAATTGGTGAAGTTTTCCAAAAAGGTGATACTGCTACAAAATTAACTTTCTTTGTGATGGGCTTGAACCAAATTAAAAATAAACAATGGGTAAAGGGATTTACTTTCTTAATTCTTGAAATCGCATTTATTGGTTGGCTTCTTTTCTCTGGACTTAGCGCTTTTTCTCTTTTGAGTAGCTTAGGCCCTAATAAAACACTTAAAGAAACAACTGACGCCAATGGTTTCCCAGTTATTATTCAGCCCGATCACTCCGTTTTAATTTTACTTTGGGGGCTCATTGCTTGTCTTGTCGTTGTCCTATTTATCTTGCTTTACTGGTTCAACTACCGCTCAAATAAGCATCTTTATTATTTAAAACGAGAGGGTAAACATATCCCAACAAATAAAGAAGAACTCACTTCTTTACTTGACGAAAAACTTTATGCAACTTTGATGGCTGTTCCATTGATTGGTGTATTAGCTTTTACCGTATTACCTACTGTATATATGATTTCAATGGCGTTCACAAACTATGACCGCCTTCATGCTACCGCTTTCTCATGGACTGGCTTTCAAGCCTTTGGCAATGTCTTGACAGGGGACTTAGCAGGAACCTTCTTCCCAGTCCTAGGCTGGACATTAGTTTGGGCAATTGTTGCAACAGCAACCACATTTCTCGGTGGTGTTTTACTCGCCTTACTTATTGAGTCAACTGGAATTAAATTTAAAGGTTTCTGGAGAACAATTTTTGTTATTGTCTTTGCAGTACCCCAATTCGTAACCTTATTGATGATGGCACAATTTTTGGACCAACAAGGAGCCTTTAATGGAATTTTGATGAATCTTCATCTGATTTCTAATCCAATAAACTTTATTGGTGCAGCTTCTGACCCAATGGTCGCACGTATTACAGTTATTTTTGTTAATATGTGGATTGGTATTCCTGTTTCAATGCTCGTATCTACCGCAATTATCCAAAATCTGCCACAAGATCAAATCGAAGCGGCAAGAATTGACGGAGCAAATAGTCTAAATATTTTCCGCTCAATCACTTTCCCTCAAATTCTCTTTGTTATGACTCCTGCATTGATTCAACAATTTATTGGAAACATCAACAACTTCAATGTTATTTATCTATTAACACAAGGTTGGCCAATGAATCCAAACTACCAAGGAGCAGGTTCAACCGATCTTCTTGTTACTTGGCTCTATAACCTCGTATTCGGTCAAACTCAGCGTTATAACGCAGCCGCTGTTCTTGGTATCTTAATTTTCATTGTTAATGCATCAATTTCATTAGTAGCATACCGTCGTACAAATGCATTTAAGGAGGGCTAATTGAAATGAAATCTTATAAAACGCAACGCCGTATCTCATTAAGTTTGAGATATATTCTACTCGCTCTCTTAGCAATTGTTTGGATTTTCCCTATTATTTGGATTGTCTTAGCCAGTCTGACTCAAAACAATACAGGGTTTGTCTCAACAATCATCCCAAAAACATTTACCTTTGAGAATTATATCCAACTTTTCCAAAATAAAAGTGGTAGTTTCCCCTTCGTTTCATGGATTATTAACACTTTTATCGTAGCCGTTATCTCTGCTACACTTTCTACATTTATTACGATTATCATGTCGTATACACTTTCCCGTTTACGTTTTGCTTTCCGTAAACCATTCTTGCAAATCGCCCTTGTTCTCGGAATGTTCCCTGGATTCATGTCAATGATTGCTCTTTATTATATTTTAAAAGCAATGAACATGTTAAACCTCGGTGGTTTGATATTGGTATATGTTGGTGGAGCTGGATTAGGTTTCTACATCGCTAAAGGCTTCTTTGACACCATCCCACGTTCAATTGATGAAGCTGCAACAATTGATGGAGCAAACAAATGGCAAGTTTTCACGCATATCACCTTGCCTCTCTCTCGCCCAATCATTGTTTATACTGCTTTAATGGCATTCATCGCCCCATGGACAGACTTCATCTTTTCTGGAATCATTTTAGGAAATAATCAAGCCCATCCAGAAACCTTTACAATTGCCTATGGTTTATATAGCATGGTTCACTCGCAAAAAGGAGCTGCCACAGCCTTCTTCACACAATTTATCGCAGGGTGTGTTATCATCGCCATCCCAATCACAATCCTATTTGTCATCATGCAAAAATTCTATGTCAATGGAATCACGGCTGGTGCGGATAAAGGATAAAAAAGTAAATATTTCATTAACAAGATAAAAAGGGCACTGATAATAATAATTATCGGCGCCCTTTTTTATCTCTTCTTTATATTCTAATTATATTCATAAATAAAAATTTTATATGCTATAATTAAGCCGTAATGTCACCAAAATTGGAGTATATAAATTTATGAAAAAATTTTTTATTATCATCTTTGCTATTTTTTCTATTGGAATTTTAAGCAGTTGTAAAACTTCTTCTGCCTATAGAGCTACAGTTTCATCAAATATCACTCATTTTGATGAGTGCACTATCACAACAAGAGACAGCTCCACAGATCACGAATTTAAAGCTTATTTAAGCCCCGTAGAAACCACAAATTAATATGAATCTATTTTCCCTGAAACTCCTTCTAATCCCTATTCTAGTTTTATCACCACTTGCCTTATTGTTAATTGAAAAATTAACTAAAAAAAAATATATTACCGCTAAAAATATCTCAGAAGACGTAATTAAGGCTGAAGAGATTGAAGCTCTTGTTTTAGCTGTTCTTAGCTCATGGAATCAGTCAAAACTATATCAAAACAGTCAATTTTACAGTAAAAATTTACTAAAAAAACAGGACAAACATATTGTTCACAATGATATGTATGGAAAAAAAGAATCCATTTTTGATATTCAGATTGAAGGAATAAACAACCTACACCAATTCAAGAATAAAATTACTGTGGAAATTTCCCTTAAAGCGAAATATTCTCTATCTTTTGATGAAAATGATAGCCTTATGTACCTTGTCACCTCAAGGTCAATGTCCAGATATAATGAAATGCTAAAAGATCCCCTGCCTGATAGACAAACATATCAAAAAGACGTACAAAAGTGGGAATTTGTTATTGAAGAAAATCTCTTTAAAGTGAATAAATTCTCATCAAATCTGAAATAAAAAAAGCCCTCTTAAGAATGGCTCTTTTTATTTTAGAAAAGTGAAAGAACATCTGAATAGTGAGTAGCAATCATATAAAAACTCACAGCAGCTATTGACCAAGCCCAGACGATGTGTCCAAAAAATTCTGAAAAGTGTTCTGAAAAAGGTTGTTTCCAAGGTTGTGGTACCGTTCTAGTAATAGGCATTAACAGAATATGCCATAAAAACCAGATAATAATACCGTAAAGAGCCCCCTCGCCTAAGCTTATACCACTCCATATTTGTGATAAGACAACAAAAATAAATGAAAAAACAATTGAAAAACTGAAATGAAGAATCAAGGCAAACCAATACACTTTTTGGTCTTTAGAATACAAAAAGTAAGCATGAGTAATTTTTTGGGGAAAGCCAATTTGTTGCATAAGTTTTTGAGGAGGGTTTGTTTCATCTCGCTCTTTTGTACGAGGAGGAAGAATGGCTTCCCAACCAATTTTTACCATTCCAGAAATTAGTCCAGAAACAATACCAATCCATAAGCAAGGCAATAAAATTCCCAAAAACCAATCCAACGATATATTTTTTACCATTTCAAAATCTCCTTATAATATATAAAATAAAAACTACTCTTATTTTATAAAAAATTTATTATAAAGTGTATTGAATTGTTTGCTCATTAAAAATAAAGATTTATTATCATTAAAGCGAAAGCCAACTTCCACGTTGACCTCTTTCAATAAATTGTTGCGACAACTGAAGATAAAACCTCACAACTTCACTAGATAATTCCTGTTTTCTAGCAAGAGGCGCTAGAGAATGTTGGAGATCGTTGATTACCTTCGGAGTATAATTTCCCTTTTCTAAATTATTCTTACTCTGCACTAAAACTTCACGTTCTTTGCTATTCAATGTTTTACTAAGAATTAAATCATAAAGTTCTTCTAAGATTTCTGCTTCACTCGCTTTTTTGACCATTTGTTCACTCCTTTAACCTTTCAGATAGCTTATTTTATAATTTTCTGATAATATAGTCAATTTCTTCCGAATCTATTTTATTTATTTCTAAATCTTTAGTCAATACTCTCTCTAGTATTTTAGTCATTTTTAAATTAGAATAGATATATAAATAGATTTTGTGTCAAAAAAATCTATAATACTTTATCAAAAAATATTCATTAACCTCTAAATAAGAAAGATGATATCAATGGATCAAAAAACTAAAATTATAAATTTCACCGCTCGTACTTTTCGTGTTTTAGTAGCAGTTGTCTTTGGATATACCATTTATGATTTATTTTTCAGAGAGTTATTAACTCGTAAAATTCATATTTTTTTATATATTGTCACATGGCTAATTTTGTCCTATCTGATTATCCCCAATATCACAAAAATCATCACAAAAATTTATCTACCGGAATATTTTATTGGAAGGTCTAGAACTTCTGATGGTGTGTTAGGTGATTCGGTAAATTTATTAATTGACGGTTCAAAAGAAGATATAGAAGCTGCTTTTTTAAGAATGGGGTGGACAAAATCAGATAAAATTACTTTAAGGTCCTCTCTCAAAATTATAAAATCAAGCTTATTACATCAAAGCTATCCCACTGCACCCGTTAGCTCTCTCTTTTTATTTTCTAAAAAACAAGACCTCGCCTTTGAAAAAGAAATTGCTGGAAGTCCTAAACAAAGGCATCATATCAGATTATGGGAAACTCCACAAGATTATTACCTCCCTGGGGGAGTAAAGTCTGATTGGGTCTGTGCTGCTTCCTTAGATATTGGAATTAGATTTTCTTTATTTACAGGACAAATTACTCATCGTATTGATGAGAATATAGATGAAGAAAGAAATCTTATCGCAAATGAACTCATCGAGCATGGACTAGTTGAAGAAAGGAAGCTATATACTCATTTCACAAATCCTTATCGAAGTAGAAATGGTGGGGGAGATAAGATTTCTACAGATGGTTCTTTAGTTTATTTGAAATTAAGAAAAAAACCCAACAAACGATAGGTATTTAACTTACTCCCAAAATCTTTTATATTGACATATCGTATTTTTTCGATATAATAGATTTATGGAAAATGTGGAAACTTTTAAAACCCTATCAAATGAATATCGATTGAAGATTCTTACTTTACTCAAAGAACCAAAAAAACATTTCTACAACGAAACTAAAGTAGATGAAGTTGAAACGGGTGTTTGTGTAGGTGAAATCCAAAAATTACTGAACTTAACTCAGTCTACTACTTCTCATTATTTATCTATGTTAGAAAAAGACAATTTATTAATTGCTACTCGCATTGGTAAATGGACCTATTATCGTCGAAATGAGGAGATGATTTCCGATTTTAAAAATTTCATATTAGAAGAGTTATAATTAGCTTTCTTTTTACTTCTTCATATCGATATTTCTCGAATTATAGTTTTAATAATCTACTTTCCAAATATAATAATAACAGGATAAAAATATGCCAAATCAATTAACTGATCATGTTACCTTACGTCATGGGGCAACTTTAAACAACCGTATTGTAATGTCTCCAATGCAAACTCATTCTGGTTTAAAAGGTGGTTTCGCTTCTGATGATACTATTCAATATTACTCTGCCCGTTCACAAGCGGCAGGTATGTTAATTACAGAATTCCATTATGTAAGTGAAAATGGTGGACCAGCATATGTGCCAGGATATCCTGAACAATTAGGAGCTTATTCTGACGCTCATCTTGAAGGACTACGAAAAACTGCACAGGCTCTAAAAAAAGATGGAAATAAAGCTATTCTTCAAATTCATCATGCTGGGCGAGCCGCTGTAGGACGTCATGTTAATGGATTAGATGTGGTGGCTCCTTCTGCTATCGATTTTTCTTTCTTAGATTACCCTGTTCGTGAACTCACACTAACAGAGATTGATGATATTATTCTTGATTTTGGTAAAGCCACAAAACGAGCAATTGATGCCGGCTTTGACGGTGTCGAAATTCATGGAGCCAATCATTATTTAATTCAACAATTTTTCTCAAAACTTTCTAATCTTCGCACAGATAAATGGGGGGGTTCACTGGAAAATCGAATGGCCTTTCCGCTAGCTGTTGTTAAAGAAGTAAAAGCAATCGTTGATGAATATGCTCCTAAAGACTTTATCATCGGTTACCGTATTTCTCCTGAAGAACTTCATGGAAAAAATGTTGGCTATGATTATAAAGAAGCTCTCTCACTTATCTCTGAAGTAATTAAATATGAACTTGATTATATCCATCTTTCATTATGGGCAGGATACAATTCTAAACCTGAAAATAGCGAAAAATCTTATGCTGAACTTTTTAGAGAAATCTTAGATGATAAAACAAAACTTCTTATTGTCGGTGGTATTTTGGGGGAGGATACAGCTACTGATGCGATTGAAAACTATGCTGATTTAATTGCTGTTGCTCGTGGAACTTTGATTGACCCTAACTTTGCTAAAAAAGTTACTGAAGGAAAAGGGGACACAATTCTTCATAAGATTAGTCCGGAAACAGTTGAGTATTCTCACTTAACTCTTGGATTACTTGAAGCCTTTAGCCGTGAAGATTCTCTTGGCTTACCTCCTTTACCCGGAGGCGAATCAATCAGGACTTTGCATACAGGAAAGTACGATATATAATTATTTCCTCACAGAAATTTCTGTGGGGATTTTTAAATATCTAGTAGCAATTTTTTTACTTCCTTTGTTTACAATTTTGGAAGATAGCATCAAAAACACTGAATCCTCTGGTATTTTTGAATTACATTTAACTTTTTGTTAGAATAGAGGACATAAGAAAGGAGTATTAATATGTTCTCATTAAGAAAACCAATTGCTTCTCTAAAAGAAATTATTCTCAAAAGCATTTGGTTCGGATTTATTTCAGGTATGATTTCTGGAATGGTTAAAATTGGTTGGGAAGCAATTCTTCCGCCACGAACTATTGCTCGTAATTTAACCAACCCTCCACAACATATGATGGAACAGTTTGGTGTGCCATCTTCTCTCACCCACTCATACATTTTATATTCTCAAGATCAAAAAGTATTTTGGTTCTCTTTGATTCTTCACTTTAGTTTTTCAATTTTCTTTGCTGCATTATTTATTTTTATAGCGCAATACTGGAAAGCTATCACTTTATGGCAAGGGGCTGCTTATGGTATTGTAATATGGATTATCTGGCATATTATCTTAATGCCAGCTATGGGAACAGTTCCTGCTCCTTGGAACCAACCTTTCGACGAACACTTTTCTGAGTTCTTTGGACATATTGTTTGGGCCTGGGCCATTGCAGCGTGCACCTACTACTTAATAGCTAAAGATAAAAAAGGGAACTTAGAAAATATTTAATATAGTAGAAGGATTATTCCTTCTTTTTTATTTTTTTTAGTTCTTTTTCAGAAAAATATTGCCCTGTTTATCTCTAAGAGGATTGGATTAACAGATATTTTATCAAAATATCATAAACCTGATTTTAAATTTCAATCTAAGGGCAAATACTTTATTACCTATTAATTTTCTCGTATATTGCAAATACTTTGTTTTTGTGTTAAACTGAACTTGGAATTTCGTTGTGATTGTTATAGTCCCTTTCGTTAAAAAAAGAAAGGAGAATGTATTATGATGACATACACTAACAAAAATAAATTTTTTGAGTATAGTATTCAACTTGATACTTCAAAAAATGTGTTTCAAGCTTTTTTGGCTAACAAACCTCAAATTTTTGGTATTGGTAATACAATTGAAGAAGCAACACACAATTTAGAAAAAATAGTATAGGAGAATAAGTCAATGGATGAACATCCCTCACCGTAAAAGCATCTACTTTAGGATATAGAGTAGGTGCTTTTTTTGTTGTCAAATTTTTTCAAATACACTTTTAAGCTACCTATTTTTATCCATTGTTTATATTCCTTAAAAAATTTTTATTCATGTTATACTTATTTAAATAGCTTTATTAGGCTTGTCAATCTATCTAAATTTTGGAGGTTTCTCTTTTGAAAAAACTTTTTACCGCACCTATGAGCAAATCAGCAGTTCCTCTATCACTGATTTTACTATTAGCTGGGTTTTTAGCATTATCTTTTGGGCTGCCAGTTATTGCTCCTTTTTCCTTAGCTATTGCTGGATTTATCAGCCTTTACATTCTTTTTGGAAAAAAGGGAATTTCTTACACTTTTTCTAAACCTCAAAAAATAGTGAGTACTTATTTTGCTGGACTTATAGGTGCTTATATCTTTGCTGGAGTTGGCATTCTAATTACTAAAATACTATTAGGAAGTTCTCCAAATTCTAATCCAGTAGCAGATGGAATGACTATTTTTGGACTTCTTAAGACAATTCCTATGCTTTTAGGTGAAGAGTTAATTACTATAATTTTACTTATAATTATCGCAAACTTATTAGGTGGAACACGCAAAGCTTTAATTGTTGCGGTTATCATATCCACTTTAATATTCGGATTTCTACATTTACCTACTTACGACTGGAATTTTGCCCAAGTTATTTTTATTATTGCAGCCGCAAGAATTCCCTTTACCCTTGCCTCTTTAAGGAGCGACTCCTTGTATACAGGTTTACTTATTCATATTACCTATGATTGGATTATTTTTATCCTCGTAATCCTATCACATCACTAATTCATTCTGTGATTGCCCTTCTAATTGTAAATATTTTATTAAGTAATTAAGATAAATAGCTCCTATGATAGGGGCTATTTATCTTAATTACTTAATAAAACCATTTGAAGTCTTAATATTAGGCAGAGGACCAGTAGTTGTATTACCGCTTATCCCAATATATGTATTTCCATTCGTTGAAGTATCTTCTTGTGCTTCAGCTTCTGGATTCTGGACTGTATAGTCACTTTGATAAAGATAGTCACCATTTGTATGGAAGGAATATCCATTGTTATCAGTCTCATTTTTACGATCTAATTCGAGAGAGACTCTTAATTTATGACTGACAAATTTGATACTATCTTTATAGAGTTCTACCATACTTCTTCCTTGGTTACTGAAAGTTCTCCAATCAAAAGTTAATTGTTGTTTAGAGTAATTACTAAAAGTTAAAGCGTTAGAAATAAGCTCTTTAATATCTTTTGGTGTGATATCAGTCTGAATATTATCATCTAAAGAATCAATAATAGAATATAAATTAGTGAAAGAAGTCATTGATTTTAACTTTTCCTCAACTGCTGAAATTACCTTTTGTTGCCTGAAACCTCTCATAATATCTGTATCTACATGTCGTTCTCTAGCATATGAAAGTGCCTTAGCACCATCTAAGTGTTGCTTACCTGAATTAAACTTTATAGACTCATTACCACTTTCATCAGTACCCATAAATGACTTTTCAACATCAATATCAATTCCACCTATAGCATCAATAAGCTTAATAAATGAATTGAAATTAAAAACACAATAATGATCAATAGGAATATTAAAAGTTTTTTCTACCGTGTTAACTGAAGCCGAAGGTCCTCCATAAGTATATGCAGCTTCTATCCGTTGCATACCTTTGTATGATTTTGAATCAATTTGAACAAAACTATCGCGAGGGATACTACAAAAAGTTGTCGTTTTTGTTTTTTTGTTAATTGTAATAATCATCATCGCATCCGTTCGCGTCGTTCCCAAATTTCTCTCTTGAGTGTTATCTAAACCCATGATCAAAAATGACTCTGTATCTTTATGTTTCTCAGATTTATAGTTGTTATCAACTTTATGATAACCTTTGTCTAATATATTATTTAAGCGATGATTGGCCATAGCGATATACCCGAATACTCCAACTGCTATTATTATTACTAGAGATATGAGAAATCCGACCATTTTTTTTATTTTATTATTTCTTTTTCTCCTATGTGGAATCATATTAATTTTTCTTCCTTTCTTTTACCTACTAAAAATTTTTATTAACGTTAAGTTCTGTCATGACTACCATCTCATTAGTAATTTCTTCAACAATACTTGAGATACTACTTATAGTTCTTTGATTTCTTGGGATATCAATGTTGTAAACTTTCGCAATCCTACCTGGATTTGAATCTAACAATATAATCCTATCAGACATCTGCACTGCTTGTTCTATATCGTGCGTAATCATTACAATTGATTTTGTGACAATTTGTTGACTTAACCACATACTTATAAGTTGATCTGACAGCTGTTTGGATGTTACAACATCTAAAGCAGAAAAAGGTTCATCAAGTAATAATAATGTAGGTTCTGCGGCTAAAGCTCTAGCAAATCCTACTCTTTGTTTCATTCCGCCAGAAATTTCTCTTGGATATGATTTTTCATTGCCCTCTAGCCCAATCATTTTTATTAGTTTTTTTACTCTATCATTAATTTCATTTTTAGATATTTTCAAATTATTATCTATGCCAAATGAAACATTTTTATAAACATTTAACCATGGGAATAGAGCAAAATTCTGAAAAACCATACTAATGTTTGGATCCGGTTCTTTAATCTTTTTTCCTTCAAAGATGATTTCTCCATGACTTGGATGAACAAGACCAGCTAAACTTCTCAATAATGTCGATTTCCCTGCTCCTGATTGTCCAATAAGACTTACAAATTCTCCTTCCTTTACGGTAAAGTTTATGTCTTTCAGAACTTGTATATATTTCTTTGATCTTTCTACTCCATAATCTTTGCAGAGTGAAGTTACTTTTATTAAATTTTTCTTTTCCATTCTTATTTCCTCCCTTTTTAATAATGGAATTTTTCTCTAGCATATTTGTAAAGTGGTTGCCAAACGAATATAATACACAATCCTACTACAGCACACATCGCCAAAGTACCAAGTGCTGATTTATCTTTAATTCCATCATTCACAGCAATATATTGCCCTAAGCCAGTAACATTTATTGTTTCTTTACCCCACTGTAGGCTTTCCGCTGCTATATCTGCATTCCATGCTGCTCCCGCAGCATTTATGATAGCTGTTATCAAGTACGGAAACATTGATGGAATGAGATAGCGAGTCCACCACTTAAACTTGGATAATGGAAAAATTTTTGTGACTTCTTTTATATCATCTGGTATTGCTAAATACCCAGCAATAACATTGAAAAAGTAATACCATTGACAACCAACCATGATTAGCGGCAAAATCCACCACTCAAGTTGCTTATACCCTAAACTAATAAAAATTACTATGAATGGAGTATATACGTTTGAAGGAATCGATCCAACAACTTGTCCAATTGGTTGGATAAAGCTTAAACGTCTTTTGTTACTTGCAACCCAAACCCCAAGAGGTGTAAAAATAGCTGCTGCTATAAGCATTGCTAATACTACCCTCAATGTAGTTAAAAGCATTAAGTGAGGGATTATTGAAAAATCTTCATGAGGTAAGAATATATAAAGTTTAATAGCAGAGATAACAACCGCATACCCTAAAAGGATATACCAAATGATTGAAATATATTTCTTAACTTTTCCTAGATATTTAAAAATAAGATTTATCCTAAGAATATACCAAACTCTAGGTAACTTAAAAATCCAGAAATCTTTTATTTTTTGAATCCATTTCATTAATATTTTTCCAAAATTAGATGCTTTTACTAAATTGTATACAATTGATTTTGGAGGATTACCTTGAGTTGTTCCTTCATCATAACGATAATAATAAGTAGCTTTAACCAAAGGTTGAAAAACTAAGAAATTTAGTATGACGACATTAATAATTAAAGCAATAACAGCGAAACCACAAGCTTTAAAGTCTGCACGATCTAATGCAACTTGAATATAAGAGCCAATTCCTGGCAAAATTAAAGTTTCAGACTTAGGGATTGCGACGGTAACCTGTTCACTTGCAACAATGGCAAACCATGCTGCTGACTGAGATATGACAAGATTCCATAGTAGGCCTGGAATTGAATATACAAATTCAAGACGCCAAAATTTTTCCCAAGCACTATATCGAAATTGTGATGTTACTTCTTTCAAATCTTTGGGAACTACTTCCATTATTTGGTAAAGTGACAACATGATGTTCCATGCTTGTCCAGTAAATACTGCAAAAATGGCAAGCGCTTCAGCTCCCATTACATTACCTGGATATAATCCAAGTAAAAATGCAGTAGTGAATGTCATGAAACCTAATAAAGGAACTGATTCTAAGAAATTGACCATCGGCAAAATAATTCTTCTTGCAGTTTTAAACTTAACTGCCAATACACCACAAATAACAGAGAATAAAATTGACCACATCATTCCTACAATCATGCGAAACATTGTTCGCATTGAAAAATACGCAAGGTTTCCAATAGATAAAAAATCGTGCATTTTCTTGACATCATCCACTGAACTTTGAGACGGTAACGATGAAAGGGGTTGGTTAATAGTTATTTGTGTCACAATAAGAATAAATGCAAACAAACAAATAATACCAATTAAAATAAAATCACCCATAATAGATTTTACTTTTGGTTGTTTTGTATCAAGATATTTTCTTCTTGACATAAAAAGCCTCCTTTTCATATAAAGGGAGGCTCTCAAAATCAATAGATTATTAGTCTATTTAATCACGACATTTGAGTTTTGGCTTTCTGAGACGTAAGAAATGATATTTCTAGTTATCTTGGAAAAGCCTTGATTCGACTAGTCCTGCTTTACCCATTATTGTCTCTCGACAGTTTTGAGCGATAACCTATGTTCTTCAGAGTAACCTCACCTAATATGATTAGTTTTTATTTACTACAAAAAAAGTATAGCACTAGCTATACTTTTTGTCAAATTAAAATGGGTAACCTACTTAAATTCTTTTTATTTCAAATTTTAAATAAATTATTTTGAAAAATACTTTTTTTAAACTAAATCGGGTACAATCCGTGTTCCTGCCCCACTTTTAACAAAGTTTTCCACATTTTCAAGTGAAGTAATCGTGGCTTGCTTACCAGTATTTTCGACAAAAGCGACAGCTGCTGCCACTTTTGGTTTCATAGAACCTGCCGCAAAATAACCTTCCTCTAGATATTGACGCATTTCGCTAACTGGTACAACTTCTAACGCTTTTTGGTTGGGTTTACCAAAATTTAAAAAGACATCACCGACAGAGGTAAAAATAACTAGTTCATCAGCATCAACAAGTTCTGCTAATTTTGCTGCCGAAAAATCTTTATCAATTACCGCTTCAACTCCTTGATATCCCTTATTTTTTTCAATAACAGGAATTCCTCCGCCACCAGATACTGTAACCAAAGCTGATGATTCTAACAATGGTTTAATTGCGTTAGCTTCAACAATTTTGAGAGGTAAAGGTGAAGGAACTACTCTTCGGTAACCTCGTCCAGAATCCTCAATCAATTTCCAATCAGGATATTGAGTCTGAATATTTTTAGCCTCTTCTTGGCTATAAAAAGGTCCAATAGGTTTTGTCGGATTTTTAAAAGCCTCATCATTAGCATCAACTACTGTTCTTGTCACTACAGAAACAAATGGAACATCAGACATTCCATTATTAGCAAGAGCTTCTGTAAAAGCTTGTGCCATCCAATAACCGATTTGCCCTTGAGTCATAGCAACAGCTGTATCAAGTGGCATTGCCGGATTTTTAACTGAATTACTTTCAAGTTGTTGCAAAAGTAAATTACCAACTTGGGGGCCATTTCCATGAGTGACGACCATTTCAACATCATTGTCTTTTATTAAAGGCATTAATTGTGCGGCAGTCTTATTAAGTGCCATAGATTGTGCTTGCGCTGTAGGGTCGCTAGTTAAAATAGCATTCCCCCCTAGAGCAACTACAATACGTTTTGCCATTTTCTGTTAAATCCTCTCTACTCCTTATTTGGCTTTAGGTTGTTGTTGAGTAATACAATGGATATTTCCTCCACCATAAACTACTTCAACAGTGTTCACGCCAACTATTTCGCGGTCTGGAAACATCTCTTGAACTTGTTTTAATGCTAGAGCATCATTTTCATCACCGTATTGTGGTACGATAACTCCTTTGTTTGTAATCAAGAAATTCATATATGAAGCAATACAAATATCTCCATCTTCACGTGGCATTGTTCCTTCAACTGTATCAATTCTAAATTGTTTTTTAATCGTTACATTTTTAGCTGGACAAGTCAATTTATGAACTTTGAGTTGACGTCCTTTAGCATCTGTCATTTGGCTCAAGCGTTTATAGGCATCTTGTGCTGCTTCATAAAAAGGTGACTTCTCATCCTCAGTATAAATGCATGCAACTTCCCCTGGTGCTAAGAAGCAAGCAACATCATCCACGTGACCGTTTGTTTCTTCTGGGTCAATTCCATCCCCAAGCCAAAGAATTTTTTCAGCATTCAAATGTTCTTTAAGTTTATTTTCAATGTCCTCTTTGCTCATGTGAGGATTGCGTCCTTCAGATAAAAGGCACATTTCAGTAGTCAAAACTGTTCCTTGACCGTCAACATGGAACGAACCTCCTTCAAGAACAAAATCATCTGTCCGATAAGAGTCAACACGTTCTAATTCACAAACTTTTTGTGCCACTAGATCATCTTGATCCCAAGGAAAATATAGACCATCAACAAGTCCACCCCAAGCGTTAAAAGTCCAGTCATTTGCTCGAAGTTCGCCCTTATCATTAATTACAAAACTTGGCCCACAGTCACGAACCCACGAGTCGTTGTTAGAAACTTCAAGCACACGCACATCAGCGGGTAATTGATATCGAGCATTTTGATATTGGGATTGTGAAACTAACATTGTTACTGGTGTAAATCTACTAATTGCTTTAGCAACATTAGTAAAGGCAATCTGAACAGGTTTTGCTCCATCACGCCAGTTATCTGGACGTTCGGGCCAGATCATAAAAATTTGATCTTGAGCTTCAAATTCACCAGGCATCCGAAAACCATCTTCTTTTGGTGTTGTACCAATAATACGTTTTGCCATTTTTTCTCTCCTATTTTTTTATTTTTTTAAATTTAATAATTAATTCACCAATCACAATAAAAATAATTGCGCCAATTGTAATCGGTAATTGTTCTGTTAATGATGCCTTACCATATTGCAAGGGTATGGCTGTAAAAATTAATGATATGATAATAATAATCATTGGTAAGGCCATATATACTTTCAAAATTCCGTCACTACCACTCACTTTAAATGGACGTGGAGTCTCAGGGTCAATCTTGCGCAATTTATAAAAAGCAGGGAAGACCGGAATATAACTCAATAAAAATAGTACTAAATTTAGTGAGAAGAATGACCAGAACAAATCTTGGTTGGGTAATAATGGGGCAATCACAACAATAAATGTCGCTACAATCCCATTCATCAAAGCTGCCCCCCAAGAAATTCCATTAGAAGCACGTCTTTTTGAGAAGAATTTAGGCATATCACCATTATCAGCAGCATAACTAGCAATATTATTAACCCCTTGTGACCAAGAAACCATATTACCCACTAAAGTCAGCATAAACAAGAAAGCGATTAAACTAATGAACCAACCTGTCGGTGTACCCAGCATCACTTGGAAACTATCTACCAATCCCGAACTTGTCGATAATTTATCGGTTGGAATAGCAACACCGATCCCAAAGGCCGAAAACATATAAATCGCTGCAATTACGATCCCACCAATGATGATTGATTGTGGGATTTGTTTCTTAGGATTTTCCATACTGTCAGCAAAAGTACAAATGACTTCAAACCCCAGTAAGTTAAAAATGATTACTGAGATAAATGATAGACTATGCAAATCAAAACTTGGAAGTAATGATGCTAAAGTATAATGATTTGCTACTCCCTTAGCCAAAGCTGAATAAACTCCTAAGCCTCCTAATGCTAATGCTAAGAATACCTTAATTACTGCGCCGCCATTTAAAATCCAAACGCTATCACTTACTGGATATAAACTAATCAAAACAATAACCCAGATGAAAATTAATTCAATTAATAGTGAAATACCTGTATTTAATTGAAAGCCAAACATTGTATGCAATAAATCAGGACAAAGTACAGCAAGTGAAGCCATCCATAATGGGAAGTTTACCCAATAAAACCATGAAGCACGCGCTCCCCAACGATGACCAAAGGCTTTTGTAATCCAATCATACAGTCCACCCTCACCAGTATAAGTTGTTCCAAGTTCAGATGTAATTAGACCATAAGGCAAGAGAAAAGCAACGATGAGAACAATCCACCAAAAGAACTGCGAGTTACCAATAGCAGCAACCGGTGCTGCTGCTTCGGCAACAAAAACAACACAAATGACAGAAAGAATAGCACTAAACAGACTAAATTTTTTCTTTCCATTTTCCATAAATGATACACTTTCTTATTTGGCTAAGTAAGCCTCTAACTCAGCCTTAGCTTTCGCTTGTGCTTTCAAATCATAAGGATTTTTTTCAGCATAATCGGACATCAACCAAACAAGAAGGGCACGAATTGAAGTCAAGCGATTTTCGGCTTCGTCAAAACAAATTGAGTTTGGACCATCAATAACCGCATCAACAACTTCTTCACCTCTTGAAGCTGGAAGACAATGCATAAATTTTGTATGTGCTCCTGCTTTTGCCATCATCTCAGGTGTCACTTGATATTTAGGGAAGAAAATCGCTAGACGTTCTTCTTCTGATAGTTCTGCATCATACAAACCGTACCAAACATCTGTATAAAGGAAATCTGCACCGACAATTGATTCTTCATCGTCTGTTACTTCATAAGTACCACCAGAAACCTCACAATTTGCAGCTAATTTTGCTTGATGTTCTTCATTAAGTTGGTAGCCTTTAGGGCCAAAATGAACAAAGTGCATTCCCATTTTAGTTGCGATTAAACCTAATGAGAAACAAACTTGAGTCGCATCACCGACAAAGACAACTTTACAATCTTCTAATTTTTTACCAGCTGGTAAATGTTCAATCATTGTAGTCAAATCACCGACTTCTTGTGTTGGGTGATTATAGTCTGACATCCCGTTAAGAACTGGAATGGTTGTATGTTTTGCAAGGTTATTAACTGATTCATGACGATCAACACGCGCCATGATGATATCAAGCAATCTAGAAAGAACTGTGCTTGTATCTTCTATTGTTTCATGACCACCGAGTTGAATTTGACCAGGTGCTAAATATTCTGCATGTCCTCCTAATTGAGTCATAGCTGTTTCAAAGGAAACACGAGTACGAGTTGATGTTTGTTGGAAAATCATTCCTAGTGATTTGTTTTTAAGAAGTGGTGGATAGTAGCCATTTTTAATCGCTGCTTTGATTTTTAAGCCAAATGTTACAATATCAAGAATTTCTTCTTTAGTGTACTCTTCTGTTGTGATGAAATCACGTTTGTTTGTTGTTACCATTTCTTTATTCCTCCTGAATAAAATAGTTATTTGACTTCCCTCTTGGGAACGTTTTCAGTATATCAAGAGCAAAAATATAAAACAATCAACTCTAGGATTTAATCTTTTATAAAAGCCGAAAACCCTTTGATATCAAAGGGTTAAGTAAAAAGGTTTAGTAAGGTTTAGAACTATTTTAACCGCTTTCTTAATTAAAATAAAAATAAACTCCATTAAAAAATGGAGTTTTAGGATTATTGAGTAAGCTCTGATTTTTCAAACGCTTCCCAGACTTCGCAAACTTCTGAACGTTTTTCAACTTGGAGTTTTATAAAAATATTGTGAGTGTGGGTTTTGACTGTTCCTAGAGAAAGATATAATTGATTGGCTATTTCTTGATTGTGTTTACGTTGAAGGAGAAGTTCAAGAATTTCTCCTTCCCGTTGAGTGATTCCATATTTATCCATAAATCTTTCAAAGTAATATTCATCTTCTTCAAAATTACTTACAGAATCATTAGTCTCATTTTTTTCATTTCTAATATCAATGACAGCTACTTCTTCGTTGCCTTTTTGATAATTGGTTAGAAAATATTTAATGGCAATAAGGCAAAGTGAGATATGAAAAATATCTTCTGAAACATTTCTATTATGGATTTTAAGCATATTTGTATGATAAATATCTCTAAAATAAATAATAAAAGTATCTTCTACCACTATAGCTAATCCAAAAAATATTGCTAGGCTTCCAATTAATTTTACATATTTTCCTAAACTGCTTTTAGGAATCATTTTTCGATTATGAATTAATAAATAAATTCCAAGATAGACCGTTAGTAATTGGCTTGGAAAATAATAGAGCCAGACCTTTAGCGCTGAATTTGCCATAAAAGGCACAACAATAAGCCATAAAGCAAAAACAATATAAATACCATATTGATAAGTTGTTATTTTTTCTTCAAATAATTCGGTCACTAATTTTAAGGCAATACCAAAAGTTGCCAAATAATAAATGGTTTCAATGATTGGATTAACCATAAATTGCCGATTATAGTCATTTGCAAATATTTGAAAAGTTTCGGACATGGTCACTATTAAACCGTTTAAAATAAGGAGCAAAAAATAAAGACTTACCAATAAATAATTCTTTTTTCGCTCTTTTAGATACAAGCTTAGAGAAAGTGACATCACGACTGTGTATAAAATTGTCAAAAAAGTAGTATAAATATAATTAAACATCATTGGATTAGACCTACTTATCTTATTATCATACTCATATCATATCATAAAAATACAAATTTATAATTTATTTATAAGCCATTAATCAATAACTAAAGAAAAAAATTGTCATCATTTTTTTCATATGAATATTTAAAATTAAAAATTACTAACAAAACTGTTAGTAATTTTCTCTTTATTGACCAAGAAGTTCTTGGGCTTTCGCTTTGTATTTTGTCATATCAATTGAAAGTCCTAGACCTCCATACATATCATAGGCATTCTCCCAGTCATTGTTAGCTGGAATTGTTGTTGATTTTATACCATTTTTCATATCCAGAAGAGCTGTAATTCCTTTAGTTAAGAAAAATGAATTTGGAATATTCGTCATTGTAACTGCTCTTGTTGTTCCCAACGCACTTGAAGCAGTAAACAATGAGAGTGGATTTTTCATTTTAGACATTACTGTTTCTAAAACTTGTTGTTGACGTTTTACTCGTCCATAATCTCCCTCATCATCATGACGGAATCGGGCATAATTCAAGAGCATTCGTCCATCCATTTTTTGAGTTCCTGGTTTAATCATCATAAATGTTCCACCACCATCAGGATAACCTAAAGCGGCTGCTTCTTCAGCTGTCAAGTCTTTATCACTTGAAACTTTTCCTTCTGTTGCAGCTAAATCATCGGGAACAGGTACAGCAGAAAGATTCTCACCATTCACAGTCGAAAATTTTGCATCAATTTTTAGGCCAGTTGGGAACAAAGAATCAATAATCGTTGCAAAACTTGAAAAATCGACGACTGCATAATATTGACAATTAATGCCAAAGTTATTTTTCAGTGTCTCACTCATCAAATTCACACCCTGTTTATTGTATTGTTCTCCAATTGTAAAGGCAGAATTTATTTTTGAGTCTGGAGTATTACTTGAGCCGACATCAGGAATATTGACAAGGGTATCACGCATAAAGCTCACGATTTGTGTTTGATGGTTCTTGCCATTGACATGTAAAACCATAATAGTATCAGTATGAGCAACACCTGATGATTGCCATGGTCTTTGGTCTGCTCCTAACAAAAGAATATTTACAGAACCGTCCGAATTTTTTAAACTTGTGAACTTTTCTTGTTTAGCGACGCTTCCCTCATGTTTAACGCCCCTTTGATATCCATAAACAAAGAAACCAATCATGACCGCAATGATCACAACAATAATTGTTAATATTGTTCTTAACCAGTGACGTTTTTTCTTCTTGCCAGATTTAGCTTTTTTAGAAGATTTACTTTCTTTTTTTGATGGTTTATTTCTATTGTTTTCTTGATTTGAAAAACTTTCTCGCGTATTTCTTCGACTAGCATTTCTACCATTAGAAGAGGAAGTATTTTTTTGAAAGCTTTCTGGTTCATAGTCGGAATATTCATATTCTGGCTCGACGTATTCTTCAAATTCCTCGAATTCTTCGGGTTCAGATTGATTTCCAGCTTTTTTTAGTTCATTGAGTAAGTCATAGTACTCTTGACGCTCTCGGATTGTGAGATAATTGATGTTATGTCTCAAATACTCTAAGCGTTTATACTTTTTTTCATTCATTGTCATATTATAACACATCGCGTCAATAAGGTTCAATACGTTTCTCAAAACATGTTTTTTATGATTTTTATAAAATCATAGGCTCAATAAGGTTCAATACGTTTCTCCTATAACGTAGTTAAAAACGTAACTAAATATTTTTGTTAGGCAAGGTGCTGTATATCTAATATACAGCTTTTTTTACACAATAAAACAACTACTCATACTATGAGTAGTTATTTTATTCAAAGAATGAGCGCCTTTTTCTAATTTTTAACATAATCTTTTGTTTCACAAAATATGTCTATAATTTTCCGTTTTAATTTTAATCAATCTTTTTATATTCGATACTATAATCAACATCTGGATCTTGTCCAGTGCTTAAAAAGATTCTATCCTCATCTGATGCATCATTATATGAGTTATTATTTGACGATTCTTCCTGATTATTATAAGGGGTGAACGTAGCTGGTAAAAAGTTAATTTGTGAGTATGCTGTGATTGTATAAGACCCTAAACAAACAAAATTGTAGCTTAGTTTTGAATTATTACCAGAATCACTAAAAGCTCTCATTTTTTTTGTATATAAAGGGCTTCCTTTATAGTCATTATCATCCTCAATTACTTTAGGTTTTCCATTGGAATCAGTTTGACTTGGAATATTTATAGTTAGTCCCTTTATAGTCGCTGGCGCATCTCCAGACATAGTTTTAAAAGCGCTCATTTTAATAGTATTATTCTTTACTACGATTGTCTCGCCTTCTTTGCTTTTCCATGTTCCTTGGATGCTAGAATAGTCCCCAGTCTTTATTTCATCAAGATTCATTGAATCGTCAGATGAATCTGAAGAACTTGCTGCAAGTTTTGAGCTTGATTGGCTACTGCCATTTCCTTTTGTGTCCTGCTTTTCGTTTTTACCACAAGCTGTCAGTAAAAACACTGAAGACATAAGAGTACCTACAATAAATATTTTCCCAAATTTTTTCATAATCGCTCCTTTTGTATTATTATAACACATCATGTCAAAAAGGTTACGTTTGGAATGTAAAAACTATAGAACAATATTCTATTAGAGGATTTTCTAAAACTTGTAGCTACTAATCATTAATTAAATTGTAGCGCTTCTCTTGTCAAACTAGAAAGAGCTTCAAATACTTTTGGATGCGTCGAAAGATATTCTTTCACTCCAAATGTCCCACGTCCCAATTTTTGACCGTTAAATGAATACCATTCTCCCAATTTAGTAACCACTCCAACTTGAATAGCTGTAGTTACAATGTCAATTTCTTGTACAAATCCTTCTCCAAAAATATTGATTATGGTTGGCTTTTTATAAGGTGCTGCCACTTTATTTTTCACAGTATGAAGCGTCGTTTTCTTTCCGATAGTGTCAATTCCATCCTTAATTTTCTCTCCAGACTTTACTTCTATTCTAACTGACGAGTAAAATTTAAGTGCAGAGCCACCCGGTGTGGTCTCTTTATTAGTGAATAAACCACGCATTGTCGATCTCACTTGGTTAATAAATATAATCACAGTTTTTGTTTGATTGACTTTTGACACAAGTTTAGAGAGTTGTTCCGACATCATTTTTGCTTGTTGACCTGGTATTGTTACCCCATCAATTTCAGAAGCAGGCGTAAGAGCCGCAACTGAATCAACAATTATCAAATCAAACGCTCCAGTCTTCACAAATTCATTAAGCATATAGAATGCTTCCTCTCCTGTGTCTGGTTGTGCAAATATCAAACTTTCAGATTTGACTCCTAGATTTTCAGCATATTCAATATCAAGCGAATTCTCAGCATCAATATAAGCCACATATCCACCACTTTTTTGAGTTTCCGCAACTGCTTGAAGTGCAACCGTTGTTTTACCAGAAGACTCTGCACCAAATAATTCAATTAGGCGACCTTTAGGGTAGCCCCCAATGCCCATAGCCATGTCAAGAGACAAAATCCCAGAGGGTAAAGCTTGTACATGTTGAGCTGCTTTTCCTTCTTCATTTAAAATTGTATTTGATCCAAATTTTTTCTCAATAGATTGTGTTGCTTTAACAATGACCAATCTTTTTTCTTCTGGGTCTTCTATTTTTTTCACACGATGTGAAAAGTCAGGCTGTTCCATAATTTATCCTTTCTTTATTTTTTTATATAAGAATCAAAATACATATCATCAGATAATCCTTTTATATTCTTTGTTTCAATTTCTAGGTAATGGCCACTACTTTCTTTAAAAACAAATAAAGTCTCATTTTTCCATAAATGAATGTTGCCAACTACTATTTTTTTATCAGTGAGTTCTATCTTAATGTCTAATTGCATTTCTAGCGCAAAAGATAACATCATCTTTATTTCATCTTGTTCCAATGAAGAATCCAGCTCTTTAAATTCAAACTCTGAATGATATTCACGGTGTGCTGATGCAAGCTCTGCCGTAGCGAACGGATTCCATTTCATTTTCCCTCGATCTTCATACATTCTTATTGATTCATAGTTACTGTATGACCTATCTACTCGGCTCAATTTAATCCCTCCAATCCTCCAGCTGAATGTCCACCAACCATTTTACTACGAGCAACTGCACGCGATCCTTTTTTTAAAACTGTTGCTTTTTGAACAGAAACAAAATGATATTTCTGCCGAATGGAATCAAGTGCTTCTTGAATAGCTTCGTCTTTTTTCTGCTTAATTGTTTCTCCATTTTCCTCATCAGAATCAAAGAGTGATATGAGCTGATAAGGTTCATCTATGAGGTTATTGGCACTTACCCCAATCCGTCTAACGGCTCCTTCACTATATTTTTCATCAAATAACCTGGTAGCAATTTCTTGCAGGTCTTTAGTTGAACTCGTCGCTTCAATCTTACGTGAGACTGAGATAGATTTTTTATAATCTATGTTAGAAAAACCAACAAAGAGTGAGAAATTTGTCGCCTTTTTCTTTGATTTTCTCAAACGGACAGCGATTTGCTCAGCCATTTCAGTTACAATTAAACTTATTTCTCCTTTACGCGTATAATCTCTAGGTAGAGTTTGACTATTTGAGTAACTGACAGATTTTCTTTTATAGTGATCTGTCAGTCGTGTTTCGTCAATACCGTTAGCATGAAAAAATTGTTGTAATCCAATCACTCCTAATTCACGTTTTAGCATATCAGGATTTGCATGAGCCAACTCTTTAATAGAGTGAATGCCTAACTTATTTAAACGTGCTTCAGTTCGGACATTAATCCCCCAAAAGTCAGTCATATCAGAAATTGACCATATTTTTGTAGGGATATCTTCATAGCGAATCAACCCTCTCATATTGGAATTATGCTTTGCGTAATTATCCATTGCTAGTTTGGCTAGTAGGGGATTATCGCCCATCCCAATCGTCACATACAGACCGGTTTGATGATAGATTTTTCTCTGAAGTAACTGCGCCAGCTTGTCCATCTGTTCATACTTGTCAGTAATATCTGGAAAGAAAAAATCTAATGATTCAGTAACATCAAGACAAAATTCATCAATTGAATAAGCATGAATTTCATCAATTGAGGTAATTTCCCTAAGGATATTAATTACTTGGAGATTTTTTTTGATGTAAAGCAACATTTGAGGCGGTACAATGTATGTTTGAGCAGCCCAATGTTCCACTTCAGCAATATATTTTGGGTCCGGTTCGACTCTTTGACCAAAAATGTCAGTGTGTTTTTGATACCACAATCGATAGTTAAACTTTCTATTATCCGGGATAAATGGCAGTTCTTTAGAATGACTCACATTTGACATTCCAAAAGCTTTTTTGAATGTTGGACTAGCAGCTAATATCAAACCATTTGAGTTATCAGCTCGACTCATGACACATAATGATGTTGTCCTAGGATTAAGCCCTCGTTCAATACATTCAATAGATGCATAATTAGATTTCACATCCTCAAAAAAGATGGCCCGTCTTGGTTCCTGTTCATAATCAAAATACTCGCTCCATTCTGTTAATCTCATCACTCACCTTCTTCTTACATTCAGAATGGCAAATCATCGTCATCGATATTCATTTCTTTTCCACTTTCAAATGGATTGGGATAACTCATATCTTGAGTGCCACCAGCTCCCGATTTCGACTGAATAGGGTTCTCTTCTTGATTTCTACTTTCTAACATTTGAAAGCTATCGGCAACTACTTCAGTCACATAAACACGTTATAGCAATAGGTAAAGAGCAGTATTACCGAGGTACGTAGTACCGAGGCAGTGACCGCTGGTTTTCACACCTTTCACGCTTTACACGTTTCTCTCTTTCCCCTGCTCCACACCGTGCGTGCGACTTTCATCGCACACGGCGTTCCCTCAATCGTGTTTAGTGATTAAACACCTCTTCTGATTTTATTTCGGTTTATTGTTGCTTTCTAATTTGTTACGATATTGGATTATTTATCCATTCTGGGTGGTTGGTTTTAGAGCTGGATTGCCCGCCAGCTTCCGAAGTTGGTTTAATTTTTCCATTTGAACAGTATCAAGTTTAAGAATAGCCAAATATTTTCCTATTGTTTCCTGAACAGTCGCATGAATGAGCTTATGAACTTCTATTGTGATAAGGATGAGGTTCTTGTACGAGTCATCATGACTTACTGACCATAATTGTTTATGGTGTAGGTGCTGATTATATACGAGTTCTTGACCACTTATCGGGCACCTCCCTTTTTGTGCAATGTAGAGTGCAATGCGATTGTCGGACATAGCAACTGTGGTCATACGATTATCTCGCAGTGGAGCGTTTCGTAAGATTTCAAGTTCTGTGTCTGTAATCTCCAAGTTCTTATGAATAAGTTTTCGCCCTTCACTCGTATACTTGTTAATCGCTCGCCTCTTTTGCATGGGGCTACGTGCCTGGGTGTCTCCAATGGGGAGAATAGGACGCTTCATATAGTACCTCATGGATTTTAGTTTCCGTTTGGTGTATTTCAGAAGTCCCTCATCTTTTCCCTCATATTGGCCTTTGCAGGTATAGCCATTGGGATTTGCCCCAAGGTTATTCTTTGCACCAACTTTCTGAAATCGATTACACATTACGTTGTCCATATCTCGTGCTACTCTACTGAGGTCAATATTGACCTGATTGGCAATGCCATAGTAGTTATGCAATCCGATGACTATTGAATTGTAACGGTTGATTTCTTGTATGGTTCGGAGACTATTTCCAGTTTTTTGAATGGTTTTGACTTGTTCTCTGAGTTTCAGCTTCAGGCTTTTCAGCGCTTTATCTGCAATGTGTGTCTCCGCAACTCGCCTGCTGCCCTTCTTTCTAGCTTTGAGCTTGAAACCTAGGAACTCAGAATACTGAGTTTTTAGGTTCGTCACTTTTGACTTCTCGGGAGAGAGTGGTAGTTTGAGCCGTTCAGGAAGCCACATGGAGACTGCATGGAATATCTTTTCAGCGTGATTACGGGTATCTGTAAAAATTTTGAAATCGTCTGCGTAACGTACAATATACATTGGTTTCAATTTCGTATTCTTTTTCAGATAGGCGTGTTCATTACCAAAATCTTGTCCTTGAAAGCGTTCTTGGTGTTTGATGCTAGGAAGAAGTCTCTTATTCCATTGCCACTCTATCCAATGGTCAAATTCATTGAGATTAACATTGGCGAGTAGTGGACTGATGATTCCTCCCTGGGGTGTGCCTTTGGTGGGGTATTCTATTTTGCCATTGGGCATGAGTACGGGCGCTTTAAGGATTTTCCTCAGAATAACTAAAAGCTGTTTATCCTGTATTCCCAAAGTCCATAGTTGTCTTAATAGCTTCGTGTGATTGACCTCATCAAAGAAACCCTTAATATCCACATCAACCGCATAATAGAGCTTTGTTCTATTAATGTGAAACACGCTTTTAGCAATCGCCTGCTCCGCAGAACGGTTCGGACGAAATCCATAACTATCATCAATAAATTTGGCTTCACATATTGGCTCGAGGATTTGGAGAATACACTGCTGTATCATTCTGTCCCAAATATTTGGAATACCGAGCGGTCTCTTTTTCCCGTTGGGTTTCGGAATTTCCTTGCGCCTTACCATGCGTGGTTGATAATGTTGAAACTCCGATTTGATTCTATTCAAGAATTGGTCTTGTGATAATTTTTCAATATCTTTTATCGTTTGCTTGTCCACCGCAGGTGTTTGACTACCTTTGTTGGATTTTATATTTCGATAGGCGAGCATGATATTGTCTTTCGACGTTATTAGGCTCATTAGATTTTTAAACGTTTTACCTTTTTGGGAGTCTAAATACAGTTGGTCTAAGTCCTTTTGATTACCGTAGTATTCATTGTTTCTCAAACTCTGATTTTTCTCCCTTTGTTTTTCAGTCAAGGTCTAACATCACCTCCTTTAAGATTGAGGCTCAGTCCTTTTGAGTCCTAAGCGAATCCTTGAGATTGAGATGTTTAATCCTAAATTTCTAATTTTGTTAGTTTTGGTCACGACTGACTCGGGCTCTTCGCTCCAGCTCCATTACAGAACCTTCTTCACTTGTTGCCCTCCTTTACTTCGCTAAACTGACTTTCTCTCCTAATTTTCCAGATTAAGACTTCCCCATCAGCTCCCATGACTTTCTTACCACCTCGCAATATTTTCGTCATGTGCGCCAGTTTTTGAACGTTGATTTAATTCTAGTATTCCGAGAACTTAGGTGCTTCCTATATGCCGTGATGAAATTCAGCGCCTGTAACGTTGTATGGAATGTTGTCAAGGACAAAACTTTGCATTCCACTTCATCAATTCGAGTATGTCAGCTCGCACAAGGGATTATCTCGCTCCAACTTACGACATTTACATTCGGAAGTTCGTCAGTGTTTTACCACATTCTCACCATATTCTTGGACCGCCATAACTCTGTCCGCGTGTGCCTCCACCTCGCTTTTGCTTTGTATTCTGACCGAGCTCCTAACGAGGGTTCGGGGTTTAACAGAATCTTTGGCAGACAGTACATCATATGTCAACTCGCTTCCCACCACCTCTATAAGTGTTGTGTGGCTTCGTGAGTCATATTAGCGTGAGCATTTCAGGGCGTTACTTCGTCATTCTACTCATCGAATTAAACCTTTCGGTCTTTTGTAGCTCTGAGCTACTTCCAGACTTATCCTATTTATATTAAGTTTTTCAACTCATTTAATAAGGAAACGTCCCGCACGCCCTTGTTGGTTTTCGTAGTTACGTGTTTGAATACGGCCAGTAATGCCAATCAAAGCGCCTTTTTTAGCCCAGTTGGCTAAGTTTTCGGCTTGTTGCCGCCAGATTACGCAATTAATAAAATCAGCTTGTCGTTCTCCATTCGCATTCTTAAATTGACGATTGACAGCCAACGAGAAAGTTGCTACAGCCTGATTTTGCGGAGTATATTTTAATTCAACATCTTTTGTCACTCGCCCAACGAGTACTACATTATTTATCATTTGATTTACCTTTGTTTATTTATCAGTTATTCTGATATTATATGCTATTTAATACATTTTTTTAATGATATTTATGAGTTATTCTGATATCAACAATTACATTATTTTATTTCAAATCAAAAAAAGACCAGTACTAATGGTCTTCAAGCTATTTTATTGATTTAAAATATTTGTAATTTTATCTTCCAGTAAAAAATATTCCTCACCGTAGATTGCTGCTACATTTTCTTCTCCGCTCAATATCATTTCTTTTCTATCGTCAGAGTTAATAACTATATTATATTTATCCAGTAATTCTTCAAAGACTTCCAATATTTCACAAGCTATTTCTCGATTTTTTTCCATTCATATCCTTTTCGATTTAATAATAAAGAAGTGCAGAATAAAAAGTTTCGTACACTTCATTAGTAAGTGTATTTCCTACTATAAATACTCCATTCACGCCATGTAATCCGCATTGAATAAAAGTACATAATAATGCTGTGCGATCCAAATCAATAGCATGCATCCTGATACTCTGCTTGTTGTCTTTCTCTCTAACTCTAGCGATGTGCCCTAATAACAATGCCCCTGTTCCACAACATGGGTCTGAGACTGTTTCTTGTATATCTGATGTCGTATTTACAAGCTCACTCATTAATTGGGCTACATAGTCTGGAGTAAAGACTTGACCATCTTTATTTTCCGTTAGACTTGCAACCCCAGTCAATTGGCCTAACCAATCTTTGGTTTGTCTTTCATGAAGTTCTCCTAAAATTTCTAAGGCCTTGGTAAATAAAACTATTTGTTTTTCACTATATTTGTTTTTAATTTCCGTAATTCTTTCATGGATCTCACTTACTCGACGTAGATTTGCGCCATTAACCAATGCCATTGTATAGGCAGACAAATTAACCCAGTCAGCAACTACATTATTTAGATTCAATCGTCCTTTGTCTGTGGCTTCTTTCAAACAATCTACAAGAGGTACAAGTTTAGCTTCCACGTTTCTTCTAGCTTTCACTTTAATGCCTTCCTTTCATCTATACAATAATTATCTCATCAAAAAAAAAGAGTCGTGAAACTCTCCTCTTTTTTACCTATCTATTTCACAACTTTAGAAATGATATTATTTGCTTTTTTATCAGAATAGGGTCCCACATACTCTTTTAACGCAGCTCTAATACACTCTCTAGTGTACTCTTTCATTTGTTCTGTGGTATGGAGATTTGCTTTTTCAACAATATTAGCTTCATTTAAAAAGTGTTCAAATTTAAAGTTTAATACTGATTCAACTAAGGCTATTGCTTCATCTGTATTTTTTATTGAAGTAGGACACCAATATGAAATCTCCCCCTCATACTTCTTCATGTGTGGATGTTTTTCGATATTATATATCTCTGACAAGGAATACACCTCACCAGTAGTTAGACTTTTCATCATTTTTCTTACTACATAAGCTGATTTATCATGAGAACAAGAAAAACCTTCAAATTTTCTAAAGTAACTATCAAATAGCGACTCTAATATATTTATATGGCTAGTTAGCAAGTTCTTATGATATTCTTTAATATCAGTTTGACTCAGAATTGCCGAAAATAATTTTTGGAAATCTTCACTTTTAATTTCTTGTTTAGTCATTTTTCATGTCCTCCTCGAATATTTCATGCATAACACGCTTCTCGTCATCTTCAAATATAGGTAAAATTGCGTTATCCAAAATTTTTAATGCAGCTCTTACACATTTTTTTGAGTGCTCCAGCATTTGTTCTGGGGTATAAAGCTTTAAATCTTCTTTATTTGTTTTTAATAGCTCTTCGGAACTATATGATTGGATAGCAGGTACTACCTTTGCTTCATCATTTGTATTCCAAACTTTGCCCCTTACTGCTGGTTCAATTGCGTTAAAATCCATTTATTTTCTCCTTTTTACTTTTTTATTATCAATGATGATGATTTCTTGCTCTCCTCTACGTGTAAAATATGCTAATATATCTGATTTTTTCACTCTATAAGTCGTAACTTCACTTGAACCACGTTCACGCGCAAAACGTTCTGCAATCTTTTTATCTAGCGTATATGCTATCCAATCTAACTCATTATCACGGTGAGCACGATAAACTGTCAATTTATTTGGTAATTTTTTTAATGCTGATAACTCATCGGGTTTCATCAAGCTAATACTTTTATTCCCTCGATTACTACTAAATAACTCTTTCCAAAGTTCCAATTCTGAAAATCCTGAATAGCTAACCCATAGGGTGGAGAGCATAAACCAGTAAGCATAATCTGATAGATCATTACATACCTCTTTAAATTTCACAATAGCAAGAGGTGTTCCCTCATAAGGTAATAGTTTTTGAATGACAAAATTATCCGTTTGATTGGGAACAAAAGCTGTAGATATATTTCTTGAGTTAATACTACTTCTCATCTTAGATATCCTTCCGTTCTGTACTTTCAAAATATTTACTGATAAAATCTTTTAACTCCCAGTAATTAGAACCAGTGAATTTATATCCCAAATTAGTTTCAATCATCACAACCGTTCGCCACTGCTTCACTGAACCAAAACCATAAAGTTTTGCCTGTTTTTCACCAAAATCTTGTTTTTCTCTTTCAGATAATTGATGAACAATTACTTGCTCCCCTCGTTTAAATTTGAATGTATCGTTAACTGTCATATTATGTCCTTTCTTTACTCGCTATCTTGTGCGCGTGTATATTCATTCAATACTACTCCCTTCATAACCAATCTACTGCTGGTCTCTTATTAGACTCACCGCTAAATATCTCACCAAAGCATTCATAAAATTCTTCAACGGCAGTATTATACCTCTCACTATAAAATTCGATTGCCCCTTGTGACTTATTATTAATAGACAACCACACATTCGCATCTAGTGCGGTTTTTAAATATTGAAGTAAAGGTTCATGAGCGATCCATGATTTCCCAATCTCAAGCGTCGTTTGAGTTTTACCTCCCATTCCTGTCAGTGGAGCAATTTTACCTACCATATCATTTAGCTCATACGCTCGTAATTTTTCGGCCTTATTCATCATTTCCTCCAATCGCTGCGAGTGCCTTTTTCAATCCCTCAAGATAAGCTTGACGAGTATTAGCACCATAAGATGACATTCCAGATTTATCTAGATATTTTTCTATTGATTCTATCTCTTCTGTCAGTTCCTTTTTCGCAGTGTTTAACTGTTCTTGGAGGTTTTCAACCATAATTTTTTCAGTGGTAACAGGTAGATTTTCACCGTATCTGAGTTTTTCTTTCAAATATTCTTGTACTGTGATTGCTACACCATTAGGCATCATCACTTTATTATTACTTTTGATACCCATACCGCTTAATACTACAAGCGCTTCATGATAGAAATTCTCTTTTTCTTGTGCCATTTTAAAGCTCCTCATTCAACACTAGGTCCACTACATTAACTGTTTGAACTGCCTGGCAGATTCCCCACGAAGTGTCTTCTCCTGATACTACTACCAAATTATCTTGCGGCAGTTTTTCAAGGATTTCAATCAATTGTGCTACCATTAAATTTTTCATATAATCATCTCCATATTTCTGGTTTTTTAGTTAATAACTTTCTACCCTACTCAGGATAGCTGTAACTATAGTTATTATACCGTCAGCTTAAAATCATCGTGATAGAATTTCTTTTTTCAAATGTACTTGACGATTGGATCATTTCATAAGTTATTTAAAACAAAAAACCAATATTATATTGGTTTTTTCTTGTCTCCAATTTTTGCGAGTGCTTTTTGTGCTTTCAAAGCATCTTCTGAAAAATCTTCCCAATGAAAACATCCATTTCTAAAAGGTACTTTCGTTTTAGAAATGGATGTCAGTGCTTCAACTGTAGTGCCAAGCTGTTCTTGGAGTTTTTCAATATCATCACGTAAAGACTGTACATATTTTGCCTCTTCAAGTTCTTCGAGTTCATTTTCTCGTTTACTTAACATTTTAGGTAAATTGCTCACTCTTCTTCCTCTGCTTCTAATGCTGCATTCTCAGCTAGTACAACATCAATATTCTTTCCGGTCACTTTTTCGATATAATCAACTGCAAGTTTATGAGTTTTAGCTAGGTCCGCAAGCTTTCTGTCTACAAGGTTTCCCACAACAATATCTTGAGTGATAGTTGCTGAAGCACTTGCTTCAATTAAAGTTTGAATACAACTATCAAGCTGTTTTTGTAGTTTCTGATTTTCAAGTTTTACTTGTAAGATAGTTGAGTTAAAATCTTTAAGCTCTTTAATACGAATTTCTTGGAGTTTTTCAAACGGAAGTTTGTCAGTGTCTGAAGGCACGACTGGCAGGATTTGCTGTTGGAATTGGGATTTTAGTGCTTCAATTTCTGCTTGGTGGTCTTCTGGAGCTACCCAACCATGCCCTAGCCCTTTTACTTGATTAACACTGCAATACTTGTTACCAGTCATCATATCGCTAGATACGTGAATGTTTTTTTCAAATTCTTCTTCCCATGTTTTAGTCATTTTTCGTGTCCTCTCTTAATACAGAAACATTATAAAAGTGATCAGATACTGCTACAAAAAGAAACATCATTGTTTGATAGTACATGTCATGAGTTGATTTATACACTCGTGTAATATCTCCTTCATAACTTTTATCCCGTCCAATTACTAAATTGAAAAGATAAAAATTGATTTCAGCTACGCAACTTTCATAATTTGGTTTATTTTCTTCAAATTCATCATAAGCTTCCGCCCAATAAGTTGGCTCTTTAAATCCTAGTTCTTTGCCTAATTTGATTAATCTTTCATATGATCCATCAAGAATCGTTTCATTTTTAGATTTGTCAGCATTTTTATCTAACTGTGAAATTTCGCTGACAAAATCAAGGGACAATTTGTTCAATTTATCTTGGTTGCGTTCAACATTTTTTCCTTTAGTCATTTTTCGTGTCCTCATTTTTCTTATCACAATATTTTTGTGCAGCTTCACGAATTAAAAAAGTTCTACGTGTTCCGTTGACGTTACTACGTCTTACGACTCCGAACCTACCGTTTAATTCTGCCTGGACGATCCATTCCTTAGTCACTTTTCGTGTCCTCCTCTATTTCACAACTCTAATATTGTTTTTGTGATAGAAACGGTCCCAATTATCATCAACGAAATCACGGATATTATACCTACTTAACTCACTTCTTGAATAACTCTTTAATTCACTGTTATAGTCATCACAGTTTATGGTTCTAATTACAGAACCTCCATAACAAACCTCTATAACATGTCCCTTTTTATTCATTTTCTCCTCCAAACTTTGCTAGTGTCTCAATTTACTTATAATCTTCCGAAACTTGGTACGCATGCGCTACAGAGAGAGTTATTAACCCAATGACAAGGATGACCTGTCTTTTCTATACATACACTGCAATCATTATCTGTACATTCACATACGGCACACTGACGTTGAGAGACTTGCTGAGTTTTTTTATTATCTTCCATTTATTTCTCCAATAGTATATTAGCAGTATTTTAAACATGTCACGCGCACTTTCAAAACTGCCAGGTAATTGCGCGTGACTATCAACCAGAATCACTACAGTAGATCACTGATTAAGAGTGGCTGGTAATTAGTTAATCCATGCAAACATTTGATATCAAACTTAAAAGCTGGGCTACTCATTAAGGTATCTTTCTTATCACAATCCTTATCTCGATATCCCCAACAATAATAGTATGTTCCATCACGCTCCGTTATTTTAATGCGTACTGGCATATATGACCAGAATGATAGAGGGAAAGATTCAATCTCTGAATTATCAGTGACAAAGCGATAACCTTGACTATAAAGTTCTTTAAGTTGACTTTTTTCAGCTGGAGATATTTGTAAACCATTTTCTTTTTCAATATCAAATAAAGAGAGTTGCTGAGACATCATACTCCTTTATTTTTTTCATTAAGGCACCAAGCTATAACATCAAATACTTCTGCATTATCCCAAAGTTTCTTTATACGATCATCTGGGTAATCAATATCTACCTTTTTCAGAGCATCTGGGTCTAAAACTTCACACATTGCACGAACAAGTTTTAATGATGTATCTGAAGGTAGAATGTAAAAAGGATCTTCACCTTGGAGTAAATTTATTAGTTTATTATTTGCATATTTAAAGATAAACGATAACTTTACATCTTGCCAAGTATAAGCAACGTCCCTATGATAAAACCCTTCTTTATATGTTTCAAAATATTTTTCAAAAAATGACTCTCGTGGTAAATCACCATAAGAAATTCTGTCATCATCTTCAGCATTATAATAGTCATAGCGCAACATTTTATTTTGTTCTTTATTAAAATAAATACAATATAGTGTTCTCTCCAAAGTACTTGTCCTTCTTTCTTCATTGGAATAAAAATTTAGTTATTTGCTATACCTATATTTTAGGCCCAAATAAAAAAAGACATGAAATTATATCTTTTTTATGAGTAATATTTAATTCAAATCATAATGAACCAGACTTTATAAAAAATTAATTTTTCTTTTTGTTAAAATACTCCTCTAAAAGTACCACTTCGCGCTTACTTAAATGCTCCAGTATTTGCTTTGTTTTTGACTCAATATTTGACTTTTTCACTTCAGAAGAATGAGTACTAATATCAAAAACCTCGGATTCATTCCAAAGCTTCTTCACATAATCGTCTGGAAAATCTAAATCTATTTTTCTTAGGAATTCCGGTTCTAAGATTTCACAAATTGAGCGAATAAGTTTTAGTGCGTCAGTCTCTGACAGCCGGTACACATGATCATCATATTGGACTGTATTAATTAAGTCATTGTCTACTGATTTGGTAATAAGCAACATTTTTACATATTCCCAACCATAAGCATCACCAAGTAAAAAATAACCTTCTTTGTAAGTTTTAAAGAATGGACTATCTGGTATTTCATCACGTGAAAACTTCTCATCATCAACTTCACACCGTACCATTCTATTTTGTTCTCTATTAAAATAGATATCATATAATGTTTTATCCATAGCGCTTTTTCTTCTTTCTTCAGTTGTTAAACTTCTTTAGCTTTATTTACTCTATCTTGTCCTTACCACCTTCACGCGCGTGACATTAAGTATCAGCGGTCTTCAAAAACACTAACCAATGAGTATATTTTCCATTTTTATTTTTGGGTCTTTTCTGTCCAATGATTGGCTGACTTGGAAAGAATGGCTTTAATTTTGCTAATGGAATATCACTATCGTTCCACTTGAAAATTAATGTCCCATTTAACTTTAATACTCTCCATGCTTCAGAGAAGCCACCCCGTATATCATTCTCCCAATTCTCTTGGTTAAGTCGCCCATATTTTGCTTTCAACCACGAGTTATCTCCAGCATGTATTAAATGAGGTGGGTCAAAGATAACCTGGTAGAAAGAATTATCTTCAAATGGTAAACATCTAAAGTCCGTAAGCCTGTCTGGTTTAACTTCTATTATTCTTGGCTTTCCACGGTCAAAATTAGTGTAGGTTCCTTCGCGTATATCACAGTATTCTACATTGGGGTTGTTTTTATCAAAATAAAACATCTTTGAACCGCAGCACATGTCTAATATTGGTTTCATTGATTAACCTCCTATTCGTTATTATCAAGTACTTCTATTTTATATGCTGTTGCAATTTGTTATGATAGAACCTCTTTTTAATACTGTAAATATAAAAGGCACTCCTTATTAAGAGTACCTTTCTGTTATTATCATTTTTATTGGGCTACTGACCTCCAATTACTTGTCCAGTTTCTATCCATTCAAGTCTACAATTAGCATTTAAATGTTCTATTTGTACTTTTTCTCCCTCGTTTTTCAATGTTTTAAATACCTCAACAACTTTAAGTATATTTTCATCCTCAAGCTCTTCAAGCTTTTTTTATATAAAATATTACTTAACTCAGCAAGTTCTGGTGTTTGATTGTCTGGAAATAGAGCTAAAATATTATATTTATCTGCATCATAGGTGTTATACACAGAAAATAACGCGACGTGTTTACTCATTTTTTTACCTTTTCTTTCAATAGTTTTCATATTAATTATATCTTGGAAATAAAAAGAACGTGAAACTTTATCTTTCACGCGCCTCAATTTATGTTTTTCCTCATTTAGGAACCTAACTCAACATCATTACGAATATTTGACCTCTTTATACGTTCATTTAATACCTTTATATCATTTGAAAGTATTTTACTATCTAAAAGATTCACTGCATGCTGGGCAGCAGCATTAGTTTCTATAGTTCTTCTAGTTTCAGCAACAGTAACTAATTCAGAAGCCTTTTCTAGTTGAATCATTTGCTTAGATAAGTGATTCATTCTAAGGTTCAATACTTCCTGGTCTTTTTTATCGAGTTTCTTTATCTGTTTATTAGCTTTGGTTATCTCATCATCAGTACGCAGTTCTTCGGCACGACTAACGGTTGTTATTGCCTGTGTTTTTGCTTTAGAGTAGTCCACTTTAGAAAGATGGCCAGAACTAAAATACAGAAAAGTGCCTAATATAAGAATGAGAGTAATAAAGGTGATAGAAACACTTATTTTTAATTTTTTGTCCATCATTTCTCCTTAGTTTTAATTTTTCATTTGATGTTCTAAATTCATATTATACAAAATCTTTCCTATTTGACAGAACAACCTTTATTTTCACTTCACTTTAATGAATCTTTAACTTTCACGAGTAACGCCGTAGCCTTCTGCCATATATTTTTTGTGGGATTATCTTTTGAAAAATTTATAAAGTTTGTCTCACTCTCTAAAGATTGAGTACCTGTTTCCTGGTTTAGTGCCTTCCTTAATTCAATTCTTCTATTTTTCATCTTATTATCTTTAAGCAAAACAAATTCACTCATATCATTACTGCTTATTTGTGGTTCTGGAAATTCAAAATGCTGCTCTAACTCAAAATCTCTCTCATTCCCAAAAAAATCAGAACCAACCAACTCTATTCCGAGTCCTAATCCTCTTTGAGCGTAGAGACTATTAACCAATATAATAACTAATTCTTCAGATGAGATTTGTGCTCTTAATATACCAATATAGTTAAAATAGATTTTTTTAGTAATTACCCTAGTTTCTAACTTTTCATTAAGATTTTTTAATATCCTATGAAGTACTTTGAAATATGAACTAAGTTCATGATACACTGAATCAAACTGCCTATTAATAATAAAGTTAACTCTTTCATCCGCATCTATCATTTCAGGAGCATTTGCTTGAATGCAACGTTCAAACCACTTTTCTTCCTTTTTCCCCCATTTATAGTAGCTGTATTGATTATTCTGATTTGGATTTATTCCTGGCTGAGAATAACCAATGTTAAAACTTCCAATACTAATAATTGCGTTATCGTTGAATTCTAATATCATATCTTTATGTTCTTGTTGCTGTTTGCTAAAAATTCCAATTAACCCATAGAAGTCTCTATTCACGTCATCTATATTTCTTCTTATTATTGACTCTCTTTGAATTTTTACGGTATTTTTAAGAACAAAAAATGATAAGACAGGTGAAATTAAAGATATTAATATTTTTAAAAGCTCACTCCTACTCATGTTCATTTGTAGTGGATTAGCTTTATCATGAACTAATAATCTATACCATTCTGCTAGCGACGGTAAATTCACTACTGTTATGACAATAACGGAAGTAACTAAAAAACCTAAAAGTATCCAAACACACCAACCAATAACTCCATTTATTATTTTTTTCATTGTTTTATTCCCTACAATCTTCAATTTTAGTAAATATGCGCGTGATTAACTTCGAGATTTAATAATGAGCAATCTAGCTCTTTAACTGTCAGCCGACCTTCCAATATTAGCTTATGCATTAAGTTTTTACCATGGTCTGGATTTGATTTAAAGGTTTCCCCGTAATGTTTTAATAGCTTTGATACAGCATGATAATTTTGAGAAATTATTTCAGCTCTTCTATTTGGGTCATACACTTGGAAATAGAAAAATAGTTTTGTCTTTGCACTATACAAATCTAAGCCGTCAAAGATTGATTGAAAATAAGAATAATCTGCCTCTCCTAAAGAGTGACCAAAAAATTTTATGCAATCAAATTCCTGAGAAAAATCAATGCGTTCTTTAACCTGACTATGAGAGAGTAAACGATATGTCTTGGTAAATTCTAGTAAATCATCTTCCGCCTCATGATAGTCAATTCCTAGAATAGTGTTTTCTTCATCAATGCTTCCATGAATGTTTTGAATTTGATGAGGGTATGCGTCCTCTGATACAGGTGTATAATTAAAAGTGAAAAAGTCAGCAGCATACTCTCCCCCTTTCATTATAAGTTTACGTTCTGTTAATTTCGCAGACCATTCCTCTTCATCCGCACGTAAGAGATCATCTCGATATTCGGCTAAACATAAACTTATAGCAAACCTTCTACTATTTTTAATATAATTACTATCCAATATTTGAGAGTTTAAATATGTAGCCAATCTTTTCTCAAAATCAGTAACCTCATCTTTTAGTATTTTATAAAAAGAATTCATATCATTGGGAGTACTCTCAGTGATGTTTTGCTTGTACTTATCTTCCAAAGCTCTTAACATATAATAAAAATATTTTGGCTCAAATTCTTTCTTTTGTTCCGTATCTTGAATATAGATAAAGTACTGTTTATATAACTTGATAAAGTCAAGTACATTGCTTTCTACATCTGCCCAATTTGGATTTTGCTTACTTGTTCGCTTTGCAAAATTTACTAGTATATTATTAAACTGTTTACTAGTTTCTACTGAATTATAAAAATCAGTATATTGAGATTTTAAACCACAAGTCAAATCAAAGCCATTTCCCAATATAATTAGTTGCTTCACTTTTCTATTGTCTGTTGTATCCACCAAAATAAACTCCACCAAATCTTAATTTGAATGCTGCTGCGCGTGACATTCATCTAATTAATTTAACCATAACCATGTGAAAACATCAACAATTTATAAAATCTAATATTGCGTGAAATAAAAAAAAGAGAGCAATCACTCTCTTTTTTTAAAATCTACTTTTATTTTTGTATTGCCATACTAATTTTTTTACTTCGTAAATCCGTTAATTATTGTTCTTTTTGAGATTATTTTCTTTAATTGCTTCAGTCAGTATTTTTTCAAAATTCCCCAGGGAAAGCTTATCTATGCTTCTAACTCTTCGCTTAAGCTCAGAAACGGTCGTATAGGAGATGTTACAATTCTTTGCTACCTCAGATACACTATTTTCTTCTAAGTAAGTATTAACGACGACTTTTTGATAATTTAAACTGTTTAATTTGTTTTCTAGTACATAGAAGTCTCGACTTAAAGCTGCTAAATCTTCAAACATTTCTTTATAGAGATCACATGAAGTCTTTTCAAAATCAACATATACAGGATTTACTAGCCGAATTCGTCGTTTTCCAAAAAAGAATTCTTCTTGAACCTTTATAGAGTTAACACTATGTTCTATATTTTTCCAAAAAATAGAATCTAATTTCATAAAATCTTACCTCACTGTCCAAAATATCATTTCGCTTGATTGATTTCTAAGTCTTTTCTTTTTAAATATTTTCTCTCCTTACCTTTAAAATCATTTATTGTTTCTATTCCATTGAATAAATTGAATGATACAATTAATCGCCATTGAAATTAACATTATCCAAAAATTATTCATTATGGCACCTATGAGCGTTAAGATGACAATCGGGATTTCAAGTCGGAGAAAAATGTCGGTGTATTTTTTCTTCATAGCAGTTATGCACTCCTTGTTTCTTTTTTCTTTTCACACAACTCCGGTAAGTTAGCCTGAACAAGTGCTTTAGCACACTGTGGAACAACCATATTCCCAATTCTTGCCGTTTGTACTGCTTTACTCACTCGTTTTCCTTCGGGATTGCGGTCAATGATATATTCTTCTGGGAGCCCTTGAGCTTTTGCGAGTTCATGAGGCTGCAACATTCTCATTGTGATGTCCACAATTTGATAGTCCTGATTTTCAATCCTAATGAGTCCAAAGCGGTCTTTGGTTGGGATTGTGTGTAACGGGTCCTCTAAACTTTGGCCTGTATCTGTTCCATAATATTTGATAAGGAACGCTTCAACTAAGGCATGGTGATCAACTTGGGTAATAGTATCTGTTGGATTTCTAACATCAATCCCAGCACCTTGATAATTTCCTCCATAGTGTTTACAAAGAAATGCTGACATGACTCCTTGATGAACACTTTGAGCTGTCACTGTACCTAAAGGAGCTTCAACTGCTGTTCCTGTGGATTGAGAATAATCTTCTTTTATCCAGCTAGCTTGAACAAGCATTTGATTTCCACCAGTTGTGATTGTTTTTAATGGGTCTGTTACTGCTGAACCTGTATGACCAGTATTATTGACCATAATAGTTGGTGTTACTAGGCAATGTTCTGCTTTAGTGGTAATTGTTGTCAGTGGCTGGTCGAGTGAGTAGGAAAGACGGTCTCCACCAAATCCAGTTTGACCAATCCGAACAACAAATGGCTTAGGGGTATCAATCACAAATTTCTTAAGTCCTCTGGCAATTCGATCCATTGTATTTTTGGCCAATGGTTTTTTTCTGTTAAAAATAGAATTACCTGGTAAAGACCAATCAATACATTCCGCTGCCGAATGGTAGGGCTGTTTTAATTTTGATAAAACTTCAAGTGTATCTTTTGGACCATGAGTAGGTTCAGGCCACACAATCGGTTGACCATCAGAACGAGCAATCAAAAAGAATCGTTTTCTAGTGGTAGGTGCCCCGTAATCACAAGCTCTTAATTCTTTGTACTCTACAACATAACCACAAGATTCTAATTCACTGACAAATTTTTCAAACGTCTCACCTTTATGTGCTGGGTCTGGGTAAAGTCCTTTCTCTGTTTTTACGAGAGGTCCCCAACTTTTGAATTCTTCTACGTTCTCTAAAATTATCACTCTTGGCTTTACCGCTTTAGCCCATCGAACAGCAACCCATGCAAGACCTCTAATTTTTTTTGATACAGGAGTTCCACCTTTGGCCTTCGAAAAATGAGAGCAGTCGGGCGAAAACCAAGCTAGAGCTACTTTTTTGCCTTGCGTCGCTTCCTTTGGATTAACATCAAAGACATCTTCGCAATAATGGCGAGTAGTTGGATGATTCACTTTATGCATTGCAATGGCATCAGGGTCATGATTAATTGCGATATCAACCGAACGTCCGATTGCCATCTCAATTCCTGTTGAAGCACCTCCGCCTCCTGCAAAGTTATCTACTACTAACTCAATTTCACTCATAATTTATCCTTTCACGATACACTTATTTATGGTTGTATTATCCCATAGAAAAAAAGGAGAACGTGACATTCTCCTTCTTCATTCAACCTAATTTTCTTCTTCACAAGTTCACAAAGTATTTATCCAATAAAAAATACCTTAAATCTATAAAAAAACACCCTTAAACCACCGATAGTTAAAACCTGTCCACCTTTGGTATGATTACCCTAAGCCCTGTTTTCAAAATTTTGCTAAGAGCGCCGCTATTTTATCATTCGAAAAATTATTTTTCGCTCTTAAATAATTAAGAACGGCTTTAAATTAGCTTTTATCTAATGATAATAGAAGATAATTGTTAAAAAATAAGAGCGTGTTTAACAATTCACATGCTCCCTCTTAATCACACTCAAACTCCTTTATTTCCTCAAAATATCATCATAAATTGTAATTTCTGCTTAAAAATAAGAGCGTGTTGATATGTTCACAATAAAACCCTGTTTTTCGCTCTTAAACCATTAAGAACGGCATAATACTAGTTTATTCTATTGTTTCTAAGTCTATTTTTATGAAATGATTAAGAGCGGAAGACAAACTTCAAGGATTTCGCTCTTAAAGTGCGTTAAAGTAAGGAAAACAAAGGTTTTATTAATAGTTTTCTCTAATTTTGTGGAAAAAATAAAAGGAGCCATAATTTATTTATTATGACTCGCTCTTAGCATGGGGATAAATGCCTAAAAATAGGCAATATGGGTTAAAAAACGAATGATTATTGATTAATTTATCTGTGATTTTTTTCACTATCTCTACAAATTTTTTGTGAATTTTTAATCCGCTCTTAGCTCCTATCATATTCCTTTTACAATGCTACTTTTATCCCTTTTATTTGGCTAAATTAGCAAATGGATTATTTTGAACTTTCACATGAGGTTTTGTCTCATTTTCTTCAATTTCATCTTCTTTTTTTACGATATCCTCTTCATATTCAACGATTTCAGACTTATTTTCATTAACTGTTATAGGATTATGGTTATCATACCCATTAAAAAGAATTGGAATTCTTTGTTCATTTGCTGTCTTTGTGATAACTATTTTCAAAAGGCTTGAAATATCTAAACCTTCTTTCTCTAATACTGCTTCTGCACGTTCTTTAATATCATCAGTCACTTGAACTTGTATTCGTTTCATCGTCTCTCCTTTTATAATCGTATTTTGATACTTAAATTATATCACATTTAGCAATTAATGAGTACTTCATACTCAAAATATACAACTAAAAACATTTGCATCAACGATTCTGCGTATATCTCTCTTTTTAAATCCAACATGTAAGTACTTAGTACTCATTTTATACAACTAAGTGTGCTTTTAACCACCTGCTCCATTATATACCAACCAACAAATACAATCAGTGAGTACTTAGTACTCATATTATACAACTAAATATACTTTTACCATCTGTTCTATTATATACCTGTAAATAAATGCAACTAGTAAGTACTTGGTACTCATATTATATAAATTATGAAAATATCAATATTAGAAGAATTGATATTAATTAATAAATAATGGAAATACTATCGATGTTTATATAAACAAAAAATCTCTCATTTAATGAGAGACTTGATTTTCATTTATTTATTTTTGTTAAAACGAATTGGGATTGAATTTTCTTGGACAGTTTTAGTAATTAATATTTTAATCACAGAATAAATATCCAAACCTTCAGTTCTATAAATTTCATCCGCTTGTTTTATTAACTGTCTATCGATTCCATTCCAATATTCCTCCTGGTCCTCACTCTTTTCTTTCATATAATTTTGATTTTCAACTTCAAGACTTAGTGGGCATTTCCCTGTAGTTTCTATATTTGCAATAAATGCTCGACATACCGTAGAAAGCTCGAAGCCTTCTTTTTGTACAATATCTGAGGCATTTTTGATAGTAGTCGCATTCATATTAAAACTCATTCGAGACATTGTCATAAAACCTCTCCTTCCTAGTTTATTTTCCTCTTACAACATTGACATTATAACCATTCGCTTCATAGTCTTTGGTTAATTGCTGAACCTGTTCTTCACGAGCTTGTTCTTGAGCTGCCTGGTCAGCTTGAGTGGTTGTACTTTGTTGATTTGAATCTGATGTTGATTGAACGGTAGACTGACTTTGTTCCGAAAGACTAGTACTTTGATCCATAACCATATTTTGAGAAGGAGTTGGCACTTCCTCTTTATTTTCTTCAACGGATGGTGTTTGCATAGACGCTGGTTCACTTGACGATGAAATCTGGGATGAACTACTTTTTGGTGTTTGAACGGGTCGTGCTTTTTTGGTACTTTTTAATGTTTTGGAAGAAGTCTCTGGCACACTCGCTTCTTTACTAAGGCCCTGAGGGTATAAGTAATGATAGCCTACAGAACCAATTCCTCCAATAATAAGAAGCAAGCCAAATAAAATGATTGATAATAGACGTGCTTTTTTCTTTCGGGAACTCATTTTTCTAATTTGATTTCTAGTTTTTTGTCTTTGTTGCATCTGTTTCCTCACTTCCAATATTGTGTATAGTTGGCGCTAAACCAGTGGGCCGTTTCCTTATCAAATGGAGCTGTCCCTTTTAATTTTCCTTTTACTATAATTCGATAGCTATCATCCGCATCACACGTCACCAAGGTGATTTCTTTCATTCCTTTATGATCTAGTATGACATCCCCTTGTTCAGGTGATACTCGAGTGACCTCTGTCGAAACATAATGAAAAACTTTTTCTTTATCAGTGATGTAGATACTTTGTCCAGTCTTGGCATTTTGTAAAGGGCTGAATAAGAGACCATCTGCGGAGTGTCCCATGACATTTGAGACATGGTGGCTGGCAACCGCAAAGTTCCCCTCGCCCATCACTTCGCCAGCTTTCATTGTACCGGCGCCGTAAAGCATCGTAGTATCGCTATCTCCATTGAATAATGGAAGATTAATACTTAATTCTGGATAAGAGAGTGCTCCTATCGCTGGATACGTTTGATTTTCCATTTGAGCTTTTGCGACATCAAAAAAATTAACGGTCTTAACATCACTGGTATCAAAATTTCCTTTTTTAAGATTCTCTTTAAGTTTATTTTTACTTAAAGAGTCTAAGGCATACTTATCTTCATGATGCCCCAGCATCCAAAGGGTAAGAGGGCTCTGAAATGTAAATATAAGTCCTAAGATAACAATAATAGTAAGGCATAAAGTCACCCCTAATTTCCTAATAGAAAATCCATTCTTTGATTTTTCCATTTTATTGGGGATGACGCTTCGCTCTCGTTTTTTCAACTGTTGACCTCTGCTTTCTTTTTTCCATTATCCCATATCAAAAAAAGAACTAATCACTTAGTCCTTTTTTATTTCAATCAATATTATTGATTATCTTTTTTCTTTTTCTTGTACCAAATAGTTCCCCCAAGTACTGAACCAAGGATTACAATTCCTAGTCCAGTTAACCATGCCATCACTTTTGTACCTGTATTTGGCAATACAATCGTCAAATTAGGTTTGCTTGGGGTTTCTGGAGTTGCTTTCTTAGGCGTCTTTCCATACCACTTATCATGGTCTTTCACTGGAATTTTAGAATCTTTACCCATTGCAGTAATTGTGATCTCATCACCATGAACTTCCCCAGCTTCAAGTGCTGGCAAGGTTCCCTTAGCTGAAATGGTATCACCTACAGACAATTCCAAACGTTTACCATCCAAAGCAAAGTAACCGTCCTTATCTAAAGTGAGGGTTTTACCTTTATAGGTATAGGTAATTTTTGTCACATCTACTTTTCCAGAAATCGTTTTATCCACTGGTTTAAGATTAATCAATGTTTCATTTCCGACGTTGGTAAAACTAAAGTCAATTTCAGTGGTCTTCCCTGCTTCAATATTTGCGGCAGTATCTTTAGTATCATGGTCATTTTTGACATTATTGTCTTTATCTTGATCATTTCCTTTACCTGCTTCTGGAATTCCATCATTGGCTTTTTCAGTATCGATTGCTGGTTTAGGTTTTGGTGTTTTAGAATACCAGTTGTCTTTGTCTCCCACATTTTCATGCGATTTAACACCTTGAGCCGTAACCTCAGCTTCGTCTCCATGATATTGACTCCAGCCCATCGCAGGAAGTTGTCCATGAATTTCAATCACTTCTTTAGGTTTAATAACAAGGAGTTGGTTATCACTGGTCAAGAATTCTCCCTTATCATTTAAAGTGAGCGCTTTTCCATTAAATGTCCACTTGATATCTTTTACATCCAGTTTACCTTGAATTGTTTTATCTGTAAATTTAATATGAGTTAAATCTTCTGTCCCGTTATTTGTGATTTTGAACGAAAGTGGAGTTACTTTATCAGGTTTCACTTCAAGAGCGGTATCTTTAGTATCATGGTCATTCGCGACATTGTTATCTTTGTCGGAATAATTACCGTTACCAGCATCTGGCATCTTGTCACCATTGGCTTTTTCAATATCAATGCTTGGCTTTTCATCTGATGGTTCTGGAGTCTCTTTATCAGTATAAGTCATTGGAGAAAGTGGAGCAACAGGATTATTTGAGCTGACATTTCCAGCAATAATTAAACCATCTGTATTAGGATTATCACCAGTCGCATCATCAGTCATATTGTAAGTCCGAGTTGAAATGAGAACATGGTAATCTTCATAGTTAGAGGATTCAACAGTTAGAAGATCTTTCTTAGTGTCATGAGTCATTCGAACATAAATAGGTTTGATATCATCATAACCTGGAATCCCTTTAGTTTCTGTAATTTTCCATTCACCGTAAGCGAGAAGAGCTGAAGCGTATCCGTCTTCCCCGCTCACTGGGTCAATTCCAGTTGTAAATTTGACCGGATCAGCTTTCGTACCATTAATTGGAGCAGCTTCAAATTCAACACCATTGTAGCCTGAATTTGTAGAGCCACCCTCATTTTCAGTTTGCTTTCTGATAACAACTTTTGCATTCACCAATTTTTCTTGTGATGTCGTATCAGTTGTGACAATATTTGGTGTTTTGTCATCTTTCTTCTGAATTTCAAATTCATGTTTAACCGAATCAACCGTATAACCTTCACCTGCATCTACTTCCACCCAGTAATATTTACCAGCCGCAAGATTTCCTACAGAGGCTGCTAGATTTTCATCATCTACATCGATGACAACATTATCACCAAATTTAACAACACTACCATTAATCGTAGCTTCAGAAACTTTATCGCCGACTAAAAGTTTAGCGTTCGGGATATCTTTCCAATTGACTGGATCCCCCACTTTATGAGCACTTGAACCTGTTGAGACATCATTATAATGAAGGGCGTATTTGGCGGTTTTCATATTTCCTTTACCGTCTTCATCTTTTCCAGTAACGGCGTCTTCCTTGCCAATTTTGTTTTGGCCTTTAACTTCTTGGTTGGTCCCTTTGGCATCTCCAAAAACAACTTCTGTTTTGTTATCTTTATAAGTTAACTCGACTTCTACTGGCTTAAAGGTATTTACAAAGCCATTTGAAGCTTTAGTTTCTTCAACCTTATATTTACCAAGTGGGATTTTACCTGTTTGAGCCTTTCCTTTAGCATCAGTCGTCAACGTGTAAGTCTTGCCGTCTGTTAAGCTAGTAATTTTAAACTCATTACCTGCCAAAGTATAATTTCCATTCCACATAGCATCACCAGACTCAACACCTTTTTTCGTGATTGAAATTTGACCCTGAACAGCTGTGTTTGCTAACTTATCTCCAGAAACTGTTGTAGTTTCCCCAGATTTAATCGTCACTTTCACATCAGGACGTTCGGTTTGTCCAGTATTAGACCATTTATCAGAAACTTCATGAAGGGTGTAATCACCAGCCGGAAGTCCTTTTGATTTAGGCGATTTACCATCTTTATCAAGTGTTAAAGTTTGAACAACTTTTCCATCTTTATCGATTACTTGGAATTTGAGGTCATTAAAATCATAAAGATTATTAGGAAGATTGTCTCCATATTGAACCGTTGTTTTATCAAGTTGAAGATAACCTACAGGTTCTGGTGCTGTGGCAGATTGACTACCAAAGAGTGATTCAATAATTGAACCCTGATTTTGGTTACCCAAAGTATCTGTAAACTTAAGCGAAAATGAGTTTTGAGTTTGAACAGAAATAAAAGAATTTTTATCCAGAGTTGAAGCATCTTGGCTAACCGTCGCATTAGTCTTAGCTGTCAGTACATTATTTTTTAATTCAATATCTGATGGATTTGAAATAATATAGCCTAGCACTCCAACTTGTTGAAGAGTTGAAGATTGTCCAGCATCAATATCAGCAACTTTCATTACTGATAATGAGTTATTTGGCAATGTTTGTCCAGTTTCTTCATTTACATAAGTTAAGGTTACGTTGACGCTATCCGGAATTCCGGTTGTACAACCTCCTGTTGTATTTCCGGTACCTCCGCCTCCGCCGCCTTCTCCTCCGCCTCCATGGTCAGTGGCAGAAACTCCAGTCATGACTACTACATAACCTAAGGTAATGTTTCCACGTCCATCATTTCGAGCGGTTACTAATAGTTTATAACCATCAGTAAATACATCTCTTGGAGTAGTAGCCTCATTACTATCATAATACTTGGCATCATTGATAGTCACCTTAATTCCAATAGGAACATATTTTCCGTTTTTAACATCAAAGGCCTGTCCCACATTATGAACTCCGACTGCTTGACCTGCAGAATTCGCGTATGTATAATAATCAGAGTCCGTAAATCCGTCAGCACTTGACATAATGGCTTTTTTTATAAAACTATAACTTGGTTGCGTTAAATCATTTGGGTCTGCACTTGCAAGGCTTCCCAGAGTTTGTCTAGCTCCATCTGCTTGAAACTGTGTTTGACCATTATACCAACCAACCGCTTGACCTTTCCCATCTTTACTTTTTGAACCGACATAATAATCTGCGTTTGAATCTTTAGCTAGAGCATCTACGCCAGCTTGAATATTTGTCCATTGAACGCCCTTAGTTTCAAAAACTGGTGCTGAACCAATACTACCTATTTGGTCAAAACCAGATGGCATTGTGACTGCGGCTTGTGCATGAATGGTTACATTTGAGACTATATTTGGTAAAGTCACTGCTCCCCCCACTAGCACACCCAAAACTCCTGCACTATAGAGCCACCGTTTCCCTTTTTTCCATGAGCGGCATCGCGTTTGTTTGTTTTTCAAATTCTATTCCTCCTTAATTTTAATGTGTTACTTATTCTTAATATTTGAGCAACACATAACACTATTAATGTCTTGTTTATTATCTCAAAGAAAAAAAAGGACCTTAAAACAATCCCTTTTTTAGTAAAACCTTTCAATATGAGAACGAAGGTACCAAAAAAAGCAATCAAACTTTGATTGCTTTTTTCAATATCGATTTTTATTTTATTACCATCCACCGGGGAACTTATTACTAGAATTTCCAGCATTAATTGAATTTTGGTCCTGATCTGCAACTGTATTACCTTGTTGTGAATTAGAAGGTCCTTTGCCTGTTGAATTATTTGAATTTGTTCCACCTGATGTTGCATTTCCTGCGCTTGAAGTTCCTCCTCCAGTGTTATTAGAACTTCCTCCACTAGCTGTGTTAGATGAGCCGGCATTTGCTGAACCATAATTAGCCGAAGCAGTTCCTTGGTTCACAGCTCCATTTGAGACATAATTACTCGTATCATTGCCTGCTGTTGCCTGATTTTGAGATTGACTCACATCATCTTGTGATTGAGCTGCCGTGTTGGCTTTCGCGGCTTCACTTGCTTTAGCTTGTGCTACCGCATCGGATTTTGCTTTTGCATCTGCGGCCGCTTTGGCTTGACTTGCTGCTTTGGCTTGAGCTTCACTTGCTGAAATTTGTTTGTTTAGTGAATCTTTTAATTTTTTACTGTAGGAATTCGTCAATTTATCGACAGCTGCATGAGCGGCCTTATTTTTTGAGGAATCATCCGCTGCTTTTTGAAAGACTTGAACAGCTGCTTTAGCTTCATTCTCTAGTTTCACACGTGCATTGATTGCATCAATTTCTTTAAGACCAGTTTCTTTTATTTTTTTATTTTTTACGGACTCTACCGCAGTTTTAGCATCGGAAATATTTTTTGAAGTATCCTCTTGCTCAGCTTTTAGTAAAGCAGTTTTCGCCTTATTTTCTAACACTTTTTCAGCTTTACGGTCAGCTTCTTTTTTATCTGCTGCTTTTTGTTCTGCAACTTGTTGTGCATGAACAGTGTTATTGTGGTTCACAACGCCAAAAGTAATTCCACCTACAGCTAGGAGACCTGCGACAGAGCCAGTAATAATCATTTGTTTTTTTGTTAATTTCATTTGTTAGTCCTTTAGTTTTTCATAAGATCTGACCCCGTGGCCAGTTTTAGGTCTTATGTAAGATTTAGATAATCATTCAGGTACAATACACTTTGCTTCAACTTAATTTTATCTTAAAATCTCACATAATGCAAAAGATTTTCTAATATGATTTTAGCTAAACAAAAATCACAGAGAATGGTCAAACATTTCTTAAATAACTCCTTTCTTGTGAGACTTATCTCACCTTTTTCTATGATTAGAGTATAGCATGGATATTTTTTTACCGTGAAACAATCCCCTAAATAAAAAATGAACCTTTCGATTCATTCTAATTTCTAATTTACACAAGAAGTTTTCGCAGATTATCCTTAATTTGGTCCGTGGCCTCTTTTTCAGTTTCTAATTGAGTCACTTGTTTTTTCAGCTGTTTAACTTCTTTACCTGCTTTATTGTCCAATCTTTGTCCTGATTTAGTGAGGATATCAGATAAATGTCGCATGGTACTTACAATCTCAACAATAGAAGCTTCCGATGAATCCATATTACACATTGCTTCAGCCTTTTCTGCACGTTGTTTGAAACTATTTTTTTCTTGTTGCAGGGTATTTACTTTTAATTTTAGCTCTTTAACCGATTCTTCATAAACACTATTTTCAGAAAGTTCATTTTTTAACTTTGCAACTTCTTGTAACAAGCTATCGCGTTCTTTTTCTAATAAAAGATGATCTTCATTTTTATTTTTTTCTTCAAGCTGAGCTTTCAATGATTTTATCTCAGATTCCGCATTATCCATAAATGCTTCTTGCTCTTTACTATAAGTCTGAAGCTGCACAATTTGTTGATTTTTTTCATCAATAATTGCTTCATATTCATGGACTGGACGTTCCAGAACATTATTTTCTACATGACTAACTGACACTTCATTGTTTTTTTCGACTTCCACTTTTGTCGCTTTATCTCCTTGTTCAGCTTCATTATCTTTTTCCTTATTTTTATAATAGACCGGAAATTGTATTTTTACATCAGCTTCTTCTTGTTGAACTGATTCTGATTGGGTCACAATTTTTTCAAAATCGTTCAAGCTTAAATCATCTCCATTGAAAATTAAATCAAAACTTCCTGAATTAAGGACCTTATCAAAAAAGGCTTGATTTTCTCCTGAATGTTCATCTGATAAAAGAATGATGCAAGTTTGAATTTTATTTTCATTTTGATTGAACAAATTCAAAAAGTTATCAAAAAGAATGCTATCGGATTGAGTAAGGTCACAGATGAGGCTGACCCCTCCTTTTTTAGGAAGTTGTTTTTCTAATTCAGACGCTGAAGAGAAAACTTTAGAATTCTTTTTGGTTTGTTTCGAGGCTTGAGCAAAAAGTCCAGAAATTTGTGGGGTTTGCGAAAGAATAAAATTCTTTGTTTGGTTAAATAGTGGCATGTTTTTCTCCTTATTCAAAAACGTATTTATCACTAGACGAGTGGTCTGGTTGTGATGTTGGTTTGTTTTTTTCAATATTGCTTGGCTTTTTTGATTTTGAAGGCTTATTTATTTGAGTTTCCTCTACTACCATTTGTTCTGGTTTTTTATATGATATATCTTGGAAATATTTTCCTTCAAGTAAATCTTCAAGTTTATCAAGGGCTTCACCATGGGTAAAAAAGTAGATTTTAAAATTAGGGCAACTTTTAAGGGCTTCCCAATAAGGCTTCTGATCTAGTGTTTTAAGTCGATAGATTTTTTGTTGTAAATCAATCATTCTTGGAATCGGCGAAGTTTTTCTTGTATTTACAAAATCAGGTAACTGTACCGTTTCATCTTTAAAGATAAACACAAGATTTATTTTCTTCTCTAAATCTTGTTTTGCCTCATACAAATATCGTGGTAATTTACTTAAAAAATCTGCCGCACGTTCAGTTAAATTATCATATTCTAGATAAGTAATCACCCCATTTTTTACTAGAATCGCATCAGGAACTAAGATTCCATTAATATTATTTTTCACCCGTGGAAAGGCTAAAGCCTCGTATTTTGGTGGGAGTGTCTGAATCACCAATGATTTTAGTGCTTCATCATGAAAATTTATAGACTCATTTATTTTATATGCTGGCCGAGTTTCATGTCGATAAACTTCTGGTATTTTTGACGCTTCGAATAACTCTGGATAAGCCGTCGCAATATCAAATTGTTTGACCAAATATCTGGATTTGCGTTTCATTCCTTCTTCTTGCTTAATCATTAAGAATTTTTTTTGTTCCAACTTGCTTATTAAAGAGGAAGAAATTTTACTTGAACTATTTGTCGTCCGTTGCCAAAGCAAATTGAGCTGACCATAATTAAGTTGTGTAAATGGATAGAGTGCCTTTACGAATTTAATTTGCTTTTCTGATAGCATAGAGACTCCTTTCTTTATCATTTAGACAATGTCATTATCTCACAGACAAAAATTTGAGATAAAAGAAGTCCTTTTTTACCAAAAAAAGCCAGTAACTTAATACTGACTTTTTTGAATTAATCTCCATTTAATGCCTCGGTCTAAACTTTTACTTTGATTTTTTCATAATGAACTACCCAATATTTATTTAACTTCAGTGACCTGACCTGTTTTATAATCTACTTTAAGATTTGGTTGAACATTTGGAATAAAAACATGTATCTCGAGTGAAAAATCATCAGATGTTGCTTCTATTTCAGTTCCTGATGGGACAAGGTTACTTCCATCATAGAGTGCTTTCACTCTATACTTGATGATCATATTCTTATCTTGAACTTTATGAATCATATTTTCAAAATATTTTTGTCCCTTGGAACTTGAATCATTAGCTTCACTCGCCCAAACCGTTTGAGTAAATATATTTTCCATATTTGACCCGCTATCATTGAAATCTTTAACGCCACCTATTAGTTTGCTATTTAGCAAAAAACCTTTAGTATAAGCTTTTTTATAGAAGCCTTTCAAGTTAGATTTTTGTCCCCAACCAAATTGAGGAATCACTTTTTCATCTTTATTATCCTTTTCATTATTTTGAATAGATTTTGGGAGAACTGCTTCACCCAAATAAGGACGCCCTTGAATATCTATTTCATTCTTAGCGTATGGGTCTACAACATTAATAATTGCTAAATCATTGTTATTATTATTAACGATAAATGAACCGTGATCAAATTTTATGTTATCTGTTTTTAATTGTTCTTTTATTGAAGAAGTCAGAACACTTTTTGCGAGTTCTTCTGAGGGTGTCTTATCTTTTTGACTCCACTTATGATTACTTTTATCCATATCAGATTGACTGTTAGCACAGCCCCCTAAGATAAAAATGCTGACAATCAGTAATGGGATAATTTTTTTGTTCTTCATATACATTTATTCCTATAATTTTTTTCATAAACTTAAACCTAAGTAAATCAAATTAAGTATAACCATTCCTCTATTATTTGTCAAGATACTAAAAACTCCACTTAACAGACATATTTACTGTATGTAGTGGAGTTATATATTTTAATAATATTATAACAATCAGGGATTATTTATTGTTCACCAAAGGGATCTCTAATATTTACCGCTGCTTGTAGTCGGTCCAGAGGCTCCCCAAAAATTCCGGCAAAGTCAGAATCATCCGCGACTTCTGGTAACCAATCTGCTCGTTTAGTCGTCTGTGAACGATAGTACGCATTTCTATAATATTCACCTGAAGGGGTTAAATAAACCATTTGTACGCCATCGATAGTTTGCCCAAACATTCCAGCACATCCATTGACTGGATCATTAGGATTACCGTTCGTAACCCAATCTAGCCATCCCGCTTCAATCGTATGAACTCGATATTTTAGAGCTCCGTGGTCAACACGCGCATAGAGCATATCATGTTCATGATTAGGTAAGCCAGCGTATCCATCACTATTTACCGGATTAAAGTTAACAACTGGAGATAACCAATCGCCTCCTTTAACATGCAATCCATAAGTTACATTAGGATTAATTCCTGGTGTTCTACCCGTATAGTGGTAGACATAAAAGAATGGTCTTCCTGCCTTTACCCAACGTTTATCATGATTTTGAATCGTCTCTCCTAAGTCATGCCAAGCGGTACATTCAATCCAATTTTGATTATCAATACAAATACCAGTATGGCCATTTGCTCCAGCAGACTGTCCTTGTTTCCCCCAAATAATAATATCGCCTTTTTCCATATTGAAGGGTTCATTTTCAGCTTTTAGCGTAATACCATTTTGAACTAAATATTCATGCAATGTTTCGGTACTCGGAATGTATCCAAAATCAGAACATCCAGCTTTTCGTAGTCCATAGTAGACAGCTCCTGAACAATCACAAGTTCCATCAGAAAAGTCGCGAGACCCTTCCATTGAGTAGGTACACTTTCCTATCTTCTCTTTTAGTGCATTAATTGCAGCATCAATATCCATTTTTATTCTCCTTTTTTAATTACAAACATCTATTTATCCAATTCTTTTAGGTTTTATATACAATCAATGGCCTCACCTCCTTTCGTTAAATTCATGTTATTTATCAAACGCCTATTTATCTTTTTTTATTTTTGACGCTTTCATCGCTTCATCTCCAATTTTTGCGGAATGAGTAAAACTATTATTTTTCCACCAGGTCATTAACGACACAATGATTGTGATACTGATTGAAATCAAATCATGTACTTGTGAATCATGAATTGGCAAAGGTGAATAGCCTAGTGTCGTCAAAATTTGATTGGTTAAAGCTAGGATTAATATAACTGTTCTTGTGATTGTTCCTACATCCGGTCCATTATTGTTCATCGAGCTGCTCCTTTTTATATTTTTCAAAAATTTCTTCCGCATAACTATTTCCGCCTAAACTGATATACTCATCATAAATTTGGCAAACTACTTCTAAACTATATTGATGATCAATCGCACGAATCAATTCAAGTCGCTTGACATTCATTCTCATTTGCTTCACATCTTTATGAATAGAGCCTAAAAAATATTTTGCTAGTCCACTAAGAATTCCAAAGAGTATAAGAATAGTACTCCAATGATTAATTACAAATAAAAAAGTTGTTAGTGGGTCTTTCAAAATATTATTCATGTCTCCTCCTATCTGGGTTTAATAAACCCCTAACCTCTGTATTTTTTTAATGACTTTATTATGCCAAGAAAAAGCGGAAAAAAACGGGAAACTTTTGGGAAAAATATAAGCAATCCCCCCTGCTTTGTTTAAACATGATTTTATGTTTGTTTGTATTAGTTTTATAAATAAGTTATAATAAATGTAAAAAAATTTTGGAACGGAAGATAGATATGGCATTACAGGAAAGAAAATCTTTGAAATTTTATCATTTAAAGGATTATAAAATTTCAGTAAATAATCGTTCTTCAAACTCAATTGATGTAGAAATCAACGACGATGATACCATCTCAATAAACGGAAAAATCTATCAGTTAGAAAAAAGGAATACTTTTTTGATGGAACACGACGGTAATTTGCTTGCCTTTCATTCTCGTAAAGAAGTTTTAAACTTATTATGGAAAAGAAAGATTGGTATTTGGCTGTTGGTAATAGCACTATTAATTTTTATATGTATAATATTAAAAAAAACTCAGTAATCAACTGAGCTTTTTTATTAAGCTAAAATTAAGGTCAAAATAAGGGGACCAAATTTTATCAATAGAGCGAGTACAATTGCTAGAAGTACAGCCTCTCCTATTGTTGAAGAAGACTCTTCAACAATACCAGAAAAGAATTGAGCATAAAATGCATTTTGAGTACTTTTAGATTTTACTTCACTATCTTTTGCGTTAGTGATTTTCTCCAATTTGTCATAGGCATCTTTTTCGTCATCATCACCAGAGTCATCAATCGTCTTTTTATTCATATAAACGTCAATTGTAAGTTCAACTTCTCCAGTTTTACCCTCTTTTTCACCTTCAAAGTCAATTTTGACTTCTAATCCAACATTGCCTTTTTCTTTTTCCTTAAAAGGAGCTGGAGTAATTTGGAAGACACCACCTTCAACGATTTCTCCTAATTTATGATAAAGTTCAGTCTTAGCATCATCACCTGAAAGTGAGAGTGCATCTCCGAAATCTTTTAGTTGTTCATAAAAAGAATTACTGATTTCACCTTTTGAAATGTTAAAACTTGTTTCATTATCGCCTTCACCGATTGATAACTTCTCACTCAATTCAGTATAAATATGGAAAGGTCCTGCATCGAAATAAGCATCTTGTTCTAATTCAATCGTAGCTTTAATCACTTTCGAAAGCATTGGCCAGATGATTCCAATAGCCGCCAACTTTTGGAAGAACCAATCTGGATAGTTTGAGGTGTTTTTATAAACATATTGCATGCCTAAATCAACTTGGGAGACACCAACCTGGTCAATTCCTACTGCACCTTCACCCGAGCCAACAGTATATTCAAAGAATTGGTCAAACGCCCAATCTTGAGGCATGGCAAATCCCAAATTACCACTATAGCCAGTAGACATATCAGAAACAAAAGCATATACAGCTGTCTTTTGGTCTATTACACGTTGACATACATTTCGTGTTCCATAGACACCTACGCGGAATCCATAACCTGTCAATGTACCGAATACTCCTTCAAAGTAAGGAATGACTGTACCTGCAATATCTCCATCTTCTACATCGACATCAACCGCAAAGTAAATAATCGTTCCATAAGGCACGCCTAATTTAATTGCCGCTTTAGCTGCTGCAATAGCATCACTAATTCCTTGTTCTTTATTGAAGTATTTCACTTCAGGATAGTTGTCTTGATAAATAGGAAAGATTGAAAGTCCAGAACCTAAAATACTATCAATTTCTTCCGAAGTTAAGTATTTATTTCTTTCATCTGAGCCAGAACCAACTGAACCTGTCAAATAACGGCCAACATATTTCACTCCATTATCTACTAAGGTCTTTACTTGTGCTGGAGTTAGCTGCGTCGAAGTATCGGCGCCAATCGCAGTACGATTTGTATCCCCCGAACTAATAAGCAATCCTTTAAAGGTTGTAATATCCGCAATACCTGCTAAAGCATTACGCGAATCATATTCCATAAATGATGCAAATTTGGAAATTTCTGTGGCTAACTTGTCTGTAAAGTTCCCATTAAAAGGACCTTTTTTATAGAAACCATTAACATACAACCCATATTGCAAAATTTCTACAAATCCACCAGAATCTCCGACTTGTAACGTAGGAGTTAACTGGGTTGTCGTATTACCATAATTTCCATTCGCAAAGGGTTGCCCTTCTGTTGCTTCCGATTCCGGTGGAAGTCCTTCTTCAGATTGCAAGGCATAAATTAAAGCAGTATTGGTTGCACGCTGATAAATCCCATCACAAGGCAAAATTCCAAAATAGATATTATAATTGACATTCAACCATTGTTGCATGGTTCGTACTGTTTTATCACCTCCAGAAACAAGCACAAAAGCGCTCATATCAAAAAGTGCTTTTGCCCATTTAGAAGTGAACTTCCCATCACCATTAGGAAATCCTGCGTCACTTTGTAATTCCTTGATGGCTTTTAGAGTATATTCTGTAAACTCTCCACCAGATTCTACTGGACTAATTCCTTTACACCAAAAGGCATATTGAATCAAACGTACAACATTTGATTTATAGCCAATTTCCAATTTTGGAACGATTTTTGAATCAAATCGATTAGATGTATCAGTCCCAAAGTTGTCTGAGAGTTCTGTGATACCAAGCTCATGTTGCAACGCACGAATGAGGGCATAAATTGTTGGCCACCCAGTTTTACCGTCTTCTTTTACCTTATTGAAACCAGGAACGTTACCATAGTTATTATTTAACCATTGTTGGGTTTCTAGTACCATTTCATCTGCCATTTGCTCTACCTCTAATTAAGTAATTTACTTAATCCTTTCTTTTTAATAGTTTCATTATGACATGAAAAAGCGGAAAAAAACGGGAAATTTATGGGAAATTATTCCTCATTGAGTGAAGTTTTTAAATTTTTCCTAAGCTCCTTTTTAAATTTTACATACTGCTTTCGAGCAGTACTTTCTTCAACACAAACACGCTTGCCCACGTTTACCCAAGTTAAGTGGTATTTAAAACGGGCAATAATAATCTGTTTAATCAGTAAGTTCTCTATTGAAGCCATCATCCCATCTAAGACCTCTTTTTGGATACATCTTTTTTGATAATCACGGTCACTTTCAAGGAAATGCTGGCTCTTTAAAGATGTCTTCCTTTTTTTTCTACAATTAATCTTCACCTCCAACATTCCAGTAATATAATCACTCATCAACTCATCAAGCGGATCTCCCATAGCCTCCTCCTTCATCTTTTTCTGTTACTATGTTCAAAATGGGGTTAAAAAAGTTAAGTATTTACATACTCAACTTTTACCTAATCACTTTAATTAAACTCATTTAATTCTGTATCAGGCCCACTTTCAAACTTCTCTTTATCAAGTGTTGCACGCGCTAGATTCCGTTTTTGATAAAGACTTTGTCTTGGACGCTCGATTTTATGAGATTCTTTCGTTTTTCTTAACTGTTGAGCAATATCTCTTCTAGCGAACTCTCTTGTTCCTCCAGAAGTTAACTGATCATGTTTTTGTTTTTCACCAACAGCGTTAATAATTGCCATTACTTCTGGGTCAGAGGCATCGACATCATTTTTATTTTCTGCTTCATGAAGGGCTTCTTGTACATCCGCATACCAAATGTCAAAGTCAGCTCGATTAAATTCTGGTTTGACCAGTTTTTCTTCAAAGAAAGGATAAGTCCGAATGAGGACATAAGGCTCTACTTCTTTTCCATCGTAATATTGACCCGCCATATAAAATTGAGGGAGTTTGATTAATTGGTCCTCAGTTATATTTGGTTTAATGACTAGTTTTTCACGGGCACTCGTTCTGCCACCATCCGCGTCACCTTTAGCATCGTACACTTGTTTAGAGTAATCAGTTTCAATTACAATCTTACTTCCAAAAGTTTTAGAGTAACGCTCGGCATCTTTTATTTCTAAGCCTTGATAGACAAACTTATTTCGAAGGGCTGCAAGGAGTGTATCACGGTCTGCTGGAGTTAAAAAAGCATCATATTGACTCGTAGCTTGGTGAGTAAAAACATTAAAAATTTTATATTTACGTGAGTTGGAAAGATAGTCAGGTTCCATACTTGTTAAGTAAGGTGGTTTTTCATCGTCTGCACTGGTAAAGTAAGCATTGTGACTCGCACTTTCGGTAATTTCACCCGTTCTATCAATGTTAGTATTTCTACGCATGACGGCATTTTGAAAATTCAATGAAACGAGTTTACCAACAGTAGGAGCGTAATCTGCTAATACTGCGGTTGACGTATTAACAATCAAAAATCCACCAAATTTTAATAAGACATCAAAGTCAAAATTAGAATGTCCTGTTAAAATCCGTAAAAGACCCGTCTTCTGAGCAAGCTCTGCCATTGTTGTCCTTAAGCCGCTGACATCTTTATCCATGACATCTTCAACCGTTAATTTGCCGTCTTCTTCTTTAACATTTAGCCAAGTTTTCCAGTTATTTAATGTACTCTTAGCTATTTCATACCGATTCTCAAGATTTCCAAAGTCCGCAGCTTCTTTGGTCGTACGAACCTTTGTATTCATCCGCTCCTTTTCATATCGGACACGCAAGACTTCTACAAATTTTTCTAAAGCTAACATTCGCTCATATCGAATCATCTCTCCACCATAAAGCACTGCCGCAAAGAACTCTTTAAAAGTGGGACGAACGCCTACTTTATCATCAATAGGATTAGGAATCTCAGATGAAAACTTAATCAAATATAGCAAATTCATCAAATAAGTTCTTGATTGGTTCGTATAAAAAGGATTGGGATTTGCGGAACCCCTTGTCACCAATTCCATTAATGTTCCAACAAGTGTTCCCACAGATGATTCTAACTCTCCTGAGAAAGCCTGCATAGAATCTGATAAGGGGTCAGGAGGATTAAGGTACGTGATTGCTTCCCTTGGAACTCCCATGAGTAAAAGTTCTTCAAAAAAGTGAGAGGCTAAATCATTTGAGGGGTCAATTGCTTTAATGCCATTAATATATTGCCCGTTCCTTTCCTCTGTAAACCAAACTTTCTCAAAACTCTTGAAAGTTTTATGTTTTCTTCGCTCCTTCGCATAATCTCGCCAATACATAAAGATTTTCTCAGCATCCTGTCTCAACATTGGACGTTGGAGAGCGGCAGATTTACCAGAACCAATTGGACCAAGTCCTTCTAAATTGACCGTTCTTGCGGAAGGTGAGAGATAGAGGTCCGTCTGAGTATTAACGTCTAACCCAATTCTCAAATAGGGCAAATGGTCTGCCCCACGATTTTCAATGACTGGATTAAAAATATTTGATTTAAAGTAGCGGGCTTGGCCCCATTGCTCAAACATCTCTCTAAACTTGATGAAAAGTTCATAAGTTTGCGTATAGATCATCAAACTAGCTGGAAGGAGTCCTGGCACTAGAATAAGTAAAACATACGGAAGGGTATTAAAATTGAACCACAAGGTTTGAGATAAGGCAGGCGGAAAGATTCCGCTATGCGTTTGATCAAACATCTGATTAAGCGCTAACTGCTTAAATACAATAGGTTGAAATTCAACCGTTAAAAAGTAAGTGAGCGCAATATAGAAGTTCAAGGCGACTAAATACAATAAATGTTTAATTCGTTTTTCTTGTTCTTTTTCGCGTTCCGCAAGATTAACTTTAATTGCTTCTTTTCGAGAAGCAAAATCCATTGAGTACTTATAACTTAAACTGCCCAATAGTATCACCAAGATGTTAATCAGTATCATGAGAATTGGTGACAAGGTCATCGGTCGAAAGGCACTATAAATTGTCACTAATAACATGCCTCCACTTACTCCCCAGAACCCAAGTTGGATTCGTTCAAAAAGCTTAATGAGTCCTGCGAATTTAAAATGTTTAGCAAGTCGCAATTCAATGAACATTTGGAGGCGTCCGGCAAGGTCGAATGAGTTGTTTAGCATCGTTTTTTTAGTCACATTTTTGTTTTTAGTGGCTAATTCTCGATTTAAATTATTTCTTTGTTGCAAATTTTCTCCCCTCTAGGTCAAACACAACCAACTCAGAATGAGTAAAACAACAATAATAAAATACGCTAGTCCATACGTATAGACATAACGCAAATAAGAGCCCAGTTTAAACATAGGCTACTCCTTTCTAATGAACCAACAATAAAATGATTGTTCCAAGTACAAGGGCCATTAGCACTGTATTTCGTAATGCATTGGTTTGTCGGCGTAAATCATCTTCTACTTTTTGAGACCCTCGTATTTCTCGATTGAGAATATTAGCGATAATATCTCCCCAGGCATACATGGGATAATAAATGATAGCAATCAATTCAATCAACATTGCCCCTTGTTTTAAAATGGTACGCATATCAAAAGCTGAGGGTAAATGGTGCGATATTCCATAAACCATGGGTTGTATGAATAAAGAACCATAGGCCAATAAAATAAATAGGACAAATGGCAGAATAATATTAAGGCGTACAACCATTAAGGTCTCACCTTTTTCTTTACTCAACTCTTTTTGGTACATTAAGATGGCAATCATCGCCCAAAGAATCAATACCGCATAAATTACAGTAATCAGTAATTGAATCACAAAAAACTCCTTTCTAATTTTGTTTTCATTATCGCACGCAAAAAAAAAGAGACTCAAAGAATCCCTTTTTTCTAGTAATATATTGAAAGCTTACTCAATCACACATTCTTTTGTTTTAAATTATTTTTTTCTGATAGTGTAGCATTAACAACTTCAATTAAATTAGAAATCACCTTCATATCAACTACATCTGCCTTTTCATTATATTTGCCATAATGTTGATTGATATAGTATTTATCCTGTTTGATAATTATTTCAATTGTATATGGCTTTCCAGTTTCTGGAGAATCATAATGGTAAATAATACAACGTCCAGCTTTAACTAAATCATCATAACTTCCAACACAATTGGCCATCTTCTTGCCCTCATTAAGTAAGTCTAAAGGAGTTTTTAATCTTTTCAATTTTTTCTTATATCTAAGTGCTTGAACTAGAGGAAGAAATCTCTCATGAATTTTGAAAGTATAATTTGTTTTTTTGGTCATTTTTCGATTAAACTCATAAAGTAACTCGTCATGATATTTGGTTAATCCTGACAAGCTAGTGAAATTAAAAGTATTCTCTTTCTTTCTCAATTTAATGGCCATACGAACAGTATCTTCTAAAAGTTGGTTTAATTCTTCATCGGATTGTTCTATATTCAATTTTTTTAAGGGGACCTCCTGTAGATAGTAAATCAATAATTCCTCCATAAAGGTACTAAAAACATTGTATCCTTCAACATATTTTTTATTCCCTTTTAGTATCCCTTCAGGAATATTCTCTCTCAATCCACCCGACGAGAGCCAATTTTCAAATCTTTGAAATTCTTTTTCCGAAAAGATGTTTTTTCTTTTTACATACTCAGATGAATAGTTAGCTAGAAATGTTCGCTTATTTGCTTTTTTTCCTACTTTAATATTTTGTCGTTTACTAAAAATAGTGGCTTTATTTTTATTAGATAAGACTTCATTCCAGGTGAGTGGCAAATTAGCATTATTTTCTTTTATTTCTTTAACGATAGGAAATTGGGATTCTAAATAAGTAGTTAGTGCACACTTGATATTTGGCAGATGTTGAGAAATCTTTGCCATTTGGTGTAAGCCATTAATATCTGTATAGCGGATATCTACCTTTGTATCATCTAAGCCATAAATGGCCCAGTCCTCTATTCTTTTGAATGTAATATTTAAGGGATTGAGTGTTGCTCTTGAACCCTGGTAAAGTCGAATTCCCAAGCGAGTAGGGTAGTAATCGTCATCAACTAAGTAAAAACATATTATTTTTAAAGGGTGCGCTCTGTTAAGGAGTGCAATATTTATTAAGGGAGTTTCTTCTTCATTTTGTTCTGCTCCCAGTTGACAAAGAACTGACTCCTCCCAAAAAATGGGCTGTTCCGATTCACAATCAAAGAGCAACATCACCTTTTGAGGTGGCAACAAATCAAGCTTAAAATATTTATTGGCTATACTATCTTTGATATAATAGGGTTTTAAATGACGATCTTTTAATAAATTATCATAAATATTTTTTAGAATTGTTATATTACCTGGGGTTTGACTGATATTAGACATATTATCTCCTTCTTCATACTTTATTGCTTCTAAGCTTATTATTACTGGATTCAAACACTGGTTTTGAACATATAATAATGACTATTTCTATGTTGCTGTCATTATTTGATACTCTCTCATTATTACACTCATAATAAAAAACAAAGCAGAATGTCCTTTTCCTAAACTCTCTACGTTATTTTCTATATGATTCTTATCATCGCAAACAATATAAAAAAGACTTGTTAAGTCTTTTTTAGTTTATTATTTCAAGATATAGGCTTTGCCTGTTTGATAATCTATATTAACTCCCATTTGAACATTTGGGATAAAAACGTTTAAATCTAAATCACCATCACTTGATAACGCTTGAATTTGATTCCCTGAAGGGACCAAATTATTTCCTGAATAGATGGGTTTCACTGAATATGCAATCAGGCTCTTTTTATGCGTCGTTTGTTCTTTTCTGACATGGGCTTCATAATAATTTTGACCATAACCTTTTGTTCCATATTGACCGTCAATGGCTTGATTAGCCCATGACGTTTGCGTCGTAATATTTTCCGCATAATATTCTGATGCATTCCACTCCCCCTTATGCGTCGCTTTAATTGGCATGGTAAACGAGACACTCTCACCAGACCATGCGGAAGTCATTGCGGCTCCAATTGAATGGCCTTTATTCCATAAATAGTTTCCGTACTCTGGGGCATTGATTTTTAATTGATGGTAGCCTGCTGGTTGCCACTCTGTTTCTGTATTGACACGTTTACCATACATGGCATGGCTGAGAATACCAGAGGATTCAGAAAGCTGTCCTTTCGCATTGAGTACCCCTGACTGTATCCAAGCGCTCCCTTTAGGAGGAGTAAGCGTTGAGTGATTATTATTAACAGTGTATGAGCCGTGTCCGTTATAATTCAATGATTTTCCCAATTGCTTCAATACGTCGTCATTAAGAACAGAGTTAGCCAAACTCTCAGTGGGTTCTAAATCCGTTGTTTTCCCATAATTAATCTTTTCTTCATTCTCCGAAGAGGTCGTACTGGACGGTTTCTCTTTTGCTTTATCCTGAAGAGTATTTTTTCCATTATCAATTGCAGAAGATACCTTTTCTTTTGCTTGATTAACTTTCTCATTTGGGTCACCTACTTGAAATGATTCAAGTCCAGTCTTATCTGTATTGTTCCAAATCGTGGCTCCCCATTTTGACATTTCCCCTAAGATATCGAAGTGTCGTTGATTAGAAATATGGATGACACCATAAGCCAATCCTCCCCCTACGCCTAATACAATAATTAATGCCCAAATATAACCAAGGCATCCCATACTATTATTCTTTTTCATCAATAAATCCTCTCAAATTGCTAGTTAGTTTGATTATCTCACAACAAAAAAAGGACTCCTCTTTTAGTCCTTTTTTTCTAAATTGCTCCAACTAATTTTGCTAATAACAGGAGATTAAGCAGCGTAAATACAATCTTGAGTGTTTTTTTAACTAAACTCAAAATGATGAGAAATACGATTCCAATGGCAATTAACCAGATTGGATGCAGTTTAACTGTATTTAAACCATTGGTGATCAATCCTTGATTTTCATTGATAAAATTTTGCCCCGTTTGAAACATTTGCTGCCCATGGACTTGAAGCCAGGCAACCACACCCAAATTTGAGATCAAAACCCACAACTGGAAAGGGTAGCGTTTTATTGTATTAATCATATAATTAACCCTCGTCGTTCTGATTGATTCCAGTGGTCACAAAGACTAAAGTATGAAGGACCTCATAGTTTTTCTCTCCAGCTTTCATTTGATAAAGAATTCCACGTGCCACTTCATTCACACACTCATGATCATTTGCATGTAGTGCTTCAAAAGCTTCATTGGTGAACACTTCATTAGAATTTTGAGCATCCATTAACTGTACATCGCTCTCAAAAAAGACTTGATAGGCTTCTTCTAAATTGAGATTCAAATCTTTTGCAATCCGATTTCCCAATTCAATTTTTTCATCCAATGAAATAATTCCTAATTCATTTTTAACATTGATTTTAACTGACATTTTTTTCTCTTTTCTATTTTTATTTAAAATAAGTCACTAATCTGATCTAGCAACAACTCATCTTTTGTTTTAGGGAAAACATAGAGGTACGTCTGTCCCCTTTTAACCACACTGAGATGGAATTCTTTCCCAACACTTTCTAAGATTGGTGTGTAACCAGCCTTAATTAAGGAAACTTTCACCTCATCCACATTCCAATTTTGAATCAGTTGCTCAGTATAGAGTTGAATTTCACGTTGCCGTTTCATTTCTTCACGAAGTAATTGAAGACGTAACGCTTTATTTTTTTCAATGTGATACCAGGTCTTAAAAGCCTCCCCTTTTGTTTTATATCCTTTGGGATCATAGAGAACTGTTTGACTCAGCTTATCTATCACTTGAAATCGTCCATTTTCCATTTCTCTAAATTCAACGCTTTTATCTTCCATTGCTTCCTCCTCTATTTGAATAAAAGTATAACATATTCTTTTTTTAGTCGTGAAAGAATAAAAGAATCTATCATGTAATCATGATAAATTCTTTATTATTATCGCTTCTCTTTTTCTATTTCTTGAAGTTGTTTTTTGGAAAGAACACCGCAGTCGGCCATTCTTTCTAAAAGATAAGCTTCCATTTCTTCTACGGTCTCAGTAAAAGGTTCATCTTCTTGAATTTCTTCTTGCGCCCAATTTATCGCTTCAATATTATAAATTTGCATTTTCTTTTTATTTTGATAAAGTGCCCGAAGAATATTTTTATAATGTCTTCTTCCTTTCAGTTTTGAACTGTAGCGCACCCCACTAAAAGTGAGAATACTCGTCATGATGAGAATTGGAATTAAGAAAATCAAATGCACTTTTTGATTATAGAGAAAGAGACCTAAAGGAATTTGAACAGCTCCTGCACCAATCGTGTAGATGGAGATATTCATAAACAACTTCATATCTTTTTTCTGTGTGGAATAAATCTTAATCGGTTCTTCTAAATAAGTCATGATTTCCTTTCTAGCCTAAAGCATCCGCGATTTCTTGGTCGTTGCTTGAGGTCTTGACTGCTTTTAAAATTCGCTGTGCTTTTTCTAGATTGCCTTCTTCAGTCTCTAAACTTGATTTTATCGTTTGAATCGCAGTCGTTTGACTTTCAACTTCACCATTCAAGGCATCAAGTTGCGTTTGATTGGCATTGAGTTGATCAGAGGTTAAATTTGACTTATCTTGATCCGATATTTTTCGGATGGATTGTTGTGCCTGTTTGATCTTCTGGGTTTTTGTCTCAATCTGTGCTTTTTTACGTTCGATTGAATGATTCAAACGTTCAATTTGATAGTTTGTGCCACTTTGTACGAGAGATTTAAAAGTAGGTGGTGTCCAGTCATTCACATTTTGATTGGGTTTAATGACGGTAGTCAAAACATCTTCTTGAGTACTCCCACCATCATTAACTTTTGAAAGGTTTTTAATCGATATTTGTTGAGTGGTGGTCCTATTTTTTTTGTCAGGATGATAAGTGATCGCAAACGTATGAGCACCTGCCTGGTAAACTTTTGATGAAAGAAAGTTTCCATAAGCAGATTGAACCTGACACCTTACCTTCGTACTTAAAGCACTATCTGTTTGCGGTGCATCAAGGTAGTAGAGACTTTCGGCTTGATTTTTAGAGGCATCATAGGTGGTTTCAATGTAGTATAGCGTTCCTAAACTTGTTTCTTTCCCTTCATTCACCTTAGTTAGAGCAGGAAGTTGAAGCTTGGGTGGCGTTCTTAACGTAAATCCTAAGACTAAGAATAACATCAAAAGACTGCCAAAAATGATCCCCCATTTTTTTGTTTTTTTCTGTGAAGATTTTGAAAAATTAACAACGATTTCAGCCACTGAATCTTTAGCTGATTTACCCATAATTATTGTCCTCCGTTATAAATTTCATCTCGATTTGGATCATAGTGGACTTCCATCTTCAAGACTTTTGCGCCAGTCATAAAGACTGTTTCACCACGTTTCAGTTTAGGAATCACATTTAAATACTCATCTGGTAAATTATCCCCAATTAACGCTTTAACTTCTTGGGTTTCACTATCTAAAAAGAATAGGAACTTGTAAGTCATGAAGTCCACAATTTTATTAATAGAAGACACCGCAGTGATCAATTCTTTAGATTGTGGATTACCAATGGGTTTCATTTCTTTTGGCGTTTGAGTCGCTAACCAAACGGCACCAAAGAGTTTCCGAAGTTCCCGCAATGACGTTGCCACCTGTTCTGAAATAAATGGATTGTGGATATTAATCAAGTTATGACACTCATCAATTAATAGAATGGTATGCATAATGCCTTCTTCATCAATGATGCCCTTTTTGAGTAAATCACGCTGCTCGAGTCCTGAAATAAGGGCTTGAGAAACAATCATATTAAAGGCATTAGCCAATTGAATTTGTTGGATCGGACGGTCTTGAGTTAATAAAGTATCTAAGTCAAAACAAATCACTTGTTCTTTACTTAAATCTCGAACTCGCGTTGGACCGTCAAACACAGCCCCACCAATTTCTACAAGATAATCAATCGCGACTTTCATCTTAAGTTTGATCGCTTCGTTAGGAAATAATCTGGCATGCGAATCACTTTCTATGAAAGCCTTCAATTGAGATAAAGTAGGATATTGCTCAGGTTCTAATTGGGTAATTTTAGGAATATTTCCTTTGTTTAGCTCTTCTTGAGTCTTCCATACGCCTTGATAAATGTAGAATTGGTTCAAGACTAATGTCATTGCATTGGCTTCCGTGTCCCCAATGGTTCGGTCTAGCAATCGAAGGTTACCAACAATTTTGGCTAAGTGAGCGGTAAAAGAGCCAATTTCATCAATGGTATTCTCGCCTGTGCCATCCTCTGACACATTAGTCGCAGTCCCTGCAACTTGCATCATATTCATCCGCTCATTGGCAGAAAACATACCTACAACAACACCGCCTACATCTTTTGTCCACGCATTATATTCATTATTTTTAGAAAAAAGGATAATTCGATTGCCTAAAGCTTTTTGATAATCCAAATTCTTCTTAATAAAGTGTGACTTACCAGAGCCCGTTTTTCCAAGAATGAGCATGTTGCTGGCGGTACGATAAGGGGTTCTTCGCCAAGAGTCAAAGAAGATGGCCCCATTCGTTTCTGTTCGCCCGAGATAAAAACCACAAGGGTCATTTAGCTCGGTATGATTAAATGGATAGCCTTTGGCCAAGTCATTGGAACTGACAGAATGAGGGGCAATTTTATAAAAAGAACGGGAGGTATGTTCAGGCGATGCCCACTTGCTTTGATAGAGCATTTTGGTATCTGAAGAAAAGAGCGCTGCCCCAAAACCTCCGCCTGAAAGTCCATTGAGTACTTCTGAAACCAAAGTCTGATGACTCTCTTTATCTTTACTTCGTAAGCAAAGACGAATAGAGATAATCTTTTGTGCAGATTCACCTTCGAAAGTTCCCGCAATCAATTGTTCTAATTTTGCGACTTCTATAGCTGCCGCCATTTCTTGTGCATCATCTCGTGCATGTCTTTGAGCATACTTTTCTTCTCGCAACATCTTTTGATAACGGCGACGCGTCACTGATTTATTTTCGCTTTCGATATTGACAATTGTAACGGTATCCGTCGAAGCTTCAGTCAGCTGTAATAACCAAAAAACTGCGGGATGGTCAGGATAAACATCCACCATTAGAATCGATTCGACTCCTTTAGCGGTTTGAACATAATTCTCTAAAAACTGAATATCACCGACAGGCTGAGTTTTTGAAATAAAGTTAACATCAAAACCTTTTTGGCGTTGCTTAGCGACTAAACGCTTCAACCGCTCGAGCATTGCTTCTTGAGTGCTATAGGCTGGTTTAGCATTCGGACTTGTATTTTTTGATTTAACTTCTCTTTTCCGGCTCACTGTTTTTATTTCAATCTGCGTTTTTGAACGCTCACGTGTTTTAATCATTATTCGTTCTCCTAACGTGTTCCTACTAATTTTTGTTCAATTTCAATGATTTTTTCTCTCCCTACAACTTGTTGATACGGAAAATCGGTAGAAAGGGTCTCAAGTAAAAGCAAACGCTTTTTAAGTGCTTTTAAACTTCTGGCAAAGATTTTAATATAGAAAACTTTTTGTTGGTCTGTAATCTCTGCCATATATATTTTTTCCACTTCTTTTTGTAAAAGCTCAAGGTCTTTTGCGGTTTTCGCATTCGCCATTCTGCGATTTAAATGTTGTCTCTGTGGTGTAGAATCAATTTTAGCCGCAAAACTAAGCAATTGAATTCCTTTAATATTTTGTTCAAGGAACTTGGCAAAACCTCGAATGCGTTGTTCCAATTGTTGGTCTGAGATATCCATCAGATCAACTGGCTCAATTTTTAAATAAGCGTAATAACCTCCACCGACTTCTTGCGATAATGAAACAAAGGTCTCATCTAAGAGGCCTGTAACCGTTGGCTTAAAGTCGTCATTTTTATTAAACAAAGGAATAACCCCTTTAGGTGAATTTCCTTGGGGGGAAAATACATACCAGGCGAGCCCTAATCCTAAAATCCCCAATAACAGTACAATGATAATAATTATGATAAACATACTTTTCTCCTTTACCTCTCATTCTATCTTTTAAAAAAATCTACCCTTGATTAATCCCTTTTTTATAAAAAAAGAGCACTACACAGAGCACTCTTCATTTACTATTTACGATTTATGTTGGGAGGCGTAGGACGTTTTGTCGGTTTAGGTTGGAAGTGTGGATTTTCTTGGCCTTGTGGTTCTGGTCGTCTCGCATTTCTTGCCTCTACAGTATTACGTTTCGCTGTCTCAGTAATTTGAGGACGTGGACGGCTCATTGCACTCGGGCGGTTAACTGGAGGGGTTTTATTTAAATTAACTGATGGCCTTTGGACTTGTGAGTTTCCACTTTCTTGATGACTTTCAGTTTGTTGGACTTTGGCACGTTCTGCTGGTGTTGCTTTAGCAAGTGCTGCTCGCCTTTGGGCCATTTCATTTGGAACATTACGATTGACAGCATCCGTTGTCCCTTGATGACTTCCACTTCTCATCGCCACGCTGGCATTTTTAGTCAGTTCTTCTTTAAAGTTTTGAGCGCCATTACCAATAGATGCAGTCGCATCTTTAACCGGAGTAATTGCGGCCGTTGACATGGCTGCCATTCCTGCACCCATTTTATCTTTCATTGTGGGTTTAGCCCCAGGAGTCAACGGCTTAGCTTGTTCAAGATATTTTTTCCCTGCATCTATTCCTGCATTGGCACTTCTTCCTAGTTTACCAGCCATAAAGGAGGCCCCGCGTGCAGCTCTCAAATTCGCTAACGTACCCCCAATTGTTGGTTTACCTCCGTTGCTCTCTGCCGAACGTGCCCGAGCATTACTGAGGTCTGATCGGACAGCGCCGCCGACGCGTCCCCCACCACCGCCTCGCATTTTTGGATTGGTGAGTTTACGCATAATTCCGCCACCGACGATACCGCCAACTACACCTGCGCCAATTCCACTCTTACTTGCTCCAGAAGCTTTCCAGAAGCGAGGGTCTTCAAAACTAAAGCCGGCAAAAGCAAGTAAGGCTAGAGGAGTAGCTAGGCCTTTAATTAAATTTTGAGCCATTCCGCTCGCATGCCAAAGTTGCAATAAATTGCCAAACCATTGAGCGAAGTAAGTGAAGAAGGACATATTGATGAAAACAGCACAAAGTGATAAAAGGAGTTCAATAGATTCATCCAAAAGGAAGCGCACCCCATCATCATTGGATAGTTTGAGCATTCCAGTTGGAATCCCTAAGATATAAAGTTGACTGAGTTCCCATATTACTTTGAGTGATTTGAAGAAGGTAAAGAGATAAAGCCCCAAAATAGCAAACTCACCGATGATGATTGGAAGCCAGCTCACTTTATAATAATAGACACCGGCTTTACCCGCGGGAATTATTGAACCTCTCGCATCATAATAAAAGGAAGGCGTTTTTTCCAATTTCTTTTCATCCGGCATCTCTCCAGATTCCAAATTGTGAGATTTATAAACGATGAGGTTTTGAGCCCCTTGGTGCCCTTTTACCCAACCCCATAAATTCCCCCAAGGATTTTTTTTATTGACTTCATCAATCCAAGTGACCGATGTATCCCCTTCTGAACCTTCATGATTACTACTTTTTACCACAGAATTAATATCAATTTTGTAAATATCATTATCTTTTTTAAATTTGATGCTATCTTTCGCGTCAGAGACACCTACTTTTGTTTCTGTGGAGCCATTCATGGGAATCAAGCGGTAAGGGTCTAAATCAGGCGATGAGTCCGTTTTGTCCGCATCTCCTTTAGGATTATCTTTAACTAAAGGAAGATCATCATAATTGGCTGCTTCAATATCGATAACATTGTTTCCGATGATTTGTGCCGCAATACTGTGGTCATTTCCTGTTGAGGGCGTTGTCACCCCTAAAGTTGTTGCGAGAAATTGAACAGCCATGAAGCCTGCCCCTAAGATATAAGGAATAAGCATCACAATAGTCGCATTTTTTAGAATATTTAGGAAGGTTTGATTAATACTTTGCTTCGTTCCCAAGGTATGTTGTAACCCCGTTATAACAAGTCCCACAAGTAGAGTAATTGAAACAAGACCGGTGCCCACTAAAAACCAAAAAGAAAGTGGACTGGAATTGATATCTCCTTTCGTCAAAATAGAAAAGAGACCCGTAGACTTCATTAAGAATTTAAAAAAGGCACCAAAAGCTTGATTGATTGAAAATAGGAGAAGGACCAGGCCCCACCCAATGACCCGAAAAATATCCCACACAATATCTGACGTACTAATGAAAGAATTCCATGCCGATAGATGTTGTAGCGCAGTAACTTTATCTCTTATAAAAAGACTTTCGTCTGCTAAAACTGGAAGGACATTATTCATGGCTAAAGTGATGACTCCAAAAAAGCTAAACACTTTTATGAGGGGGTTGTAATGGGATAATTTATCCCACTTTTCTTTTAATGCGTTCAAATAATCACCTCCTCGTTTTTTAAATTTAGTTTGTCTTGGTAAAGCTCATCAAGTAATTGTTGCACTTCCCAAGTCCAATGCTTTAACTCATCCTTGTTTTCTGTGACTAATTGGTCTTTAAACCCCCGCTCCAATAATGAGGCAATAAGTAGGCCGTGAACGGGTAAGCCAATTGTTGTGATATCCCAAGTGAATTCGATGGTTTGGTCTCGGACGGAGTAATCATTAATAGAGAGCGTGATTTCTACACTCATTGTATATTCAAGATTATTTTCAAGACCTTCCAGGGCTTTAAGTCGTAATTCGTGGCTCAATTCGATAAATGGTTCCAGAGAGAGCGTTTTTTGAGTATTTACCCATGGAAAATTTATCTTGGCTTGATTCACCAATACTTTATTAATTTTGTAATTCAAAGCTTCAGTCCTTTCTGTTGACTTTCTTTTTCATTATCGCACAACAAAAAAAAGGAACATTTAATATCCCTTTTTCTTTAAAATTAAACTTTAACCGGTTTAAAACCACTGATGACATATTCGGAGATTACTTTGGCTGCGACAGCACCGACAATTACAATAATGAGTCCACCCACACATGCCATCAAAATCCCTTTCCCTTTTTCAGCAGCTTTATCGCCACCTAAAAAAGTAATTGCGGCTATGATTGTCATGATTAGAATTCCGGCAATAATCAGTGCAATGAGAAGGGCTAGAATTCCATTCCCAATCTCAGCCGCTTTATTGACCACTTCTTGTGCTTTGGCATCCGAAACCGTGACGGGTGTTATTTTAATTGCTTTTAAAGCCGCTTGAGCCGTTACAGTCACTCCTGAAGCAATAAGTGCAATTAAGGACCCAATTAAAATATTACCAATATCTTTCCTGGCAGCGGAAACGCCTTCTCGACCTCCAGTAACCACTTTTATCGCCGTAAAAGCAATTGCCACTAATATCCCTATTCCAAAGATACCTAACATGCTTAAGGCAACAATCGGAAGATATTTATTAATGGCATCATAAACGCCTTGAAAATTCATTTGTTTCTCCTTTTTATAAATGATAGTCCTATTATCTCAAAATTATTTTGAGGACTTGAACTTATCCCTTTTTTTCTCATCCACACCTCTGGCTCTCCCCTTTTTGAATCCTAAAAGTAAGCTGATCCCCATTAAAATGATGAAACCAATTTGCTCTAATTGATGATTCAACTGCTCACCTGTTCGTGGAAGCATTGGTTTATTCTCTCTTGTTGTAGGAGGGGTAGGGAGATTTGACTGCGCGATAGGATTTTCTGTCTTCTTTAATTTAAGATAGACATGATAAATTTGTGTTTTTGAGTCATCATGATCAAACTTTCCCTTTTGTCCACCAGTCTCTTGTTCAATCATCTGATACCCTTTGTCTTTTAATTGTCGAAGCTTTTCATTAATTTCTTGAGTGTTATCATAGATTTCATCTGATTTTCCTGTTTTCTTCAACTCAAATGATGATAAATTTTTTCCCTCTTTATAATTTTCTAAGGGGAGTTCTCCAACATCTATAAACTGAACCACCAATTTCTGTGAGTTAGCCCGATATTTTACGATAAGGGATTGGTTTTTAGACTCATTATTATATTTTTGGGTCTTTATTTGTTCTGTCTCAGGTGTGTACCCTTCAAAAAGAGGACTCTTAACTTCTTTTGAAGTCTGAACCTTACTCCAATTATTTTTGATTACAGCCTTTGTTACTTGATCAATCGCCGCTCCATTAGTAAAATGAAAGACTTGAAGATAGTCCGGAGCTACCTTTATCCCTGATTCTGTTTGATAATGAATGGTTTGAGTAACATCTTTGGTCTGATAATCTGGAGTCGTTAAAACTTTATGTTTAAAATCAACATAGCGTGTTTGAACATTCGGCGTATATACCCCTGTTTGTTCATCGGAATGAACCCATTCATATCCCTTATTTTCTAACGCCTCTTTTTCTTTTTGTAAGCTCAATTGATTGTCAAAAGTCTCGTCCACGTGCCCTTCGATGATTTCTTGTTTGAGTACCTGAGCACCACTTGTTGCATAAACATCAACATCTCTATAAATGATTTTAACTTCAGATGGATGAGGAGTATAAGTTACATTAACTTCAATATTTTGTGAGGCATGATTCACCTCAAGAGTTGGAACTTGTAACAGACTAGCCGTGTATCCTTCTATCTCAGGCGGTCTGATTGACTCAAGTTCCGCTTTGTCAACATCTGAACCTACTTTAAACCATTGGGGATCAGATTCAGAAAGAATTGTCCCTGTAACAGCATCAATAGTTTGTGTGACTTTAGAATCAAAGCAAGCAGTTTGAACCTCATCTTTCGGAAGTTTTGAACTTAGCCCTTGATAATGGATTGTTCTAGTAATTTTTGGAGAAACTATTGAAGTTTGTGCATCCTCACCAGCAACCACTTTTTTCGTTGTCCCATGAGATAAGTGGATTTCAACATCATAACCTTTCGTGTTAGTTGGCGCAGGTAGATCTTTATTTTTAATTTCTCCTATTAGGTAATGACGCTCGGTATAAGTCTTTTCAAGTTGGTCCAGTAATTTAATATTTTTATCCGTGTCTCCACTCATTCCGATTGTACCTGTAAATAATGGTTGTTTGTCTTCTAATACTTTTCCATTGGTATCATCAATGACTGTATAGGTAATTGGTGCCTTATTATCATAAATATAAGTGATATCTTGATTTTTGCCTGCTACAAAATCGGGGATAACAGGTCCGGTTTTCAGTTCATAATTCTTAATTTTGGGAGCACCCAAGTCAGGCTTACTTCCGTCAATTCCGGCGGTCACTCTTTTACTCTGAATTTCCTGTCCTTTCGCATCAACAAAATGACTGGTAATTGTCCCCTCATTTGTATAGGCGAATAAAATGGTACTTTGTTTTCCCAGCATTCCACTAGTAACTGTGCCTTGCGGGTTAATCACTTCAGTCAATCCAATTTTATCTAATAGATTATGATCATTCGTAGAAACATAAGCATACCCTTTAATTGTTGCTGGAGTAATTGTCCAAGATTCATCTAATGATTTATAGATTGTTGCAATTCCCTCACCTATCGGTTTACCTGTTTTTGCATCAACATATTGACTCACTAAAGAGGCTTTAGTCGCTTCTGCTTCTCCAGCAGAAACTGGTGAGACAGATAAAGTATCTGAGACAGTCTTTTTGGATTTTGAATTGGTCACTTTTGCATTAATACTTATTTCGTTGTAATAGTTGATAGGATTATAAGCTTGAGGTGAGATAGGGTACAAGTGTAAATAGAGTGTATCTCCAATTTTATTATTTTCATTGGCCATTGCTTGCAGGTACGCTTTTACATATGGCAATTGTACACGCTCATAATACGCGCTACCGCTTGGAATGGCAAGTAATGCTTTGGCCAAGTTAGCCCAGTCTAAGGGATCTTTTGAAAGGTCAAATTCAAGTTTCCCTGTTTGTTCATCATATTTTGCATTTTTGAAAACATTTCTAAAGGCCGGAAATTCTGATGGATTTGAGCCCGAAAATATGACTGAATTATTTGTTTTATTGATTGTATCTGAGCCCATAGGGATATAGGCTTCAAATCTCAAGGCAGCATAAGGGTCTTTCTTTGCTTTCTCAACTAACTCTGCATTTTTAGCTGGAGTAAATTCATAATGGTCCATACTACCATCTAAAAGATTAATTTTTCCACCATTTGTTTGTTGGATGATGTTGGTTAGTGGAGATAAAAAGTTATCAGATGCTCGAGCAATTGAAGTTAAATTAACATTTCCTCTGCTAATGAGATCTGTACTCTGTTGGACTAAGTTTTCCGAAAAATGAGTGTCATCTAAGTTAGTGACTGTTTCTGAAGTGGATTGATCTCCTACTTTAATAGTTAGAGTTCCTCCTGAACCTATTTGCCCATAATTACCAGCAGTTCCGCCTTCTAATGGATAAGGAGTTTTACTTAAAGGGACAGGCACCCAACCACTTCCTTTGGAAGCTAACATATAAGTTAGACCTGTAAACTTGGAAAGGTTGGCGTCAGTTAATGCTGTGATTGTCAGCATTCCTGTATTCTCATCATAATCATATGAAAATGAATGATCGGGAGACTCGAAATAGTTTCCGTTATTTTGACCTGTGTATTTTGCAGTATGCCAATTAGAAGAATGACTTGTTTTATTGAATATCTCTCCCGTCGCGTCTACTTTCATCTGTACACTTTTATTTTTCAACAAAGGTTGATTCAATTCGATATCCATTGAATAAGGGGTATTAATATAAAAAGCATTCCCAACGTTGAGAGAAATTTCACTAGCCTCTTTTACCCATGACAATTTAAAACTTTTAATTTCACTTGTTGGGTTCAAAGCTGTAAAACCATCATTTGTTCTAGTCACTGATGTCTTTTTAGGATTTGTTGTATTTCCATTTCTTAATTGGATTGCATGATGATATCCTCTTAAATAATCTGGCAAGATTCCAATATCTTCAGCTTCTTGCTTTTCATTAATTGAGTCAGGTGCGCCATAAAATATTTGACTAGAAGAAGTCTCCGCATGAATGAGTTGGTTTCCAAAGCTAATATTTTTGGGGGACAGATTAATATTTGAACTGACACTCAATGTCAAAACTGCACCGCAACAATAGAACCATACTTTACCTGATTTCCACATTCTATTCCCTTTATTTTTTTTCATTTTTTCTCCCTTTTTAATTTTCCACATCTTTAGGCGTAAATATGCTTTCTAAAGTGACTTTACTTACATTTTCTTCTACGTCTTGTGCTTCTTTTTCTTTAATTTTGAGTGCTTCTAAAATGAGTTGAACTTCTGCCATAATTTGACCAACCTCGTTTTCGCTCTCTGTCATCTTTTTTGAGACTTGATCTAATTTTTGATTAATCTCATAACAGAATTCTTCTTTATTTGTTTCAGCTCCTGTATCAATGAAGGCCTTTAGTTGTTCAGCAAAGGTACTTTGACTATTCAAGTGCTCCATCATAACTTTCATTTGTTGGCTAAGCGCATTGAAATAAATCAACCCTTTATCTTCTCTTGGAAGGGACTGTTTACTTTGTTCTAGAGAAATGAAAGCCACTTTTTTCGCATCAAAAATTGCAAAAGCATCTAAATTTTTGACACTCTTTTTATTAAAGACGTAGTATGAATTAACAGGCAACTTGCGTGGATGTTCCGTCCAATCTAAGACTTTTTCTTCACTCTCAGGAAAAACATTGACAAACTCTAAAAGGCGTTGAGGATTTGTAATGACAGGTCTTGAAATCAAAAAAGAATCAAAGCCGTTTGATAAGGTATATTTATTCTGTTCTCCGTGTAACCAATCTTCAAACCTGGCAATTACAAAGACAGAATGTGCATCTGAATTAAGGAGCTTTGTTAGGGTTTCTTTTTTTAATTCACCTAAGGCATCATCTATAAAGATAGTACTGTTCGTTACGCCTTTTCGCTCCAAATATTCTGTGAGTGCTTCTTCAGGAGTCTGAATGAGTTGTTGGTTGGTGTTTGACTTATCTTTAAAATAATTTTCAGTGGCTTGAGAATACTGTTTTCCAATATAAAGAAGTTCCCCTTTTGTCGCTAGCATCTTAGCGAAAAAAGGATTGTGTTCTTTAGCTGTGATAAAGTTTGCTTCTAGATATAATGTGATACTCATTTACCATCCTCCTTCAAAGAATTCATCATCCGGATCTTTTTCTATAACAACTTCGTCAACATCATCACTGAATTCTGATTGAGCTGCGAGTGCCTGAGCCACTTCCTCAGGAGTCATCTCTTCTGGCTCCGGCTCCACGCCCTCTTGCCCTTTGCTATTTGTTTCACCAGTCGTTTCTAACTGCTCATCATTGTTAGGCTCAAGCTGATTATTATTATGTTCAGTTTCCTCAACCTCTAAAACCTTTTCTTTAAATGGCTCTTTTGCGGTCAATCCTAACTTAGAAAGTTGCCCTTCACTATCCCAAAAAACAAAAGCCTCTTCAATACTTTGGTCTTGCATCATTTCTAAGACGATGATAACTGGGGGATAAGTTAATTTATTAAGACCAAATTTCAAACTGACCGCTTCAGCCTCCCGTCTCGTTTGAACGATTACCGCAAATAAATTAACCTGTCCATCAAAATTAGGAATCGCTTGATTCGAGTATTTTTTAGCAATTGCTCGCCATCCTGAGATGGCTTGTTTTAAATAATAGGGATTATCTTGTTCAAAATAGGTATAAGCAAATAAGGTCGTTTTAAAGCCAGCGCCAGTTTTAAAAGTTAAAACACAATTTGAAATGGGCATCGTATATTTCTGTTGTTCATCAGAAAATCCCGTAAAATGACTTTCAAACCCTCGAAAGTTTTTGGTTGCTGCACTTGCTAAGAATACATCCACAATAGCCCACGCCCTCACAAAGGCCCGAGGAACTTTATCTAAATAAGTATCCGGAGAGGTCATTGTAAAATTGATGCTTAATTGGCTTCTAAGATGTTTAGCAAAACGATAGCCCTCTCCAGATAAAGAGAGGACAGGAACATCATAATGGGTCTTTTCTTCTCCAGAATAGAACAGAATTTGCATTAATCGGAGTTTAACGAGTTTATTGATGGTTTTATTTAATGCTTTTTCACGTTGCTTTGGATTATTGATGGCTACAAGAGGCTCACAGTAAGTACTCATATAATGGATGACCTGTAACTTTTGAGCAAAGGTTACTTTAGCGCAAAATCTTAATAACTCTTGAGCAATCGGGTCTTTAAGAATAGATTCTATAAAGACGGTTTCGTAATCTGTCGAAGAATGATAGACTTTATAACTTTCGATATTATCATCTATGGGAAGACTAAGGCTGATATTTCCTTCAAGCGTTTCTGGATTGGTCAAAGAGGGTACAATCATCACTGGCTCAAACTCTTCCCCAGTCTCTTTTTCTTTACTTTTAAAATATTTGGGTAAATACTGGCTCAATTTCTTTTTAAATTTCGTCTGTTTTTCTTTTTTCATCATTTCCTCCTAGTTGCGTTATTTTTAAATCTTTAAATTGTTTTAACCCTTTTGCGATTTGATTCCAAATCTCCTGTGTTTCACTCTCAAATTGATCACTTCTTACTCGCCCCACTTGCATCATGGTTGCCAAGGCGTGGCTACTTACTTTTAACTCAAAAGGCTCACTAAAACCTTTTTTCTGATAAAAATAGCGTAGTATCGTAAGAATTTCATCAAGTTCATCTTTAATTTTTGTGTGATGGGTTTGACTCACAAGTCTGTGTTTCATCATTACTCCTTATTCAGTGAAATATTTGAAGGCTTGATCGATACTTGCTTTATCTGCTTGATATCGTATTTCACCAGAAGCTAGGGTTTTAGCTAATCCTTCTTCAAACATTTGAGCTTCATTTTTTTGAGGATTGGTTACTATCATCGTATGTGCTTTTTGAATATGATATTTTTTAACGAGTTTTTTCCCTAATGGTGTACTCGTTTCTACATAATGAATTTGCTTTTTGTCTTTTAGTTGAGCAATGTTTCTTTCAATTTCTACATGTGCGCCGTTGCAATAGGGACACCCGACTTTGTAAAGAACAAAAAACTGTCGTTTCGACTTATCGAAGGTTTTTACCGATGTTTTTGTTTGAGAAAAAAGGGGTAATTCGTTTTGAACATTGTTTTTCAAGATATAGGGGAGAGTTGAATCTATTGGCTCAGCATGAGTATATAAACTCCAGACAAGCCCAACCCTTAGTGGTAAAATCAATATCCCAATTCCAATTAATACGAATGCTAACTTTGTTTTGCTTTTATTTTTCAAGGTGAAAGCCGAAAAAATTCCTAAAATTATTACCACTACAATTGTCACTATCCAAGATAAATCAATCATCAGTTATTCCTCTATTTCAATATTTTTCTCATTATCTCACACAAAAAAAAGGACTCTTGATAAAGTCCTTTTTTAACTTATATATTTTACTTAAATATAACCATGATAATAAAAGAATAAAATACCTTAGTGCCTCCTAGCTAAAACGTTTAATGAGTTTACTTATTTCAGTGCTTTTCAAACCTAATTTTCTCTTTACCTCTCTGTGTATTAATTTATTAGTTTTCCCCTCAGCTAATAGTCTTTTCACCATATCTTCACATTTTTGCTTATATGTTTTATTTCTTACGTTTTCTCTTTCCTTTTTCTTATTAGACTCGTATTTTCTCCATGCCTCACCAATAGAGCTATTTGACACCGGAACTGTTTCATATTTCACTTTTGCTGGATCTATGACTTCTCTTCTTTTTTTTCTAGCAATTTTTTCTAAACTTTGTTCCTTCTTTGGTCTTTTAGTTTTAGGTTGCAATGTTGATTTACCATTTTTTATAATTTGATTTTTCGCTTTACTATTATTTTTATTTTCATGAATAGGTTTTACAGATAATGTAGTAAGTTCAGACTTTTTCTTATATATTTGTTTTAATCGAATTTGAAATTCATGCTCTTCTATAAGTTTTTTTAGCGCTCTTATTTTTGCCACTGCTAATTTTAATTCCCACCATTCTCTAACTTGGATTTTAGTTAGCGTATCATCAAAAGAAATATTGAAAGTGAGAGCTTTTTCCTTTATTATTGGTAGTTCTTTTTCTACAAACTCTTTGAAAAGGATTTCTAAATTTTTTCTTCTTTTTTCAATTTCATTTTGGTTTGAAATAATTTTTTTTTCATCAAGACCAGTAATGTTTTTATTTTGAAAATTTGTTTCCTTCAGTATTTTTCTATAGCATCCTATCCCAACTTCAATTTCATTAAAATTAGTCAAATTTTGAATTTGGTATACTTTTTTTATATTAGTATTACCACAAATTTCACACACTCCTTTTTTACTACCGAACTCCTTTATTCTTATTAGTTTCCAAGAATCACTTTCAAATTGTTTTAGAAGTTTTCTTTGTCCTTCAGTTATATTCTCCAAGTACACATAATCAGCATTTATTTGTTTAAACAGTTCCATAAATATTCCTTTGCAATAATCTACTCTCTGGCATTAATTATTAATATTTTTAGTGCCCAAATTCCTACAATATTAATTTTTGTTATTAACTCATTTTTAAGAATTTAAACTCTATAGCAGATTTTTTCTCTTATTTCTTTAATTAATTCCTTTAGCTTTTTCATACTTTTCTTTGTCCCGATTAGGCATAAAGCCCCAGAAAGATTTACCTTTGTATTTTTGTCGTTTCAGGCTTCCCACAACAGGTTTTCCATTATTTCCTTTAAAAGTTATTTCTTTTCCAGCAAGCAATTGATCACACTCTTCTTTTGAGAACTTATGGCCAAAAAATTCTTGATTAAATTTGATTTCTTTCCCTTTTGAAGTGGTCATTGATACTTTTTCTTTCTGCTCATAAGCATCAAAAAAGCTCATGTTTTCAGGTAGTTTAGGGAGAAGCTCATCCTTCCATTTGCCTATTTCTTTTGCCAATAAATTGACAGCTGTTCCTGCCGGTATTGGCTGGTCGCTCTCACCTAACCCTTGGATATCTAAAAGCATTTTGCCCAATTCCTTAGTGGATTCAAAAGTATAAAGGGGCTGATTAAATACTAGCATCTTACCAACCTCTGTCACTTCAAAATATTTACCATTAAATTTGATTTGTCCATACTCAATCATTTCTTTGATGATATTTTCTTGAGTGGCTGGTGTACCCAATCCATACTTTTCCATTAGCTTAGGAAGATTAGCCCGCGTAATTCTAACCGGAGGATGACGTTTAATGCGTTCAACTTCAAAAGTGATCTCTTTCAAACCTCCATCTAAAAACACAGTCTCATTACTTTCTTTTTTTTGAGATTTTATCAGTTCTGTTATCACTCGCCAGCCTTTTTTATCAATCGCTGAACGACTTGCTTTAAAAGGCATATCATCAATTTGAGAAAGGTATTCTCTGACTTTATCTACACCTTTTGGCATCATCGGTCCAAGGGTGCGTAAACTGATAATTCGATAAAGTTGTTGTTCTTCTGACTCTAAACCTTGGAGTGCCGCTTCAGTTGGTACATTATCTCCATAAACATTAGCCGTATGTCCGGCATTTTTAACTTTAGTATTGTTAATCCAGGGTTTATCAAAAGTCGTTTTATTAGGTAACTCAATATTAAGCTTCAAGAGCCCCTTCACATTTTCTGCATTTGGGACTAAGTTTTCATCTCTAAAAGATTTAGAAATCACATTAATTGCTGTCCGAGGATAGGTAATATAACCTTTGAGCGCTAAATTATTTAAAAAAGGCATGATATTTTTTTGAATCTTATTTTGTTTAGCCCAAGCTTGAATATCCGAAAGTTGAAAGAACATGGGTGCATTCACTTGACGCAAGCTATCCTTAGTCTCAACCATTGCTTGAGTCACTTGTTCATGTTTTTTTACCCAATTTTCAGCTTGGGCTTCACGTGGAGCCTGGCGTTCAGACTTTAGTATCAGTCCGTCGGAAGTTTTCATGACAATCCCATATTTATTATTTTCAGGTGCGTTTTCATCCCAATGATCAATTCTCTCATTGACTTGATGAATGAAAATTGCAACGCCTGATTTCACGCGCCCAATGGATCCAGTCCCTTTTTGTTTTCGCCCTTTTAACATATTCTCTGACTTAATTAATGCGAATGAAGCTATCCCGCCAAGCCAATCCACGCGTTGTCGCTCTAAGCCAGCTTGATAGAGTAAATAGTCATTCTCAATGCCTTGAGCTTGCTCAAAGGACTTTTTAATTTGTGATTCTGCCATATCGTTAACGTAAACTCGTTTTGTCACTTTGTCCATTAAACCTAGTTCACGTAAAACTTCTTGCCCAAGTAATGTCCCTTCACGGTCAGGGTCTGTTGCTAAATAGATTTCTTGGGCCTGGTTTCCCCACTTTTTAACTTTCATGAGTAGCTCATGAATGGTTTGTTTGCCTACTTTTTCCTTTTTCTCCATGATGAGGAATAATCACCTGGTTGGAATTGTTCGTACAAATGACCCCCGAGATAGCCGATAA